>Ga0209016_1000036_pt1 | contig 220680 bp, 179 predicted proteins | sample EPASupsiteSAE305_FD_187265 | JGI IMG/M metagenome (GOLD analysis project Ga0209016, IMG submission 187265) | Bioremediated contaminated groundwater microbial communities from EPA Superfund site, New Mexico - SAE3-05 (SPAdes) (version 2) | ecosystem: Environmental > Aquatic > Deep subsurface >...
CAAGGGCCGCAGCGGACGGCCTATCATTAAGGCCGCGGCGAAGAATGTCTGAGCGAGGCACTGTGTGCCGAGCGAGTTCTTCGCCGGCGTAGGCCCGCCGGCCCTCTTCCGCCGCGCACGCTCTATGAGCGAGTAGCGCTCACGGCGCTGCCGAAGCCACCGCAACTATGGGACCTGGAATACTCATTATCGTTTACAAGGGGATCGGCGACGTGCTGCTTACCACGCCGCTGCTGCGCGCGCTCAAGAAAGGCCTGCCGGACTCGCGCCTCTACTTCCTCACGCGCCGCCCCTCGCGGCGCATACTCGAGAACAACCCCCGCCTGGCCGGCGTGTTCTACCGCGAGGACAAGCCGCTCGCGGCCATACGCGCCGCCGGCATAGACATCTCTATGGATTTCATGAGGTCCGCTTCCTCCGGCCTCTACGCCCTGTTCTCCGGCGCTAAAAAGCGGCTGGCTTTCGAGGCGCCCGGCGCCTGGCTCTTCCACAACACGCGCCCCGTAAAGCGTCAGGACAACGCCTACACCGTCTTCGACCGGCTGCAGCTGCTCGAGCCGCTGGGCATACCCCACGACGGACCGCAGATGGAACTGGACTTCAAGCCGGAGAACGCGGCCAAGGCGGACGCTTTCCTGGCCGGCGCCGGGGTGAAACCCGAAGACTTCCTGATAACGTTCGACATCACCAGCCCGCGCGAACACCGCCGCTGGGCTCCCGAAAATTTCGCCGGCCTGGCCGACGCAGCCGCCGAGCGCCATGGCGCGCGCGTGGTGTTCCTGTGGGGCCCCGGAGAACTGGACTACGTCAAGGCGGCCATGGCCGCCGCCAAGCGGCCGCACCAGCTCTGCCCCGATTTCGACCTGCTGGACCTCGCGGCCCTGCTCAGGCGAGCCTCGCTGCACGCCGGCACCAGTTCCGCCCCCATGCACCTGGCCGTCAGCCAGGGGGCGCCCACCTTCACGGTCTACGCCCCGCAGAATTCCCCGGCCAGCTGGACTCCCCCCGGCCCTCGCCACGCGTGGTCGCAGGGCGAGCTCTCCACGCTGCCCTTCGATACGGTCCGGGACAGCTTCCTGACCCACATAAAGAAACTCAAGGAGGCCGCCAGATGAGCTTCTCCGCCGAAAAGACCCGCGATTCGTTGCGGCAGGGCGCGGCCGGCCGCCTGCTGCTGAGCCTGCTGTCCCACACCTATTCCGGCGTGATCCGCGCGCGCAAAGCCCTATACGCCCGGCGCGTACTCAAGAGCCGCAGGCTGCCGGTGCCGGTGGTCTGCTTCGGCAACATCTCCTCCGGCGGCACCGGCAAGACCTCCACCGTGGTCACCGTGGCGCTGGAACTGGCGCGCTCCGGCCGCAAGCCGGCCGTGCTGCTGCGCGGCTACCGCCGCAAGGCCCCGCCCGACAGCGTCACCGTCCTGACCAAGGGCCGCCCGCTGGTGCTCGACGAGGCCGGCGACGAGGCGCTGATGCTCTACCGCATGCTGGAGCCCGCCGGCGTGCCGGTGATAGTCTCCGCCGACCGCTATGCCTCCGGCACCGCCGCCGTGGAGCTGGGCGCCGACCTGATCCTCATGGACGACGGCTTCCAGCATTTCGCGCTGGAGCGCGACGCAGACATCGTGCTGGTAAACGCCACCGCCCCCTTCTACCGCGACCGGGTGCTGCCCGCCGGGGACCTGCGCGAGGCCCCCTCCGGCCTGGAGCGCGCCGCGGCCGTGGTCATCACGCATTGCGAACAGGTGACGCAGGACGCCGTGGACGAGCTGCGCGCCGAGATAGCGCGCCTGGCGCCAGGCGCCGAGATCGTGGAGAGCATGCACGCCCCGGAGACTTTCATAGACCCCGCCACCGCGGTGAACGTGGACCTCAACGCCCTGCGCGGCCGGCCCGCCGTGGCGCTATCGGGCATAGGCGACCCGGCCTCGTTCGAGAACGTGCTCAAGAAAATGCAGCTCGACCTTAAGCAGATCTGGCGCTACCCCGACCATCACGCCTTCACGGAGGAGGAACTGGCCGCGGCCGAGCGCGCCCGCGACGGCCTGCCGCTGATCACCACCTACAAGGATTTTTCGCGCTTCCCCCCCGGCTGGCAGGGCCTGCTGGGCGGCGGCGTGCTGATACTCTCGGTCAAGATAGTCTTCCTGCTCGACGGCTGGAAGCGCCTCATGCGCGTAGTGGACAACGCCGGAAAGGACCGCGACTGATGCGCGCCTGGCCCCGCACCCTCAGGAAAGCACCAGCCGCGCCCACGGCCTTCCTGGACCGCGACGGCACGATCAACCGGGACCGGGCCGGGGTCTACATCACGTCGCCGGACCAGTTGAAGCTCTACGCGTCGGCGGCCAGGGCCGTAAAACTTCTTGCGGAGAAAGGCTACCGGATAGTGGTGCTGACCAACCAGTCCGGGGTGGGCCGCGGCTACATGACCCTGGCCGCAGCAAAAGCCATCAATCTAAAACTGGTGCGCGACCTGCGCGCCGCCGGCGCGCCCGTGGCCGCCGTCTATTTCTGCCCGCACGCCCCGGACGCGGCTTGCGCCTGCCGCAAACCCCGCCCCGGCCTGCTGCGCGAGGCCCGCAAGGACACCCCGGCCGACATGAAGCGCTCTTTCGTGGCCGGCGACAAGCCTTCCGACCTGGCCCTGGCCAGGAACGCCGGTCTGAAAGGCTACCTGGTGCTGACCGGGCAGGGCCGCGCCGCCGCGGCCGCGGGCTATAAGGACCTGCTGGCGCTCGCCAGGGCCGTACCCGATCTCGGTAAAAATCACAAAGGCAAAGACTAACATGAAAAAACGCATACTCGTCTCCCAGATCGTCACGCTGCTGCTCCTGCTCGCCGCCCGTCCCGAAAGCTGGCTCCTTTTCTGGGCCGGCCTCGCCGTGATGCTGCTCGGGCAGCTGGTGCGCCTGGCGGCCAGCGCCGCCATAGTTAAATCCAAGACGCTGACGGTCACCGGCCCCTACGCCGCCGTGCGCAACCCCCTCTACCTCGGCACCATGGTCATGACCGCCGGACTGATGATCATGCTCTCCTCCCCCTCCCGCCCGGCGATGACCGCCGCCCTCTGGGCCGCCGCCGCCGCGGCTTTCGGCTGGATCTATTACGTCACGATCAAGGCCGAGGAGCAGTACCTGCAGTCGGTCTACGGCGAGGACTTCGTCAAGTACAAGGCGGCCGCCCCCGCCATCCTGCCCACCCCCTCCGGCCTGGCCGGCTTCTTCGACTTTTCGGCTTATTCCGCCGAGGTCTTTCGCAAGAACAAGGAATGGCGGGGCATGACGGCCGCCGCCCTGCTGGCCGTACTGGTGGCCGCCCGCATTCACTATGGTTTTTAAACTCCTGCTGCTGCTCGGGCTGGCCTCGCCGGCCGCGGCGGCGGAGAACCTGCTGGAACATCCCTACTGGAACCTGCCGGCCTCCACCGCCGCCGTCACCCCGGCGTCGGCGGGCCTGGTGAACGGCGAGACGCTGGAGTACGACATCTACTGGGGGCTGGTCTACGTCGGGCGGGCCTACCTCAAGATAGAGCAGACCGTGGACATCTCCTCCCGCCCGGCCCTGCATATAGTTTCCGAGGCCAGGTCCGGCTCTTTCATAAATAATTTCTATAAAGTGGCGGACCGCAACGACTCCTGGATGGACGCCGCCACGCTGCAGTCCTACGGTTACTACAAGAAGGTCTCAGAGGGCAAGTTCTTCTTCAACGAGTGGCTGGTTTTCGACGCCGCGGCAAAGCGCTATTACGGCCGCAAGATGAACAAGAAGCGCCAGGTCACCGAGGTGGAAGGTCCGCTGGAGGGCGCTGTAAACGACGTGCTCTCCGGGCTCTACCGCCTGCGGGCCATGCAGATCCCCCAGGGTTCACGCGTGGAGCTGGACGTCAACACCAAGCGCAACTGGCGCCTGACCATCAAGTCCGGCAAGAGCGAGAAGATCTCCACCCCTTACGGCAAGAAGAAGTGCATGCTGTTCGAGCCGATGGCCGGCGAAGAGGGCATCTTCGTGGCCAAGGCCGGCAAGCGCATGCTGGTCTGGATCACCGAGGACGAGCTGAAAGTGCCGATGATGCTGAAGGCCGAGATCTTCATCGGCTCCGTAACCGCCAAGCTGGTGCGCCGCACCATCTCCCCCGGCCCCTACAAATTCCGCTAACCCCCGCTAACCCGGCGGGCCCATTTGTTATAATATTTATATTATGACAAAGGCTGCTTACAAGCGTCTTTCCGCCATCGTAGCCGGCTTCCGCGGCCGCAAGATAGCCGTTTTCGGCGACCTGATGCTGGACCGCTACATAAAAGGTTCCGTAAAGCGGATCGCCCCCGAAGCCCCGGTGCCCGTAGTGCGGGTCACCTCCGAATCCTCCGTCTGCGGCGGCGCCGCCAACGTGGCCGTCAACCTGGCCGCCTTCGGCGCCTCCCCCTCGCTGGTCTCCGTCACCGGGCGCGACGCCCCCGCCGAAGAACTGACCTCCCTGCTGGCCGCCGCAGGCGTCAGCGCCGCCTCCCTGGTGCGCGACGGCGCTTTCCGCACCATAGAGAAGACCCGCGTAATAGCCGAGCATCAACAGGTCGTGCGCTTCGACCACGAGTACCCCGCCCTGCTGGGCCAGCCCGCCCGCCGGGCCGCCCTCTCCTCGCTGGAAGCCGCGCTCGCGGACGGCTGCCAGGCGCTGATCCTTTCCGACTACGGCAAAGGCCTGCTGGAACCCTCCACGATAAAGGCCGCCATCGGCCTGGCCGCCCGCCGCGGCGTGCCGGTCTTCGTGGACCCCAAGGTGGAGCATTTCCAGCTCTACCGCGGCGTGGCCTGCATCACCCCCAACACTTCCGAAGCCTACGGCGGCATGCGCCAGACGCAGAAGGACGGGCAGGAGCACGCCGAGAAGCTCGGCCGCGACATCATGCGCCGCCTGGGCCTGCGCTCGCTGCTGATAACCCAGGGCGAACACGGCATGACGCTGTTCACCCGCAAGGCCTCCGCGCTGGCCTCTACCCATATCCCCACCCGCGCCAGGGAGGTCTTCGACGTGACCGGCGCGGGCGACACGGTCATCTCCACCCTGGCCCTCACCTGGGCCGCCGGGGCCGCCCCCGAGGAAGCGGCCACCGCCGCCAATTTCGCCGCCGGCATCGTGGTAGCCAAGCTGGGCACCGCCTCGGCCAGCGTGGAAGAGCTGCTGGAAAGCGCTAAATCATGGATAAAGACTGCCTGATCGTCATACCCGCCCGCTACGGCTCGCAGCGCTACCCCGGCAAGGTGCTGGCGCGCCTGGGCGGCAAGCCCGTCATACAGTGGTGCTGGGAAGCCGCCGTCAAGGCCGGCCTCGGCGAGGTGACGGTAGCCACCGAACACGCGGCCGTTCTGAGCGCAGTGCGCGCCTTCGGGGCCCGCGCCGTGCTGACCAGCCCGCGCTGCCAGTCCGGCACCGACCGCGTCTACGAAGCGGCCCGCGGCACCAGAGCGGCCTACGTCATAAATATACAGGGCGACGAGCCGTTCATGACGGCCGCCACGCTGAAGAAAGCTTTCAGGAAACTGAAGTCTTCCCCAGACTGCCAGATCGGCACGGCCTGCGTGCGAATAGAGGACCGTGCGGACATCGAGAACCCCAACTGCGTGAAGGTAGCGATGAACAAGGCCGGGCGGGCCCTCTATTTCTCCCGCTGCCCCATCCCCTTCCACCACGCACTTTCAGACCTCAGGGACCTGCCCTACTACAAGCACTGCGGCTTCTACATCTACCGCCGCAGCGCCCTGGAACGATTCGTAAAATTGAAGCCCAGCCCCCTCGAGCGGCTGGAGCGGCTGGAACAGCTGCGTGCGCTCGAGAACGGCATGGGCATAGCCGTGGCCCAAGTGCCGGCGCTCGGGCCGGCCATAGACGTGCCGGCGGACCTGCGGGCCGCCGAAAGATTTCTTAAACGCGCCGGGCGCTAGGAGGACGCCGGGCCGGGCCGCCCCCTCGGGAGCGGCTCTCTCAAACTGCTTTTGCGCGCAAGCGCGGGGATAAAATGACCAGATATATATTCGTGACCGGCGGCGTAGTCAGCTCTCTCGGCAAAGGCATCACCGCGGCCTCCATCGGCCGCCTGCTCAAGTCCCACGGGCTTTCCGTCACCATCATGAAATGCGACCCGTACATCAACGTGGACGCCGGCACCATGGCGCCGTTCCAGCACGGCGAGGTCTTCGTCACCGACGACGGCGCCGAGACCGACCTGGACCTGGGCTACTACGAGCGCTTCCTGGGCATAGACACCGGCCGCGTCAATATCATGACCGCGGGGCAGATCTACCAGACCGTCATCGCCAAGGAGCGCGAGGGCGGCTACCTGGGCCAGACCGTGCAGGTCATCCCGCATATCACCGACGAGATCAAGCGCCGCTTCGTCAAGGCCGGCGAGGGCTTCGACATCGCCATCATCGAGATCGGCGGCACCGTGGGCGACATCGAGAGCCTCCCCTTCCTCGAGGCCGCCCGCCAGATGCGCCCCGACCGCATGCGCAACGACGTGCTGTACCTGCACGTCACGCTGGTCCCCTACCTGACCGCCTCCGACGAGCTCAAGACCAAGCCCACGCAGCACTCCGTCAACAAGCTGCGCGAGATCGGCATCGACCCGGACATCATCGTCTGCCGCGCCGAGAAGCCGCTGGCGCGCGACATCAAGAACAAGATCGCCCTGTTCACCAGCGTCCCCAAGGAAGCCGTGATAGACGCGCCCGACGCGCCTTCCATCTACGACGTGCCGCTGGTGCTCAAGAAGCAGGGCCTCGACGAGCAGATCATGATGCTGCTGCGGCTGCGCAGCGGCAAGTGGGACTTCGACGAGTGGACCGAGTTCACGGCGCGCCTGAAGGCGGCGGCCGGCGCCGCCCCGGTGCGCATCGCCATAGCCGGCAAGTACACCAAGCTCAAGGACTCCTATAAATCCCTGACCGAGGCCGTGCTGCACGGCGCCATAGCCAACGGCGTGAAAGCCGAGTTCGACTACGTGGACGTGGAAGCCGAGGATTTCGGGGCGCGCCTGGCCAAGGCCGACGGCCTGATAGTGCCCGGCGGCTTCGGCGACCGCGGCATAGAGGGCAAGATCTCCGCCGTGCGATACGCCCGCGAGAACAAACTGCCGTTCCTGGGTATCTGCCTGGGCATGCAGTGCGCCACCATCGAGTTCGCGCGCAACGCCATCGGCCTCAAGCGCGCGCATTCCACGGAGTTCGACCCCAAGACCCCCCACCCGGTGGTGGACCTGATGGCCGAGCAGAAAGGCGTGAAGGACAAGGGCGGCACGATGCGCCTCGGCGCGTGGCCCTGCGACATCAGGAAGGGCTCGCTGGCCGCCAAGATCTACGGCGCCGCCGCCATCTCCGAGCGGCACCGCCACCGCTACGAGTTCAACAACAAGTACGCGGCGCAGTACGCCAAGGCCGGCATGACGGTCAGCGGCGTCAACAAAAAGGTGAATCTGCCAGAGATCGTGGAGATCAAGGACCACCCCTGGTTCGTTGGCGTGCAGTTCCACCCGGAGTTCAAGTCCCGGCCGCTGATGCCGCACCCGCTGTTCTTCAGCTTCGTCGCGGCGGCGGTAAAGAACCGGAAAAAGTAAGGAGACGCGCGTGGCTAAACAGAAACAGGTTAAAGTCGGCAAAGTGACCTTCTCCAACGACGGGCCGCTGGCCTATATCGTGGGACCGTGCGTCATAGAAACGGCGCGGTCCTACGAGGCCGAGGCCGTGAAGCTCAAAGCGGTCTTCTCGGTCCTCAAGACGCCGTTCGTACTAAAGGCCTCTTTCGACAAGGCCAACCGCACCTCGCACAGCGCCTTCCGCGGGATAGGCATGCAGGCGGCCCTGGACTTCCTCAAAGAACTGAAGAACCGCCTGGGGCTGCCGCTGCTGGTGGACGTGCACGAGCCGTCGCAGGCGGCCGCGGTCGCCGCCGCGGCCGACATACTGCAGGTGCCGGCCTTCCTATGCCGGCAGACCGACCTGCTCTACGCCTGCGCCGACACCGGCCGGGCCGTCAACGTCAAGAAAGGCCAGTTCCTCTCCCCGTGGGAAGCCGAGAACATAGTCAAGAAGCTCGAGAACCGCGGCGCGGCGGGCATCATGCTCACCGAGCGCGGCTCCTCCTTCGGCTACGGCAATCTGGTGGTGGACATGCGCTCGCTGGAGATCATGAAGGACTTCGGCTACCCGGTGATCTTCGACTGCACGCACTCGGTGCAGCGCCCCGGCGGCCTCGGCAACGCCACCGGCGGGGACCGCCGCTTCATCCTGCCGCTGGCCAAGGCCGCGGCCTCGCAGCGCATAGCGGGCCTGTTCTTCGAGGCCCACCCGAACCCCTCCAAGGCGCTCTCCGACGGGCCGAATTCGCTGCGGCTCGCCGCCGTGAAGCCCGCGGTGGCGGCGCTCAACCGCGTGGACAGGCTGGCCACCGAGATCGCCGGAGTAGGATCCAACTAAGGAAAGATTATGAAATGCACCAACTGCGGGCAGGAAAACCGCCCTACGATCAAATTCTGCAGAAAATGCAACACGGACCTGACGCTGCCGCCGGCCTGGTTCCCCAACTGGCGCTGGCATCTCAAGACGCTGGCCTGGATCTACCTGACGCTCGTCGTCGGGTTCTTCGCCGTCAGCTACCTGCTGCGCCGGCTGCCGCCCCCCTACGACCAGCGCCAGATACCGCCGGAGATGACGCCCTGGCTGAACCCGAAGAAAGCCCCGGCCAAATAGCATGAATCCCAAAGACTCGCTGATCCTCAAGACCGCCCGCGGCGTGATCAAGTCCGAAAGCGCCGCCGTCTCCGGCCTGTCGGCCGCGCTGGACGCGTCCTTCGTGCGGGCCGTACGCCTGCTCGAGCGCTGCCAGGGCAAGGCCGTGCTGCTGGGCGTGGGCAAGTCCGGCCTGATAGCCCGCAAGATAGCCGCCACGCTGGCCTCCACCGGCACGCGCAGCGTCTACCTGCACCCCGTGGAGTCCCTGCACGGCGACCTGGGCATGATAGCCGCCGACGACGTGGCCGTGGCGCTGTCCTATTCGGGCGAGACCGAGGAGACGGCCAAACTGCTGCCCATACTAAAGAAGCAGGGCCTGCCCGTCATCTCCATCACCAACAACGCCGGCTCGCGCATGGCCCGCCATTCCGACGTGGTGCTGCGCCTGCGGGTGAAGTCCGAGGCCTGCCCGATGGACATAGTCCCCACCTCCTCCACCACCGCTATGCTGGCCCTCGGCGACGCGCTGGCCGTGACGCTGATGACTCTCAAAGGCTTCGGCCGCAACCATTTCGCCCGCCTGCACCCCGGCGGCAATCTGGGCAAGCTGCTGAACCTCAAGGTCGGGGACCTGATGCACAAGGGCCGCGAGAACCCCGTGGTAAAAGAAGGCGCCGCCGTAGCCGAAGCGCTGCGCGTGATGACCGCCACCCGGGCCGGCGCCGTTTCCGTAACCGGCAGGGACGGCCGGTTGACCGGCTATTTCACCGACGGGGACCTGCGCCGCCGGCTGCAGGACGGCAGCCTGGACCTGGCCGCCCCGGTCAAAGGCGTGATGACGCGCTCGCCGCTGACCGTACACCCCGAGACGCCGGCCATGGAGGCGGCGCGGTTGATCAGCGAGCGCCGCATAGACAATCTGCCGGTAACGGATTCGAAGTCCGGCCGCCCCGTGGGCATCATAGACGAGCGAGACCTGCTCAAAGAAGGCCTGGGTTGAGAAAACTGCCGCTCCTGCTGCTGCTCGCCCTCGCGGCCTGCGACTCCGCCGGCCGCGGCGAAGCCGCGCCCGGAGTCAGCCTGCTGGAGAACTTCCGCATGGCGGAGAGCGGCGCCGGCGCCGCCCGCTGGCGCCTGGAGGCCGACAAGGGCCGCATGGACGAGAAGAACGGCCTGATCGCTTTCACCTCCCCCCGCATCCGCTTTTACGAAGCCGGCAAGCCCACCTCGGAGATCTCCTCCAGGGCCGGTTCGCTGAAGATGCACGACAAGTCGGCCGTGCTTACCGACGAGGTGGTGGTAAATTCGCTGAAGGACGGCATGCGGCTGGTCACCACCCGGCTTTTCTACAGCGCCGCCCGCGGCAAGATCTGGACCGACGAGCCGCTGACCATCTACAAGGGCCGCACGGTAATAAAGGGCCGCGGCTTTACCGCCAACCCCGACCTCTCCGCCATAGAGATACAACGCCAGGAGACGAGGATGTCCGGACAATGAGTTCTTTACGCCTGATCCTTCTGCTGGCGCTGGCCGCCGGACCGGCCGCGGCCGCCGAGGATTTCCTGCGCGGCTCGGTGGTCAAGAGCGACAAGTGGACCATGGACCGCGCCAACGAGCGGGAGATCTTCGACGGCAACGTTTCCTTCCGCAATCCGCGCTACACGCTGAAGGCCGACCGCGCCCTCTACGCGAGGCCGGGCCAGGCCTGGACGATGAACGGTTCGGTCTACATGCTGCGCACCTTCGACGACAAGTCCCGCGTGGAAGTGAATTGCGACAACGCCTATTACCTCGAGACCCTGGAGGAGGCCACGCTGGGCCGCGGGGCGCTGCCGGTGAGGATGAAATATACCGGCCCCGACGGCAGGGTGCTCAACGGCAGGGCCGACCGGACGCTGGCCGAGAACCAGAAGGGCCTGATGACCTTCGACGGCGCCTTCCTGCTTTCCACGGAGAACCTGGACATGTACGCGCAGCGGGGCCTCTACGACAACGCCGAGGGCACCTTCACCATGCTGGATTCCACCCCGGTGGCCGTAGGCACCCGCCAGCCGTACGATTTCGCGATAGCCGCCGAGCGAATAAAGTTCTTCAAGGATAGCCGCGATATAAAGTTCTATAATAGGGTTTCCGGCTGGGTCAAAGACGCGGAGCAGATCCCAGGCCAGCCGGAAGCCGCAGAGGCCGCCCGCCCATGAAACTCGAATGCACCCTGCTTGAAAAGTCCTTCAGCCGCCGCAAGGTGGTCAACGGCATCTCGCTGCACATCAACTCCGGCGAGGTCTGCGGCCTGCTGGGCCCCAACGGCGCCGGCAAGACCACCACCTTCCACATGCTCGTGGGCTTCCTGGAGCCCGACGGCGGCCAGGTGTTCATGGACGGCCGCGACGCCACGAAGGAGCCGATGTTCCAGCGCGCCCGCGGCGGCATAGGCTACCTGGCGCAGGAGCCCACCGTTTTTCGCGGCCTGACCGTGGAGCAGAACCTGGAGGCCATCCTGGAGCGCACCACCCCCGACCGCGCGGCCATGAAGGCCCGCGTGGAATCCCTGCTGGGCGAATTCGGCCTGCTGCGGCTCAAGGACCAGAAAGCCTGGACCCTCTCCGGCGGCGAGAAGCGCCGGCTCGAGGTTGCCCGCGTGATGATCAACGACCCCAAGATCATCCTGCTCGACGAGCCTTTCGTCGGCATAGACCCCATCACCGTCAGCGACCTCAAGAAGATCATCCTGCACCTCAAGGACAAGGGCATCGGCGTGCTCATCACCGACCACAACGTGCGCGAGACCCTCTCCATCACCGACCGCTCCTACCTCATCTACAACGGCCAGATCCTCATAGACGGCGACGCCAACACGCTCCTCAACGACCCCAAAGCCCGCGAGTTCTACCTCGGCTGGGACTTCAAACTGTAATCCATAAATAAAAGACCCCGACGCGCCGCAAAAAGCGGAGTCGGGGAAGCATAAAACCCGCGTGCGCCGGGGGTACGCCTTCTACGGGTACGCTCGGCCACACCGTGGCCTCGCTCTTTCGCTACGGCTCGGCGCTACGCAAGCCTCGCCTACGCGAGGCCCCTCCGAAGGCATACCCCCGGCACACACGAGGCGAGTTTTACACGAACCAAAATATGCCCGTGCCATCCCTCCGTTTTCTTTCATGGGATTGGCTGTTTCCGTAATGTAACTAGCGGAGACCGCAGGGATGGGGGCTGAAAAAGCCTGTAGGAGGCCCGAGCTTGCATAGCGCGAGGGCCGAGACGGGCAGCCGCGAGCACGGTGTGCGGGTGGAGCGCAGCGACACCGCAGTGACGGCGGTTTTTCGGACCCCGTCCCTGCGGTAGGCCGCTCGAAGTTGAGCGGCCATACGCAGTCAGCTTTAGGTGAAGGTTTCCAGGTGGGTGTGGAGGTGGTGGCGGCGGATGTGCTTCATGGCCGCGGCGTGCTGGGCCTCGGCCCTGGCGGTCTGGCCGGTGAGGTAGTAGAGGTTCGCGAGCGAGAGGAGCGTCAGGGCTTCGCCGCGCAGCTCGGAACGGCCTTTGAACAGGCCGGCGGCCTTGCGGTAATGCTCGAGCGCCGTGCCGAAGTCGCCGTTGCGCTTCTTGATCTCGCCCATGCCCCATTCGACGAAGCCCAGGTCGGCCCAGTCGGAGAGGCCGGAGTAGAGCTTATGCGCGCGCTCATAACCGGCATAAGCCTCTTCGAGCCTGCCCATCTGCCGCAGCACATTGGAAGTGCCGCATTCGGCGTAGGCCTTGGCGAAAGTGTCGTCGGTCCCGGAGAAAAGCCGGCGGGCCCGCACGTAGCAGTCGAGCGCTCGGCCCATGAAGCCGGCCACCCGCAGTATGCCGCCCAGGCCGAACAGGGCATAGCCGGCTGCGGGCTCGTCCTTGTCTTTATTGGCCGAGGAGAGCGACTCCTCGAAAGCGTTGATTCCTTCTCCGTAACGCCCCTGCAAACGGTACAGCCCGCCCAGGGCCCACAGCGCGAAAGCCGCGCCGGCCAGGTCGCCGGCCTTCTTATACGCCGTATGCAGGCGCTCCAGCAGGGCGGCCGCTTCGGCCAACCGGCCCACCAGCCGCAGGGCCAGCGCCCATTCCAGCTCGGCGTCGGGGCGGCACATATCCAGCCGCTTGGCCAGCGCCAGCGCGCCCTTGGCGGCCGCCAGGGCCTCGCACTCCCTGCCCAGCGCCCGGGCGCAGCGCGCCTCGCCCAGCAGGGTTTCCAGCAGAAGTTCCTCGTCGCTCCTGGCCGCCTTGCGGGTCAGGGCGTATTGTTCCAGCGCACGGCCGAACAGGCCGAGACCGCGCAGGGCCTCGCCCTTAAGGAACAGCCAGCGCCCTTTTCCGGCGCCCGGCTTGATCTTGTTCAGCGCGGCCAAAGCTTTGGCGAATTCACCGTCATCGAGCAATTTTTCTATTTTTTCCATATGATCTTCTTTTCGCAGCCCCGCCCCAGGGGGCAGGGACCGCAGAGAGGTTTTGACTTCCGGCAGAAATCCTTGCACAGCTTCACCAGAAGAGCGTGATACTCATTATACACTTTCTCGTCGGGCTTCAGAGCGCGCCCGAACAGCGCCTGCCAGCCGCCGTACGATAAACCTCGCCCCAGCCCGTATCTTTCCCCCACCCGCCGCGTATAGGCGTCTATCACGAAAGAAGCCTTGCCCGCCGCGTACAGGACCATCGAATCCGCCGTCTCCGGTCCCACGCCGTCGTACGACAGGAGCTCGGCGCGCAGGGCGGCGGCGGGCGCGGCGGCGAACCAGGCCGGCAGGCCCTCAGGGTGCTCGGCCAGGACGCGCCGGCAGAATCCGCGCAGCCGCCCGGCCTTCTGGTTATAGTAACCGCTGCTCCGTACTGCCCGCCTCAGCACAGGCAACGGGCAGGCGGCCATCGACTCCGCGGTCAGCAGCCCGGCGGCGCGCAGCGCCAGCAGGGCCTTTTCGACGTTGGTCCAGGCCGTATTCTGGGTGAGTATGGCCCCGACGCAGATCTCGAAAGCTCCGGCCGGCCCGCGGGGGCCATAGGAGCCGGGAGCGTAAACGGGCGCGGCCCCGCCCGGAGGCGTGACCGGCCACCAGCCCTGCCGGCCGAAAGCCTTGTACAGCCGGGAATAGATCCCCCTTATTCTTTGGGAAGCAGCCGCTTTATCTCGAGGAGCAGGTCCTCGAGATTGTAGGGCTTTTTCATGAAGTTGCGCGCGCCGCATTGTTTAGCCTTCTCTATGCTCTCGGAGGTGTCGAGCGTGGAAATGATCAGCACCGGCGTGTGGCGGGTCAGGCTGTCGCGCATGAGCGCGTTGCAGACCTCGTAGCCGTTGAGCTTGGGCAGCAGCAGGTCCAGCAGGATCAGGTCCGGCTTCTCCCGGCGCGCGAGCGCCAGGCCGGAGACCCCGTCGCCGGCGTGCAGCACGGTGTAGCCCTCCGAGGCCAGCACTTCCTTGAGCACGGTAGAGGCGGCCTTGCTGTCCTCTATCATCACTATTTTGCGGGACGTCATTTCGCCCCCTTGTAATGGCCGGCCAGTTCTATATAGTCCTGCTCGGACCGCTCCAGGCCGCGGCATTCCTCGTCGGTAAGCTGCCGCTTCACCTTGCCGGGCGCGCCCATCACCATGCTGCGCGGCGGTATCTTGGAGCCGGGCGTCACCACGGCGCCGGCGGCCACCAGGGAATATTCCCCGATCTCGCAGTCCATCACCACCGCGCCCATACCTATCAGGCAGCGCTGGCCCACTACCGAGCCGTGTATGATGGCCGAATGGCCCACCGTCACGCCCTCGCCGACCAGCACCGGCTTGTCGCGGTTCGGGTGCAGCACGGCCAGGTCCTGTATATTGGAGCCTTTTCCAATCTCTATCCTGTCCACGTCGCCGCGGATGACGGCGCCGGGCCAGACGGAGACGCCGTCGGCGATCTTCACCCGGCCAATTACGGCGGCCGAAGGGTGCACCCAGGCCCCGCCGGAGATCTCGGGAACGCTGTGCATGAATTTCTCTGTCATTTATGCCCCTTCCCGTGGCGGGAATGCTCGCCGGTATGCGGCGGTTCGGAGGCGTGCAGCCCCCAGTAGATGAAGACGCTGGCGAAAGCCGGCAGCAGGTAATAGAAGAGGCGGAACAGCAGGCTCGCCGTCAGCGCCTGCGCCACCGGCACGCCCATGCCGGAGAAGGCCGCCGTCATGGCCGCTTCCATGGCGCCCAGGCCGCCCGGCAGGATCGGGATTATCGTCATCAGCATGCCGAAAGCGAAGCCGGCTATCAGCGTGGTGGCGCCCAGCGACACGCCCACGGCCTTGAAGGCGAAATACAGGATCAGGATATTGCTGACCCAGTCGCAGAAGACGTAGGCCACCACCTTGGGCAGCTCGAACTTGCGGCCGTGTATGGTGCGGATGCCCTCGTCCAGCTGGCCTTCGAACTTCACGAAATTCTCGTGCGGGATCTCCTTCTTCGAGAAGAAGTAGATCACGTGGTTGACCGCCACGAACATCCGGCGGGCCCAGGCGGCGCGCAGCTCGTGGTGGAAGAACAGCAGCGTCAGGCCGAAAGCGAAGCCCAGCACGGCCGCGACGCCGATAAGCGCCTCCACCATGCTCTTGTTGAAATCCGGGGTGTTCAGGAACTGCAGCAGCGCGCCTTCCACCACGATCAGCGCCAGCGCCAGGTAGATCAGCACGGTGATGACCACGGAGGAGGTGACGCTGGCCCCGTAAGGCACGCGGCGCTTACCCAACAGGTGGGCGCGCGTGGCGAAGCCGCTGATGCCGCCCGAGGAGACGAAATAGTTGACGGTCGTGGACACGAAGGCTATGCCCGCCACCTCCAGGAAGGGCAGTCGGATGCCGAGTATCCGCAGCACCTCCCACAGAGTGAGGCCCATGAAGGTGTAACTGGAAACCGCGAACAGGAAGGACAGCGTCAGCCAGAGCGGGCTGGCATTGCGTATGGTTTCCGCCATAGCCCCCAGGTTGGGATAGATCAGCCAGGTCAGGATGCCCAAAGACAGCGCTACCGGAGCGTAGACGACCAGTTTTTTGCGGAAGGAGGCTTGCTTCATAATGTGATAAAATTAGTCTATATAATTATGGCGGTCAGGAAAAGACTTTCCCCCCGCCCCGACCTATGGCAGCACTCAAATTCGATTTCATCGTAGTCGGCAGCGGCGCCGCCGGCCTGCTGGCCGCCCATAAGCTGGCCGCGGCCGGCCGCGTGGCCGTGCTGACCAAGCGCACCCCCGAGGTCTCCAACAGCGACCTGGCGCAGGGCGGCATAGCCGCCGTAACCGGCCCGGACGACGATTTTCCCCTGCACATAAAGGACACGCTGCGCACCGGCGCCGGCCTTTCGGACCCGCGGGTGGTGGACCTGACCATAAGAGAAGCCCCGGAGCGCATCAGGGAACTGGTCGCGCTGGGCACGCGCTTCTCGGAGAAACGAGGCGTCTTCGAACTGGGCCTGGAAGGCGGCCACAGCCGCCGCCGCGTGCTGCACGCCGCAGATTCCACCGGCCACGAGATGGAGCGCGCGCTCCTGCAGGCCTGCCGCTCGGAAAAGAACATAACCTTCTTCCCGTTTTTTTCGGCCGTGGACCTGATACTGCGGGCCCGCCCCGCCGGCACCCGCCCGGCGCGCAACGCCTGCCTGGGCGTCTACGCCCTGGAGGAAGCCACCGGCCGCGTGCACAGTTTCCTGGCCCCGGTCACGCTGCTCGCCTCCGGCGGGGCCGGCAAGGTGTACCGCTATACCTCCAACCCCGACGTCACCACCGGCGACGGCATGGCCATGGCCTACCGCGCCGGCCTGCCGCTGGTCAACATGGAATTCGTGCAGTTCCACCCCACCTGCCTCTACCACCCGCAGGCCAAGTCCTTCCTGATCTCCGAGGCGCTGCGCGGCGAGGGCGGCATATTGCGCGACGCCGACGGGCGCGCCTTCATGAAGGACTATTCCCGCTATCAGGAGCTGGCGCCGCGCGACATCGTGGCGCGGGCCATAGACTCCGAGCTCAAGCGCACCGGCGCCGACCACGTCTACCTGGACATGACGCACCTCAAGCCGGCCTTCCTGCGGCGCCGCTTTCCGATGATACACGCCAAATGCCTGGCGCTTGGCATCGATATGACGCGGGCCCCTATCCCCGTGGTGCCGGCGGCCCACTTCTTCTGCGGCGGCATCGGTACCGACGACCATGGCCGCACCGCCATGCCCGGCCTTTACGCCGTCGGCGAGGTGGCGCATACCGGCCTGCACGGCGCCAACCGCCTGGCCTCCAACTCGCTGCTCGAGGCCTGCGTCTTCGCCCACAGGGCGGCGCAAGCCGTAAAAGGGGACCGCGTAGCCCGCCGCCCCTCCGGCCGGCCGCTGCACTGGACCACCGGCAACGCGCGCCCCTCCGACGAGGCAGTCATCATCAAGCATAACTGGGACGAGATCCGCACGCTGATGTGGAACTACGTGGGCATAGTGCGCAGCGACAAGCGCCTGGCCCGGGCCAGCGCCCGCGTGAAGGTGATCTCCGCCGAGATCGTGAAATATTACTGGGACTTCCTGCCCACCCGCGACCTGCTGGAACTGCGCAACATCGCCTGCCTCGCCGACGTCATCATCCGCTCCGCCCGCTCCCGCAAGGAGAGCCGGGGCCTGCACTACACGGTGGACTACCCGGCGGCCTCGCCGAAGTTCGCCAGGCCCACGGTCATAGACCGCTACGGCCGGTAAGCGGCCGGGGCCGCCATTCTTATGGACAAGATCATCATCAACGGCGCGCGCTCGCATAATCTCAAGAACTTAAGCCTCGAACTGCCCAAGAACAAGCTGGTGGTGATCACCGGCCTGTCGGGATCGGGCAAAAGCACCCTGGCCTTCGATACGGTCTACGCCGAGGGGCAGCGCCGCTACGTGGAATCCCTCTCGGCCTACGCCCGGCAGTTCCTGGAGCAGATGGACAAGCCCGACGTGGATTCGATAGAGGGCCTTTCCCCGGCCATCGCCATCCAGCAGCACCACCCCTCCAAGAACCCCCGCTCCACCGTGGGCACCGTCACCGAGATCTACGATTACCTGCGCCTCCTGTTCGCCAAGGCCGGGCGCCCCTTCTGCCCCTCCTGCCATAAGCCCATCAAGGCCTGGTCGGCCCAGGGCATCACCGCGGAGATCGCGGCCAAGTACGCGGGCCGCAAGGTGCGGCTCTTCGCCCCGCTGATACGCGGCCGCAGCGGCACCTACGAGGAATTGTTCGCCCGCCTGAAGAAGGCCGGCTTCGCCAAGGTCAAGGTGGACGACAAGGTGTTCTCCCTGGAGACGCCCCCGGACCTGAAGCGCTACGTGAAGCACGACATAGATCTCTTTGTGGACGAGTTCACCGTCTCCGCCGGCGACCGCGAGCGCCTCAGCGAGGCCGTGGAGCTGGCGCTGGGGCAGTCCAAGGGCCTGCTCTCGGCCGAAGAGCCCGGTAAACCGGCCGACCTCTACAGCGAGAAGAACGCCTGCCCGTCCTGCGGCATCAGCTTCCCCGAACTGGAGCCGCGCCTGTTCTCGTTCAATTCCCCCCACGGCGCCTGCCCCGAATGCGACGGCCTGGGCATAAAGATAGAGATAGACCCCGAACTGGTGGTGCCGGACAAGACCAAGTCCGTCAACGACGGGGCGCTGGAGGCCTGGGCCAACCCCGTCACCACGCGCACCCACCGCTGGAAAGGCTCCTGGTCCGGCTACTACGCGGACATGCTCAAGACCGCCGCCGAGGCCAACGGCATAGACCTGGACAAGCCGTGGAAGGACCTGCCCAAGGCCCACCGCGACATGCTGTTCAACGGCGCCGGGGATTTCGAAGGCGTGATCACCAACCTCAAGCGCCGCCACACGGAGAGCGAGTCCGATTTCGTAAAGGAAGAGATCTATACCAAGTTCATGCAGGAGACGGTCTGCCCTTCGTGCAAAGGACTGCGCCTCAAGCCCGAGGCCCTGAGCGTGATCGTGGACGGCAGGAACATAGCCCAGATGGCCGCGCTGCCCATAGCCGCCGCCCTCAAGGCCATGACCGCCCCCGACCTGAGCGCCACGGAAAAGACCATCGCCCGCCTTATCCTCAAGGAAATAAATTCCCGCCTGAACTTCCTCAACGACGTCGGCCTCGGCTACATTTCAATGGACCGCCGCTCCGAAACCCTGTCCGGCGGCGAGGCCCAGCGCATACAGCTGGCCACGCAGATAGGCTCCGGCCTGACCGGCGTGCTGTACGTGCTCGACGAGCCCACGATAGGCCTGCACCAGCGCGACAACGCCAAGCTCATCGGCACCCTCAAGGCGCTGCGCGACATCGGCAATACGCTGCTGGTGGTAGAGCACGACGAGGCCGTCATCCGCGGCGCCGACCACATAGTGGACCTCGGCCCCGGCGCGGGCCTGGCCGGCGGCTATATAGTGGCGCAGGGCACCCCCGAGGAGATAGTAAAGAACCCCAAGTCCGTCACCGGCCCCTACCTGAGCGGGGCGCGCTCCACCACGCTCAGGCGCGAACCGCGGGCCCACTCCGGCAAGTTCCTGGAATTCACGGGGGCGAAGCAGTTCAATCTCAAGGACATCGACGTCAAGATCCCGCTGGGACTGTTCGTCAGCATCTGCGGCGTGTCCGGCTCCGGCAAATCAACGCTGCTCTACGAGATCGTGTACAAGGCGCTGGCGCGCGAGCTCTACAAGTCCAAGGAGACGCCCGGCGCCTTCCGCGCCATGAAGGGCGCCTCCGGCATAGACAAGGTCATCATCGTAGACCAGTCCCCCATCGGCCGCACGCCGCGCTCCAACCCGTCCACTTACAGCGGCGTGTTCAACCATATCCGCGACCTGTTCGCGGCGCTGCCCGAGGCCAAGCGGCGCGGCTACGAGCCGGGGCGCTTCTCGTTCAACGTCAAGGGCGGCCGCTGCGAAGCCTGCCAGGGCGACGGCACCATCAAGATCCAGATGCAGTTCCTGCCCGACGTCTACGTGAAGTGCGAGGAATGCGGCGGCCACCGGTTCAACGAGGACACCCTGGCCGTTAAGTTCAAGGGCAGGAGCATCGCCGACGTGCTGGCGCTGTCCGTGGGCGAGGCCGCGGAACTGTTCGCCGACATCCCGCGCATCGCCAAGATCCTGTCCACGCTCAGCGAAGTGGGGCTGGACTACCTGAAACTGGGCCAGAGCGCCACCACCCTCTCCGGCGGCGAGGCCCAGCGCCTCAAGCTGGCCGAGCAGCTGGCGCGCCGCGCCACCGGCCGCACCCTGTACATCCTCGACGAGCCCACCACCGGCCTGCACTTCGCCGACGTGGAGAAGCTGCTGAAAGTGCTGCACCGCCTCTCCGAAGCGGGCAACACCGTGCTGGTCATCGAGCATAACCTCGACGTGATCGCCGCCTCCGACTGGCTTATAGAGCTGGGCCCCGAGGGCGGCGACGCCGGCGGCCGGCTGGTCTACTCCGGCCCGGTGGCCGACGTGGTGAAGGCGCGCGGCTCGCATACCGGTTTCTACCTTAAGGAGCACCTGGGCGGCCTGAAGAAAAAGGCCGCCGCCCGCTGATGACCGCCCCCGCCCCCTCCGAGCCCCGCCGCAGGGTACTGCTGGTAGCCCCGCGCTTCCCCTTCCCGTCGCTCAGCGGCGGCGAAAAGTGGACGGCCTCGCTCGCGCGCGGCCTGGCGCGGCGGCACGAAGTCTCGCTGTTCTCCTTCGCGGTGCGCGGAGCCGAGGCGCAGCAGACGGCGCTCGCCATGAGCCTGGAGGGCCGGGAGCTGAACAAGGTCTACCTGCTGCCCAGGCCGGCGTCCGCCGCCGGGCAGGGCCTGCCGCTGCTGCCGGCCATGTACTGGTCCCCTGAAGCGGCGGAGCGCCTGGCCGAGGCCGCCGCGGAGACGCGGGCCGAGGTGGTGCACATACTCTTCTCGGAGATGGCCTGCTACGCCGCGGCCCTCCCCCCCGCCCTGCCCGCAGTCTACACCGAGATAGACTCAAGCTACCTCTACCCGTGGAAGTATTACCTGCGCGAGACGGCCGGCCTGCAGGGCTATCTGATGCTCCGCGAGTTCTTCAGGGGCAGGGCATACGCCCGCCGCCATTACGGCCGCTTCGCGGCGGCCACGGCCATCACCGCCAGCGACGGCGCGGATATACAGCCTTACCTGCGCTCCCCGCTGGCCGCCGTAACGCCCAACGCGGTGGATCCGGAGGAGTTCGCCCCCGCCGCGCCCCCCGAGCGCAAGGACGGGGAGATCCTTTTCGTGGGCCATTACCCGCATTACCCCAACGAGGACGCAGCCCTGCGGCTGGCCCGGCGCATCTTCCCGCTGGTCAAGGCGGAGCGCCCCGACGCCACGCTAGTCCTGGCCGGCTCCTGTCCCACGGCCGTAGTCAAAGCCCTCGCCGGGGCCTACACTGCCGTGCCAGGCACGGTTGCAGACCTGAGGCCCGCCCTGTGGCGCGCGCAGGTCTTCGCCGCCCCGGTGCGCTACGGCCTGGGCGCCAAAGGCAAGATCCTCGAGGCTTTCGCCGCCGGCCTGCCGGTAGTCGCCTCCCGCGAGGCCGCCGCCGGCATAGAGGGCGCGATAGACGGCGAACACCTGCTCGCCGCCGCATCTGACCGGGAGTTCGCGGCAGCCGCGGCCCGCCTGCTGGGCGACCCGGCCCTGCGCGGGCGCCTCGCCGCCGCCGCGCTAGACCTGGTAAAGAAAAGATTCTCTTTCTCTGATGTGGTCTCGTCGGTCAGCGGCGTCTACGCCAAGGTGCTCGATGGCCGTTAATTCGCTGCATATTGAGCTGCTGCACGCCTGCCCGCTCTCCTGCGCGGCCTGCGACCACAGACTGCGCGGCGGGGCCAGGCTGCCGCGCGCCGCGCTGGACGCGGTACTGCGCGACCCCGCTTTCTCGGGCCTGCGGCTGGCCTCTTTCTCCGGCGGAGAGCCGCTGCTCTACCCGGGCCTGGCAAAAGTCCTCACCGCGGCGGCGCGGGCCTGGCCGGACGCCGCCCTGGTGCTGCTCACCTCGCTGTACCTGCCGGGCAAGGCCCTCTCCCTGCTGCGCCGGCTGCCGCCCGCCGTGCTGCGCCGTCTGCATATAGGTTCCTCGCTGGACGGGCCCGGTCCCGTTCACGACGCCCTGCGCGGCCGCCCCGGGGCTTTCGCCGCCCTGCGGATGGCCCTGGCGAAAATCAAGCGGGAGTTCCCCGGAGTTTCCGCGGGCCTGACCTTTACCGCCACCAGCCGCAACGCCGCCGTCTTCCACGAAACCTGGAACGAGGCCCGGGCCATGGGAGTACCGCTCGGAGTCCAGTTTCTGGTCCCCAACGACAACACCGCCGGATTGGAGCTGGACGCGGCTGCGCGCAAGGCCCTCTCCGCCGGGCTGCGCCGGGCGCTGGAGGCAACCGCGTCCGCTTCCCCCCAGGCCGCCGACCTGCGCCAGGCCCTCGGTTTTCTCGGCGGCGGCCCCACGGCGGCCTGCGGCGCCGGCGTCACCTTCCTGATGCTGGCCCCCGAGGGGGAGTTCTACCTTTGCCCTTTCCACAAGGAGATCAAGGCCCCGCTGAACGCCCCCGGCGCCCTGCGCCCCCCGGCCGCCGGCTACCGCGGCAGGTTCTGCGCGGAATGCTTCCTGCGCTGCGCCCAGTGAACTTGCCCACCAATTAAAGATCCCCGGCCAACCGGGGATCTGCGAAGGACCTGTTCAGTTAAGACTGGGCAAGGTCAGGCGGCCGGCTTGCCTTTTCGCCGAAAGCGGTCTAAAAACAAAGCCATGAAGCCGCGCTCCTGCCCGAGCGGGCTGTAGAGGTTGATGGCGTCCCTGCGCAGATGCGCGATGAACATGATGGGGAGGTTCCAGAGGAATTCCGCCCACCAGGCCTTCTTCCAATGGGAGGGCAACCGGCGCAGGATGGACGGCAGGGAATAGAACTTCTTGTAATACTTCATGTAGCCGCGGAAGAATTCCTCGTCGGTCAGGTCGGGCCCGGACATTTTGTAATCGGGGTAGGCGCCTGGCTTATAAAGCCACCAGCGCGGCCGCCGGAGCAGGCCTTTCTCCAGCAGTTCGCGGTAGGTGCGCGTGCCGGGCAGCGGCGTCAGCGCCCACCAGGCGGTATAGGGCACCTTCGCGCTTGTGAGGAACTCGTAGACCCGCCTGAACTGGCCCGGCGAGCCGGTGCCGGGCTGGAACACCATGCTGGCCAGTACGGAAATGCCATGACGGGAAAAAGCGGCCAGCTGCCGCCGGTACTGGTCCGTCCTGTTGAAAGACTTGTTGAACTCCGAAAGCGTCTCGTCGCAGAGGGCCTCCATGCCCACCGTGATAGAGCGGCAGCCGCTGCGCTCGGCCAGCTCCAGCAGTTCCTCGTCGTCGGCGCAGTCCATGGTGGCGTTGCCCGCCCACACCACCTTGAGCGGGATTAGCGCCCGCAGCAGCTCTTTGGCCCGGGCCGGGTCGCCGAAAAGGTTATTATCGGCGAAGGAGCAGCCGCGCGCGCCGAGCGCCTTTATCTCCGCTATCACCTCGGGCACCGGCCTCACCCTGTAGCCCGCGCCCAGGAAAGGGGTGACGGAACAGAAAGAGCAGTTATGGGGGCAGCCGCGCGAGGTTTCTATCGAGTAAGTGGGCAGCGGGATGATCCTGGAGAGGAGGGGGCCGCCGCGCGAAGTGTAATAAAGTTTTTTATCTATCAGGTCGTAGCGCGGCACGGGCCAGCCCGCCATGGACGGGCGCGGCAGGCCTTTATAGGTCTTCTGCGGCGCGCCGGCGCGGAGATCTTCGATGAAGCGCGGCCAGGTCTCCTCAGCCTCCCCCACGATCACCGTGTCGGCGTGGGCGAGCGCCTCTTCGGGCTCCATGCTGACATGGATGCCGCCCATCACCACGTACGCCCCGCGGCGGCGGAACTCGTCGGCTATGTCGTAGGCCCGCGCTATGGACTTGGTATAGCCGGTGATGCCGACGAGGTCGGGCCCCGAGGCGTAATCGATCTCCTGCAGCATGTCGATGCAGATCTCCACCTGGTCGCGGGGCGGGACCAGGGCCGCGAGGCAGGGCAGGGTATTGGCCGGGGTAAAGCCGACGCGCGTCTTGTCCACGCTGCCGTCGCTGCGGTACCTGGCGGGCTCAATTAGCAAAATTCTCATCGTTATCAGGAAGGCTTCGCCGCGCGCCCGCGCGGGCTACAGGAAAAACCTCGGCTTCTGGTTCCAGATTATTGTTTCGGGCTGTACTATGGCTATAGCCTGCACCCCGCGCCGCAGCCGCCAGGCGTCTGCCGCCGCTACCCCGCGCGAAAGCAGCAGCGCGACGGCGGCCGCTCCCTCCCACCAGGCCAGCTTGCGCAGGCGGCCCAGGTAGCGGCCGCGCCAGCTCCGGCTGAGCTCCTGCGAGGCGGCCAGCAGCGCGGGCGAAATGAACTCTCCCCCCCGGCCGCAGAAAGCGGCGGCCACCGACCATTTATCCACCCCGGTAAAAGGAGACCTGACCGTGCCGCTGATCTTAAAAGTCTTGTCCTGCGCCGCGAGGGCGGCTATGATGTCGCCCGACTTCACCTCCAGCCCCGCTATGGCCGCCCGCCGCTCCCCGGTCAGGTCCTCGGGGATCTTGAAAGCGATAAAGATCATCAACTGCACCAGCCCGGAGTTGGCCCGGGCCCAGTCATAGACGGCGCCCGCGGAGGCCAAGTTGGATTTGTTTACGGTCATGTTGAAATAGCAGGAAAGCCCGCCGGCCGCGCGCACCATTTCCGCGCATCGCTGCCGCAGGGGATTGAGCGCGGCCTCGTCCTTGCCCGTCCAGCCTTCGCGGTTCTGCAGGGAATCCACGTGCAGACAGACGCCGGCCAGGCCCTCGGCCTTGTACGAGGCCAGCAGGGCAGGGGTCAAGAGCTCGCCGTTGGTAACCAGGAAGGGGTGGAAGCCGGATTGTTTGATGTAGCGTATCACTTCGGGCAGGTGCGGATAGCAAAGCGGGTCTCCGCCGGCCACGGCGATGACGTCGGCGTTGACCTTCTGTTTTATCGCGTCTATTTCGGCCAGCACGGCCCCCAGCGGCTTGTGCTCGCCGGAGTTATTGGTGGAGAAGCAGCCCGTGCAGCGCATATTGCACTCTTTGGTGGGCTCCAGCCAGGTGATTATCGTGTCCAAGGCGGTCCAGGGAAGGCTGTATTTTAAATCGGCCGGAGGAATACTCATTGAAGTTGATAGCGTCTCTTAATGCAACCTATAGATAAGTACGGCGACCAAATACACGTTGGTAAAACCAAAAACCCACTCATAGTATAGCCGGGCCCGCGGTTTCAATGTCAGGAAGGAAAAAACTGCCAAGGAGGCAGAGAGAAAGCCCCCTCCGTACTCCCCCTGCACAAGGGAAACCATCGCCGCCGCGGTCAGCAGGACAATAACAAGCAGCACTGAAGCCGGTACCCCCAGAACGGCCGGGAAGGTCCAAACCCCCGCTTCGCGGTCCCCTGTTACATCTCGGATGTCCGCAAGAACATTCAGGCAAAAAAGCAGAATGAGGAAATGGATGGAAGACTTCAGTACAGGAATAAAAATGGAGACAGAGAAACCGTATTGGTAAATTACCGGGGCGAGGATGCCGACAGTCCAGAAATTCAGCATATTCGCCAGCACTTTCAAACCAGGGATAGCCTTAAACCGCTTCGGGAAAAGGCGAGGATCGCTATAAACAATCATGACCACTGCCGCGTACATCAGCAGTTGCAGAAAGCCCGCCGCCGCCAGTATATAGACTGGCACGGCCGCCGCCGCCAGCAGGCGCCATGAACTGTGTCGTACCACCCTGCCTCCGGGGATATTTACCACATCCTCCCTGTTGCGAAAACGCGCGTCGTAGGCATAAATTAATTCATAAAGAGCGAAGAACGACAAGGCGCAGAGAACGGATCCGGTTGAGATACGACCCGAAACCATGATGGTCGTGTTAAGATAAAGCAGGAACGAAGCCAGCGGCAGCGCCGTGCGGTACCTCAAGTAAAGGTCCAGTAGACTGTAGCTCATATCTCTTGCCATAATGCCGTTTCCAAGTTGCCGGCGCATTGCTTCCAATTGTACTAAATGCGGTTTGCGGTATTGAGATACCGCAGAAAAGCGGCCAGCGGCAGCGCCGTGCGGTACCAGAAAATAATATCCATAAATTCGGCTGTCATCTCCGTCGCCGGCCCTTTAAGCCCGCGTTGATTTGGTAATTGTAACAAATACTGTTTATAATTTTAGTCTGCCGCGGCGCGGGCGCCTCAGGCAAGGCTGCGCTCCGCTCCGGCGACAAAAGAATTAAATATTCCCTTTGAAAAAGCTCGCTGCTGACCCTGCCGCTGTTTTTTATAACGGCCTACCTGCTCAGCGGCGGCCGCCGGCCCTCCGGCGCCGAAGACTGTCTCTCGGTCTCGTCCATCCGCCTGTTCCTCAACGGCCGTTTTTTCATGATGCTCTACACCGGCGGGACGGACCGCTGACCGCTGAATTTCAAGACTTACGGCCGGCCCCGGACGACCTTTGATATAATCTGACTATGGGGAAAGCAGACCTGGACAAACTTTGGGCGCTGGCGCGGGCCGAGTGGCGGCTGCGCCAGCAGAGCACCTTTTTCGGCTTCCTGTGGACCCTGCTCAACCCCGCCCTGATGTTCGCCGTCCTTTACGGCCTCTTCGTCAAATGGCTCGGCCGCGCCCAGGGCGACTACGCCGTCTTCCTGCTGATAGGCCTCGTCGAGTGGAACTTCTTCGCCTCCGCCACCTCCTACGCCCTGTCCAGCCTGCTGCGCCGCGGCCCGCTGCTTAAAAGCTACCCCCTGCCGCTGGAAGTCCCCGTCCTCGCCGCCGTGCTCAGCGTCTATTTTTCCCATTTGCTCGAGCTCGCCGCCCTCGGCCTGATACTCGCCTGGTTCCAGGCGCCGCCTTCTTTTCCCTGGCTCTGGGTGCTCGTGATAGACGCCGCCTACCTGGGCCTGGCCGCCGGGGCCGGCCTGCTGCTGGCCGGGCTTTACGTCTTCTTCTCGGACCTGGAACGCATCTGGAACCTGGTCCTCACCGCCGGCTTCTTCCTCACCCCGGTCTTCTACCCCCTCTCGGTGCTCGCCCCAGACAAGGGAGCGCTGCTTAAGGCCAACCCGCTCACGGCAGTGATAGAAAGCGCCAGGCTGGTTTTCTCCGGTTCCGCCCCGCGCCCCGGCGACCTGGGGCTGACGGCGCTCTGGGCCGCCGCCGCGCTGGCCACGGGCTTGGCCCTGCTGCGCTTCAAGCGGCGGGCCATAGAGGACGCCCTGTGACCGGCCTCGCCGTAAAGAATATCTCCAAGACCTACCGGGTTGAGCTGCCCCGGGAGGACGCGCTCTCGGTGCTGATGCGCTTCTTCAGCGGCCGCTCCCCGTCGCGCCCCTTCAACGCCCTCGACGGCGTCTCTTTCGACCTGAAACCGGGACGCGCGCTGGCGCTCTGCGGCCCCAACGGCTCCGGCAAGACCACCCTGCTCAAGATCCTCGCCGGCATTACTTCCCCCTGCTCCGGCGAGGTCGCCTTCGCCGGTAAAACGGCCTGCCTGCTGGGCTTCGCCTCCATCCTGCAGGACCGCCTGAGCGTGAAGGAGAACGCCCGCCTCTGCGCCGTCTTCTTCGGCCTGCCTGGCGCCCCCGCCGAAGCGGCGGAGCGGGTGCTGGCGGCCTCCGGGCTGGCGCATTTGCGCAATGCCCGCGCAGGCGAGCTTTCGGCCGGCATGAAGCTGCGCCTGCCCTTCATGGCCGCGCTGGCCTGCGGCGCTGACCTGTTCCTTATCGACGAGACCCTGGCCGTGGGAGACGCGGCCTTCCGCGACCTGTGCCTGGCCCGCCTGCGGGAGCTCAAACGCGCCGGGGCCATGCTGGTTTTCGCCACGCACGACCAGGCCCTCGCCAAAGGCCTGGCCGACGAGGCGCTGGTGCTGGAAGCCGGAAGGCTCGTCTTTTCCGGCGCGGCGGCGGCCCTGCCCCACCACGGGGCAAAAGAGCCGCCCGGTACCGCCTTCCGCCGCGGTCTGGAGCGGTACGCCGTCCTTTATGAAAAACTGAAGGCCGCCGGCTACGCGCTGCAAGAAGCCCCGCCCGCCTCCGACGAAGAACTGCTGCTGGTCCACACTCCGGGCTGGCTCGCGCGACTCAAGAACAACGAGCTTTCCCCCGCCGAAGAAGAGGCGCTGGCGCTGCCCCTCTCTAAACATATCCTGCCCCTGTCCTGGCGCCTGGCTGGCGGCACCCTGGCCGCGGCCCGCGCCGCGCTCTCGTCGGGCCTGGGGATCTTCCCGCCGGGCGGCGGCCACCACGCCTTCCCCGACCGGGGCGAAGGGTTCTGCCCGGTCAACGACATAGCCGTGGCGGCGCGGGCGCTGCTGAAAGAGGGCCTGGTCAAAAGGCCAGCCGTCATAGACCTCGACGCCCACCAGGGCAACGGCACGGCCTTCATCTTTGCCGACGGCGAGGTGCGGACTTTCTCCGCCCATAAGGCGGGCGGCTACCCGCCGCAGCGGGTACGCTCGTCGATGGACGCCGAGATCCCCGACGGCTCCGGCGACGCCGTTTACCTGGCGGCGGTTAAAAAAGGAATAAAGGATTTTCTGGAACTGGCGAAACCCGACTTCGTCTTCGCCCTCTGCACGGCCGACGCCTACGAAAAAGACCCGCTGGGCGGGCTGAAGGTTTCGGCTGAAGGGCTGGAGGAAAGGGACAGATTCGTCTTCGGCACCCTGTCGGAGAAAAAGCTGCCAGTCTGCCTGATACTGGGCGGGGCCTACAGCGAACCGGCGGAAGCCGCCGGCATAAATTTCAACACTATACAGGCCGCGGCCGCGGCCTGCCCGTCATTCAACAAGATCGTAAGCGTATAGCCGGTAGAGCAGCGCCCTCGAAGCGAAGGCCGGAGCCATGAAAGACTCGGTGCCCGAGCCGTCGCCCAGCGCCAGGCGCCCCGCCCAGTAGGCCGCCGTCGGGCCGGTCAGGTCCTTCTTCACCTTCAGCTTCCAGCCCGTATTTTTACTGGCCTCCAGGTATTCCCGCTCGGCGTGAATTTTAGTGACGTAGGCTTTGTCGGCCTGCCGCGCGTAGGCACGGCCCCGCGCATGGGCCTCGTTGCGAACCCAGGCAATGATCACCAGCCGCGCCCCCGGCCTGGCGGCCCGCGCCGTCTGCGAAAAGAAGAGGGCCAGGTCGGGCACGTGCTCGGTGGACTCGCAGGCCCAGACGCGGTCGAAGGAACCGGGCTTGAAAGGCAGGGCCAGCATGGAGGCCCTGGAAAATCTCACGCGCCCGCCCAGCCCCCGCCCTTTGGCGGCGGCGCGGGCAGCGGCGGCCTGGTAGGAGGAAACGGTCACGCCTCTGATGGCGAGGCCCGGGCATTTTCCGGCGAGCAGCAGGCTGGAGCCGCCCCGGCCGCAGCCGGCGTCGAGCAGCGCCATGCCGGGGCGGGGATTACGCAGGTATTTAAAGCCCAGCTCGGACAGGGCCGTCTCGGAGGCGTGGATGAGGGCCTTGCCGGCGGCGCCGCTTTTTTTGAGGCGCCGCAGAAAAGCGGCCTTGCCATAGACCAGCCCGTTGTGATGATGGATGACGCCGTCCGGGGCGAGGCGCCAGTTGAAATCCCGGCGCTTGGCGTCGTACAGGGCGGCGACTTTTTTAAGCCACGGAGCGGTAGTTTTCACGGTGTTCCCTTTTGCAGCGCCGCCGAGAGCGCGGCCGCCAGGCGTTCGGCTGAAGCGCGCGGAGAGGCCTCCAGCCCCCTGAGCCTGGCGGGCAGGGCCAGCAGCGCGGGGAGGGCGGCCATTTCCCCGGCGAAAGCGGCGTGCAGGCGCAGGGCGGCGGGAGCGGGCAGGCGGCCCGCCCCCGAAAAAAGAAAATGGCGGGAGTAATTCCCCAGGGCCATGGCGAAGTTCAGCGTCATCGGCCTGTCCATGCCCGGCAGCAGGACACCGCGGCGCACGAAGTCTGCTGTTATTTGCTGCGAGGCCTGCCAGCAGCGCAGCGCCAGGGCCAGGTCCCGGCGCAGGGCCGCGGGGAGGGAGGCGGGCAGGCCTGTTTCCGCCGGCACGGGCCGGCGGCACAGGGCGCGGGCGGGAGAGAAGAAAGCCTCCTCGGCGGTGCTGCTGTCGCCGGGAAAAGGGGCGCTCCCCAGCCTGGCCTTGTGCCAGGAGCGGACCTTGGCCGCGCCGGGAAACAGTTCGCTCATGCCCGGCAGGCCTCGCGGATGGCCGCCAGCCGCTTCGGGCAGACCGCGCGGGAGCGGTCCGCGCCAAGGCAAACGGCGCCGCGCAGCCCTACGATATCGGGGCCGAGCTTTTTCAGGGCGGGCAGGTGCCGTTCGGCCACGGAGCCGGCCAGGGCCGTGCCCAGTCCGGCGGCGCGCGCCAGCGCCAGGAAACCCGCCAGCTCGCGGAGCGTCATATTGTCGAAAAGGCAGCGCCCGTCCTTGAGCGCCGTGTCGAGCATCACTATGTCGGCCCCCGCCTTTCGGGCGGCCCGCACCAGCGCCCGCGGCGAGAGCCCGCCGAAGCGGCGCCAGTCGGCGTAGCCGGAAATTACCGCCCGCGCGCGCGGGTTCGCGTTTTTAACGCCTTTCACCACCGCCCCGGCCAGGGCCTCGGCCTGCGCGCCGGCCTTCACCTGGTAAAGCCCGCCTTTCACATAATCGGCCCCGATAGCCGCCGCGGCGTAGGCGGCCAGGGCCGCCGTGCCCGGCTTGAAGTCCAGGTCGCCGATGGCGGCGCTGAACTTTACGGGGAAGCGCTTCAGTTCTTTGATGACCGCCGACAGCACCCAGGGGAAATTAGCGCCGAGCGAGCCCTCTTTGACGTTCTTGAGGTCCAGTATATCGGCGCCGCCGCGGGCCACTATGCGCGCCTCGCGTATATCGACGGGACTGACCAGCAGTTTTATCCTATTTGTTCCTGTCATAAGCCATGTAGCGTCCGAGGCCGCCGAAGAATTCCCTGTATTTCCGCCCCAGCGGGAAAGCCTCTATATTCTTGAGCGCCCTGCCGTAAAACACGCCTATCAGCCGGCGGTTTTCGCGCAGGGCCCCGCTGGCGCGCACTATATCTATAACATTTTTGAGGCGCCCGGCGGAAATGCGCGCGTCGCCCAGCGCGGAGCGCAATTCGCGCCGGCAGGCCGCCGGGGCCAGCTCCAGAGCCTTCAGGTAAAGGTAGGTATAGCGCCCTGCGGTGATGTCGTCGGCCAGCGGCTTGCCCCATTGCGCGCTGCGCGGAAAAAGGTTCAGTTCGTCGCCGTGCAAATGATAGGCCATGCCCAGCCAGGAGCCCGCTTTTTCGAAGAGCGGCAGCTGCTCACGGGAGGCGCCGCCCAGCAGCGCCCCCATTCTGAACGGGCCGTTGAAGGAGAGGAAACGGATGCGGTCCCAGGTCATGGCCAGGTACTCCCGCGGCGACGGCCGCCGGCGCGACGCGGTCCAGTAAAGTTCCAGGGCCTGCCCGTAGCCGTAGGCGAAGATCTCCCTTGAGAGGGAAGACAGTATTTCCAGCCTGCGCCAGTCCTCCAGCCGCAGCCCGGGATCGAGGAAAGCGCGGTAGGCCCAGTTATAGGCGGCCTGGTAGGCGAGATAGGCTTTATTCGCGCCGTAGAGCTTGTGGGTGGCCGGCCCGCCGCGCCGGGTGTCGGAGCCGTCTATCAGATCGTCGAAGCTGACGGTGGAGGCCTCCATCAGCTCTATGGCCCCGAGTACCGCGGAGTAAGACCCCGGCTTTTTGCCGAAGGCGCGCAGCAGCTCGTGCGTGATCAGCGGGCGCAGCATTTTCCCGGGGCGCTCCAGATAAAGGCGGGCCGGCAGGCAGACGGCCCGGCGCAGCGCGGCCGCGCGCCCGGGAGAAGGCGCCCCCCCCGGCCAGGCAGCCGGCAGGCGGCGCGGGAAAGCTTCAAGGGAAGCGGCGGCCGCCGCGGCGCTGGCCAGCCGCAGGTAAGTGTTTTCAGCTTTCGCCGCCGCGCTCTGTTTCAATTAAAAAGTCCTTCGGCCCAGCGCCTGTATGAATTCGGCTATCAGCCGCCCGCCCGGCGGGCGCATGGCCGGCAGCAGGCTTTTTTCAAAAACGGCGGCGGCGGCGGCGGTCAGGGCCTGCGCCCTGGCCCGGCAGGCGGCCGGCGCGCCCGAAGCCAGGATGGCGCGCCGCGCGGCCGCCACGGCGGCGGCGGACTTGGCGGCGGGCGGCAGAGAATACAGCCGCGCCAGGCGGCGCGCCGCGGCGGGCGGCAGGCGCCTGAAGGCCTCCAGCGCCACCAGGGTGCGCTTGCCCTCGAGTATATCGTTGCCGGGAGCCTTGCCGAAAAGGCCGGTCCCGTCGTTCTCGGCGTCCAGCACGTCGTCGGTGATCTGGAAGGCCGCGCCCAGCAGCCGGCCGAATTCGCGGATGGCAGCGGACTGGCCGCGCGCGCCGGCCAGCTCGGCCCCGAGCAGGCACGGCACGGTCACCGTATAGAACGCGGTCTTGCGCTCCGCGATGCGCAGGTAGGCTCCGGGGGTGAATTTTTCAAGCGGGATCTCCCTGGCCTCGATATCGAGGTGCTGGCCCCCCAGGGTGACTTCGGTAGCTTCGGCAAAAATAGCGCGCACCCGGCCGTATTCGCCCGCCGGCAGGCGGCAGTAGACGTAGAGCATGTCGAAGACGCAGTCGTGCAGCATGTCCAGCGCGTTGAGGGCGCGCGGCAGGCCGTAGCGCAGGTGCAGGGCCGGCAGGCCGCGGCGCAGCTGTCCGCCGTCGAGGATATCGTCGCGGCCGAGGCCCCAGTCTTCCAGCAGCTGGTAGGCCGAGGCCACCTTGAGCGCCGGTCCGGGGCGCCCGCCGTAAGCCCGCGCGAAGAGCAGCGCCAGCGCCGGGCGCAGGGCCTTGCCGCGGCGGTAAGGGTAATCCTTCACGCAGGCCCGCATGGCGGGCGGCAGCGGGGCCGTCCGCTTTTCCAGGTAGGCCCGCACGTGGCGGAACACGCCGTCGCGGCAGGAGGAAAGGAAAAGTTCGAGCTGTGTTTTCATGGTTGGCAGCGCAGCCGCGGAATATATTATAGGACTATTGCGGCAGGGATAAAAAGCCGGCCCGACGCAGGCTCCTACTCCGCTCTGACCAGGGTGCCGCAAGCGCGGCCGCCGGAAAGGAATTTCAGCAGTTCGCCAGGCCGCCTGCCGTCCGCGATAAAACTGTCAACGCCCAGGGCATTAAGCCTGGCCAGTTCCGCCGCCTTGCCGGCCATGCCGCCGCTGACGTCGCCGGGGGAAGGGCGGCAGATCTTTCTGAACAGCTTCAAACCGGCGGCGTTCAGCTCGCCGATCACCTTGCCTCCGGGCCCCGTCAACCCTTGCGCGGCCGTAAAGAATACCGCCAGCCGGGGTTTGAAGGCCGCGGCCAGCTCCGCCGCTATGGCGTCGCTGGAAACCACCCTGAACCCGCCGCCGCAAGGAAAAAGGTCGCTGTTGACCACGGGGACGCAGCCGCGGGCCAGCAGGGAGGAAAGCCGGCGTGTGGCCGACAGGACAAGCCGCCCCCGTTTAAGGGCAAAGACCTCGCAGCCCGGGCAGCTTACGGCCTTTACACCGGCCGCCAGCAGTTCGGCTACGAACAGGCCGTGCAGCTCCCTGAGCGAAGCCTTTATCTCCGTCACCGGGGCGGCGCCCCGCCTTATCCGTCCGTCCAGGTAACCGTACCTCACGGCAGGCGGCTTGCCGTACGAGCCGGTACCATGGGTCAGAATGAGCGGCTCGTCCAACAGGGCAATGGCCGCGGCCAAGCGGGCCGCGGCGCGGCGGTCGAAAACGGGTTTCTGCCCCGCGCGGGTTATGGAGCTGCCGCCGGCTTTAATTACTAGCATGGAAAAATGTTATAAAATTCTGTATGAGCGCGGCAGAAAAAAAACTCTACTGGGGAGACAGGGGAATGCTGAACCTGTCGGCCGGGGCCAGGCTGGATATGGCCGTGCTCAAGGCCAGGCTGGCCGCCCGGCGGCCAGGCGTGCCTCATTCCCTTTTTCTCGGCCTGACGGCCCGCTGCGACCTGGCCTGCCGCCACTGCAAGTACTCCGGCAGGGCCGGGACCAAAGATATGCCGCGCGCCCTGCTGCGCCGCCTGCTCGCGGCCGCCGCCAGGGCCGGCGTACCCCGGGTGGTCTTCTTCGGGGGCGAGCCGCTGCTGTACCCGGGCCTGGAAGAGGCCGCGGCTTTCGCCTCCAGGCTGGGACTGTTCACCGAGTTGGACACTAACGGCCAGACCCTCTCCCCAGACCGCGCCCGCGCGCTGGCCGCCGCGGGCCTCTCCTGCACCATGATCAGCCTTCATTCCGCCAATGCCGCCCGTCACGACGCCCTGTCCGGGCGCGGCTCCTTCGCCCGGGCCGCCGCCGCCATCAGAGCGTCCCGCGCCGCCGGGCTCATCACCTATATCTCCTCCTGCGTCTTCTCCGCTTCGCTCGCCGGGAAGGAACTGGCCGGCCTGCTGGCCTATGCCAGGCGGGCCGGGGCCCACGGGGCGCGCCTGCTGGCCTACTCGCCCCCGGCGGGCCGCGATCCGCTGCCGTCCCGGCTGGCCGGCCGTCTGGCGAGGCTGTCCCCCGAAGGTTACGCCAGGACCTGCGCCCTGCCCGGCGGCGGCTGCGCGGCCACGGCCGGAGACGTGCTGTACTGCGGCCCCGGCGGCGAGGTGCGCCGCTGTCCCTACGCCGGCGCCGCCCTGGGCAATGCCGGCCGCCGCGGCCTCGCGGCTTTCCTGCGGCCGCGCCCCGCGACTCCCGCCCCCGTTTTCCCCTGCCAAGGCGGCCGCAGTTTGCTAAAATAAAACCATGCCGGAAAACAAGAAGAACCCGCTGATACTCGAGTCGGTAACCTGGCGCAAGACCGGCGACGAGGCCGTCATACTGGACCTCGAGAGTTCCAATTATTATTCAGCCAACGAAACCGGCACCTTCGTCTGGGAACAGTTCAGCGCCGGCAAGAAGCCGGAGAAGATCGCCGAAGGCCTCGCCGAGGAGTACGGCATCGCTCCCGCGCAGGCGCGGCGCGACGTGGAAGATTTCCTCAGGGACCTCGCCAAATTCAAGATAGTTCGCCCGGAGGCGGCCAAATGAAACAGCAGAAGAAAACCCGGCAGAAGCCGCGCAAGTACCAGAAGCCCCAGCTCCGTTCCCACGGGAAGATAAGTGAAGTCGCTTCCGCCTTCAAACCTTAAAACCAGAACTGCCTTCCTGTTCCCCGGTTCAGGCAGCCAGTACCCCGGCATGGGCCGGGAACTGTACCGCCGGGTACCAGCGGTGCGCGCCGCCCTCGACGCGCTGCCGCCGCAGGCCTCCCACGGACTGCGGGACATCATGTTCTACGGCCCGGAGAGCAAACTGTTCCCGCCGGTAGACTCGCCCACCCCCTCCCTCTTCTTCGAAGCCACCGTGGCGCTGTCGCTCTCGGTGGCGGCCGCCTTGCGCGCCTCCGGAGCGAGGCCGGACTGCGCCGCGGGCCGCAGCGTCGGCGAGTTCGCGGCCTTCGCCTTCGCCGGCGCCGTCGCCCCCGGCTTCTGCTTCAGGGCCATACGCGAGTTCTCCAGGCTGGGCCAGCGCAACTGCCTGGAACGGCCCAGCGTGCTGCTGACGGTATACGGGGCCGGCAGGTCGGACCTGCAAAAAGCCTGCGCGGCGCTGGCCCGCGGCGGGCGGGTCTGCGAACTGGTTAATTTCTACTCCCGCCTCAACGCCGGCGTGGCCGGGATGGACGCCGCCCTGGCCGCCCCCTTCAGGGCGCTGCTGCCGAAGCGCGCGCGCGTTAAGGCCTGCAGAGAGGTCGGGGCCTTTCACACCTCCCTTTTCGCCGATACCGCGTCGTCCGTGGCCGGCCTGGCCGCCGCGGAGACCTTCAACAGACCTTCCTGCGGCCTCTATTGCGCCAGCGACGCCCGCCGGGCGGCCGCCCCGTCCAGGCTGCGCTCGCGCTTCGCCAGGGCCGTGGACGGCCCTGTACTGTGGGAGGAGACGCTGCGCGCCATGCTGCGCGACGGCGTGCGCACTTTCGTGGAGCTGGCCCCCGGCGCGATGCTGACGGAATTCATCTGCGACCTGCCGCCCGGCGCGGAGGTGCTGCGCACCGACACGCCCGAAAATTACGCCGCGACCCTGGCGAGGCTGGTGAAAGAATGAAGACCGCCCCGACGCTAAGACTGAACCTCTCCGGCTGCGCCGTAGAGTTCGCCTGCGGCGACCGGGAGCTCGCCGCGGCCGTGGCGGCGGACTTCTCCGCTTTCCCCTCCGGCGGCGGCGGGGACCCCGTCAGGATAGAAGCCAGGCTGGAAGCCGTAAACCGCCCCGAGCTGGCCCTGTTGCGGAGCCGGCGCTACAGCGTTCTGCCCGCCCGCCCCGGCCTGCGCCGGATCTGGTACCCCGAGGGCGCCCTCTGCGAGTATGACTATGCCGCCCGCTCGGCCCTGATACGCGCCGCCGGCGGCTCCCTGCTGAAGGAGCTCTCCTACCTGCTGATACTCTCGCGGGCCGGCGAAGAACTGGACCGGCGCGGGCTGCACCGCCTGCACGCCGGGGCGCTGGGCCGGGGCGGCCGGGCGCACTTGTTCTGCGGGCCGCAGGGTACCGGCAAGACCACGCTGCTGCTGGAACTGCTCAAGGACCGGGACTTCAGCCTTCTCTCCGATGACACCCCGCTGGTCGCGAGGGACGGGACCGTGCTGGCCTTCCCGGTCCGCGTCGGCCTCGGGCTGGACAGCCCCCACCTGCCTGAGCTCGGGGAGTTAAGGAAATTCGAACGGCGGCATTACCCGCCCAAACGTCTCCTGGACATCGGCCCGGCCGGCATCCGGGTTTCGCCGCAGCTGCCGCCTGGCGGGATATTCCTGCTGCGCCGCGCCGCCGCCCCCCGCATAAGCCCCGCGGGGCGCGGCGCCGCCGCCGTAGAACTTCTGCGCTCGCTGGCGCTGGGCTGCGGCACGCCGCAGCTGGCGGAATATTTCCTCAGGCCGGATCCCGCCGACGCGGCAAGCAAGGCCGGAATACTCTTCTCCCGGCTGCGCGCCGCGCGCGCGCTGCTGGCCAGGGCTGATTTTTATGTTTTCGAGGTCGGCCCGGACCGGGCCAAGAACGCCGCGGCCTTCAAGTCTTTCCTGAACACCGGCACCGCCGCGGCCTGAGACTTCCCGAAGCTTTCTCGACAAGTCCTTCAATAAAACCCGCCGCCCAGCCCGCGGCGTAGCAGCCGTGCAGGGCCGGGTATAGCGGCACCAGTGCCGGTCTCACCGCAAGGGGCGCCGCCGAGAGCGCGGCCGCCAGCAAAGAAACCGTTAAATATATCCCGGCGGCCGCGGCCAGCAGGCCCGGGGCGTAAGCCGCGGCCGGCACCGCGCCGGCCAGCGCCGCCGGGGGCAGCAGCGTGAAAGCGGAGAACCCCCGCGGGCTCAGCGCCGTGATCTGCCCTCTCCCCCTGCCCGAGCAGAACACCTGGCGCAGGAAAGCCGCCGGGCTCGCGCGCCGCCGGTGCACCAGATTGAGATCCCCGCTGAGCGCCATGCGCGCGCCGGCCGCCGCCATGCGGTTGAGCAGCAGGTTCTCCTCGGCGCTGCTCAGATGGCCTTCGAAAGACAGCGCATGCGCGCGCAGAAAGGCGTTATCCAGCGCCAGGTTGCAGAGTATGAATTTTTCCGGCCCGGCGGCCGCCGTGCCGCGCGCCGGGGAGAAGCGCGAGGTAAAGGGCCCGCCGCCCCAGGGGCCGGAGAGCAGGGCGTAAACGGCGGTCTCGAAATAGCCCGCCTCGCGGTGCGGCGCCTGGCCGCCGCCGAAGACCGAGACTCCCGGGTTGGCCCCTATCAGGGCGGCCAGGCGGTCGAGGTAGCCGGGCGGCACTTCTGTATCGTCGTCGAGAAAACACAGCCAGCGTCCGGCCGCCCTCGCCGCCAGCAGGCCCCGTGCCTCGCCGCGGCAGGCGCGGCGCAGCTGCACCGGTTTCAATTCCGGCCACGCGGCATAGCGCTCCAGCAGCGCCGCCGAGGCCGGGTCCTCCCCGTCTATACCCACCAGGATTTCCCCCGCGGGCCCGGCGCGCCTCAGGCTCTCCAGGCAGGCCTCCAGCAGGGCCGGCCGGCCGCGCGTGATAATGATCACGCTGATACCGCCGGCGCTCACGCCCCCTCCATCAGCGCCGCCGTCTGCGCCGCGACGAACTCGTAATTAACGCCGCAGGCCCCGCCGGCCCGGAAGTCCGGCCACGACGGGCCGTCGCCGAATTGCGCGCGGTAGGCCGCGCCGAGCTCGTGCGGGCGGGAGAAGGCCGGCGCGTCGCCGGCGGCGAGCAGCAGGCGCAGGCCGGCCGCGCGGGTATAGAAATAATGGGGAGGCATGGTCCCCCAGAGCGAGCGCCAGGAAGCGGAGAAATGCGCCGCCGCCAGACGGGCCGCCGCGGCGGTAGCGGCCTTGGACCGCGCCGCGGGCCGCGGCGCGCCGTACAGGAACAATCCGCCGTCCTCCGGCGAGGTGCCGGCGGCGGGGACCAGCAGGTCCTGCCAGAACAGCGGGTTATTGAGATAGGGCAGGCCGGCCAGGGTCAGGAAGGACGAGCGCGAAAGCAGCAGCGGCGCCGGCGAGAAGTAAGGCGTGCCCAGCCTGGCCGCGCCATAGGCCGCCGCAGCTTTTAAAAAACCTGCCTTGTCTCCCGCCAGGTCATCCGGCAGCAGCACGTAGACGCGGTACAGGGAATCCAGAACAACTGCGGTCCCCGCCCCGGCGTCCCTGGCGAGGGCGGCGCAGGAGGCCTCGAAAACGTGGGTGTTGAACCAGGCCGGGTTCGCCGGCGCCGCGACGGTGGCCGCCTCGGCTGCGGGCGGGCAGGCGGCGTGCAGGGAGGAGAAGGCCTCGAAGGCGGCAGCGCCGGGATCACCGGCGCCAGCGAGGTCCGCCCCTATGCTGCGGGCGTAGTCTCGGCGGGAACCCCGGGCCGGAGACGCCGTGTCCAGGTACCGCCGCACGTCCACCATCCCTTTCTGGCAATTGCGGCTCCGGAAGGCGGGCGGCAGGCCGGTGGCGTAGAAATGAGTCAGCAGCAGCGTATAGGCATAGAAAGCTTCCGTCAGGTCGGCCGCCGCGGCCCCGCTGGCAGCCGCGGGCTTGATCCCGGGCCCGGCGAGCAGGCGGGAAGCGGCGGAGAACTCCGCGCCTTTGACACCCCAGGCCGACATGAAGGCGGAGAAATGCGCCGCCGGCGCGCTCAGCACCTCTCCGGTGAAAGGGAAGACAGCGCGGAACAGGCGCAGGCGGCGGCGCAGCGCGCGCCAGGAGGCCCAATCGGCGGCCGGCGCGGCCGGCGCGCCGAGCAGGGCGAGGTCCATATCGCTCAGGCCGGCCACCCAGTCCCCGGCGGCCATGCCGCGGTAGAGGTAAAGCGAACCGCCGCGGCCGGGGCGCAGCAGCGCCGCGGCGGCCCGCGCCGCCGCCAGGTAATACAGGCGGTACAGCCAGGCCAGCGGCGGCAGGCCGGCGGTAGCCGCCGCGAAGCGGAACAGCAGCGCCCTGGCCCTGGACGGCGCCGGGCGGGCCGCAGGCGGGGTCCAGCGCTCCCCGTTCACGAAAACATCCACGGCCTTCAACCGCGCGCCCGGAGCCGCCACCAGCCCCGGATAGGGCGCGCCGCTGATCTCCGCCCCGCGCAGGACCACCCGGCCGGCCGACACCCGCAGGCCGCCCTTGGCCCCGCCGCTGGAGCGCAGGCCGCTGGCGTGCAGGGAAAGGCCGGACAGGGCGGCGGCATAATCGCGGGCGGCTATCCGCAGGTCCTCCGCTCGCACCGCGGTAACGCCGGCCGTCAGCAGCCCTCCGGCCCCGGAGGCGTAAACGCCGCGCAGCACGGCGCCGCGGCAGTCGAGATCCAGCGCCGCCCCCCCGCCGGCCTCCAGCGAGCAGCCGGTGAGGCTCAGCGAGGCGGCTCCGCGCGCGTATACGGCGTCGGCGGAGGAGGTGAAGGAGGAGCCTGCCGCGCGCAGGCGCGCGCCGCCCGCCAGCGAAACGGCCGGGGCGCCGGAACTGTCGGCAGAAAAGCGCTCCAGGGAAACGCTGGCAGTCCCGCCGGCGGCCAGCGCGGCGTGCGCGCCCCCGGAACGGCAGGAAAAAGCGAAAAGCCTCGAGGAACCGAAGAGTTCGAAAGAGGGCCCGGCATTGCCCGAGAAAGAACAGCCAGCCGCCTCCACGGCCGCCCGGCCGGACAGGGCGGCTCCCGACCCGTTGCCGGGGAAGGCGCAGCCTTCCGCCGACGCGCCGGCCCGGCCGGAGAGCCGCAGCGGCGCGCCGGCATTGTTTTCAAAGCGGCAGCGGTACAGCCGGGCCCTGGCCTTGCCGGAAATTTCCGCCCCTTCATGGTTGCCGGCAAAGACGCAGCCGGAGGCGGCCAGCGCGGCGCGGCCGGAGAGGCACAGCGCGGACCCGCCGTCGGAAAAGGCGCAGCCGGAGGCTGAGAAGTTCATAAAACCGGCGGCCGCCTGGCCCGAGACTTCGGCCGCGGCCCCGCCGCAGCGCTCCGCCAGGCCGCCGCAGGCCAGCAGCACGGCATGGTCCCCGGCGAGCAGCGCCGGTCCCGCCAGGCCGGTAAAAGAGCAGTTGTCCAGCGTGGCGCCGGCGGCCCCGTAGAACTCGGCGCCGCGGGCGCCTCCGGAGACGGCGCAGCTTTCCGCCAGCGCGGAGGCGTTATCCCGGGCCGAGAAGGCGCAGGCCGCGGAGCCGGACAGACGGGCGTGCGAGAGGGTCAGGCGGCCGCCGCCCAGCGCGTAGATACCGGCGAAAGCGGGGCCGCCGGCGTTAACCGGCGCGGCGGCGGTCCCGGCGGCGTGGAACTCGCCGTAGACCAGCAGTTTGGCGCCGGCGCTCTCCAGGGAGCGCGCCTCGCCATCCAGCCCGGCGCGCAATACGGGAAAGAACCAGGGCTCGCGCCGCTCGAAGACTATCTCGGTGCCCGGGAGGGCGGTAACGCGCGCACCGGCGGCCACCGTCAGGTAATCGGCCACCACTACGCGGCCGCTCCAGGTCTCGTCGGCCGTTATCCTGCCGCTCTTGACGGAGCAGGCCCCGGCGGCGGGAACGCCGCCGCTGGGGCGCGCGGGCAGGGCGGCCAGCCGCAGCAAAAATGGATAGAGGAGAGCTTCCCAGCGCAGGTAAAGCGGGTTCAGCGTCCAGGCGGGCAGCAGGGGCCTGGCGGCCGAGAACAGTGCCGCGGCGGCGGCGGCGGTGAGATATAAAAGTTTATTGGCTACCGCTCCGTAGAGGGACAGGAACAGGGCGCGGGTCGATCGCCGCTCCAGGGGATAGCGCAGTCCGCCGCGCTCCAGCGCCACGGCCAGGCCGGCTGGCTCGTAGGCCGACGGCGGCCAGTCCGGCAGGAAATTGGCGTCCCCCTTGGTAAGCAACCGGCGCCGCCCGCCGGCCACGGCGTTGATCAGCACGCGGTGCAGCACGTAGCCCGCCGGGCGGCCGCCGGCCCACTTCACCAGGAGGGCCAGGTCGCCGGGCCGCGGTTCTTCCGGGGCGCAGGGACGCACTACCGCCGCGTCTCCCGGCTCGAGCAGGAAGCGCATGGAATGTCCCAGCACCGGATATATTCTTTCCAGACAGGCTCCTGGCGGCTCAGGCTTTCTTTACCAGCTTGCGGCCGTCGCTTTCAAGATGGGGATCGATCTCGTCGAGGAACTCCAGGGCCTTGCGGCACCATTTGTCCACGAACACCGCGCGGTTCTTCTCGGCCCAGGCGTAAAAATGGTCGTGCCCGCCGAAGCTGGCGTGGTGGCGGTGCCAGACGAACACGCCCTTGGCGGCCTTCAGTTTCCAGCCGGCCTGGCGCAGGCGCAGGCAGTAATCGAAATCCTCGAAGCAGCCGGTGCCGAAGCGCTCGTCGAGGTTGCCCACGCTCTCGAAGGCCTCGCGGCGCAGCAGGAAGCAGAAGCCCACCAGGCGGTGCACCTCGTAGGCGTCACGGCCGAACCGCAGGCTCATCGCCTGCGCGAAGACGCGCAGCGCGTCCGGGTCCTTCTCCACCTTCGGGGCCAGCACCACGCGCTGTACCCCGACGGTGCGGTTGGTCACCGGGCCGCAGGCCCCGGCGGCGGGGTCGCGGTCCAGGCAGTCGGCCAGGCCCTGCAGCCCCCCTTCGTAAAAAGCCACGTCGCTGTTGACCACGGCGAGATACTTGCCGCGGGCGGCCTTCAGGCCGGCGTTGACCGCCCTGGCGAAGCCGAGGTTGGTCTTATGGCGGATCTTGACGGCGCCGCGCAGGCCGGCGATGTAGCGGCGCGTCTCCGGGCCGGAGCCGTTGTCCACGAGGATGAGTTCGTAAAGCCCGCGCGCCGTGCGCCGCAGGCTCTCCACGCAGGCCCGCAGGTCCGCGGGAGCGTTATAGACCGGGATGATGACGCTGATCAGGGGTTTGGCTCTCATTTTTTTATGCGGCGCCGCCCGCTGCGGCCGCCGTAAATATTATAGAATTTTCCAATGACGGCCGCGGAGAAACCTGGACTATACCTGCTCTTCGCGGCGCTAGCGGCGGCCTGCGCGCTCGCGGTCCACCTGCCCTTCGCCTCGGACGAGCTGCTGTGGGACGACGGGCAGTACCTGGCCGGCAACCCTTTCGCCACGGACTGCGCCAGCCTGGGCTCGGCCCTGAACCCGCTGAACCTGGTCCGCGTGCTCCCGGTCCCCATGAGCTCCCGCCCCGTAGTGAACGCCTCCCTGATCGCCGACGCCTGCGGCGGGCTCGGCCCGCGGGGCATGAAGGCCACCAACGCGCTGCTGCACGCCGGCAACAGCGCCCTGGTCTTCTTGCTGCTGTTTCTCCTCTCTAACTCCGCGCCCGGCGCGCTGTTCGGCGCGCTGGTCTTCGCCGTACACCCGGCCTCCGCGGAGACCATCCATATAGTGGTCTTCCGCTCCCATTTGCTCGGTTCTTTCTTCTTTCTCTCGGGCCTGCTGGCCTCCCTCTTTTACGCCAGGCGGCCTTCAGCCGCGGCCGGCCTGGCCTCCGCCGCCTGCCTGCTGCTCGGCGCGCTCAGCGTGGAGACGGCCGTGGTGCTGCCGTTGGCCGCCGCGCTGGTTATCTTCGCCGATTCAGGCAGGGCCGGCCTGCGGCGGGCGCTGCCGCTGCTGGCGGCCGCCGTGCTGCTGCTGGGCTTCTATGCCTGGTTCCGCGCCCCCCGCTCCGGCTACAGCCTGCCCGGCAGCACGCCGGGCATAAGCGCCCCTTCTCCGCTCTACCCGGCCGCCCTGCTGCCGCCGGACCGGCCGGCGCGCGCCGTCTGGAGCCTGCCGCCGCCCTGGCGCGAAGTTTACGAGAGCAGGACGGCCAATCTCTACACTATGTCCCTGGTGGCGCTGACAGACCTGCGCGACCTGCTGCTCCCCTGCGGGCTGAGCGCGGACTACGCCCCGCGGGTGCTGCGCTCTTTCGCCGAGGGGGCCCTGCCGCTGGCGGGGGCCCTGGCCGCGCTGGCCGCCGGAGTTTTTCTCTACGCCCGCCGCCGGCTCGCCGGCCTGGCGCTGCTGCTGATAGCCGCCGGCCTGCTGCCGGCCCTCAATCTCTGGCCGGCCTATAACCTGAAAGCCGACCGATACCTGTACCTGCCCCTGGCCGGCGCGGCCCTGCTGGCGGCCGCCGGCCTGCGCTACGCGCTGGGCAGCCGTTACCGCGTACCGCTGCTGGGAGCGGCGGGCCTGTGGCTGGCCGGCCTGGCCGGCGCGGCGCTGCTGCGCGGGCCGCAATTCAGCGACGACCTGGCGCTGTTCTCCGCCGCGGCCGCCGCCGCTCCGGGCTCGCCCAGAGCGCGCCTCAACCTGGGGGCGGCCCACCTGCGCGCCGGGAACTGCGCCGGCGGCGTACAGGCTTTCCGCGAGGCCGCAGGGCTGGACCCCGCCGCCGCCCACCCCCGCCTGCGCCTGGCCTACGCCCTGGCCGGCTGCGGCTCCGGCGGGGAAGCCGCCGCTTTGCTGGAAACTTATCCGCCGGACGCCGACTCAGCCTACCTGCGGGGCTTGCTGAAACTAAAGACCGACAGGGCCGGGGCGGCGGCGCTGCTGCGCCTGGCGCTGGAGGCCTCGCCCGGCCGCCGGGATTTCCGGCTGGCGCTGCTGCTGGCCGAAAACAAGGAACCCGCCGGAAAGGACGGGCGGGAGGCCGAGGAGCTGCGGGCTTTCCGCGAGACCCTGGTAAAAGCCGGCTTATTTTTTTGAACCGAAGTTGGTGAAGGAAAAGGAAGAGAGCTGCACCGGCTTGAAGTTGAAGCTGGCCGACGGCTCACCCATCGGCATCCCGTCGGCGCCGGGGCTGGAATACTTCTTAAGCCAGGCCTCCCATTTCTGCCCGAAATCAGCACCCTCGCGCGTCCTGTAGTTCTTCCACAGCGCGTCGTCCGTCTTTTCCCCCGCCCTGAGGGCCTCGCAGAAGGCCTTGAACTGCACGCGCGTGTGCGGCTTGTTGAGGTACAGCACGGCCCCGTAGGACTGCAGATACCAGTCGGCAATCTGGTTGTCGGACTGCAGCTGGTCCAGCTTGACGCCGAAGAAAGTGCCGAACGGCAGGCGGCGCTCCGGCGGGAAATAGGCCAGCGCCCGGCTCCAGGCGCCGCCCTCCGGGAACACGGATTCCTCCATGTACACGGCCAGGCCCTCGTTGAGCCACTGCGGCGGGTACTTGAGCTTCTCGGCGAAGTAGCTCTCGAAATAGAGGTGCGTCAGCTCGTGCGCGATGACCGCCTTTAGCTTCTGCATGTCGCCGGTGTCGTAGACCACGATGGTCTTTTTGGCGACGAAGGCCAGGCCCTTGGACCAGCGCGGCGGCTTGAACTCGCCTTTGAGGTAGGAGTCCTGCGAGGAGTAGATGTAGATCTTGGTGCGCTCGCGCACCATCCACGGCGCGAACATGGCCAGGTTCAGCCGCATCGAGGAGTACATGCGCTCCATCTCCAGCGAGACGGAGGCCGGGGACCACACGGATTCGTGCAGGATCTCGAAGTGGGGCGAGGTTTTTACGTGCCAGTCGGCGCTTCGCTGTACCTGCGCGACCGGAGGATCAGCGGCTAGGACCGGAAGCGCACATAATTGCATGAGTAGCAGGATAGGGACTGACATGGCGCACCTCGGTCATGGACAATCATATCCGTTGGGACACGACGGACAAGAAGTCGAGTCGCTGTCCTGGTTGGCAAAGAAGACCACTTGTTGGGCTGATCCCGGGCAACGGCAATAACAGATGCGCTGCTGCGTGGCCTGTCCGATATCGAGGTTCCGGAAACCGCTGGATGGAATGGTACCTAGATTCTGCATATTCCAAATAGAGAACTGGTCCATTGAGTAGCCTAGGGAATGAGCCACGGTCACGCTTGACCGGGAATTGCGCGCGGCCAGCACGTAGCGGGCCAGTACCCACTTCATGACCATCACCGCGATCATGGAGAGGATCACGGAAATGACCAGGGTCTGGACCAGCACTATGCCTTTTTTCCACCCTCGTTTCATATATTCATAGTCTAGCAGAGAAACCCCCCGACGGCAAGGGCGCGGCTGGAGGGCCTAGGGCCTGGAGACCGAAGCGGCGATCACGGTATCGAGCGAGAAGTCCACGTCGCGCTGCGAGGCGGCCATGCCGCGGGCGGAGGCGTCCCAGAAAGAGCGCAGGCGCACCCGCACGGTGGCGGAATCGTTGATGCGCTCCGCTGAGCGTCGGGAGAAGATGCTCTGGCCGGGCAGGGGCACGACGTGCTGGGAAAGTTTGAGGACGGTCTGGCCGCCCATGTTCAGGCCGCAGGAGCCTGGCGGCACCGGGTAAACCCCGTTCCACACCGGGGAGCCAGCCTGGCCGCAGGGGATGTTGGAAACCGGCAGGTTGGCGGTGTGATAAAAAAGGGCCTGGGTGCCGGGCAGAGCCGTGTCGTTGCCCAGGCAGAAATGGTGCCAGGCCGGCCGGGTGACGGCCGCGGCGGCCAGGTTAACGGGGTAACAGCCGGTGAGCCTGTCCACGTTGGTGGCGAAATCCAGCACGTTGCCCTGCGCGCCGAAGGCCGGAGAGTCCAAGCGCGTGGCCGCGCTCAAATTGTTCTGTATGGCGCGCATGCCCAGCAGCAGCGTGCTCTTCACCGCGTTCCCCCGGTAGTTCTGCAGCATATGCCGGTGCGCGGTGGAATAGATCGTGGCCATGGAGGCGGCCATGAAACTGAAGATGAAGATGGCCACCATCAGCTCTACGAGTGTAAATGCCCGGCGTTTTTCCATTTTCAATCCGTATAGCTGAGCTGGAACGTGACCCGTTTGCAGGCCAGCGGATAATCGGGCGGGCTGCCCAGGCCGAAACCGCAGTCGTAGCTGGCGACGTTGTAGGTGAAGCTCCCGCCGTTCGCGATAGGCGTGCCGGCGAGCAGCGAGGTGATGGTGTGGTTGCCGTTGCGCAGCGCCCATTGGCCGGAGGGGTCCGCGGCCCAGCGCCCGGGGACGGCGCCCGGGGAATAATTGGGATCGCTCGGGGCGACGCTGACGTAGACTTTCAGCGCCTGCTGGGCCTGGCGCAGGGCCATGGCCGCGGCGTCGCGTTTGTCCGCCCTGGCGTCGGCGACGAAGCTGGACAGGACCACGGAGAAGACGGCGCTGGCGGTCATGGCCGCGATCACCGTGGCCATCACTACCTCCACCAGCGTCTGTCCGGGGCGTCCGCGCGTCTTCATATCAGAACCTGGGGCAGGAGGGCACGCTGGTGCCGGAAGCCGAACAGGCGCCCGCCATGCTGAAACTGTAGTTCCAGGTATTATAAGGGGAGTTGCCGCCGTTGCGCCGGGTGCAGGCCGCCCCTCCGCCGCAAGAGGCCTGGCCTACCTGGTAAACGTAGTAGGAAGCGCCGCCGGGGCCGGTGCCCCATTGCTGGGCGGCCACGTACTGGCAGCGCACCAGGCGGCAGGCCGACCTGTCGGTGGGCTGACAGTCGTTTGTACTGGTAGGATTGCAACTGTCGGTCACGTAGCCGGAGAGGTTTTCGGTGGCCGGCTGGTGGTCTATCTTGTACATGCGGTAGGCGTTGGCTAGCATATGCCCTATGGCGACGGCGTCGCTGGCGCGCGAAGTCTCCACGGTCTTGAGGTAGTGGGGCACGCCCACCGAGGCGAGGATGCCCATAATGAACACGACCACCAGCAGTTCTATCAGCGTAAAGCCTTTTCTGACGGGTTTCATATTTTCCTCCCGGCGCGGTTTAGCCGGCGCCGATCTGCGAGAGCTGGAAGATGGGCATGAAGATGCTCATCACGATGACGGCCACGATGCCGCCGACGCCCACGACCAGGATGGGGTCGATCATGGCCGAGAAGCGGCGCAGCCACTGGTCGATCTGCTCCTGATAGTACTTCGAAAGCACCACGATGATGTCCGGCAGCTTGCCCGATTCCTCGCCCATCCACATCATCTCCGTCACCATGGGCGGGAAGATGCCGGTCTTCTTGAAGGACTCGGAGATGGAGCGGCCGCTGGCGATGTCGTTCTTGGCCTGCTTGAGCGCGCCCTGGAAGATCAGGTTCTTCTTGAAGGCGCCCTCGAGCACCGAGACGGCGTTGAGGATACTGACGCCCGAGCGGATCAGCGTGGCCATGGTGGTGAGCATGCGCTCTATGGCCATGGCCTTCATCAGCGCGCCGAAGAGGGGCAGGTTGAACTGGATGTGGTTCCAGGTCAGGCGGCCCGGGGGCGTGGCGATGTAGGCCCTGAAGGCGAAGACGCCGCCTATAGTGCCGACGAGCATGAGCACGAAATACTTGGTCAGGATGGAGGAGACCAGCAGCACCATGCGGGTGACGATGGGCAGCGTCAGGCCGAAGTCCTTGAAGATGTCGGCGAAGACGGGAACGATGTAGAAGATGAAGTAGACCAGCACGCCCATGGACATCGTGAACAGCACGGCCGGGTAGGAGACCGCGGTGACGATCTTGGACTTCACGTTCTCCTGGGATTCGCTGTAGGCGGTTATCTGCCGCAGCACGGCCGGCAGCTGGCCCGAGACCTCGCCGGCCTGCACCAGGGAGACCCAGATATCGTCGAAGACCTTGGGGTGCTTCTCGAGCGCCTTATGGAAGGCGCCGCCGGCGGAAACTTCCTTGGTGACGGCGGACAGCACGGCGCCCAGCGCCTTGTTCTCGGCGTGCTCGCTGAGCAGCGACAGCGCGCGCACGAGCGGGATGCCGCCGCCTATCAGCGTGGACATCTGCTCGCCGAAGAAGACCATTTCGCGGCCGGAGATGCTCCCCCCGCCCATCTTCTTGATGCTCATGATGCCTTTGGACTTGGTGTCCTCGGCCTGGATGGAAAGGATGAAGAGCCCCTTGGTCTGCAGGGCCTGTACCGCGCCGTCTTCGTCGTCGGCGTCCACGGCGCCGGTGGTTACCGTGCCCTGGGCGTCCTGTACCGTATAAATGAAGCGTCCCATATATATTGAAGTCTAACAGAAAGTCGGGGTCAGTTCAAGCCCCTATCGCTCCGTCATCGTGATCGACAGCATGTCGTCGGCCGAGGTGACGCCGGCCAGCACCTTGCGCCAGCCGCTGGCGCGCAGGTCCCAGGCGCCGCTCTTGAGCGCCGTTTCGCGCATCTTCGGCACGTCGGCGTCCTTGACGATGACGCGCTTGATCTCCTCGGTAATGAAGAAAACCTCGTAGATGGCCTTGCGGCCCTTGTAGCCCATGTTGACGCACTTGGGGCAGCCGCGGGCCTTGTAGAAGGTCAGCCGCGTCAGGTCGGGCACAGGGTCGAGCCTGGATTCGCGGGCGAACATGTCGAGTTCCTCCTGCGTGGGGCGGTACGGCACCTTGCAGTCGGGGCAGAGCACGCGCACGAGGCGCTGCGCGGCCACCAGCAGCAGGGTGCTGGCCAGCAGGTAGGGTTCGATGTCCATGTCGATGAGGCGCGGGATGGCCTCGAGCGCGCTGTTGGTATGCAGCGTCGATAGCACGAGGTGGCCGGTCATGGCGGCCTTGAGGCAGGCCTCGGCCGTCTCGTTGTCGCGGGTTTCGCCGACCAGGATGACATCGGGGTCCTGGCGCAGGAAGGAGCGCAGGCCGGCCGCGAAGGTGAGGCCGATCTGGGGCCGGATCTGCACCTGGCTGATGCCCTCCATCTTGACTTCGACGGGGTCCTCCAGCGTCATGATGTTGATCTCGGGCGACTTGATGGTATTGAGGACGGCGTTGAGGGTGGTGGTCTTGCCGGAGCCCGTGGGGCCGGTCAGCAGGATCAGCCCGTGCGGGGCGGTGGCGGCCTTCAGGAAGTCCTCCTTCTGGCGCACCTCGAAGCCGATCTTGTCCACGTTGAATTCCACGTTGCCCTTGTCGAGCAGACGCATGACCAGCTTTTCGCCGAAAACGGTGGGGCAGATGCTGACGCGGGTTTCGATATTGCGGTTCTGGAACTTTATGGTGAAACTGCCGTCCTGCGGGAGGCGGCGCTCGGAGATGTCCAGCTTCGCGAGGATCTTGACGCGCGAGATGATGGCGTCGAAGAGTTCGGACTGCGGGGCGCTGCGCTCATAGAGCGTGCCGTCGATGCGGAAGCGCAGGGCCACCTTCTCGTCGTACTTCTCCAGGTGGATGTCGCTGCAGCGCTCGCCGATGGCCTGCTTGATGATGGCGTTGACGAGCTTGATGGACTGCGCGCCCTTGCTCTCGCCGATGATGACCTTGTCCAGGTCCAGCTTGCCGTCTGAGGTGACCACGTCGGTCTCGGAGGATTCCCCCTGGCCCTCGCCGGCGCCTTTGTCGAGCACGCGGTCGATGAGACTGGTCTGCCCGGAGTAGAAGGAGTCTATGACCTTGAGGATCTGCGCCTTGGTGGAGATGAACGGCGTGATCTCCATGCCCGACACCAGCTTAAGGTTGTCGAGCATGATGATGTTGGTCGGGTCCGTCATGGCGGTGGCCAGGGTGTTGTTCTCTATGAACAGCGGCACCACGGCGTTGTCGCGGGCGAACTTCTCGGGGATCATCTTCTCCAGGCCCTGGCCCTTCTCGGGGTTCAGGATCTGGTTCTCTTTGGAGGCGTACGGGATGCCCAACTGCTTGGCCAGCGCCTGGGCCACCTGTTCCTCGGTGGCATAGCGCAGCTTCACGAGCGCCTCGCCGATGAGGCCGCCCTGCTGCTGCTGGAATTTCAGCGCCTTCTGCAGCTTGTCTTCGTCGATCCATTTGGCCTGGATCATTATTTCGCCGAGGAGTTTGTGGGCCATAGTAAGTTGTTTTCCCCGCCTAATGCCGCGGGCTCCCTAAGGAGCCCGGGGCGGCGCAGGCTGCGCCGGGACTAGTCTACCAGTATCGTGGGCGTCAGGAAGATAACCAGGTCGGTGTTGGTGCGCCTGGAGCTGACGCTGGTGAACAGCCAGCCGATGATCGGAATGTAGCCGAGCAGCGGGACCTTCTTGACTGTCTTGCTCTCGGTGGAGGCCAGCATGCCGCCGATGACCACGGTCTGGCCGTTCTTGACGCGCACCATGGTGGAGGCGCCGCGGCTGACGGGGTCGTAGACGGTGGAGCCCTGGACGGTGATAGCCGAGGCGACCATGTCCGAGTAGGCGGGCTGCACCACCATCGTGATATAACCTTCCTTATTGACCTGGGGCGTCACCTTGAGGATAAGGCCGATGCGGCGGCGCTCGGCGCCGGTGGAGCTGGAACCCGAAGAACCTCCGGCCGAGGAGACCGTGCTCTGGGCGCCCATCGCCGCGTCCTTGGAGATGGTGATCAGGGCGGTCTTGTTGTTCATCGCGACGATCTTGGGCTTGCCGAGGTAGCGGCCCTCGCCCTTGGAGATCAGCGCGCGGAAGATGGCCTGCAGCTGGGCGAGGCTGAAGATGCCGTAGTAGACGCCCTTGGAACTCTGTTGGCCGGTGGAGTAGATCGGGTCTATGGTGCCGCCGCCGCTGCTGCTGCTGTCCGAGGAGGTCTCGCCGATGTCGCTGGTGTTCGGGAAGAACATCTTCCACTGGTCGCCGGAATAGAAGCCCGGGCGCAGGCCGTAGTCGGTCAGGCGGGCGGGGCCGGCGAAATAAGCCATCTCGCCGCGGCTGCCGCCCCACTCGATGCCGAGCTCGTTCATGCGGTCGGTGTTGATCTCTACGATCTGGGCCTCTATCAGGATCTGCGGGGCCTTCTTGTCGAGCTCGGAGAGGATCTGCTCAACCTGCGGGAATACTTCGGGCACGTCGGTGATGATCAGGGTGTTGGTGCGGGGGTCCACCGCCAGCTTGCCGTTCTTCTTGGACAGCACGCTGCGCACGATATTGATGATGGCGATGGGGCTATCCTTCTCGCCCTGGCCCTGCTGCTGCTGCTGCTGGCCGCTGCTCTGGTCGCCGGCGGGGCTGTTGGCTCCGGAGGAGGTGTCCTGCGCGGTGATGGAGGCTATCTCCTCGCCTATCGAGGTGATGGGGATGAGCGGGATGTAGTTCAGGGTATAGATCTTGGTGATCAGGTTGGGCATGTCCACGGAGCGCTTCTGCACCACGTAGGTGTTGCTCTTGCCGATGCGCTGGTAGGTCAGGCCTTTCACGCGCAGCAGCAGTTCCAGCGCCTCGCGCACGGTGGTCTTGCGCAGGAACACGGTGATCGTCTTGGCCTCGAGGCCCTCGGTGATAATGAAGTTGACCTTGGACTGGGCCGAAACCACGTCCAGGAAGGTGGAGAGCGGCGCGCCCTTGAGGCGGATAGGACCGATCTTGCGGTCGAGCGGCGAGACCGACTCGGCCTCCTCGTACATCGGGGCTTCCTTGGGAACCCCGCCGATCTGCACGGAATCAAGCGAGGAGCCGGGGGCCTGGCCCTGGGGCATCGCGGCTGGCGGAGGAGCGTCGGAGCCGCCGTCCAGTATCGGGCCGCCCTCGTCGCCTGCCGGGCCCTGCAGGTCCTGGGCGAAATCCTTGTCCGCGGCGCCCTGTGCGTAGAGCGAAGCGACCGGGAAGAGCAGCGGCTCGGCGGTCAGGGTAAACGCGAGTAAAATTTTTATAATCTTCATAATACGCCTCCGTTCCGGAATACCAGTACTTATTATATGTTAAGCCCCGCCCAAAGGCCAGCGGCTATTTCAGCACCTTACGGAATTTCTTACCTTTGTAGTCGCAGATGATGTAATCCGCGCCCACCTTCACTATCTTGACGCCGCGCACGGTCTGGCCGGCGGTGTACATGTCGCCGTTGATGATCGCCGCGCTGCCGACTATGCCCTGCAGCACCACACGGGTCTCGGGCCCCGGCTCCCTGGGCTTATACCGTTCGGCGTTCTGGACCATCCGTTCCGCTTCCGCGCGCCGCATGGCTTCGTCGCGGAGTCGCTTGTAGTCGTCCGGGGAGAAGGTGGGATCCCTTTCGCTCTGGGGGGCGTAATGGGAGATCGATTTTGGGACCGTGGAGCCCTCGACGCCCTGCTGAGCGGCGGCCTCGGGCTGCGCGGCGGACTGAGCTTCAGGCGCGGGCTCCGGTTGCACGGCCGGCGGCTGAACCGGCGCCGTGGAGAGGGCCGTGGCGGCGGCCGAAGGCGGCCTCTGCGCGGGGGCGGCGGTCTCCGGGGCGGGTTGCGCGGCGGGCTGGGCGGCGGGGGCTTTTTCCGCCGGCTGCGCGGCCGGCGCGCCGCCTTCGGACTGGAAGACCGGCGCCGTACCCGGGCCCTGCGAGATCTCGGCGGAAACCTGTTTCTTGCTGTTGCTCCACCAGTTATAGAACAGGAAGGAGGGCACGGCCAGCACGGCGGCCATCAGCAGCCAGGCGAGGAGGGACGTGAAGCTTTTCATGTCAGAGTCCCCCTCCGCGCGGGAAAACGGTGGAGATGTTGAGCGTGACCTTGACGGTACCCGCGCCGCCCTCCATGCGCTCCATGTTCAGGTCGGTTACGACCAGGAAGATCGGCGAGTTCTCTATCTCGGCGAGCCACTTGCCCATCTTGTGATAGGTCGTCACGGTGGAGACCTCGCGGGAGACCACCAGGTAGGAACCTATTTCGGTCTCGCGCTGAGCGCTCTGAGATTCTACGGAGACGCCGGTGGTCTTGGCGCTGTTGTTGATGATATAGCTCAGCCAGTCGTCCTTGTCCTTGAGCAGCGGCAGCCGGCGGTGCAGGGCTGTAACGCGGGTTTTCACGCCGTCGTACTCCTCGGCGTAATTGGAGACCACGGTCATGTTGGCGATGCTCTTTACGGTCTTGGAAAGCTTGCCGCTGATAGGGCTGTAGATGCCGGCGTAAAGGATGAGCAGGGACGGCACCGCTATGATCAGCGGGCGCTTGAAAGGCTCTATGCCCTTCTCGCCGTAGATTATGACTACGTTGGCGAAAAGGTCCTTGAAGTAGGCCGTGGCCTTCTCGATAAGGGCTGCTATCTGTGGCGGCATAAACTATTTCCTCTTGCGCGTGCACATCACCGAGAATTCGCTGGTCATCCTGCCGGCCGGCTGGAAGCCGCCGGCGTCGGGCCCGGTAGGGGCCGCGGATTCCGTGGTGCTGTCTATGCCGCCCATCGGCGGCGTGTAGACCTTGAACTCCTCGGCGGCCTTGAGGGCTTTGGTAAAATTGTCCACCAGGCGGCCCTTCACCTCGCCGCGGGTGTAGGTGGAGCCGGAGATGCGCAGCTCCTTCAAACCGCTCTGCCCCTCCGAGAAGTTGAAAGGATTGGTATAGGTTATCACGCCGACCCAGAGGTCGGACGGGATGTGGTCCGCGATAGCCGCCAGCTTCGGCGCCAGCGGGTCCACTTCCGAGACCAGGACATCCAGCGTCTGCGCGCTGACCTGCATATCGTCGATCTTGCCGCGTATGGTGCCCGCGTCCATACCGTTGAGCTCGGGCACGTTCATGACCCTGGCCCGCAGGGTGGCTACCTTGGAAGACGCCATGAGGAGACGGCCCTGCGCCAACAGCGTCAGCAGCAGCAGCAGCCCGCCCAGCACGAAAGTGATGTTCCAGACATAGCTCTGCACCTGGCGCTCCAGGTTGGCGGCGGTGCTGACCCCGGAGATGTCGGGCGAGGCCGGCCCGCCCGTGCGCCCGCGCAGCGCCGCGGCCGCGGCCAGCAGCGCGGCGGAATCGTTGTCCTTGAGGCCGCACAGCTTGCCGGCCTCCCAGGTCTCCACCGGAATGGGGGCAGCTTCCTTCTCGGCCACCGGCTTCCACAGGTCGACGCCGTCGCCGCTGAGCATGACGGCCTTGTAATCCTTGCCGCCCACGTAACGGTCCACGAACTGCATGGCGCCCTTGATGTCCAGGCGCTTGCGGTCGCTCATGCCGCCGCCGGATTCGCTCTCCGTCTCGCGGTAGAGCACCGGGCAGCCGAGGTGCGAGAAGACCAGGTAAGTGGAATTGGCGCTGAAATGGATGTAGCCCCTGGCGTCGTGGTCCTTGGGGTCCAGGAAGCCGAAGACGCGCTCCAGGGACTGCGGGGTGATCTCTACGGCGGCCAGCGACAGCCCGGCGGCCTTGACCGTCTCCGTCAGGAACTCCACGCTCTTGCGCTGCGTCAGTCCGAACAGCACGCCCAGCTTCTTGCCGCCCTCGGTAGGCACGGCGGCGAAATCGTAAACGACCTCCTCGAAGGAGACCGGGATGTACTTCTTGGACTCCAGCGGGATGGACTTGCTCCAGAACCGGCGCTCCACGAGGGGCATCACGAAATAGCGCAGGATGGCGAACTGCGGGGACAGGGTGACCACCGCCGTGGAGGAATCCCAGCTGACCTTCTTGACGGCCTGCTTGAAAGGGGCTAGCCAGGACGCTTTCTCGCTGAAGAACTCATGGTTCAGCGAGAGCGGGCGCAGCATGCCCTCCTTCACCGGGAAGTCAGTGGGGATCTTGATGAGGTGCTCGGGCTCCGGCTTGGAGTCCTTGCCCAGCCTGATCTGGGCTATGCAGATCTCCTTGGGGGAGATATAAATGCCCAGGTGTTTTGGTGCCGCTTTAGCCATAACTTTATAATTCTACAATAAAAGACCGCCCGCCGTAGCCGCGCGCGCCTATTGGTTGCCCGCCAGCTTTATTTCCACCATCGGCTTGGTGGCCTCGCTTACCTTGGAACTGAGCTCCATGCGAGCCTGGTCTATGCTGTACTTCTCCGAAAGTATGGAGGCTATCTTGTTGACCCTGGTCTCGGCCACCGCCTCGGCGTTGGCCTCGCCCGAGTAAGCGTAACCGATGAGCCGGATATTGGCCATCGGATAATAGCCCATCGTTTCCGCCACCTGGGCCAGGCGCTTGCCGCTGGCCGCGGTGAGGGCGTTGTTCTCCATGAAATAGATGCGGTAGCTGACCTGCCCGGAGAGTTCCCCCTGCCCGGCGGCGTCCCCCGCGGGGGCGGCCGGTTCCCCGGCCGGCGGCGCGGCTTCCTCTTCGGCGGCCGGCGCGGCCTTCTTCCTGGCCGGGGCTTTCTTAGCGGCCTTTTTGGGAACGGCCCTGCCCTTCTTGGCGGGCGCGGCCTTCAGCACTTTCCCCGAGGCCCCGCCTTTCACGCCTTTGCCCAGGGACCTGGACTTGAGGCCGGTGGCGGAGACGTTCTCCCGGACCGAGGCCTTCTGGGCGGCGGCCCTGCTCTGCGCGGCCTTCTCCTCCTCGGGCGTGGGACGTATCACCAGCAGGCGGCTCAGTGAGGTTTCCTTGCCCTCGTTGTCCGCGGCGGTGACGGTGAACATGTAGCGGCCGGAGGGATACGGCGCGCCGAAGAATTTCTTGCGGCCGTTCCAGAAACTCTGGTTGTACTGCGAGCCGGAGCCGGACATCTCCTGCAGCAGCAGGCGGCTGCGGTCGGCCTGGATCTCGAAGATCTGGAACTTCCAGCTCGGCTGCCCGACCGGCGATTCGAAGGCGGAGAACTCCACTATCGCCCCCTCATTCTCGTGTACCGAGATGGCCGTGGGGTAGATGCCCAGCGAGACCTTGGGGCCCTTCGTCTGCAGGTCCTCGAGGTCCTTGAGGCGGGGCGCCTTATCATAGTCAAAGAGTATTATTATTCCGCTTATGCTGGTAAGCTCCTTGGGGAAGCGCACTTCCGTGCCGGTCAGGTTCACCTCGAGGCGGGCCTTGGAGACGCCGCGCGACTCGAAATAGGAGTTGAGCGCCAGCGCCCGGCGTATGCTCTTTATCTTCACGTCGCCTTCGGCCGAGCCCTCGGGCAGCAGCAGCACGTTGGCCTTGCCGAGCGTGAAGAGCAGGCCGGAAAGCAGGCCCAGGTACCTGTCCGTGCCGGCCTTGAAGCTGGTCTCGGAAGCGAAGAAATAGTTCGGGTCCAGCGTCAGGGCCCTGGGCATGCCGTCGCCGCCCATATAGACCTTTACGGGGTTGGAGCGGCTCAGTTCCAGCAGGATGTCCCTGCGCATCTGCGCTATCTTCGAAGAGATCTTTTCCGCCACGCGCTCGCGCTGGGCGGCGTCGTCGTCGCGCCTGTCCGCCGCCTCCTCCTCCTCGTCGCGGGGCGAGGGGCGGGCGCCCAGCGGCGTCTGGCGCTTCTCCTCGGCGGTGCGCGGCGCGGAGACCTCGGTCAGCGTGGTCGGCTCGGCCCCGCGGTCCTTTACGGTGTTCACGCCGGTGTTCATGCGCAGCGTGATCTTGGAGATGTAATCGTTGGCCAGGGCCTTCTCGGACGGGCTGCCCTTTACGAGGATGTCCATGAAGCGGTCCATGGCCTCGGTATCCTCGCCCTCGTGGTAAAGCCGTATGGCCTGCTCCATGGAGCGGCTGATGCCGCTCCTGGCCGCCTGGGCGGCCAGGTCCGCGCAGAGCGGCCCTGCGGCAGTTAAAAGCAGGGCCAGCAGGCCTGGCAGAGTAAATTTAAGGGCTCTTGTTTTCATGTTACTGTTCCTGCCGAAATCGTTTATCCGCTTTATATTTAACCTTTTCCTGTTTACCTAATTATTGCAGGAATGTTACAGATTCGTCTCGCGCGCGGCGGCGGCCTGCTCAAGCGCCTTCAGCCGCGCCGCCACTCCGGCGTTGCCGGGCTCCTGCTGCAGGAAGCGGGTCCAGACCGCCCTGGCGGCCCCGAGGTTCCCCTCCCTCTCGTGGATGACGGCCAGGCCGTAGCGGGCGTTATTATCCGCGTCGTTATCGCGCAGAATAGCCTCCAGCTGGGCCCTGGCCTCTGGCAGGCGGTCCGCCCTGAAATAGAGCCTGGCCCGCAGGGCGCGCGCGGGGACGGAATACGGCGCGGCGGCGGCGAGCGCGTCGGCCTCCCGGAGCGCGGCCGCCGGCACAGGCTGCGCGGCCGCGGCGGCCTCTACGCGCCTGTAGGCGGCCAGCCACTGCAGGGCCGGGTCGTTCCGGATCTTTAGCTGTTTGGAGACGCCTTCCAGGTTCTGCACGAGCATCGTATTGGCGGGCTCGGCCATGGCCCCGGAGGCGTAGGCCTTGTGCGCCTCGTGGTACTTGCGCAGCAGCGTGTAAAAATAGCCCAGCGTGTTCCACAGGTTGGAGTCGCCGGGGTAAACCCTGACGGCCTCTCCGAAGTCCGCGACCGCTGCCGCGGCCACGGCCGTCCTGTCTGGGGCGGAGAGATAGATCTCGGCCAGGGCCTGCCAGGCCATTGGGTTCAGCGGGTTTATCACCGAGGAGACTTTAATGTTCCTGAGCGCCTCTTCCGCGCGGCCCAGGCGCTTGTGCATGATGCCCAGGTTGAAATAGATCTCGTCGTAACCGGCGTTGGCCTTCAGCGCCTCGCCGTAGGCCCAGGCGCCTTTCTCGAGGTCCCCGGAGCGCACGAGGGCGTTGCCGTACTCGTAATTCGTGTTGACCTCGCGGGAGTGCGCTTCCCAGGCGGCCCGCAGGTGCTGCACCGCCGCCGGGATGGCGTTGGCGCGCATGGCGCGGAAACCGTTGAAATAGTGGAAGTCTCGCATGAACTGCCGCTGCCAGAGCCAGGCCCCGGCCAGGCAACAGAGTATCAGCGCCCAGGCCAGCGCGGTCCCGGCCCGCGGGCGCCGCCAGGGCGGGTACTGCGTAACTCCGGAAGTCTTGCGCGCCAGCGCGCCGGCCAGCCACCAGAAGGCCATGGCGGGCACCGCGAAATGCAGGGAGACGTTGAGCATGTTGTCGGCCAGCGCCCCGACCAGCCCCGCCGCCAGCGGGACCGCGTCGTAGCGGGCCGCCTCTCCGGCGGAGCGGTAGTAGCGCCAGAAGCCGTAGAAGAGGACGGCCAGCAGCCAGAAGTAGACCCCCAGCCCGGCCAGGCCGGCCTGCGACCACTGCTCCAGGATCTCGTTATGGGCGTTGTTGGCGTGCGTGCGCAGGTGGCGCACCGCCGGGAAATTGGCCACCAGCCGCCCCTGGTAGAACGGGTAGAACAGTTCGAACTGCCCCCAGCCCTTGCCCAGCAGCGGGTTCTCCAGCCCCATCTGCCAGGCGCTGGTCCAGATGAGCAGGCGCTGGTGGAAGGAGGAGTACGTGCGGCCCTGGTCGCCGGAGAGGCCCAGCGCCGCCGGGGTGCCTATGCCGGACGCGGCCTCGTGCACGCGGTCGACCAGGCCGGAGGAGAAGGGCTTGAGGGAATCGGAGGGCCAGGCTGCCACCATCAGCAGCCCGCCGGCGATGAGCGGATAGAGGAACTTCTTGTTGCGGCGCAGCTGGGCCCGCTGCGCGCCGAAGGCGAACAGGAAGGCGAAGGCGGCCGCGGCGCCGAGCCAGGACGAGCGCGTCAGGCTGGCCATCAGCATGCCGAGGTAGGAAAAGACCACCAGGCCGTAGAACCAGCGTTTGACGGCGGTGTCCGCCTTCATCAGCAGCGAGGCCGCCAGCGGCAGGAAGAGCACCACGTAGGTCGAGATGAAGTTGGGGTTGCCGAAAGTGGAGACCGAGCGGTTGCCGTACGGGTTGAGCAGTTTGGCCCAGATCACCTCGAGACGGAAATATTCCAGTATGCCGTAGAGCGAGGCGATAGCCCCCGCCGCCATCGCCAGGTGCAGTATATCCTCCTGCCGGCAGCGGCGGATCAGCAGCCAGACGGCCGTGAAGCCCGCCGTCCAGACGAGGAAGCCGTAAGGATCGAACAGGCGCGCGAAGAGACCTTCGCCGGAGAGGGGCAGCTTCAGCCACGGAAAAAGGAACCACAGCGCCCCCCACCCCAGCACAAAAGCCAGCCATTTCCCGGCGGGCACGGCGTCGTCCCCGCCGGCGTAAGGGATGCTGAGGGCGAGGTAGAAGACGGCCGCGCAGTTGACCAGGAAGAAGAGGCCGACCCTCAGGCCCTCGGACGCTATCGCCGGGCGGAAGAACGGGGCGTGCCCGAACCAGGCCCAGGCGAAGGAGGCGAGGTAGACCAGGCAAAGCGCGGCCAGCGGCGCCGCAAGGGCGGTGCGCGGCAGCGCCCAGGCCTTGCGCCGGGCCGATTCGTAAAGGAAGAGAGCGGCGGCCCCGAGCACCGCTGCGTTGAGGATGGCTATCTGCAGGTAGTAGGGGTTGCGGGTCAGGCCGGTGAAGAACAGCAGCGGCGACACAAAGAACGCCGCCGCCAGCATGAAAACCAGCGGCGCGCGCGGAACGGGCAGTTCTTTGTCGGTATTCTGCATTTTTTCGGCGGGCGGCTAATCCAGGCCCACTATCCTGACCCCTTCCTTGTTCTTCCGCGCCTCTTTGGCCAGGTTCGGGTTGCGCTCATAGACCACCTGCAGGTTGCGCCTGGCCTGCTCGAAATTGGGGTCCTTCTCCAGGGCCAGCCGGTAGTTGCCCGCCGCCTCCCGGTACTTGCCCTGCGCGAACTGCACGTTGGCCAGCAGCGTGTAGGCTTCGGCGCTGCCGTGGTCGTGGTCCTTGCGGAAGCATTTCCAGGCCGACACGTTGTTCTGGTACTCGCGCTCGGCGGACTTGAAGTCCTGGCGCATGATATGGATCTGGGCCTTGCGGAAATAGTTCGGGGAATACACCGGGTCCAGGTGCTCGTAAAGGTTATAGCGGGCCATCGCCTTATCGAGGAACTCGGCCGCCTCCTTCTGTTTGCCCTGGCGCATCAGGTGGTCGTGCATTTTCAGGTAGAGGTTGCCCACCTGATGGTGCATCTGCACGTAGTTGGGCGCTATGCTGCGCACGTACTCGTAGGAATCCATGGCCCGCTCGTAGTCGTCGCGCGGCTTGTCCTTCTCGTCCCCCCATTCCGGCCTGTAGCCCCGTTCCATGTTGAAGCGGTCGTTGAAGACGTTGCCGGTGAAGTAATAGGGCATGATGAAGAACCGGTTGAGCGTATTCACCTTCTTGTAGTAGGTGATCGCGTCCTCCCATTTGCCCTGCTTGGAGAAGAAGATGGCCATGTTGTGGTAGACGTCGCCCTTGAACCAGCCCCAGAAGTAGTACATCGGGAACAGGGTGAGCAGTATCACCACCGGCACGGCCGCGGAGACGCCCTTGAGCATGACGCCGGCGAAAGCGTAGACCGCGTAGCCCACGCAGAGCAGCATCAGCGCCCAGGCTATGTGCCACTGCAGGATCTCGCCGTCGGCGATATAGTTGCGCAGCGGCCCCTGCAGCACGGAGAATTCGCTGAGCACCAGGTAGGCGGCGTAGAGCACGGCGGCCAGGCCGGCCGCGCGGGCTATCCAGACGCCCCACATGTAGGCCCCGTCGTCCCCGACGGCCTTTTCCCCGGCCGTCTTCGCCGGCTGGCCCGCTTCTTTGTAATGCAGTTCCCACAGCGCGTGGCCGCGGGCCAGGTTGATGATCACGCCGGGCAGCAGGCCCAGGTAGACGCCGGAAGAAACGAAGCGCATGCTGACGTCCGTGAAATTATGCGCGAGCATGCCCAGCAGGGCCACCAGGTAGCCCAGCAGGTCGTAGGCCACCGGGGGCGGCCTCGCGCCTTTCAGACCGGAAGTATATACGTTCAGTCCGCGCAGGCCGACCGTGGTCACGAAAATGATTATCCACAGGTAGAGGCCGAAACCGATAAGGCCGTTGTCCATCCACTGCTCGATATGCTCGTTCTCGGCGTGGTCGGTCTCGGTATTGTGCTTGCCCTCGATGTGGAAGATCTCGGGGCGGCGGTAGGCCGGGTAGATCACCTTGAAACTGCCCACGCCGATGCCCGTCAGCGGATGGGTCTCTACCATCTCCCAGGTAGACAGCCAGGTGTTTATGCGGAAGCTGTAGGAGGCCGCGTTGCCGATGAGGTAGATGGCCAGCGCCGCCGCCACCGGGATCAGCGAGGCCAGGCCCAGGAAAACGCCGCGGCTCACGGGCAGTTTGTCGCGCAGGAAGAAGTAGCCGTAGAAGATGGCGAACAGGAAGAACGAGATGCCCAGCCCCAGCACGGCGCCTTTGGTCTGCGTGCCGTAGATGCAGATCAGGTTCATTATTATCAGCGGCACCAGCAGTATGGACTTTCGCTTGAGCCACTGCGTTACGATGATGGGCAGGATCAGCACCAGGAAATTGCCGAAGAAGTTGGGATTGCCGTAGGTGGAGAAGACGCGCTGGCTGAACGCCCAGCGCCAGACGAACGGGTCCAGCATGGGGCCGACGTCCTTGGACGGGGAAAGGCGGGTATCGAGGAACTGCAGCATGCCGTAGAGCACGGCGATGTAAGCCGTGACGATCAGCACCTTGGTCAGCCGGTCTATGGCCTCGGCCGTGAATTCCCGGATGACGATCAGCGTGACCGACATGTACAACAGGTAGCGCACGAAGTCGTCCACGCTGGGGCCCTTGTAGGGCGCGCTGACGAAAGATACCACGACACAGAGCAGGTAGGCGAAGAAAGGCGCCAGGAAGATGAAGTCCTCGCGGCGGAAAGCCCGGCGGCCCTCCAGCACCAGCAGCGACACCCACAGGCCCAGCAGGCCGAAGCCGCCCATCTGCAGCAGCGTTATCTTGACCTGGGCGGAGTCGTAGGTGCGCAGGTAGAAGGTATCCGAGATCAGCAGGTAGAGCATCGGCAGCCACCACCAGATGGCTTTTCTGGCGAAGCTTACCCCGGGGGCGAAACTGATGCCGTCTTCTGCTGCCGGAAGTATGGTTTTTTTTGACATGATTACGGAAGGAACCGCGGAAGGAACTGCCAAACCCCTGTACCCTGAAAAATTTCAGCCGAGGATGGGACTTGAACCCACAACCTGTCGCTTACGAAGCGAATGCTCTACCAATTGAGCTACCTCGGCAACTCCATAATTATATAGTAATTTTAATCGGAAATCAAAAATACCATGGATAAACGGGGCCGGGCGGAAGCCGGCGCACGGACCGCGAGGGCGGTTGCGGTTGTACCGGGCCGGCAGAATTTGTAATATTTCGGGATTCTGCAACTTTAGGGAGGACTATGGAAGCACTGTTCAGGAAAAAGTCACTGTCGGCGCTGATGGAGCAGACCAAGGACAAGGAGCATGCGCTCAAGCGCGTGCTGGGACCGCTCAACCTCACGCTGCTGGGCATCGGCGGCATCATCGGCGCCGGCATCTTCGTCCTGACCGGCCAGGCGGCCGCGCAGTACGCCGGCCCCGCCATCGTCATCTCGTTCATCATCTCGGCCGTAGGCTGCGCCTTCGCGGGCCTCTGCTACGCCGAGTTCGCCTCCATGATCCCGATCGCGGGCTCCGCCTATACTTATTCTTACGCGACCATAGGCGAGCTGCTGGCCTGGATCATAGGCTGGGACCTGATCCTGGAATACCTCTTCGGGGCCGCCGCGGTGTCGGTGGGCTGGAGCGGCTACGTGGTCAGCTTCCTTAAGGACTTCGGCGTCACCATCCCGGCCGCGCTGTCCAGCGCGCCGTTCTCCTTCGACCACATACACGGCTGGGCGGCCACCGGCGGCATCATCAACCTGCCGGCGGTGCTGATCATCGCGCTGGTCACCGGCCTGCTGGTGGTAGGCATACAGGAGTCCGCCACCGTCAACGACTTCGCGGTGTTCGCGAAGGTGACCGTGGTGATACTCTTCATAGCCTTCGGAGTGTCCTACATCAACGCCGATAACTGGAGGCCTTTCATCCCGGAGAACTCCGGCACTTTCGGCCAGTACGGCTGGAGCGGCATCTTGCGGGGCGCCGGCGTGATCTTCTTCGCCTATATCGGGTTCGACGCCGTTTCCACCGCCGCGCAGGAAGCCAAGAACCCCCAGCGCGACATGCCGATAGGCATCCTCGCCTCCCTCGCGATCTGCACCGTGCTCTACATAGCGGTGGCGCTGGTGCTGACCGGCATAGTGAAGTTCGACCAGCTCAACGTCCCGGACCCGATAGCGGTGGGCGTGAACGCCGCCGGCCCGGGCCTGTTCTGGCTGCGCAAGTTCATCAAGATAGGCGCCATCGCCGGCCTCTCCTCGGTGATGCTGGTGCTGCTGCTGGGCCAGCCGCGTATCTTCTACGCGATGTCTATCGACGGCCTGCTGCCGAAGTTCTTCTCCAACGTGCACCCGAAGTTCAGGACGCCCCACGTGACCACGATGGTGACCGGCGCTGCCGCGGCGGTGCTGGGAGGCCTGTTCCCGATCGGCGCCCTCGGCGAGATGGTGTCCATAGGCACGCTGCTGGCCTTCGCCATAGTCTGCGCCAGCATCATCGTGCTGCGCCGCACCCACCCGGACCTGCCGCGCCCGTTCAAGACGCCGCTGGTGCCGCTGGTGCCGGCCCTCGGCGTGCTCATCACCGTCGGGCAGATGTTCATGCTGCCGCTGGCCACCTGGCTGCGGCTGATAGTCTGGATGGCCATCGGCATCGCCATCTATTTCTTCTACGGCCGCCACAACAGCAAGCTGGCGACCGCGAAGACGGACGACTGGAACAAGTAAGCTCTCCCCCCGCAAATGAAGCGGCCGCCGGTTTTAGCCGGCGGCCGTTTTCATCTTGCCCTCGCGACCTTTACTTCTTCGCGGCGGCGGACATCGAGTACAGCTTGTCCGTGGCGCCTTTGATGCCGTTGGTCACGTCGGCCACCATCTTCGGGTCCCAGTCCTTCTTCTCCACGCGCAGGAAGGAGGTCTTGTCCACGCGGTTGTCGAAGCGGCCTATCGGCAGGTGGTACTTCTTGCCGTCCCTGGCGATGGTGATGGTGCCGGGGACTTCGGAGTTCTTCTCCAGGTAGTCCATGTCGTCGCAGCCGTAGTCGTTGAGCATCACTTCCATCGGCACGCCGTGGTGCAGGATGGAGCCCGGGTCGTTGGGGTTGGTGCGGGCGGTGTTCTTGCGGCGGCTCTCCTCGGGGGTCACCCAGACGTAGAGGATGACGGCGCGCCTGAGGATCTCCGGGTCCAGTTCCCTGAGGGAGTACTGGTAGCCCAGCGGGTCCTGCAGCGGGAAGGAGGACTTGTCGGGACCGCCGCGGGCGGCCTCTATCACTATGGTCTTACCCTCGAAGGAGGCGGGGTAGGCGGCGTGCTTCTCGTCGAGCATCGCGCGGGCCTCGGGCTCCAGGGCGGCGGCCACGGTCTTCCAGGTGGCGGCGTCCAGACCGGCCAGGCGCGGGGCGATCTTGGCCTTCTCGCCGGCCTTATCGATGCGCTTCATAAGCAGGTCGGCGGCGGACTCGGCCTTCACCACGTTCTTCTTCATCAGGTCGTGGTAGTCCTCGTTGAGCAGGTGGATGAGCGTGCCCCAGTCCTTGGTGTCGATGAAAGGGCGGTCGCCGGACTTGAAGAACAGGCGGTCCTTGCCGAGCTTCGCCAGCTCGTCGTCGGCGCGGCGCATCATGTGCACGTAGGGAAAGTCGTCGAGCTGCAGGTTGGAGCCTATGTGGAACTCTTTCTGGAGCCTCTCGGGCTCTACGTTGGCCAGGAAGCGCCTGACCTCGGATTTGCCGGAAGCCGGCAGGGCCAGGAGCAGAACTATATCGAATGTGTCGCTCATTGTTTCCTCCTAACAGAATTTGCTGTTTAGATTTTAGACAATATCCGCCAACTATTCAAGGAAACCCGCCCATTGCCCCCCCCTGCCCGCTACCGCTATAATAGGTAGCATCGACCCTATGCCCCAAACCGACACGCCGCGACCTTTCCTCATCCGCGAGAGCTGGATGTCCCGCCTCTGGCTGCCGGCCCTCCCCGCTGCCCTGCTCTTCTCCGCCGCCTTCTACTACATGCTGCCCCTGGCCGCCCCGGAAGAAGCAAGGACCGGCGCCGCGCTGGCGCTGGGGACGGCGGCGGCCCTGCTGCTGGTCTACCGGCAGAAGCGGGAGCACCTGGCCCGTCATATTGCCGAAGCGGAGCTGCTCGGCTTCAGCTGGACCGTAAAAGGCTGCCTGTGGAACCCGGCCGGCGCGCCGGAGTTGCGATTGCACCTCCCTCAGGGCGACCCCGAGGAGGACAGGCTGCTGGCGGACCTGGTAAAAATATGCGGCCACCCGTACGGGGACGCCCGGCGCCTGCTGCGGCGGGCCGGAGGACCGGCCCTGGCCGCGGCCGCCGCTATCGCCCTCGGTTTGGGCAAAGCCCCTTGGCTGATGCCGTTCCTGGCGCCGCTGTTCGGCCTGGCCGCGCTGGTCTTCCTCCTCTCCCGGGGCGAAGCCCTGTTCGACCGGCTGGAGCGCGGCCTTTCCGCCCGCGAGGCGCTGGCCACGCTGTCGACGGAAGCCGATTACCGCCAGTGGAATTTCCTCAGCCTGGAGGCCAAGCGGGACCTGGCCGGCCGTCTCCCCGCCATGAAGGAAGCGATAGACCGCGTCCTGCGCGGCGAAGCCGGGCTGGCGGCGGGCTCCGCCGTGCTGGAGGTCGGCGCGGCCGGCGGCTTCCTGTGGAAGCATATACCGGAGGAGCTCCGGGCAAACTGGAGTCAGGCGGAAAAGGACCCGCACGCCTCCCTCTACGCCCGGCGCCACTGCAACGGAGCGCGCTTCCATTTAGCCGACGTCAAATCCCTGCCCTTTCCGGCCGCCTCCTTCGACGCGGTGGTCGGGCTGGAATGCTTCGACTCGCTCTCGCTGGAAGACCTCGGCCGCTTCCTGGCCGAAGCCGCCCGCGTATTGAAACCGGGCGGACGGCTGGTACATCTCAAGGATTTTCCCGACTGGCCGGGCTCGGCCATCGCGGCGCGGCTCAACGCCTTCGGCCTGCGGGCGCTGCGGCGGGAGCCGGTGAGCCTGGACGGGAAACTTGAATTGCGCTTCGTCCCCCTAGGCGCGGCGGACATAGAAGAACTCGCGCGGGCGGCGGGCCGCGAGGCCGGCCCTACCGCGCCGTACGCCAGGGCGCTGGCCACCGTTTACTCCGCCGGCGCGGACTCCGACCGGCGCTTCAGGCTGCCCATGTTCGTCTCCGCCCTGGCGCTGCGCGAGACCTTTCTCGCAGCCGGCTTCGAACTTGTCAGCGACTCTCTGGGCCCGGGCGCCGGCCGGCCGGAAGTCATGGCGCACATCGTGGCCCGCAGGCCCGCTTAAGTCCGCCTTTTTTTATATAATCCCCATATGACCCCTCTCGAAATAATGTGGACCGTTTTCGCCGTCACCGCTACCGCCCTGTTCGTGGCGGACATAAAGCTCTCGGCCGGCCGGGCCCACGAAATAGGCCGCAAAGAAGCCATGCTGCTCTGCGCCTTCTGGATACTGGTCGCCTCCGTCTTCGGCGTGCTGACCGGCTACATGCTGGGTTTCGACCGCATGGTCGAGTTCTTCACGGCTTATACCATAGAGTACTCCCTCTCTATGGATAACATGTTCGTCTTCATCATGATCTTCTCGTACTTCGGGGTACCCAAGAAGTACCAGCCGAAGATCCTGACCTGGGGCATCCTGGGCGCCGTCTTCATGCGCCTGGTACTGATCTTCGCCGGCGTGGGGCTCATCAACCGGTTCCACTGGCTCATCTACGTCTTCGGCGCCGTCCTGATACTGACCGCCATAAAGATGCTGGTCCACAAGGACGGTGAGATGGATCCCGGCAAGAACCCGCTGCTCAGACTGCTCGGGAAGATAATGCCCATAGACAAGGAAGCCTCCGGCGGAGAATTCTTCGTCAAGAAGGCGGTCTGGCACGCTACCCCCCTCTTCGCCACCCTGGTGGTCATCGAGACCACCGACCTGGTCTTCGCGGTGGACTCCATCCCGGCCGTGCTGGCCATCTCGCGCGAGCCCTTCATCGTCTACACCTCCAACGTCTTCGCCGTAGTCGGCCTGCGCTCGCTGTACTTCCTGCTGGCCTCGGTGATGGACCTGTTCCGCTTCCTCAAGTTCGGCATAGCCGTCATTCTCTTCTACGTAGGCGTAAAGATGACCATCTCGGGCTACTACAAGATAGACCCCCTCATCTCGCTGGGCGTGGTGCTGGGCATACTGGCGGCCGCCATACTGATGTCCGTGCTCATCAAACCAGCGCCCGCGGAGCCCAAGGCCTAACCCGCCTCCCGCAGGAAAAAAGCCCCGGCTTGCCGGGGCTTTTTTTGTATATTATCAGCGGGGGATAATTACGAAAAAAGACAACGCCGCGGACTGGCATAAGAAAGACGCCGCCGCGCTTTTCAAAGAGCTCGGCACCTCCGCCGGCGGACTCTCCGCCGCCGAGGCCGCGCTGCGCCTCGCCAAATACGGTCCCAACGCCCTTAAGGAAAAACCCAGGCGCTCCCCGTTGGCCATGCTCCTCGACCAGTTCCGGGATTTCATGATCCTGGTGCTGATAGCGGCCGCCGTAGTTTCCGGCCTGATAGGCGAGATGCTGGACACGGTAATAATCCTCGCGATAGTGCTGCTGAACGCCGTCATGGGCTTCGCCCAGGAATACCGCGCTCAGAAGGCCATGGAAGCGCTCAAGCGCATGGCCGCCCCGTCGGCCTCGGTGCTGCGCGGCGGCGCGCCCGCCCTTGTCCCAGCCGCGTCCCTGGTGCCCGGCGACCTGGTGCTGCTGGAGGCCGGCAGCGTGGTGCCGGCCGACCTGCGCCTGACGGACTGCGCCTCGCTCAAGACCGAGGAAGCCGCGCTGACCGGCGAATCCCTTTCCGTGGAGAAACACGCGCTGCCCATTCCCGAGGACGACTTGCCGCTGGGCGACAGGCTCAACATGGCCTTCAGCGGCACGGCCGTCTCCTACGGCCGGGGCCGCGGCGTGGTAACGGCCACGGGCATGGGCACCGAACTCGGCAAGATAGCCGGCATGCTGCAGGACGAGGCGGAAGTGCAGACCCCGCTGCAGCGGCGCCTGACGGCGTTCGGGCGCAAGCTGGCCTGGGGCATACTGGGCATCTGCGCCATAGTTTTCACGGCCGGCCTGGCGCGCGGCGAGCCTCCGGCCCTGATGTTCCTGACTGCGGTGTCGCTGGCCGTGGCGGCCATCCCGGAGGCGCTGCCCGCCGTGATGAGCATCGCCCTGGCGCTGGGCGCCGCCAAGATGGTGCGCCAGAACGCGCTGGTGCGCAAGCTGCTGGCCGTGGAGACGCTGGGCTCGATAACGCATATCTGCTCCGACAAGACCGGCACGCTGACGCAGAACAAAATGACGGCGCAGGAGCTCTGTCTGGACGGCAAGCCGCTGAAAGCAGGCGACCCCGTCCCCCCCGCCCTGCAGCCGCTGCACGCCATCCTGCTCAAGGCCGGCGCGCTCAACAACGATTCCCGCCGCGGCCCCGACGGCTGGCTGGGCGACCCGACGGAGACCGCGCTATGCGCCCTGGCCGAGGCCGGCGGTTTGGCCAAGGCGGACCTGGACGCCGCGCACCCGCGCCTGGCGGAACTGCCTTTCGACTCGGAGCGCAAGATGATGACTACGCTGCACTCCGGCGCGCTGGACGCGGGCGGCGGAGTTTTTTTCTCCGTCACCAAAGGAGCGGCCGAGAGCCTGCTGGACAACTCCGCCTCCTTCCTGGCCCCCGGCGCCGGCGCGGACGGCATGCGCGCGGCCGCCGAAGAGATGGCCGCCCGCGGCCTGCGGGTGCTGGGGCTGGCTTACCGGCGTTGGGACGCCCTGCCGGGCAAGGAAAACCCCGGTACGGAGAAGGACCTGGTATTTATAGGCCTGATAGCCCTCGAGGACCCGCCCCGGCCCGAAGCGGCGGCCGCCGTGGCGGAATGCGGCGAGGCCGGCATCATTCCCGTGATGATAACCGGTGACCACCCCGTTACGGCGCGCAATATAGCCGAGCGGCTGGGCATCATAGCGCCGGGAGACGCCGGGGCCATGCTGACGGGCCGGGAGCTGGACGCGCTGGGCGACGAGGAGTTCGAACGCAGGGTAGAGGAGGTAAGGGTCTACGCCAGGGTGGCGCCGGAGCAGAAGCTGCGCATAGTCAAAACGCTGCAGAAGAACGGGCACTTCGCCGCGATGACAGGCGACGGCGTCAACGACGCCCCGGCGCTAAAGCGCGCCGACATCGGCGTGGCCATGGGCATCACGGGCACGGACGTCTCCAAGGAAGCGGCCCACATGATACTGCTCGACGACAACTTCGCCACCATCGTCAAGGCAGTAAAGGAAGGGCGCAGGATCTACGACAATATCCGGCGTTTCATCCGCTACATCCTCGCCTGCAACTCGGGCGAGATCTGGACCATTTTCCTCGCGCCTTTCCTGGGCCTGCCCATACCGCTGCTGCCCATACAGATACTGTGGATAAACCTGATAACCGACGGGCTGCCCGGGCTGGCGCTGGCCTCCGAGCCGGCGGAGCCGGACATCATGCGCCGCCCCCCCCGCAACCCGGGTGAAAGCATCTTCTCCGGCGGACTGGGCGCCCACGTGCTGTGGGTGGGCCTGCTGATAGCCGGGGTCTGCCTGGCGGCCCAGTACTGGGGCCTGAGCACGGGGCGCGGCCACTGGCAGACCATAGTCTTCACCGTGCTCTGCCTCAGCCAGCTGGGGCAGGCGCTGGCCATACGCTCGGAGCGGCGCACGCTCTGGGAGCTCGGCCTGTTCAGCAACCGCCCCCTGCTGGGCGCGGTCTGCCTTACGGCCGGCCTGCAGGGCCTGGTCATCTACGTGCCCTGGCTCAATACCCTGTTCCGCACCTCGCCGCTCTCGGCCGCCGAGCTCGGGCTGGCGCTGGCCCTCTCGGCCGCGGTATTCCTGGCCGTAGAAGCGGAGAAACTTGTGCGCCGGCGGCTGACGGCCGCCCGAGCCAAATAAAAAAGCCCCGGTCTCCCGGGGCTTTTTTGACCGCTTGAGAATTATTTCTTAACTTCTTCCTTCTTGGCTTCCTCTTTCTTCGGCTCTTCCTTCTTGGCCTCGGGCTTCGCGGGAGCCTTCGGCATGGCCGCGGGAACCTCTTCCTTGGGGATCTCGAGCAGTTCCACCTCGAAGACCAGCGTGGCGCCGCCGGGGATGGTGCCGCCCGCGCCCTGGTCGCCGTAAGCGGTGTCGGAGGGGCAGACCAGCTTGGCCTTGCCGCCCACCTTTATCTTCTGCACGCCCTCGGTCCAGCAGGGGATCACGCCGCCCAGCGGGAACTCGGCCGGCTGGCCGCGCTCCACCGAGGAGTCGAACACCTTGCCGTCGGGGAAGGTGCCGTGGTAGTGCACCTTTACCATGTCGGTCGCCTTGGGCAGAGCGCCCTTGCCTTCCTTCACGGGAATGACGATCACGCCGGAGGGCAGCTTCTTGGCGCCCTTCTCCTTGGCCATTTTCTCCAGGAAAGGCTTGGCGGCTTCCTTCTGCTTGGCCACGATGGCCTCCTGCTTCTTGGCCAGGTAGGCGTTTAGCTTCATGCCGTAGGTCTCGTCGGCCTTGGACTTCTGGCCGGCGAGGGACTCGGAGAAGCCCTGCACGATGTACTTGGTTTCTTCGGGGGTGAACTCGAACTGCTTGATCTTGGAGCTGACGGCCTGCCCCAGGAAATAAAGGGTCTTCTGGTCTTCCGTCATCTCGGCGTCTGCGGCGAAGGCCGGGGCGGCGATCAGACAGGCTATTGCGATTAACATGTTTCTCTTCATGTGGTTGTCTCCTCCTGCTGTGTCTTGCGGATATATTACAAATTTTGGCGCCCCCGCTAAAGCGGCGCGGGCGCGGCCCTACTTTACGCGCCCGGCGCGGCGCAGGGCGGCCGTAACGCGGGCCATCACCAGCGGCCCCTTGAACGGCTTCATCACGTAGTCGTCAGCGCCCATCTGGAAGGCCAGTTCCTGGCTCTTATCCGAACTCTCGGTGGTGAGCATGATCACCGGCAGATCGAGCAGGCCCAGCGCGCCGCGCACGCCCTTCACCAGGTCGTAGCCGTTCATGCGCGGCATGTTGATGTCCGAGATCAGCAGGTCCGGCGCGGGCCCCTCGGCTATTTTGGTAAGGGCCTCCTCGCCGTCAGCGGCCTCTATGGCCTCGTAGCCGGAGCTCTCTATGAATTTTTTCAGCAGCATGCGCATTACCGGGTCGTCGTCGGCCACCATCACGCGCGGCTTGCCCGCGGGCATGGCGGGAGAGGGCGTTTGCGCCGCCGGCACCGCGGCCGCGGGCGCAGCCGGAGCGGGAGCCGGCCTCGCGCCCTGGTCTTTTTCCAGCTTCAGGTAGGGCTCCACCTCTTTCAGGTCGGCCTGCCCCGTAGCCATGTTCCACAAGGCGTCCCTGGTCATGGTGCGCAGGGCGCAGGTCTCTATTGCGGCCCTGGTTATGTCCTCCGCGGTGGCGTTGTTATTGATGAGCTCCTTAACTTTGCCGTTAATCAGCAGCAGTTCCACTATGGAGGTCCGGCCCGCGTAGCCGCTCATCTCGCAGCTCTTGCAGCCGACGGCGCGGTAACAGGTCTTTTCCAGGCCGTGGGCGGCCAGGGCCTGCAGTATCGCTGGGCTGGCCTCGGCGGCCGGCACCTGCTGCCGGCAGAGCGGGCAGAGCCTGCGCACCAGACGCTGGGCGGTAATGGCCAGCAGGCCGGGCGAAATTTTAAAGCGGTCCACGCCCATATCCACAAGGCGGGAAAGCGTGGCGACGGTGTCGTTCGTGTGCAGGGTAGAGAGCACCAGATGCCCCGTCATGGCGGCCTGGAAGGCTATGTCGGCCGTCTCCTTGTCGCGGATCTCGCCGACCATGATGATGTCGGGGTCCTGGCGCAGCACCGAGCGCAGCACGGCGGCGAAGGAGAGCCCCTGCTTCTCGTTGACCTGCACCTGGTTGATGCCGGGCAGCTTGTACTCTATCGGGTCCTCTACGGTGACCACGTTGGTCCTCTCGCTCTTGACCTTATTGAGCACCGAGTAGAGTGTAGTGGTCTTGCCGGAGCCGGTGGGGCCGGTGACCAGGATGATGCCCTGCGTGGAGGTGAGGCACTTGTCCAGGCCGGAGACCACCTCCGGCGCGAACCCCAGTTTCTCGAAAGGCACCTCGGCGGCGCGCTGGTCGAGGATGCGCATCACCACCTTCTCGCCGAAGGAGGTGGGCAGCGTGGAGACTCGCAGCCCCACTTCCGCGGAGCCGATGCGCAGCTTGGTGCGGCCGTCCTGCGGGATGAAGTGGTTGGAGACGTCCAGGTCGGACATGATCTTGATGCGCGAGACCACGGCCCCCACGGCGATGTGGCGCGGCAGGCGCATTACGTTCTTCAGCTCGCCGTCGACGCGGATGCGCACGTGGCTGGACTTCTCCTCGTGCTCTATATGGATGTCGGAGGAGCCCTTGCGGTAGGCCTGCGAAATTATGGAATTGACCAGCTTGATGACGGGCGAGGTAACGGAGGCATCCTGCGAATCGCCGGAGTTCTTCTCCCCCAGCACCAGGATCTCCTCGGGCGCTTCCACCTTGCTGAGCAGGTCGAAGATAACCGTATCCGAGCTGAAGAGCTGCTCCATGCAGGCCTCCACCTCGCGCGGCAGGCAGAACTGCGGCAGCACTCTGCGGCCGGTCAGAGCCTCCACGTCGGCCTGGGCCGTCAGGTCGGCGGGGTCGGCCATCGCCACCTTTATCTCGGCGTCCAGTACCTTTACCGGGATCAGCCCGTGCTTACGGCAGATCTTCTCCGGCACCAGCGACAGCGCGAACTTATCCACCCTTTCCGGGTACAGGGCCGAATAAGCGGTCCGGAAGAGTGTTTCGGCCGCCTTGACGAACCGCTCCTGGGTGACCAGGCCGGCGTCTATCAGCGCGTGGGAGAGGTACTTCTTCTTCTCGCCGCGGAACTGTTCCACGGCCTGGGGCGTGACCCCGGGCAGCCCAGCAGCCGCCCGCACCGCCCACTCATCGCTAAAGCGCCATGTATCAGCCATAGGCGTATTATATTATTTTAAATTCCCTCCGCACCCCTATAAACACGAAACCCCAGACTTTCGTCCGGGGCCGGTCCTGATATTTCTAGTTCCAGGTTCGAATCTCTTAAATGGTTGCGGGGGTTGGATTTGAACCAACGACCTCAAGGTTATGGGCCTTGCGAGCTACCAGGCTGCTCTACCCCGCACATTAATTATAGCACAAGGCTCAAGCAGTTGCAACATTTATCGTCGGGAAAACTTGCATTTTCATACGGAGATACACAGTAATCACCCGCACAAAACCATAGACTAAAGCCTGTGATCGGATTTGTGATCGACAGCGACGTGTAAAACTTCACGCCTTTTGATACTATAACCAGCACAGGATCAGGGGGAAGTTAATGAAAACGATAATAATGACCGCGCTGCTGCTCTTGCCCGGCTTTGCCCGGGCCAGGGTGGAGGACAGGACTGCGGAACTCTACAAAGCGGCGGATGCCAATAACCTGCAGGAAGTTAAGCACATCCTAGACGAAAGCGACCAGAACGTGAACGTGGCTTACGGGAAGGGCGAGATTACCCCCCTGATGCTGGCGGTCAGGAACAGCAATATTGAAATGGCGCGGCTGCTAGTTTCACGCGGGGCTGATGTCGCGGCCGTAGACCGCAGCGGCAGGCCGGTGCTGGAATACCTCAGGAAGAACTCTCCCTCAACTTTCAGGAAACTGCAGGACCTGATTACTAAGACCGCGGCCGAAAAGGGTCTAAACCTTACCCCGGCATGGGAGGATATCTGGCTGCCCGACGACCTGCCCTATACGGCGGCGGCCTCCTATGAGCCCATACTGCCGGCGGCGAACCTGCTGGACCGCGATCGCCGCACGGCCTGGGCGGGCAAGACCGGCGAGGAAGTCTGGATCTTCATAAACCCCGGGGTTTCGTCGGTAACGGTAGTTAACGGCTACAACAAAACCCCTGCCCTTTTCAAGGCCAACAACCGAGTGAGGCGCCTGGCGGTCTCGGTCTGGACCGCCGCGCACCTGGAAGCGGACGTTTCGGAAATAGCGCAGATCTATCACGCCGCGCGGCTGACGCCGGACCAGGTGCTGGAGCTCAAAGACACCGGGAAGGAGCAGTCCTTCCGCCTCGGCTTCGACTGGGAGCGGCTGCGCGTCTCCGCCGCGGAGACGCTCGCCGCCTACCTCAAAAGGGAGAACAGGGAGCTCATGTACGCGGACTTCGTGCTGCGCGCCGAGCCGCTGGAAATATATAAAGGCGCAAAATACGACGACACCTGCATTTCCGAACTCAGGGCGGGCAGTCCGTGGCATTATCACGGCGACCTTGCCGGGGATTGGGACGGTCTAGAAGCGGCGCAAGGCAAATCCCTGTTCTTCTCGAAGCCATGGAAAGGCCAGAAGTTTTCCTCTTTCCTGGGCAAGAAGCCCTTAATGACAGGGGTCTGGCGCGTGGAGAACGGCGAACTGGTGACTGCGGGCGACGGCGTGGTCAACCGCTATGCGCTGGCCTTCGAAGAAAAGAACGGCGCGCTGCTGCTGAAGCTGACCGTGCCCGGAGGAAAGACAGAAATCTATAAGCGCAGGCCGGACTAGGCCGGCGGGGAGCGCCGCCTCACCGGGGCGTATTCAGCCTTACCGGCAATTCCTTTTCGTCTTTACCGCGCCGCCGGTAAGAACGTAAAGCGTATCGCGCTTGATTTTCGGGTCCAGCGAGAGGGCCTTCTCGAGGGATTCGGACGCGCGGCCAAAATCCCCGTCGGCGCAGGCCGCGGCGCCGCGAAGCAGCCAGGCGCGGGCCTGCCCCGGGTCGGCCGCGAAAGCCTTGTCGAAATCTCCTGCGGCCTTTTCCTTTTCCCCCGCCATATGCAGCGCGTAAGCCCGCTCGGCATAGGCCGGGTAGTAGCCGGGCTCAAGCTCCAGCAGCTCGCCCCACACCTGGGCGGCCTCGCCGTACTTTTTCAGGTTCGCGCGTACGCCGGCCTTAATGGCCAGCCCCTTGGCTTTGGCGCCGGACAGTTCCGGTCTGGCTTTAGGCGCCGCCGGCGCCGGGGCAACGGCTGCAGGGGCTGCGGGCGCGGTTCCGCCGGAGGGCGCGGGCGCGGCTTCGGGCTTTGAGCCTATGCTGATGAGCGGTTTTTTAGAGGCTATAAGCCCCCTTATCTGGCGCACGGCGGAATCGTCCTTAAACTTGGGATCCAGTTGTACCGCTTTATCCAGGTCGGGCTCGGCCTTGTCCAGCAATTTCAGGTTAGTATAGGAAACGGCCCGCAGATAATACCCTTGCGCGTTGCCCGGCTCGAGTTCTATAAGCTTTGTAAAATCCCTCACCGCCTCTTCGTTGCGCTTGAGCCTGTGCAGTGCCAGGCCGCGGTCCTTGTAGTAATACGGCACAGACGGGTCGAGCGCGACGGCCCTGTCGAAATCCTTAAACGCTTTATCGTGGTACTCCATTATGCCGTAGGCGGCGCCCCGCTTGTGGTAGAACAGTGACTCCGCGGGATACTTCTTTATGGCCTCGTCGTAGATAACCACCCGGTGGTTTGAATCCGGGGCGGCCTGGGCCTTGCGCAGGAACTCTTCCTTTGTCTGCGCGAAAGCCGCGCCGGCCTGGGCAAGCAGGCACAGCGCTAAGAATAGTTTAGTCATATCACTCCCCCTTTTTTCGCCCAGGCCCGGCCAGTATCGCTTCCAGCAGGGCCTTCTCTTCCCCCCAGAAATACAATTTCCGGGACGCGGCTATTTTATTCAAGTCAGCTACCGCGGCGCGGAGCAGGGCGCCATTGCCGGAGCCCATAAGCCTGCGCGCGGCGGCCAGCCTCAAACGCCGCTCTCCCGCGCCTTTCGAGATCAGCCCGGCCAGTCCCTCCGGCTTGTCAGCGCCGGGAGTAAAATCCAGCGGGTTGGGCAGCCCCGCCCCGTCGAAATCCGAGAAGTCGCGCAGCGCCTTGTTCGTTTCGCCAAGGGACCTGGTTTCCTTAGGCCAGTTTCCCCCCGCTTCCGCGGCCGCCGTAATTTTATCAGCGGCGGGATCGAAGAAATAATACCCGTGTTTTTCGGTCCGTGCCTTCCTGTCATACCAGGGAAATCTGATAAGCAGACCCTTGTCCTCCGCCCGTATCTTCGACGATTTTAAATAGACTCCGGAAGAACCGGGAGGCGCGGCCAGCTCGGCGACCCTTATAAAGCCGTTACCTCCCGTCTTAACCAGGTAAACCTTGTCCACCGCGTCTTTAGGTATTCCACCGTCGGGGAAAGCGGCAAGGCCCCTTGCTTTATGGTAGATCCTCAGGCGGAGCAGGGAATACTCGGCGCCTCCGGCCCTGAAGCCGGCGGAGGCCTCCATAATTACGCTTGGCACGCTTTGAAAAAGGGCGAAAGCGGAGCAGGGCGCCCAAAGGGCGCACAGCGCCGCGGCGATAAGCGCCGGGAACATACCCCCCCGGGAAGCCTTATTCAAAAGGCTTCCATTCGCACTGCGACTTCCAGCCCTTATCCCCGGTCAGGTAGGCTTTAAACATCGCGGCGGCCTTTTCCGCGGGCACGGGGCCCTCGCTGGTGAAATGGGCGTAGGAATCTTTGTACTGCATATCGAGGCCCTTGGCGGTGTAACCCGCCTGCATAAAGCCGGCGGGCCCGGTCAGCGTTAGGAAGAAGTTGTCGTCGTTCAGTCTTGCCAGGAGGTTTTTAACCTGGACGGCGCTGGGCGCGTCGACCTTGCTCCCGTCGGCCATCTCCAAGGAGTAGCCCTTATTGGGGGAACTATCTCCGGCAGAGTTCTTCGCGCCGTCCTTTTTGTCCGCCGCCACCGGCTTCACGGACGCTTCGTTCTTCTCATACGCGAGGAACGTGGCCTTCTCCACTACCGAGAAACCCTGCATGCCGTGCTTCCAGGTTTTGCCGCTCTTGATGAGCTGGAAAACCCTGACCTTAGCGGGATCGGCTGCCTCGTCGTAATAAACAGCGGCCATCACTCCGAACTTAGTGGCGTAATAGCGCGCCTCCCGCACCTTGCCGTTCCATTTCTGCAGGGCGGCCACTTCAGCGGCTATCTCCTTGTCGTCGAAGAACTCCTTATCCACCATCGCGGCCAGCATTGGGGCCATGTGCTTTTTAACCCCGGCGGCGTCCTTTTTCTGGTAGGCCGTGACAAGCTCCTTCCCCACCTGCTGCGCCGTCTGCGCGAAGGCGGCCGGGGCGAAGAGAACAGTGAACAGCATTACTGCGGCAGACGTTTTCATTTTTCCTCCTGTAATAACCGATCCAGCTTGATCTTAATACCCTATCTTCAGCGTTACCGTAGAGCCTTTCTTTACACTGTTACCGGCCGAAGGGGACTGCCCGCGCACGAAGCCGACGTTCTTCCCGGTCTGAACCACCTTGAACCCCTGTTTGACCAGGATATCTTTGCCCACCAGGAACAGTTTCCCCATAACGTCCGGCACTACGACGAGCGGCTCCTGCGGAACCTGCACCGCCGGCGCCGCCTGCATTACCGGTGCGGCCGGCTGGGAAGGCGTTGTGCCCTGTGCCGCCTGCACGGCGTCCTGTTTTATATTGAAGTCCGGCACGCCATCCACGGGAGCGCTCCCGGCGCTCCGTGAAGCCGCGGGGAGCCGCTTTACTATCTCCACGCGGCGATTAAGGGCGCGCCCTTCCGTTGTGGAATTCGCGGCCACGGGCGACAGCGGGCCCGCGCCGTAAGGGGAAAGGCTGGAAGCACTGACCCCGTGTTTATCCGCCAGGTATTTCGCTATGGCTTCGGCCCTCTCCCGGGAGAGTTTCATGTTGGCCTCAAGGGCACCTTCGTCGTCGGTATGCCCGACAACGTAGAAGGCCGACCCCGCCGCTGTTCTAAGGAAAGCGCCTATCTCGGCCAGCGTGGGCTCAGAGCCGGCCTTTATGGCGCTGCTGCCGGTATCGAAGGTGATGCCGTAGAAGGCGATCCTTCCGTCCGCGTTAAGCGCCTCGGCGATGCGCGAGGCCGGAACCACCTGTGCCTGAAGGCCGCCAACCTGCGCTACATCCACCCTGTAGACGGGGTAACTCCACCTGCCGGCATTGGTGAATACCGCCGCATAAATATCTCCCGCCGCGCTTTTCTTCCGGGCGGCGATGTAGAACTGGCTTTCCCAGGAGCCCTGGGTTATTGGAGCCGAATTGTTCCAGCCGTAGTCGCTTTGAAAAGGGTTCAGGTCGTACCATGTGCCGCGGAACTTTTCACCGCAGGCCTTGCCTTCGCAGGCGAAGAGCGTCTCGTAACCCTTCTCGGCGAAGAACTTCTTATAGACGGAATAAACCCCGAAGGACGACTTGCCGGGAGCCTGGTAAAGTATCCGCGACTCTTTCCCCTCTATAGAGACCGTCTTCGCGATAACGCCTCCGGCTTCCGGCCCGGTCACGAACTTATAGCGGCCGAAATCCGTGGTTTCGTTGTGGTGGACGCTGGTGCCCTCCACCGGGCCCACAAGCTGCTGCGCCCAGTTAGGTTCTTCCGCTGCCGATACCGCCGCGCCGCGAGCAGCGGCTACAACCAAAACCGCCATATAGCCCAGTTTTTTAAAGCACATAAACGCCTCCTTACAATTAGTTCCGGCAAAACGACACCCTGGAATAGATAAACCACTGCCGGCGAAGACAAATGTGGCTGCTATGTTTTAGCAAAAGATGATGATGCAACAACCCCTACCAGAATACTACAACATTTCAAACTTTCAAGGAACATCGCGGTTTATATAACAGATTGAGACAGGAAGGCCTTTATTCCCTGGAAAGTGATCGGGTGAGAATGGTGATCGCTTCCAGGTCTGCCTAGCGACTTCTTCTGACACGTCCGGATATAAAAAAAGCACGACTCTCGTCGTGCTTGCCTTCTGACATGTCCTGATTTCGCCCCATGACCAGCTTGCGAGCTGCCAGGCTGCTCTACCCCGCAGAAATATTACACCACAGCGGGCGGGGCAAAGCAACAAGTTTATTTCTGCATCTCGAAAGTGTCCACCGTGTCGCCGGCCTTGTCGTAGACCGTCATCTTCAGGTACTTGTCCTTCACGTCGAAGACGGCGAAATGGTAGACCGGCAGGAACTTGGCGGACCAGTCCTCGTTGCGGCGCTGTATGTAGAGCGGCGAGCCGCCGCCGGCCAGCGTGAGGTAGGTTATCCCCCCTGCCTGGTCCACCAGGCCTTCCTTCACCGGGTGCGTGCGCTCGTAATTGTGGTCGTGGCCCTGCAGCACCAGGTCCACCTTGTACTTGTGCAGCAGCGGCTCCAGCGCGGCCACCAGCTCTTCGGTGGGGCCGTGCGCGCCGGTGGAATAGAGCGGCTCGTGCACCACCACGAACTTCCAGGTTTTATCGGCGGACTTGGAGAGGAAGCGCTCCAGCCACTTGTACTGTTTGGAACCTGGCGCCAGCTCCGGGGCGAACCTGGCGCCGTAGAAGGCGTTAGTATCGAGCACGAAGAACCGCGCGTGGGCCACATCGAAGAAATAGTAATGGGGCGGCAGGCCGGTCAGGGGCGTGCTGTGGAACGGCGTGAAGTTGGCCCTCAGGAAGCCCTTGCCCGCCGGCACCTTCAGGTCGCGGCCGTAGTCGTGGTTGCCCAGCGCCAGGAAGAACGGCGCGCGCGCCAGCAGCGGCGCGTAGGGCTGAAAATATTCCTCGTCGGCCATTTCCTCCAGGCCCTCGGACAGCACGTCGCCGGTATGCAGCACGAAGTCAGGGCTGAACCTCTGCATCTGCGCGGCCAGCGCCAGCTGCTCCCCGGAGCCGGAGCCCGAATCCCCGAAGGCGAGGAAATTGAAGTAGGGCTTGTCCTCTCCGCGGAAGGTGGTGAAGGAGCCCTCGAAGGCCTTGTAGACGGCGGTGCTGGATTCAGCGGGCAGGTACAGGCGGTAGCAGTGAGTGGTGTCGGGCAGCAGGCCGAACAGCGGCACCTTTTGTTCTTTCACGGCCGTGGTAGGGGTCAGGAAGCGCTCGCAGTCCGGAGCCGCGCCGTAGGACAGCCAGGCCTGGCTGGCCGCGTCCACCCTGAAGCGCAAGGTGACCATGTCCCTGGTCATGTTCTCCAGGTAGGGGCCGCGCTCCAGCCGCGCGGCGAGGGCCGGCGCGCAGCAGAGCGCGAGCAGCGGCAGCGCGGCCAGCCGCCTCACTTGGCGGGTCCCTTGGAGAACAGCTCGGTCACCTTGAAGTTTACGGCGTCGATGACGCCGCGGTCGGTGATGCGCAGCTCGGGGATGGGCGGCAGCGTGAGGAAAGCCATGGCCATGAACGGGTCGCTTAGCCGCGAGCCCAGCGCCCTGGCGGTCTCTCCGAGGCGCTTGAGCTTCTCGCGCACGAATTCGGAGCTGCGGTCGCTCATCAGGCCGGCCACGGGCAGCGGCAGGGCTTCGAGCACCTGGCCGTTGAGGGCGGCCACTATGCCGCCCTGCATCTTGACCACCTGCACGGCGGCGGTGTACATGTCCCCGTCGTGCGTGCCGATGACCACGATATTATGCGAGTCGTGCGAGACCGAGGAGGCGATGGCGCCTTTCTTGAGGCCGAAGCCTTTCACCAGGCCCAACGCTATGCGGCCGCTGGCCATGTGGCGTTCTATCACGGCGATCTTGAGGATGTCGCGGTCGGTGTCGGAGGACACGTAGCCGCCGTCCTGCTTGACCTTCTCCACGCTCATCTTTGTGACGATCTGGTCGGGAATGACGTTGATGACCTTGGCGTAAGGGCCCTGCGCCTTCAGCGCGAAGTCCTCGTGCTCAATCCACTTCACGTTCACGGTGCCGCGGGTCTTGCCCTCGTAGTCCTTGATGACGCCGGGGGTGATCTTGCGGTCGCTGGCCACCAGCTTGCCCTGCTTGAACACCTTGGTGATCTTGAGGTTCTTGAGGTCCTGCAGGATCACCAGGTCGGCCTGGTAGCCGGGGGCGATGGCGCCGAGGTTCTTGAGGCCGAAGTATTCTGCGGTGTTGATAGTGGCCATCTGTATGGCGCGTATCGGGTCCACGCCCAGCTTCACGGCCGTGCGCACCAGGTAGTCGATATGCCCCTGCTTCTCGATGTCCTCCAGGTGGCGGTCGTCGGTGACGAAGATGAACTTGCGGGAGTTCTCGGAGTTGACCAGCGGCAGCAGGCCCTTGAGGTTCTTGGCGGCCGTGCCCTCGCGGATCATGATATACATGCCGGCCCGCAGCTTTTCGCGGGCCTCGGCCACGTCGGTGCACTCGTGGTCGCTCTTGATGCCGGCCGAGACGTAGGCGTAGAGCTGCTTGTCCTTGAGCATCGGGGCGTGGCCGTCTATCACTTTGTTTTTCGCGATCGCTATCTTCTCCAGCACCCCCTTGTCCCGGCCCAGCACGCCGGGATAATTCATCATCTCGCCTATTCCCAGCACGCGCTCGTCGCCCAGCAGCAGCGACAGGTCGTGGGCGTCCAGCTCGGCGCCGGCGGTCTCGAGGTGGGTGGCGGGAACGCACGAGGGCAGCATCACGTAGACGCCCAGCATGGCGTTGAGGCTCGAGGAGAGCATGTACTTGATGCCGTCGAGGCCCAGCACGTTGGCGATCTCGTGCGGGTCGATGACCACGGAGGTGGTGCCGCAGGGCAGCACGGTGCGGGCGAACTCGGGCACCTTCACCATGGAGCTTTCTATATGCACGTGGCCGTCTATGAAGCCGGGGGCGAGGTAGGCGCCCTTGAGGTCCATGGTCTGCTTGGCCTTGTAGTCGCCGAAGCCGACCACCTTGCCGCCGTGGATGGCCACATGGGTGCGGTGTATGTCTCCGGAGAAAGTGTTGACCACCCGGGCGTTCTTAAGCAGCAGGTCCACGCGCTTGGCGCCGCCCGAGATCTCTATCGTGTTCCTGAGGTTTTCAAGGTTGGAATCTTTTTCCATATAGCCACCGCCTCTTATAATTTGATTTTTAATTCTACATATTATGCGCCCCCCCCGCAAAGAGCTAAACCCCGTAATTTTGTATCATACACTGACGCCGGGGCAGATAGGCGTCAGGGGCGGGTTTACGATCATGAAATCATTTTCCAAATCCACTAAAGTCTCCATAACGGCCGCCGCGCTGGCGGTGCCGGTCCTGGTCCTTGGCTGGCTGCTCTACCAGAACATAGCGCATTGGCGCGCGGTCAACGCGCAGCTCAGACTGGCGCAGGCCGCGTCGTTCGCCGCGGAAGAGCTCTATTCCTCCATCCTGGAGGCGGAGTCGGCGTCGCGCAGGTACGCCATCACGGGCAACCAGGCCGCCCTTGCCGCCTTCGACTCGGCTGTCAACGGGATGCAGCGGGCCCGAACGAGATTCACGCGCAATAAAGAAGGCCACCCCGAACACACGCGCCTCGCGGTCAAAGTTCTTACCCTGGTGGAACGGCGCAAGGCGAGCCTGGAGGATTTCGTGCTGACCCGGCGTACCCGGGGCTTTAACGCGGCCGCGGCCAGGGCCACGGCGGGCGGCGGGGCCGAGATTACCGCCGAGCTGAAGGCCGCGCTCGACGAACTGCAGCGCGCCGACGGCGCTTACATAATCGCCCTGGAGGCGCAGGCCAGTTCCGGCATGGCCCAGCGCAACCGCCTGATCAACATCATTTTTCTCGCCGCCTTCCTGGGCATAGCCTGGGCGCTCGCCGCCGCGGTGCGCGCGGGACGCCTGCACCGCGAGACCGGCGAACGGCTGGCCGAGGAGCACGCGCGCCTGCAGGGCGTGCTGGATTCGGCCCGCCAACTTTCCATCATCGCCACCGACCTCGAAGGCCGGATAACGCTGTTCAGCCCGGGCGCGGAGCACCTGCTGGGCTACCGGGCGCCCGAAATACTGGGCAACACGCCGGCGGTCATTCACCTGCCCGAAGAGACGGAGGCCCGCGGAAAAGAGCTGGCCGCCAGCCTGGGCAAGCCGGTAACGGGGTTCGATATTTTCGTAGCCATGGCCCGCGGCGGCAGCCTGGACAACAGGGAATGGACCTACGTGCGCAAGGACGGCTCGCGCGTGCCGGTAGACCTGACCATCACGGCGCTGCGGGACCAGAACGGACGCGTCAACGGTTTCCTCGGAGTGGCGGCGGACATCTCGACGCGCAAGAAGTCCGAAATGCAGATGCGCAAACTTTCGGCGGCGGTCAAGAACAGCCCCACCTCCATCCTGATCACGGACCAGGAAGGCCGCATAGAGTACGTTAACCCCAAATTCGTGGAACTCACGGGCTACAGCCAGGCCGAACTGCTGGGCCAGAACCCCAGGATCATCAACTCCGGCAAGATGCAGAAGAGCGTTTTCAAGGAGCTGTGGGATACGCTCCTGGCCGGCAAAGAATGGCACGGCGAGCTGCTCAACCGCAAAAAGAACGGCCAGTTCTTCTGGGAGAACGCCTCCGTCTCCCCGGTAAAGGACCCGCAGGGGCGCATTACCAATTTCGTCGCGGTTAAACTCGACATCACCGAAGCCAAGCTGAACCAGCACGAGCTGGAGAAGGCCAAGGACGCCGCCGTGGAACTGGCCAGGATGAAATCCGAATTCCTGGCCAACATGAGCCACGAGATACGCACGCCCATGAACGCCATTATAGGCATGACCGGGCTGCTCCTCGATACGCAGCTCTCCCCCCGCCAGCAGGACTACGTCAGGACGGTCAATTCCGCCGGCGAGGCCCTGCTCGACATCATCAACGACATACTGGATTTCTCTAAGATAGAGTCCGGCAAGCTGCACATAGAGACGCTGGACTTCGACCTGCGCGAGACGGTGGAGAGCACGGTCGACCTGCTGGCGCCGCGGGCCCAGGGCAAAGGCATAGAGTTCGAGTATTTTATCGAGCCCGCCGTGCACCAGGCCCTGCGGGGCGACGCCGGCCGCCTGCGACAGGTACTGCTGAACCTGCTCGGCAACGCTATAAAGTTCACCGAGCGCGGCGAGGTGATACTGCGGGTCAAGGCGCTGGGAGACGAGGACGGCAAGGCGCGGCTGCGCTTCGCCGTCAGCGACACCGGCATCGGCGTGCCCGAAGCGGCGCAGGCCACCCTGTTCCAGGCCTTCACGCAGGCCGACGCCTCCACCACGCGCAAGTACGGCGGCACGGGCCTCGGCCTCTCCATCTCCAAGCGCCTCGTCGGACTGATGGGCGGGGAGATAGGCCTGGAGAGCAAACCGGGCCGGGGTTCAACTTTCTGGTTCACGCTGCCTTTAGCCAAGGGCGAGGCCAAGACCCGCCGCCAGGAGCCCGGCAGTCTGGACGGCGTGCGGGCGCTGATAGTGGACGACAACGCCGCCAGCCGCGAAATAGTGACGCATCATCTGACGGCCTGGCGCGTGGAGTCCGAGGCAGTACCCTCGGCCGAGGCGGCCCTCGCGGCGCTGCGGAGCGCCGCCGGCGTCAAGCCGTTCTCACTCGTTATCACGGACATGCAGATGCCCGGCATGGACGGGCTGCAGCTGGCCCGCGCCATCGAGATCGACCGGTCCATACCGAGCACTCGCAAAGTGATGATGACCTCGCTGGGGCAGGACCTGTCCGGCGAGGAACTGACGGCCGGAGGCATCTCCGTCTGCGTGCACAAGCCGCTGCGGCCCTCGTCGCTGTTCCAAGCCGTCACCGCGGCCCTGGAGGGGCGCGCGGCCGCGCCCGCCGAGGCGAAAGGCGCCCACGGCGAGGAGGCCGCGCCGGCGGCCAATAAATATTTCCGCGTGCTGGTGGCCGAGGACAACGTGGTCAACCAGAAGGTTGCCCTGCGCCAGCTCGAACGGCTGGGCTACGCGGCCGACGTGGCCGCCAACGGACTGGAAGCCGTGGCCGCCGTCAAGCGGCAGCACTACGACCTGATCCTGATGGACTGCCAGATGCCGGAGATGGACGGTTTCCAGGCCACCGCCGAGATACGCCGGCTGGAGGCCGACGGGCGCCGCACCCCGATAGTGGCCATGACGGCCAACGCGCTGCAGGGCGACCGGGAGAAATGCCTGGAAGCCGGCATGGACGCCTATATTCCCAAGCCGGTGCGGCTGGAGGTCATGGCCGAGACCCTGAAGCGCTGGGACTCCCGGCTGGACTCTTTCGTCATAGCCGAACTGAAGGACCTGGCCGGCCCCGACGACAAGGCCTTCATGACCGAGCTGGCTGGCACCTATTTAAAGGACCTGCCCGGGCGTCTGGCGGCCATCCGGGCCGCCGTAGCGGCCCGCGACGCCGAGGCGCTGCGCCAGGCCGCCCACGCCCTTAAAGGCAGCAGCGGCAACATAGGCGCCCAGCGCCTGCAGAAAGTCTGCCTGCTGCTGGAGGAGGCCGGCCGCGCCGGCTCGGCGGAGGTCCCCGCGGCGCTGCTGGCCGACCTGGACGCCGAGGCCGCCGGGGCCAGGATCGCCCTGGAGGCGCTGGCCGCTGCCAAATAACCATGGAACTGCTGCAAGCCGCCCAACCCTACCTTCCCCTCACGCTGCTGGTCTTCCTGGCCGGCTTCGTGGATTCCATCGCAGGGGGAGGAGGGCTTATAACCCTGCCGGCCTACCTGGCGTACGGGCTGAACCCCGCGCTGCTGCTGGGCACCAACAAGCTGTCCTCTTCCATGGGCACGGCCGTGGCGGCGGCGAAGATGCTCAGGGAAGCCCGCTTCGGCCTGGACTTCCTGTTCATCCTCGTCGTGCTGGCGGCGGGCGGCTCCTTCCTGGGCGCGCGGCTGATCTCCCTGGTGCCGCCAGAAGCCATACGCTACCTGCTGCTGGTCCTGCTGCCGCCGATAGCGGTCTTCCTCGCCGCGCGCCGGCACTTCGGCCTGGCCGACACCAGCCGGGCGCACTCGGAGGCGTCGCTCTTGCGGCGCTCGGGCGGGCTGGCTTTCGGGGTGAGTTTTTACGACGGGCTGCTGGGGCCGGGCACGGGCACCTTCCTCGCGGTGGGCTTCGCCAGGCTGTGCGGCTACGACCTGCTGCGGGCCACGGCGCTGGCCAAGCTGCTAAATTTGGTCTCCAACCTGGCGGCGCTGGCCGCCTTCCTGTGGCTGGGCGCGGTGGACATAAAATTGGGCCTGGCCATGGGCCTGGCGGGCATGGCCGGCAATTATGCCGGGGCGCACGTGGCGCTCAAGCGCGGCGGGTGGATAATAAGGCCCATGCTGCTCACGGTCTCGGCCGCGCTGCTGGCCAAGATAGCCTGGGACATGCTCAGGTGAGCAGCGCCATCAGCCCGAACCTGCCGGTCTTCTCCCCGTCGCGCCGCCACGAATAGAACATTTCCCTCTCGGCGTAGGTGCACAGGTGCATGAACTCGTACTTGCCCACCCCCAGCGCCTCCAGGCGCAGCCGCAGCAATTCCCTCAAATTGAAGAAATGCCGCCCTTCCTTCATCGTCAGGAAGTGCTTGTCCGCCCCGCCGGGATAGAAGGCCTGTAGTTTCTCCAGGAAATCTTCCTTTACCGGGTAATGGGCGGCCGAGATCATGGGCGACACGCCGGCCACCACTTCGGCCGGATCTGTGCCGTAGCGCAGCCGCATCGCGGCCAGCGCGGCCCCGTAAACGTCGAGCAGCGCGCCGCGCCAGCCGCTGTGGATCACGGCCAGCGCCTTGTGCTCCTGGTCGTAGAAGACGGTCAGGGCGCAGTCGGCGGAGAGGGCCAGCAGCGGCACGCCCGGCGCCGAAGTGACCAGCGCGTCGGTGTTGTCCGGCGGCGTCTCCCCGCCGGCCTCTATCACGGCGACGTTGGCGGTATGGCGCTGGCGCATGCGGCCCAGACGGGCCGGCTCGGCCCCCAGGGCGGCGCAGAACAGCCCCAGATTCTCCTCCACGTTCTCTATCTTGTCTCCGGTGGCCGCGCTCAGGTTAAGCCCGGCGTAGGGGCCGGCGCTGACGCCGCCCTGGCGCGTCGCCACGGCGCAATCCAGGCCGGGCAGGCCCTTAAATACGTCGAAACGCAGCAGCTTGAGACCGTTCTTCTCTTCGGTATGCATGTTCCCCCCTGGCCCGGGCGCCGCGCTCAGGCTTTCAGACCCAGAATGTAGGACTTCACGAAACGCGCCGGGTAATACGACTCTTTGGCTTTCCTGAGCCCCGGCAGGCCCAGGTCGTTCTCCTTGTTGATGAACCGGTACTCCGCCGGTACGGTCTTGGCCGCCTCGCTGTCGAGGAACTGGTACAGCCCCTTCACCGCGGCGTCGGCCTTCTCGAAATTCAGCGTCCAGGTGTCGGCCGTCAGGCGCGACCCGAAAGCGAAACCCGCCACTTTACCGCCGGCCTCCACCGCCACCCCTGTCATCCCCAGCTCCCTGAAATGGGAGAGGCCGTTCACGATGGCCTTGCGCTCGCAGTTGGGGATATCGGCTATCACCGGCCCGCCCTGCCGGGTCTGCCAGTCGTCGAAGACCCGCAGGCACTTCTCCAGCCAGGCGCCCTCCAGCGGGTGCACCTTCACGCCGGGGCCCGCCGCCTTGCAGAACTGGGAGATCATGTTGCGCTTGCGCGAATACTTATGCCCTCTGAGCTGCGCCATGTCTTGCGTGTTGTAAATATAATCCCCGTAGCCGCTCTCCTCCGTCACGTTAAAATAGGCGGCTATGTTATCGGCGCCGATGATCTCCACGTAATCCTGCGGCACGTAATGATATTCCTGATAGCCCAGCGCGCGGGCCGCGTCGGCCAGTTCCCTGGGCGTGGGGTAACGGAAGGGGCGCAGGAGGGGCAGCAGCAGCCGGCCCTGGCGCGGCTCCTCTATATCAATTTCGGAAAGGAACAGGGCGCCGTTCTCCTCGCGCCAGAAGGCCTCGTGCACGCAGCCGCTCCAGATTATCATGGAGGCCAGCGAATAGGGGCAAAGCGGGTAGAGCTGGGCGTCGAAGTAGGGTTTAAGCCGGGCGTGGTCGGACGGAGAGATTTTCTTAAGCATGAGGGCCGCCCAGCATCATGGCCTCGCTGTCGGGCGGAGTGCGAAAACCGAGCGAGCGGTAGAAAGGCGCGGAACCGGAACTGGCTATGAGCCCCACCCACTTGATCCCGCGGCCACGCAGGCGGCGCAGCAGGCGGCGCACCAATTGAGAGCCGATGTCGCGGCCGCGCGCAGCTTTAAGCACCGCCACGTCGTGTATGTAGGCTTCCCTGGAATGGGCGTCGATGGCCCTGGCCATGCCCACCGCCCGGCCGCCGTCGAAGGCCGCCAGGAAGAGGCGGCTGCCCTTGAGGATGCTCCCCAGCAAGGCGGGCTTGTCGCCGCGGCCCCACCAGCCCTGCTCGCGGTAGATCTCTATGAGCTGGGCCCGGGTTTTAGCGTCGGGGCGCTTGAGGAAACGGTAGGTTATCATCGCTGAAAAAATCCTAACTTATATCTCCCCCGGCGGTCAAACCTCCGGAAATGAAAAGGCCCGGCGTGAGCCGGGCCTTTCGGTGGCGCCTCTTTTAAAGCACTTTATAGGGGTTGTCGGTGATGCCGAGCAGGTAGAGGCCGGCCTTGATGTTCTTCTCAACGGAAGTCTTGATGATGGACGCGCCGGGGTAGAAATTGCGCCCCTCGAGCTCGAACGTGAAGGCGAAGGCGCCGGTGGCGGCGTAGGCCCAGTCGGCGCTGTCGCCGGTGGCCACGTACATGTCGCTGGACTTCTGCGAGTAGTAGCCGGTCAGCCGGCCCATCGCGTCGCCGGCCTTTATGAAGACGTTGCGGTCGCGCTCGTCGGCCACGTTCTCGTCGCTGCCGCCCCAGGGATACAGGATCAGGCTGCCGTAGGTGTGGTAGCTGATATGGGTCCTGATATTGCGGCGGGCCTCCATGAAGCGCTTGATGTGCTGGCTCTCGGGCTCGGAGAAAGCCTTGGGGCCGCAGTAGGTGTCCGCGCCGGGATAATCGGAGGCGCCGGCCTCGCACCACCAGGAGTCGAAATTGCGGTTAAGGTCCACGCCGCGCGAGCCGCCGGCGTTCTTGGCCATGTTCTTGCGGTAGTACTGATAGTTGCCGGTCTTGATGTCGTACTCGGCGCCGTCGGGGTTGCCCATCGGCACCACGTAGATGTCCAGCGAGGAAATGTACTTTTTGACCTCGGCGTCGTTGCGGTGCTCGAGCAGCCACGCGGCTAAGAGCAGCGGCACCTCGTTGGCCAAATGCTCCCGGGCGTGGATGTTGCCCAGGAAGAAGGCGCCCGGCTTGGAGCTGGGAGTTTCGCCCTTGGCGTTGGCGTTGACGCGCAGGCACCAGATGTCGCGGCCCTCCACCGTTTTGCCGATGGAGAAGAGCGAGGCGATGTCGGCGTTGGCGGCGGCCATGCTCCGCAGCAGGTCGGTGGTCTCCTGGTAGTTATGGTAGATCGCGTCCTGCGACGGGAAATCCTTGGTGAAGGAGGAAACGTAGGCGGCGAGAGGGGTCTTGCCGAGCACGGTAATGGATTTGGAGGAGAGCAGGCCGGCCAGTTCGGGGCCGGCGATGCCGGACACGCGGTCCCGCTCCACTTCCACTATGTCGAAACCGGCTTCGAGCAGGGCGGTGCGCTCGCGCTTGTCGGAGGTCTGTATGGTCACCCAGTAACGGCCCTCGGCCTGTTCCACGAAAGCGGCCTTGGCTTCGGGAGCGGAGGCGGACGCCGGCGGGGTGGTGATCTCGCGCAGCAGCTGCTCGTAGGAGACGCCGGCGTTATCGGCCGCGACCGCGGGGCAGGCGCTGACGGCCAGCAGGACAAAGATGAAAAGCATATTCCGCATGTTAGAAGCCTCCACTGCGCTGTTGACTATAATCAATGTATAAATTATAGGGGCCTAAAGGCAAATTTGGCAAGACCAAAGGACCCACAGCCATATAGGCCCAAGGGCCTATGACGAATGTCAATACAGGATTATCAAGCCCTTCAAGCCCAGCGCCAGGTACCACAAGCCGGCCAGCAACAGGGTCAGGCGGCCTATCTCGTTGGCTCGGCGGCCCAGCCAGGGGGTGCCCAGCAGCACCGGCGAGATGAACAGGGAGGTGGCGGCGAAGAAGCCGCCAAAGTAAGAGAAGCCTTTCATGATGTCGGCCAATTCCAGCAGCCTGACGAAACCGGCCGCGAAAGGCGGGCAGATATTAATGCCCGTCAGGAAGCCCAGGGCCAGCGGCAGCCGTTTGAAGTACGGGTTCAGGTCCTGCCTGAGCAGGCAGGGAGCGGCTTCCCCCCGCACCCTGGCGGCGGCCATGGCGGCCATCAGCAGGCCGCAGCCGGCCATGCCCAGCGGCAGCGCCCAGGCCGGCAGGGCGTAGCGGCCGGCCTGGCCGGCCAGCGAGGCCAGCAGCGCGAACAGCATGTAGGCCGCGAAGCGGCCGGCGAGGAACTGCAGGAAGATACCGAAATTGAACTTCCAGGCGCTCCTGCCTTCGGCCAGCAGATAGGGCGCCAGCAGCGGCAGGCAGGAGGCCAGGCAATAGAAGCCCGTGGACAGGCCCAGCAGGAAGCCTTCGGAGAAAAGGGCCGGCACCTTAAATGGTAACGGCCCTGTTGCAGCGCTTGCACCAGCCCGCGGCCTTGGCGAAGTTATTCTTCCGGCTGAGGGTCACCGAATCCTTGCAGCCGGGGCATTTTACGTCCATGCCCGACAGGTCCAGCTTGGCGTAATCCTTCTCGAAGATCTCCTTGCTGGTATAGCGCGGCTCCAGCCATTTTCCGTCTTTCATTTTTCCTCCTAACCCCCGATCAATTTAACCAAGTCGCGCAGCGCGGCCGGGGCCCACAGCGAAGAAAAGGCCGTTGCCAGCGTCAGCGCGGAGAAAACATAAAAATATTTCACGGAGAGCAGCGCGCCCAGGGCGCCGCCGGCCGCGGGGAGCTCCAGGCCGAAGACGGTGTAGCGCAGCCCGGCCCTGGGGCAGGCGTCGAGGCATTGCCCGCAGAGATTGCAATAGGCCAGGATCTCGGCCTTGCCGCCGGGCCCGCATTTGATGGCCGTCATCGGGCAGGCGGCCACGCAGGCGCGGCAGCCGTTGCAGTCGGCCGCGGCTGTCAGGCGGAAAGGGTTCAGCCGGCCCCAGAAAGCCTGCCAGGCCGCGAAAGGGCAGAGGAAGGAGCAGAAGAAGCGTTTTTTGGTAAGCAGCGGCGCTATCACAAGGGCGGCCAGCGCGGCCAGCAGCAGCGCGTACTGCGCTGTTCTATGCCAACCCTGCCCGTCGAGAAAAGAGCCGGTCAGTTTGAACGGGCACAGCCACAGGCAATAGACCGGCAGCGCGTAGGCCAGCGATACCAGCAGCAGGAAGATCAGCAGCGCCGCCGGCAGGTCGCGCACCTTCAGCGCCCAGCCGTCTATTTTCAGCAGCGGTCTCCCGGGCAGGGCGCTGAGCCCGTCGTCGATGCCGCCGTAGAAACAGGCCCACGAGCACCAGCCCCGGCCCAGGGCCAGCGTGACGAACAGCCACGCCGCGCCCAGCGACAGCGGTCCCCACAGCGCCCAGCCGCCGCCGGCGAGCGCGAGATACTGCTGGCGCAGGTAATTCAGGAAATACGGCGCCATCGCTATATGGCAGAAAGGCGCGTCGGCAAAACAGGAAGGGGCCGGCGCCCCGGTAATCAGGCTCGATTTGAAATGGAACAGAAAGGCCAGGGCGGAGAGCGAAAAGAAAAGCCTGCGCCAGGCGGAGACGCGGCCAGTGTAGGCTATGGCGAAGGCCGTCCCCCCTGCGAACAGAGCCCAGGCCAGCGCGTAGTAGCGGCTGATCTCCCTGCCCGCGATGACCGAAGCGAAGAACAGCGCGGGCACGAAGACCAGCAGCGAGAAGACCGCCGCGGCACCCGCCGTGGTCCCCTTTTCGGAGCCGGGCTCAATCGTGCATAAAGGGTTCACCGGAGTATATCTTCCTCGAAAGAATCCGCCGTAAAAGAGTGCAAGGCGGTGGCGGCCTGCCGCCAGCAGTCGCGCGGCAGACCCGCTTTCTGGGCGCAGAGTTCCCCCATGAAATCTTCTTTGGCCGGGATCCGCTCCCAGACCTGCGGCAGGAAAAGGCCGCTGCGGTTGCCCTGCTGCAGAAAAACTCCCGAGCCGGGCCGTATGGCGCCCGGTTTTACCGGCTTGAGGGGCGAAAGCACGGAGATCTCCAGCCTGACCAGGGGCAGCTCTTCCTTGCGCAGCGGCTTGAAGCGGCCGTCCGCGAAAGCCGCGCCGTAAGCCCCGTAGCGCACGGCGTCCGCCAGCGTCAGGACGGGCAGTACCGTGCCCACGCAGCCGCGCAGCGCGCCGTCCCGCAGCAGCGTAACGAAAGCCGCCCCGGGCAGGTTCAGGCGGGGATCGGCGTCCAGGCCCGAAGCACGGTCCTCGCCGGAGAAATGCCGCTCCAGCGACAATCGGGCTTCGCGCAGCAGGGCCGCCTTCTGCTCTTTTGTGAGCGCCAGGCCTGCCGGCTTGCCGGCCTTCAGAAAGAGGCCGGAGAGGTACCCGACCACGCGGCCGGGGTCCCCGGCGGGGTTTTCGGCGTAAGAGTCGGACGCGGCCAGGGTCAGAAAAGACCTGGCCCCCAACAGGCGCGCGGCCGTGAGGCCGGCTTCTATGGCCGCCTCGCCGCAGGCGCAGGTATCCAGGCCGGGGATCTCCTTGCGCGCTATGAATTGCGCGGCGGCGCGCAGGAGGGCCGGGTCCATGGCCTCCAGGGCCAGCCGCAGCGCGCCGTCGGAAGCGGCGGCATCGGCCCTGGACGGGTAATGCGAGAGATCCGCCGAGATGACCAGCAGCGCTCTTTTTCCTTTAAGCGCGGCGGCCAGCGCGGAGCCTATTTCGGCGCGCTCCGCCGGGCCGGCGGCGTTCAGGGTAGCGGCCAGCAGCTTAAAAGGCCGCTTGAGCCGGCGCTGCAGGAAAGGCAGCTGCACTTCCACGGCGTGCTCCGCCGCGTGGGCCGCCGGCCTGTCCTCAAAGAGCGGGCTGGCCTTGACCAGCGCGGCGGCCAGGGCCCGGTCGGGCTCCACCCTGCCCAGCGGCGTAACATAGGCGTCGGAGGCCAGCAGGGCCGCGCCGCGCACCCCTTCGGTATGCCCGGTGGCAAGTATGACCACGGTGTCGTAGCGGTCGGCGATGAATTTATAGGCCAGGCCGGCCAGGCGGCCGGAGTACTCGTAGCCGGCGTGCGGCGCCAGCACGGCCGCGATCTCCCCCTCCGGCCCGGCGGTCTGACCTGCGGACAGGTAGCGGTCCACGGCCGCGGCGAGGGCCGCCGGGTCGGCCGGGTAGAAGCGGCCGGCCGCGGCGGGCTCCCGCGCCCCGGCGCCGGCGCGGGCCAGGAGGAGCAGCGCGGCGCAGAGGACGGCTTTCAGGCGCATATTATTTCTTCGCCGCGGCGGGCCCGGGATAAACCAGCGTCTTTATCCGCCCCCCGTAGTTGACCCTGACCTTGCAGCGGCCGACGGCGCCTTCCGGCAGGAAGCACTCGTAGGGGCAGAGGCGGCACTCCAGGCCGTTGCAGGCGGGCACGGCAAAGCGGCCCGGCCGCACGCGCGGGTGTTCCGGGGGATAGCTCGAGGCGAAGGTGGAAGGAGGCGGAAAAAAAGAGACGAGGACGGCGGCGGCCAGCGCCGCCGCGGCGGCTAATGCCGCCCAGAGCGCGGCCGCTGTCCGTCCTGTCGTGGCCATTATTTCCCGTTGGCCAGCGGGTAGACCTTGTAGAAGTCCTCTATGTGCCTGAGGATCTCCGCGCCGGTCTCGGCGTACCTGAACAGCTTGAGGTCTTCCTTGGCTATATAGCCCCACTTGGCCATATTGGGGAAGTTGATAACGTCCTGCCAGTAGTCCTTGCCGACCAGGACGATGGGCAGGCGGGTCTTCTTGCCGGTCTGCACCAGCGTCAGCACCTCGAACAGTTCGTCCATGGTACCGAAGCCGCCGGGGAAGGCCACCAGCGCGCGGGCCCGCATGACGAAGTGCATCTTGCGGATGGCGAAGTAGTGGAAGCGGAAGCAGAATTCCGGGGAGATGTAGGGGTTGGGGCCCTGCTCCATGTCCAGCGTGATGTTGAGGCCGATGTTCTTGGCGCCCGCGTCGTGGGCGCCGCGGTTGGCGGCTTCCATGATGCCGGGGCCGCCGCCGGTGACGACGACGAGTTTGCGGTCCTTGAACACGTCGGCCTGGGAGACCAGGCGCCCGAAGTCGCGGGCCACGTCGTAATACTTGACGGACTTCTTAAGCCCTTCCACCGAAGCCAGCTTGCTCTTGAGCACGGGGTTCTTCGGGTCCTTGCGGAGCATGGCGCGGACTTCGGCCGCGCGCGCCTCGGACTGCGGCTTGTCCCAGATGCGGGCGCTGCCGAAGACCACGACGGTGGATTTGACGCCGTGCTCGGACAGCGTCATTTCAGGCTTCTGCAGCTCCAGCTGCAGGCGCACCGGCCGCATCGCGTCGCTGCTGAGGAATTCCGGGTCCAGGTAGGCTTTCCTGTAGGCCTTGGACCTGCGAAGCGTTAAAACTTCCTTGCTGATCTTGGGTTTCTTGTTCACGGTTGCTCCTTGTAGCGTTTGTGTTGCAGATCTTAAGCGCGGGCCCCGCCGGCGCGGGCGCCCAGCCAGGCCGCCGCGGCCGCGGCCATGCGTTCCGGAGAAATGCCGATGTCGGCGTAAAGCTCCTCGGGCTTGCCCTGTTCAATATAGGCGTCGGCGATGCCCAGCCGCAGTACCCGGGCCTGTATGTCTTCGGCGTTGAGGAATTCCAGCACGGCCGAACCGAAGCCGCCGGCCAGCGCGCCGTCTTCCGCCGTCACCAGCGGCCCGGCCGCGGCCAGCTCCCGGATGAGTTCACCGTCGAGGGGCTTGATAAAGCGCATATCGGCCACGCCGGCGTCTATGCCGGAGGCCTTCAGCAGTTCGGCGGCCTGCAGCGCCGGGTGCACCCGGTTGCCTATGGCCAGGAAATTCACGTCCCGGCCGCGCGAGAGGAGCCGCCCCTTGCCGAGCGGCAGCGGCTTCGGCTCGGGATCCATGGGCACGCCGTAGCCACGGCCGCGGGGATAGCGCAGCAGCGCGGGCAGGCCGCAGGCGAAAGCCGTGGCCAGCATGTGCTGCAGTTCGTTCTCGTCCGCCGGCGCCATCGCCACCACGTCGGGCAGCGTGCGGAAGATGGCGATGTCGAAAACGCCGTGGTGGGTGGGCCCGTCCTCCCCTACGATGCCGGCGCGGTCCATGGCGATGACCACCGGCAGCTTCTGGAGGGAGACGTCGTGCTGCACCTGGTCGTAGGCGCGCTGCATGAAGGAGGAGTAGACCGCCACCACCGGGCGGGCGCCGTCGGCGGCGAGGCCGGCGGCGAAGGTAACGGCGTGCTCCTCGGCTATGCCCACGTCGTAGTAACGGCGCGGGAACACGTCGCGGAACTTGTCGAGGCCGGTGCCCTCGGGCATCGCGGCGGTGATCGCGCAGATCCGGGAGTCCTTTTTGGCCAGGCGCACCAGCGTGTCGCCGAACACGGCGGTAAAAGTGGGCGCGCCGCCGGCGCCGCCCTTCCTCACCAGCTCGCCGGTCTCGATGTCGAACTTGGGCGTGCCGTGGAAATGGGTGGGCGCGTCCTCGGCCGGCTCGTAGCCGCGGCCCTTCTTGGTCACCACGTGCAGCAGCACGGGGCCTTTGAGCTTTTTGACGTAGCCGAGCACCTCCACGAGTTCCCCGATGTTGTGGCCGTCCACCGGGCCGTAGTAATGGAAGCCCATTTCCTCGAAGATCATGCCGGGGAAGAACATCACCCTGGCGCGCTTGGCCACGCGCAGGATCTTCTTGCCCCAGAACTCGAAACGGTTGAGGAACAGTTCGAACTTGCGCTCGGCGTTCTGCACGGTGCCCAGCGTCAGCAGCCGGGTGAGGATCTTGCCCAGGCGGCCGACGCGCTGGGAGATGAACATCTGGTTGTCGTTGAGCACCACCAGCAGGTCCGTGTTCAGCTGGCCGACGTTCTGCATGGCCTCCCAGGCCATGCCGCCGGTCATCGCGCCGTCGGCCACCACCGCCACCACGCGGTGCGGGGCCCCGGCCTGGTCGCGCGCGGCGGCCATGCCCGCCGCGGCCGACAGGGCCGTGGAGGCGTGGCCGGCGCCGAAAGCGTCGTATTCGGACTCGTAGCGCTTGAGGAAGCCGGAGAGGCCGCCCTTGGTGCGTATGGTGTGGAATTTGTCGGCGCGGCCGGTCAGGATCTTGTGAGCGTAGGCCTGGTGCCCGGTGTCGAAGACCAGGCGGTCGCGGGGCGTGTCGAAGACGTAATGGAGCGCGAGTATCAGGTCGGTCGAGCCCAGGCTGCTGGCCAGGTGCCCGCCCGTGCGGCTTACGCCCTCGACGATAAGCCTGCGCACCTCGGCCGCCAGGCGCGGCAGGTCCGCCGCGCCCAGCTGTTTGATGTCTTCGGAGCCTCTGATATTATTCAGCAGTGACATTAGTTTTCCCGCCTGTAGACGAAATCGGCTATGCCGGCCAGGGCCGCCTTGGGAGCCGCGGCGCCGCGCACCCCGCGCAGCCTGGCCAATGCGCGGCGCTGCAGGGCCTCGCCCTCGCGCCGCGCCTGTTCCACCCCCAGCAGCGAGGCGTAGGTGAGCTTCCGGTTGCGCGCGTCGCTGCCGCTCTTGCCCAGCTTCTTCTTGTCCCCCACCACGTCCAGCACGTCGTCGGCCACCTGGAAGCAGAGCCCCAGTTCGCGGCCGAAAGCGGACACCGCCCTGAAATCCTTTTCAGGCGCGCCGGCGAGCGCCGCGCCCATCTCCACGGCGGCCGTGATCAGGTCCGCGGTCTTGTGCAGGTGTATGTAGGCCAGCAGGTCCATCCCGGCAGCGCGGCGGGCGGGCGTCAGGCGCCCTTTCAGAAAGCCCTCCGCCTGCAGGTCGGCGGCCTGCCCGGAGACCATGCCGCGGGCCCCGGCGCGCGCGGACATCACGGCCGCGGCGCGCAGCAGATGCGCCGGCTTGACGCGGGCAGGGTATTTGGAAGCGAGCAGGACGGTAAAGGCGTCGGTAATCAGGGCGTCGCCGGCCAGTATGGCCAGCGCTTCGCCGTAAACTTTGTGGCTGGTGGGGCGGCCGCGGCGCAGGTCGTCGTCGTCCATCGCGGGCAGGTCGTCGTGCACCAGGGAGTAGGTGTGCACCATCTCCAGCGCGCAGGCCGCGGGCAGGATGTCGCGGGCTTTTCCGCCGAACATCTCGTAGGCGGCGCCCATCAGCACGGGGCGCAGGCGCTTGCCTCCGGCGGCCAGCGAATAGGTCATGGCCTCGGCCAGGCGGGGCTGGGCCCCCTTCAAGCCAAGGACGAAAACGGGCAGGGCCCGGTTGACAGCGGCGGCCCGATCTTTAATATATCTCTCGATATCCACGTTTAAATTATACAAATATCGCGGGGATTTGAAGCCGCCGGGCCGCGCGGGGAGCGCGGCTTACCAGATGAACTGCACTCCCAGGCGGTGGGTGGCGCCGAGGCTGCCGTAGTCCACGTAGGAGTAGTCCACCCTGGCCCCTTTCAGCAGGCCGTTCTTGTCCGCCATGCGGTCGAAGTTCATGCCGAAGCCGCCGGAGAGCTTGGAGCCGGCGTCCTTGTTGTTGCGGTAGCCGAGGCGCAGCTGGAACATCTTCATGATGTCCATCTCGAGGCCGGTGACGGAGATGTAGTCCTGGTCCGAATATTTGACCATGTCCGAAGCCACCGTGAAGATCATGATGTCGTTGACGGTGCGGAAATCCTTGGCCACGCCGAAGCGCAGCGACGAGGGCAGGCCGGCGGACGCCTCCGCGAATTTCTGTCCCCCGCCCAGGTTGAGGGCGGAAGCGCCGACCTGGAAATGCCGCGGCAGCACCAGCGCCAGCCCGGCGTCGAAAGCGTAGGTGCCCGAGGTTTCGCCGGCGAGCTTCTCGTCTATCTTCTTGACGCTGGCGCCGGCGGAGAGGCGGTACACCTTCGGGCGGTAGTCGGTGACCGGGTCGATCCTGCTCCAGGGCGGGTTGATGAGCATCGGGTCCAGGCGGCCCGCGTCCTTTTTAAAATGGGGCCAGCTCTGCGCCACGGACAGGACCATCAGCCGGTGGCCGGTGGAGGTCTTGCCTATGGGCATGTCGTTCTCGTCGTAGGCGTCGATGTCGCCGCTGGACAGCGAGGAGAACGCCGCCCCCACCGTGGCGAACGGGAAGCGCCAGGCCACCGCGAGGTACTCCTGCTTCACCCCGATGAGGTACTGGTTGTGCGCGCCCGAGAAAGCCGAGTAGCTCATCAGGCCCAGGCCGGCGGGGTTGTAAAGGATGGAATCGGGGCCGACCATGGCCGTGTAGGCCTCGCCCATGCCGGAGGGCAGCGCGGCCACGGGGATCTTCAGGAAATTGGCGGCGGTGGTGCCCGCGCCGGCGGCGCGGGCCGGCGCGGCAAGGCAGACGGCCAACAGGGCCGCCGCCGCAGTGTTCTCGAGATATCCCCGCATTTTCATATGGCAAAATGGCAGACGGGCCCAAAAACGCCCGTTCGCCGACATTATAGTATACACTAATGATAAACCATTTCAATGACAGATTTGTTACAGCCAGCCCCTCCTGCGTCCCCCCGGGCTGTTCCCTTGTACCTGCCGCCCGCACTATATTATAATCAGTTAATACGCATATTAATGCGGGGGACACTAATGATTAAATATTTCCTGTTTGCCGCCCTGGCGGCCTCGCAATTCTTCCTGTCCGCGGCGCCGCTCGAGGCCCAGTCGGCCAGCCAGGCCTCCATCGAGGCCAAGCTCGCGCTGGAGAACTCGCTGGAGAAGCGCGTGCGGATGGTGCTCTCGGAGGCGCTGGGCACCGAGGACATCATCGTAATGATCTCCGCCGAGCTGCAGGCGCAGGACAAGAAAGCCAGGGAGATCCTGCCCGGCATACCGCAGCAGGAAAAAATGGGAGAGGCCTCGCTGTCGAGCAGCCTCACCATGGTAAAAAAGATCTCCGCCAGCCTGATCCTCGACAAGTCCGTTTCAGAGGAGGACGCGCAGCTGGCCCGCAAGCTGGCCGGCGGCCTGCTGGGCCTGCCCGCCGACAGGCAGGACCTGATCACCCTCGAGCGCATGGATTTCCGCAAGGTCCGGCCGCTGACCTTTGCCGACCTGTTCCTCCCCCCCAACCTCTGGAGCCTGACCTGGATAGTCGTGGTGGGCATCCTGGCCTTCCTGACCGTTTTCAAATTCCTGGCGCCGCTCTCCAGGAGCGCCGGCGCCTTCGTGGAAGCCTTCAGCGCCCACGCGGCCGCCGCCGGCGGGGAGCGCGCCGAACGCGCCGAGCGCCGGGACGAGCCCGAAGCCCGCGAGACGGCCAAGGCGCAGGAGGCCCAGGCCGCCCAGCCCGCCGACGGCCGCAAGCCCCCGTTCTGGTTCCTGACCGCCGGGCACCTCTCGAGCCTGGCTTTCATCATGAAAACGCGCCCGACGGAGGACCTGACCATCGTGCTCAGCTACGCCCCCGGCGAAGTGGCGGCCAGGCTGGCCGAGACCCTCTACCCGAAGAGCGCCGACGCCCTGGCCCAGTTGCCCAAGGTTACGCTGATGCCGGAGGCGCGCATACGCTCGCTCGAAGCCGAGATACAGGCCGCGCTGGACTACGTGGTGGGCGGCGAGGACAAGGCCGTCGGCATACTCAGCGGGCTGGACGAAGCCGTGCAGGAGAAAGCCCTGGCGGCCTTCGCCCGGCTCGACCCCGTGATGGGCAAGAAGCTCAACGCCTCCGTCGTGCGCCTGGCCAATATCCAGGACCTGGAACCCGCCCACGCGCAGACGCTGGCCCGCAGGCTGCCGGTGCGCGTGCTGGCGGCCGCCCTCAAGGGCTCCCCCCACGCGGCCGCCTTCCTGGCCAAGCTGGCCGGCGGCATGCAGGAGCGCTTTAAGCAGGAGCTCGAGCTCACCCGCGACCTGCCGGCCGAAGCCTATAAGGGCGACCGGGCCAAGGTAGTGGAGACCCTGCGGCAGCTGATCAAAGAAGGCCTGGTAACGCTCAAGGGCCGCGGCGCGCCCGCCCCCAGACCCGCGGCCGCCCCGGCGGCGGCCAAACCCGCCGGCGCCCCTCCCGCTTCCGGCGTAAAGCCCGCGGCCGCCCCGGCCGCCGCCGCGCCGAAGCCCGCGCCAGCCCCGGCCGTTAAACCCTGACCCCTGAGGTAAACTATTATGGACCTGATGACATTCCTTGGAGGCCTGACCGGCCTGGGCGTCATAATCTTCGTACTCTCCACCGGCGGCATGCTCAAGTTCCTGCTCAACTGGGAAGCCATCATCCTGATCTTCGGCGGCACGGCCGGCTCGGTGATGATCGCCTACCCGTGGGCCTCGCTGAAGTGGCTGAAGTCCTCGGTGAAGATGGTGATCTTCCCCCCCAAGCGCCCGCCCATACACGAACTCATCCGCGCCATCGTGCGCTACGCCGAGATCGGCAAGAAGAGCGGCATCGACGCCATCGCCGGCGAGCTGCGCACCTCGCCGCACCCGTTCCTGACCGACGCCTGCCAGATGATGCTCGACGGAGTGGACAGCCACATCCTGCGCGAGCGCATGGAGAACGACATCAACACCACGCGCCTGCGCCACCAGCAGCAGACCAACATCTTCAATTCGGCCGGCACCTTCGCCCCGATCTTCGGCCTGCTCGGCACCCTGATCGGCGTCGTGCAGGTGCTCCGCAACATCCAGGACCCGTCGAAGATGGGTTCGTCCATGGCCATCGCCATGACCGCGTCCTTCTACGGCATCTTCTCGGCCAACTTCCTGTTCCTGCCCATCGCCAGCAAGCTGGGCTACTATTCCGACGAGGACATCCTCAGCCGCGAGATCATCGCCAAGGGCGTGCTCTCCATCTACGACGGGGACGTGCCCTGGCTGGTCTCGAAGAAACTCGAGGGCTACCTGTCGCTGGCGCTGAGGCGCAAAGCCAAGACGGCCGCCTGAGGCCCGCCCGCCGGGAACGCTCCGCATGAAGTTCTTCATAGCCAGATATTCCAGCCATAAAGTGGGCGACAACCCGCTCTGGCTCGTCGTGCTCGCGGACATCATGACGAACCTGATGCTGTTCTTCCTGATCCTCTACGTCTTCACCGTCCGCCCCGACCTGGCCTCCAACGCGGAATTCCTGGAAGGCTTCGACAAGGACAACGCGCAGCAGCAGCGCGAGAAGAAGGCCGAGGACGTGGTCAAGAAATTCACCGAGGAGGACCTGGCGCGCAAGCTCGCTGAGGACCTGCTCAAGGCGGGCATGAAGGACATGGCGGAGGTGCAGATCACCGCCAGACAGATCAAGATCAACATCGCCGCGCCGGTGCTCTTCCGCTCCGGCAAGGCGGAATTGGGCGGCTCTTCCGCCGAGGTACTGGGGCCGGTGGCCGCCGTGCTCAACACGCTGCCCAACGACGTCATAGTGGAGGGCCACACCGACGCCATCCCCATAAAGTCAGGCGACTACGGCACCAACTGGGAGCTCTCGGCCGCCCGCGCCAACGCCGTGGTGGACCTGCTGGCCGCCAGGTACTCCGTGCCACAGGAGCGGATGATAGCAGCGGCCTACGGCGAGCACCGCCCCGCAGCCCCCAACGACACGGCCGAAGGCCGGGCCAAGAACCGCAGGATCGAGATCATAGTACCGCGCGAATGAGCGAAAAGAAAGACACCTCCCAGCTCTGGATGGTCCCCTACGCGGACCTGATGACCTGCATGGTCATCCTGTTCCTCGCCCTGTACGGCTTCGCCTACAACATGAAAGGCTCCGAATACGAGAAGGCGCTGGCCCAGATGCAGAAGGAACTGGGCATCAAGCACGCCGACAAGAAGCTCAAGGAACTGGACGCGGCCAGCAAGGTCGAGGAAGACCTCAAAGAGCAGATCAAGGAGGGCAGCCTGGGGGTGGAGTTCACCACCTCGCGCATAAAGCTGACCTTCGCGTCGCCGGTGCTCTTCGACTCCGGCTCGGCCAAGCTCAAGCGGTCCGCGATGGCGGTGCTCGACCCGGTAGCCGACAGCCTGCTGAAGATGGAGAACAGCGTGGTGGTGGAAGGCCATACGGACTCGGCCCGCATGCTAGGCAACAAATTCGCCTCCAACAGGGAGCTGTCCATCATGCGCGCCTTCTCCGTGATAGATTACCTGGCTTCCAGGGGCGTAAGCCCCGGGCGCCTCACGGCTTACGGCTACGGCGAGTTCCGCCCTGCCGCCCCGAACGACACCGACGAGAACCGCGCCAGGAACCGGCGCATAGAGATGATCATCATGCGCCAGGACCAGCCACAGGAAACTAAATCATGAAAACACTTCTGCTAACCGCGGCGCTGGCCGCCTTCTGCGGACTCGCCGCCCTGGCGCAGCCCTCCCCGGACAATTTCGACCTCAAGGCCTATTATGACAAGGCCTTCTCACATTACGTGGCGGGCGAGTACGCCAAGGCCATCGAACAATGGAACATGGTGCTGCGCGCCGACCCCAAGCAGACCACCGCCAAGAACATGATAGAAGAGGCACGCCGGAAAATGGCCGGCTCCTCCTCCGACCTCAAGGGCGCCTTCGCGCGCCTGGTGCAGCGCGCCCAGTACGCCGACGCGCTGCAGAAGCTCGAGGAACTGCTGGCCACCGACCCCACCAACCCGTACTATGTCGCGGCCCAGGGACGGTTGCGCACCATCTCGGCCATCGCCCCCCGCCGCCCTTCAACTTCCAGGGCCTGGGGCGCCGCCGCGGACGGCATCAGCGCCTGGCTGGGCGAAAAGGCGGACCTGCCTTTCGCCTACGACGCGCTGCGCTACGCCGCCGAGCTGGCCCCCGCCGAGCGGGCCTTTCCACGCCTGGTGGCCGCGCTGGAGACCGAGGCGCCCCAGCTCAAGCTCAACGACACCAAGCCGGAGAACATAGCCGTGCTCGAGCATAAGAAGGAAAAAGCCCTCCACCACATCTACGATTCCAAATTCTACCTGGCCGTCAAGGAGCTCGAAGGCGTGCTGCGCCTGGAGCCGGACGACGTCACAGCGCTCAAACGGGCCGGCTCGGCCTACCTGCAGCTGAAAGATTACCGCCAGGCCCGGAGCTCGTGGCAACGCGCGCTGCAGCTCTCCCCCGGCGACGAACAACTGCCCGAATATCTCAAGGCGCTGGATGAAGCAATGCCGGAGACCGCGCGGCCCGAGCCGCGCGCCAGGAAAGGCGCCCGGAAAAAGGCCGGAAGCGGCTCCTGACCCCCTGCCACGGATAAAGAAAAAGGGCCGGCAGCGGCCCTTTTTTCACGCCCCGGCGGCGCTCAGGTCAGAAGGAATAATTGTACCTGGTCATAACGTTCAGCACGGTCTCGTCGGCGGCCGGATTGAGGTTATCCGTGCGCGAGACGCCGCCCACGCCGAAGGTGAACCTGGAGTTCTGGCTCTTCAGCCAGACCGTTTCCACGTTGAGCGTGACCGAGCTGTTGTCGGAAGGAGAAAGCGGCGAGTCGTTCTCGGCCGAGGCCAGCGTGGCCCAGCACTGCACCGCCATGCCGCGGCGCGGGATGGCGTAGGAGAGGCTGCCGGTGAGGCTGTTGTTCTTGCCGGTGGAAGAATCCACCTTGTCCTTCGTGGCGGAACTCACCAGGCCCGTCGACAGGGACAGGCGGCGGTTTATCTTGAAGGAGCCGTTGAGCGAGAGCAGGGAACTGTCCAGGTCGTGGGACAGGCCGAGATTGTCCTTAAAAGAGGACTGCTGCAGGCCGGCGCTGAGCGTATGGCGGCCCAGCGGCTGCGTTACCGAGAGGTTGAGCGTGGTGGTCTGGTTGTCCTGCACGCCCTCGGTCTGGGCCTTGGCGGTATTGGTCATGATCGAGGTGTTCACGACCGTCTTGCCCAGTATGCGCAGCATGTTGCCCAGCGTGGTCTGGGCCTGGTCCGTGGTGGTCTTGGCCGGGTCGGCGTCGAGGTTGTCCGTGTAGGCGTTGTAGGCCACGGTGAAGGTGGTCCAGTCCGCCGGAAAGAGACCCAGTTCGGCGTCCACCACCTGCCGGTCCGGGATCACCGACGGGCTGCCGAACGAATAGAACTTGGGGTCGATGCGCGACAGCGCGCCGCGGGCGGTGAACAGGTCGGCGCGGTATTTCAGTTCCTGCTTCCAGGCGGAGCCACCCACCGCCGCCCCGGAGGCTTCCATGTCCGCCTTGTAGGCGCTCATCTGGTAGTCGCTGTTCAGGGAGAAAGCTTTCAGGAACTTCCACTCGGCGTTGAGGCCGTAGACCACGGTCTGCTGCGGCTTTATGGTCAGCGCAGCGGTGGTGATGTTGATGGAATGCATATCGTCGCGGCTCATCACCGCGTCCACCGAGACCTTGAGGTTGGGCCGGAACTGCCAGCCTGCCTTCAGGCCGCTGGTGTAGCGCGCGAAGCGGCCGCCGCTGTTGGGGCCCGGCTCCTCCGGCGCCACGATGCGTCCCACCAGGGCCAGCAGCGAGTATCTCCCCCGGGCCCGCTCGAACGAGACGCCGCGCATCCCCTGCCCGTCCATCGACAGCGGCGTCAGGGTCGGCGAGATGTCGCCGATGCTCAGGGTGCCCCACGGGGCGTAGTAGTTGAGCAGCACGATAGTGGGCGTGATCGGCCGGTGGTAGGTGTGCACCACGTAGGTATTGAACAGGAAAGAGGACTGGCGGATCTTGCCCACGAGGTTGGCCGACGTGATGCCCTGGTGGTGGTCCCAGCCGTCGCGGCTGTTGTTCTTGTAGGTGAAGGAGACGTCGCCGCCGATCTTGAAATCCTCGGGGATAGTGTAGCGCAATTCCTTCTCTATGACCTGGAAGCCTTTAAAATCCGTTTCGAGGATGCGGCGGCCGTCCTTGATGAGGAACACGCGGTAGAGCAGGCGGCGGCCGGCCAGATTGTCGGGCACGCGGAAGAGCAGCTGCACGCCCTGCGCCGCGCCGGGGGCCACGTCCTCGGCCGGCGACACGCTGGCCGTCTGGGTCAGGAAACGGCGGCCCTCCCCCTCTATGGCGTACACCTCGCCTATCCAGTAGTAGCTCCCGCGCTCCCACACGGAGGCGCCGCTGTTGACGGCGAGCGTCTGCAGCGTCACTTCCTCGCCGGCCATCACCGGGTCGGGCGCGGCCACCGTGAACTGCAGGCTGGCGGCGTCCTGCGCCAGCAGCGGCCTGGCCTGGCAGACGAGGGAGAAAAGTATGAGTACGGCAAGTTTACGCATTATTGAGCCTTAAATTATATTAATTTACCCGCGGCCGGCGGCGGCCTACCTCACCACCGCGAACTTCTTTACCACCTTCTCGGCTCGTCCGGTGGAAACATCCTTAACACGCAGCACATAGAGATACACGCCCGGCGCCGCGCCGTCGCGGACCAGGTCCCAGGTAAGGCGTCTGCCGCCGAGCTGCGCCAGGTCCGGCGCGTGGGCGTCGAGCGTCCTGACCAGGCGCCCGGAGATGTCGAAGATCTGCACCTCGGCCTCGAAGGAGACCGCGGACGGCGAGAAATGGAAGTGCACCTCGGTGCTGGCCGGATTGGGATAGGCGAAGACGCCGGCCTTGTTGAGCAGGTCCCACTGCGGCGAGAAGACCAGCCGTTCGCCGGGCCCGAGCTTCACCGTCTCCAGCCGGCTGAACTCCGAACCGTTGAAGACGCGCAGCGAGTAGGTGCCGGGCAGCAGGTTCGGGATCTCGAACGAGCCGCCGGCGTCGGTGTAAGCCGCGCCTATGCGGCGGCCGCGGCTGTACAGTTCCACGAAGGGTTCGGCGCCGGAAGAGGTCCGGGTCTCACGCGTGGTATAGCGCGCGGAGGCGGGCCTAGCGCCGGAGGAGGCCGGCAGATAGTTCGCCGGGATCACGCCGAGGATGCTGGCCAGCTGGTAGGAGACGCTCAGGCTGAAGTTGACGTTCGAGGAGCCGTTGGGCACATTGTCCTTGGTGACCGAGCTCTCTATGTCCTGCGCGGTCCAGACCGCCCGGATATTGACGTAGAGCGAGTCCACGCCGGGGATGGAATAGGCGCCGAAGGCGTCCGTGTAGTCGCTGCCCTCCAGCGCCCCTGCGGGGGAGCGGGCCTCCACGAGCACGCCGGTCAGGGGCTGGGCGGAGGCGTCCGTGACGCGGCCGGTCAGGGCGCCGCTGTCGGGGGCCCCGCTCAGGGCCGAGGCCTCGTTGGAGACCGCGGACCAGTTCTGCGCGTCGTCGGCGGTCCAGAGCGTGAAATAGTAGGCCGCGGCCGGGTCCAGGCCGGTCAGGGTCCAGTACCGGGTACTGCCGGCGGTAACGGAAGCCGTGGCAATACTTACCTGGGCCGTAGCCGTGGAGGCGGGCGCGCCGGTATAGGTGGAATAGGCGATCTTGTAGAGGCCCGCCAGCAGGTAGCCGCCGGCCGCGTTATCACCGGCGGAGGGCCAGGAGAGGTTGACGGCGCCGCTGAAAGCCCCGGGTACCGCGGCCAGGCCGGCCGTGGGCGGCGGCGGCGTGGCGTCGGCGTAGGTGAACGTGGAGCCGGACAGGTGGAACGCGCCGGTATTCACCGGCACGGCCAGGTCGGAGGCGCGCACGGTGACGTAATAGGAAGCGCCGTGCACCAGCGCGTCGCGCAGGTAGGGCTGGAAATTCCAGGTCCAGTACGGCGTGGTACCGGCCTGCAGCGGCTCGGGGGCGTCGGCCCATTCGGAAACGGAGTTCTTCCACCATTTCCCGTCGGAGAGGCGGCGCAGCGCCACGTCCACGGCGCTTATGCCGGACTGCGGGTCGGCGGCCGTGCCGCTGACGGCGGCCAGGGAGGCCGCGGTGGAGCCGTCGGCGGGGTACAGCACCGCGGCGGCCGGGGCGTCCGCGTCGAAAGTGAAGGTGTGGGTGGCGAACAGCTGCGAGTAGTCCCCTGCCGCGTCGGAAGAGCGGGCCACCACCTGGTACTGGCGGCCGCTGATCAGCGGCAGATTCTGGAAGACTATGGTATAGCTGCTGGGGAAATCCTGCGCGTCCTGCCAGGCGTGCGAGCCGGAGAGGAAAGCTCCGGCGTTGTAGTAAAGCAGGCTCGTAAGGTCGCGGATGGAGACCTCGGTGCCCATCACCTGGTGGAAGTTGGTCTCGGCCGTGTCGCCGGAAACCCGCGTGAACGTGGACAGGAACAGGGCCGTGGGCGTGGAGATATCCACTATGGGGCCGCTGACGTTCTTGGCTATGCCGAAGGCGTCGGTGAGCGTGCGGGTGGAGCCGGCCACGTCCACCGCCCTGAAGCTGAAGTAATTGGAGGTCGCGTTGGCCAGCGCGTTGAAGCTGTAAGTCAGCGTGGGGCGGTACCAGGTGGCGCCGGGGGTCAGCCCGGCGATATCCGTCCACGGTATCACGGCGCCGTCCGCGAAGTTCTTGGAGGCGCTGACGCTATACTGCACCCGGGCCAGGCCCGACAGCGGGTCGCCGAAGTCCAGGGGCGTCACGTCTCCGGGATAATCTATCTGCCAGGCCGCAGGGGCCGCGTAACCGACCGCTATCGCCGGGGGCGTAGTGTCCTTGCGCACCATGAAGAGTTCCAGTTCCTCGCCGCGGTTGCCGGAGCGGTCATAGGCGCGGACGGAAACATAGTTGGAGGCGCCGTCGAGCATGGCCTCCCAGACCTGCTGGGTCAGGCGCCAGTCAGCGGTGTAGGCATCCTGATTGATGGCCGTGATTGCCGGCGTCCACTCACCGACGAAGCTGGCCGGGTCCGCGGCCTGGGTCGAAATGCGCAGTTCTATCCGGTCCAGGCCGGCCGCGCCGACATCGGCGAAGTCCACGTCGCAGAGGAAGGTGTTGGTGGATTGCCAGCCGGGGATATCCCCCTGGTTGCTGTCTATAGTGGGGCTGCTGACGTCCAGGGCCGGGTCGAAGCCGGTCCGCACGGGCGGCAGTTCGGCGTAGCGCGACAGCAGGTCCCCGTCCTGCAGGCGGACCTTGGCGTAATAGGTGGTGCTCTGCTGCAGGCCGGTCAGGCCCGCAGAAAGAGCGCCCGCCGCGCTCATGCCCTGCGGGTAGGAGTAGTCCGGGTAGGAGGAGTAGACCACGGCGTAGTCGCTGCCCGCCGGGTTGCCGTTGGCCGTCCAGTTCAGCGTCGCGGAAGAGACCCAGACATTGGTCCAGGGGGCGGTACCGGGCACAGCGGCGTAGGTGAAGGTGGACCCGCTCAGGGAAAAAACGGTGGCGACCCCGGACCAGTTGCGGGCCCGCGCCCGGTAGTAATACTGCGTGCCGGGCTTCAGTTCGGTAAAGGCGAAGGCCGGGCTGGCGGACCAGCTCGAGGATTTGGCGCCTATAAAGCCGGCGTTCTCGGCCACTTCGGCCTGGTACTCCGCGCCCAGTACCCCCGCCGAGCAGACGGAATCCGAGGGGACCGAGCCCGACGCTCCGCCTATGAGGTGGAGGCGGCCCCCGGTCAGGGCCACGGCGGAGAACTGGCGCGCGGCCGGTATCGGTTCCCCCGCCGCCCAGGGCGCGGTTCCCGCGGCCGGCACGCTGCTGTGGAACACGTGGGACTGCGAGGCGTAACCGTTATTGCCGCCGAAAACATAAAGCCTGTTCTCAACGGCGGCGGCGGCATGGCCGAAGCGCGGGGAGGGCAGCTGCGTATAGGGCGTCCAGGCGTCCCCGGCCGGGGAATAGGTCCAGGTTTCGGCTCTGGCCGAAGAACCGTCGTTGCCGCCGGCCAGCAGCAGGCGGTCTTCCAGGAGCGTCAGGGAATGCCCGTAGCGCGGCGCCGGAACGCTGCCCGCCGCCTGCCAGTCCGACAACGTTCCGTCGGGCCCGATAGCCGCGTAGCGGAGACTGTTCAAGACGCCGGAACCGGGCATGTAGCCGCCCGCCACGTATATCCTGCCCCCCGCCAGCGCCGCGGCGTGGAAATAAACGGGGGCGTTCAGTTTGGGCTCGGCCTCCCAGGAGCCGAGCGCGCCCGCCGAGGAGATATCGGCCGACCAGACCTCGTCGTGCGCCGCGCCGAAGCCGGAACCGCCCAGGATGTAAAGGCGGCCGCGCGCGGCCACCGCCTGGTGGCCGTAGAGGGCGGCCGGCATGAAACCGGCAAGGCCCCAGGGGCCCAGCGTGCCGTCAGCATAGGTCTCGGCGCGGAAGATGGCGCTGGAATAATAGACCCCGTCGAACCCGCCGCTCAAGTACACGTGCGAACCGTAGACCACCGCCGCGGCGCCGGTGCGCGGCGCCGGCAGCGTGCCGGCGGGCGGCAGGGCCGTCAGCCAGGCGGCCTCAAGGAACGGCGGCGGGTTGCCGGAGGAGGCGAAGGTGAGCCCCAGGGTACTGTGACCAGCGTCGGTCAGCGTAAATGCCCCGGTGGAAGGCACGGCCGCCATCGTCACCGCGGTAGAAGAGGAATAGGCTGAATAGTCGCCCTCCATATAGTTGGCGAACAGGAAGTTGTAGTAGCTGGTGTTGGGGGCCAGACCCTCCACCGGGTAGCCGTGTTCGTCGGTGGAATAGGAGACCATGTACGGGTCCGCCTCCGCCCAGGTGGAGAGGAAGAGGTCGTAAGTGGTGCCCGGGGGATTGGCGGGATACGGCCAGCCCTGGTCGGTCCAGGCCAGCGTATAACTGCTGATCCCCTGCGCGGCGTAGCCGAAGACCGCTGCCGACGAGACGAGCCGCGAGTAGAAACCAGACTCCAGCACGATGTCGGTGCCCGCGCTGTGGAACTCCTGCGAGCCGTGGGCCGCGCCCGCCAGCCCCCCCTGCACTACCTTGCCGTCGGCATGCGACTGCCCCGCGCTGGCGGACGAGTAGTCCGCCGCGTCACCGAGCACGGTTATGTCTCCCGCTGTTTTTTGGGCCGCCGCCTGTACGGTAAACAGGCATGCCAACAAGGCGGCCGGGAATATGCGATTTCCCATCAGTCAGTTTCTGCTAAGCGCTAAGCCTCCTCCAGTGCGCGTTAATTCAATTTCACCACGTCAAACGTGGCGTTGCCGACGTTCAGCGTGGAACCGGAATCCTGGTAGACCATAAGCCGGAGGAACTCTCCTGGCAGCAGCCTTATTACGGAACTGAGAGTGAGGTCACTGGTAGAAACGCCTGCCGCCCTGACATCGGTCGCCTGCTTCAGCGGGGTAGCCGATCCGTTGATGCCGACGCCTATACCGCGGGACCCCGTCGCGTTGGCGGCTATCCATACATGGCCCGCCACCAGGTAGAGGCCGCCCGTCGTGGCGGTAAACTTTTGAGTGGTGGTATCATATTCACCCTGGGTGTCCTCAAACTTCGCGTCGACGCTGACGGGCTGCCACAAAGTCGAGGAGGGCACTCCGACGCTCGCGGCGCCATATGCCCTGGCCATGGACTGCATGGGCATCCCTATCACGCCCGAGGTGGATACGGTGAAGCTGGTCGGGTTCGTGCCGGTGCCCACCTTCAGCACGTACGGGTCGGTGGTGAGGAAAGGCTGCACTATGGCCACTTTTGTTCCGACCACGCCGCTGGCGGTGGTACCGAAGCCTACCTTACCCTGGTAGAAATAGGCGCCCTGCCCGCTGGCGTTGAAGATAATATCGCTTCCCACCGATTCTATATCTATGAGGCTGCCGGTATCGCGCAGGCGCAGGCCTTTGCTTTCGCTGCCCAGCAGGAACGTATTCTGGCTGGCGCCCCTGTTGACAAAGAGCGTCAGGTCGCTGCGGGTGGTGGCGGTGCCGATGCCCACCGCATTGAACTCGTTGACGTACAAGCCGGGAGTGGAATAGACGGCTGAGGTGGAGACCATGAAACCGCCGGCAGCCTTGAAACGGACCTGGTCGGGCACCCCGTTGAGAACCTCTGTTCCCTGGCTATCGGCCCAGGTGAACGCGCCCGCCGCCGTGGAACTGGACTTGTAGCCGGCCGCGAAGGAGTAGTTCCCCACGGCGGAGTTCTGGTAGCCGCCGGGGATGGTGGCCCACCAGCCTTTGGCGCTGTTGTTGGCGCCGCCGGCTATCACCGAATCCTGTCCGCTTACAACGTTATGATCGCCTCCCGAGACTACTGAAGCGGTCCCGGTAACGACGTTATCATTGCCGCTCATTACGCCCGACTGGATCGCGGTCACGGTATTGCGAAGGCCGCCCGGCACCACGGAGTTTTTGCCTGAGACGACATTGGTGTTGCCGCCGCCCACGAAGCTGGCCTCGCCGGCCACGGTATTGCTGCTGCCGCCTACTACCGCCGAATAGAGACCGAAAGCAGTTACCGCATTATTATTGCCGCCGCCCACCACCGATTTCTCGCCGTCGGCGGCGTTCATGTAGCCCGCGCCCACGAAGGCTTCCATGCCGTTGGCGGCGTTAGTCCAGCCCCCGGCCACCGCGGCGTGCGTGTTGGCGGCTTTATTGCCGTAGCCGCCGCCCACGAAGCCGTAATCGGCCGCCACGTCCACCAGGTTGTTCATGCCGCCGGCTATCGCGCCGTAATTGAACTCCACAGTGTTCCCCTGGCCGCCGCCTATGAATCCCCCTGCGCCGGCCACAAGGTTCCCGGACCCGGAGAAGACTCCGGCGTAGTCCGCGTTGGCCGTATTGCCCTTGCCGCCGCCCACGGCGCTGAAGCGGGCGTCCGCGTAGTTATTCTGACCGCCGGAGATCACGGCCAGCGTGCCCGCGGCTATGTTATAAAGGCCGCCGGCCATGACCGTGCCGGAACCGAAGGCGGTGTTGTAGGCGCCGCCGCTAAGCGTGGAAAAGTCCCCCAGCGCCACCTGGCTTATGGTCGCCCTGGCCGTCTGCAGGTCTACCACGCCCATGCCGCGCTGACCGGCGCCCATGGAGCCGTTGCCGACGCCTACCGTAACTATGGACCCGGCCGTGGATATCTGGATGCCGTTGGTCATAAGGTCGTAGATATAGACCGCGGGGTCCGGGGTTATGGTCAGGGGACCGGTCATATTATCCCCGCTCTTCTGCACCGCAGAGCCCACCGCAGCGTAGAGCGTGCCGTCCGCGGTCATTGAGGCGCGCACCACGCCTGTTGCGTCGCGCCAGATCTGGGCGACAGTGGAGGTGGAGAGTATGTCCAGCATAGCCTGCGGGGTGCCGGTAGCGATACCGACCCCGCCGTCGCCGCGTATTACCATGCGCGTCACGGTTTCAGCAGTGCCGTCCGCGGCGGTCATGAACTCCAGCCGGCCGGGCATATCGAGGGCCGGGCTCAGGGTAGGAGCGCCGTCCACGCGGCCGATTATCGCGGCCGCCGTCGGGAACGGGTCGCCGGAGGCGCCGTTATAGCCGCCGAAAGCCAGCACGCCCAGATTGTCGCCCTCGGCTACCAGGGACTGCGACTGCGCCGTGCCGCGCGCCTTGAGCAGGGCGAGGTAGGAGCCTTCGGCAGTATTGCTGTTGTGCTCGACAACTATGCCCTCGTCCTTGGTGGCCGCGGTCAGGTGCAGCGGGGCCTGGGGCCGCTGCGTGTTAAGGCCCACCCAGCCGGCGGTAGTGACCACCAGGTGATAGACGGAGGCCGAAGTGCCGATATGCACAGTGTACGATGAGGCGGCGACATCGGCCTGAACCACGCTCAGCGCCGCGTCGGGCGCGGGCGTACCTATGCCCAGGCGGCCCTGCACCACCAGGCTTTCCGCCGGGGGATGGGAAGTGTTGTAGCCGGAACCCACGCTCATGCTGCCCCTGGCCTGCACCTTCGGCGACATGGTATCGGTGTACACGTTGGCGCTCGGGCCGATGCCGACATAGCCGCCGCCGTAAGACGCCTTCAGGTAAGTGGTGCCGGCGCTTTGGAACACGATGCCGCCAGAACCGTTGGAGAACAGTCCGTCGGTAGAAACATTGCCGGCATTGGTGGATATCAACACCCTGCCGGATATGTCCAGCGCTTCGGCCGGGGCGGCTGAACCGATGCCCGCCCTGCCGGCGGTGTACAGTTCGCCGCCGGGCTTTACCGTAAGCGCCGGGGTAGAGCCGTCGGCGGAACTTACGTACAGCGAATAGGCGTCGCTCGCAGCGGGGCGGATAGTGAGAGACGAGCCGAATATAGTAAGCTGCCCGGTCATGGTGTCGCCGGTCTTCTGTACGCCGGGGACGTTGGTCAGCCCGGAGCCGTCGCCGACGAACTTCGCGGACATCATCACGCCGGTGGCGCTCATGGAAGAGACTATATTGCCGAGGGAATTGCGCCAGATCTGCCCCATAGTAGCAGGATCGTCGGCTATCGCGGCGATATCCAGGCGGGCCCCCGGGTTAGACATGCCCAGTCCCAGGTTACCCGCAAAAAACACTTTGGCCCCGGGGTCCTGAGAGTAGATGGCGTAGGGGGAGTTGGTCTGCGTACCGCCGAAAGCGGAGGTCTGGTCGCCGATGTAAATACCGTAGGTGTCGGTTATGACGCCCGCGCCCGAATCGGTATAGATATCGTCTACGAGTAGGCCATAGGCCTTGGATACTACGCCGACGCCGACGCTTTCACGCCGCAGCTGCGTGCGGACAGCCGCCAGCAGGGTCACAGAATCGTCGCCGCCCGCCACGGCTTCGAAATTACCGCCTGCCAGTACCTGATCGGGGCCGGTGGCGGTAACGGTAGCGGCTTTATCCGTGCGCGCGTAAACGGTAAGGCCCACCGCGCCGTCGGCGCCGGACTTCAGCACCGGCGCCAGGCTGACCACCGCGTAGGTATCCACGAAAATATCGGTAAAATCACCGGCCCCGACGATGCCGCCGCTGGAGACGAAGAACATGTCCGGCCTGGCGGAGGAGCCCGCCGTAAGTATATAGGACGTGCCGGCGCTGGAGAGGAACTTCGCCCCCCCGCTTACCTGCAGCGCGGCCTCGGGCGTAGTCCAGTTTATGCCCACGCGGCCGGCGTTCACCACGAAAGTGGAGCCGCCCACCGAGAAGGCGCTGCCGGCGACCGTCACGCTGCCGCCGGCTACGATCTGGTCCGCGAAGCGGCCCGGGCCGTTGACGTCCAGCGTATAGAAAGGCGAAGTATTGTTCACGCCCACCCTGTTCTGGGTGACGGTCAGCGCCTCGGTCATGCCGGCGCCGATCCCCACGCGGTGAGAGACTTGCTCGCTAAACAGCCCGACAGAACTGCCATCAGCGTATAATAGCGCCGTGGCGCCGCCGGTCAGGCCTGCGGAAATAAGGTTGCCGCCGCTGGTCTGCGTGATCTTCAGGTAAACATTGCTGCCGCCGGTGCCGTCCAGATACAGAGCCCCGGTCATAGAGTCCCCCGCCTTCTGCACCACCCCGGAGGGCACGGGCAGGCTGGTCAGGCCGGAACCGTTGCCGTAATAGATACCCTGGGAACTCACGGAGCTGACCACGAGGCCGGTGGAATCGCGCCAGATCTGCGCGTAAAAGCCGGCCCCCGTGCCGGTAGACACCACGTCCAGCGCGGCCTGCGGCGCGCGAGTGGAGATACCGACGGTCTTAGCGCCGATCTGACCGAAGATCAAGCCGCCGATATTCAGTTCGTTGGAAGCTCCCTGCGCGGAAGTGCCCTGGTTGTAGCCGATCACGATATTCTGGTCGCCGTTGATATTCGTATTCGCGGCGGCCGCGCCTATAAAAACATTGCCCGCGCCGGTGGTGTTCTGAAAGCCGGCTCCGTAGCCCAGCATCACATTATTGGAGCCGGAGCTATGTCCGTGGCCCGCAGCCGAGCCCACGAAAAGATTATAAGCGCCGGTATCCGAAGCCGCCGCCGCCACGCCAACGGCCAGGCTGCCTATGCCGGGCAGCACGTTCAATACGGTGCCGCCGTTAACCTGGTAATAGGCGGCATTGACGCCGTAGGCGCCGAAGCTGGCCGTGCCGGTGGAATTGTTGACCGTGCCGTAGCCCAGCGCCAGGCTGAGCTCCGCGTTGGCCCTGGCCTGCGCGCCGAGGGCGGTAGCCGAGGACGACGCGTAGGAATAGGCGCCCAGCGCCGCGCCATAGCCCTTGTTATTCTGCGAATAGGCGCCCACCCCTACCGCGTAGTACGGGTTGGCTGAAGCCTGCGCGCCTATGCCGACGCCGAAGTTATTGTTCCCGGAGGCGCCGTTGCCGATGCCCACGCCGGAAGTGTTGTTGCTCGTGGCGTTATTGCCCACACCCACGCCGTAGCTGTAATTATCGAAGGCGGAATCGCCGATGCCCACGCCGCCAGTGTAGTTATCCCGGGCGGAATGCCCCAGGCCGATACCGCTGGTATAGTTGTTGTAGGAGTTTGAGCCGATGGAAATACCGTAACCGATATTGCTCCCGCCCGTGCCGGGCGGCACTATGGCTATGCTGCCGCTGAGCATGGTGATGGTGGAGACACCCGACAGGAAGTTGCCGTTCATGTTCAAGGCGCCGCCCAGAGTGCCGCCGGTCAGCGCCAGTTTGGTGTCGTCTAAAGCCGTAACGCCGGTCAGGCCGGCGCCGTTGCCCACGAATTTCGCCGCCTGCATGGACCCCGTCACGCTCATGGAACCGACGATAAGGCCGGTCGAATCGCGCCAGATCTGGGCCATCTGCGTAGGAAGAGTGCCGGTGGACACTATATCCAGCGCCGCCTGCGGCGCGCGCGTGGAGATGCCGATGGTCCCGGCCGCCAGGTCCCCGTGGAGGACGCCGCCTATGTTCAGGGTGTAATCGGAGTCGGTTTCCGGCGTAGTGATGTCGGCTCCGATGACGATGTTGGAGCTCCCGACCGTTACGCTGTAGCCCGCGCGGTGGCCCAGAAATACGTTGTTATCCCCCTGCATCAGCGCGTAACCGGCCTGGTAACCCACCATCGCGGCTTTTGAGAAAGAAAAACCGGAAGAGCCGTAGCCGGCGTCCTTGCCCAGGAGGGCGTTATAGGAGCCGGAGATATTGCTGTAGCCGGAATAAGCGCCCACCATCGCGTTGCTGCCTCCGGTGGTATTGGAGCCTCCGGCGTAGGCGCCCGCCATGGTATTGGCGTCGCCGCTCGTCGTAACGGCGCCGGCGGACTTGCCGGCCAGCATATTGCCCAGGCCGCTGAAGACCAGCGCCGGGGAGCCGGAGATATAGTAGCGAGCCGCGCTGATGGTCCCGTTGGCGGTCACGGTATCCACGGCGACGCCGGTATTGCTTACCCGCATCGGGTAGGTGCCGGCGATATTGACCTCGAAGGTGTTGGCGCCGCCGATCAGGAACTGGTCCGGGCTGCCGGTACCGAAGATTTGGATGTCTCCGCCGGCGCTGGGGAACTGTATCTCGTTGCCCACCACGCCGGCGATGGTCAGCGGGGCGGCGGGGCTGGCCGTTCCTATGCCCACGAACCCGTCCCTTACCGCCAGCGTAGCGCCGCCCACGCTGAACGAGCTGCCGGTAACCGTGATGGTGGAACCCAGCGCCATCGTCAGGTCTCCGGTCATCGTGTCGCCGGCCTTGAGCACCTTCGAAGTATCCGTGCCGGAAGCCCCGGTCACGCCGGTAAGCCCCGAGCCGTCGCCGACGAACTTTACCGCCTTCATGAAGCCCGCAGCGCTCACAGAGCCTACAACAAGGCCGGCAGAATCGCGCCAGATCTGCGCGTAGACGTCGGAAGCGGTGCCGGTGGAAACCACGTCCAACGCGGCCTGGGGCGAGTCGATGGCTATGCCCAAGAGGCCGTTGCCGGTCATGATCACGCCGCGGTCCTGCGTGCCTGTCATCGAGGTATTGGTGGAACCGGTCACGAGGAAACCGCCGCGGCTCTTGAACACCGTGCGGTCGGTCACGCCGTTGACGAGGTTAATGGTGGTGCCGCCGCTGTCCTGCCAGGTAAAGGCGCCCTGCGCGGTAGAGCTGGATTTCGCGCCGGCGGCGAAGGAATAATTGCCTTCCGCCGTATTGTTATATCCGCCCGGGACTACCGAATCCTGCCCGGAAGCCCGGTTATCATAACCGCCGCCGACCGCCGCGCGGTATCCGTCCGCGCGGTTGGCCGCGCCGCCGGCGATCACGGCTACATAGCCTGAAGCCAGGTTGGCGGAGCCGCCGCCAACGTAAGAGTAGGTGTTGGAAGCGGTGTTGCCCGTGCCGGCGCCCACGGCCGAATACAAGGAAGAAGCCGTGTTGAGAAAACCGCCCCCCACCGCGGAGTGTTTACCTGACGCGACATTATACTCGCCGCCGGCGATCACCGCCGAGGTGCCGGTCACGGTATTGTAGGCGCCGCCGGAAACCGCCGAGTTAGAACCGGCCACGACATTGAACTGACCTCCCGAAACGGAGGAGTTGATCCCTGAAACGGTGTTGAACTGGCCGCCGGAAACGTTGGAAACCTGGCCGGTGGCGGTATTCTTATAGCCGCCGGACACCACGGAGTACTCTCCCGCGGCGGTATTCAGGGCGCCGCCCGAGATAGAAGAGAACTGGCCCGAGGCTATCTGGTCAGCGGCGGTCCTTTGGGTCTGGAGATCCGCCGCGCCCTGGCCCCGCGTATCTGGCGAAGCCGTGCCAAGCCCGAGTCCGACCGTGGTAATGGCGCCCGACGTGGAAATATTTATACCGTTAGTCTGAATGTCGAACGAATCCACGGAGGTATCGACAATGACGGCCAGAGGGCCGGTCATGGTGTCGCCGGTCTTGAGCACCTTTGTATCGTCGGTAGCCCCTGTAACGCCGGAGAGGCCGGAGCCGTCGCCGACGAACTTTACCGCCTGCATTAAGCCCGTAGCGCTCATAGAGCCTACGACAAGGCCGGTAGAATCGCGCCAGATCTGCGCGTACACATCGGCCGCGGTGCCGGTAGAAATTATATCCAGCGTCGCACTGGGCATATCGGTGCCTATGCCCACGCCGCCTCCGGCCAGCATGGAAAGGAGATTGCCGCGGTACATGGAGGAGAAACGGAAAACCTCACCGGATTCCCCGGGGTTGAAGGTGGTAACAAACTGCAGCGGGCCGGCGCCGTCGGAAGTTTTGCCTATTTTGTGGGCAACGCTATGATTCGATGAGGAATATTCCCAGCCGGCGAAATTATTGTATCCCAGCGTAAGCGGCACACTGGGGGTGTCAACCCCTATGCCCACGTATCCCGCTTTCACCGTGAAGGTGCTGCCGCCTACGGAGAACTCGCTGCCGGTGACCGTCAGCGTGGAGCCGGCCAGCGTCAGCTGACCGCTCATGGTGTCGCCGGTCTTCTGCACCGCCCCGGCGGCGTATGAAGCGTAGCCGGCCGAGGACGCGAAGACGGCGTACGGCACGGCGGTAAGGCGCTCGCGGGGCGTGAGAACCACGATACCGGGGATATCGGGGCCCACCGAGACCTGCAGGTACCACTGCCCCTGCGACAGGTCGGCCGCGGGGATGGTGAAGGTGGATTTGAACAGACCGTTCTGCGCGGCGAAGGACTGGTAGCCGGAAGGCGTGGTATGGCAGATCCCGCTGGTCTCCGCGTCGCAGAATTCGAAGAGGAAGACGCGGTTGGCGCTCACCGGAATGTCCGATTCCTTCAGGCGGCCCTGGTAGGTCATAACTTCGGCCCAGAGGGGCGAGGCCCCCAGGAAAATGGCGATGGCGAGTATAAGTTTCTTCATAAGACTGCCTCCGTGAATATCACGCAATGCAAAGGTTCAAATATCCGCGGCGCCCCCCGACGGGCCCCGCGCTTATTTCAACCCTGGCACCCCGCTAGAACTTCATGCCTACCGCGAACCGGTGCGCCGTGCCCAGGTCGCCGTACGGCAGCAGCGCGTAGTCCAGGCTGAAGCCGGCGTAGGCGAAACCGGCGCCGGCGAAAAAGCCGTACAGGCCTGCCGCCCCGGACACTTCGTCGAAGCCCCTGCCCAGTATCGCGTCCCTCTGCCCCGAAGCCGCGGTGCGCCAGCCCAGGCGCAGGGCTATGCCCTCCAGGCCGGTGTATTCAGCCCCGAGCCGCGCCAGCGCCGGGCCGTCGGCCGGCAACTCCGCGTCGAGCGCCACCAGCAGCCGCGCGCCCCTGAAAGCCGCCGCCGCGCCGGCCTTGAACTTGAGCGGCAGCGGAAAACTCTCCTCTTCGAACTTGACCCGGGTGCCCAGGTTGGTCACCGCCGCCCCCAGCGACCAGGGCGTGCCCGCGAAGCGGTACAGCAGCCCGGCGTCGGCCGAGAAGGAAGTGGCCCCGCTGGAGCGTATGCGCTGGCTGATCACCCTGCCGGTGAGGCCGGCGTCGAGCGGGCCCAGTTTGAAACCGCGCGACAGCTGCGCCGCCACGTCCCTGGCCGTGAAATCCCCGGTCAGGCCGCCGGTGGCGTCGCGGCCCTCAAGCTCCCCGGCCGAGAAATAGGTGACCGCCGCCGCGAAGGGCCGCCGCATATAGGCGGCCTGCGAGACCGAGGTGTCCTCCAGGTGGAAGGCGTGCGAGAAAGCGAGCTCCCGCCCCTCTCCCCCGGAGGCCAGCCCGGCCGGGTTATAGTAGACGCTTGAGATGTCATCGGACACCGCCGTGTACGCCTCGCCCATGCCGAGCGCCCGGGCCCCGAAGCCCAGGCTGAGGAACTGCGCCGCGGAGCTGCCGGCGGCGCGCAGCGGCGCCCCCTGTGCCAGCAGCAGCACTCCCAGTATAATGCCAGGTTTCATAAACAGTTCCTCCGCCGGGCGTGGCCGGCTTACTTCTTCTTCAGCGAACCTTCTATCTGCTTCACCGAGCCGTCCGGCATCTTGACGGACGTCTTGAGGTCTTTGCCGCCGGCGGCGCTCTCCTCGAGCAGGCTGATGAATTTTTTGTAGTCGCTCACCTTGATCTCTTCCTGCCACTTGCCGGCGTCCTGGCCGGACATCTTCTTGGCGGCCTCGGGCGCGGCGTTTGCGCCGGACACCGTGGTCATCTGGCCGGCCCGCAGGGACTGCTTGCCCAGCGAGTTCTGCACGTCCACATGACCCTCGTAGACTTTCACCGTCAGCAGGCTGCGCTGCTCGATGTCGGCCTCGGTGCCGCGCACGGCGCAGACGGCCGACGGGGTGCGCACGTTGATCTTGGCCATCTTGTGCAGCATCCGGGTCCAGAGCTGGCCCACGGACAGGTTCAGCATGTCGCGCAGCTTTCCCTGGGACGAGATCTCGAAGCTGGAGTTCTCGTTGAGGCGCACCTCGGCGCCGGCCTTGGTGACCAGTCCGGCGCGGCTGGCGGCCGCGGTCTTGATGTTGTCGCCGGCGTACAGCATGTCGTTGACCTTCAGTTCAGAGAAGGCCGACTCGCCGGTGCGCTTAACCTGCACGTCGCCCGTTATGAATACCGCCACCGCGGCCACGCGGGGCGCGCAAAGGGCGGGCTGCGCGAAGGCCGCCAGCGCCCCCGCCGCGGCGAAGGCCGCTACCATCTTCATTGTTTTCGTCATGACTCCTCCGTTAAGTTAGCTTAAGATCTATCCTGAACTCCGGTCACTTGCGGACGTCCACCCGCGAGAAGGAAACCTTGTCGTCCGAGCGCGGGTAGAGACGGAAAATATAGGCCGCCTTGGAAGCCTCGGCTCCGCGCGGGGTCTCTATCTGGTAATAATCGAAGGCCATCCCGTCGTCCGTTTTGCGGCTGCCCAGCAGGCGTACCGCGGCCGCCCGGTCCAGCGCGCCGGAGATGACTCCTATCACCATGGAATCGCCGAAGTCCACGTCCGGCTCCTCCTCGTTGGACAGCGTCTGCCACAGCTTGCGCCATTCCTTCTTGCTCCGTATCACTATAGTCGAGGCTTCCTTGCCCCGCGCCTCGGTGTACCCGCTCCATTCTCCGGGGATGTCGTTCTTCAGCGGGGACAGGTCCAGCGAGGTCTCCTCGGGCACGGCCTCCTCGCCCGCGGAGTCCGAACCGGCGTCCGCCGCGGCGGAGGTGTTGGCGCCCAGGGTGGTTTCGGCGCCGCCGGTCTCGGTGACGGAGGCTCCTATGAGCTGCGCCTCGCCGCTTATCAGCGCGGCGATGATGAGCGCCAGCTCGTCCTGTGAGCAGTTGGCGCAGGAGAGGCTCTCGAAAGTGTACCCCTCCAGGGCCTTGGCCGCTTCGGGCCCGAGCCGCTGCAGGATGGCCTGGAACATCTCGTCGTAGGTCAGCTTGCGGCCGGCCCCCGCGGCAGTAGTGGTGCCGGCGTCCTTGCCGATCAGTCTGGTCTTGCAGTTGTCCGGCATGTTGTCGTCGAACAGGTCCGCGCAAGCCGCGGCCAGGCCCTGCTCCTGGCCGGGCGGCATGAAGGCGGTGAAGGTCAGCGCCACCTGCTCGCCGGGGCCTATGGTCATCACCGGTTTGGGCGAATCCTGGGCCGACAGGCCGCCCAGGGACATCTTCACCGAGATATTGGACTCGGTAGCCGAGCCGCTGTTGTAGAGTACCGCCTTAAAATTGATCGGCTTCTCGAAATCCAGCGCCGGGGTGGTCACCTCCAGCAGGGTGACGGCCACGTTGCGGGTGGTGGAGGAAGCCTGCCCCTTGAGCGAGAAAGTATAGACGTTGCTCTCCGAGATCTTGTTGTTGCTGGCGTCCAGGCCCTCCACCTTCCAGTAGTAGACCTGCTCGGGCACGAGCCGTTCCCTGGGCTCCGAGGGATCCGCGGGATAGGAATAATAGCTCTCGCCGGCGTTCACCGCCGAGTGCAGCTCGTTGTAGAGGCTGGCGTTGTCGGCCACGGTTACGCGGTAGCGGCTGGCCCCGCTGGCCGTCCAGCGGAAGGTGAGCGGGTTGTCGGACAGGCCGCGCGCGCCGTTGGGCGGGTAGATCAGCGTGATGTTGGGGCTGGAGATCAGGAAAGCGGCCGTCTGCGTTACGGTCTCGGCGTCCAGCGTGGCCTTGGCCCGGAAGGTATAGTTGCCCGGGGAAGAGTAGAAGGAGTTGATCGAGATACCCGCCAGCTGAGTCTGCGCCCCGCCCTGCGTGCCGGGCGCGGAGTTGCCGGCGTGGGTAAATACCGCGGCGCCGGCGGCGTTTAGGATCTCGAAGGTGAAATCCACGCTGTCGCTCGTAGGGCTGTTCTCGGCGATGTTCACGCTCTGGCGCAGCGTGATGGTCTCGGAGTTGGAGAAGGTGCTGCGCGCCGCGCCGGCGGAGTCGTGCACCGAGGCGCCGGTGCCGGTTATGTTGGCCGCGCGGGAGGCCGCGGGCAGCAGCAGGCAGCAGATCAGGGCCAGTCTTGTCTTCATAGCGTTCTCACCTTATGACCGCGAATTTCCTGGTCAGGGTCTCGGCGCCGCCGCCGAGCTCGTCCTTCAGCTTCACCGTGCAGAAATAGACGCCGCTGGCCGGCCGGCTGCCGGAGAAATCCCAGCGGTACTCGTAGACGTCGGTGGCGGCGTCCGTGTAGGTCCAGCCGGCTTCGCCGTACTCCGTGGCCTTCACCAGCGTACCGTCGAGCGCGAAGATGGAGAGCTTCAACCTGACCGGAGAGATGGCCGTGGCCACGCGGAAGACGACGTGCGAGGAGGACGGGTTCGGATAGACATAGGTGCCGGCCTTGTCCGCCAGGGCGCCCAGCGGCTGCAGCCGCAGTTCCTGGCCGGGCGCCAGGGAGATCTCCAGAGTTTTCCAGGCCGCGCCGTCGGCGCTGACGCGCAGGGTGTACGGCCCGGGGATGAGATTGCCTATAAAAAACCGCCCGGAAGCGTCGGCGGCCGCGGTGGCCAGCAGGCTGGCCCCGCGCCACAACTGCGCCTGTCCCCCCGCCGCGGACGGCCGCAGGCCGGAAGGCGCGGCGGCCGGCAGCGAGCCGGAGACGCTGGCCAGCTCGTAGTCCAGCGAGAGCAGGAAATTGGTGTCCGCGTAGCCCATCGGGATCTGGTCCTTGGCGATGGAGTTGGAGAAGCCGTCCTGCAGCCAGGTGGCGCGAACGCGGTAGATGCCGTCGGGCAGCGGCGTCAGCGAGAAGGAGCCCAGCCCGTCGTCGAGCGTGTAGGCGGAGGCCGCCACGGCGCCCAGGTTGGTGATGGCGTCCACCATAACGCCGGTGACGCCGGCGCCCGCTGGGGTGCGCACGGAGCCGGAGATGGTGTCATTGAGGCGGTCGCCGGAGAGGGTAGAGGCCAGCGGCGACGGGGCCGACCAGAACTCGGCGTCGTCCTGCACCCACAGGCGCAGATAGTAGGTGGTCTCGGGTGCCAGGCCGGCCACCGTGTAGGAGAGCTGGGCCCCGGCCGGGACCATGGCGGTGGAGATCATCACCTGGGCCGTCTGGGTGCTGAACACGGCCCCGGCGTAGGTGGAGTACTGCACGGCGAAACGCCCGTAGGTCAGCGCCAACGCGCCGCCGTCGTCGCCGGCGAAGGTCCAGCGCAGGTCCACCCGGCCCGGCGCGGAACCCGTGGACGGCGCGAAGGCCGTCACGGTCTCCGGGGCCAGCGTGTCCTTCCAGGTTATGGTGGAACCGGCCAGGCCGAGGCCCGAAGTGTTGGCGGGCGCGGCGGCGTCCCTGGCCACGGCCGCTATGAAATACTGCTGGTCGTGGGCCAGCGCGCCGCGCAGGCCGGCCGCCGGGGTATAGGACCAGGAGGCGGCGGCGGGCGTGGCGCTGGCCACGGCCACGTCGCCCCAGGAGCCGGCGACGAAGTTCCACCACTTCCCGTCCAGAGCCCGGCTGACGTAGATCTCCACCGCCCCCAGGCCGGCTCCGCCGGCGTCGGCCGCGGTGCCTTCTACGGCATCCAGAGAGTAGACGGAGGAATCGGCGAGCGGGGTGGAGACGTAGACCGTCGGGTTCACCTGGTCCAGGCGGAAAGAGACATTGGGGTAGGGCGGCGCGGTCAGCAGGCCGTCGGTATCGCTGGCGCGGGCCGCGGCCCGGTACTGCACGCCGGCGGCGAAGGGCGCGGTGGAGGCGTCGTAGGACCAGGAGAGCGTGCCGGCGGCGGCCAGCCAGACCGGCGAGGCGGAGGAGAAGGCCGCCCCGTCGAAATAGTAGGAGTTGGGGCTGGAGAGTTCCTGCAGCGACACCTGCACGCCGGCCACGGGATCTGTCTCGGTCATGGGGGCCGCTACTCCGGTTACCAGCGTCACCGTAGACACGTAGGCGGAGGCAGGGGCCGCGATGCTGACGGCCGGGCCCACGGTATTCTTGAGTATCCTGAACACGTCGGCCAGAACGCTGGCGTTGCCGGCCGCGTCCACTGCCCGCACGCTGATATAGTTTGTGCCGCCGTCGCGCAGCGCGCCGAAGTCCACGCCCCAGAGCGCGGTATGGGCGGGGCCCGCAGCGAAGCCGGGCACGGCGGTCCAGCCCAGTATGTCCCCCCCGGCGAGGCCCGGGACGGAACCGGCGCTGTAGCTGGCCGCGGCCAGGCCGGCCAGCGAGTCGGCGAAATCCACGTCGAAGACCGCCCCCGGATCGGCCGCCAGCCAGCCCGCGGGTGAAACCGCGGCATTGGTTATGGTCGGAGGGGTGGTGTCGCGCAGAACGTAGAAGGCGTCCTCCTTGACGGTAAAGTTGGCCGGAGAGGCCAGGTCGTAGACCCTGACGGAAACGTAAGAAGTCACGTTCTCGGCTATAGCCTCGAAGACGGCCGCCGGCAGCGGCCAGTCCTGGTCGTAAACGGCGGCGTTTATCCCGGTGACCGCGTCGGTCCAGTCGTAGACCACGGTGCCGCTGCCGGCCGGGCCGGTGGCGACCCTCACCTGGAAACGGTCCAGTCCGGCGCCCAGGTCGGAGAAATGCACCATGTAGTAACCGCCCGCGGCGCCGCGCCACACGTCGTCGCCGCCCTGCAGGTCGGTCACCGAGGGCGGGGTAGTGTCGGCCCCGGCCGGCGTGACCGCGCTGCCCAGCTCCAGCCAGGGGCTGGGGCGCCCCAGGGCGTCGCGGGCCCGCACGCGGAAATGGTAGGTCAGGCCGGACTCCAGCCCGGTAACGCTGCGGTAGGCCCCCGCCAGCCAGGTGCCGGGGCCGTAATCCAGGCCGGTGAAATCGGCGGCCGTGCTGGCCTGCACGTAATATTCCGTGAAGCCGGGGTTGTCGCCGCCCAGCCAGTGCGCGTCCGCCGAGGTGGCGGTGACGGCGTCCAGAGCGGGCGCGGTAGCGCCGGGGGCGGCGGCATAGGTCATCGTGGCCCCGAAGACGGTATACCCGGTGCGTATGCCGGAACCGTTCACGGCCAGGGCCTTGAAATAGTAGGTGGTGTTGGGCAGCAGGCCGGCCGCCTCGTAATAATTGACGGGCAGGGCGGTGGAATAGTTGACCGTGGCGAAGCCTTCCTCGGTGGAAACCGTCAGTTCATATTTGGTCCAGCCGGGGTTGCCGTTGCCGTCCCAGAAGACGGACAGGCCGGTGGAGGAGACCAGGGCATAAGCCTCGCTGCCCGGCGGATAGGCCAGCGTCACGGTGGACGGCGCCGCCGAGAACGGACTGTCCGCTCCCGTCAGGCCGAAAGTCCGTACGTGCAGGTATACCGTCGTATCAGGGGTAAATCCGCCTAACACCGCGCCGGAGACGGCGCCGCTGGAGAAGGAGACGTTCAGCGTGAAAGCCGGGTCCATGGCGGCTTCGGCCTGGTACTCTGAGGACGGCGAATTCTCGAGGGTGCTCCACTGGGCGCTGACGCTGGAATAGTAGACTTCCGGGAAAGAGACCTGGGAGGGCGGTACGGCGGGTATCGCCGTGGAAATGGGCGCGGAATACTGGCTGTCGTCCTGGTCGGAGAATTTTATCTTGAAATGGTAGGTGGTGTTGGCCTTCAGGCCCGTGTAGAGGCGCGTTACGTCCGAGGTAACTAGCGGGGCGCTCGAGATCCACGTAGAGAAGTCTTCGTAGTCGCTTAGGACGGCCCAATACCCGGGGCCGGCGTAAGGATCCCAGGAAACGCTGACCGAATCGGAGGTATTGTAATCAAAATGGACATTCGAGGGGACCAAGGCCAGCGCCCCCCCCTTGAAAAAAGCAAAAAAAGCCAGGAATACCGCGAGTTTCTTCATCCCAACCTATATTATAAATAATAAAGGCGTGAGGGGTAAGGTGATTCCGGATACTTGTACTCGTAGTCACAGATAAATGCAGAGACAGCCCGCGAATATCTGCGCGTCAATATCCCAAGGTTTCGTTAACAAGCAGGACAAGGATATCGCTGGCGGAGGGCTTTTTCCAGAGCAGGGTGACCTGGTTGCAGATGCGGCCGGCGCCGGCGCAGTCCACGCAGCGGCCCGCCTTCACGCAGGGATTATCCTTGGACAGGCGTATATTATTGGCGATGGCGGCCACGTTGCGGGCGCGCCAGAGCCCCTCCTCCTGGTCCCGGGCCAGCTTGTTTACCCCCGCTATCAGCACTATGCGGCGCGGGCCGTAGATCACGGCGGCGCCCCTGTTGCCGTTGGCGTCGAGGAAAACCAGTTTCCCGTCCATGGTCACCGCCTGCGGCGAGGCCAGGTAGAGGTCGGAACCCTGCGCCTCCAGCCAGACGAGGCGTTTCTCCTCGGGTGTCATGCCGGACTTATGCGTGACTATGGTGTTGCCGGCCGCGGCCAGCGCTTCAGGCAGGCCGAGCGACGCCACCGTCATGGAACCGCCAAGACCTATCTTCCGGCCCTTGCCGGCCAGGGCCAGCAGGGCGGCCGCCGCGGCGGGACCGTCCTCGCAGACCTCGGCGGCGAAGCGGTTGGCCCGCAGCGCAGCCGCGGCGGTCCGCAGCCTGATCAGATTCGCGGTACGGAGATGTTGTTCCATAGATGGATTCCAGCAAAGGAAAAAGCGGGGCCGCTCGGCCCCGCTTTCCCCGTGCCCTGAGACTTAAGGCTGCGTTTTGGAGACCAGGTCCCTGGCGTCCCAGCTGAGGTCGCGGGTCTTCCACTGCAGGTCGCGGCAGACGCGGGAGAGGTCTGAGGCGGTCCACTGCGCGTCGTAGCCTACCAGTTTGGGGTCCAGGCGGCGCACGGTCCACTCCAGGCTCTGCGCGGCGTTGACGACGTCGAACTGGAAGCGGTTCTCCAGGTCGCGCGCGTCCCATTCTATATCGCGTGCCGTCTGATTGAGCGCGGCGTCCTTCACGGCGAGGCCGAGCAGATTTTTCACGTCGGCGGCCAGGCGCTGCAGGTCGGTGAGACGGCGGGACATATCCATGGACATGCGGCGCAGGTCGCTGGAGAAGAAGGGATTGGACACGCCCTGCTCGATGCGGCGGGCGTCGGACTCCAGCCTGTTGATATCGCTGCGCAGCCAGGTGGTGTCGGTCTCCAGGCGGCGGACTTCGTTGCGGACCTGGCTGAACTTATAGACCAGGTCCTGCGGCACCTGGGCCTCTTCTTTAGCGGGCGCGCCCGGAGCGGGCACGCCTTCGGCCTTTACGCCGAGGTCGGCGGCTTTGATCTTGTCCAGGGAGAAATCCAGGGAGTAAGCCGGGGAAACAGCGGCAACCGCGAGCAGCAGAGCGAGAACTTTTATCATTATACCCTCCTAATACCGTCGCTTATATTCTACAAACGGGACCCGCCGGAGAGAAGCGTCTAAAGGCCCAGCTCCGGCGGGGTCCAAAGGCCTACTTTAATCGGCGAGGCGCAGCACGGCCAGCGACAGCGGCTCCACGGTGACATGCCCGGAGTGCGGTTTGCCGGGGGTCTTCACCAGCCCCCCCTCGTCGAAAGCCTCCAGCCAGCGCCCTTCGGGCAGCGCGAACCGGCGCTCTGTCTTCTCGGGGTTCACCAGCACCGCGATGCGCCGCCAGGAGTCGCCCGCCTTGTCGCCATAGAGCACGTAGGCTATGCCCGGCGCCTGCACCTTGAGGCCGAGCTCCTCGTAGAACTGCAGGTTCTCGCGCACGGCCCCGCGCGTCTTCATCCGGAAGGCGGGGTGCGCCTTGCGCAGCGCTATGAGGTCCCGGTAGTAGGAGTAGACGCCGTAATGCTCCTTCTTGCGCGTCCAGTCCAGCCGGTTCACGGCGTCCGGCAGGTTGTAGGAGTTGTGCTCGCCGCCCTTGGTGCGCAGGAATTCCTCCCCGGCGTGCAGGAACGGGACGCCCTGAGACGTCAGCACGATGGCGTTGGCCAGCTTGTCCATCGCGATCTTGTTGAGCACCGGCTCGTGCGGCACCGAAAGGTCTATGCGGTCCCACAGCGTGTGGTTGTCGTGACAGGAGACGTAGTTCATGGTCTCCAGCGGCCCGTCGGTGAAGTCGTCCACCGCGCCCCGCATCCCGCGCATGACGCCGTCGCGCTGCCGCGCGGCCTGCACGTAGCCCAGGTCGTCGATCGAGAACACGCTGCCCTTGATAGCGTCGCGGAAGCCGTCGTTAAAAACGGCGAAGCCCAGCCCGCGCTGGCTGCCTTTCTGCACGCCGTCCACCGGGCTCGCCCCGGCCTTCCACGGCTCGCCGTAGACGAAGATGTCGGGCTTCTCGGCCCGCAGCGCCTTCATGACCTCGGCGGCGGCCTGCCTGTCTATCAGGCCCATCAGGTCGAAGCGGAAGCCGTCCACCTTGTACTCGCGCACCCAGTGCAGCAGGCTGTCGATCAGGAATTTCCTGGCCATCGGGGCCTCGGTCCTGAACTCGTTGCCGCAGCCCGAGCCGTTGGAGTAGGTCCCGTCGGGGTTCAGGCGGTAATAATAGTCCGGCGCGGCCGCGTTGAAGTTGTACACGCTGGCGCGGGTCTCGGCCGTGTGGTTGTAGACCACGTCCAGGATCACCTTCAGGCCCTTACGGTGGAAGGCGTCTATCATCAGCTTGGCCTCGCGCACGCGGCTGCCGTCCGCCGGGTTGCTGGCGTAGGAGCCCTCCGGCGAGTTGAAGTTGACGGGCATGTAGCCCCAGTTGTATGAGGCCGGATCGTCGTTGTTCTCGAAGTCCTGGAAAGGCAGGATGTGAACGGCGTTCACGCCGAGCTCGGCGATGTGGTCAAGCGCGGTGGTGAGTTCCGGGAACTTGGGATGCCGGGTGCCGGCCTCGGCCGCGCCGAGGTACTTGCCCTTCTTATTGACGCCCGAGAATTCGTCCGAGGTCAGGTCGCGCAGGTGCACCTCGTAGACCACGGCCTCTTCGGGCGGAAAGGCCGGGCCGGGGGCCACCGCGGTCTCGTCCCTCAGGACCAGCGCCTTGCCGCCGTCGCCGTTGACGCACGCGGCGTAAGGGTCCAGGCCCTCCGAGACTTTGCCGTTCTGCCTGGTGCGGATGCGGTAGTACTTGCCGGTCAGCGGCGCGTCGAAACGCTTCTCCCAGACGCCGCCGGGCCCGCGCTCCAGCGGGTGCACGGCGGGCTCGCCGTTCGGGGACTCGTATATCAGCGCCGAGGCCTCTACCGCGTACGGGGCGAACAGGCGCAGCACCGGTTTGGCGGGGTCCCCGCTCAAACCCATCGGCAGGGCGCCGGCGTACTCCGGGCCGTAGACGGCGTCGCCCAGGCGCAGCGGGCGGGGCTCGAAGCTCTTCGAGCGCAGCGCGTAGCCGCCGGCGTTGAGCGCCGCGGCGTCCGGCTTGAACTCCGCGAACTTTAGCAGCGCGGCGCGCGAGTACTTGCCGCCTATGGGCTCCACGGAAACAGGTTCATAGGTCTCCCCCCCGCCGACCACCGAGAGCTCCTGCGCGGCCAGGTAGGCCGCGTCCAGAGGGCGCGTGAACGCGGCGCGCACGGCGCTGCCGCCGTCGTACCAGGCCCCGGTCACGGCGGTAGAGACCGCGGGCGGGGCGTCGTACACCTTGCCGTCGCCCTCCATCAGGTACACTTCCCCCTGGCGGGCACGCTCCATTATGCGGTCGGGGGCGTCCTTGTCGGCCCAGTCGCCCTTGCGGGGCAGGAAGCCGGCCCGCTTGCCGGAGAGGCCCGAGGCGTCCAGGTCCAGCTCGAAAAAGATCCCGAACGGGCCGTCCCCGGCCGGCGCCAGCTCGAAGCCGGGCCGCTTCTCCCCGTCGTTCCAGACCCACAGGTTCCAGCCGGCGTAGGCGCGGTCCAGGCGGTTGTAATGTATTATCAGTTTGTCTGCGGCGTTTAATTGTTGCGGCATAAGCAGGGCCCCCGTCAGCAGGATCTTCAGATATTTCATAGCGTCCCCTTTATCTCCGTAAATTGTAAAATATAACTATATGCTCTATACAGCGCTTTCTCTGCTTCTCGTGTCCGCTCCTGTCGTTCGCGCCGCCGCGCCGGTCTCCACCGCACCGGCCAAAGTACAGCTCTCCACCTCCGCCATCCGCGAACTGGTGCTCGAACAGCCCAGGGTGCGCGGCATACACCTTACCTCCTGGGGCGCCGGTTCGGCCAAGCTCAGGAAGGAACTTATAAAGAAGATCTCGGCCTCGGTCATCAATACGGTGGTCATCGCCGTCAAGGAAACCGACGGCAAGGTCTACCTCCCCGGCGTGGACAAGGCGCACAAGTTCGGCTCCTACCAGGCCGCCATCCCCAGGCCGGAGGAGATGCTGAAGGATTTCAAGGACGCCGGCCTGCTGACCGTGGCGCGCATAGTAGTGTTCAAGGACAAGGTGCTGCCCAAAGCGCGCCAGGACCTGGCCGTGCGCACCCCGAACGGCGGCCTGTGGCGCAGCAACAACGGCGCCACCTGGATAGACCCCTACAGCCGCGAGGTCTGGGAATACACGCTCGACATCGCCGAGCGCTGCGCCAAGCTGGGCTTTGAGGAGATACAGTTCGATTATATCCGCTACCCCTCCGAGGGCAACACCTCGCTGTGCCGCTACTCCAAGCCGCACAACAGGCAGAATTCCATCAACAACCTGCGCGATTTCCTGGCCTACGCGCGCAAGCGGCTGGCCCCGTACAAGGTCAAGATCTCCGTCGACGTGTTCGGCCTTACCACCACGGTCAAGGACGACATGGGAATAGGGCAGGACATCAATACGCTGGCGGCCGGCGCGGACTTCGTCTATCCCATGATGTACCCGTCGCATTACTACCCCGGCGAGTACAACCTCAAGCATCCCAACGCCAGCCCCTTCAAGGTGATCAACCGCGGCCTCAGGGACGCCATGGGCCGCCTGGGCAAGGACTACGCCAAGCTGCGCCCCTACCTGCAGGACTTCTCGCTGGGCTGGCCCTACGGCGCCCCCGAGGTGCGAGCGCAGATCATGGCCACGCGCTTCAACCACCTCGAGAGCTGGGTGCTGTGGAACCCGGCCAACAAGTATACCTGGGCCGCCCTGACCCCGCAGTCCTACCGCGCCTTCGTGGACCCCGAATACAAACACTAAACCCGGCCCCCAAAAAAAAGACCGGGGCGGCCCGGTCTTTTTTATTGGCGGCGCTGCCCCTACTTCTTCACGATCTTCTTATACTCGGCGTGCAGGCCGAAGTACTGCGCGAACACGCTGCCTATGTCCGTCAGGCCGGGCATCAGGCCGGTCTTCAGGCCGCCCAGCTTCCGGTCGCTGCCCTTGCGCCAGGCTATGAACGGCAGCGGCTCGTTGTTGTGGTAGCCGTAGTCCTCACGGTGCACCATGCCGTGGTCGGCGGTGATGCCCAGCAGGTCCCCCTTCTCAAGGTGCCGCTCTATGAGCGGCAGCGTGCGGTCTATCTCCTCGAGCGACTTTATCGCTCCCTCCACCTCGCGGGTATGGCCGTAGACGCTGTCGGTGTCGACGAGGTTGGTGAAGATGAAGGTGCCCTTCGGGCGGTAGACGGCGTGCGCGGCGCGCAGCGCGTTGATCGTGCCCTGGATGGAGAACGGGTTGGTGTCCTTCTTCTTCGGGTGCACGAAGCGCAGGCCCAGGGCGGGGTCCAGGTAGACCTCCTTGTTGAGCTTGACCTTGGCGTGGTAGGCGGTGTTGACCAGGTCGCTGGTCTTGCCCACGGCCACGGTCCAGACGCAGTTTTCGTGCAGCACATCCACCAGGGTGTCCTGGCCGATGGGCAGCACCGCGTCGTGGCGGTTGGAGGTGCGGATGATCTCGCCGGCGGAGTTGCGGACATAGGAGCGGGCGATGGCGCGGGTGATCGGTATGCCCATCTCCATCGCGAGCGCGAAGGCGGTGTCGGCGATCTTGTGCTGCTCGTGCACCGGGATCACGGCCTCGTTCATGGCCAGCTGTATCAGGGGGTCGCATTTGCTGGCGTAGGCTATCGGCTTGCCGGTGCGCTCGTGCTCGACGGCGTTGAGTTCGATGGCCTCCAGGCCGCCCGCCATCTTGTTGAAGAAGGTCTTGCGGCCGATGCGCTTCTCCAGCGCGGCCAGGTACCTGCGGTCAAAGCCGTCGTCGAAGAGGTCGTAGGTGCGGTGGTCCACCACGCCCATCATCTCGCGGTGGCCTACCAGGCTGTCGGCGGTGGCCGAGACCTGCTCCACGCGGGCCGCGTAGGCTTTGCCGGCGGACTTGCCGAGGCGCTTCTTGAATTCGGGGAGCAGGATGTCGCCGAGCCCGAGCCGGCTGAGGTTGGGCAGCTTCACCTTGGCGGGATACTTGGAAAGCAGGTACTCCAGCGTGGACAGGCCCACGGCGTCGATGACCAGCAAAAGGGCGGTTTTCTGTTGTTTCATATTATCTCCTCGCGCTGTTTTACCTCCCGGCGGCGCGGCCGGGCGGGCGGCGCATACGGCGTTCCTCGCCCTTACCAGAAAATTATAGTATATCCTTACATATGAAATTTTTCCTCCTCGCCTGCTTTTTCCTGGCCGCCGCGCCCGCGCGCGCGGCCGAAGCCCTCCGCCACGACCTCAGGGCGGAGCTCCACCCCGCGGACGGACTGCTAAAGGCGTCGGACAAGGTCACCTTCCCGGCCCCGGCCGCCGAGTTCGTCTTCACCCTGCACAGGGGCCTGCGGCCCGCCTCCCCCGGCGGCGTTGTAGAGGAACTGCCGGGGGACGCCGCGGCCCGCTACGGCATCAACTCCTCCTCCGGCGGCGTAGAGGCCGCCTACCTCCTGCGTCTGACCAGACCGTCGGCCTCTTTCACGCTGAACTACGAGGGACGCATAGCTCACGCCCCCGGCGAGCAGGCGCAGGAGTACGCGCGCAGCTTCTCGGAGACCCCGGGCGTAATTTCGCCCGAAGGCTGCTATCTCTCCGGGGCCTCCGGCTGGTACCCGCATTTCCCCGGCCGTATGGTCTCCTACCGCCTGGAGACTTCGCTGCCGGCCCCCTACGCCTCGGTAGCCGGCGGCGACAGGGGTCGCCGCTCCGCGCGCGGCGGCCGGAACATAGAGGTCTGGGAGAGCGGCGCGCCGCAGGACGAGATCACCCTGGTCTGCGGCCGCTACGCCGAGTACGAACGGCGCGAGGGCGGTTTGACCTATGCGGCCTTCCTGCTTCAGCCGGACCCCGCGCTGGCCGGGCGCTACCTCGACGCCACCGCCAAGTACATAAAGCTTTATTCCGAACTGCTCGGCCGCTACCCCTACGGCAAGTTCGCGCTGGTGGAGAATTTCTGGGACACCGGCTACGGCATGCCCTCCTTCACGCTGCTGGGGAGCAAGGTGATACGCCTGCCGTTCATTATAAATTCCTCCTACCCGCACGAGATCCTGCACAACTGGTGGGGCAACGGCGTTTTCGTGGATTACCCGTCGGGGAACTGGTGCGAGGGACTGACGGCGTACCTGGCCGACTACCTGATAGCCGAGAACCGCGGCAAGGGCCGCGACTACCGCATGGCGGCGCTGCAGAAGTATTCCGACTACGTCTCCGGCGGTGCCGACTTCCCGCTGACGGAGTTCCGCTCGCGCCACTCCTCGGCCTCCGAGGCCGTCGGCTACGGCAAGATGATGCTGGTCTACCACATGCTGCGGCAGGCGCTCGGCGACCAGGGCTTCGCCCGCGGCCTGCGCGATTTCTACGCCGCCAACAAATTCCGCACGGCCTCTTTCGAAGACCTGCGCGCCGCCTTCGAGCGGGTCTCCGGGCCGGGCCGGCTCAAGCCCTTCTTCGACCAGTGGACCGCCCGCGCCGGGGCCCCCGACCTGCGCCTGAAGAACGTTAAACTTTCCCGCGGCCTGGAAGGCTACGAGCTGGAATTCACGCTGGAGCAGGCGCAGCCCGGCCCCGCTTACGAGCTGGAAGTGCCGGCCGCCGTCTTCCTGGAAGGGGCGGACGAGCCCAGGCTCAAGCGCCTGCCGATGACCAAAAAGACGGAAACCTATCATTACCCGTCGGCCGTGCGCCCGCTGCGGCTGGAGATAGACCCGGAGTTCGACCTGTTCCGGAGGCTGAGCCCGCTGGAGACGCCCCCCACCTTGTCGCGGCTGCTCGGGGCCTCCAGGCCCGCCATCATAGTACCGGCCGGCCCCGCCGGCGACCCCTGGCTCGGCCTGGCCGAAGTCTGGACCAAGGACAAGGCCAACCTGCCCCGGGTCTCCGACGACCTGGCGGTCACGGCGCCGCCCGCCGGGGACTCCTACTGGGTCTTCGGGGCGGAGAATTTGCTGACCAGGGATTTCGAAGAGGACCTGGCCGCCTACGGGGCGGCCTTCGGCCTGGACACCGTCACGCTGGACGGCCGCCGCTTCGCCCGGGACGGGCACACCTTCGTCTTCGCGGCCTATAACCCGGCCAACCCCGCGCGCTCGGGCGCGCTGGTGGTCTCCGGCGACACGGACAAGCTGCGCCTGCTGGCCGCCAAGCTGCCGCATTACGGCAAGTACTCCTGGCTGGTCTTCGACAAGGATATGAATTCGGTGGCCTCCGGAGTCTGGACCGTCTCTTCATCGCCGCTGTCGGCCGCGCTGGGCAGCAAGGCCCCCGCCGCCCGCGCCTACCCGGACCGCGCGCCCCTGGCCTGGCTGCCGTCCGCCTTCTCGGCGGAGCGCATGGCCGGCGACGCCCGGCACCTGGCGGCCCTGCCCGGAGGGCGCTCGCCCGGCACCCCCGGCCACAGGCGCGCCGGGGACTTTATCGAAGCCGCTTTTAAAAAAGCCGGGCTGAAACCCTTTGGCGCCTCCCCCCTGCGCGCCGGCCCCCCCGGCCGGGAGAATATAGTCGGGATGATAAAGGGAACCTCGCGGCCCGACGAGTACGTGGTGCTGTGCGCTCACTACGACCATTTGCCGCAAGCGGGCGGCGAGACGTTCCCCGGCGCCGACGACAACGCCTCGGGCGTGGCGCTGCTGCTGGAGCTGGCGCGCCATTACGCCGCCGCTCCCCCCGCCCGCTCCGTGATCTTCGCCGCCTTCGACGGCGAGGAAGCGGGCCGGCAGGGCTCCAAGGTCTTCGTGGCCGCGCTGGCGCCGGGCATGAGGGAGAAGGTTAACGCCGCGCTGAACTTCGACACCGTAGGCCGGCTCGGCGCGGGCAAGATCCTCGCGCTCGGGTCGGGCTCCTCCGACAAGTGGGTGCACATACTGCGAGGCGCCGGTTTCGTCACCGGGCACGACTACGCCCCCGCCGCCGACCTGGACTCCAGCGACCAGGCCAGCTTCATAGAGGCCGGCTTGCCCGCGCTGCAGTTCTTCAGCGGCCCGCACAAGGATTATCATAAGAGCACCGACACGAGCGACAAGCTGGACAGCCGGGGCATGGTAAAGGTCGCCGAGTTCGCGCGTGAGATAGCCGATTACCTGGCCGGCGACGCCGAGTTCATCACCAGGCCGGCCGGCGCCGCACCCTCCGCAGCCGCCCCCTCGGCGCCCCGCAAGGCGTCCACCGGACTGGTCCCGGATTTCGCTTTCCCCGGCGAGGGCGTGCGGGCGCAGGACATCACCCCTGGCTCGCCGCTCGACAAGGCGGGGCTGAAGCCCGGAGACGTGATAATCAAATTGGAAGGCGCGGCCGTAAAGGACCTGCGCTCGTATTCAGAGGAGCTGAAAAAATTCAGCCCCGGCCAGAAGATAAGAGTGACTTATCTGTCGGGCAGGGCCGAAGCGGCCGTGACGATAGAACTGGCGGGCCGGTAGTTAGGGCTTGTCTACGGTGCAGGTATTGATGCCCAGCAGCGTGTAGACGCCGCACCAGCCTATCAGGCCGGTGACGAAGGCCATCACGCCGGCCGCGGCCAGTATATAGGCCGCCGTGCCGCCCGTGCTGTAAGCGGCGAAACCCAGCGACGCGCCGGCCACCATCCTGACCACCCTGTCGAAATTCCCCACGTTCTTGGTTATCATATTCCCTCCTGAAATTAAACGGCCGCCTCGAGCACGGCCTTGAGCATGGCCGACTCCGGCTGCGCGCCGACCAGGCTGACCTTCTCGTTGAACACCACCTGCGGCACGCCGGACACCTCGTATTTGGCCGCCAGCTCCTGGAACTCGCTGGCCTCCACCATCTCGGCGGTGATCTGCGGGGACTGCAGGGCGAACTTGTGCGCCAGCACCACCGCCGAAGGGCAGTAGGGGCAGGTGGGCGTGACGAACACCTTGATGTTCACGGGCTTGGCCACGCCGGCCAGCGCCTGCACGGTCTCCGGCTGCAGGTCGGTGGCGGGAGAAGCGGAATTTTTAAGAGCTTCGAGCAGCGAGACGAACTCGTAGCCCGCCGGTATGCCGTAGAAGCGCACGCGACCGCCCTTTGGGCCCTCTATGACCGCGGCGGGGCTGAGCGTTATGCCGTAGGCGGCGGCCTTCTCCGTGTCGGTCACCCGGTTGTACACTTCGAGCTTGACCTTGTCCGACAGCGTGACCAGTTCCTTGTAAAAATCCTCGGCGGGGCCGCAGGTCTGGCAGAGCAGCGCCTCCTTGAAATAAACGATCTTCACCTCGGCCGGCAATTCAGCCAGGCGCTTCCTGACTTCGTCCGCGGTCTGCTGGTCCATGAATGTCATATGCTCGCTCCTTGTCGCCCCGGTGATATAAGATGCGCCCGGGGCGGAAAAGTTTCACCGCGCCGCCGCCAAGCAAAAAGGCACCCTTGCGGATGCCTTAAGCGTGAGAGGTACAGACTTTATTATATCACCTTCAGCACGCCCATGAAATCCCTCGGCGGGTCGGCCTCCAGGCGCACCGGCTTGCCGGTCTTCATGTCGTTGAACCGCAGCCGCCAGGCGTGCAGCATCAGCCGCGGGTACCTGGCCTGCTTGGCGGCGTCGCCGTAGAGCTTGTCGCCCAGCACGGGGTTGCCGATGGAATAGAGATGCGCCCTGATCTGGTGGCGCCGGCCCGTGGCGATGGACACGTCGAGGATGGTCGCGGTCTTGTGCCGCTCCAGCACCTCGTAGCGCGTGACCGAGGCCTTGCCGTCGAAAGCCACCGAGACGCGGCCCGAGCCGCGCTCCTTGAGGGGCTTGTCGATCTCGCCGCGCTTCTCCGCCACCTTCCCTTCGGCGACCACGAGGTAATGCTTCTCCACCTCGCGGGTCTCGAACAGGCCCGAATAGTAGCGGTGCGCGGCCTCGTTGCGCGCGAACATGATCAGGCCGCTGGCGTCGCGGTCCAGGCGGTGAACGACGAAGACCCGGCCATAGCGCTGGTGCAGCAGCCCTACGAGGTGCTTGGCCTTGGCCAGGTCGCCGCGCGCCGGCATGGTCAGCAGGCCGGAGGGCTTGTTCACCACCACCAGGTCGGCGGTCTCTCTTACTATCTCCAGGTCCAGTGGGTTCATGCGGCGTGAAAGTCCTTTTTATAAGCTTCGCCGGCGGCTATCGAGATGAAGCCGCCCGCGAGCAGGTAGATCATGGCCAGGAACATGGCGAACGGCAGGCCGGCGCCGTCCGAGACCACGCCCAGCAGGAACGGCGAGATCGCGTCGCCCAGCGCGTGGATGATGAAGATGTCCACGGCGAAGGCCATGGAGCGCATCGTCACCGGCACTACCTCCACGATGGCGGCGTGGTAGGGGCCGGAGTAGGCGAAGACGAAGAACTCGGCGCAGAACATCAGGCCCAGGCACAGGTTCAGCGAGTCGGCCATGATGGCCCCCACGCCGAACGGGATGCTCAGGAAGAAGCTCATATAGCCCACTATGAAATAAGAGCGCTTGGTGCGCTTGTGCAGCCAGTCCGCGGCCCAGCCGCCGGCGAAATTCCCCAGCAGGCCGGCCGCCACGGTGATGGCGCCGAACAGGAAGCCCGCCTTGGCCACCGACACGCCGAAGGTGCGCACGAAATAGGAGGGCATCCAGGCGGCCAGGCCGCCCACGGAGAAGGTGCCGATGGACTGGGCCAGGCAGATCAGCAGGAAAGTGCGGTTCTTGAACAGCGCGAAATAGCCGGAGAAGGCGATATGCTCGGTGCGGGCGTTCTTCTCGGGCGTCTCCCTGAGGAACAGCGCTATGACGCCCAGCAGCATGCCGGGCACGGCCACGATGAAGAAAGCGTTGCGCCAGCCGAAATGGTGGCCCAGGAAACCGCCCAGCAGGTAGCCCACGGCGCTGCCGGCGGGGATGGCCAGCGCGTACAGCGCCATGACGCGCGCCCGGCGCTCCGGCGGGAACCACTCGGCCAGGAAAGACGGGCAGACGGTGCCGTAGCCCGCCTCGCCGATGCCCACCGCGGAGCGGGTGGCTATCAGCTGGCCGTAGTTCTTCACCAGGCCGCTGAACAGCGTGGAGAGGCTCCAGAAGATAGCGCTGACGCCTATGATCAGCGGCCGGCGCACCCGGTCGCCGAAATAGCCGACGAAAGGCGCGAAGCACATGTAGACTATCATGAACGACGAGGCCAGGAAGCCCAGCTCCGCGTCGGAGAGGCGCAGGTCCGCCTTTATCAGCGGGAATACCGCGTAAAGCACCTGCCGGTCGATATAATTGAAGAGGCTGAGGCCGAAAACCAGCAGCAGCACCCCCCTGGCGTATTTTTTGTCGTTCATCGGAGGCTTAAATGATAGCAAAATGGTAATATGTAAAGGCCGGCAAAAACCCGGTTCCGCGCAACTTTTGGAGGATAAAATGAAAAAAACCGCTAAGAAGACCGCCCCCGCATCCGGGCTGACCTACGCCACCAAGAACGGCTACGAAAAGATCTCCCCCGCCGAACTGAAGCACTGCGAGGAGGTCAACCAGGCCTACCTGCAGTACATCACCAAGGCCAAGACCGAGCGCGAAGCCAGCGACGAGGCCATCCTGCTCCTCGAGGCCGCCGGCTTCAAAAACATGAGAGACTTCGAGAAATCCGGCACCCGCCTGAACCCCGGCGACAAGGTTTACCGCTCCAGCGAGGGCAAGACCCTGATGGCCGTGGTGGTCGGCAAAAAGCCGCTCGCCGAAGGCATGCATATCGTCGGCGGCCACACCGACGCCCCCCGCATCGACCTCAAGCAGAACCCGCTCTACGAGAATTCCGAGCTGGCCCTGTTCGACACCCATTATTACGGCGGCATCAAGAAGTACCAGTGGGTCACCATCCCGCTGGCGCTGCACGGCGTGTTCGTAAAACCCGACGGCAAGAAGGTGAAGATCGCCATCGGCGAAGACCCCGCCGACCCGGTGCTCTGCATCACCGACCTGCTGCCGCACCTGGCGGCCGACCAGTACAAGAAGACCATCGGCGAAGCGATAACCGGCGAGGGCCTGGACGTGCTGGCCGGCACCATCCCGACCTCCGACAAGGACAAGAAGGAGAAGGTCAAGCACAACATCCTCTCCATCCTCCACAAGAAATACGGCGTCACCGAGGCCGACTTCCTCTCGGCCGAGCTGGAGCTGGTACCCGCCGCCGCGCCGCGCGAGGCCGGCCTGGACCGCTCGATGATCCTGGGCTACGGCCACGACGACCGCGTCTGCGCCTGGACCGGCCTGCGGGCCATCCTCGACCTCAAGGGCACGCCGGAATACACTTCCTGCGTGCTGCTCTGCGACAAGGAGGAGATAGGCTCCGTCGGCGCCACCGGCATGGCCTCCAACCTCTTCGAGAACGCTTCCGCGGAACTGCTCAACCTCACCACGGACTCCTACAGCGAGCTGACCCTCAAGCGCGCGCTGCACAACAGCTGGATGCTGTCGGCCGACGTCAACGCGCTGTTCGATCCCATGTTCCCCTCGGTCTCCGACAAGCGCAACACGCCGCACATCAACCACGGCGTCTGCGTGACCAAGTTCACCGGCAGCCGCGGCAAGTCGGGTTCCTCCGACGCCTCGGCCGAGTTCATGGCCCATATACGCCGCATCTTCGATAAGAACGGCGTGGTCTGGCAGACCGGCGAGCTGGGCAAGGTGGACCAGGGCGGCGGCGGCACCATCGCGCAGTTCATGGCCCGCTACGGCATGCAGGTGGTGGACTGCGGCGTGGGCCTGTTCTCCATGCACGCGCCGATGGAGCTGGCCGGCAAGCTGGACATCTACATGGCCTACAAGGGCTACCTGGCCTTCCTCAAGGACGGCAGGAAATAACCCCGGGTACGGGGAGCGCCCCGCGGCGCTCCCCGGCTGATTTATGCTCATCAAACTACTGATCACCGGCGGCACCTTCGACAAGGAGTACAACGAGCTCAACGGCGAGCTCTTCTTCCGCAAGTCCCACCTGCACGAAATGCTGGCGCTGGGCCGCTCTCGCGTGCCCGTGAAGGTGAAGACGCTGATGATGATAGACAGCCTCTTCATGACGGCCGCCCACCGCGCCAGGATCCTTAAGGAGTGCCTGGCCGCCAGGGAGAAGCATATCGTCATCACGCACGGCACCGACACCATGCCGGAGACGGCGGCCCTGCTGGGCCGGCGCATCACGGACAAGACCGTGGTGCTCACCGGGGCGATGATCCCCTACAAGTTCGGCTCTTCCGACGGGATGTTCAACCTGGGCTCGGCCCTGTCCTTCGCGCAGGTGCTCCCCCCGGGGGTCTACATCGCCATGAACGGCAGGTATTTCAACTGGAACAACGTGCGCAAGAACAAGCCCAAGGGCGAGTTCGAGGAAGTGAAGTAGCCGCGGCCCGCAAAAGAAAAAAACCCCGGGAGGTCCCGGGGTTTTTTCACGCCACGAAAGCCTAGAAGAGACGCCGCGCCTTGCTCCATTTCGCCCCGCTGCCTTCGTTGACCAGCACGGTCTCCTTGCCGGAGCCGTCTATCCAGACCGCCGCCGTGCCCTTCATCTTGCCGATTATGCCCAGAGCCTTTTCCTTGCCCATCACGGCCAGCACGGCCGAGGCCAGGAAGCTCTCGCTCTCCAGCTTGGGAAAATAGACGACGAGGCTGGAGAAATCCTCCAGCGGGTAGCCGGTCTTGAGGTCCAGCATGTGGGAGTACAGCTTGCCCTCTATCTGTACGAAATGCTCCCGACCCGACGAGGACATCAGCACGCCGTCGCCGAAGGAGAAAGAGCCGAAGGATTTGTCATCGTTAAAGGGGTCGGTGACGGAATATTCCCAGTCCCGCCGGCCGTAGGCGAGCATGTTGCTGCCCAGGCGCAGTTCCACCGGGTACGGCGGGGCCATCTGCCTGAGCAGCTCGGCGGCCCGCACGAAGCAGTAGCCGCGCAATATGCCGCCCAGGTTGATCTGCACCGGCCTGGAGAAGCGCACCATCAGGCGCGCCGGGTCCACCTGTATGTTATTGGACCCCATGGTGGCCAGCGCTCGCTCTATGTCCTCTTTGGCCGGCATCTTCTTGGTGGAGGCGGCCTCTTTCCAGATGGGCCACAGCGGGGCGAAGGTGATGTCGAAGGCGCCGTCCGTCAGGCGGTAATAGTCCAGCGCCAGCCGCAGCAGTCCCATGAACTCGGCGTCCACCTTCACCCACTCGCCGTAAGCCTTCCTGTTGACCAGCGAGGTCACGCTGTAGGGGTCGCTGAAGCTGAACTCGCCGGAGATGCGGTTCCACTCCCCCAGCACGGCGTCGGCTATGGCCTTGCCGGCGGCCTCGTCGGCGCCGTAGACTATCACCTGGGCCGGCACGTTCATGATGGCCGAAGTCTGCCGGTAAGCGTCCTGGCCGCTCTTGCCGCAGCCGGCGAGGGCCAGCGCGGCGGCCAGGGCCGCGGTTCTCAGCGAAGTATTGGTCATGGTCTCCCCCTGCTCATACAATGAAAATACCTTTTTTAGCGGCGCGCGTTCAATACCGCAGCCCGCTGTATAACCGGGCAGGATATTTTGTATTCTAAATTCCATAAAGCCGGCCGTTCCCGGCAAAGCCAAAGGGGTAACAGATATGAGCAAGATCCTCGCGTTCTCCATCATCTTCGGCCTGGCCGCGCCGTCTCCGGCAGTCTCCGCGGCCCCGGCCAAAACGCAGGCGCCCGCCACCCGCGAACTTTCGGACCTCGCCGACAGCCTGGCCAAAGGCCTTAAGAGCCGGCCCGGCCTCAAGCTGGCCGTCCTGGCTTTCCCCTACACCAGCGAAAAGGCCTCCGACGGGCCGGTCATCATACAGGAGCGCCTCACCACCCTGCTGGCCCAGAAGAAGAAGATAGTCCTGGTCGAGCGCGGCCTGCTCAAGAAAGTGATGGAGGAGCTCAACCTGCAGGCCTCCGGCGCCATCGACGAGGAGACCGCCCGCAAGCTGGGTAAGCAGCTCGGGGCGGACGCCGTGGTAACAGGTACGCTCAACGACCTCTCCGACGGTGAGACCGAGGTCAACGCCCGAGCGGTGGAGACCGAGACCGGCAAGATCCTGGCCGCGGCCTCGCTGGCCGTGCGCCGCACCTGGAAGGACTCCGCCGCAGTTACCGTAAAACCGCCGCAGGACTTCGGCTCCAAGCCGCTGGTGCAGGTGGCGGTACTGCTGGACACCTCCGGTTCCATGGACGGCCTGATCAACCAGGCCCGCACCCAGCTCTGGAAGATCGTCAACGAGCTGGTCACCGCCGAGAAGAGCGGGTCCAGGCCCCGCATCGAGGTGGCCCTCTACGAGTACGGCAACTCCGGCCTGGGCGCTGAAAAAGGCTGGCTGCGGCAGGTCATGCCTTTCACCACCGACCTCGACGCCGTGGCCAAGGAGCTGTTCGCCCTCACCACCAACGGCGGGGACGAGTACTGCGGCCTGGCCATAAAGACCGCCGTGGAGGAGCTCAAGTGGAGCCCCAAGTCCGACGTCTATAAAGTCATTTTCATAGCCGGCAACGAGCCGTTCACGCAGGGCGCCGTGCCGTTCCAGGACGCGGTGGCCAAGGCCAAGGCCAAGAACATCTTCGTCAACACCATTTTCTGCGGGCCCCGCCAGCAGGGCATAGCCACGCAGTGGAAGTCCGGGGCCGACCTGGCCGAGGGCGATTTCACCAATATAGACCAGGGCGCGGCCGACTACGCCGTAACCGCCCCGCAGGACGACCGGATAGCGCAGCTCAGCAGCCAGCTCAACGACACCTACGTGGCCTACGGCGCCTCCGGCAGGAACAAGATGGAAGAGAAGCGCAGCGTGTTCTCAAAGGTGATGGGCGCCGGCGCCTCCGTGGCCGCCGAGCGCGCGGCATACCAGTCCAACGCGGCCCCGGCCGTGGCCGAGGCCGACTCCTCCTGGGACGCCGTCTCGGCGCTGGAGAGCGGTAAAATGAAAAAGGACCAGCTCAAGACCGAGAGCCTGCCCGAAGAACTGCAGAAGATGAGCAAGGCCGAGCGCGAAAAATATCTGGACCAGAAGCTGGCCGAGCGCCGCAAGCTGCAGGCCGAGATAGCCCGCCTGCAGACGCAGCGCAAGGCCCATATCGCGGCCGAGGAAAAGAAGGCCGCCGGCGCCTCCACGCTGGACAAGGCCATGATCGATTCCATACGCAGGCAGGCCGTGACGCGCGGCTACAAGTTCGACAAGTGACGCCCCGCTCCGCCGCAGACGCAGCCGGGCGCGCCCGCGGGCCGGGCCGCCTCGCGCGCGCCCTGGCGGGAGCGCTGCTGCTGCCGGCAACCCTGGCCGCCGAGCCGACGATAGAGCAGAAGGCGGCGCAGCTGCTGATAGTCTCCACCGAGGCCTCCGACATCGCCGTGGCCTCCGCGGCCGCGGCCTCCGGCGTGGGCGGCATACAGCTGCAGTGGGGCTCCTACTCCCTGGAGGAGACCCGCAAGCTCAGCGAGACGCTGCAGGCCGCCGCGGCGCGCTCCCCGCTCGCCACGCCGCTGTTCATAGCCGTGGACTACGAGGGCGGCAGCGTGTACGTGCCCACCACGCTGGGCCTGCTGGAACTCCCCACCAACATGATGCTCGGGGCCGCCGACGACGAGAACGGCACCGCCTCCCTGTTCTACCTGGCCGGCAAGGAACTGCGCCGCGCCGGCATCAACATGGCCTTCGGCCCGGTGCTGGACATCAACACCAACCCGAAGAACCCCATCATCGGCATCCGCTCGCTGGGTTCAGACCCGGCGGCGGCCTCGCGGCTGGGCGGCGCCATCATCAACGGCCTCAAGGCCGCGGGCGTGATAGCCGTGGCTAAGCATTTCCCGGGGCACGGCGCGGCAGAGAAAGACTCGCACAAGACCCTGCCCGAGATCTCCATCTCTACGGCCGAGCTGCACACGGCGCATTTGGTCCCCTTCAAGGCGGCCATCGCCCTGGGCGTGCCGGCCATCATGACCGCCCACATCCGCTACCCGGCGCTGGACTCCGCGCCGGCCACCCTCTCGCGCGCGGTGCTGGCCGGCCTGCTCAAGAAGGACCTCGGTTACGCCGGGCTGGTAGTCACCGACAGCCTGGACATGCGCGCCATCACCCTGCGCCTGCCGGTGCGCAAGGCCGCGGCCGCCGCGCTCAAAGCCGGCGCGGACCTGCTGCTCATCGGCCGCGGCGATCCCCGCGCGGCCGTGCGCGAGATAGCCAGGCAGGTGCGCTCGGGAGAGATCAACGAGACCCGCCTGAACGACGCCTACCACAAGGTGCTGGCCGCAAAGCGCGCGGCCGGCCTGTTCGAAGCGGCCGAAACACCCTCCCCCTTCGACAAGGCCTACCTCGGCGTGACCGGCGAACTTTCGCGGCGGGCCGTGACCCTGGTCAGGTCCGGCGGCCTGGTGCCCCTGCCCAAAGGCAAGAAGGTCGCGGTCATCATCTTCTCGCCGCAGCGCTTCGCCGAAAACTCTATACACCTCTACCGCACGCTGCTCGAGGCCGGCTACGAGACCAGCCAGTATTTCTTCGGCATAGGCCTTAAAGAGGGAGAACTGCGGACGATAACCCGCGCGGCCGCCGAGGCGGACATCCTGGTGCTGGGCAGTTTCCAGTGGGCCGGGGCGCAGAACGCCAGCCAGCGCGACGCCATCAACGTGCTGATCAACTCCGGCAAGCCGGCGGTGCTGCTGAGCCTGATGAACCCCTACGACCTGGCCTCCTATCCCGGCGCGCCGGGCGCCATCGCCCTCTACGGCATGACCGCCCCCTCCATGGCGGCCGCGGGGGAGATACTCACCGGCAGCCTGGTCCCGTCCGGCCGCCTGCCGGTGGTGCTGCCTCAATAATATGAACCTACGCCGCCTGCTCGTCATCTCCCTGGTAACGCTGGCCGCCGGCCTGGCCGTGCGCCAGTGGGTGGCCGCGCCCATCTACGTGGCCAGCGACTCGATGGCCCCCACGATGCGCAAAGGCCACCGCCTGATACTCGACCGCGTCACCTACCGCTTCCGCGCCCCGCGCCGCGGCGAAGTGATCTCGTTCAAGTCGCCCGAAGGGCAGGATTACGGCATGGTCAAGCGGGTGATCGCCGTGGGCGGCGACATGGTGGAGCTCAGGGAGAAAAAGGTCTATCTCAACGGCGAGCCGCTCTACGAGAGTTACGCCTACTACGCGCGCCCGGACGAGAGGCTGGTAGGCGACACCCTGGGGCCGCTTACCGTGCCGGAGGGCCACTTCTTCGTACTGGGCGACAACCGCGACAATTCCTACGACTCGGCCTCCTGGAAGGACCCTTCCACCGGCGAGCCGCTGCATTTCCTCCCCCTCTCCGCCGTCAACGGCAAGGTGCGCGGGGCCTACTAATTTATTTATTTGTATAATTAAGCGACGCAACAGCGGTTTACCAAAGGAGAGCGCATGTCACCGAAGATCATCGGTTTTTTCGGAGTATTCGTCCTGCTGGGCATAGCCTGGCTCGCCAGCAAGAATAAAAAGGCGATCAACTATAAGACCGTCGCCGCCGGCCTGCTGCTGCAGATCACTTTCGCCGTCATCGTCCTGAAGCTGCCCATAGGCCGGTACTTCTTCGCCACGATGAACGACGTCATAGTCAAGCTGCTCTCGTTCTCCGACAAGGGCGCAGAATTCGTCTTCGGCTCGCTGGTCAGCAACCCCGCGATGGGCTTCATCTTCGCGGTGCGCGTGCTGCCCACCATCATCTTCGTCTCCGCCCTCATGTCCGTGCTGTACTACCTCGGCATCATGCAGAAAGTCGTGCTGGTCTTCGCCAAGGTCATGGCCAAGGTCATGGGCACCTCCGGCTCCGAATCCCTCTCCGCCAGCGCCAACGTCTTCGTGGGCCAGACCGAAGCCCCGCTCGTGGTGCGGCCCTACGTGGCCAGCATGACGCAGTCGGAGCTCATGGCCATCATGACCGGCGGCATGGCCACGCTCTCGGGCGGCATCATGGCCGCCTACGTCGGCCTGCTGAAGGACGCGGTGCCGGACATCGCCGGCCACCTGCTCGCGGCCTCCATAATGGCGGCCCCCGCGGGCCTGGTCATGGCCAAGATCATAGTGCCGGAGACCGAGGAATCCGAGACCAAGGGCGTCGTCAAGATGCAGCTCGAGATCACCGACGCAAACGTGATCGACGCCGCGGCCAACGGTTCCACCGTAGGCATGCAGCTGGCCATCAACGTGACCGCCTGCCTGGTGGCCTTCATGGCCATCCTGGCCATGGCCAACTTCATGCTCGGCTACGGCGCGGGCTTCGCCGGCGTCGAAGGCCTGACTTTCGAGAAGGTATTCGGCTGGATCTTTACCCCGCTGGCCTGGGTGATGGGCGTGCCTTCCAACGAGGTGCAGCAGGTGGCCAGCTGGATGGGCCAGAAGACCATCCTCAACGAGTTCGTGGCCTACCTGAACATGGCCACCTACCTTAACGCCAACCCCGGCGTGATGAGCGAACGCTCGGTAGCCATGGCCTCCTACGCCCTCTGCGGCTTCGCGAACATCCTGTCCATCGCCATACAGATTGGCGGCATCGGCGCGATGGCTCCCGAGCGGCGCCATGACCTCGCCAAGCTCGGCCTCTACGCCCTGCTGGCCAGCTCGCTGGCCGGCTTCCTGTCGGCTACCGTCGCCGGGCTGCTGCTCTAACCCCGGCCGGGCATAAAAAAGGGCGGACCAGCGTCCGCCCTTTTTCTTTGGCCGGACGCCCTTATTTTTTAAGCTTCCAGAGTTTCACGGTCTTGTCCTTGGAGGCGGAGGCCAGAGTACGGCCGTCGGGAGAGAAGGCCACCGCCTCCACGCTGCCGTCGTGATCCTTGAGCTCCATCGCCGGCTTCTTCTGTGCGCCCGCGAAATTCCAGACCCGGACCAGGCCGTCCATGCCGCCGCTGGCTATGCGCCTGCCGTCCGGGGAAACGGCCACCGCCCTGGCCCCGCCGGGATGGGCCGCGAAAGAGTTCACCATCGCCCCGTCGGAGAGCCGCCAGACCTTCACCAGGCCGTCCAGGCCGGCCGAAACGGCATGTTTTCCGTCCGGGGAGATGGCCACCGCCCGGACCGCCTCGGCGTGGGCCTCTATGGTCCTGGTGATCTTGCCGTCGTTCATGTTCCAGACCGTCACGGAGCCGTTGCTGTTGCCGGAGACCAGGTAGCTGACGGCGGGAAAGAAATCCAGGGAGTTGGCTGTTTCTACCGGCCCGTTCATCACCTTGTATTTCTCGCCTTCCGGGAAGGTCCACAGCCCTATGCCGCCGTAGCCGGCCGCGCCGACGTACTCGCCGCCGGGAGAGAAGCGCACGCCCAGCACGGCGTGCGTATGAGGCGTTATGCTCTTAAAGCTCTTGCCGGAGGGCACGGCCCAGACCTCGATGGTCTTGCTGTCGGAGGAAGCCAGGTAATCCCCGTCCGGCGAGAAGGCCAGCGTCCAGACGGCCTCCCGGTGGCCGCCCATCACCTTCTTGACCTTGCCGGTCTTCACCACCCAGAGGGCCACGCCCGCGTCCAGGCCGGCGGAAGCCAGGTATTTCCCGTCCGGCGAAAAAGCCACGGCCTCCACGGCCGCGCTGTGGCCGAAAAGCGTCAGCGGCGGCTGAGCGGAGGCCGTACCGCAGAAAAGCAGCAATAGCGATAAATAAGACATTTTCTGTCCCCCTTTACGGGACTATTCTACACAAAACCCGCCCAGGCCGCAACGGCCCGCCGCGAAATATTCTAGAATTGGCTTATGGGCCTGAAGCTCCTGATAAATTCGCTGTTCCGCGGCGGCGCCGAAAAGCAGTTCGCCGCCCTGTCGGCCCTGCTCCCGCACGACGACATCATCCTCCTGGAGGACGAAGTAGCGCTGCCGCTGCCGCGGCGGCCGCTCATACTGTCGGACCACAGGGCCGCCACCTCCTCCCTGCTCAAGACCGCCTGCATCCCCCTCTACGCGCGCCGCCTGGCCGCCCAGACCGGCCCCGGCGACACCGTGCTCTCGTTCATGGAGCGAGCCAACATAGTCAACGTGGTGGCCGCCGCCCGCAGCGGGCACCGGGCCGTGATCTGCGAGCGCACCAGCCCCTCGGGAGAATTCTCGGGACTGCGCGGCGCGCTGATGCGGCCCCTGATACGCCGCTACTACCCGCGCGCCGCGCTGGTGGCAGCCAATTCGCTGGGCGTCAGGCGCGACCTGCTTGAGAATTTTTCCGTGCCGGAAGAGAAGCTGGCGCTGGTCCCCAACGGCTGCGATACGGCCGGCATAGCCCGCCTGGCCGCGGCCCCGCTGCCGCCGGAGTGGGCCCGGGTCTTTGAGCGGCCGTCTATTGTTACCGGCGGCAGGCTTACGGCGGCCAAAGGCCACTGGCATCTGCTGAGGATATTCCGCGAACTTTCCAAGGACCTGCCCGGCGCGGCGCTGGTCTTCCTGGGCGAGGGCGAGCTGGAGAAATACCTGCTGGACCTGTGCCGCGGCCTGGGGCTGCGCGCTTTCGCCGGCCCCGGCGCTCCCCCGCCCGACGCCGACGTCTATTTCGCCGGCTACCGGCCGAACCCGCATATGTTCGTCTCCCGGTCCCGGCTCTTCGCTTTCACTTCTCTCTGGGAAGGTTTCCCCAACGCCCTGCTGGAGGCCATGGCCTCCGGGGCGCCCGTTATCTCCGCCGACTGCGATTCCGGCCCCCGCGAGTTGCTGGCGCCAGCCTCGCTGCCGGCAGGCCGCGCCGCGGCGCCGGAGCGGGCCGAGTACGGCATACTGATGCCGCCCCTTTCCGGCGCCCGCCGCGGCCCCTCCGCCCCGCTCGAAGCTGCCGAACAAGCCTGGGCGGCCGAGCTGGGAGAGCTGCTCCGCGCGCCCGCCGCGCTCAGGGTCTACGCCGCCGCGGGCAAAAGAAGAGCGGCGGATTTCGAACTTTCGAAAACCGCCGCGCTATGGGCGGATCTGCTGGCGCCCCGCCCTACCACATAAAGTAAACTTCCTCTTTCTCTTCGGACCGCTTCTTCTCCGGCGGCGCTTTGGTGCCGCCCTGGCGCCCCGGAGCGGCCTTTTTCACCGCCCGCGGCGGCAGGCCGCCGAAAGGCCTGCGCCTGGCCTCGTCCGGCCGGGCCGCCCCGAAACTCAGCGCCACGGTAACGCGGTGGGCGTCCCCGAGTTCGCCGTACGGCGCGAAGGCGTAATCCACGCGCAGGTCCCTGTTGGTGAGCCCGATGCCAGCCGAGAAGCCGGTGCCGGCGTAGCTGCTGCGGCCCGTCTTGTAGCCGCCCCTGAAGTAAAAATATTCCTGCGGCCCCGCCGTAAGGCGGGCCTCCGCTCCCAGCGCCGCGGCCGCGTCGGAGCCGCCGGCCTTTACCGCCTCGGCGGCGGCCAGGAAATTGCCCAGGAAAGACCGGGAGATGCCCGCGCGCAGCACCAGCGGCAGCGGGAAACTGCGCGAGCCCAGCTTGAGGGCCGAGCCGAAATTAGCCGCGGAGACGCCGGCGCGCCAATCGCCGAACGCCTTCAGCAGTCCGGCGTCCCCGGCCCAGGCGCTGGCGCTCAGGCCGTCGGCGCGCTGGGTCAGGAACTTTAACGCGGCGCCGCCGTAGAACTCCCGCCCGAGCGCGGCAGCGGCGCCGGCCGACACGACGCCCTCCAGGGCGCTGAAAGAGCCGGTACGCGCTCCGGCCGCGTCGTATTTATCCATGCTACCGGAGAGCAGCAGGTTCGCGCCGCCGAACAGCGTCAGCCGGGCCCCCAGCGGGTGCACATAGGCGGCGGACTCGTTGCGCATCTCCTGCAGCCACTCGTTATGCCCCACCAAAACTTCCTTCCGCTCGGCCAAAGCCGGGCCGGCCGGGTTGTAGAACACGCTCAGCGCGTCGTCGCCGGCGGCGCAGTAGGCCCCGCCCATGGCGGCGCCGCGCGCCCCGGCGTCCAGTTTCAGAAATGGCAGCGCGTCGCCTCCCGCCCCGCCCGAGGCCGGGGCGGCGGAGAACAAAGCGATTATGACCGCTGCCGCTAGTTTCATAAATTACCAGACCAGGAAGAACTTGCCGCTGCCCTTCCCCCTGTTGTCCGTCTTGACCACGTAGATATACAGCCCGCTGGCCGCCCTGGCGCCGCTCTTGTCGCGCCCGTTCCAGGAAATCGCGTTCAGCGCGTTCACGCCGTCGGAGCGCGTCAGCTCCCGCACCAGTTCGCCGGCTGAATTGAAAATATAGGCCCTGGTCCCGACGGCGTCTATGGGGACGCCGTCTATGGTCAGCGAGGAGGCGGTCCGCAGGTCGCAGGGGTTCGGGTAGGCCCGCAGCTCGCCGATGCCGGGACCGGCGTCGCCGGCGGCCCTGACCGAGTAGACCGAGAAATGCGCCACCTGGGCGGAAAGGGTGTTGGCCCCGGCGTCGCGCGTGACGCCGGGCACCGGGGTCCAGCGGCCGGCGGCGGTGTCCAGGTAGTAGATCCAGGCTTTGGACTCCTCTATCAGGTCCATGTCTATCCGGCCGTCGTTATCGGCGTCCGGGTAGCCCAGGGTGATCGTCACCGGCGCGGCGAAAGTCGTAACGGGCGCGCCGGCGGTGGTCCGGGCGGAAAAGTCGCGCGCCAGGTCGTAGCCGTAGATCTTGAAAGAGTCCGGCGAAGAGGCGTCGGGCCCCGCCAGCGCCGCCGCCGGCGCGGTGGAAACGGAAAGGAGGATGGTCCCCAGGTAGGCCCCGGCCGGCAGCGTTATGCCCGAGCCGTCGCTGTTGTACACCGAGCCGCCGGAGGCCCCGTCCAGGGCGTAGTTTATCGTAAAAGTAACGCCGGAAGTGATTGAGGTGCCGTTATTCCCCGCCGCGTCGGCCGCGGCGAACTGGAAGGAGGCCGTGCCGGTGGAGAGGTAAGATTCTATGTACCCGGAGGCTGTCCAAGTGGACCCGGTCAGGAAAGTAAGCGTCAGCGGAACTATGCGCCCGGTGGACGTGACGAAACGCAACTGCGGTGCGGTCGGCAGCGGGTTGGCCTCGGTAACTATCAGTTTGGCCGTAAAAATGCCTGTCCGGGCCGGCAGCGCCGTGGCGATCTCCACCTTGGCCGAAGGGCTTATGGTGTCCGTCTTCTGGCCGTCGGAAGCGGTAGGCGTGGAGTAGAAACCGCCGGTGTTGTGAGCCCGCACCGAGAAATAATAGGTGGTGGCCTGCGCCAGCCCCAGGCCGGCACGCGTCACGTAGGTGTTCATGCCCACGCTGGTCCAGCCCGCGGTCTGCGTGCCGCCCGGCGTGGTGCCGATGGCGTACTCGTAGCGGTCTATGTTCTCGGAGGGCGACTCCGGCCAGTAGGCCGAGAGCGTGGTCAGGGAGCGCACGTAATCTATGTCTCCCTCCGTACCGTCGTGAACGTAGGCCACGTCGGAAGGGGACTGCGTGTCCACGGTCTGGCCGTTGGAACGGGTTTCGGCGGAGAACACGCCGACGCCGCTCATCGCCTTGACGCTGAAATAGTAGATCTGGCCCGGCGTAAGCGTGAGGCCGGAGCGGGTTACGGACAAGGAGAGGCCGTTGGAGGTCCAGTCCGCCACGTTGGTGCCGCCCGGCGCGGTGCCGATGGCGTAGTAGTAGCCGGCCAGGCCGGTCTCGGGGTCGCCGGCCGAAGCCGGCCAGTTGGCGGAGAGCTGCGTCAGCGAGCCCGTGGTGGCGATGTCGCTGCCGGTGGTCAGGCCGTCGTAGACGGCGGCCACGGCGGCCGGCGGCGTGACGTCGGTGGTGCCCAGGTAGAAAGTCATCTCCGCGCCGGTGGCGGACACCGCGCTGATGGGCAGCTTCAGGTTCTGGCCGGAGTAACTTTTGCTGTTGGGAGCCGTAGCGTCCGTAAAATCGGTATTATTGCCCGCCCGGTAATAGTCGGCGTCGTCTCCGATCGTATAGCTGTTGTAGGCGGCCGTAAGGTGCTGCGTGCCGCTGGCCTCTTCCAGGTCCACTTTGTAATGGGCGGGGTTGTCGTTACCCGCCATCGACTCGTCGACATGCCACACCAGCAGGCCGCGGGAGGAGCCGGGCAGGTAGGCGTCGAAGCCGTAGCCCTGCCGGTTCTCTATCAGGAAATATTCGGAGGCCGGGAAGGCCGCGTCGCGCAGCAGGTACAGCGCGGCGGGGTCCGCGGCTATGCGGCCCAGCGACTTGGTGCCTATCGTCGTAAGCTGCGTGGCCGCGGCCCAGCCCAGGTTTTTCTTGGGCCAGGCGCTCAGGTGGGCCGGGGAGGCGCCGTCCTCGTCCGCGCCGTTCCAGGAGCCGCCGCTCATCAGGCAGAAACTGCCTACGCCGTTGCTGTTGTACGTGGTGTCGTAAAGGTCGGGGAGCCCCAGGAAATGGCCGGTCTCGTGGCAGATGACGCCGATGCGGGAGATGCCCTGGGACGAGGGCGTGTCGCTCCAGCCGCGTATCTCCGCCTCGGTATGATAGGCCTCCATCCTGACCCCGTCGTAGGTGAGCGGGGTTATCAGTTCCCACTGGTGCGACCATATGGCGTCCGTCGGGTTGTCAGTATACTCTTCGGCGAAGCCGGAGTGGATGACGGTCAGGCCGTCCACCTCGCCGTCGCCGTTGCCGTCCGCCTGGCTGAAATCGAAGTTCGAGGCCTCCAGGGCGTTGATGGCGTCGCGCACCATTTCGCGCGGCCGCAAGTCGTAACCGTCCACGTCGTTGGCGCCGTAATAGGCCTGGTTCTGCGGCAGCGTCACCCAGGCCGTCACCACGGACTGCACCGTCAGATTGCCGTAGGACGTCTCCAGAAAATAGTCTTTTACGGAACCGACGGCGCCGTCGAGATTGTAGCCCACCTGGTTGAAGAGGTTATTGAAAGAGGTCTGGCTGTGCGTGGCGGCCTGGTCGGAGAACCTGGCCAGTATCACCAGGTTCTTCATAGTGCCGGTCAGTATGGGCGCGCGGGCCGGCTGCGCGGCGGACGGCGCTATAGCGGAAGCCTGCCCGCCCAGGACCGAGGAAACCCTTAAAGGCGAGGCGGAGGCGCGCGCGCGCCTGGCGGCTTCGTCGCGCCGGCGGCGCTCGGCCCCGGCTTTGACGCGCCTGTCGTCCCGCAGCCCCTTCTTAAAGCCCGCTTTATCCGGCTCTACCGAACCTACGCGGTGGGCGCCCGGCCGCAGCGAGCCGTCGCCGGCCTTCTCCGCGTAAAACCAGGTCCTGGCGGCCTTGTCCTTGAGCACTGTATAGCCGTCCCGGTCCTCGTGCCAGTGATGATACTCGTCGCCGCGCAGCCGCACCGTCACCGTGGAGCCGTCGGCCTGCGCCACCGCGGCGGCGCGCGGGTTGGCCGGCACGGCGTAGGCCGCGCCCGCAAGGCACAGCAGCAGCGCGGGCGCCAGCAGCAGGTTCGATGTTGAGGCCTTGGTCGGGGTCATAATCAGCGGGCGCGTCCTTTCTTCTTGCGGGCGCCGGTGGCGCCCGGAACTATCTCTATGGGGGCGGACCAGTCACCGGCCCGCCGTCCGTCCGAACCCATGAAGCGCAGGTACTGGCCGGGCGCTACGGCGACCGGCAGGCCGGAGAGCCTGTAGGCGCAGGTATCGGTGAAAACATCGGCCAGCGGCGCCTCGAAATCGGCGGTATTGGAGAGCTGCAGCCGGAAGTACCTGTCGCCTGGGGCGTGCTGCCAGGTCACCGCGCCCTTGTTCAGCGGCGCTTTGGCCTGCGCGGGCGCGGGCCGTGAAACGGCGGCGCCCCCCGCGGGGTTGGAGACCGCGAAACTGTAAGCGGAGGTGTAGGGCATTTCCCAATACTTCCCCGTGTTTAGGAGCACCACCGGCGCGACGCGCCAGTAATAGATCCCGTCCTCCAGCAGCGAGGGATAGAGCAGGTACTGGTTGTCTCCGATGCCGGTCTCCAGGAAGATCTTGGAGAAATCCTCGGCGCGGCTGATCTGCAGCCGGTAGGACGTGGCTTTCATGACGTCGTTCCAGGCCAGGCGCAGGCCGCGCCGCCCGGCTTTCTGCACCCGGTTGCTTACCACCAGCGGGGCCACGGGCGGGTCCTCCACGAAACGCTTGTTCCAGGCGTTCACGGCGAACACGGCGTTCTCGCCGTAGCGGGCGAAGGAGGCCCAGTCGTCCACCTTCTGGCGGTAGACCTTGGCGCCGTATTTCTTCTCCAGTTCCTGGTCGAGGTCCTGGGGGATATGGCCCACGAAGACGCTGGGCGGGTGCGACTCGAGCAGTTTCGCCCCCTTCTTCTCCAGGTAGTCCTGGAACTTGCGGTCGAAGGCCGTTTCGGAAGGGACCACCAGCAGCGCGTTGGCGGGAGCCTCGGCGGCCGGGGCCGGCGAGTTGAGAAAAGACGAGGCCGCCAGCGCGGCGGCGAACAGGAGCGGAATCCTTATTTTCATGTTTTCACCTGCTTACATTATAAACGCGTGGTATGACGGATTTGTTGCGTCGTTTTGGTAAAATCTATCTATGGAAGAACGCCGCCTGGCGGTCAACGAAGAGTGCGTGGAGCCGGAGCTCGTCAGCCCCGGCGGCCAGGGCCCGCGCGCTTCCGGCCCGCGGCCGGGGCCAGTCCCCCCGCCGCAGCCGCCCGGCCTGCTGGCCCGGCTGAAGGCCCTGATAGCCGCCGGCCTGGCCCTGCTGGGTTTCGCCCTGCTGGTCTCCGGCGCGCTGCTGACCTCCACCGTCATCGGCGCCATCATCGGCATCCCGCTCCTGCTGCTGGGCGCCCTGGTCTTCTACCTGCTCTTCAAATTCCTCTCCCTCGGCGCCCCCCCCACCGTCACCTTCCGCCGTTTCTAACATCATTTCCCCGGCAAGACCGCCGACGAACGCTGCCATCTTGTCGTATCTGGCTTTTGGCGGCTTACCGTACGGGCAGGCGGCTTGCCCAGCGGATGGGCCCGTCAGGCACGGGGTCTCGCACACCGTGCTCGCCCCTCCTCACTCGGCCTCGGCGCTTCGCAAGCCTCGGCCTCCGTGAGGGCCTTCCGAACCCATCCGCTGGTCAATCCGCCCCTCCACATATGCTCTTGTGTGGCCACATGAGGCGGACTACTGCAGGACAACGGCAGGCTGACGAGGGTATGCCTTCGGAGGGGCCTCGCGTAGGCGAGGCTTGCGTAGCGCCGAGCCGTAGCGAAAGAGCGAGGCCACGGTGTGGCCGAGCGTACCCGGAGAAGGCGTACCCTCGCCAGCCTTCTCCGTGCCTGAAACCCCCATCCCCGAACACCACTTGGCTTCGCTCCGCGCGGAGACAAGCGTTACTTCACTTTGAGGGTGAAGCCGGAGGAGTGGGCGGCGAACTCGGGGGCGTACATGGACTGGATCACCGCCGCGCCGGCCTTGAACGTGCCCGGCGTCGTCGGGCGCACCCGGTACTTGAGCACGTACTCGCCGTGCGGCAGCCACTCCACGAAGAAGTTCGTCAGCGAGTCGCGCGGCTCCTCGTAGCGCGACAGCTGGTCCCATTGCCAGCCGCTCGTCAGCGTCTCCGCCTCGAAGCCGGCGGCCTTGGGGTCCTTGATGTGCACGTACTCGAACTGGCTGCGCGTCTTCACCGTCAGGTGCACCTCCACCTGGTCGCCCACGGCCACGGCATCCCCGTCGGCCAGCGGGGTCAGCGTGTAGGCGTCCCCCTCTTTGGCGCGCAGGAAGTACTTGCGCGAGACGTTCATCATCCCGTCCGGCGACTCCTCGGCGGTCCTGTCGGTGGTATAGATGCCGGTGAAAGCGGCGAAGGCCAGGCCGGGGCCGCGCTTGTCCACCGCCGGGGCCAGGTCTTTCTTGCCGATCTCCGCGCCGTATTTGGACCAGCGCAACGGCCGGGAGGCCCAGTCGAAGGGCTGCAGCTCCAGCTTCTCGGCCGTGGCGCCCCATTTCAGCGAGAAAGTCTCGCCCTTGTCCAGCGCGCCTTTGGCCTTCATCACGTCGAGCAGCGAATAGATGGCCGCCGCCGAGGCCCTGGTGGACTTCCATTCGTTGCCCTTGCGGTTGAACAGCAGCCAGCGCGTCAGGCCCGGGATCTTCGGGTCAGCCGGGCGCAGCGCCAGCAGGGTCCGGAGCAGGAAAGCGTGCTTCTCCACGCTGTCGTTGTACCACAGCCACGAGATCTTCTCCGGCGTCCAGTACGTGCCGGAGATATCGTCGGTGCGGGCCCCGTCCATGGCGCGGGCCAGGTAGGAGTCGGCTTTTGCCTTCTCCCCAAGCCGGTGGTAGACATAGGCCGCGTAGGCCTTGCCGAAGGCGGTCATGGCGTTGGCGTGCTTGTCCGCGAAATCCGCCCAGGCCTTGGCGTACTCGCGCGCGGCGGCGCTCTCCGGCCAGGCGGCCGGGAACGACGTCACGACGTAAGCCGCGTAAAGCACCAGCGAGGTTTCGGCGGGGTCGGCCTTCAGGTGCGCCGGGATCTCGCCCAGCGCGTAGGACAGCGCCCGCCGGGCCATGTCCTCCGGTATCGCCACGCCGTAGCGCGAGGCCTCGGCCAGTCCCTCCAGCACGTAGAGCGTCATGTGCAGGTTCGCCCGGCCGCCGGGGAACCAGGGGAAGGAACCGTCCGCGCCCTGGTATGCTTTCAGTTTATCCAGAGCTTCCTGCTTTTCAGCGGCCACCACCTTCGGGTCCAGCATGTCGGTCACGGGCCAGCCTGAGCGCTGTCCCTTCGACTGGGTCTCCCACGGGGTTTCCATCAGGCTCATCAGGCGCGCCGGGTTGTCGCGCTCCCACTCCGGCGTCACCGTGCTGCGTTTGGGCACCTTCGCCACGGCGGCGCTGAGCGCCGGGTACTTCTTATAGAAGCCGTTGGTGATGGCCAGCGGCACGTAGCGGTTGAGCAGTTGTTCCGTGCATTCGTAAGGGTAATTGACCAGGAAAGGCAGGCTGTTGAGCACGGTCAGTATCAACTGCGGCTGTATCTCCAGGTGCAGCGACTCCACCTCGCGCGTCGGGTCGGCGGCCTCCAGCTCCGGCAGCCGGAAGGTCTTGGAGGCGTTGCCGTCCAGCGCGGCCATGCCGGAGGCTATCAGCCGCTCGCGCGACGGCAGCACCGGCAGGTCGTTCTCCTGAGCGTCGGACAGCTGCCCCGCGCGGGCTATCACGCGCGCCTTGTAGGCGGCCGGAGCGCGCGGCGCCGTGATGTCCCAGTATACCGGGACGGTGCCCTTGGCTTTAACCGTAAAAGGCCGAGACAGGTCCTTCAGCCCGAAGTCGCCGTGGGCCGCGGCCCCGTCGCGCAGCACGGAAAGAGAGACGGTGCCCGTCAGCTCCCCGCCGGTATCGTTAGTGAGCAGCGCGGTCAGCCGCGACCTGTCGCCCTCGCGGAAGAAGCGCGGAATATCCAGCCGCGCCATCAGGTCTTTTTTCGTGACCGTCTCGGCGGCGAAAGAGCCGCGCCGCGCGTCGCGCGTCAGCAGGTAGGACGAGATCTTCCAGGAGGTCAGGCGTTCGGGGATCCTGAACGAGAAGCCCGCCTCGCCCCGCAGCACCTTGAGCTGGGGGTTGTAGTAGGCGGTCTCGGAAAAGTCCTTGCGCACCGCCACCGCGGCGGCGGGAGCCGCGGCGGGCGCCGAGGCAGGGTAAGGGGCCATGGAGACCCTGAACTTGCCCTCCGCCCGTCCGCCTAAGCCTTCAGCTTCGGCCGAGTCCGCGAAGTTGGCTTCAGCCAGGGCCCCGCTGGGGGCGGCTTCGTAAGCCAGCCCCTTGGAATAGACCGCCCCGCCGTCGTACATATGACGGCGCATCCGCGTGGAGGCTATGCGCAGCGAAGCCAGGCGCTCCTCGGGGGTGTACTGCCTGAAGGCCTGCAGCATTTTCTGTATCATGCCGGTGCGCACGGGCAGGCTGACGGCGCGCGGGGTGAACAGCGACCCCACGGCCTCTCCGGAGGAATACCGGCGCGGATAGAGCGAGTCCGCCCAGAAAGGGGCGTCCCCGGCGTAATACTCCAGCGAGCGGTCGAACACCTTTACCAGCGCCTCGCCGGCCACCGGCCGGCCGGCCGCGTCCCTGGCCCTTACCTTCCACGCGGCCCGCTGCCCCGGGGCGAGGGTCTTGTCGTAATCAAGCGAGAGGCTGATATTCTTGTTCGTCGCCGGCACTTCGGCGTCGGCCATGGCCGAATAAACCTTGAAGCCGCCCGCGCCCAGCCAGCGCAGACCGAAACCGCCGCGGTGCTCCGGGCCCACCTTAAGCGTGAATACGGAAAGCCCGCCTCCGGCAGCGACGCTGCGCGCCAGCACGAAATTGCCGGCGAGCACTTCGGTGAACTTGGCGCCCTTCAGGGCCGAGGCGCCTATCAGGACCCTGGCTGTCTCGCCGGACTGGTAGGAATCGCGCTCGAACAGCGCCACCGCCGGCAGGCGCAGCGCGGCGTTGCGCCGCGCGTCGGCCGAAGCTGACACTATGACCACCTGCGACTCGCTCTCTCCCCCCCATGGGTCCCTCGCCTTCAGGCGCAGCCTGTAGGCGCCGGGCGCGAGGTTCTTGAAAGAGATCACCGAGGGCCGGTCCTTGGCGAAGAACACTTTGCCCTTGCCGGCCGGCGCGCCGTCGGGGACCTTGTCGAAAGCCTGTTCCAGCGACGGGTTGCGGCCGAAATAGCCCCAGCCGCTGCCGCCGGCGGCGGCCGCCGGCTCGCCGTCGAGCCGGTAAAGCGCGTACTGCGCCTCGCCGGCCTGCGGCGAGTCGTTGAGGTCCATCAGCCGCGCGTCCAGCGCCGCCGTGCCCTCCGGCGCAAAGAAGCCCGCCTGGGGCTTGACGTCGAAAAGCCAGGCCCGGGAACCGGCCCTGTAGGCCCGCGAATCGGTTATCGTGCGGCCGCCGGCGTCCAGCGCCTCGGCCTCCACCTGGTAGGAAGCCGGGTAGCCCGCGTACTCCGCGCTCTCCGGCTCCGGAGTAAAAGTTAAGCTGAATTTGCCGTCGTCGCCGGTCACGGTCTCGCCGGCCGCCGCCTCGGCGGTGGCGCCGCCGCCGTAGAACCAGCCCCAGTACCAGCAGTAGCGCGGCAGGTAGCGCGAGCGGGTCACCCTGTACTTAACCCTGGCGCCCGGCACCGGGGAGCCGAAGTAGTACTTCGCCTCGCCGGACACCTTGGCAGCCTGGCCGTAGCGCAGCGGCTTGTCCGCGGCCTCCAGCTTTACCTCGAACTCGGGCCGCTTGTATTCCTCGACCCCGAACTGCGCGGTGCCGCTGAAATTATAACCGTACTCCCGCACGCCGGCCGACAGCGAATACTGGCCCAGCATGCGCCCTTCCGGCAGCTTGAACGAGCCGGCCGCGCTGCCGAGGCCGGTGAACGGCAGGGTGGCGGTATAAGCCGGCTGCCAGTTGGCGTCGCGGGCCGTCAGGGTCACGGCGGCCTTCCCGTCGTAAACCCTGTACCCGCCGGGCTGGCGCAGCAGCGCCGTCACCTTGAACTTGACCTCCTGCCCGGGCCGGTATACCGGCCTGTCGGTCTCCACGAAGACGGAGACCGGGGCCGGCACGTGCAGCCCGGCCGAAGCCTGCGAGTTCCAGTAGGCGTAAGCCCCCCCGTGCCGCAGCAGCGGGTCCAGGGAGAAATATTCGTTGGCCGGGTAGGTCACCTCAAATTCGTGGCGCAGGATGGCCGCCCCGTCGGGGCCGGCGGTCAGCGGGACCCGCTGCCAGTCCCCGGCGCGGGACTTGTGCACGAAGGTCTCGGTCCTCGCCCCGGCCAGCGGCGCGCCGGTCAGCGCGTTAACGGCGTAGAGCCTGAACACCTCGGCGGAGGCCGGCCGCGAGGGAGCGGCCGGGTCGTAGAGGAAGGCCTCGGGATCGGCCCCCAGGCCCGAGGTGCCGAGCAGGAAAATATCAGTAATATTCACGGTGACGGCCCGCATCAGGGAGGCGCCCTCCTCGAAACCGGCGTCGCCGGAAGCCACCACCACGTACAGCCCTTTCTTCAGCGGGGGATTCGCGACCGCGGCCGAAGCCTCGCGGTAAGGGGCCTCGTATTTTATCGCTTGACTCCATTCCACTGAAGCCCGGCGGCGCAGGTATTCCTTTACCGTCTCCTGGCGCAGGTATTTAACGTGGTCCCAGCCCTGCTGCGCGTGACCGAGGGAGGCCTCCAGCTCTTCCGGAGTGGTCTTGTAAGCCCTGAAGTACAGCTCAGGCAGGTTGCGGGCGGAGACCGTGAGTATATCCTTGCCCGGGGGCGGCGCGAAGACGGCGGACAGTTCCAGCCGCGGCAGCTCTATGCCGGCCCGCAGGCGGGCGCAGTGGGAGGCGGGCATGGAGCGCGGCGCTTCGGCCTCGGCTTTGCGGCAAAATTCCACGGCGGAGGAGAACTCTCCCGCCTCATTCTCGAAAGCGGCGGCTCGGTAGAAGGCCCAGCTCCGGCCCAGGCCCGTCTTAAAAGAGGCGGCCCAGTACTTGAGCGTCTTCAGCGCCCGCTGGCGCAGCGCGGCGCGGTCGTAAGCCGCCACGCGGCCTGCCTGCTCGAAAGGGATCATCAGCCGCTGCAGGCGCCAGTATTCGCGAACGAAACCTTCGGGGCCGGCCGCGGCGGCCTCGTAGAGCGCGGCGGCCTTGGAGGCGGCCGGTGCTCCGGCGGCGTAGTCCGCTTTGTAGGACAGCTCGACGAAAGGTTCGGCGGCGGGCGGCCCGTCTGAGTTCTCCGATTCGCCCAGCAGCCAGCTGGTCCAGCGCAGCACCGCGAAATCCCAGAGCGTAGGCGTATAGAGCAGTTCCGCGTCCTTTAAGTCTACGAAGTAAGCCTCACCCTCCAGAACCGTCTTCGCCAAAGCCCCCCTCAGCGGCCAGAGCGAGTCGTAATCCGCCGCTATCAGCCTGCGCCACTGCTGGGTAGTCAGCTTGGTCACATCCTTCTCGCCTTTCTGTTCGTCGGCGGACGTCGAGTAGCCGTACCGCTGCTGGTACTGGCGGCCGGTCTCGGCGCGCAGCAGCAGGAACCGGGCCTGCCACAGCGGGTCCGGCGGCAGCTTCATCCCGAACAGGCGCTGGGCGGCCTCGCCGTACCGGGACAGCAGGGCCTCGCTCTCGGCGGCGCGGTACAGGGCCTTAAGGCCGGGCTCTCCCGGCGTTTTGGCGGCGGCGTAGCCGTCCAGCGCGGCCTGGTATTCGCCCTTGGCGAAAGCCTGGTCGGCGGCGTCGGTGGGCCCTCCGTAGGCCAGGCAGGGCAGCAGCAGCAGCGCGATAAGAGTCTTCATAGTTCCCCCTCCGGCCGGACGGCCGGGTTTAAAAATCGCCGAGCAGTATCTGTTCCAACTGCAGTTCCACTCCGGTCTTTTCCTTCACGACTCCGCGCACGCGGCAGATCAGCGCGTAGATGTCGGCGGCCGTGGCGCCGCCGGCGTTCACGATGAAGCCGGCATGCTTGGGAGAGACCTCGGCCCCGCCCACCCTGAGGCCCTTCAGGCCGGCCGCGTCTATCAGCCGCGAGGCGTAGTCGCCCTGCGGCCGCTTGAAGACGCTGCCCGCCGACGGGTAGTCCAGCGGCTGTTTGGCCTCGCGCGAGGCCAGCACGCAGGAGCGGTCCTGCAGCAGCACGCCCGGGTCGCCCGGCTGGAACTCGAAACGAGCCGAGAGCACGGTCAGCCCGTCCAGCCCCGCGGCCCGGCGGTAACCGTGGTCTATGTCCTTCTTTAAAAGCGTCATCTCCCGGCCCTCGCCGTCGAGGGCCAGCACCGAGGCGAGCCGGTCGAAGGTCTCCTGGCCGAAAGCCCCGGCGTTCATGCGCACGGCGCCGCCCACGGAGCCGGGAATGCCGGAGGTCTTCTCCAGCCCGGCCAGGCCGGCCCCGGCGGAGAGGCGGGCCACTTCGTCCCAGGACGCCCCGGCCTGCGCCTCCAGCGCGGAGCCTTTTACTTCCACACCGGCCAGCCGGCCGGTGAGAAGGGTGACGCCGGGCAGCCCCCGGTCGCTGACCAGCACGTTGGAGCCGCGGCCCAGCACGCGCCACGGCGCCGCGTTGCCGCGGCACCAGGCGCAGGCCCAGGCCAGTTCCTCCGGGGTGCCGGGCTTGAGCAGCACTTCGGCCGCCCCGCCGGCGCGGTAGGTGGTAAAATTTGCGGCTGGCTCGCCGAAGAGGCAATGCGGGCCGAACTTGTGCTTAAGGGCTGAATAATCAGGCATTGGCAGAGACCCCGCCGGCGGCGGCGCGGGTTTTCTCCTTTAATCCCACCAGATATACGCCGGCGAGTATCAGCAGCCCTCCGGCGAAGGCCGCCGGCGCGGCGCGCTCGCCCAGCAGCAGGTAAGCCGCCAGCATGGACGAAAAAGGCTGCAGGTAAATGAAATAGGAGGCTTTGACGCCGCCCAGGCCTTCCACGGCCCGGTTCCAGAACAGGTAGCCCATGGCGGAGGAGAGCACGCCCAGGTAGGCGATACCGGCCCAGCCGCGCGGACTGACGGCGGCGTAATCCGCCGGGCCGCCGGAGAGCAGCCAGACGGGCAGCACGCTGGCCAGCGCCACGAGCATCGTGGCTGCCGTGACCTTGGCCTGCGGCCAATCGGTGAGCCAGCGCTGGGCGCAGTAAACGTAGATGGTCCATTCCACGCAGCTGGTCAGGAAAATGACGTCGCCGGTGGTGGACGGCAGGGCGAAAGCCCCCGCCCCGGCGCGGCCGAAGACCACGAGCAGCGTGCCGGCCGTGCCCAGCGCGAAAGCCGCCAGTTTGAAGGGCCCCAGGCGCTCGCCCAGCGCCGCGGCCAGCCCGGCCACCATGATGGGAATGGTGCAGATCAGCCAGCCGGCGTTGGACGCCAGCGTGTATTTGAGGGCGTAGGCCTGTATATACTGCTGGGCCGAGACGCCCAGCACGGAAAGGATGAAGAGCTTGAGCAGGGGAGCGCCGCGGAAATCGCGCGGCGAAAGCCTGGCGCCGCCCAGGAGCACGAGCAGCAGCGCGCCTATCGCGGCGCGCGAGACTACTATGGTAAGCGGCGAGACCTCGCTCATCAGCTGCTTGGTAAAGGGATATGAGGCGCCCCACACGGCGGTGGCCAGGGCTGCCTGCAGGTAGAGCCGGCCGTGGCCGGGAACTTTGTCTGGCATGTTAAAAAAGCCCCGCCGGCGCGCGGTGCGGCCGGCGGGGCGTCGAAACCTCTTACTTCGACAGCACCTTCTTGATGCGCTTGAAGGCCCAGTCTATCTCTTTCTGCGTGATGACGAGCGGCGGCGCGAAGCGTATGACGTGGTCATGCGTCTCCTTGCACAGCAGGCCCAGGCCCATCAGCTGCTCGCAGTAGGGGCGGGCTTTGCAGTCCATCTCCAGGCCGATCAGCAGGCCTTTGCCGCGGACTTCCTTGATATGCGGGCCCTTGATGGAGCGGAGCTTGTCCATGAAGTACTTGCCCATCTCGAAGGACTTCTCCACGAGCTTCTCCTCGGTCAGCACCCGCAGCGCCTCGCGCGCCGCGGCGCAGGCCAGCGGGTTGCCGCCGAACGTGCTGCCGTGGTCGCCGGGGTTGAAGACGCCCAGGACTTCCCTGGAGGACACCACCGCGGACACGGGCATCACGCCGCCGCCGAGCGCCTTGCCCAGCGTCAGCATGTCCGGCTTCACGCCCTCGTAGTCGCAGGCGAACTTCATGCCGCTGCGGCCGAAGCCGGTCTGTATCTCGTCGGCTACGAACAGCACGCGGTTGGCCTTGCACAGGTCATAGGCGGCCTTCAGGTAGCCGGCCGGCGGCACTATGATGCCGGCCTCGCCCTGTATGGGCTCCAGGAGGAAAGCCACGGTGTTCGGGTTGATGGCGGCCTTGAGGGCCTCGATGCTGCCGTACTCCACGGTCACAAAGCCAGGGGTGAACGGCCCGAAGCCGTCCTTGTACTGCGGCTCGGTGGAGCAGCCGGTAATGGTGATGGTGCGGCCGTGGAAGTTATTGGAGCAGGTGACGATCTCGGCCTTGCCCTCCGCCACGCCCTTCACCTTGTAGCCCCATTTGCGCACGGCCTTGAGGGCGGTTTCCACGGCTTCCGCGCCGGTGTTCATCGGCAGCGCCATCTCGTAGCCGGTGAATTCGCACAGCTCCTTCAGGAACGGGCCCAGCTGGTCGTTATTGAAGGCGCGGGAGGTCAGCGTGACCTTCCTGGTCTGCTCTACGAGCGCCTTGATGACGCGCGGGTGCCGGTGGCCATGGTTCATCGCCGAGTAGGCGCTGAGCATGTCCATGTATTTGTTGCCTTCGGGGTCCTTTACCCAAACGCCCTTGGCGCTGTTGATGACTATGGGCAGCGGGTGATAGTTGTTGGCGCCGTAATGCTCGGCGACCTCTATCAGCCTGCGGCTTTCCGTGTTTTCGGTGTTCGCATCCATGTTGGTCTCCTTTTTCAAGGGAGCGGCCCTGCGTTTAAGCGGGGAGCCCGCAGCGGGCTCCCCCCAGGTAAAGGCTGCCAGCCTCCCAACTTTTTAGAACTTCGCGCCGGCGCCCAGGGAATACCCGGCCTGGCCGTGCAGGATGTTGTAAGCGCCGTAGACGTACAGCAGCGGCAGCGGCGACAGGCGCACGCCTACGGTGTAGCGGGGTTTGGAGATGGTGGCGTCCACGCCGTTGAGCGCGGCGTTCACGTTCTTGATCTCGAGCGTCGTGCGGTCCACGCCCACGCCGACATACGGCTTTATCACCGGGATGTCGAAGGAGGCGGTGGCGTCGAAGGACAGGTGGCTGCCCTTGAAGTAGTCGTAGTTGATCACGTCGTACCAGGCGGACACCGAGACGTCCGGGATGAACTTTGTCAGCGTGCCGCTCTTGATGATGCTCTTGCGCAGGCCGCCGCCGACTATGGAGAAGCCGGAGAGGCTGACCGCGCGCGCCATCACGTCGGCGCCCACCGCCGGCAGGGCCACGCCCGCGTGCACCATCGGCACGCCGAAGGCGTTCACGTCGGCGTCGCGCAGCACGCGGTTCTCGTCGCTGGGCTTGGCCTGCACGGTGGCGGCCAGGCCGACCTCGAAGCCGGGAAAGCCGAGCGTGCGCCCGGAATTGAAGTCGTTGGCGCCGATGACGCCGCCCAGGTCCATGGCGAAAGGCTTGAGCAGGGCTTCGCCCTGCAGCGCTATCTGGGTCTTGAAGTCCTCAAACGAGTCGGCACTGGCGCCGGCGGTCAATACGGGCAGCAGGCACAGCGAAATAATAAGTTTTTTCATTTTCCCTCCTAAAAACCAAGTTCTGCATTACTATTATCCCATAATTTAAATATAAATGGAACCCCGGCAGCGCCGGGCCGGGGAGTCCCGGCAGAGGTCTTTTTGATATGATTACAGTATGAGTTTCCTTCCCGCGACGCCGCAAGAGGTCAAAGCCCTGGGCTGGGACGCCGTGGACGTGGTCCTGGTCACGGGCGACGCCTATGTCGACCATCCCTCTTTCGCCATGGCCCTGGTAGGGCGCGTGCTGGAAGCCGAGGGCCTGCGCGTGGCCATCCTGGCCCAGCCGCGCTGGGATTCGCCGGCCGATTTCAGACAATTCGGGAAACCCCGCCTGTTCTACGGCGTCTCCGCCGGGAACATGGACTCGATGATCAACAAGTACACGCACAACCGCCGCGTGCGTTCCTCCGACGATTTCTCCCCCGGCGGGCGCGCCGGCCTGCGCCCCGACCGCGCCACCATCATCTACTCGCAGCGCTGCCGCGAGGCCTATCCCGACGCGCCGGTGGTCATAGGCGGCATAGAGGCCAGCATGCGGCGCTTCGCGCATTACGACTACTGGTCCGACAAGGTGCGGCACAGCGTGCTGCTGGACTCCAAGGCCGACCTGCTGGTGTACGGCATGGGCGAGCGCCAGATCCGCGAGATCGCCGCCAGGCTGAAGACCGGCGAAAAGATAAGCGCGCTGCGCGACGTCCGCGGCACCGCCTACCCTCTCGGGGCCAAAGAAGCCGCCGCCCTGCCGCTGCCCGGCTCCGTGGTGCTGCCCTCCGCCGGAGAAGTTTCAGGCGACCGCGTAAAATTCTCCGCCGCGACGCGGCTTATTTACGAGAACTCCAATCCCTACATCGCCGCGGTCCTGGTCCAGAAGAGCGAGGGTAAGGCGGTGGTACAGAATCCCCCCGCGCTCCCCCTCTCCACGGCGGAGATGGACGCCGTCTACGGCCTGCCCTTCGCCAAGCGCGCCCACCCGTCGTATAAAGAACCCATTCCCGCTCTGGAGACCATAAAGGATTCGATAGTCATACACCGCGGCTGCTTCGGCGGCTGCGCCTTCTGCTCGCTGACGCTGCACCAGGGCCGGTTCATACAGACGCGCTCGGCGGAGTCGGTGGAGAAGGAAGCCGCGGCCCTGTTGAAGACGCCGCGCCACCCCGGCAATATCTCGGACCTGGGCGCCCCGTCGGCCAACATGTACGCCATGGGCGGCAAGGATATGGCGGTCTGCAGGGCCTGCAAAAAGCTTTCCTGCGTCCACCCCGTCATCTGCCCCAACCTCAATACCGACCATAAGCCGCTGCTGGCGCTGATGCGCCGCGTGCGGGCGATCAAGGGTCTGAAGAAAGCTTTCGTGGCCAGCGGCATCAGGATGGACCTGGCGCTGAAATGCGGCGAGTATATTTCGGAAATTGCGCGTTTTCACACCGGCGGGCTGCTCAAGGTCGCCCCCGAGCATATCTCTCCCAAGGTGCTGTCGGTGATGAAGAAGCCCGCCGTGGAAGTGTTCAAGGAGTTCGCCGACAAGTTCCTCGCCGAGTCGAAGAAAGCCGGCAAGGAGCAGTACCTGGTGCTCTATTTCATCTCGGCCCACCCCGGCTCCACGCTGGCCGACATGGCAGACCTCGCCGTGTTCCTGAAAGAGCGCAACATCCGCCCGCAGCAGATCAACGACTTCCTGCCCGCGCCGATGGAACTGGCGACCTCCATCTACTTCACCGGCCTCGACCCCTTCACCCTCGAGCCCGTCTACGTCCCCAAAAAAGAAACGGAGCGGCGCCTGCAGCGCGCGCTCCTTCAGTATTACAAACCCGAAAACCGCTCCCTCGTCCTGCAGGCCCTGCGCGAGATCAAGCGCCCGGACCTGGCGAAAAAGCTGCTTAAATAGCCGGCCTACTTGCCGTAAAAACTAGGGACAGCGCCCTATTTTATAACTAGGGACAGCGCCCTGTTTGGTCCCTTTGGGGCGCCCCGGGGGCATAGCCCCAACCCTCCTCCCTAATCTCTTTTCGATACCCGCGAGGAAGCTCTTATTCCCCAGCGGGCGCCCTACGCTGGTATGTGCGCGTATTTCAGAAATTTCCGTTTCAGCCTGCGCCTCATCCAGCAGTTCCCTCCAGCCTCTACCGCTCAACCCCAGTATTTCCAGCAGGCTATCCAGAGAAAAGCCGAACGGATCGCCTGCTCTCACGCAATGAACCGCGGCGCTCGACCATTTCCAATTTTCAGCCGAGCCGACCAGCGCCGCACGCAGCGGATTACGCTCCACGTACCTGGCAGCCGCTATGAGATGCTTTTCGTCGAGAACACAGGAGAAATACCGCCCCTGCCATAAGTGTCCTATCAGTTTATGTTTGTAATTGAAGTATTGAGAATAGCGCATATGAGCGCTATTGAATGTGCGGGCCATGGAATCCTTCTTCTTCGGAATAGCTATAAAATGCACATGATTCGTCATAAGGCAGTAGGCCAATATTGAAAGGCCCGCCCGGCTCGAGCATTCGGAGATCAGACGCAGATAGTATTCCCTGTCGTATTCGCTTTCAAAGACCCTTTGCCGGCAATTTCCGCGCTGCACAATATGATGCGGCAATCCCACCCCCACAACTCTTGCAAGCCTTGGCATATTCCCCCCTTACAGAACGCGCCTGAAGCACGTCCCCCTCACTATGAATATAACAGACGACCCCGACAACTGCATGTCGGGGTCGACCGGAAAAAGCGGAAAATAAATAGGGCGCTGTCCCTAGTTTATTTGCCGTGGTGTTTTTTCAGGAATTCCATTATTTCGGCGCCGTAGAGGGAAGCCTTTTCCGCGCCCAGGCCCTTGATGGCGTGCAGGTCCTCTATTTTGTGCAGCTGCGCCATGGCCAGGCGCTCCAGCACGTCGTTGCCCAGGATGGCCTCGGGCAGCATGTTGCGGCGGGCGGCTGTCTCTTTGCGCCACAGGCGCAGCGTCTTGAAGCGGTTCTTGACGGTCTCGAAATAGGCGCGCTTCTCTCGCGAGATCTCGCGGCGGGGCACCTGGTACTCCGGGGCCTTGAGCCCCTTGGCCAGCGCCTCGCGTATCCACGCGCCGTGATTGGCCAGCACGTAGCCGCTGACGCCCTTAAAAATAGAGAGGTTGTGCAGACCCTCGCGCGGCGCCACCGAAAGGCGCAGCATCAGGTCCTCGCTGATAACCTTGAAAGGCGGCGCGTCCTTCTTGATCGCCGCCACCTCGCGCCCGATGTACAGCTCGCGCAGTACCGCTAAGCCGCGGCCGTTGAGCTGGCGCGCGCCCTTGAGCGTAAGGAACCCCGACTCGTCGAAGCGCATGGGGTTGGGCTCGATCTTGCAGATCTGGGCGAACTGCCCCAGCGCCTCTTCCAGGCGGCCCTTCTTCTCCAGTTCGGCGCCAAGAATGTCGCGCAGCTTCTTGAGGTGGATGGTGTCGGAGCTGGCGTAGTCCAGCATCTCTTTCGTGAGCGGGCGCCGGCCCCAGTCGGCCTTCTGGAACTTCTTATTCATCTCCAGGCCGAAGTATTCTCCCACCATGCTGTCCAGGCCGCACTTGATGATGCCCAGGTACTTGGCGGCCACCATCACGTCGAAGATATTGACGAAAGTGCACTTGAGCGCGGCCTTAAAAACGCGGATATCGGAATCGGCCGAGTGAAAGATCTTCTCTATGCCGGGGTCGGCGAAAATGGGGAGTATCGGCTTGATGTCCACGGCGAGCGGGTCCACCACGGCGTTGATATGCTCGCTGGACAGCTGCATCAGGCAGAACTTTTCTTTGTAGGCGTAAAGGCTGTTGGACTCGGTGTCTATGGAGAGGTACTTATGGGTGGCGAGCTTCGCGCACAGCTCATTGAAATCTTTCTGTTTGTCGATGAAGGTATAACTCATTAATATATAATAACATTTAGCCGGCCGTTTCGGGCAAGCCGGAGACGATGACCACCATTATTTTCAACAAACCCTACGGGGTCCTTTCTCAGTTCACGCCGGAGCACGGACATGCCTCGCTGGCGGACTTCGGTTTCCCCAAGGGCGTCTACCCCGCCGGCCGGCTGGACCATGACAGCGAGGGCCTGCTGCTGCTCACCTCGGACGGGCACCTGCAGGCCGGCATAGCCGACCCGAAGCACAAGATGGCCAAAGTTTACTGGGCCCAGGTAGAGCGCGAGGTGACGGACGAGGCGCTGGCGCGGCTGCGCTCCGGCCTGACGCTGGCTGACGGCCCGACGCTGCCATGCGGGGCCAGGGTACTGTCCGATCCGGGCCTGCCGGCGCGGGTGCCCCCCATACGCTACCGCAAGACCGTGCCCACCTCGTGGGCCGAGGTCACGCTGAAGGAAGGCCGCAACAGGCAGGTGCGGCGCATGCTGGCCGCCGTCGGCTTCCCGGTGCTGCGCCTGCTGCGGCGGGCCATAGGCCCGCTGACACTGGAAGGGCTGGAGCCGGGGCAGTGGCGCGAACTGAGCGCCGCGGAAATTATAAAGCTTGGAGAAAGATCATGAGCATACCCCCCAGGATAGGTTTCATAGGGCTCGGCATAATGGGCCGCGCCATGGCGCTGAACCTGCACCGCGCCGGCTTCCAGGTCTCCGTCTACAACCGCACGCGCTCGCGCACCACGGAATTCGCCGACCTCGGCTGCCAGGTGGCTTCCACCCCCAGGGCACTGGCCAAAATGTGCGACACGCTCATCACCATGGTTTCCGACCAGGCCGCCATGGACGGCGTGATGGAGGGCCCGGAGGGCGCGGCCGCGGCCTTCCAGGGCGGCAACGCCCTGATCAACATGAGCACCCTCTCCCCCGATTACACCGCCGGGCTGGGAAAAAAATGCTACGCCGCCGGAGTGGTCTTCCTGGACTGCCCGGTCTCCGGCTCCAAGGCCGCGGCCGAAAAGGGGCAGCTGGTCATACTGGCCGGCGCCGAAAAAGACGCGCTCGAGCGCTACGCCCCGGTGCTGCGGGCCATGGGCAAGGAGATAGTGCACGCCGGCCTGCCGCCGGCCGGCACCGCTCTCAAACTGTGCGTGAACCTGATAGTGGCGCAGCTCACCACCGCGCTGGCCGAGTCCGCGGCGCTGGCGCAGGCGCAGGGCATAGACCCCGCCCTCATCTTCGAGACGCTCGCGCACAATCCCGCCATGAACTGCGGCTACTTCTCGCTCAAGAGGGAGAATATCCTGAAGAAAGAATTCCCCCCGGCCTTCCCGCTCAAGCACATGCTCAAGGACGCCCGCTTCATGCTGGCCGAGGCGGCCAAGAAGAGACTGGAACTGCCGGTCACCGCGGCGGTGGAACGCCTGATGACTAAATCGTATAATAGCGGCTACGGCGACAAGGACCTCAGCGTGGTGCTGGATACCCTCGCCGAACCGCTCTGACGGAGAACATATGCGCAAGATCTTAGCCGCGGTAATCCTGTCGACCTGGGATTTCACCAAGAAGCACCGCTTCATAGCCTTCTTCCTCGGCCTGCTCCTGGCGGCGGCCGCCGCCGGCGGCCTCTACCTGCTCGCCGTGCAGTTCCCCACCGTGCTCAGCCTGCCCTGCTTCACCGGCGGCTGCCAGTAACCTTGCCCCGCTTGCCGCGGGGCCTTCTATTTTGCTAGAGTTAGAGAGGACTAACTTTGTTATGCCCCTCTAACATATGCACAAAACCCTCTCCCCCAGCCTGGAAGACTACCTCGAAGCCGCCTACGCGCTCAGCCTCAGGGACGGCAGCGCCCGGGCCTGCGACATCAGCCGCCTGCTCAAAGTCTCCAAACCCTCGGTCAACTCCGCCGTCAAGACGCTGGCCGCGCGCGGCCTGCTCAGCCAGGAGCGCTACGGGGCCATACGCCTTTCCCCCGATGGCCTGCGGGCCGGCGCCGAGATCACCGGCCGCCACGCCACCCTGAAGGATTTTTTCATAGAGGTGCTGGACCTGCCCGCCGCCCAGGCGGAACGCGACGCCTGCAAGGCCGAGCACGCGCTCAGCCCAGAGGCCCTGCGGCGCGTGGGCGCGCTGACGCTGTTCCTCAAGTCCCCGGCCCGCCGCGCGGCGCTGCAGGCCGTCAAGCGGGCCCTCTCCGGGAGGAAAGCATGAAACCCTCCCCCCCTGTCACCCTGACCGCCATGCGGGAGAACGAGACCGGCTACATAGCCGAGGTCGGCGGCGGCGCCGATTTCCAGGCCAAACTGCGCGCCATGGGCCTCTATACCGGCAGACATATCACCAAACGTTCCGGCGAAAATTCCGGCGGGCCGGTCGTAGTGGAGGTGATGGGGACCAGGGTGGCGCTCGGCCGCGGCATGGCCGCCAAGATCGAGGTAAAGGTGAAGTCCCGCCGCGTGCTGCTGGCCGGCAACCCCAATGTCGGCAAGAGCGTAGTCTTCTCGCGCCTGACCGGCCTGGAGGTCATTTCTTCCAATTACCCCGGCACCACCGTGGAGTACACCGCCGGGCATACCGTGCTCGCCGGCGAGCGCTTCTCCGTGGTGGACGTGCCCGGCGCCTACAGCCACGCAGCCACCAACAAGGCCGAGGAGGTGGCCCGGGAGATCCTGGCCCAGCCCGACAAGGCGCTCATCCTCGACGTAGTGGACTCCACCAACCTCGAACGCAATCTCTATTACACGCTGGAGCTGGCCGCCCTCTGCACCCCGATGGTCATTCTGCTGAACAAATGGGATATCGCGCGCCGCCGGGGCGTGGAGATAGATCCGGAGGCCCTCGGCCGCCAGCTCGGCGTGCGCGTGGTGCCTTTCGTGGCCACCACGGGCGAGGGCCTCTCCGGCCTCAAGACCGCCGTGGAGGATTTCAACGCCGGCCGGCTGCCCGCGCCGGGCTGCCATCCCACCGACCCCGACGAGAAATGGAAACTGATAGGCCGCATCTCGGCCGAATGCCAGAAGATCACCCATAAACACGCGACACTGCTGGAGAAGCTCGAGGACATCACCTCGCGCCCCGGCACCGGCCTGCCCTTCGCCGCCGCGGTCATGCTCGCCGTGTTCTGGCTCATCCGCTTCGTCGGCGAGGGCCTGATAAGCCACGTGCTGGACCCGCTTTTCCAGGCGGCCTGGATGCCGCTGGTCACGGCGGCCCTCGGCGGCCTGCAGGACGGCGGTTTCCTGAAGGTGCTGCTGCTGGGCACCACCCCGGCGCCGATGGAATCCTTCGGTTTGCTGACCACCGGCCTCTATATCCCGTTCGTCACCGTGCTGCCTTATATAGTTTCCTTCTACGCCGCGCTGGGCCTCCTCGAGGACATCGGCTACCTGCCGCGCCTGGCCGTCATGCTCGACAGTTCCATGCACCGCCTGGGCCTGCACGGCTACGCCACTATACCGCTGATGCTGGGCATGGGCTGCAAGGTGCCGGCCATACTCGCCGCGCGCGTACTGGAAACTCCGCGCGAGCGCGTGATAGCCACCGCGCTGACCCTGGGCCTGGCGCCCTGCATGCCGCAGACCGCGATGATACTGAGCCTGCTGGCCCCCTTCCACATCAAGTACACGCTGGCCGTCTTCGGCGCCATAGCCGCGGCGGGCATCGTAAGCTCGCTGCTGCTCAGCCGCCTGCTCAAAGGCGAGACGCCGGAGCTGTTCCTGGAGATCCCCCCCTACCAGGCCCCGTGCTGCCCCATGCTGGCCCGCAAGCTGTACTTCCGCGTCAAGGATTTCCTGTTCGAGGCCGTGCCGATGATCATAGTCGGCGTGCTGCTGGTGGCGCTGCTCGACGTCAGCGGCCTGCTGGCCGGCATCTCCGAATTCTTCAAGCCGGCCGTCACCGGCCTGCTTGGCCTGCCCGCGGAGACCGTCTCGGTGATGACGCTGGGCTTCCTGCGCAAGGACGTCTCGATAGCCATGCTGGTACCCTTCGGCCTGCCGCCCGCCTCCATAGTGGTGGCCAGCGTCTTCCTGTCCCTCTACCTGCCCTGCATGGCCAGCTGCATGGTCACCGTGCGCGAGCTCGGCTTAAAGAACGCCGCCAAGGTCATAGCGATGAACCTGGCCGCCGCCCTGGTCTTCGCCTCGGGCCTGAACCTGGCGGTAAAATTCCTATGAAGAACTTCTTTCGCGACATGAGGGCGGGCCTGACCCGCAACGTAACCCTGCTGGGAGTGGTGAGCGGCCTCACCGACATCTCCAGCGAGATGCTCTACCCCATCGTGCCGGTCTTCCTGACCTCCGTGCTCGGCGCGCCGATGCAGGTGGTGGGCCTCATAGAGGGCGTGGCCGAGGCCACGGCCAGTTTCGTCAAGATCGTAGGCGGCCGCCTGTCCGACAGGTATGGCGCGCGCAAACCTTTTGTCGTCGCCGGCTACTCCCTTTCGGCCGTGTCCAAGCCGCTGCTCGCCCTGGCGGGCGGCTGGCAGTTCGTGCTGTTCTCGCGCTTCGTCGACCGCGTCGGCAAGGGCCTGCGCACCTCGGCTCGCGACGCGCTGATAGCCGGTTCGGTGGACAGGGCCCACTGGGGCAAGGCCTTCGGCTTCCACCGCGCGATGGACACCCTGGGCGCGGCACTGGGCCCGCTGGCCGCGCTGGCCCTGATACATTTCCTCGGCGCCGAAAAACCTGACTACAGGTTCATCTTCATGGCGGCTTTCGTTCCCGCCCTGCTGGGCGTCGGCGTGCTGGTCTATTTTGTGAAGGAAGCGGCCGCCGCGCGCCCGGCCGGAGCGGGCGCCCCGCCGGCCGCGCCGATGTCCGCAGACTTCAAGGCCTTTCTCGCCATCTACGCGCTCTTCGCGCTGGGCAATTCCAGCGACGTCTTCCTCATAATGAAGGCCAAGACCATGGGGTTCACGCTCACGCACGTCATCCTGGCCTATACCGGCTATAATCTGGTCTACGCCGCGCTGGCCTCCCCGGCCGGCTGGCTCTCTGACCGGCTGGGGAAACTTAAGACCATGACCTTCGGCCTGGCCGTCTTCGCGGCCGTCTACCTGGGCTTCGCTCTGGCCGACAGGCCGTGGCAGGTCTGGCTGCTGTTCGCCCTGTACGGCTTCTACGGCGCCTTCAGCGAGGGCATAGCCAAAGCGGTAGTTTCGCATCTGAGCGCCGACGAGAACAGGGCCTCGGCCATGGGCTACTTCCAGGGCACGCTCGGCTTCCTCACCTTCGCCTCCAGCGCCGCCGCCGGCTTCCTCTGGGACCGGGTCTCCCCCGCCGCCCCCTTCGTGGCCGGCGCGGCCGGCGCAATGCTCTCCGCCGCCGCCCTCCTCCTCTGGACGAGGAGCAGGAAATTCTCCTTCTAAAAATTGTAATCTAGTATTGTTTTAGCGAGGTGTATCCCTAAAACAGGGCACGCACGACCACGGACCCGGGTGCAGATTTCAATATCGCCTCAAGTCACTAAGCGCCGGCGGGGGCATGCCCTCGCAGGGGCCTCGCGAGGGCGAGGCTTGCGCAGCGCCGAGCCCGGGTGGAGCGAAGCGACACAGCAGTGTGAAAGAGCCGGGCCACGGTGTGGCCCGGCGTACCCGGAGAGGGCATGCCCCCGTCGGCACGATAAAGAGACGAGCACTACTATGAAAAATTTACTTTCCGAAGTCCTTAAACACGAAGTGTATCCCGCCATGGGGTGCACCGAGCCCGTCGCCGTGGCTTTCGCCGCCGCCACCGCCGGCAAGCTGCTGAAAGGCAAAACCACCTCGGTGCTGGTCCGCACCGACCCCGGCACCTACAAGAACGGCCTGGCCGTGGCCATCCCCAACACCAGCGGCCAGAAAGGCAACTTGCTCGCCGCGGCCGTAGGAGCCGTGGCGCGCAAGCCCGAACTCGGCGCGGAGCTCTTCAAAGGCCTCCCCCCGGCGCGGCTCAAGGAGGCTTCCGCCCTCCTCAAGAGCGGCAAGGCCGGCATAAAAGTGGATTACAAGAAACGCGGCATCTACATAGCCGCCGAGGTGGCGGCCGGCCGGGACAAGGCCCTTTGCGTGCTCGAAGGCAGCCACAACCGGGTCTCGCTGCTCAAACTCAACGGCCGCACGATAATCAAAACCGGCGGCCCCGGCAAAAAGGCCGCCCTGCCCTACAAACAGGCCCTGCGCAAAGCGACTTTCCGCGACCTGTTCCGCGCCGTAGAGAAGATCAAGCCCGCCGAGCTGACCTATATACGGCGCGGCGTGGACATGAACCTCGCGGCCTCCCGCGAGGGGCTCAAACTCAGGAAGGTCGGCTACTACATAAAGGACCTTATCAAGAAAGGCTACCTCAAGCGCGACATCCTCTCCGACGCCAAGATCACCGCCGCCGCCGCGGCCGACGCGCGCATGGCCGGCTTGTCCGTTCCTGTCATGTCCAGCGGCGAGTCCGGCAATCAGGGCGTGGTGGCCGTGCTGGTGCCCTGGCTGGTGGGCAAGGCCTTCGGCGTGCCGGAAAAACGTATCCTCAGGAGCATAGCGCTGTCCCACCTGGTAAATTCCTATATCAAGGTCTTCACCGGCGAGCTCGCGCCCATCTGCGGCTGCGCGGTGGCCGCCGGCGTGGGCGCCTCCGTGGCCATAGTCTGGCAGCGCTCCGGAGCAGACGCAAAAAAGACCGCGCTGGCCGTCAACACGGTGATCAGCGACATCGGCGGCATGATCTGCGACGGCGCCAAGAGCGGCTGCGCCCTCAAGGTGGCCTCCTCGGCCGACTCCGCCATCCGCGCCGCCTGGATGGCCTCCAACGGCGAGGGCATCACCGACGCGGAAGGCTTCGTCGGGAACTGCGCCGAGGCAACGATCAAGAACATCTCGCGCATCTCCAGCCTGGGCATGGAGAAAGTGGACAGCATCATCCTCGACATCATGTCCCGCAAGCGGCCGTGAGCCTGTACGCCGTCGCCCTCAGGGCCATCCAGGCCCCCACGCTGGCTGCCGCCCCGGTGCTGACCGCCGCCGGCAAGCCGGCGGACGAAACCGCAACCTTCCTGCGCGCGAACCCCGGTTTCCTCGGCAGGCGCCTGCCGCTGGCCGACGCCCGGGCGCTGGCCGAGGCCGCCGCGGCGGCCGGCTTTCCGGTTATTATAGCGGCCGAGGCCGGCCTGCCGGTTTTCCCTCCCGCCGTATTCCCCGAAAAGATAGAGATCGCCGACGACGGTTTTTACGCCTCGGCGGCCGGCAGCCGCCTCTTCATTCCCTACGCCTCGGTGACCGTCATCGCGGCGGCGGTCTACGAGGGCCCTGTCGAGCCAGCCACCCTGTCCGCCCTCAAGGCGGGGCTGTTCTCAAGATTATACGCGCTGGCCGGCCGCCCGCTGCCGCCGTCCCCGGCCCCGGAGAGCGAAACCCGTTTGCTGGCCGACATCATCGGCGGGCCGGGACCGCTGCGCCTGCGGCTCAGGCCGGAAGACCTGGATTTCTCTCCGCTGGGCAAGGAACTTTCCCCCTCCTCCGAGGCGAATTTCCGCAAGCTGCTGGGCGAGGTTGCCGCGCGCTCCTTCACGGCCGCCGGCAGCGCCTGCCTGGCCGCCCTGCTGGACTGCCGCCCCCTGGGCCCGCTGCGCTACGGCGGGGCAGAGGCCTGCGACGAGGCCCTGACCAGGCTGCTGCTCGCCGCGGCCGCCTGAGCGGCGGCTGGCTTTTGCGCTTCTAGAACCGGCTTCACTTTACTATAATTTATCAATGGATAAGCCTCACGGGAAACACGACAAATACTTCGCGCTGCACGCCCATTTCTACCAGCCGCCCCGCGAGAACCCCTGGACCGGCCGCATAGACTCGCAGCCCTCCGCCTGGCCCTTCCACGATTGGAATTCCCGCATCGCCCGCGAATGCTACCTGCCCAACGCCTGCGCCCGCGTCAACGACGCCCGGGGCCGGGTGCTGGAGCTGACCAACAATTATCTGCACATGAACTTCAACTTCGGCCCCACGCTGTTCGGCTGGCTGGAGAAGAACTACCCCTTTTACTACGCCAGAATAGTGCAGGCCGCCCGCGACTCGCGCGAGCGCACCGGCCATTCCAACGCCATAGCGCAGGGCTACAACCACATGATCATGCCGCTGGCCTCTTTCCAGGACCAGCTGACGCAGGCCATGTGGGGCATCAAGGATTTCGAGCACCGCTTCGGCTTCAAGCCCGAGGCGATGTGGCTGCCCGAGACGGCGGCCTCCGACGATACGCTGCGCCTGCTCGTCGACCTCGGCATGAAGTACGTGATCCTCTCACCCTACCAGGCCGACAAGGTGCGGCCCGCCGGCGGCGAGTGGGTCGACGCCTCACGCGGCGACCTGGACACCACGCGCCCCTACCTGTGGCGCGACGCCCAGCCCGGCGCGGCCAAAGACCGTTCCATCGCAATCTTCTTCTACGACGGCCCGCTGTCTAAAGCTGCCGCCTTCGAGGGCCTCACGCGCGATTCCGGCGTTTTCGCCGACCGGGTGGAGGCCTGCTTCAAGCCCAACAAGGCGGGGCCGCAGCTCGTCAGCATGGCCGTGGACGGCGAGACCTTCGGCCACCATCACAAGTTCTCGGACATGACGCTGGCCCACGCCTTCCTGCACGAGCTCAGGAACCGGGGCATCCGCGTGGTTAATTTCGGCGAATACCTGCGAGGCAACCCGCCCGTGGACGAGGTGATGATCAAGACCGGCCCCGACGGCGAAGGGACGGCCTGGAGCTGCGCCCACGGCGTGCGCCGCTGGAAGGGCGGCTGCGACTGCGGCGGCGAAGGCGGCTCCCTCAACTGGCGCCTGCCTTTCAGGGCCGCGCTCAACGCGCTGCGCGACGCCGCCGCCGGCGTCTACGCCTCCGAAGCCTCCAAGTTCTTCCGCGCCCCCTAGGAGGCCCGCAACGATTACGCCGGCCTGCTGCTGGACCGCTCGCCGGAGGCCGCCGCGGCCTTTTTCGGCAAGCACGCTTCGCGGGAGCTCAACAAGGCCGAGCGGGCCCGCGCGCTGGAGCTGCTGGAGATGCAGAAGCACGCCATGTTCATGTTCACCAGCTGCGGCTGGTTCTTCGCCGACATCTCGCGCATAGAGGCCGTGCAGAACCTGCGCTATGCCGCCCGCGTGGCCGAGACGCTGCGCGACCTGGGTTTCGAGAACGCCGACCGCCCTTTCCTGTCGCTGCTGGAGCTGGCCCATTCCAATTTCCAGGAAGCCGGCGACGGCCTGAAGATCTACGGCGAGCTGCTAGGTGAGAACGCCCTGGCGCGCCAGAAAGCGGCCGCGCTGATCATCGCCGACGCGATGCTGGGCGTGGAGGAGACCGGTTCGCTCGAGGCCGTCACCGTGCACGAACGCATGAGCCGCGACGGCGTGCTGTACCTGCGCGGCGAAGTGGCCGCCCCCGGGCCCGACGGCGACTCCCCGCTGGCCTTCTGCTACCTGCGCCGCGGCGCCGAGTTCCCGACGATGTTTTTTACCCGGCCCTCGGCCACCGCCCGCATGAAGGAGCTCTTCGCCTCCCCCTCCCCCGAGGACATGCGCGCGGCCCTGGAGAAAGAGCCCGGCTTCGCGCGGGTCTCTTTCGACGATTTCTCCTGGGACGAGAAAACCCTCTACGCCTGGATCCTGGCCGACGCCGCGCGGCACAGCCACGCCGGCTCCATCTTCAAGATCCTCGAGGACTACCTGTACCTGCTGTCCCGCCTGCCGGGCCGCACGTCCTCTTCCTGGGCCCCGCTGCGCTCGCAGGCCGCCGCCTACGCCAGGCAGGCGGCCGAGGTGGTCTTCACCCGGGCCCTGCGCTCCGCCGCCCCCGGCGACTTGGACAAACTGGCCCACCTGGCCGGACGCCTGAAGGACGCCGGCCTGGAGGCCGGCTTCGACCCGTCCCCCGAGGCCGCGGCGGCGCTGGCCAACCGGGTAGGAGCGGCGGCGCTGGCCGCCACGGACTGGACCGCGCTGGCCCCGCTGCTGAGCCTGATGAAGGCGGCCAGGGACCTGGGCGCCCACGATCTGACCTTCCACCTGCAGAATTACCTGATGGACCTGTTCGCGGCCGCGGAGAAGAAGCATCTCCCCCCGGAGGCGGCCGCGGCGGTAAAGGAATTGTATTCTCTGTCGGGGATAATAATAGAAAGGTTCAACAGCCGGCTCGAAGAGCTGGCCGCCCAGAACTGAGCGGGACATAGACAAAAAAAGAAAACGCCCGGTTCTGGCCGGGCGTTTCTTTTTTTTGCGGCTGGGATCAGCTCCTGGCCGCTTTTTCCATCTCCTCCGTCGAGAATACCCTGTAGTCCATCTCCGGGAAGATATTGTCGCGCCACTCCAGGTCCTTGAGCCAGCCCTCTTCCAGGCGGTTGCCCACGATCTGCTCGTAGAGGCCGTTGAAGCGGTGCGTGTGCGCCACGAAGCGCTTGGTGGAATAGCTCTTGGCGGTGCCCACCGTCATCAGGAAGGCCCAGTCGGAGGACATGCCCAGCACCACTTCGCGGGCGCACTGGTTGAGCGCGCGCCGCAGCGTGCCGTCGGCGGCCGGGAACTTATTGGCCAGCTCCACCATGCGCTCTACCTGCTTGTGCAGGTGGCGGTACATCCAGTCGTTGGTGCCGTTGAGCCAGACCTCGTTGTAGCCCTTGTCGCCCCAGGTGGACATGGAAGGCTGCACCACCTGGTTGTCGGGGTGCATGGAAAGGTATTCGCTCGGCGTGACCATCTTCACGGTCTTCTGGTCGTGGTGCATCTTCTTGAAGAGGAATTCCAGGAAGTCCGTGCCCTCGTACCACCAGTGGCCGTACAGCTCGGCGTCGTACATGGACACCACTATCGGCTTCTTACCGAGGAAATGCTCCAGATGCTCTATCTGGCGCTCGCGGTTGAACATGAAGTTGCCGGCGTGGGAGGCCGCCATGTCTCGCGCCTCGGCCGGGTTGTACGGCGCCTTCTCGTTGAGCTGCACCTTGCCGGTGATCTTGTGGTACTTCATGCCGATATTGCGGCGTACCCCGTCCTGGTGCAGGTAGGGTTTCACGTAATCGTATTCCAGGTCGTAGCCCAGGTCGCGGTAGAACTCGCGGTAGCGGTGGTCGCCCGGGTAGCCGGTCTCGGCGCTCCACACCTGCTGGGCGCTCTCCATGTCGCGGCCGAAGGCGGCCACTCCGGAGGGGCAGTACACGGGCGCGTACACGCCGTAGCGCGGGCGCGGGCTGCCGTAGATGATGCCGTGCGTCTCGAGGAAGAAATAGCGGATGCCCTGCGCCTTCAGGAACACGTCGTCACCGGGATTGTAGGCGCATTCGGCCAGCCAGATGCCGCGGGGCCCGCGGCCGAAATGCTTGCGGTAATTGTCGGCGGCCAGCTTGATCTGGGCGTGCACGGCCTCTTTCCTGAGCTCCAGCGGCAGAAAGCCGTGGGTGGCGCCGCAGGTGATGATCTCCAGCTTGCCCATGTCCTGGAACTTCTTGAAACCGTCCAGGATGCGGCCGTGGTAATAATCCTCGTAGAGTTCCCGGATGCGGCGGAACTTGGTCTCGTACATCTTGGCCACTTCATAGAAGCCGGTGTTGCGGGTGCGCACCACTTCCTTCTCGGCCAGCTCCAGGCGCAGGCTGTAGTAGCGGCGGAAGCGCTCGCGCAGCAGCTCGTCGGCCATCATGTTGCACAAGGGCGGCGTGATGGACATCGTCACGCGGAAATCCGTGCCTTCGGCCGTCAGCCGCTCGTAGATGTCGAGCAGCGGGATGTAGGTCTCGCACATCGCCTCGAAGAACCAGTCCTCTTCGAGAAAATCCTCGTACTCCGGGTGGCGGATGAACGGGAGATGCGCGTGAAGTACTAAAGAGAGGTAGCCCTTTTCTTCGTTATTTGCCATCGGTGGTGGTAGCCCTGGTCACTTTGATGTCGATTTCGCGGGAGTCGGTCTCGTCTTTGCTCATGGCTTTCACCGGCAGGTCCACTACGCCGTCCGGCAGCGCGAAGCGCATGGAGAAAGTGCCGTCCGGGTTCAGATTCACCTTGCGGCCGGAGACGGTCACGAAGGCGTCTGGCTCGGTGGCCCCGTAAAGGATCAGTTCGCAGTCGGCGACCAGCCAGAACTTCTTGGCCAGCTCCGGCTTCTGCAGGTTCTGAGAGCTCATGGAGGAGACGCCCCACGAGGAGGCGCGGCTGAACACCGAGCGCAGCATCTCCCAGCGCTGGGCCAGGGACTTCGCGACTTCGCCGGAGCCCTTGCCGATATACTCCACGCCCGAGAGCTGCAGCAGCTTGTCGAAATCGGCGGTGACCGCCATCCACTTCTCGTCCGTCACGTTGGAGACGCGGCCGGCCGGCAAATTGACCGTATTGGTCTTGACGATGCCCACGAAGGAACCGTCCGGCAGCACCAGCCCCACCTCGCAGCAGTAGGCGCGGCCGCCCTCCTGCACGTTCACGTACCAGCTCTTGGCCTCGAACATCACCGGGATGTCGAAATAGCGGGCGGCGCCGTCGCCGTCGGCGGCGCTCACGTCGTAAACCCGGATGACCTGGCGGCCTTTCTGGAACAGGTCCTCGCCGTGGGTCTTGCACAGGTTCTTCCTGGAATTCTCGGTGATCTCCCAGTAGATGAACATCCAGTTGGGATCGCGCGGCAGCAGGGCCGCTTCCGTGGTGCCGTAGCCTTCCGGCAGCGCCTTGTGTTCTGCCTCTGGCGCGGTGTTTTTATTGTTTATCTGACCGGACGAAGTCATCGCTTTCTCCTTGCGGATACAATTATGATTTTCCTACCGGGAAGCGGCGCTTGTGAAAAAGAATTACGCTAAATCCCCCCCAATCAACCCTACGCCATTATTATAGCAAATCCACGCGCGGCCGGAGAACAAAAAAGCCCGGTTTTACCGGGCTTTCAGGGGCCTGCGCCGGGCTCATTCCACGGGCTCGGCCTCGAACTCGCCCGCGGAGGGCGCCGCGGCGCCGTTATAAAGCCAGTCGTAGGTGCCCTGGTAAGCCTTTACGGCGTCGGCGTCGCTCACGAAGATCAGGTTCTCGAAAGAGTTCTTGTTGGCGTTCACGGTCCAGTTGAAAGAGCCGGTCTGCAGGATCTCCCCGTCCAGGATCAGGAACTTATTGTGCAGCGCGCCCTTCTCGTTTCGGCCGCCGGCCCACTTCAGAGGCACGCCGCTGTCGAACAGCAGCTTGGCCAGACCGGCGGTTTTACCCATGTTCTTGTCCATCAGGAAGCGTACCCTGACCCCGCGCCGGTGGGCGCGCACCACGGCGTCGGCCAGGATCCTGGAGGAGAAGGTGAACGTGACGGCGTCCACGCTGCTGCGGGAGGCGTCTATCAACTCGGCGAGGCGCTCTTCCACGCGCGAGCCGGGCGAGAACAGGTAAGCCGGCACGGGCCGCCCGTTGAGCGACTGCTGCGGCGAGGGGTCCTGCGGCGGCGCGCCGTAATAGCCCTCCGGCAGTTCGGCCGAGGGCCCCTGCTGCGGGGTGCGGGACTTGGACCACATCCATTCGAAATAGCGGGCATAGCCGTCCAGGTAAACGGGATGCTGGGCCACCAGCGTGTTCTCGTGGTTGGAGAAGGTGGCGCCGAAGGTCCAATTGTAAGAGCCGGCGGAGACGGCGGCGCCGTCGCAGATCAGGATCTTGTTATGGTTAACGCCGTAGGAGCGGGTACCGCGCAGCGTGCGCAGCTCTATGCCCGGTTCGCTCATCAGCCGCGTGATCTGGGCGTCGGCCCTGGGGTAGACATGGGCCTCGTCGACGATCAGGCGCACCCGGGCGCCGCGGTTCTTGGCGCGTATCAGCGCGTCTGGATTGTCCTTGAGAGTGATGCTGAAGATGACCGCCTCCACGCTGCGGTTGGAGAGGTCTATCATCCGGGTGTTCAGATCGTTGAGATAGGCGAAAGAATAGGCCGGGATGGAACTGAAATCCCCGCGGCTGAAAGCCGGCGACGGGGTGCGGACTTCCGGAGGCGCGGCCAGCTCCCCGGGAGAAACGACTATGTCGAAGCTGCGCTCCAGCGCGGCCGCTGAAATGACCTCCGCCCCGGCCGCGGCAGGGGCCAGGAAGAAAAAGCAAAGCAAGGCGCTCATAATATACGTCATCAATCTACATTCTAATCATATACAACTTTCATCACAAGGGCCGGTGGGCCCGGTCCCCCGGGCCAATAGACCTATGTATTGACATCCAAACCTGGGCCTATTGACTCCGCAAGCCTGGGCCCTTTGACGCTGGTCAACACCTGTCCCTTGCCATACAATATAGCGTGAGCAACCACAGCAACAAGCACGGAGCCAACATGAAAAGATTCGCCGCCCTGATCGCCGCCCTGCTTCTCGGAGCCTCCGCCGCCAGCGCCCAGTTGAACGTGCACTTCATAAACGTCGGCCAGGGCGACGCCACGTACATAGAGCTGCCTAACGGCCACAACGCCCTCATAGACGGCGGCCCCTCCGGCGAGCCGGTGCTGAAATTCCTCAAAGCCAGGGGCGTCAGAACCATAGACCACGTGATCCTCACCCACCCCCATAGCGACCACTTCATGGGCCTAAAGACCGTGTTCCGCAACTTCCAGGTCAAGAATTTCTACGACACCCGCGCCGACAATACCGACGCCCAGGGGGACGACGAAGTGCGCGCAATGGCGGCCAATATGCCCGGCTGCCGGACCCACTACCCCGAAGCCGGCACCACCCTCAACTGGGACAGCCGCGTCACCGTGAAGGTGCTTAACACCTGCTCAGAGCCCGTGAAGACCAAGATCAGCGACGAGCTCAACAACTGCTCCATCGTCACCCGCTTCTACTACAACGGCCACGGCGTGCTGCTGACCGGCGATATCGAAGCGGTGGTAGAGAACGCGATGACCAAGATCTTCAAGTCCGGCCTGGATTCCACCTACCTGAAGGTCTCGCACCACGGCTCCAAAACTTCCTCCGCTCCCAAGTTCCTCGAGCGCGTGCAGCCCCGCGTAGCTATCATCTCGGTGGGCCGGGACAACGACTACGGCCACCCTCACAAGGAAGCCATGGACCGCCTGATGGCCTCCGGCGCTCAGATCTATACCACTCTCGACAGCGACCAGTCGCTGACCATCCCCGCCCCCAAGCGCGGCGTGGAGATCATGATGAACGGCCAGCTCGACCTCCCCGTCTCCGTCACCCCGCAGCCCGAGTTCCGGGTGACCGACCACACCCTGGACCCCGCCGACTCGGCCGCCATGCAGCAGCTGTTCCAGGAAGCCGCCGCCGAGTAAGAGGAACTGAATATAAATAAAAACGCGCCTCTGCCTGGGCGCGTTTTTATTTTTGCCGAAAACTACTTCGGGAGCAGGGGCGAGTCCGGCGGCACGCCGTAGACCGGGGCCAGGGCCGCCGGGGTGATAAGTTCGGAGGCGGGGCCGAAGGCGTAGGCGCCCCCCCGCCGCAGCAGCAGGGCTTTGTTGCAGCCCAGCCTGGCCAGGGCGGGCTCGTGCAGCACCGCCGCCACCGCCAGCCCCCTGCCGGCCAGCCGCCGCAACAGGTCCATGATCCCGGCCTTGTATTTCAGGTCCAGGTGGGAGGTCGGCTCGTCGAGCAGCAGCAGGCGCGCCTCCTGCGCCAGGGCCTGCGCTATGAAGGCCAGCTGCCGCTCGCCGGTGGAGAGGGTGTTTATGGAGCGCCCCGCCAGGCGGGTGATGCCGGTCTCGTGCAGCGCCCGGTCCGCGGCCTCGCCGTCCGCGCCCGAATAGCCGCGCCACAGCCCGGCCCGGGCCGTGCGGCCGAGCAGCACGGTATCCCTGACCGAAAAATCGTAAGGCGTGGCGGTTTCGCTGGCCACGTAGGCCGCCAGCCGCGCCAGCCGCGCCGGCTCTATGGCGCCGGCCTCCTCCCCGCCCAGCCGCACGGAGCCGGCGGCCGAGCGCAGGTAGCCGGTCAGCAGCCGCAGCAGCGTGGACTTGCCGCAGCCGTTGGGCCCCAGCACGCACATGAACTCGCCCGGCCGCAGCTCGAAGGTCAGGTCCGCGATAAGCGGCTCGGGCCCGTAGGAGAAAGTAAGCCCCGAAACTTTCAGCGCCGGCATCAGGCCCTCCCCCTGGCCCCGCGCCAGAGCAGCCACATGAAGAACGGCGCCCCGGCCAGGGCCATCACCACTCCGGCGGGTATCTCGGCCGGGGAGAACAGCGTGCGCCCGGCGGCGTCGGCCGCGGTCAGCAGGGCGGCCCCGCCCAGCGCCGCCGCCGGCAGCAGGCTGCGCGCCGAGGGCCCGGTCAGCAGGCGCACTATATGCGGCGTCATCAGCCCCACGAAACCGATGGTCCCCCCCAGCGCCACGGCGGCCGAGGTGGCCGCGCAGGCGAAGACGAAGAACAGCGCGCGCTCCCGCTCGGGGCTCACGCCCAGGTGGTAGGCCCCCTCGGCGCCCAGCGCCATCGCGTCCAGCGCGCGCCAGCGCGCCATGGCCAGCGCGCCGCAGGCCGCTATGATCAGCGCCGAGACCGCCAGCACGCCGGGCTCGGCCGAGTACAGCCCGCCCAGCACGAAATAGAACAGCGAAAAGGAGCGCTCGCGCGCCGCCGTCAGCGCCAGCATCACCAGCGCCGACAGGAAGGCGCTCACGGCCACGCCGGCCAGCACCAGCGCCGCGTCCGACAGGCGCCCGGCCAGCCGCGCCAGCCAGTAGGAGAGGAAGGTGGCGCCGAAGGCTCCGGCAAAAACGGCCAGGAAGAAGACCGGCGAGGTGCGTTCGACCCCGGCGAGGAAACAGAGCACCGCCGCGGCGGTAGCCCCGGCGGAAGTGCCCAGGATGTACGGGTCGGCGAGCGGGTTCTTGAGCACGCCCTGGAACATGGCCCCGGCCAGACCCAGGCCGGCGCCCACGGCGAGCGCGGCCAGCGTGCGGGGCAGGCGCAGGTTCCAGATAATGTCGGGGGCCAGGCCGGCCGGGCCCGCCGCCAGCGAGAACAGGCAGGCGGCGGCCAGCGCGCCCAGCAGCAGGCTAATTTTTCCCATGCAGCAGGCTCCTGAGCCTGGCGATCTCGCCGAACAGCCGCGGGCCGGGGCGGGTGAAGGCGTCGCGGTCCAGCGAAGTTATCACCCGGCCGGCCTTCACGGCGGCCAGGGTGCCGGCCATCGGCCGCGAGAGGAATTCCCGTTCCGTCACACTGAAGAGCAGCGCGGCCTCCGGATCCAGCAGCAGCGTCTCCTCCCAGGTGGCCTGAAAGAAGCCCCTGCGCTCCCCGCCGAAAACGTTGCGCCCGCCGGCCAGCCGCGCGGCGTCGGAAATGAAGGACAGCCCGCCGGTGGTCCAGCCGCCGGCGTCCACCTCGATATAAAGCTTCACGGGCTCGCCGGCGGGCGGGCGGGGCGCCAGGGCCGAAAGTTTGCGGGCCAGGGCCTCCCCCTCTTTCTTGCGGCCCAGCGCGGCCGCTATCAGCCGCACCGTGTTGAGGATATCGGCCACGCTCTTCTCTTCGGGCAGGGCCACCACCTTGATCCCCAGGGCGGACAGCTGCTTGCCCGTGGAGGCGCCTGCCCAGGCGCCGGTAAAGACCACGTCGGGCTCCAGCGCGTAGACCTTCTCGATGTTGGGCCGCAGGTAGTCGCCGGTCTTTTCCAGCCGCCCGGCCTCGGGCGGCCAGTTGCAGAAATTAGAGACCCCCACCAGGTCGCTCCCGGCGCCCAGCTCGAAGATGATCTCGGTATAGGAAGGCAGCAGGGACACGGCGCGCAGCGCCCGCGCCTGGACGGCGCAGCACAGCAGCAGTACGGCGGCTAAAAGTTTTGCCATAAAAAAAGCCCTCGCTCCAAAGAGAAAGGGCTGGCTCTCCCCTCGGAAGTCCCCGCAGGGCGGGGTTTGCAGTAGACCGGGCTTAGCCTTGCGGCATCACCGTTGCGGGGCAGCCGGGGATTCTCACCCCGTTCCTTCTGCGCTACGTTATTATGATACTAAAATTTCGGCTGGCCGTATTCAGGCGGCCGGCAGCGTGATCTCCGCGATAAGACCGCCGGGAGCCCTGTTGCGCAGCTTTATCGCGCCGTTGTTGCGCATCAGCAGGTCGCGGGTTATCATCAGCCCTACGCCGGTGCCGTCGCTCTTGGTGGTCAGCGATTTCCTGAAGACGTTCCTCAAGGCGTCCTCGGTCATCCCGGGACCATTGTCGGAAATGGTCACGCGCGCGTCCCGGCCGTCGCGCTCTATGCCGATGGCCACGAGCTTGTCGTCGTTGTTCCCGCTGACGGCCTCCACGGCGTTCTTGACCACGTTGAAGAAGGCCTGCTGCAGGTCCTGGCGGCAGGCGCTGATGGTGATATTGTTCTGTTCCGGGTTGTCCAGTTTGAAGCTGACGCCCTTGGACAGGGGCGAGAAGGAGGCTATGGCCACCAGGTCCTTCATCATGTCGGAAAGGTGTATGCTCTCGCAGCCGGGCCCGCCCTGCTTGCCGAAGCGCGTTATGCCCTGCAGCGATTCCACCATCGCGGCGGCCGTCTCCCGCACCCCTCGCAGCACCTCCAGGTCCTCCGGGGACTTGGTTTTGGCCATCTCCATCTCGAGATACCCGAAGATGCAGGAGATGGGCCCGCGCATGTCGTGCGCTATGCGGTGCGCCAGCACGCCCAGCTGCGCGGTGGCGTTGAGCTCCGAGAACTTGCGCATCATCGCGTCCTTCAGCTCCCGCTCGCGCGACAGCTTCAGGTTGAGCTTCTCGAAGATCTGCCCGGACAGGCGCCGCATGAGAAAAAGGTAGAGCACCGTGATGCCGGCTATCAGCAGCGTGGCGGGCAGGCTGGCGTAGATCTCGGCGGCCCAGGGATTGGAATGCGGCAGCAGCCCGGCGTACTGGCCCAGCACCACGCCCAGGTAGCCGGCCGTTATGGCCGGCAGCGTGTAGGATCCGGCAACGCCGTACACGCCTTCGGAGAGCAGGATGGTGAAGAACATGAACACGAACGGCGAGACTATGCCCCCCGTAAAATGCGCGGCCAGCGTCAGTATGGCCGCGCCGATGAGGCCCATGGCGGAATTAGTGAGACGCGAGGACGTGGCGGCGATCCTGTCGAAGGCGAGGTAATATCCGGAATAAAGGACGGTACTCAGGAGGGCGAGCCAGGCCAGCGCCCTCGGCAGCGGCGCGCCCACGGCGAAGACCACGACGGCGGCGGCCAGCGACATGCCGGCGGCTATCAGCACCTGCGTCTTGATCTGGCCCGCGTATTTAGTATCGGATTCTTTTTCCGTCATCGTTCCCGTTATAGCTATCCTCTGTTACAGAGTCTATAGTATTGAACGGGAATAATATATACCCCAAAAGGGGTAGAAGGCGTTCAGGGCTGGGAAAGCCCCTCGCGGATGGCGTAGCGCACGATATCGGTCTGTTTGTGGATGTCGAGCTTGCGGAAAAGGTTGCGCCGGTGCGTGCGCACGGTGCTTTCGGAGATGCGCAGGCGGGCGGCGATCTGGGCGTAGCGCAGGCCTTCCACTATCAGGCGCACCAGCTCCCGCTCCCTGGCGGTAAGCAGCGAGGCCCGTACGGGGCCCGGTTTGCGGGTCCGCTGCGCGGCCGGGCTGAGCACGGCAGCGAGGGACTGGCTGACGTAGCGCTGGCCGCGGTGCACCGAGCGCAGCGCGCGCGCCACCTCCTCGGCCGCCGTCTCCTTGACCAGGTAACCCATCGCGCCGGAGATGAGGGCCTTCTCCACGGTGGGCCGGTCGTCGTGCATGCTGAGGATGATGACCCGGGCGCCGGCCCGCTCGGCCAGCAGGCGGGTCATGGCCTCAAGCCCATTGAGGACGGGCATGGAGATGTCGAACACGCAGACGTCCGGAGAGGAACTTCGCGCCAGCGCCAGGGCGCGTTTGCCGTCGCGGGCCTCGCCGGTGACCAGGATGTCGGGGGCGGTGCTCTTGAGCACGGCCTTTATCCCCTCGAGCACCACCGGGTGGTCGTCGGCCAGCAGCACGCGGATCTTACCCGCGGCGCTCACCGCGCCCTCACGCCGGTCAGCGGCAGCTCGGCCTTCAGCGTGGCTCCCGCCCCCGGTTTGGAGTAGACGGAGAAATAGCCGCCGGCGGAATCGGCGGCCTCGGCCATCATCTTAAGGCCCAGGCTGCCCTTCTTGTCGCGCTTGCCGGCCGGGTCGAAGCCGCGCCCGTCGTCGCGCACGGTGAGCGTCATCCAGCCGCCGCCGCAGTCCACAGAAAAATCCAGGCTGCCGGCGCCGGAATGTTTTTCGGCGTTGCGCAGCGCCTCCTGGGCCAGGCGGTAGAGCACTATGCCCAGCGGGCTCCGGGCGGCGCGCCCGCGCTCCGGCAGGCTGACGCTGGACCGCACGGCGATACCGGAGCGGCGCTCGAAAGCGGAAAGCAGGTCCTTGAGCGCGGCGCCCAGGCCGGAGACGGCCATGCCCGGCGGCCAGCTCTCCACGCAGGCCCTCTTCAGGTCCGCGGTCATATTTTTAAGCATGCGGCGCGTCTGCGCCACGCGGGCCAGGCCGGCCCGCTCGCGCCCGCGGCGCAGGTCTTCCTCCAGCAGCAGCAGCGCCGAGGACAGCCCCACCTGCAGCGCCCCGATGGCGTCGTGCAGCGAGGCGGCCAGGCGCTTCTTCTCCTCCTCGCGGGCGAGCATGATGCGGGCCGAAACGCGCCGCCCCTCTTCCTGCTGTTCGAGGCGGCTGGTCACGTCGCGCTCCACCACTATGCCGTAAACGGCGTCGCCCAGGCGCACGTTGCGCGCGGTGACCTCGGTCGCCAGCGCGCTGCCGTCGCGCCTGCGCTGGCGCACCTCGAAGCCGCCAGCCCCGCCGCTGAGGCTGGCCAGGCGCCCCCTCCCGAGCGAGGCGCCCAGCACGGTGACCGGCTTGCCGGCCAGCTCGTGGCGCGAGTAGCCGTGCAGCGCCAGCGCCGCGGGGTTGGCGTCGCGTATCACCGGAGTAAGGCCGGGAGGCAGTTGCAGCAGCAATATGGAATCCCGCGCCTGTTCGAAGATCAGGCGGTACAGGTCGTCCCCCGCGGCGGCGGGCGGCGCGGGGACGGGGCGGGTACCGGTACGCTTGCTCATATGACTTATTCTTGCATAACTGCCGCCGCCGGTCAATACGGCGAAAAAAGGAATATTGTTGTATAATCACTGAATCATCCTTATATAATCTCCTGAGACCTGACAACGGAGCCGCCATGCGACAGATCAACGTGCTGCTTGTGGAAGACAACCCCGGGGACGCCGAACTTACCCGGCAGTCCCTCGAGGCCTCCAAGCTTTCGGTACGCCTGACGGTGGTGGACGACGGCGAGAAAGCCCTGAAGTACCTGCGCCGGGCGGCCCCCTACCAGAAGGCGGAGAAGCCCGACCTGGTGCTGCTCGACCTGAACCTGCCCAAGCTGCCCGGCGGCGAAGTACTTAAGGCCATGAAGGGCGACAAGGCCCTGCGCGGCATTCCCGTGGTGGTGCTGACCACCTCCGAAGAGGAGAGCGAGATCTCCCGCTGCTACGCCGAAGGCGCGAACTGCTATGTCGTCAAGCCGGTCGACTTCGAATCGTTCATGGAGATAGTCAGCGCCATAGAGGAATTCTGGTTCTCCGTGGTCAAGCTCAACGACTCCGGAAAAACCCGCCGCTCCGCCAAGCCCGGCGAAGGCGTCCGCTAGCGAATGCGCCGGCTCCTGCTCCCCCTCCTCCTCCTGCTGCCAGCCGCGGCCGCCGCCTCTCCCGGCGGCGACCTGGATTTCTTCGATTTCGAACGCGCCTCCCTCGACGAGACCCTCAACGTCAGGACCGCCGTGGCCTCCCGCCTGGATTTCTCGGCGCGCGAAGCCCCCGGTATAGTCACCGTCATCACCCGCACGGAAATAATCAATTCCGGGGCCCGGAACCTCGCCGACGCGCTGCGCCTGGCCCCGGGCCTGGACCTCGGCGTGGACGTGGAGAGCACGCTGGGCGTGGGCATACGCGGCAACTGGGCCTACGAGGGAAAGGTGCTGGTGCTCGTGGACGGCCAGCGCTACAACGAGCCTTTCTTCGGCACCGCGCAGATCGGCCGCATCCCGATAGAGCAGGTGGAGAAGATAGAGATCATCCGCGGGCCCGGCTCCTCCGTCTACGGCGGCTTCGCCGGGCTGGGCGTCATCAAGATAGACACGCGCGGCGCCAAGGCGCTCGACGGCGCCGAAGCCGCGGCGGCCTACGGGCGAATGCAGCGCGGCGGCGGCGAGACCTACGCCAACCTGGCCTACGGCAAGGTCCATGAGAACGGCGAGTTCTCCGCCCAGTTCCACCGCTCCGGCGCCGACCGCGGCGACCGGCGCTACACCGATTTCAACGGCGGTTCCTACGGCATGAACGGGGCTTCCGACGTAGAGTCCCGCAACCTGAACCTCTACTCCCGCAACCGCTGGTTCACGGCCCGGCTCATCGCGGACAGGTACCGCACTACCCAGCAGGACCATTACGACGACACCGTGCTGTCCCGCCCCCTGGCAAGGAACTTCGACGCCTATTTCACGGAGCTCAGCCGTGAGCTGCTCCTCGACGACAACTTTACCCTTACCCCCTCGTTCAACTATACCTACCAGGAGCCGTTCAACGGTTACGACGCCGTGGAATACCCGCGCGACAAGGCCAGCCATTCCTCCAGGCTGACGCTGGTGGCGGCCTACGCGGCGCCGGGCGGGACCCGGTTGTCCGGCGGCGCGGAATACTCTCTCGACAAGGCCATCCTGGCCGACAATACCCCGGAGGTGCCGCTTTACTATTTCAAGGGCGGTAAGCGCGACGTTAAATACGCCAACAGCGCCCTTTTCCTGGAAGGTCTCACGCAGTCCTCGCTGGGCCTGTTCTCCATCGGCGCCAGGTACGACAAGCACCAGGAATTCGACCACGCCTTCTCGCCGCGCCTGGCCTGGACCAAGGTCTTCGGCGGGGTCCACGCCAAGGTCATATACAGCCGCTCTTTCAGGGCTCCCGGCATAGACAACCTCGCCATGAACTCCGGCCTGCGCCCCGAGCGCGTCACCGTCACCGAGCTGGAAACCGGCTATAAACTCACGGACTACCTGTTCGTCTCGGCCAATGTCTACGATATCAGGATAAAGGACCCGATAGTCTTTTACGTGGAAAATTCCGCGCAGAAGTACGGCAATTACGGGCGCACCGGCACCAACGGCCTCGAGCTCACCGCGCGCCTGAAGCGGACCTGGGGCTACGCCGACGCCTCCTACTCCCGCTACGCCGCCGCGCATAACACGGTGGATTTCTACAGCGCCGGCACCGGCGGAGAGCTGCTGGCCTTCGCCCGCGACAAGTTCGCCTTCAATTCCAGCTTCAGGATGGCCGGGGACTTCTCGGTCAACCCGTCGGCCGTCTACCTCGCCGGCAGGTACGGCTACCGCTCCCCCGGGAACGTCAGCCGCTTCGACGACATCCTGCTGGCCAACGTCAATTTCTCGCTGAAGAACCTCGCCGGCGGCCGCCTGGAACTGGGGCTGGGCCTCTACGACATTTTCAGTTCGGGCTACTCCTACCTGCAGCCTTACGACGGCGGCCACGCCCCGCTGCCGGCGCAGTCCAGGGAGGCCCGACTCAGGCTGGCCTGCAAGTTCTAGCCGCACGCGTTTTTTTATTATGTTCAGAAGGACTACCAAAAGCAGGGGAGCCCGCCACGCCGCCGCAGCGGCGCTGCTGGCGGCGCTGCTTTGCGTCCCGGCCGCCTGCGGCGCCCAGGAGGCGGCCGCGGTGCTGGCCAAGGGCTCCGGCCTCTACTTCGAGGCCGCGCTGGCTTTCCAGAAGGCCCTCGGCCGCCCGGTGCAGGTTTACGACCTGGCCGCCGGCGAACCCTCCCTGCCGCGCGGCCTGAAGGCCGCGGCGGCCTTCGGCTCCAGGGCCGCCGCCCTGAAATATCCGCCCAAAACCAAACTGATCATACTGCTGGCCCCCGGCTACACGCCCCCGGCCGGCAGCCGCGCCACCGCAGTCTCGGCCTTCCCCGAACCGGCCCAGGCGCTGGCCGCCTACAAATCCCTGCAGCCGGGCCTGGCGCGCCTGGCCGTCTTCTACCGCGGCGCCCCCGGCGCCGGTTACACTGCCGAACTGGCCAAGGCCGCCGCCCGCCTGAGCGTGGAGATACTGCCAGTCCCGCTGGACGCTCCCGAAAAGTTCCCGGACGCGCTGCGGGCGCTGGCGGGAAAGGCCGACGCCTTCTGGCTGCTGCCCGAGCCGGCGCTCATCAACAAGACCTCGCTTAAAGTGCTCTCCGAATTCTCCTGCGCGCATAAACTTCCCTTTTACGCCCCCTCGGCCGGCCTGACCGAACTGGGCGCCGCCGCCTCTTTCGCGCCGGGCGTGGACGAAGCCGCGGCCGCCGCGGCGGACGCGGTGTCCCGCGCCCTGGCCGGCGAAGCGCTGCCCGCCACGCTCTACGCGCCGCGGTCCTCCCTGACGGTCAACGAGGCTTTCTCCCGGCGCTGCGGCCTGCCCGTGAAGCCGCACGGAGCGGCGGGAGGCGCCAAATGAAACTTCGCGCCAAATTCCTCGCTTTCCTGCTCCCCCCGCTGCTCCTCAGCGGCCTGGCCATACATTTTTTCACCGGACGCGCCGTCTGCGATACCCTGCACGAGGAAGCCGCCTCGGCCGCGGCGGCCGGCGCCGCGCGCGTGCTGGAGTCCTCCACGCTGGACTTCAGCGCCCCGCGCGAGCAGGACCTGCTGCCCTTCCTCTACGACCTGAGCGGCGGCCTCAAGGCCTCCTACGCTTTCTACGCCGGCACCGACGGCCGCATCGTGGCGCATACCGACGTAGGCCGCCGCGGCGGCTCGCTGCCCGCGCAAGCGGGCAGGATGCTGCCGGGCGGGGCCTCCTACGCGCTGGCGGGCGACGGCCCCCACGCTTTCATGGAAGTGCTGGTGCCGGTCACCGAGCTGCGCGTGCATTCCCCCGAAGAGCTGGCCTTGCTGGGGGCCGGCGCCCCGCCGGGGCGGCTGGGCACCCTGGCGCTGGGCCTGCCTCTCGACGCGGCCTACGCCACGGAGAGAGGCATAGCCCGCAAGAACGCCGCCATCCTGGCCGGCGTCTTCCTGGCCATCGTGCTGATGGCCTTCGCCCTGGCCACGCTGGTGCTGCGCCCGGTGCGCCAGCTGGCGCTGGCCACCGAGCGCATACGCCGCGGCGACTACGGGGCCGAGATCCCCGTGACTTCAGGCGACGAGCTGGGCGAGCTGGCGCGCAGTTTCAACACCATGTCGCGCACCCTCTCCGGCACCATAGTTTCCAAGAACTACCTGGACGCCATCGTAGACAACATGCTCGACATGCTCGTAGTCACCGACCTCGACGGCGTGATCGGCAAGACCAACCGGGCGGCCAGAACCGCGCTGGTGCCGGCCGGCCTGCCCGCCGAGGGGCGCCATGTCGCCGCCTTCTTCCCCGACGAGGGGAGCGGCTGCCGCTGGCTGGCCCTGCTGCGCGAGCACGGCGAGCTGCGGGACCACGAGGACCTGCTCAACGCCGGCCCGGGCCCCGGCATCCCGGTGCTGGTTTCGGCCTCTTTCATCCTCGACAACGAGGGGGCCAGGGCCGGCATCGTGGCCGTCATCCGCGACATAGCCCTGCGCAAGAAGTACGAGGCCGAGATGACCCGCTCAAACGAGGACCTGCAGCGCTTCGCCTTCGTGGCCTCGCACGACCTGCAGGAGCCGCTGCGCACCATCTCCAGCTATATCCAGATCCTCGAGAACAAGTACCGCGCCACGCTGGGCCCCGACGTCGGGCGGCACGTGGATTTCATAACCGGCGCGGTGCAGCGCATGCGGGCGCTGGTGCGCGACCTGCTGGAATATTCCAAGATCAACCCGGCGCTGAGGCTGGAGGACGTGGACACGGACGAGGCGCTGGACTACGTGCTCGCCGTGCTGCAGGACGCCGTCGCCGCCGCCGGCGCCGCCGTGGAGCGCGGCGACCTGCCGGTGATCCGCGCGGACCGCAGCCACATCGAACGGCTGTTCCAGAACCTGGTCCTTAACGCGGTGAAGTTCAAGAACGGCGGCGCCCCGACGGTGCGCGTGGACGCGCGGCCGGGCAAGGGCGGCTGGGTGTTCAGCGTCAGCGACAACGGCCCCGGCATAGACCCGGCCCACGGCGCCAAGCTCTTCAAGCTCTTCGGCCGGCTGCACGGCAAGGGCGTGCCCGGCGCGGGCATAGGCCTGGCCTCGTGTAAACGCATAGTGGAATATTACGGCGGCGAGATCTGGTTCGAATCCGAGCCCGGCAAGGGCGCAACCTTCTTCTTCTCCATCCCCTCTAAACAGTAGGCGGAGTCAGTCCGCCGGCAGCGTGACCACGGCGGAGAACCCGCCGCGCTCCCCGTTGAGCACCCTGATGCCGCCCCGGTTGCGCGTCAGCAGGTCGCGGGTTATCATCAGGCCCACGCCAGTTCCGTCGCTCTTGGTGGTGACGGACTGTTTAAATACGGCCCTCAGCGCCTCTTCGGTCATGCCCGGCCCGTTGTCCGACACGGTCACCCTGGCGTCCTGCCCGGCCCGCTCTATGGCTATGGAGACGGTCTTGGGGCCGGGATTGCCGCTGACGGCGTCCACGGCGTTCTTGACTATGTTGAAGAAGGCTTGCTGCAGGTCCTGCCTGGAGGCGGTGACGGTGACGCCGTTCGCCCCCCGCGGGACCAGCTCGAACGAGACCCCTTTGGCCTTGGGCGAGAAGGCGACTATGGCCAGCAGGTCCTTCATGAACTCGGCCAGGGGTATCGCCTCGGCGCTCGGCCCGCCGGGCTTGCCGAAGCGCGTGATCCCGTGCAGGGATTCCACCATCCGGTCCACCGTCTCGCTGACGCTGCGCAGCACTTCCTTGTCTTCGGGGTCCTTGGCCTTGGCCGCTTCCAGTTCCAGGTAGCCGGAGACGGCGGCTATAGGGCCGCGCAGGTCGTGCGCTATGCGGTGGGCCAGCACGCCCAGCTGCGTCGTGGAGTTCAGCTCGGAGAATTTCCTGATCAGCGCGTCCTTCTCAACGGCCTCCCGCTGCACTTTGCCGCGCAGGTTGCTGATGATACGCGCGCTCATGCTCTTGGTCAGGGCTATATACGCCACCGTCAGCGTGGCGATGATCAGCACGGCGGGCGGACTGGCGTAGGCCGCCGCGGACCAGGGCACCAAATTGGGCAGGAAGCCGAAGAAATGCCCCAGCACCACGAACAGGTACCCGGCTATGCTCGCCGGCATCGTGAACGGGTTGTCCAGCGCGTAGAAGCTCTCGGAGACCAGCATGGCGAAATAGAGGAAGATGAACGGCGAGACCAGCCCGCCGGTGAAATAAACGGCCACCGTCACCACCACCACTCCGATCTGGCTGAGGATCACGCCGGCCTTGGTATAGCAGAACTTGCAGACCAGGTCGAAGAGCAGAAAGTACAGGAAGTAGACCAGGGCGCCCAGCAGCGCCAGCATGGAGAGGCCTTTGTGAAAAGGCATGGTGTCGCTGAAATAGCTGAAGGAGGCGAACAGGGACATCAGGCCGGCCGCGAAGGCGTTGAACCTGAGCATATCGCGGGCTTTGCCCTCGGGAATGTTGTTAGGCATACCGGCGGCAGGCGCCGCCCCCCCTTTTTACCGAGTTATGCCGAGTTTGGCCGCCGCGCGCGCCAGGTCGGCGGCGAAAGCGGTCTTGAGCAGCGCCGCCGGGCGCCCCAGCGCCCGCTCCAGGCCAGGGTCGCGCCGAACTACGGCGTCGGCGCCCTTGGCCCGCGTTCCCGCGGACATATTCTCCAGCACGCCCAGCACCGGCACGCAGAGTTTTTTATAAAGTTCCAGCGAACGCTCCAGCACGTCGTGAGCCAGCAGCGAGGGCGCGGTCACGGCCAGCACCTCCGCCCCGCGCGCGAAGCGCATCACGTCGAGCGCCGCGTCGTTGATGCCGGGCGGCATGTCCAGCACCAGGAAATCCAGTTCCCCCCACTGCGTTATGGCCAGCAGCTCTATGATGGCGTCGGAAACGTTCGCGCCGCGCAGCGGCACGGCCTTGTTCTCCGAGAAGAACACCACGCTCATGAACTTCACGCCCTCGTACACGGGCGGTTCCAGGCCTTTCTCCTCTTTGGGGAAAAGGCCCTTGGCGCCCAGCACCAGGTGGCCTGAGGCGCCGGCGAAATCCAGGTCGAACAGGCCGGTCTTATACCCCTTCTTCGCCAGCAGCAGCGCCAGCGTGGCGGCGGTGACGCTCTTGCCGATGCCGCCTTTCCAGCCGGTCACGGCGATGACGCGCTTTACGCGCTTAAGTCTTTCCGCTATCACGGAAGGGCGCGGGTCGATGTTCATTTCTCGCCCTTCAGGTAGCTGATGCTTACGCCCCGGCCGCGGGCTATCTCGAAGTCGGGGCTCTTGCACTTGGGGCATTTCAGGAAGGTGTGAGCCATCTCTGGCACGAAATGGATGAACTCGGCCTCGTCCTTGGTCTTGCTCAGGCCCTTGAGCGGGAACTCGTGCGCGCAGGCCTTGCAGCGGAAGGCGGCGGGCTCCACGGTGATCTTGAATTTGCAGTCACGGGCGGCCGGGAACTGCGCGCGCAGTTCCTCCAGGGCGAAGGAGAAGATCTCCCGGTCTATGCCTTGCAGCTCGCCGAAGAGTACGCCCGTTTCCTTGAGCTTCTTCAGCTTCTGCGCGCCGGCGTGTTCGACGGCGGATTTGATGACGGATTCAGCGAGGGCCCATTCGTGCATGCCTCTATTATACAAGTTAATAATAAAGGCTAAAACCCGCCCGGCCTACTTCTTCCAGGTGACGGTCAGCGAATTCTTCTTGCGGTCGTAGCTGAAGGCCAGGCCGTCCTGTTCGGCCGGCAGGGTTTTTACCGTATAGCCGAGCCGGCGCGGCGCGTCCCCGGAGCAGAGGGCGTCCAGCGGCAGCCCGGCCATAAGCCAGGGATGGGTGCGGGCCAGCCGCACCTTCAGCGGCCCCAGCGCCAGCGACTCGTCCTTTATGGAAAAATCCTCGCCCCCCGAAGGGAACTCCAGGCTCGATCCCTTGTAGCCGAGGTAGCGCGGCCCCGAGCAGAACACGGCGGCCCAGGAGAGTACGGGCGCCTTGCCCCCCTCCGCCAGCCTGATGAACAGCGCGGCGCGGTAGCCGGCGGCGCTCTCGGGGCGCTTCACGCCCGGGAACAGGATCTCGGCCCGCCCCTCGCCGTCGCGCACCGCCACCGTCACGGAGCTCTCCAGCCTGGGAGCGCCGCCGCCGTACCTGGCGTAGTAGCCGGTATCGGTGGGCGGCGGCACCGGAGGGATATTGTCCTCCCGGCAGGCGCGGCCCGCGGGCATCCTTACGGCGTTGAGGTTGAAGTCCGGCGACAGGTCCTGGGCGCGCGCCCGCCCCGCCGGCGCCAGCAGCAGCGCGGTAAGCAGCAGCGGGGCTATCAGGGCGCGTTCCATAGGTTTGCCTCTATTTGATCAGCCTGCGGAAGCTCGCTATCTCCATCGGACGCATCTCGGTGTCTCCGGGGGCGCGCCGGATGAGGGTGATGCTGCTGCCCTGCGCCAGGCTGAGCGCGGCGTACTGCGCCTCGTTGGGATTGCACAGCAGCTGAACCACGCCGGGCTCGCCGGCCGCGGCCGCCTTCTGCACCCCGGTCACGATCACGTTCTGCAGTATGGTGGCCGTCACCTTTTCCTTGGTATCCGCGCCGGTCAGCGCTTCGAAGGAGACCAGCATGTCCACCCGCTCGCCGCGGCTGAGGAACATGGCCTGCGAGGCGGAGACGGGCAGGCTGACGCCGCGGTAGCCGGGCAGCACGCGCGCTTCGGGCGTGTACCTGGCCGCCGGTTTCTTGCCGCCGCTCCGCGGTTCCTCGAAGACCTGCGCGAACAGGTCGCGGCCGCTCTTGAGCAGGCCGGCGGCGCTTTCGTCGAAGGCTTTGCGGTCGTCCTTGGAGAGCGCCCCGGTAAGCCCGTCGAAAGCTCGGGTCGCGGCGTCCAGCGTGGCCAGCATGGGTCCTCCGCGCCCGCCGAACGAGGTCTCCAGGCCGGCCCGGGTCACGCGCTCCACGCTCATGATGAAGCGGATGCGCATGTCGTTGAACCCGGCGCTGTCCGTCATCGGGTCGGCCGCGGCCAGGCGCGCGCAGGCCTCGTAGAGGATGGAAACCGGCGTCTGCCAGACTACGGCCTCGCTCAGTTCCCCCTCCTCCGGGTCCTTCCACACTTTGCGCCCCGCCATCGCGGGCAGGGCGCGCTCCAGCCAGGCCGGCAGCTGCAGCGACTTCTTGCCGGGGTGGCAGGTGGTGGGGCGGTTCTTCACGCCGGCGTCCTGCACCGGCGACAGGTAGTAATAGAACAGCTGCATGTCCTCGGCCGCGCAGGAGGCGTCCCGCGCGGTGTAGCCGGAGGCTCCGGCCGGGGCGGCCAGCAGGGCCGCGAGTAAAAACGGTTTAAGTTCGAGTTTCATAAATCCTCCCTGGCCCGCCTTACTTGATCAGCCTGCGGAAGCTGGCGATCTCCATCGGGTGCAGCTCGGTATCGCCGGGCGCGCGCACCACTATGTTCACGTCCCCCTGCGCTATGGCCAGGGCCGCGTACTGCGCTTCCACCGGGTTGAGCAGCAGTTCCACCGCGCCGGTCTCCGAGACCTTGGCGGGCTTGTAGACGTTGATCACCACCACGTTCTGCAGGAAGGTGGAGGTGACCTTCTCTTTGCGCTCCTTGCCGTCCTTGTCCTCCATCTTGGCGTCGAAGGTCACCAGCACGTCCACGCGGTCGCCTTTCTTGATGAACAGCAGCTGGTCCCCGCTGACGGTCACCGAGGTGCCCCTGTAACCTTTCACCAGGCCCACGGCCGGCGCTTTCTCGGACCGGGGGCCGCCGGTCTTCTGCATCTGCCGGACCTTTTCGAGGCCGGCTTTGACGTCCGCATTCTGCGGGTCGATCTCCGCGGCCGCGCCCCATTCCGCGCCGGCCTTTTCATAATTGCCCGCCTGGAAGTATTTCAGGCCGGCCAGGTACCGCACCTGCGCCTCTTCCTTGGCCCCGGGGGCCTGCTTTGCCTGCGCCGCGGCCGCGGGAGCGCCGGGGGCGCCGAGTTCGTCGGCGTAAACACGGCCCGCCGCAGCCAGGGCCACCGCGCAAACCACCGCTATCTTTAACATTTTCATAAGGCCTCCTGTATACTTTATTTACAGCGTCCGCAGCTCGAAGATCTGTTCCGGCTTCACCTCGCGCCGCTCCAGGGCGAACGTGCCGCTGTCCGTCTCGAAAATTATAGCCGTCCCGCCCTGCCCCTCTGTATTCCTGCCGCTGTTAAGTTCCATCACCGGGGCTTTTATGGGCTCGCCCCTCAGTTCGCCCATGGGCAGCGAGGCGAACAGGGGGCCGGTGCTGCCGGCCGCGCGCAGGCTGGCCGGCAGGCGGGCGCTCATGGCCTCCTGCGGCGGCACAGCGGCGCCGAGCGGCGCCGGGGCGGCTATATGGGCGACTACGGCCGGCGGCGGCGCGGGCTGGCGGCGGGCCAGCGGCAGCAGGGCCACGGCGATGGCGGCCGCGGCGAAGGCGGCCCGGGCGTAATTATTGGCCAGCAGGGCGCGCAGGCCGGCGGCGAACCCCTCGCCGGCGGGCACCAGGCGGGCGCGCAGGCCGGCCTTTACGCGGCTCTCGCCGCTGAAGTCCAATGCGGCCATGGAGGCGGCCAGGCGCAACGCGCCCTGGTCCCCGGAAAAGGACGGGGAACCGCCGCCCTGAAGAAGGGCGTCCAGTTCTCTATTGAAGAGTTCAGCCTGCTCGACCTCGTTCATATCTTTCCACCTTCCAAGTCAGCCTGCATTCTTTTTACGGCCCTGAAAATTATTATACCCACGTTGCTCTCGCCCAGCCCGGTCAGCCCGGCTATCTCCCTGTTGTTCATGCCGGAGGAGAACTTGAGGGCTATGATGTCGCGGGACCGCTCGTCCAGGCCGGCTATGGCGTCCAGCAGCCGCGCCCGCTCTTCTTTGCGCTCCAGGGCGTCCGGCGGTCTGGGGTCGCGGTCCGCCGGCTCCGGGGCGTCGTCCAGGGAAACTTCCCCCCTGCGGTTCCTGCCCCTGGCCCAGTCGGCCACCGCGTTGCGCGCTATGCCGAACAGCCACCCTTGCGCCGGCCCCCTGGCCTGGTCGTAGGTCTCGTAACCGCGCAGCGCCGCTTCAAAGATCCGTCCAGTCACATCGTCCGCCTCGGCCGCCAGGCGCACATGATAGCGTACGTAGTTGTACACCTTGTCGAAATAGCGGTCGTAGAGTTCGGCGAAATCCATAATGCGTTCCCTCTATACTAATAAATACGGCGCCCGCCCGAAAGTATTACACCCCCTCCCCCATATTTTATAAGCGCCTTACGAATACCCGTAATAGGCAGCCTACACTATAGGAAGGAGAGCTAAGGCTGGCTAGGGCATGCCCTCTCCGGGGCAAGGCAAAATAGGGCCGCAGATACCAAGTAGGGGCCTAGACATCCTGACTATAAGCCGGAATTCGGCGGCTTACCATATGGGCAGGAACGCAAAATCGGCGTCGCGCACACCGTGCGCGCGCCTGCCGCCCTCAGGCTCGGCGCTTACGCAAGCCTCGCCTTCCGGGGGGCTTTTGCTAACCCTGCCCATATGGTTTCCGCCAGTTTCTACCATGAGACTGCTTGGTTGCGATAGAACGGCAGGCTGGCGGGGGTATGCCCTCGCAGGGGCCTCGCGGAGGTGAGGCTTGCGTAAGCGCCGAACCGGGGTGGAGCGTAGCGACACCGCAGTGCGAAAGAGCGAGGCCACGGTGTGGCCGAGCGTACCCGGAGAGGGCATACCCTCGCCGGCCCTGTTTTGCTTGACCGGGAGGGGCAGGTTTGCTATACTATTCCTAGTTGGTTCCGTACCTTACAAGTCGCGAAGGTATCCCTAAAAGTCCAAAGACTACCCGCGCGATGATGTTCTTCCCAGCTAGTACTTCGGAAGACGCGTTAAGTTTCCACCCACCCTTAGGAACTTAGCACAAAGTATCGGAAATATAACAAAGATTATATTTCGGAGGCTTATTGCTATGTTAAAGTTCGTCAAATCGGTTATTTATATATCCCTTATAACGGCCCCCCTGTGCGCCGCCGCCCAGTACGACGCCGTGGAAAATGTCCTCGCCGCCACCGACCCCGGCCTGGCCGAGGCCTACCGCAAGGCCGGCGAAGAGCTGCCCGTCTTCAGCGTGCCCGCCCCGGTCAGCATCTCGGACGAGCGCTATTCCGACACCCCGGCCGACCAGTACCTGCCCATCAGCCGGCGGGCCGTGCTCGAATACGAGTACACCTCCAGCGAATTCACCGCCCCCAAGGTCATCCGCGTGGAGTACCTGTCCTATTCCGAGAAGGACAAGACCGCGGCCGTCAACATGATAATTTTCAACAAGACCAAGCCCCGCGTCACCAACTTCGTCATCACCGCCGACGCCCAGGGCGTGCGCGCCTCCGATTCCCCCCTCTACGGCCCCCGCCTGGAGTTCCCTTTACCGCTGACCTACAACTCGGTGTGGAACGAGGGCGCCGACCGCAACCGCGTGGCCGCCCTGAACGCCAAGGTCACCGTGCCCGCCGGCGTCTATAACGGCTGCCTCAAGATCACCACCCGCCTCAGCGGCGGTGACGCCGGCTCCGCCGAGCGCTACTACGCCCCGGGCGTGGGCCTGGTCTACGAGCGCATCAACTCCGAGGACAGGCAGGAGACCCTGAAATTGACCTCCTACCAGCTGAAATAAGCGGCTGCCCGCCAAATAAAAAACCCCGGCGCTGACCGGGGTTTTTTATTGCCTCGAAAGGACTAAGCGCCCAGGCCGGGGATGCCGCCCAGCGCGCTCATCTTCTGCGCGGCGGCCTTCTGGCTCTCGCGCACGGCGCGGTTGACGGTCTCGGTCAGGGCGGCTTCCAGCTTGCGCTTGTCGGCCGCGGCCAGCTCGCCCTTGATCTCCACCCGCTTGACTTCCTGCGAGCCGGTGATGGTCACCTTCACCAGGCTGTCCTCGCTGGCCAGCTCCAGGCCGTCCAGCTCCTTCTTGATCTCGTCCATCTTCCGCTTCATTTCCCAAAGCTGCTTCATCTTGTCGAGCATATTTTCTCCTTAAATATAGGGACAGCGCCCTATTTTAAAATAGGGCGCTGTCCCTATTTTCCGAGCCTGCGGATCTTTATGTTCAGAGCGGCGAAGATCAGCGTCATGAACGGGCTGACATAGTTGAACACCGCGTACGGCAGGTAGGAGAGCGTGCTTACGCCCAGCACGCCGGCCTGGTAGGCGCCGCAGGTGTTCCAGGGGATCAGCGCCGAGGTGACCGTGCCGGAGTCCTCCAGTGTGCGGCTGAGGTTCTCCGGGGCCAGGCCCTTCTCCCTGAAAGGCTCGGCGAACATCTTGCCCGGCACCACTATGGCCAGGTACTGGTCCGAGGCGGTCAGGTTGACGGCCAGGCAGCTGGCCACGGTGCTGGCGAACAGGCCGAAGACGGAATTGGCCATCTTCAGCAGCGTGGAGCTGATCTTGTGCAGCGCGCCGATGGCTTCCATCACGCCGCCGAAGAACATGGCGCAGATGATCAGCCACACCGTGTCCAGCATGCCCTTCATGCCCTTGGAGGCGAACAGGTCGTTGAGGCTGGGCTCGGACGTGACGATAGCGGTCTTTACCGTCATCGCGTTCATCACACCTTTATAAGCCGAAAGGAAGTCCAGTTTTTCCGCGCCCGCCAGCCCGGCCAGCACCTGCGGCTGGAAGACCAGGGCGAAGGCCCCGCCGAGCAGGCTGCCGATGATCAGCGCCACCAGCGGCTGCGTCTTCCTGACTATCATGACGATCACCAGCCCCGGCACCACGAACAGCCAGGGGGTGACCGTAAAAACGGAATCTATCGCCGACATCACGCCTCCGGCGTTGGCGGCGCCGTGCGGGTCTATCGTAAAGCCCAGGCCGATGAAAGCCAGCAGCGTCACGATATAGGTGGGGATCGTGGTGATGGTCATATAGCGCACGTGCGTGAACAGGTCCGTGCCGGCCATCGCGGGCGCCAGGTTGGTGGTATCGGACAGCGGCGAGAGCTTGTCGCCGAAATAGGCCCCGGAGACTACCGCGCCGGCGGCCATGGCCTCGGGGATGCCTATCGCCTTGCCTATGCCGATCAGCGCCACTCCCACCGTGGCCGAGGTGGACCAGCTGCTGCCGGTAGCCAGCGACACCACCGAGCAGATCAGCAGCGTGGCCGGCAGGAAGACGGCGGGGTTTAAGACCTTGAGGCCGTAGTAGATCATCGACGGTATGATGCCGCTGATCAGCCAGGCGCCGGACAGCGCGCCCACCATCAGCAGTATCATTATGGCCCCTGTGGTGGACTTAAGGTTGTTGGACACATGGGCCAGCATGCTGTCGTAGGTGACCTTGTGGCGGAACCCCACCAGGGCCGCTATGGCCCCGGCCAGCAGCAGGATGAACTGGTTGGAGCCGCCCACGGCGCTGTCGCCGTAGACGTGCACGTTGTAGGCGAGCATGCCCACCACCGCCGCCACCGGGAAAAGGGCGGCGCCGAGGCTGATGGGTCTGTTCTCGTGCTGGCCTGGTATCATAGGTTTCCAATTCTATTAAAATACTCCGCCAGTTCGATAGCGGTTTTTTCCACCTCGGGGCTGAGCCCCTCCCGGTAGTCAAGGGACTTGGCCTGCACGCCGATGACCGCCAGCTCGCAGCCGGTGTCCTCTTTGATGATGGAAAAAGTGACCGACAGCGGGAAGCTGTGGGTGGAGATCGGCATGGCCTGGTTGATGGCCTCGAGCGGGATCACCCGGATTTCCCCCGCCGTCCCCTGGAAGTGGGCGGCGTCCACCAGGATCACCTTGTCGGGCTTCCAGTTTATGGCGGTCTGGGCTATGTTCTCCGGCGTGGTGCCGGCGTCGAGCAGCAGCAGGTCGGGCCTGTTGAACCTGACATGGGAGCAAACGTAAGGGCCGACGCCATCGTCGGCCCTTAACGTACTGCCCAGCGTTACTACCAGCGTCCGCCCTTTGGGGGCGAGCGCGGCGGCCACCTCGTTATTCCACGAAGGTGACATCGAGGAAATGCGCGGAGCAGGAGATGCACGGGTCGTAGGCCCGCACGAGCATCTCGAGCTTCAGGCGTATCTGGTCCTTGGTCTCGGTGAGGATCTCGGGCAGGAACTTGGCGAAGTCGTGCTCTATGTTGTTGACGTTCTGGTTGGTCGGGATGATGCAGTTGGCCTGCTTGATCATGCCGGCCGCGTCGGTGACGTAGTTGTGGTGCAGGATGCCGCGCGGCACCTCCACCGAACCCACGCCGTCGCCGGCGCGCACGGGCACGGAGCCCTTCTCGTTGACGCCCACGGTGATAGCCTGGCTGTAGTCCAGGCCGGTCTTCTTGAGGTCCTTGAGGATGTCCAGGGCGTGGTGGTAGCAGTGCACTATCTCCACCACCTGCGCCACGGTGTTCATGAACGGGTTGTCGCAGACCGGCTTGAAGTTCAGCGCCTTGGCGAGCGCCTTGGCCTCGGGGTGCAGCTTGTCGGCGTTGAGGTTGAAGCGGGCGAGCGCGCCCACGAACACGCTGTCGCCGCTCCACTTGGTGAACTTGGCCGAGGAGCGCGGGTCCACGAACTCGTTGGTGGAGGCGCGGTATTCCTTCTTGCTCACGCGCTTGCCTTCGGTGGAGCCGATGTCGCCGTTGAGGAGCGGGTACTCGGCGTCGTCGCTGACCAGCGCCACGTACTCGGTCTTGCGGTGGAAGTCCGGGAACTTCAGGGTCGCGGCGAGCTTGAGCACTTCGCCCAGGTCGGCGGCCATGCCCTCGAGGATGGCTATCTGCTGGTCGATCTGCTTCTTCGAGGGCAGCTTGGTCCAGCCGCCGGCGATCATGGTGATCGGGTGGATGTGGCGCCCGACGAGGATGTCGCAGCAGTCGTTGACGGCCTTCTTGAGGCGCAGCACCTGGCGCACGGTGGCGTTGTGCGAGGCGATGAGCGGGATGAAGGAGGGCACGCCCAGCACGTCGGGGGCGGCCAGCAGGTACACGTGCAGGATGTGGCTGTCGAGGAACTCGTAATCGAGCAGCAGCTTCCTGAGCTTCACGGTCTGCTCGCTGGGCGTCACGCCCAGCGCGTCCTCGGCGGCCTGCACGCTGGCGAGCGAGTGGCCGCAGGAGCAGATGCCGCAGATGCGGCTGGTGATGTGCTGCGCCTCGAAGATGCTGCGGCCGCGCAGCATGCCCTCGAACAGGCGGGGCGTTTCCACCACGTGGAACTCGCACTTCTCGATCTTGCCGTTCTTGACGTTGGCGACGATGTTGCCGTGGCCTTCCACGCGGGTGACGTATTCGACTTTAATGTCGAGATCTTTGTTGTCGGTAGCCATTATTTCGCACCTTCCTTGCACTTGTTGTACATGTCGAACTTAGCTTTGATAAGTTCGGGCTTCAGGTTGTATTTGCTGATGACGTCGTTGGCGTTCTTGGCGGGATTGCTCACCTCGCCGCGGCAGCCGTAGCAGATGTTGCCGTTGTTGACGCACCAGGAGTTGCAGCCGGCCTTGGTCCAGGGGCCCAGGCAGGCGAGGCCGCGCTCGTACATGCAGACGTTCTCGTTGAGCTTGCACTCGGCGCAGACCGGGTTGTCCGGCACGGTGTAGGGGAGTCCCCGCAGCGCGTGCTTGAGCACCTCCACCAGTTCGGGGATGTACACCGGGCAGCCGTTGATATAGTAGTCCACCTTGACCACCTGGTCCACGCGCTTGGTGGGCGTGCTGTCGAACAGCTTGTAGTCCTTGCCGTAGACGCTCTGGCGTATTTCGTCGAGCTCGAAGGAATTCTTCATGCCGTTGACGCCGCCGGTGGTGGCGCAGGAGCCGTAGGCGATGAGCACCTTGGCGCGCGCGCGGATCTTCTTGAGGCGCTCTTCGGCGTGATGGTCGCCGATGGAGCCTTCGATGAAGACCACGTCGTAGTCGCCGTCCCATTTCTCGCTGATGGCCTCGCGGAACTCCACCACGTCCACCGCGCCGAGCACGTCGAGCAGCAGCTCGCCGAAATTGGTGATCTGCAGCTGGCAGCCTTCGCAGCAGGCGAAGTCGAAGAAGGCCACCTTGGGCTTGGCCGCGGCCGCGGGGGCCGGAGCTTTCGTATCTTTGTTAGGGGTTGTCATCGTTTGTTCTCCGTATTAAAGTTTCTTCGATTCCTTCACTTCTTCGTAGGTGAAGGTGGGGCCGTCCTTGCAGCAGTAGTAGTTCTTGGGGTGGTCGATCTGGCAGTGGCCGCATTTCCCCATGCCGCACTTCATGTGCCGCTCGAGCGACAGGATGATCTGCCTCTCGGGCAGGTTCTTCTTGAGCAGCTCGGCGATGACGAACTTGTACATGATAGGCGGGCCGACCACCACGCCGAAGGTCTTCTCCGGGTTGATGGTCACGCCGGGGATCAGACTGGTGATCAGGCCCACGTTGCCGGTCCAGTCGGGGGCCGTGCGGTCCACCGTGCAGGAGAAATTGACGTCCAGGCGCTTCTGCCATTCCCTTATCTCCTCGCCGAACAGCATGTCCGTCGGGGTCTTGCAGCCCAGCAGGATGTCCACTTTGCCGAACTCGCGGCGGTTGTCCATCACGTAATTGATGAGCGAGCGCAGCGGGGCGATGCCCAGGCCGCCGGCCACGAAGAGCAGGTCGTTGCCGGTCATGAGCTTCACCGGGAAAGGCTTGCCGAACGGCCCGCGGATGCCCAGCCAGTCGCCCTTGCCCATGGAGTGCATGTGCTTGGTCAGGCGGCCGGCGGAACGCACGGTCAGTTCGAAGGAGCCGCGCTTGGTCGGGGAGGAGCACACGGAGATGGGCGCTTCTCCCACGCCGTACAGTTCCACCTGCACGAACTGCCCGGGCTCGTGGTCCAGGTCGCCGTCCTCCAGCTTTATGTCGAACCACTTTTCGGTGGCCGTCATCTGCTTGGCGGCTATGATCTGCCCCTTGCGGAGCTTCCAGTTGGAATTTTCAATGTGGATGTTTTCGGTCATAGTATCCCCTTATTTATGCTCGGCGGCCAGGGCCTTCAGGGTGTCCTTGAGGTTGATCTTGGCCATGCAGGTGCGCGTGCAGCGGCCGCAGCCGGTGCAGAAGGAGCGGTAGAACTTGTCGAGCGGGTACTTGAACTTACGGTAGAAGCGGTGCCGCTGCCTGTTGGCGCGCTCCTCGCGGAAGTTCTCGCCGCCCGCCACGGTGGCGAAGGTCTCGAACTGGCAGGAATCCCAGGTCCGGTTGCGGGACCCGGTCTTCAGGTCCAGGTTGATCGTGTCGGCCATGTCGAAGCAGTAGCAGGTGGGGCAGACATTGGTGCAGTTGCCGCAACTGACGCACTTGGCGCCCACGTCGTGCCAGACCTTGCTTTCCATGCCCTTGGCGAAGATCCCGGGCAGCGCCTTGGGGTCCACGCCGATCTCGTTCTGGAAGGTGTGCTTCTTGCCCTCGCGGACCTTGTCGAGCGCCACCATGTCGGCCGAGGAGGTCTTGGCCAGGCCCATGTTCTCCACCAGTTCCTCGCCCTTCTGGGTGTTCACGTGGATCACCCATTTGTCTCCGATGTCGGTGAAGAACAGGTCGTAGCCGCCGTTCGGGTAGTGGTTGCCCACCAGCGCGCAGCTGGCGTTGCCGTCGCAGTACTTGTTGCACTCGAGGCCGATGATGAAGATGTTCTCTTTCCTGAGCAGGTAGTTATAGTCGCGGGGCCGCTCGGAGAAGACCATGTTCAGGCACTGTATGCCGGCCAGGTCGCAGGTATGCACCGCGAAGACGGCCAGCGGCTCGTTCTCGAGCACGGCCTTGTCCTGGGGCTTGCCGCCGTTCAGGTCGAAGTCCAGCATCTTCTCCCGGGGCGGCATGAAATATTTCTTGGGCGGGAGTATCGTGGGGATGTAATCCATCGATATCTCCGAAGCCGAAGTCACTTCTTCGAAAGCGTAATTATTGTGCCCTTTCGCCACAGGGGCGCAGACCTTCATCTTCTTGGCAAGTTTCTTGACGAAACCGTCAAGCTCGCCCTTCATCAGTATATGGTAGTTCACGGTGTCCTCCGTTGACATATTAACGACGCTGCCTAGATATTATATTCTAATTTCTCCATCTTTAACCTGCGGCACTCCGGGGTCGGCATATCGGACATGTTCCATCCGTATTAGCGCCTCTTATACCGGCGCCTCCCGCCCCCTCCTCCCCTCATAGGCCCCCGGCAGCGGCCGGCGAGCGCCGCCCCGTCAAAGACCGGATTAGAAGAATTAATATCCGCCAAAATATCGTTAAATATTAACGATAAATTTCGCAAACCAAACGCCCCCGCCGCGCCCCTCAAATTTGTAAAATGTAGGCATGACGGAACTGGTATTCATGCGCCACGGCCATTCTCTCTCCGCCCGCGAGGCGGGCGTAGCCTCCGACTCCGAGCGCCCGCTCTCTCCCCGGGGCGAGCAGGAAGCCCGCGAAGCCGCGCGCCGCCTGAGCGCCGCCGGTTTCGCGCCAGACCGCATCGTGGCCAGCCCGCTGGCCCGCGCCCGGCGCACCGCCGAGATAGCGGCCGAAATTTTCCCCGCCGCCGCCCGCGAGACGGCCAGACAGCTCAGCGACGGCCCGGCCCAGGCCATCCTGGACCTGATACAAGACCTTTCCCGGAGCGGCGGCCGCGTGCTGGTGGTAGGCCACCAGCCGCTGCTGGGAGCCATAGCCGGTTACTTCACCGGCGGCGAAGGCTACGACCTGGCCCCGGCCGGCTTCGTCCGCATAGACTCGGCCGAGCGGCCTGGCTCCTCCTCGCTGGTGGAATTCTATTCCCCCCCTCTCCCCAAGGACCCCAGTTGACCCTGCTATTGCTGCTGCTGCTGGCACTCCCCGCCGGCGCCGCCGAGCGCCAGGCCGAGGTGGGCATCTACTCGCTGCGCAAGCTTTCGGCCGTCACACTGGAGCCGGACGGCGAGGCGCGAGCCGGCGGCCAGCCCCTCACCGGCAAGGCCGTAGTCCAGGTCAGGGGCGCCATGGTAACGCTGGAGGGCCGCTACCGGGCCGGCCCGGCCAGGACGCTGCGCGCCCGCGGCGGCGTCTGGATCTCCGGCAAAGGCCTGCCGCGCCGCCTTTACCGCGGCGAACTGGATTTCTCCGCCAGGCAGGGGCGGTTGCGGATAGTCAACCGCCTGCCGCTGGAAGAATACATCGCCGGCGTGGTGAGCGGCGAGGCGGCCGACCTGGCCCACCCCGAGGCTTACAAAGCCCAGGCAGTGGCCGCGCGCACCTACGCGCGCAAACATTACCAGGCGCACTCCGGCGAGGGCTACAACCTCTGCGACTCCACCCATTGCCAGCTCTACACCGGATCGGCCGCCGTTAAGCGGCGCGCCCGCGAGGCCGCCGAGGCCACCGCCGGCGAGGTGCTCTATTACGCCGGCACCCCGGCCGAAACCTATTACCACTCCGCCTGCGGCGGCCACACCGAGGACATGACGCGCGTCTGGCCCTTTCCGGGCAAGCCCTACCTCGCCGGAGTCAGGGACGGCCCCCCTGGCAAACCCTACTGTTCCATCGCCCCGGGCTTCCGCTGGAAGACCAAGATCTACTACACCGGCCTCACGCGCCTGGCCCGCCAGGCCCGCTGGATCCTGCCAGACGAGACGGCCCTGGGCCTCAAGGCCTCGGCCTGGGGCGCCAGCGGCCGCGTGGCGCGGCTGGAGATACAGACGCAGCGCCGCCGCGTCGCGGTGTCCGCCACCGATTTCTACCACGGCATAGGCCGCCGGGCAGGCTGGAACGCCGTGCGCAGCTCGTGGTTCAGCCTCCTGCAGGGCAAGGACTATGTTTTTCTCGACGGCGTGGGCAGCGGGCACGGCGTGGGCATGTGCCAGTGGGGCGCCGAAGGCATGGCGCGCAGGGGTTTCAAGTACAGGGACATCCTCAAGCACTATTACCCGGGAACGGAGATAAGACATGACTGAACTTCAGGCGATAATCTTAGGCATACTGCAGGGCGCCGGGGAATTCCTCCCCATCTCCAGCTCCGCCCACCTGGCGCTGGCGCCGCGGCTGTTCGGCTGGGAGTACCAGGGCCTGGCCTACGACGTGATGCTGCACCTGGGCACGCTGCTGGCCGTGCTGATCTATTTCGCGAAGGATTGGGTGAAGATCTTCCGCGACGCCTTCACGGCGCCGCGCGCCCCCGGCGGGAACCTGCTGTGGCTGCTGGCGCTGGCCTCGGTGCCGGCCGCCGTAGCCGGCCTCGCCCTCAACGACTACGCCGAGACCGTCTTCCGCGACCCGCTCTGGATCGCCTTCAATCTGGTGTTCTTCTCCTTCGTCATCTACGCGGCCGACCGCGACCCGGCGCAGCGGCTCGACGAGGAAGCCTTCACCTGGCAGCACGCGCTGCTGGTGGGCCTGGCCCAGTGCGTGGCGCTGATGCCCGGCGCCTCGCGCTCGGGCATGACCATCATGGCGGCCCTCTTCATAGGCTACCGCCGTTCGGCGGCGGCCCGTCTCTCCTTCCTGCTGTCGACGCCGGTCATACTCGGCGCCGGCCTGCTGGAGGCGCGCAAGATCACGCCCGACCAGCTCAACGCGGCTTTCGCCTGGGGCCTGGCGGCCTCCTTCCTCTCCGGCCTGGCCTTCATCTGGCTGCTGATGGCGTGGGTTAAGCGCCGCACCCTGGCCCCGTTCCTGGTCTACCGGGTGCTGCTGGGTACCGCCATAGCACTGCTGTTCTGGAACTGACCCCCCCCCCGCAAATGAGAAAGCCCGGCTGCCCGGGCTTTTTTATTTTCCCCCGCCGCCGGCTAGTTAACCGGCCCCGCCAGTGGCAGCCGCACTATCACCCTCGCGCCGCCGCCGGGAACATTGGACAGCACCATGGTGCCGCCGTGACGGCGGGCCACCTGGGAGCAGACGAACAGCCCCAGCCCCGTGCCGCCTTTCTCCTTGCGCGTGGTGCCGAAGGCCTTTACGCCGCCGGCCAGCAGCGCCGTCGGGAAACCGGGCCCGTTGTCCTCCACCTCTATAACGGCCTCCGCCCCCTCGGCGCGCACCGCCAGCGTCACGCGCCCGCCCTCGGCGGGCACGAAAGAGAGGGCGTTGAGCAGGGTGTTCACCAGCACGCGCTCCACGTGCGCCCGGCTGCCCCGTATCTGGGGCAGATCCGGCGCCACCTTGAGCTCCACCGCGGCCCCGCGCTTGCGGGCGTGGTACTCGGTCAGCAGCGCGGCCCCCTCGGCCGCCTCGCCCAGCTGAAATTCCTCGAAAGCGTACTCCTGGCCCCGCACGATGCTCATGGCGCTGGAGATCATGCTCTTGGAGAAGCGCGCCGCCTTCATGATGCGCCCCAGGTCCTCGCGCTTTAGTTCCTCGTCCTGCTCCATCAGCTGCGCGCTCAGCAGGATCACCGAAACGGAATTGCCCAGGTCGTGCATCACGCCGCCCACCAGCGCGCCCACCTCGCCCGCCGTGGCGCTCTTGACCAGTTCGGACTCCTTGGCCAGCACCTCGCGCTCCAGCTTCTCCACCTGCGCGCGCTTGAAGGCCATCCCCGCCTCCGCGGCCTTGCGCGACTGGGAAGTGCGGAACACCACCGCCGACGAGAAAGCCAGCACGGCCACCTTGACCGCCAGCGCAAGGAAAGCGGCCAGGTCCATGCCGGAGAGGGGCCAGTTGAAAACGGCCAGCCCCAGCGCGCAGAGCAGCACCACGCCGGCGGCGTCCTTCACGCTGGCCATCAGCGAGGCGGCGAAGACCGGCAGCAGGTACAGCACCCAGAAGTAGGAGCCGTTGCCGCCGGAATAGTACAGCACCCCGGTGATGATCCAGAAATTAGCCAGCAGCATCAGGTCCAGCACCCAGAGGCTGACCGAGGCGCGGGTCTTGAGCAGGCGGTTAAAAACGAAATTAGCGCCCAGCAGCAGCACGAAGAAGTAGAGGATGCGCGGATAGACGATCTGCGGGTTGTCGCGGTAGAAATAGGCCAGCGCGATCATGAACACGGAGAAGACCACCTCGTACGAACTCCTCGAGAAGGTGGTCACTTCTCCGCGGGCCAGCGCTGCCGTAAGTTTCCCCATCTACCGATTATAGCAACAGCGCGCCCTCTTTATCTATAATGGTGCTATGACCGCAACCCCCGCGCCCCCGAAGCTGCTGCGCTTCGACAAGGCCCAGCTTTTCCTGATCTTCTTCTTCGGCATCCTGATCTTCCTGCTCTACCAGCTGTTGCACATCCTGTCGCCCTTCATCGGGGCGCTCGTGGTGGCCGCGGCCTTCGCGCTGATCTTCTACCCGCTGCACGCCTGGATCCGCAAGCGGATAGTCTCCAACCGCTCAGCGGCCGCGGCCGCCAGCACGTTCATCGCCGTGTTCACCCTGGCCCTGCCCCTGCTGATCTTCGGCTGGCTGCTGCTCAACGAATCCCGGGACCTCTACCCGCGCACCAACGAGTGGCTCAGCGCCCTCTCCCTTAAAGACCTCGACATCCCCCTGCCCGAGAGCGTGAAGTCCTACCTCAACATAGACCTGGGCGAGATCCTCACCACCAGCGTGAAGGGCCTGCAGGAGAAGATCACCAGATCCGGCACCGGCCTGATCAAGAACATCTTCTTCTTCCTCGTGAATTTCATGGTCATGGTGTTCTCGCTGTTCGCGCTGTTCCGCGACGGCGAGCGCTTCCTGCACTGGCTCATCGACCTCCTCCCCATGGACCAGGAGTACAAGCACCGCGTGGCCAACCAGCTCTACATCACCACCATGGCCGTCGTGCGCGGCCTGCTGCTGACGGCCCTCATCCAGGGCTTCATCGGCGCGTTCGGCTACTGGCTGGCCGGCGTGAAAGCCCCGGCCCTGTTCGGCCTGCTCACCTCCTTCGCGGCGCTGGTGCCCTTCGTCGGCACCAGCCTGGTCTGGCTGCCGCTCAGCGCCCTGATGTACTTCCTCGCCGGGACCAAGACCGCCCTGTTCGTGCTGATCTGGGGCGCGGTGGCCGTGGGCCTGACCGACAACATCCTGCGGCCCATCCTGATAGGCAAGGGCGCCAAGCTGCCCATCTTCCTGCTCTTCCTCGGCATCATCGGCGGCATGAAGGTGTACGGGCCGCTGGGCCTGTTCCTCGGCCCGCTGCTGATCTCCTGCGTCATCGTCTTCCTGCAGATCTACAAGGAAGCCAAGAACCTCCCCCACCTGCCGCCGCCGGAGAACGCCTCCGCGGCGCCGCCGGCCGGCGTACAGCGCTAAGAGAAAAGCCCGGGACTGCCCGGGCTTTTCTTTTTCAGGCGGCGGCGCCTAGTCTTCTTTGGCGGTGGATTCGGGGCAGAGCCGGCGGATGGGGCAGCGCGGGCAGTTGCCCTTGCGGTCCATCGTCAGGGCCAGCATCTTGTCGCCGGCCTCGCGGATGAGGGCCAGCGTGGCCTCCTCGCCCGACGGGTCGTAAGGCAGCGACACTTTCTGCAGGGAGGTGAGGATGAAGTAGCCGGTGGCGCCCACCTTCTGGCGCAGCGCGCGGGCGAGCCCCAGCGCGTAGATCTTCAGCTGCAGGCTGCCCGCCACGTCCCACTCGTTGCGGTCCTCGAAGCCCATCTTGTAGTCGAGCAGTTCCACCAGGCCGCCGGGCAGCTTGTCCACGCGGTCGATGGTGCCTTTGATCCGCCATTTCTCGAAAGGGAACTCGAAGTGCTTCTCGGAGTACAGCACAACCGCCGTGTTGGCCTGCCAGTGCAGCCACCAGGCCTCCAGCACCCGCGCGCCGCGGTTGTAGAACTCCATGCTCTCCTGCGCGCGGCCGTAGCCGTGGTGTATCCAGTTGTCCTCGTAATACTGCAGCAGGTCGCCCAGGTCGCCGGGGCGGGCGTGGAAGGCGCCCAGCGCCCGGTGCACGGAGAGGCCCAGCGAGGAATGCGGCGTCTGCGGCGCGAACTTGCGCTCGGCGTAGATGTAGCGGTAGAGGAAAGGGCAGTCCAGGTAGGCCCGGATCTTGCTGTAGTTGAGCTCGAACGGATCGAAGATCATTTCACCGGCCGGAAGAAGTCCACGTCGGTGTCGCCGTAGCGCTCGTGGCGCACGTGCTCCAGGCCGGGGACGGGCGTCAGCACCTCTTTCTTGTGGTGCTGCACCACTATCAGGGCCGTCGGGGTGACTATCTTGGCCTCGGAGAGCAGGGTGAGCGTCTCGACGCTGTAGAACAGCGGCAGGTTCTCCGAGGTGCGGTAAGGCGGCCCCATGAACACGATGTCGTAGCCCTTGTAGTCGGAAAAGTGTTCCAGCCATTTCAGGCCGCTGAGCACGTCGGCCTTGAGCACCTTGGCCTTGTCGGTGAACTCCAGCGCGGCGATGTTCTTCTCGATGGTCTTGACGCAGATGCCTTCCTTCTCGACGAAGACCACCTTGGAGGCGCCGCGGCTGAGGGCCTCCAGGCCCACGGTGCCCACGCCCGCGTAGAGGTCGAGCAGCACGGCGCCCGTGATGTACGGCCGCACGATGTCGAAGAAGGACTGGCGTATCCTCGCCGAGATCGGCTTGACGAATTTGTCTTTGGGTACCGAGAAGATCTTCCTTCCGCGGTGCGTTCCGGCGATTATCCTCATCATAATTTAACGGGGGTGTAACATTTCCTTAACGGGATTAATTTATACTATTATAGTAAATAGCGTCAGCGAGCGGAGAAAACAATGGCAAACCCCGATATCATCATCGTAGACGACGACCCCATGGTCGGCGAACTTTCCCGCGACCTCCTCACCGACGCGGGCTACACCGTAACGCTGGTCCAGGACTCCCTCGAGGCCATCCCCACCATCAAGGCCCAGATGCCGCGCCTGATCGTGACCGACATCATGATGCCCGGCATCACCGGCATGGACATCTGCAAGTCCGTCAAGTCGGACCCCGCGCTCAGACACATGAAGATCATCGTGGTCTCGGGCAAGTCCTACGACGTGGAAAAGCAGCGCGCTTTCCAGCTCGGCGCCGATTTCTTCCTGCAGAAACCCTACAATGTGGAGACCTTCTCCAACACGGTCAAGAGCATCCTCGACGGCGCGGCTCCCGTCCCGTCCCCGGCCGACGCGCCGGCGGCCGCCCCCGCCATCATCCGCGAGGAAGAGCACCCGCAGGCCAGCGACCTCGACGCCGGCCAGATCCGCATGACGGTCTGGGGCGCCCGCGGCCTGCCCGCCACGCTGCCCAACTCGGCCTCGCGCTACGGCCGCCAGACCTCCTGCCTCTCGGTGGAGACCAAAGAGCACATCTTCATCTTCGACGCCGGCACCGGCATCGTCGAACTCGGCAAGGAAATAGCGGAGAAGAAGCGCTACTATAAGGACATCTGGATCTGCCTGACGCATTTCCACATGGACCATATCCTGGGCCTGGGCCGCTTCGCGCCCATCCACGACCCGCACTTCAATATCCACCTCATCGGCTCCAACGACCCTGAGAAGACGCTCAAGGAAGTGGCGCAGGCCACGTTCTACAGCTCGTTCTCCCTGACCAAGCAGGCCCCGAAGGCCAAGATCGATATCTACGAGATCCTCGAGGACAACTACGAGCTGTTCCCCGGGGTCAAGCTGTCGGCTATGTACGCCAACCACCCCACCAGCACGCTCGTTTACGTGCTGGACATCCTGGGCCGGCGCATTTCCTATTGCCCCGACAGCGAGATCTGGGGCGACGCCACCGCCTTCCAGGACTACGACGAGAAGCTCGGCGGCTTCGTGAAGGGCTCGGACATCTTCGTCCACGACGCCGTCTACAACGACAAGGATTACGAGACGTTCAAGAAGCAGGGCCACTCCGGCCTGTCGGTGGTGGTGGACTTCGCGGTGGAGAAGGCACAGGCGCGCGACCTGGTGCTGTGGCACGCCCACCCGGACTATTCGGACGAGCAGCTCGACGAAATGGCGCGCGACGCCCTGACCCGCGTGAAGCAGAAGGGCTACCAGCTCAACTGCCACCTGCCGGTGGAAAAGCAGGCCTTCCTGCTGCAGGGCAGCAAGTAAGCTCCCCGCCAAAAGAAAAAGCCCGGGACCTCCCGGGCTTTTTCTTTTCCCCCGCCAGGCTCAGCTGTGGCCCTGCGTCAGGTTGACCGCGCGTTCGGGGATGGCGCCGAAGCGTTCCTCGTAGCGCTTGATGTTCTCCTGCAGGGCGAGCAGGAAGCGCTTGGTGTGCACGGGGCTGGAGATGATGCGCGAGCGCAGCTTGGCCTTGGGCTGGTTGGGCTGCAGGAACAGGAAATCGAAGATGAACTCGGTCTCGCTGTGGGTGACGCCGGCGAGGTTGGCGTAGGTGCCCTGCGCGGTGGCCTCGTCCATCTGCACTTCCAGCTGCATCGGCTTGGCGCCTTCTTTATTGTCGGTCATTTGTCCTCCGGTGCGGAAATTGCGGCAATTTAAATTCAGTAAAAGTATAATATATTTACGACTCGCACGGGAGACAAAATGAAAACCGCTATTTTCCTGACCATACTCGCCCTCGGCCTGCCCGCCGCCGCCCAGACCGAGCTCAAATGCCCGGAGCTCAAGCCCAGAACCCGGGCGCTGAAGGTGCTGCGCATGCAGCCGCTGCGGCGCGGCAAGGAGTGGCTGGAGGGTTCGCCCAAGGCCGTCAACACGCTGGCCTGCGACCTCTACGGCATGAAGACCGAGGAGGCGGAGTACGACGGCAAGAACCTGGTGCTCAAGCACGCTTTCACGTACCTCGAGAAGGAGGAGGCCCGCGCCTTCTGCGAGGGCCGCAAGTCCGAGGAGAAGCTGACCACCACTTTCAGCGGCGAGGCGCAGTCCTCGATGGACGATTTCTGCCGCCGGCACAAGAAGGCCGACTTCGGCATCGTCACGGTGTTCGACGCCTCCCCCTCCCAGGGCCGCGAGAGCGCCCGCAAGCCGGTGCGCCGCATCCTGCGCCTCTATACCAAGGCCGGCTTCACGGCCGAGGAGCACGCCTTCGACCCGCTGATGAACCTCGAGAGCGTCACCCTGCACGTCTACGACAAGAAGAACAACCTGACCGAGACCACGGTCAACGATTTCGACGGCCGCCAGCTGAGCCGCGACGCCTGGGCCTGGAACAAGGCCGCAGCCTCGCGAACGCACTCCGTATACGGCGGCAGCAACGAGCTGCGCAAAAAGACGGTCTACGAGTTGCGCGAGGACGGCACGCTGCGCCGCGAGGTGGCCACCACCTACGACTCGGGCGAACAGCCCATGACGCGCGTCGAGATCTACTGCGACGCCAAGGGCCGCCCCGAGAAGGAGCTGGTCTACGACGCCGACGCCGCCGAGCCCAAGTACGAGTACGCCTACTCCTACAAGTACGACGCCAAGGGCAACTGGACCGAGCAGCGCAAAGCCCGCTCCATCGTCTACAACGGCAACCGCCTCCCCGACACCCAGTCCGCCCCCGAAATCACCAAAAGAGAGTTCCTCTATTATTAGGGGACGTTCTTAACTATTGGACTATTGCGGAACACAGCGGGAATGACGGCATACCCCGGCTCGTTGCTCATGTCTTTGCAAATAGTCCAATAGTTAAGAACGTCCCCCCCCCATAAAAGATCCGGCCCCGCTTTTTGGCGGGGCCGGATATGTCCAAGGTAAGTTAAGCTTACTTGGGGGCCTGGGTCTTGGTCACGTTGACCGCTTTGGGGCCCTTGTCGGTGTTCTCGGTTTCGAACTCCACTTCCTGGTTTTCAGCCAGGGTCTTGAAGCCTTCGCCTTGAATGGAAGAGTGATGGACGAAGAGGTCCTTGGAGCCGTCCTCCGGGATGATGAAACCGAACCCCTTCTTGTCGTTGAACCACTTTACTTTACCTTTTGCCATTTGCTTATTTACCTCTCTATTTATTTCCGCATACTACCGGGCCGTTTCCGGCCGTTAGAACTATTATATATATTTTAACGCGCAACACAATACCGCGGGCGCGCTATTCCTCGCTCCACTTCAGGTACAGCGGCATCAGCGCGTTCACCGCGTCCGGGTGCCGGCCGAGCACGCGCACCGCGAAGTCATGGCGCCCGCTCTTGTAGCAGGGCACCTCGCCCTTGTAGAGGTAGGCGTCGCCCATGCGCGCGTCGTGCGTCATGGAAACGGCTTTGCCGTCCTTGAACATCGCTTCGCCGCCGGCCGCGCCGATATAGAGCTGCACGTCCACGTCCTCGGGCGTCAGGTCGCCCAGCCACACCACGGCGCTCACCGGCAGCCTGGCCCCGGCGTGCACCTCCATCTCCGGCTTGAACTGGTCCACCACGGCTTTCACGCGGGGCCAGTTGTCTTCCAGCTTGCGGCGCCAGCGGGCGATCTCGGCCACGCGGGAGTTCTCCAGGAACTTCTTGGAGGAGCGGTGCGCGTGCGAGTAGAACTTCTCGTGGTACTCGCGCACCATGCGGTTGGTGTTGAAATGAGGCACCAGCTTCTGCACGCAGGCCTTCATCATCTTGATCCAGCCGCGCGGCAGGCCCTGCTCGTCGCGCTGGTAGTAGAGCGGCGCCACCATCTTCTTGATGTGGTTGTAGATGCTCTCCGCCTCCACGTAGTCGCGCTCCTCGTCCGAGTTATAGGCCTCGGTGCCGCCGATGGCCCAGCCCACGTCCGGCGAGTAGCCCTCGGGCCACCAGCCGTCCAGCACGGAGAGGTTCATGACGCCGTTGATGACGGCTTTCATGCCGCTAGTGCCGCTGGCCTCGAGCGGGCGGATGGGGTTGTTCATCCACACGTCCACGCCCTGCACCATGTAGCGGGCGACGTTCATGTTGTAGTCTTCCACGAAGATGATGCGGTTCTTGAAGCGCTTGTCCAGCGACAGCCGCGCCACCTGCTTGATGAATTCCTTGCCGTGCGCGTCGGCCTGGTGTGCCTTGCCGGCGAACACGAACTGCACCGGCATGTTCTCGTCGGTCACGAGCTGCAGCAGGCGCTCCAGGTCGCGCATGAACAGCGTGGCGCGCTTGTACGTGGCGAAGCGCCGCGCGAAGCCGATGGTCAGGTATTCGGGGTTGAGCACGGTCTCGATCTCGGCGAGCACGGTGCGGTCCGCGCCCAGGCGGGTATGCTGCCGGCGCAGGCGCTCGCGCACCAGCTTGACCAGCTTGACCTTGCGCAGCATGTGCGTGTCCCAGAATTCTTTGTCGTCGATCTCGGTGATCTTGGGCCAGTCGCAGGAATCCGGCACGCCGTTATGGCCGCCGGAGAGCGCCCTGCTGTAAAGCTGGTGATGCTCGTGGCTGATCCAGCTGCAGGTGTGCACGCCGTTGGTGATGCCCTCGATCGGCACCTCGTAGCGCGGCAGGCCGGGCCACAGCTTGTGCCACATGTCGCGCGACACGTCGCGGTGCAGCAGGCTCACGCCGTTGAGGAAGGCGGACAGCTTCATGGCCACGACGGTCATGCAGAAGCCCATGGAGGTGTGCTCTTCCTTGCCCAGGTCCAGGAACTCGGGGAAAGTCAGACCGAGTTCCTTGGAGTAGGTCTCGAAATACTTGCGCACCAGTTCGAAGTCGAAGTACTCGTTGCCGGCCATCACCGGGGTATGCGTCGTGAACACGGAGGACGCCCACACTATCTCGCGCGCCTCGGCGTAACTCAGGCCGCGGCTCTTCATCAGGTGACGGATGCGCTCGAAGAGCAGGAAGGCGCTGTGCCCCTCGTTGACGTGGAAGACGGTGGGCTTGAGGCCCATGGCCTCCAGCGCGCGCGCGCCGCCGATGCCCAGCACTATCTCCTGGCGGATGCGGTTCTCGCGGTCGCCGCCGTAAAGCTGCTCGGTGATCGTCCGGGAGGCCGGGGCGTTCTCGGGCAGGTTGGTGTCGAGCAGGAACAGGGAACCGCGCCCGACGGGCACCTTCCAGACGCCCACCTGCACGCGCTCTCCGGCCAGGTCCACCTCCACGCGCAGCGGCTTGCCGGCGTGGTCCTTCACTATCTGCACCGGCATGTTGTACCAGTCGTTCTCGGGGTAGCGCTCGGTCTGCCAGTTGTCGCGGTTGAGCACCTGCTGCACGTAGCCCTTCCTATAAAGGAGGCCCACGCCCA
>Ga0209016_1000039_pt1 | contig 209904 bp, 212 predicted proteins | sample EPASupsiteSAE305_FD_187265 | JGI IMG/M metagenome (GOLD analysis project Ga0209016, IMG submission 187265) | Bioremediated contaminated groundwater microbial communities from EPA Superfund site, New Mexico - SAE3-05 (SPAdes) (version 2) | ecosystem: Environmental > Aquatic > Deep subsurface >...
AAAGGAGCGGATTTCCGGCCGCTGGCTAAAATCATCAAACAACGCGTCAAGCTTATCATCCTCTTGCCCGGGCAAGCGACGGCGCGCTTAAAGAAAGAAGTGGAGGCGGCCGGGCTAACGAAAAAATCAATCAAAATGGCGGCCGATATGGAAGCAGCTGTCAAATCGGCCAAAACCGCCGCCGAATCTGGCGATATCGTTCTGCTCTCCACCGCTTGCGCCAGTTTCGGCATATTCAAGAACTATAAAGAGCGCGGCGACCTATTTAAAAAGTATGTCAGAACATAATAACGCTATCGGCGTCTTCGACTCCGGGCTAGGCGGCCTGACCGTCTTAAAATATTTTTTACGGGACCTGCCGGGCTATAATTATATTTATCTCGGGGATAACGCCCGTTTGCCCTATGGCGAAAAATCCCAAGAGACTATTTATGAATATACCCGTGAAGCCGTTGATTTTTTGTTTAAAGCCGGCTGCCAGCTGATAATTATCGCTTGCAACACCGCTTCTTCTCAGGCCCTGCGCCGCTTGCAACATGAATATCTCCCCCAAAATTATCCTCACCGGCGCATCTTAGGAGTTATCCGCCCATTAGTAGAGGCGGCGGTTAAAAACGACAAAATAAAGACCGTCGGGATTATCGGTACTAAGGCGACTATCACCTCTCAAGCCTACAAGCTGGAATTGAAAAAGTTAAAACCGGAATTAAAAATTGAACAGCACAGCACGCCTCTGCTGGTTCCCTTGATAGAAGAGGGCTGGGCTAAAAAACCGGAAGCAAAAATGATTCTTAAAAAATATTTGCGGCCGCTAAAAACCAAGCAAATAGACGCCTTGATACTCGGCTGCACCCACTATCCTTTCCTGCACCAGGAAATTGACCAAATCATGGGCCGGCGCATCTTCGTGCCCCAGCCCGGAGAAATAATCGCCGCCCGCTTGAAAGATTATCTTGACCGCCATCACGAGTTAGGACTAAAAACCGTTAAAAATCCCCAATATAAATTCTATACCACCGACGATCCGAATCTTTTCAGAAATTTGGGAGAAAAATTTTTAGGACGCAAAATAGAAACCTTAAAACAAATTAAAATATCAGCCCTATAACAAAACTGGTTAATAATATATGATCATTTCCCTTTACGGCGCCGATTCTTTCCGCTCCCGCCGTTTCCTCCAAGAATTAAAGAATAAGTTTGTCAAAGACGTGGATCCCGACTCCCATAGTTTCAGCGTGGTTGACGGCGCCGGAGCGGCTTTAAGCGATATCAGCGAAAAAATAAATACCGGCTCGCTCTTCGTCAAAAAAAGGTTTGTTATTATTGAAAATATTTTTAAAAATAAATCCGAAAAAATTTTTTCCGAACTGGCGCCATACCTGGAAAAATTGGCCAAAAGCGACGATAATATTTTGATTTTCCGCGATGAAGATATTGAGAGCCAGACTTTAAAAGCGGCCGCCAAAAAATTACTGGCCTTTTTCAAGCTCCAGCCTTATTCCCAAGAATTTAAAGCCTTGTCTCCCGCACAATTGCTGGCTTTTATCAAAAAAGAGGCAACCGCATACAATAAAGATATCAGCGCGCCGGCGGCTTCCCTGCTGGCCAGCCTGACAGGCGGCAATTTATGGCAAATCAGCACGGAAGTAAAAAAATTGTCTTTCTATAACGATGAAAAAATAATCAGCGCGGAAACGGTAAAAGAAATGGTCTCCGGATCATATGACGAAAATATCTTCGGTTTAAGCGACGCCATTAGCGCTAAAAATAGAAAGACGGCCATCAACTTACTGGAAGAACAATATGCCGCCGGTTTGAGCGATGAATATTTGTTAACCATGCTCATCCGTCAATTTAAAATTCTCCTGCAAATCAGAGAATCTTTAGACGCCGATATCAATCCGGCCGAAATCGCCACCCGTTTAAAAATTCATCCCTACGTCGCCAAAAAAGGCGTGATGCAGGCCAAGAATTTTAGCGCCCCTATTCTGAAAAACTACCTGAATCGCCTGGTCTTTTTAGACTTTTCCAACAAAATCGGCCGCGGCGACATCAAGACCGAACTGAGCCTGCTCATCTCCTCTCTTTAAAAATATCATAAGCTTGCCTTTTTATTTATTATTTGTTATATTTTTACTCGTAAAATCAAGGGCAATTAGCTCAGTTGGTTAGAGCGCAACACTGATAATGTTGAGGTCGGAGGTTCGAATCCTCCATTGCCCACTAACGAATCATAGCGGGGTAGAGCAGTTGGCAGCTCGCTAGGCCCATAACCTAGAGGTCGTCGGTTCGAATCCGACCCCCGCAACCAGTCAGTTTTGACAAATTAATATGCCTCGGTAGCTCAGTGGTAGAGCAAAGGACTGATTTTCGGTCCGCTCAATGGAAACATTGAGATGAAAATCGGGTGAATTCGGGGAAACCTTAAATCGCGAAGGCGATAAGGCAATCCCGAGCCAAGCCTTAACAGGGATATAAGTTTAGGTTAAGGAAGGTGTAGAGACTAGCGGGTGAGCCCAACAATAACCCCGCCTAAGAGCGCCCGACTCCGTCCTTAAGAAATTAAGCGGAGATGATATAGTCCAATCCTTGAGGAAACTCAAGCCAGAATATGGAAAATCCTTGTGTCGTCAGTTCAATTCTGACCCGGGGCACACCAAGACAAAAAAAATGAGCCCATGCTGTATTTGTTATCGGGTTTATTTTTTTAAATAATTGCGGGGCGTCGTATACCGGTAGTACGCATGCTTTGGGAGCATGTTGACTGGGTTCAATTCCCAGCGCCCCGACATTAAAAAACAGGATTCATCCGGAAGCCTGTTTTTTGTTATTTTATTTTGCTGATAGCTCATGCTTTTTTTTGAACATTAGCCCCACAACCTTTTGTGCACCCCAGCCAATCGCAACAAATAACATTAAATACAAGATGGTCGCCAGCCAAGCTGGGACCAGGCCGTAAAAAATATTATAACGATACAAAAGCGGCCAATGCCACAAATAAATTTCATAAGAATATAAACCGAACCAAGAAAATAGACGGAATTCCCTCTTCTTCATCATGAACACCAAAGAAATAGATAAAACGGCCACCATGCTCATCCATTGTTCTTTAGAGGCGCTCTGGCCGATACCGGAATTTATATTGGCATAAACAAACAATGCCAATAATACAAGCATCACTAAATAATATCCAATCGCTCGCCAACCTTTAGACAATTGTCCTAAAATAGCCGTATTCGGAAACTTGGCTGCTATTCCCGCTGCCAAAACTCCCAACGGAAAAGCGACAATATGGACTTTATAAAGATACATCACGTTGTCCAAAAAAGCCGGATTCCAACGCACCAACAGATCTCCGGCGACAAATAACGTTATAGCGGCAAGCCAGGGCCTTTTTTTAGAAAACACCCAGGGGAATAACAAATAATAAAGAAGAATAAGGGTAAAATACCATAACGGAGAGTTAATATCGTTATACAAATCGGCGCTGGTGAAAATGCCCAAGATGGCTTTGCCGATAAAAATCAAAGAATAGCTTTTTCCTAAAATAAAAAAATCGGCGGCCAAAAAAACAAATAAAGACAGCCAGAAAGGTGTGAATAATTTAAGAAAACGGCGTTTATAAAACCGCCAAGGCGTTAAATCTTTCTGCAAACTACTGGCCGCCAAGCCAAAACCCGATAACAGCAAGAAGAGATTGACTCCGACGCCAGCCATGATAGAAAGAGGCCAGAGAAAACGATGGTCGGAAACCAGAAAATAACCGATATGGGATAAGACTATCATTAAGATGGCCATTCCCTTCAGCTCGGTTGTCAAAGCCGGCGGAAATAACCCGACTAGACGGCGCGGCCTGACAGAAATTATCAGGGTCGCGAAAAAAATAAGAGAAAATATCCAAGTGGCTTGGACGGGGTTACTGATTGATATGATCATAAATTATATCCGCCCACAGCTTATAGCCGGCGGCGGAAGGATGAAATAAATCGGACGAATAATGATTGCCGGAACGTTTGAATAATTCCACGGTCGGCGTGTATAGATCTATATATTTAACATCATACTTTATCGACAAATCTTGGATAATCTCATTGAATCGTCGGGTGCGAGAGTCAAATAAAGCCTGATAAGGAGGCGACAGCAAAGAATCGGCGCCAATAAAAGGAATATTGATAACGTAAATTTTTGTCTGACTGTTTTGTTTCAAACTGCTGAGTATTTTTTCATAATTGCGTCTGAACTGCGTGGCGGAAACTTTATTATGAATATCATTGACGCCGATCATCACTGTCACGATATCCGCATTGTCGGCCATGGCCTCAGGAAGCAAATCGGCTATCAAGCCGCCAGTTTCCAAGCCGGGGATGGAACGATTCTTCAAAATCACTTTCTGATTGCCGCCGGACATCTTCTCGGCCAATAGATATGGCAAAATTTCTTGATAATTATCAGTCCCGGCGCCGGCGCTCAGACTGTCTCCCAGGGCAGTATAATTCAAAGTGATGGTCGCCATATTATTAATTATATAAGTAACTTGGCCCTCAACCGGTTTCAAGCCGACTCGGCCGATTACCTGATAAATATGGGCGTAAGCGCGATTAAGATACAAAACGACAATAGTCATCAAAATAACCGCTAAAATTATAGAGTTTTTCTTCTTTTGGCTTAAAAATATCGACATATTAACATTATATACTATAAAACGTAATTTTCCCAAATATTGGGGCGATAAGGCCCGAAACTCTAGAGTGATATTGGCTTGTATTACGCTCTTGATTTTTATTTACTATTATGTTAGTATTTCTCTATATTAATTAATAATAATTTAGACATTCAGTATGCCAAACAAGAAATCGGCCGCCAAAGAACTGCGTAAAGCCGTTAAGAGAAATGCAGCCAACAAAAAAGTTTCCAATAAAATGAAAGATCTGGTCAAAACCAGTTTAAAACAAATCAAAGCCGGCGATAAAAAAGTTACCGAAGACTATAAAAAAACCATCAAGGCCATTGATAAGTCGGCCAAAAAAGGGGTAATAGAAAAAAACACCGCCGCCCGCAAAAAATCAAGACTGATGAAAAAAATCAACGCTTTAAAATAGGCGCTTTAATAATTAATGTACCCGTTCTTGGATGCGGAACGATTAACCGCTTCTCGGATAGGGCGAATAAACTATGTTAGACAAGAAAAACAAAGAAAAAATCATTAAAAAATTCCGCGTTCATGATACCGATACCGGATCTTCCCAGGTCCAAATCGCTATCCTGACCGAAGAAATCAAAGAATTGACCGAACATCTAAAAAATCATAAGCACGACTTCTCTTCCCGCCGCGGTTTATTGAAAAAAGTCAGCGAAAGACGGAAACTGCTGAAGTATTTGCAAAAAGAAAATGCCGAACAATTTAAAGAATTGGCGGAAAAACTAAAGCTTAAAATCGCCCAAAAGCTGATAGAAGAGGACGAGGAAGAAAAAAAGAAGGAAAAGAAGTATATTGAAGTCGAAGAAGGCGATGAAGTTAAAGAAGATGTAGTTGAAGAAACAAAATAATTATCAATATGATAAAACATACGGAACAACGAGTCGGAATTTTGGTGGATGTTTCCAACATGTATCATTCGGCAAAGAATTTATACAATAAGAAAGTCAACTTCAAAGAAATTTTAGCTAAAGCAGTGGCCGACCGGAAATTAATCCGGGCCACTGCTTATGCTATCCGGACAGAAAATAAAGAAGAGTCTCCTTTTATAGAAGCTCTGGATCAGCAGGGCTTTGAAGTCAAAATGAAAGACTTGCAAATATTTGCCGGCGGGGCCAAAAAGGGCGATTGGGATGTGGGCATCGCGATTGACGCTATCAAATTAGCTGATAAATTGGATGTTATCGTCTTGGTTTCCGGAGACGGCGACTATTTGCCGCTGGTTTCTTATCTGCAAAACAACAAAGGCTGTTTGGTTGAAATAATGGCTTTTAGAAAAACCTGCTCCTCCAAACTGATTGAAGAAGCGGATGATTTCACCGATTTGGGCGCCAATAAAAAATTCCTCCTTTATCGTTAACAAACAAATTTGATTAATTTAATAAGCCTGACCGATAAATAGATAGCGCTGTATGTTAATACAGTTCTGTAATTTAGCGGCCAGGCCCAGAAAAACATGAAAAAAGTATTTACCGGAGAGTGGCTCGGCCGCCCTCTCACTATTACGACCGGCCACGTTGCCTTGCAGGCTGACGCGGCTGTTTGGGTCCAATACGGCGAAACCGTCGTCCAGGCCACCGTCGTTCAATCTAAAACCGAGCGCGAAGGCATTGATTTCTTCCCGCTAATGGTTGATTTTGAAGAAAAATTATATGCCGCCGGCATCATTAAAGGCTCCCAATGGATTAAGCGCGAAGGCCGGCCGACTGATTTATCGGTCTTGACCGGACGCATGATCGACCGGACTATCCGGCCTTTATTTGACACCGAAGACAAGCGCGATATCCAAGTCATCATCACCACCTTGGCTGTTGATCAAGAAAATGATTACGATATTGTCGCTTTAATCGCGGCCTCCGCCGCCTTATCAATCTCCGGACTGAAATGGTACGGTCCGATTGGCGGTATCCGCGTCGGCTTGATTGAAGATCAATTTGTCTTTAACCCGACCTATGAGGAACAGGCCAAAAGTTCATTGGATTTGATTGTCGCCGGTACCAGCGGCAAAGTCATCATGATTGAAGCCGGCGCCAACGAAGTGCCGGAGGATATGATGCTGAAAGCGATTTTAGCCGGACGCGACCAAATGCAAGGCGCGATTGACTTGATCAATAAAGTAAAGGCTGAAGTTGCCCCGAGAAAAATTTCCGACGGCGTTAAAAAAGCCGGCACTCCGGAAGAATTGCAAGGGGCGTCCGACAAACAAGAATTACTGGCCATCGGCGAAGCTTGGCTGAAAGAAAATGTCAAACAAATCTTATTTGATAAAGTCTACTATACTAAAGGCGAAAGAAAATTGGCCGTGTCCGCCATCAAAGAACAGTTGGAAGCCTATCTTATTTCCCAGGGCCTAGCCGGCGACAAACGCGGCTATATTATAAAGAAGCTGGTAGAAAAGACTATTGACGAAGAAGTGACCAACGCGATTTTACAAGACAAGCGCCGTGTTGACGGCCGCGCTCTTAATGAAATCCGCTCTTTGTCCGCCGAAGTCGCTATCCTACCTCGCGATCACGGCACTTCTCTGTTTTCCCGCGGCGAAACCCAAGTAATGTCTATCCTAACTCTAGGCGCCCCCGGCCTGGAACAGTCTTTGGAAGGGTTAGAAGGAAAAAGCAAGAAAAGATACATGCATCATTACAACTTCCCGCCTTACTCTGTCGGAGAAGCTTCTCCCTTACGCGGTACCGGACGTCGTGAAATCGGCCATGGCGCTTTAGCGGAAAAAGCCTTAATGCCGGTAATTCCGACAAAAGAAGAATTCCCTTACACTGTCCGCATAGTCAGCGAAACCTTGGGCTCTAACGGTTCTTCTTCCATGGCGTCAACTTGCGCTTCCACTTTAGCCCTTATGGATGCCGGCGTACCGATTAAACGCCCGGTAGCCGGTATTGCGATGGGCTTAGCCTCCAATAAGGACATGAGCCAATGGACGGTTTTAACCGATATCCAAGACTTGGAAGACGGCGATGGCGGTATGGACTTCAAAATTACCGGAACTGCAAAAGGATTGACCGCTATCCAATTAGATACCAAAACTACCGGGCTTAACGATGAGATTATCACCCAAACTTTGACCCAAGGACGCGCCGCTCTCAACGAAATCTTGGAAGTAATAAAATCCGCGATTTCAGAACCGCGCGCCGAATTGTCAAAATACGCGCCGCGGCTTATTAGCTTCAGCGTTGATCCTGAAAAGATCGGCGCTATTATCGGCCCGGGCGGAAAAGTTATCAATAAAATTATTGACGAAACCGGAGTCAGCATTGATATTGAAGACAGCGGCCTGGTCATGATCTGCGGTACCGACGCCGCCATGGTTGACGAAGCTGTCCGCCAAGTCAAAGAAATCGTCCATGTCTTCGCCGCCGGCGAAATCGTTAAAGGAAAAGTTGTCAGAATATTGGACTTCGGCGCTTTTGTTTCTCTCAACGCCAGCCAGGACGGCATGGTCCATGTCAGCGAATTAGCTCCCTATCGTGTTGAAAAACCCGGCGACTTCTTGGCTATCGGCGATATGGTTACCGTCAAAATCAAGGAAATAGATGACCAAGGACGCATCAACCTGACCATGAAAGGCCTGGAAGAAAATGCCCCCTTATGGAAAGACGAGAAAGGTAAATCTAATGGCAGTTCCTTCGGCAACGGGTCCGGACGCCCCAGCTTTGGCGGCAACCGCCGTCCGGGGGGCCCGACTCGTCCCAGTCGTTTCGGCTCCAGTCGTTAGGCGGCCAAGTCCGATGGTTAAAACCTAAATATTGACTTTTATTTAAGAATAAGTTATTATTTTTCAATAAAAATAATACCGAAAAAAACCTTATGTTAGCAATTAAATTAGCGAAAACTGGCAAGACCAACAAAAAAATGTTCCGGATGATCATTTCTGAAAAGAATCGTGATCCATACGGTGATGTTTTGGAAATCTTAGGTTCTTATAACCCCCATTCCAAGGAATTGGCGGTTAAGGCCGACCGGATAAACTACTGGCTGTCCAAAGGAGCGCAAATGACTGCGACCGTCAATAATCTGTTAATTGAAAAAAAGATTATTGAAGGCGAAAAAGCAACCGCTTCCAAAGCTAAAAAGCCAAGCGAGAAACGTTTAGCGCAAATCAAAGCTAAATCCGATAAAAAGACGGCTAGCGAAGCAACGCCGGTAGCCGAAACTCCAAGCGAGGAAACCAAGACGGAAGAAGCCCCGGCTGCCGAAGCTACGGAAGAAATAAAAAATGAAGAAGTAAAGGCTGAATAAGCACGGAAAACCGAATTGACAGAATATCTAAAAGTGTTATAATTACTGATATAAAGCTGCTGATGTGGCAGTTATTTAATAAAATTCTTTCGGTTTAACCGGATAACAATCCGCTTCAAGCTGGAAAGACGAATGAAAACTATGGAAGACAAACAGTTCTTGGAAATGGTGGTAAAATCCATCGTTGCTAATCCTAACGATGTGGTCGTAGACCGGACCATTGACGAAAGAGGCGTCCTGTTGACCCTCAAAACCAATCCGGCCGACATGGGTTATGTTATCGGCCGCAAGGGACAGACCGCGCAGTCAATCCGCACCTTATTAAAAATAATCGGTGCTAAAAATAACTCCCGCGTCAATTTGAAAATCTATGATCCTGAGGGCGGCAACCGCCATGAGTCTCGCCGCGACACTAGCCGTGATGACATCGACACCTCTGCGATTGACGATTTAAAAATATAAGTCTCTCAGAGATTACATAAACAATCAAGCCCTAAACGGGCTTTTTTGTTATAACGCGGACAAATTTGCTATAATTAACCATATGAAATTTAATCTCTTAACCATCTTCCCGAATATCTTTGATTCTTATTTGAACGAGAGTATTCTTAAGCGCGCCCAAAATAAAAAAGCCGCCGAATTCAAAGTGCATAATCTGCGCGACTGGACTGATGACAAGCATAAAACTGTTGACGATGCTCCCTACGGCGGCGGAGCCGGCATGCTGATGAAGATAGAACCGCTTTATAAGGCGCTGGAAGACATAAAAAAAACCAACAAAAAAGCAAACCCCAAAAAACGTAAAATATTGCTCATGTCGGCCGGCGGGAAAAAATGGACTCAAGCCTTAGCGCAACAGTATTCAAAATTAGATGAACTCATCTTGATTTGCGGCCGCTATGAAGGCGCGGACGCGAGATTAAATAAATTTATTGACGAAGAAATTTCCGTAGGCGATTATATTCTGACCGGCGGAGAACTGCCGGCGCTGACCATCATTGATTCTATCGTTCGCCTGCTTCCGGGGGTACTGGGCAACTCTCAGAGCATTGTTGAAGAATCTCATTCTCAAAGCGGTATTTTGGAATATCCGCAATATACCCGCCCGGAAATATTTATCGCTCGCGGCAAAAAATATCCTGTCCCTAAAGTTCTCTTGTCCGGGGATCATAAAAAAATTAAAGAATGGCAAAATAAACAAAAAAAGAAAGCCCGGGACTAAACCCCGGACTTTTTAAAATTCTAAATTATCTGAGGACTTTCCAGCCTTTCTCCGTCCTGGCTATACGGCCCTCAATAGAAAAACCAGCCGCTTTCTTATGCCCGCCGCCACCGAAAGTCTGGGCAATAGCGGCGACATCTATGCCTTCATAATTAGTTCGCAGACTGCCCTTTATTCTTTCTCCGTCCTCTCTGAGCAACAAGGCGACTTTAACGCCGTTAAGCGTGCTTAAAAAAGAAACGATGTCGCCGAATAAGTCCGCCTCCAAGACCGCCGCCGGGCTGAGCAGATCATCCAATTCTGCGGCGGTCAGACCGGAGGAAGCCAAACCGGTTTCTTCATTAAAATGCAGGTTTTCCAAGGCGCGGCCCCAGATTTTAAGGGACACAAAACTCTTATTATTAACGGTATGGCTGACTATTTTAGGCAGCGAGGCGCCGCGCAGGAGCATTTCCGAAGAAACGGCGATAGCCTCGCGGGAAGAGTTGGCATGCAGAAAGTGGCCGGTGTCGGTCATCAGACCGATGAGAATGCAATTGGCCAATACTTTGGTAATTTCCAGATTGTTAGCTTTCAAAAAATGATAAATAATCTCGGTTGTAGAGGCTTTATCGGGCAGGCGAATTTCTAAATCGGCGTAAGTCTCTTGAGGCTGATGATGATCAAACTCTATAATATAAGGACGGCGGCGCAAGCGCCCCTCGGCATCGGCTTTTAGTAAAGTCCTGAGGCGAGCCTCCAGGGAGGTTCGAGAAATAGAGCCGCAATCAAGAATCAAAATAACATCAAATTTTAACAAATCATCGGGTTCAATCACTGATACCAAATCAGCTCCGGGAATGAAACTATAAGTATCGTTAGGCTTCCTGTCGGCGTAGGCGTAAATCTCCGCTCCCAAGGGTCTTATAATCTCAATCATGGCCCCGATAGAAGATAGGGCGTCCGCGTCAGGAGAAGTATGTCCCACTATCAAGACCCGCCCGGCAAGGCGGAATTTATCATAAGCTGATTGTAATCTTTCCAGTAAATTCATAACCGTCTATCCTACCGCAAAAACAAAAAAAAGTCCAGACTGGCGCCGACTCTTTTATTTTCGCAGATATTCTTCTTTAGCAAAGCATTATTATGTTACCTTTCCGATCAATCATCCATATTTTCATTGGCCTGAGCAATCAGGCGCTCAATTTTACTGGCTTCCTTTTCGGTCGCGTCAAATTCCCAAATTAAATGGGGAATGGCGCGCAGCTTAACGCGGGACTTTAAAATTCGCACCAACTCTCCGGTAGAAGCCGACAAATGTTTTAAAACGGTGCCGACTAAGTTATCGGGCAAGACGGAAAAGCCGACATGCGCCTGTTTTAAGTCGGCGCTGCACTCCACGTAAGTGATGGTAATCAAGGCGTTCGGCAAACCAACTTCGCGGCTGACGGCTGCGGCTAATTCTTCTCTCAAGATTTCATTCAAGCGCGGAACTTTAGACATAATTAAATTTTATTGACGACCCTTTCTTCCTGATAAACATACAGGATATCCCCGACTTCAATTAAAGGCTTACCTTCATACTTGACGCCCGCTTCCTGATCCTTCTCAACTTGATCGACGTCTTGCTTGCCGGATTGCAACCGAGTCATCTTGCCGGAAACTATGAAATCGTCCCCGCGCTTCACATCTATCAAGCTATTATTCTTCAAGAGGCCGTCCAGCACCTTTCCGCCGACAATCTGGCTGCCGTTTTCCGTGCGAAAAATCGCTAAAACCTTCAGGCGACCTAGATCAATCCGATTTATTTCCGGCTTAACCAATAATTGCATTTCATCTTTAACGAACTTGATTAAATCATAAATAATGGAAAAAGTCATGACCGTTACCTGTTTTTCGCGCACCAATGTTTCTATGGCCGGAGACATCCGGACATTAAATCCTAATATTTTAGCTCCGGAATCCTCGGCCCGCTTCACATCGCCTTCAGTAATATAGCCCAGCCCCTTGCTGATTATCTTAACCTTTACTTTTTCATTATTAAGCTTTAATAACGATTCTTCAATCGCTTCGGCCGAACCCAAAAAATCGGTTTTAATCAGGACATTGACCGCCGGCACCTTGTCTTCACCGCCGTCATCGCCGTTAGTCGGCAAAATATCGGCCTTCTGCGGCCCGGTTTTAATCTTTTTAATCTTGACCTTTTCTCCCTCGCCGACATTCAAGATATCGCCGACAGCCGGAGAAATCTTCAAACCTAAAATTTTAACCGGCGTGGACGGACCGGCCTCCTGGACATCTTCACCCTTATAATTTTTCAGGGATTTAACCTTCCCGTATATAATTTCGTTAAAGCATAACTGATCGCCGACATGCAAAGTCCCATTCTGGACCAAAATAGTCGCCAACGGTCCAGCCGCCTTATCGACATTGGATTCAATCACGGTTCCGGCGGCGTCGGTATTAGGATTAGCTTTCAAAGCCGCTCCTTCCGTTTCCGCCACTAGCAGAACCATATCCAGAAGCTCCTCAATTCCAGTGCCGTCTTTGGCGGAGATAGGCGAACAGATTATTTTCCCGCCCCAGTCTTCCGGAGTGATATTCAATTGGGTAGACAACTCCTGTTTGACGCGGTTGACATCGGCGGTCGGCTTGTCAATTTTATTGATAGCGACCAGATACGGAATCTTGGCGGCTTCAATGATTCTGAAAGCTTCCACGGTCTGCGGTTTGACGCCATCATCGGCGGCCACTACCAAAATAGCGATATCGGCGACTTTGGCGCCGCGGCTGCGCATGGCGGTAAAAGCTTCGTGTCCCGGAGTATCAATAAAAGTCAAAATTCTGTCTTTGCGAGTAATCTGATAAGCGCCGATATGCTGGGTAATACCGCCGGCTTCTCCGGCGATAACATTAGTGCTGCGGATAGAATCCAATAATTTAGTTTTGCCGTGATCGACATGGCCCATAACCACAATTACCGGCGGGCGATCAGCCATATTTTCAGCCGCTTCCCCGGCCAGGATAGTTTCTAACTTCTTGTCTTCCTTATCATCGTCTTCCAATTTCACTTCGGCCGCCCGCACGTCAAGATTAAGATTTTCACCGATAATCATGGCAGTGTCAAAATCTATTTTTTCATTGATAGAGGTAAAAACTCCATTTTTCATAAGCTCCGCTAAAACCCGATTAACCGGAATACCGGCTAATTCAGCGTAAGCGCGAACGGTAATAACCTTCGGAACCGCAATAGTCTTCTTTTCCTTAGGCAAGACTTCATCCTGCTTCTTAATAGCCGCGGCCATTTTCTTCTGCTCCCATTGGCGCCTCAAAAACGGCCATTCTTTGATAATCTTCTTGGCCGTATTATTGTCTACCTTAATGGCTTTTTGGCCGATAGCAAAACCGAGTTGCGGCAATAAATCACGCAATTCTTGCGGAGGAATCCTTAAAATACGGGCTAATTCGGTTATATTCATGGAATTTGTTTAAAATATTAAACTATTCTTTAAGATTACGTCATTTTTAGCCTTTAGTCAACAAAAAGGCTCTAAAATCACTTAAATTATAAACAAAATACTTTAATAGACCTTATTGCCGTCCCCTCTTCACAAATCCCAAAATTAATGCTAAAATAATCCCATAATTAACATAATTATTAACTAGTTCTGTTTTTAGAAATTATTGAAAGAAGCAACCACTGATTAAGAGAGAAAAAATTATTTTTGAGCGTTAAATTATCTATGTTTTTCCTGATTTTTAATCTAAAATTAGCTAAAAATCAAGCGAGTCTAACTCGCCTCTAAAATAAGCTGCCCGCCGGGCACGTGGTTTTGGTTTTAGGGAAATTGAATACAACTGAAATTTGACCGCCTAATTTCTAAAGACAGCCGCCCTTTATATGGAATATTTGAACTATGTCTCGTACGTAGTGCTTATCACGGGTGGTTTTTTTATTGGCTATCTTTTCTACAAAAAATCAGCCAATTCAAAAATCAGCAATGCCACCGATAAAGCCGATCGGCTTATTAACGAAGCCAAGGCCAAAGAAAAGGACCTGCTCCTGAAAGCCCAAGACAAGGCTCTGAAGATTATTGAAGAGTCAAAGCGGGAGGAGGCCGACCGCCGCAACGAAATAAACGGCCTGCAAAAAAGACTGGAACAAAGAGAAAACTCTTTTTCCCAGAAACTTTTGGATTTGCAGGAAAAACAGCAAAAACTTTTTGATAAAGTCAACGAAGTCCAAGAAATAAAAGAACGGATTAAAAACATTAAGCTGGAACAGGAAGAAAAATTAGCCAGCATTTCCGGCTTGAGCCAAGATGAAGCCAAGGATATCTTATTGAAAAAAATTGAAGAAAATAGCTCGGAAGATTTAATGGTCCGCATCAATAAATTGGAAAATAACGCCGAAGAGGCTCTAGGCGAAAAAGCCAAGAATATCATGGCGCTGGCCATGCAAAGGATGGTTTCCAATTACACCGTGGAACTGACCACTACGACCGTTGATTTGCCGAACGACGAAATGAAAGGGCGCATCATCGGACGCGAAGGCCGCAATATAAAAGCGATTGAGAATATGACCGGCGTAGAAATTATCGTTGATGATACTCCTAACGCCATTACCGTCTCCGGGTTCTCTCTGATACGGCGCCATATCGCCAAAAAAACCTTGGATTATTTAATAAAAGACGGACGCATCCATCCGACTAAAATTGAAGATGCGGTGGAAAACGCCAAAAAAGATATTGCCATAGACATTAAAAAAGCCGGCGAGGAAGCCATGTATGAAGTGGGGGTAACCGGCTTTGATCCGAAACTGGTACAAATTTTAGGGCGCCTAAAATATCGCACCAGCTACGGACAGAACGCCCTGAAGCATTCCATAGAAGTCGCCCATTTGGCCGCCATGTTAGCCGAAGAATTAGGGGCCGATGTCACTTTGGCCAAGAAAGGCGGACTACTTCATGACATCGGCAAAGCCGTTGACCACGAAGTCCAAGGCAACCACACGGAAATCGGACGCGATATCGCCAAGAAATTTAATCTGCCGGAAGAAATTATCGCTCCGATTGCGACCCATCATGATGATAAACCGGCTACCTTAATTTCTGTAATCGTCAAAGTCGCCGATGCCATCTCTTCGGCCCGTCCGGGAGCTCGCAAAGACAACTATGAGAACTATCTGCAGCGCTTGGAAGAACTGGAAAAGATCGCTTTGACCTTTGAGGGCATTGAAAAAGTCTATGCCATCCAGGCGGGACGCGAAGTCCGCGTCTTTGTCCAGCCTGAACAGGTGGACGACCTCAAAGCTCATAATTTGGCTAGAGATATTGCAAAAAAGATAGAAAATGAGTTAAAATATCCAGGAGAGATAAAAGTGAACGTTATCAGAGAAATGCGGGTCACAGAATACGCCCGATAAGCCTGAAAACGCCAAAAAGCCCTTTATTTTCGTAATAAAGCTTATAAAAATTAAGCTAAAACAAAAATATGAACAAGGCACAACTAATCGACAAGATCCATCACGATGTTGAGGGTCTAAACAAGAAACAAGCGGAAAAGATGCTGGACGTCTTAACCGCCACTATCGTGGACGAACTAAAAAACGACCGCGAAGTGACAATTGCCGGCTTCGGCACCTTCTTGTCCCGAGTCCGCTATTCCCGCGGCGGCGTCAATCCGCAAAAACCAAGTGAAAGGATAACCATCCCGGCGGTTAAAGTCGCCAAATTCAAAACCGGTTATCACTTGAAACAAGCTTTGAAGGGAAACAGATAAATAAATACGCGCCTGAGATATTCCCTACCGGGAACATTCAATCTCCTTACTACAAGGGCGTATTATTAGCGCTCGTAGCTCAACTGGATAGAGTACTTGGCTTCGGACCAAGGGGTTGCAGGTTCAAATCCTGCCGGGCGCACATAGCCGGTTATGCCGGCATTTGGCTGGGTAGCTCAGCTGGTTAGAGCGTAGCACTCATAACGCTAAGGTCGCGGGTTCGAGCCCCGCCCCCGCCACAGAGATAGAAAAATAAGCTTGTAAATCAAGCTTGCGAAAATAAAAAAATAGTATATAATAAAACAGTAATGCGCTCATAGCTCAGTTGGTAGAGCAGTTGCCTCTTAAGCAAACGGTCGTAGGTTCGAATCCTACTGGGCGCACCAATATGAATCTTCTTATCTTCGGACCCCCAGGAGCCGGCAAAGGCACTCAAGCCATCCTTATAGCCAAAAAATATAAACTGACCCACTTATCCAGCGGGGATATCTTGCGCTCGGAATTGAAAAATGGCGAGTTAGGCGACAAGATTAAAAGATATCAGGACGCCGGCAAATTAGTGCCTGACAAACTGATAATAGAAGTAATGGATCGAGCTATTATTAAACACTGCCATAAGGCAGGTTTTATTTTTGACGGTTACCCGCGGACTTTGAAGCAGGCCCAATCTTTAGATAAATTTTTAAAATCTAAAAATATCGGACTGGATGCTGTTTTGAATCTCAAGCTGAACGAAGCCGAGGCCGTCAAAAGAGTCCTTAAGAGAGGAAAAACTTCCGGCCGCTCCGATGACAATGCCAAAACTATCAAAGCCCGCTTCTCCGTCTATCGCGCCCAAACCATGCCGCTGTTGGAGTATTATAAAAAACAAAAGAAAATAATGAACATTGACGGCCGGCCGGCGATATTTAATGTCTTTAGAGATATTAAGGGCAGTTTGGACAAAAAAGATTTTTAAATAACATCCATATCATAATATAAAAAGGGAGCGATTTTATCAGCTCCCTTTTGCATTTACCAATGTTTGAACTTTCCCCAAGCTCCTATCTCGGGAGATTGTTTTTCTAAACTAAAATTATCTTTTGTTGCCTCTGCTGGCCTAGCAACAACCTCCTTATTTAAAGCATTGAAGTCGCCAACGTCCATTTGCCCTCCTTCATCAAAGAACGATCCTTGATGTTCCGGAAACACTTGTCCTGGATCTTTTTTCCTATTCATTTCTTCTCAATTTAAGGTTAAAGAACTAAGTTAAAGAACGATTAAAATTTAAAAACCGAGCCTGGTTGGACTCGGTCTTTGTATGGTTTGTATTTATCTGGATTAGGGATTCTACATAATATCTTTTACAAACAAAGACCGGCCCTCAAATGAGTACCAAATAATAATATTCAAATTCTTTGTCTGTAAATTTCTCATATTTCTAATATTAGCAAATCAGCGAAAAGACGTCAAGCGCTCAACCCGGCTCTTGCCTAAAATATCGTAGTACCCTTAAATTTGCCTCCATCCAAGCATTTATCCAGATTCTTTAAATTCCGGCCATTAACAATGACGATCTTCATCCCGGCCTTAGCGGCCTCTCGGGAAGCAATCGGGTCAAACGGGGTATTTAAACCCGGTTCCCAGCGATTGCCGACAATCCGGCGGAACTCCGGCCAAGAAACGTTCTCTAGTCTCTTGGCGTCTTTAAAGCGGCGCGGATCCTTATCATAGGCATAATCAATATTGGAAAGATTGATGACCGTCTGAATGCTGTTATTTCTGGCTAAAAGAACCGAGACATAATCGGTCGACCAGCCCGGCTTATAGCCGGAAGCTATTACCAAGGACTTTTTTGTCTTTATTCTCTTAGTCGGGTCAATAATTATATCGGGATGAGATTCTTTTCCGAAAGAAGCGCGGAGTAATTGGGCATTTAAACGAGTCGCGCCGATTCCAACCCAATCGCGGTCGGCCGTACTTATGGGAGCGATAGACAGCGCCGCCTTGATATAAGTGCGCGCCGTTACGCCGCCGCCGGTGACCAGATAAAACTTATGGCCTTTTTTAATCTGGCCGAGAATGAATGATCGGAAGTCTTTTAAAAATTTAGTTTCAATCCCGTCGGCCGTCACCATTAGAGACCCGCCGACCGATAAAACAAAAGATTTGTTCATACGCGTAAAATCGCCCCGCGGATGCCAATCGGCCAGTCACGAGGCGATTTTGATAACAAAATTATTTAGCCTCTTCCACTTCCTTGCTTTTTATTTCCGCTAAGATAGCTTTGCGAATTTCAGCTGCTAATTTTTTGTCGTCCTTAATCGTCTTCTTGGCGGCCTCACGGCCGGTGCCGAGCTTAATTTCCTTGAAAGAATAGGAATTGCCGCTTTTCTTAACGACATCATATTCTACTCCCAAATCAACCAAATCGCCGGCGACAGAAATTCCCTCATTATACATAATATCAAATTCGCAAGTCCTGAAAGGCGCGGCCACTTTATTTTTAACGATTTTGACCTTCACTCGGTTACCGATAATCTTTTCTCCTTGCTTAATCTGAGCGGCTCGGCGAACTTCTATTCTAACTGAGCTATAGAACTTCAAGGCATTACCCCCGGTAGTTGTTTCCGGATTGCCGAAGAAAACGCCAATCTTGTTTCTGATCTGATTAATAAAAATAACTACCGTTTTAGTCTTGGCGATAATAGCCGTTAATTTTCTTAAAGCCTGGCTCATCAAACGGGCTTGCAAACCCATATGCTGATCACCCATTTCTCCTTCAATCTCTTTCTGAGGAACAAGCGCGGCCACGCTATCAACCACGATCACATCCACGGCGTTGGAGCGAACCAAGGTTTCTACGATTTCCAGCGCTTGTTCGCCGCTATCAGGCTGCGACAATAGCATCTCTTTGATATTGACGCCTATTTTTGAAGCATATTCCGGATCTAAAGCATGCTCGGCATCGACAAAAGCGGCAATGCCACCGGCTTTTTGCACTTCCGCGACGATATGCTGGGCCAAGGTTGTTTTCCCGGAAGATTCCGGGCCATAAACTTCAATGACGCGGCCGCGCGGAACGCCGCCGACGCCGGTAGCTATATCCAAGGACAAGCAGCCGGTAGAAATGGCGTCTACGTTAGTTTTCGGCACGTCGCCGAATTTCATGATCGCGCCTTCGCCGAAACGGCTTCTAATCTGCTCAATCGCGCCCAAAGCGGCGTCGTTGCGCTTATCTTTATTATCCCCCTTTTCAGAGACCATCTTTTTCTCTTTTTCTTTAGCCATACATTTTATATTATTTTTTTATTAATAAATGAATTATAGCACAATCCTACTCATCAAAATTTTAAACAATCATAAATAACCGATCAATCTTTCTTAAAATTATTCCAACAACTAAAAACGTAAATATCTAAATAATCCCAACAAATTTCTAATTTACTTCGCCTGGCTAGCTAAAAACTTGAATGGCAGGGCCACTTGGCGCTCGTCTCCGTTTTTATCTTTAAAAATTATTTCCGCCCCCATATCCGTTCTCCGCCACTCTATAAATCGGTTTAAATTGTCCGAAGAAACAGAATCTAAACTGACGCCGCCATCCTTGTTCCATTCATCTTTTATATCCGAACTGATTTTTTCAACCATGCCCATATCATTAACGGCGGTATCGGCGGGCAAATCGGAATTTTGGGTATTGCCGCCCGTGTCTTTGCCTAGCCCGATATCGGCGATTTCTTGAACGGCAATCCACATGGAATCAACGGCTATCTTAGCATTGCGCCAGAAAAAATTCTGTTCCATCTTGACCTGCTGCTCCGGATCGCCGCTATATAATACCGTGGAAACGGCGATAAGAGCAAAAAAGATGACAATGGTAATAATGCTGCCGAGAGCTTTGACGGGTTTGGCCATAATATTGCAAATTATAATAAAGCTTTCTGTCCGCTGCGATTATCTTCTTCAGAAAATATGTTTATCTTTCCATACTCGCCGTCAAATCCCGGCTTGATTATCAATTCTCCCGCCCGTACCCGGCGCAATCCCTCAACAATACGCTTATCAACTCCGGTCAGTTTATCTAAATCTAAATCCAACAATATAGATAATTCACTGCCGAAATCTTTAATCAACTGATGATACTGCTTTTGCACGGCCGCGGAATCTCGACCTTTGACCCCCAGCGCCTCCGCTATAATCTTATCTAATTCTACCAATTTTTTAAAGGGAACGGCCGTTTTTGGCTTAAAACCGGCCTTTCTGTCGGCTAATTCCTCCACCCTATTCAAAACTCCGATAATTAAGGGTTTCTGGCATTTAGGACATAAATTCTTGTTCTTCCGGCTAAGAGCCGGCTCGCAGCTGAAACTGCAATGACGATGGCCGTCAAAGTGATACATACCCTCTTCCGGATAAAACTCCAAGGTCATTTCCATTCCCTGCCCGGTTTTGATATTATCGTATATTTTTTGATAAGAAACCGGCTCGCTGATATCCATCACGTTGGCTTCGCGGGCAATGTTCTTGGGACTATGGGCATCGGAGTTTGATAGCAGTGTTAATTTATCCAGAGCCGATAGCCGCCAATTCATTTCCGGGTCGCTGGAAAGACCGGTTTCATAAGCATAGATATGCTTTATCTGGTCCTTAAAACATTCCTCCATGGTATCAAATCCGGATTTAGAGCCGAAGACCGAAAACCAAGGCGTCCAGATGTGCGCCGGGTAAACCAAAAATTTAGGATCTATTTTAAAAACTAATTTTACAAACTCCGGAGCGGAAATGCCCAAAATCGGCCGGCCATCGGATTTAATGTTGAATTTCTGGCCCAGTTCCCGATTAAGCGCGGCCACCGCCTTAATACTGGGGGCATGGACAACCAAATGAATGCGCCGCACCTTACTCTCGTCTTTATATATCAAGGAAACTTCCGTGCTGAGAATAAATTTAACTTTCTCATCGGCCGCTGTTTTTAAAATATAGAGGCCGGAACCGGGAAAAGTTTCTTTCAGTTCCGAATTTATGCTCTCAAACCAGGCCGGATAGGTAAAATCGCCGGTGGCGATAATATCAACTCCTTTCAGACGACAGGCGGCGTCAATATTTTCTAGCGTCAGGCTAGGCGAGCAGGCCCGCGAATAGCGGGAATGAATATGGAGGTCTAAAATCTGCTGCATATTTTAATTACTTCAACAAACTCTCGGCTATCTGCAATTCTTCTAGACTGTTTATACCCATTCCCTCTTGAGGCGGAATAGAAAAAGTCTTAACCTTGTGTCCTTCGTTAAAAGCAATCTTAACCAAATCGGTTATATAATATTCTCCCTGCTTATTTTGGTTATTCAAATCATTAATATGGGAAACCAGCCACTCTTTATTGAAACTGAAACAATTCGGATTTACTTCCGAAATCATTTTTTCATCATCCGTAGCATCTTTAAACTCAACAATTCTCTGGGCATTACCTTCTTTGTCCCGGATAACTCTTCCCCAATGATAGAAAACCGAACGCCAATCTTCAAAATTATCTAAAACGACGGTGACCATCGACAATATGCCTTGGTGTTTTAATGGAAAGTCTCTGATAGTCTCGACTTTATAAAAAGGATGATCGCCATTTAAGACGAAAATATCGGTAGCTCGCGGATCAATCTGACTTATGGCGCTAGCCACGGCATGACCAGTGCCTAATTGCTGTTCTTGGACGACATACTGGACATCATAATTCTTTAAGGCGACAGTAATCATCCCCTTATTCTCGGGGGAGACAATTATAATCGGCTTGAGGGCTGGCGCCGTTTTTGAAATAGAATCCAAAAGATAGTCTAACATTGGACGACCTTTCAGCGGAACTAATACTTTCGGCAATTCTGATTTCATGCGCGTCCCTTTGCCGGCGGCCATTATGACAATCTGCTGCATAAATGATTTCTAATTAAATAAGAGAAATCCAACCGGATTTCCCTTATATTTTACCATTTTTTTATTACTCAAGCAAACGGCTTTTTTACCTTAATATTACTTAATATAAGCCAAAATTTTCTCTTTAATTTCTGCCACTTTTTGAGCGGCCGCTTCCAAAGTTAGAGCCTCGGCGTAGATTCTGATTATCGGTTCTGTATTGGAAGCTCGCAAATGGACCCAAGAATCGGTCCAATCTATTTTTATGCCATCAATATCGGTAATTTTTTCGCCGCGATAACCGTCTTTAATTTTATTCAGCAGTAATTTGATATCCAAGCCCGGAGTCAGTTCCATTTTGTCCTTGATCATAAAATATTCCGGAAACTTTTTCTTATATTCCGACATCTTCAAACCGCTGGACGCTAAGGCTGATAGAAATAAAGCGATACCCAACAAAGCGTCACGACCATAATGTAATTCCGGAAAAATAACACCGCCGTTGCCTTCGCCGCCGATAACGGCCTTAGAGGCCCGCATTTTTGCGACCACATTAACCTCTCCGACCGCGGCCGCCTCATAGCGACCACTATGATTTTCGGTTATATCTTTTAGAGCGCGCGAGGAAGATAAATTAGAAACCGTCGCGTTTTCATATTTCCCCGGATTATCTTTATCAATCTTTTCAAAATTATCCAAAACATAGTCAGCTACGGCTACAAGAGTGTATTCTTCGCCGAACATCTGCCCCTGTTCGTCTATGAAAGCCAAGCGATCAACATCGGGGTCAACCACGATGCCTAAATCAGCTTTTTCCGAAATAACGCGAGCCTTGATTTCGGTCAAATTTTCATCCAGCGGTTCCGGCTTATGCGCAAACTGTCCGTCGGGCACGCAATTTAATTCAATAATCTTATTTACCCCTAAAAGTTTCAACAATCGCGGCACCATCAAGCCGCCGACAGAGTTGATGCCGTCAACCACAATTTTAAAATCACGAACCGCGACATCATCTTTCTTAACAAGCGGCAACTGCATAATATCATCCAGGTGTTGCGTTGCCATATCTTTATCAGTAGTGTAGGCGCCGAGCTGATTTTCCGGTTTAAAAATGAAATCGCTCTGATCAGCCAAAGCCAATATTTTCTGGCCGTCTTCAGCCGTCAGAAATTCTCCAGCATTATCCAATAGCTTTAAGGCGTTCCAATTGGCGGGATTATGAGAAGCGGTCAGAATTATTCCGCCCTGCGCGCTTGATTTTACAACCGCTATCTCAACCGTCGGCGTCGTGGCCATGCCTAAATCAATAACATCCACTCCTAGGCTGGCGAGAGTGCCGGTAACTAAATCTCTTAACATCAGGCCCGATTGTCGACCATCGCGGCCGATAACCACTCTTATCCTTATCTCCGGATGGCGACCGCGCAGAAAAACTACATAAGCAGATACGAATTTCATGACATCCGGCGGGGTGAGATTATCGCCTATTTGGCCGCCGATAGTGCCGCGGATTCCGGAAATTGATTTAATGAGGGACATAATATTAATAAATTAATCTAACAAAATATTACCAAGAATACCCCAAATAAACAAATGGCTATAAAAAAACCGCCTATTTCTAAGCGGTTATGTTATGCTTGATGTTAAACCGGAGATAGAACAATCTCTTGTGAAAGATTTTTAATAAACTCATGCAAATCTTTCCTCCTTGGTGCCGCGGAAATTTTTATTTCTATCTTAAAGACAGCTGTTTTAATTTCCTTGTTACCACAAGTTTTAAAAACATATAAATTTTCCCTATTGAGGCTATCAGGGAAATGATAAGCCATAATCAAAAATGCTAAATTAATGGCTGGACTAAACTTATTGACAAATAATTTCAGGATAGTTAAATCCTGGTCAGTAAGTTCCATCTTAAAAATATCAATCCGCCGTCTTTCAAGATTAAAAAAACGACTCAGCCGAAAATCATTGACCTCTGCATTAGCGAGCATCTCCGCCAATAAATTACTGCTACCGTCTAACATATTAAATCCTCCTATTTTAAGTGATTATTTTAAAAGAACCTTATTAATATATCCTATTTACAAGTTTTTGTAAAGGGTTTAGCGGCTAATTTTTCCCCAACAAAAAAACACCATTGTTCTGGCGGCGACCTACTTTCCCAGGGCTCAGGCCCAAGTATCATCGGCGCTGGAAGGCTTGACTTCTGAGTTCGGGATGGGATCAGGTATGACCCTTCCGCTCAAACCACCAGAACAATGGTGTCTTTTATATAGTTTTACCATTGTCAATTCTTGAAAGAGTAAAAACCAGTTGCTTGTAAAAATAAAAGTGTGGGAAAATCAAATGACTTATTAGTACCGCTCCGCTCAACCCATTACTGGGCTTACACGTACGGCCTATCAAGGTTATATTCTCTAACCAGTCTATGAAACCTAATCTTAGAGACAGCTTCGCACTTAGATGCTTTCAGCGCTTATCTTAACCGAAGGTAGCTACCCTGCAATGCCCTTGGTAGAACAGCAGGTACACTAGAGCTTCGTCCTTCCCGGTCCTCTCGTACTAAGGAAGGGCCTCTTCAAGTTTCCACGACCACAGTGGATAGGAGACCGACCTGTCTTACGACGGTCTGAACCCAGCTCGCGTGCCGCTTTAATGGGCGAACAGCCCAACCCTTGGGAGCTTCTCCACCCCCAGGATGCGACGAGCCGACATCGAGGTGCCGAACCAGGTCGTCGATGTGGACTCTTGGACCTGACTAGCCTGTTATCCCCGGAGTAGCTTTTATCCGATGAGCTTCCACCATCCTATATTGAATGGTCGGATCACTAAGTTCCGCTTTCGCGACTGCTTGACTTGTAGGTCTCGCAGTAAAGCCGGCTTATGCCTTTACACTATCTCCCGGGTTTCCATTCCGGGATAGCCGACCTTTGTAAACGCCTCCGTTACTTTTTGGGAGGCATCCGCCCCAGACAAACTACCCACCAGACACTGTCCCCTGAATCTCAGGGTGAGAATTAAAAATAGACAAGGGTGGTATCTCACTGGCGCCCGAAGGCTCCCACCTATTCTGAACATGTATATCCCTAATTCAATATCAAGTTGTAGTAAAGCTTCACGGGGTCTTTTCGTCCAACTGTGGTTAGTGAGCATCTTTACTCACATTGCAATTTCACCGAGTACTTCGTTGAGACAGTGCCCAAGTGGTTAAGCCATTCGTGCAGGTCGGAACTTACCCGACAAGGAATTTCGCTTGAGTCGTTACCAATAATACTTATTGGCGTTCTGATTTAATCAGAACCTGCATATCGCTATGCAGTCCGGACCATTTCTTATCCCTTAACAAGGGGTTTTGGCGTATGGTCTCTGAGGATTCTAATGAGACTTGCTCGCGGTTTTTGTCGATTCATGGTTGTAGCAATTTTCGCAATCTTTATTATGCCTTTTCTTGATAAATGATCTTTATTATCTATCATTTCCACACACTTTACAAATTTTAAAAAATCTAAATTTTTTGAAGTTCGTAAAGGGTAATTTTGGAAAAATGGTATAATTACTTCCAGTAAATCTTCTTTTTTTCTAACCACATATCTCCACAAGTGTTCTTTATGATTATCATAACGCTTATTGATATACAATCTTCCAACTCCAAAAAAATTTTGCAATTCTTCTAGGGAGGATTTACTTTTTTCACCTTGCGTTACGGAAAATTCATGAAACACTTGATAGCCGGTGATATAGCCTCGTCGAATTCTGGTTTTTTCTTTTCTATCAATCTGTTTAAAGATGCTGATAGAAAAACAACCTTCACCATCAACGAAACCGACTATCCATCCGGTTTTTACCAGTCTCTCTAGTCTTTCCTGCTGATTGTCTGCATGAGACGCATTTTTACTTTTTGACATAATAGACAAGGAATAATTATCCTTTGTCATTATAGTACTAAGTAGCGCTCAATACTACAGGGTTTTACCCACAGATTTTCCAGCATATAGCCAAATATTTATTGACACACCATAGCTTTCACTATGGCTAGGCAGCGAATTTTTTATGACTTAATAACATTTTATTTAACTGTTTTATCTTATAATCGTCCCAGTCCTTTTGCAATCTATATGATAAATTGCAAAACCTTAGGACGATTATAGTTATCGCCGGCGTTCATCCGCGCTTGGATTCAAGGCTTCATCTTGCGATTAACCTCTCCTCTTAACGTTCGGACACTGGCCAGGCATCACCCTCTATACATCCTCTTGCGAGTTAGCAGAGAGCTATGTTTTTGATAAACAGTCCCTTGGGCTCTTTAGCTGCGGCCCTGCTTGCGCAGGGCAGGCCTTATCTCTAAATTACGGCCGCTGTTTTGCCGAGTTCCTTAACGAAGTTTCTCTCGTACATCTGAGGCTTCTCGCCTCACCTACCTGTGTCGGTTTACGGTACGATTACTATTACCTTAGCCCTAGAGGTTTTTCTTGTCAGATCCTCCGCTTAAATTGATTCCATCTTGCGACTTCATCTCTTCACAATCCCTTGAAATTATTGGCCCGGATTTGCCTAAGCCATTTCTTGAGACCGCAAACGTACATACCATAGCACGCTTAAACCTTGGACCTGCGTCCCCCCTTCGGAAAATAATAGTAGTGCCGGAATATTAACCGGCTCTTCCATCGGCTGGCACTCGCACTACACGAGCTGCGCCTTAGGATCGACTAACCCTGGGTCGATTTTCGTTGCCCAGGAAACCTTGGGTTTTCGATGGGCGGGGTTTTTACCCGCCTTTTTGCTACTCATGCCAACATTCTCCCTTCTCTCCGCTCCACCGCGCCTCACGACACGGCTTCAACGCTGAAGAGAATGCTCCTCTACCACTCCCTGAATAAATCCAGAAAGTTCACATCTTCGGTACTATACTTGAGCCCCGATAAATTTTCGGCGCGAAACAACTTGATTAGTGAGCTATTACGCTATCTTTAAAGGATGGCTGCTTCTAAGCCAACCTCCTAACTGTCGTAGTCACAACACCACCTTTTACACTTAGTATAGATTTAGGGACCTTAGATTGTGATCCGGGCTGTTTCCCTTTTGACTGATGGACCTTAGCGCCCATAGTCTGACTCCCGAACTGTACCCTCAAGTATTCGGAGTTTGATTGAAGACGGTATCTTGCGACCCGCCCTCATCCAGTGCTCTACCCCCTGAGGTAAACGTTCGAGGCTAGCCCAAAAGCTATTTCGAGGAGAACCAGCTATTGCCGAGTTCGATTACAATTTCTGCGCTAACCACAAGTCATCCCATAGTGTTGCACGGCTAATGGGTTCGGTCCTCCATCCGTCTTTCGACGAACTTCAACCTGCTCATGGTTAGATCACCCGGCTTCGGGTCTTGTCTATGCGACGTGTACTTCACTTTAACGCACTAAAGTTAATTAATGCGTAAAAGTGAAGCACAATGCGGGCTATTAACCCTCGCTTTCACTCTGCATGCTCTCCAGAGGAGATTATGCAAGCCACATAGAACAAACTCGTTGGCTCATTCTTCAATAGGCACGCCGTCACCCCTTGCGGGGCTCCGACTCTTTGTAAGTATATGGTTTCAGGTACTATTTCACCTCCCTAATCGGGATGCTTTTCACCTTTCCCTCACGGTACTTGTTCACTATCGATCATAAGAAGTATTTAGTCTTAGGTCATAGTCGACCTGGCTTCAGACGGGATTTCACGAGTCCCGCCCTACTTAAGAACACTAGCCACGAAGAGTTATTTCTTTTCACTTACCGGGCTATCACCGTCTCTGGCCGAGCTTTCCAGCTCATTCAATTAAGAAATATCTTTTTTGACTTCGCCCTGTTGATCTGGCAACAAGCGCTAATATCTTGCAACACCGAAAAAACATATGGCTCCAGAGCCTTCTGAAGCAATCTTGGCGAACCAAGATCGCTTCTCAGTTATTTGGGTTTAGACTCCTCCCCTTTCGCTCGCCACTACTCAGGGAATGATTGTTATTTTATTTTCCTCCAGCTACTAAGATGTTTCAGTTCGCCGGGTGTTCCAGCTCGCCTAAAAGGCTGAGCTTCCTCTCTCTTCAAGAGAGGGGGTTTCCCCATTCGGAGATCTGCGGGTCAAGGGTTGCTTGCCACCTCACCGCAGCTTATCGCAGGCTGCTACGTCCTTCATCGTCTTCTTATGTCAAGGCATCCACCGTATACTCTTACTGAGATTTTCCCACGCTTTCATTTTCAAAGCTACAAAAGCGTGTTTTTTGGCATCTTACTACAGCCCCTTAATCTCGGACGAAAAATTTGAGACAAGGGATAAGACGCCAGTCTTACTTTTTTTTTGATGTCTTTACTCTAACATGAATTGTTAAGGTCCGAGGGCGCAAAAAAACCGCTTTCGGCGGTTCTAAGTAATCGCAAAATAGCTGATTATCTAGAATCGCTTATTAACATGATTTCTTACCAATTTACTCATATTATTTTTAGCTTTTTATGCCCTTTTAAAACTGATACTTATTATAGCTTTTTTAAAAATAATGTCAAGGGGTCAAAATCCCCGTAAAATGGTGGAAAAATTAAACAAAAACTCTAGGTTTTACACATATTGACAAACCTTATTTTTAATTATATTATACGAAGATTAAAATTAATATTTTAATATAGAAGTTCTTTATAAACCCTAAATTCATAGAAAGATGACTCAAATGATTGAAGTGATTGTGGAGAAAATAGCCTCCAAAAAACCATTGATGCCTAAGCGCGCGCATGAAAAAGCTACCAACGCGCTCTTGGCTGAGGTAAGAATGCTACTCAGTGCCGAGGGCCAGAAAGCCAGTCGGGAAAAACACAACAAACTTATTTCTAGGCTGATGGCGGAAATAACCGCGGCCCAAGAAAATTTGTCCATAAAAAATTATAAAATGGGCAGACCTCAAATCAGAAAAATTCACAGAATCATCAAGACGCTGGACCAAAGACTTCTTTTTGATCCTCTGGCCAAAGGCGTCAAATGTCCCTTATCAATGCCTACGCTTGACAGTTTAGTCTGGCCCACGATCAAACAAGCCATCGAAGAAACTGACACGGCTGAAGCCTGGCAACTATACCACGACTCCAGTCAGGCAATGTACGACTGGAGGATAAAAGCCGAAAAAAATCGGATAGATAATCTATTCAAAGTGATATCTATATTAGAAGTTAAAAAAATGATTTAAACAAAAAGAGCCCAATAAAATCAGGGCTCTTTTTTCTTATCCAAAATTTAGATATTAAATTATTCTTCCAATAGACGCGGATCTTCCATCTGCTTCAGGGCGTTTTCGCGACTGACAGTGCCGGCTTGATATAACTGCTGAATATGTCTGTCTAAAGTCATCATGCCGGTGGAAGAATTAGTCTCAATCGTGCTTTTTATCTGAGCAACCTTCCCTTCTCTGATAAGATTAGCTACTGCCTCATTATTAAGCAAAATTTCCCGAGCGGCCACGCGTCCGCCGCCGATACGCGGCAATAAACGCTGAGAAATTACGGCCGTCAAAACCGACGATAATTGTGATTTTATCTGGCCCTGTTGATGAGGAGGAAAAATATCAATAATTCTATCAATCGTTTGAGCGGCGCTGTAAGTATGCAGGGTCGCTAAAACCAGATGCCCAGTTTCGGCCAGAGTAACGGCGGCGGCGATAGTTTCCAAATCGCGCATTTCTCCCACCATAATGACATTGGGGTCCTGGCGCAGGACATATTTCAAGCCGTTCGCAAAAGTCAGCATATCCGTACCGAGCTGGCGTTGAGAAATAATGCTTTTCTCCGGCTTAAACATAAACTCAATCGGATCTTCCAGCGTTACAATATTGGCGCGGCGCGTAGAATTAATGTGATTAACCATGGCCGCTAAGGTGGTAGATTTGCCGCAACCGGTTGGGCCGGTAACCAAAATAAAACCTTGCGTCATATTCATTAAGTCTTCCACAACCAATGGCACGCCGAGCTCTTGGAGCGTCGGCTGTTTATTATCAATGACCCGAGCGACAATACTAATATTGTTTTTTTCAAAAGCAAAGTTCATCCGATACCTAAAATTTTCCACTTGGTAACCCAAATCCAAATCTCGCTTATCCAAAAACCGGGCCTTCTGTTCTTTGGTCAGCATCGTATCTAAAAAAGATTCCAAATCAATCGCCGTCAAAGCCGCAAAATTTCCCTCCCGAACCGCCTGATTGATATCAAGCAACTCGCCGTCAATTCTTAAAATCGGCGGCTGGCCATACAGCAGATGGATGTCCGACGCCTTATTGGCGGCGGCCAATTTCAAAAGACTATTAATATCCATAGACGCGCTATTAGCTATTAGATTATTACCAACCCATTTTTTTCAACCCCTTGGCGGCGGCGTCAACCTGGGCTTCTTGTTTGGAAGACCCTTTGCCGGAGGTAACCATATCTTCATTCAGATATAAACCGACGGTAAATATCTTGGCATGATCGGGCCCCTGTTCGTCTAAAATTTCATAATGGGGAGTTATGCCTTTATGCTCTTGAGCTTTTTCCTGGAAATTAGACTTCGGATCAAGATAAGTTTGATTTTTTAAAATATCATCCAACTTAGACACGACATTTTTTAAAATAAATTTTTTGGCGGCGGCGATTCCCTGATCAAGATACATGGCGCCGATAATCGCTTCTACGGCATTGGCTAAAATAAACTGCCGCGATTTTTTATTCTTGTCGCGCGATTCGCCTTTGGACAGATACAAGCAACTTTCAATCTCCAGCTCGCTGGCGACTTCATATAGCATCTTGGCGTTAACTAAGGAGGCGCGCCAATTAGTCAAATCGCCTTCCGGCGTATTTGTGAAATTCAAATATAGATATTCGGTCACGACTATTTCCAAAACGGCGTCGCCTAAAAATTCCAAGCGTTCATTATGGCCCATCTTGAAATCCGGATGTTCGTTCAAATAAGAACGATGGACCAGAGCCTGTTTCAAGAAGCTGTCGTCCTTGAATTTAACGCCCAGCCTTTTTTGTAATTTTAACAAATCATTATTCATCATATTAACAAGACAGACGCCTACGAAATAACGGCGTCTGTATTTTCTGTCTTATCGCTGGATGCTTGCTTGGCCGCCTCCGCCTCCGCCTTATTGTCCCGCTGCTGTATTCCCGGTTCGTCGCTGTATAAAGCGCCTAAGACGCCATTGACAAACTTGCCGGAGGCGTCGCCGCCGAAGCTCTTTGCGACTTCAATCGCCTCATTGATGGCCACTCGGGGCGGAATATCGGAATGAAGCAGCTCATAAATACCCAAACGCAAAATATTGCGGTCAATGGTAGTAATCTGATCCAGCGGCCATTCGGTCGCATATTTGACAATCAGTTTATTGATTTCCTCTAGATTATCCCTTACCCCCAGCACTAAATCTTTAACAAAACCGCCGTCATCAAAATTCGGGGCGAAGTTGGCAAAATTATCGGCTATCAGCCGCTCTATGTCCCCGTCTTTCTGGCCATTGAAGTCCCAGGCAAACAGGGTTTGCAAAGCAATTGTCCGCGCTAAATGCCGGTTAGACATAATTATTTCTTCTTACTGGCGGCTTTGACTTTCACGGTTCGGACTTCTCTGCCTTTATAAGAACCGCAAGCAGCGCAAGCGGTGTGAGGTTTAACCGCCTTGCCGCATTTCGGGCATTTATTCAAAACGACTTTCTTAAGAGCCAAATGAGCGCGCCCCCTATGAGTAGCGGCATGGGTCTTTTGTTTTTTAGGATTAGCCATATATTTTTATAATTTTTATGCTTAATAACTATTTTCAGTATAACTTAAAACTAATATTAGTCAATCTAGAGCGCCGGTTTAGGCCCGACAATCGCTTCAAATTCGGCTTTTTCAATAGTTTCCTTTTCTAACAAGACGGCGACGATTTTCTCCAGCTGAGCTTTTTCTTTATTAATTATCTCCGAAGCTTTAACCTCGCCTTGGGCGATAAAACCGGAAATTTCCGTATCAATCTTCTCGGCGACGCTCTCGCTATAATCGCGCTGTTCATGGATTTCGCGTCCCAAGAAGATCATCTCTTCCTTGGCGCCATAAGTGCGCGGACCCAAATGATCGCTCATGCCATAATCAGTCACCAAGCTTCTGGCCACCGCGGTGGCGCGACGCAAATCGGAAGTCGCTCCGGTCGTTACTTCGCCGAAGACTGACTTTTCAACCAAATGTCCGGCTAATAAAACCGCGATTTCGGAAATAAATTCCGATTTGGCATGCATATGGCGGTCCTCGGACGGAACTTTCAAAGTATAGCCGCCGGCATTGCCGCGGGCGATAATGGAAACTTTATGCACCGGATCGGTATCCGGCAGGAAGTGGGCGACAATAGCGTGCCCGGCTTCATGATAGGCGGTAATCTTTTTTTCCTTGTCAGTGATAATCCGGCTTTTGCGCTCCGGGCCAATCATCACTTTTTCTATCGCTTCAAACAAATCTTCATTCTTAATTTCTTTCTGATTGCCGCGCGCCGCCAAAATAGCGGCCTCATTTAATATATTAGCCAAATCCGCTCCGGAAAACCCAGCCGTTCTCTCCGCGATAATTTTTAAATCGGCGTCCTTGGCCAAAGGCTTTTTCTGGGAATGGACTTTGAGGATAGCTTCCCTATCTTTTAAATCAGGCAAATCGATCATCACGCGCCTGTCAAAGCGGCCGGGACGAAGCAAGGCCGGATCTAAAACATCGGGACGGTTGGTAGCCGCGATAACAATAATATTTTGAGTCGGCTCAAAACCGTCCATTTCTACCAAGATTTGGTTCAGGGTCTGTTCTCTTTCATCATGGCTACCGCCCAAACCGGCGCCGCGGCGGCGGCCGACAGCGTCAATTTCATCAATAAACAAAATACAGGGAGCGTTCTTTTTGGCTTTATCAAACAAAGAACGCACGCGAGAAGCGCCGACGCCGACAAACATTTCCACAAATTCCGAACCGGACATATGGAAAAACGGCACTTGAGCTTCGCCGGCCACGGAACGGGCCAATAAGGTCTTGCCGGTACCGGGAGCGCCTAACAACAGGACACCGCGCGGAATCTTAGCTCCCAACTCATGGAATTTTTTAGGAAATTTCAAAAATTCCACTATTTCCTGAAGCTCCTCTTTAGCCTCTTTAGCGCCGGCTACGTCCTTAAAGGTCCGGCGATTTTTTTCATCCGGCTTGAAATCTTTGCCGATAGTCTGGCCAAAGCTCATTGCCCGCGAATTTGCGCCTTGGACGCCGCGCAGCATGAAAAATAAAAAAACGCCGATCAGCAAAAAGGGCAAAACGACCGGAATGATATTCATCAACCAATAATCCCAACCGCTGACTTCTTTGACGGATATTTTAACGGCCGCCAACTTCGCCGGTTCAATCTGGAAGTTGCTTAATAAAGTGGATAGAGATTCGGCAGGCTCTTTCATCACGGTTTCCCGCTTATTATCTTTCAGAGTTACTTCAACCTTATCGCCGGAAACGACTAATTCGGAAACGGCGTCGGAATTAATCTGATTGATCAACGCTTCAATGCCGACAGTCTCCGGCTTGGTCGCCGATCGGCTGGCAAACGAACTAAAAATGCCGGCCACCAGCAAAAAGACTATAAAAAATAACAAAAAATTCTTAATGAGTTTTTTCATGTTCGTTAAAAAATTAATAAACAAGTTTTACTACTCTCATTTTATACGCAAAAGACGTTTTTGGCAATATAAAAACGCCCGTTTTCACGGGCATTTTTATTTGATTTATTTGGCTTTCTTAACGGTCTTGGCTTTTTTTTCTTTCTTATCGGCGCCGTCATCTTTAACTTTCGTTTCGTCTTTAACTTTTTTGGCCTTCGCTGGTTTGTCCGATTTTTCTTCCTCCGTGCCCGTTTCGTCTTTGGCGGTTCCGGCTTTCTTGGTTTTTTTAGCCTTGGCGCCGGCTTCGGCTAACTTCAAACCCAAGCGATGTTCGCTCGGGGAGATACTGACAATTTCAAAATCCTTGACTTCGTCCGATTTAAACAAATCGGTAATTTTGTCTTTGCCGTCGAGACTCAATTGGCTGACGTGGGCCAAACCATGGATTTCATCATCAAGCTTGACGAATAAACCAAACGGATTGACCTTCAAAATAGTGCCGGGGACAACCTGACCGATTTGATATTTGGCGCTCGCTTCCATCCAAGGATCTTTTAATAATTTCTTCGCGCTTAAGAAAACTTTGGCGCCGTCAATGGAAATTATTTCCGCCTTGATCTTATCGCCGACTTTATACATCTCGCTCGGAGAATCAATTCTCTGCCAAGCCAATTCGGAAATATGGATTAAGCCTTCAATATTTTCACCGAAAGAAACAAACACGCCGAAATTGGTAATCGCGGTAATGCGGCCCTCAACGGCCATGCCGATTTTGTATTTATCAAGCGCCGGTTTCTGCTTCTTGTTCCAAACGTCCTTTTCGCTGAAAATGATCTTATTGTCCTCTTCATTAAGGGTAATCACGGTCACTTCGAATTCCTGACCGACAAAAGATTTCAATTTCTCCAAGATCTTGCTCTTATCGCCTCCGGAGATGCGCGGATAATTTTCCGGCGCCAATTGCGATACCGGCAAGAAACCGTCAATCTGACAATAACGGCTTAACAAACCGCCCTTATTAGCGTCAACAATTTTGACTTTAACGGTAGTTTTGTCTTTAATGGCCTGATGCAACTGCATCCAGGCCTTTTCTTGGCCGACCAAGCGGAAAGATAATTCCAATTCGCCATTTTCATTTTCAGCATCAATAACCGCGGCCTCAATCTCATCGCCCGGTTTCAAGCTAGAAAATTCCGCGACTTCGTTATAAAGCTCCGGACCGCGGACGATGCCCATCAAGACGCCGTCTATATCCAATTTGACCTCCGCTTTGGAGGCGGCTACGACAACGCCTTTAACAATCTCTCCGACCTGAGGGATTTTAGTAGTGTCTTTCTCAAACAGACGCGCAAATTCGCTTTGTTCTTCCTGTTTTTTGTCTTCCATATATATGAGCTTACTTTTTAGACTAATATTAATAAAAAAAGCTTGCTTAACCCGATAATTTAATCGAGCCCCGAGGCCACCTCCAGCTTTTTAAAAAGCTATAAAATCCGCGGGTTTTCTAAAAGGTGAATATTTTATTGGTAATCCTAGTTTACAAAAAAAATCAGCCCTTGTCAATAATGGCCCGCTGGATAGCCTGCAATCCCAGCATCGCGCAATTATAACGGCGCTCGCTGATGGCGATGCCGAAAATTTTCTTAATCTCGTCAAAACCGTAAGCCAAAACTTCTTTTTTTGTTTTACCCGGCAATTCCTCGCTGAGGATGGAAATGCCGGCCTGAGAAATAGCGCATCCCTGGCCGATGAATTTTATTTGTTTAATCTTATCTCCGGAAAACTTTAGAAAGACCGTGATATCATCGCCGCAAGACTGGTTTAGGGCGCGATGCTTCGCGTCAGCCTTAGCCAACGGACCGTTATGGCGCGGGTGCTTATAATGATCCATGATATTTTGAGCGTAAATATCCATATGCTTAAAAGCCGGCGCGTTTTTTGAAAGCCTTGACCGGCTTAATCGCGAAAGCTTGATATAGCTCCCGCAGACGAGCGACAAAAAAATCAATTTCTTGAAAAGTATTATAAAAACTTAAACTGGCGCGCAGGCTGGCCGGTACTTGAAAAAAATCATGGAGGGGCTGGGCGCAGTGATGGCCGGAGCGCAGGATAATCCCCTCTTGACCCAAGAGGTCCGCGGCGTCATGAGCATGCATATTTTTTATAACCAAAGAAAAAATCGGCACTTTGCCTTTAGCTGTTCCTAAAATTTTTATAAACCGCAATGTTCTGATTTTTTTCAAAAAATAAGCGGTCAGCTCCCTTTCCCGCGCTCGGATAATTCTATTATCCAGCTTATTTAGATAGCGGCAGGCGGCTCCCAAACCGATGGCGCCGGCGATATTGGGCGTGCCCGCTTCAAATCTAAAAGGCGCCTCCTTAACGCTGAAAGATTTAGTCGTCACCTCCATAATCATCTCGCCCCCGCCCAAAAATGGAGGCAGGGCGGCTAAAATTTCTCGGCGTCCGAAAAGAACTCCGATGCCGGTCGGGCCCCCGATCTTATGTCCGGAAAAAACCAAGAAATCACAGGCCAGTTCTTGGACATTAATTTGCAAATGAGCGATGCTTTGCGCCGCATCCACTAAAGTTACCAGACCGCGACAGCGAGCCAATTTCAATAATTCCGCGAGCGGATTAATAATTCCTAAAACATTGGAAACCTGAGAAACCGCCAATAGCTTGGCTCGCTTATGATCCAATAATTTCTTGGCCGCGGCCATGTTCCAGGTACCGTCGGCGTGAAGCGGGATATATTCCAGGCGAATGCCGATCCGGTCGCGCAGCTGCAGCCAAGGAATAATATTGGCGTGATGTTCGGCTAAGCTGAGAATAACGATATCGCCGGCCCGCAATTCTCGATCACCCCAAGTTCTAGCCACCAGATTAATGGACTCGGTTGTCCCGCGCGTAAAAATAATCTCCGCCGGCGCGGCGCCGATGAAAGCGGCGACTGTCTGCCGAGACTCTTCATAAAGGCGCGTCACCTCCGCGGCCAAAGGGCTCATGCCGCGATGGACATTGGCGTTATGACGCTCATAATAATCAACCAGCGACTTGATGACTGCCCCTGGTTTCTGGACGGTTGAAGCATTATCAAAATAAACCAGCGGGCGGCCGTTAATTTTTCTTTTTAAGATTGGAAAATCGGAACGCTTAATCATAATTATAAAAATGAGGCTGATTTTTTCTTGGCAATCTGCCCTAAAATTATTTTCTTCAACTTTGAGCCGTTCAAGCCGGTCAGGAAATGTCCGGCCAAAGAATTAATCAGCAATTCCTTGGCTTGCGCCTCATTTAAACCGCGAGTCTGCAAATAAAACAAATCGTCCGGCGACAATTGGAAGGTGCTGGCGCCATGCCCCGCTTTAACTTCATTGGCTTTAATCTTCAAGCCGGGTAAAATGACGCCCCGAGCGTCTTTATCCAAAAGAAAAAGCTTCATATCAATGCGCGAATCCGTGCCTTGCGCTATCGGATCAATGACGATATCGGAGTAGTATTGGGCGCTCGCTCGCCCGCCCAATAAACCGACGACGGAAAAACGTCCCCGGCTGTCCGGACTTTGAAAAATATAATTATCGACCGCTTCCAAGACATCTTGGCCGGATTGATAAAAAAAGACGCGGCTCTCCAGATCCGATTTATCGCCCAAACGGCTCGTCAGGTCAAGCTTGCCGGCTCCCGCTCCGAAATAGGCGAAATAAGAAACAAGCCGGGACCGGTCGCCTAAAATTATTTCCCTTTTTTCTACGGCGGCGGCGTTAACGGCGCCGGTCCTGATGGCAACATAACGGACATCGCAATCCCGACCGATAACCAAACGTAAATTCCGTTCTTTGACGGCTTCCGGCCGGCGCGGGCCGGAAAAATTGTCCACTAAAATAAGCCGGCTCTTATCGGGCACGGAGATTTCAGTTTCATTTGGTTTGATAACGATAGTTTTCATTCAACTGGTATTATATAAATTAACCGACGCTATTTTCCATTTCCAGCTCCACCATTCTGTTCATTTCCACCGCGTATTCCAGCGGTAATTCTTTGACAATCGGTTCAATAAATCCGTTGACGATCATGGCGCTGGCCGTATTTTCATCCAAGCCGCGGCTGCGCAAATAAAAAATGTCGTCCTCGTTCAATTTCCCGGCACTGGCTTCGTGCGCCAACACTGCGCTGGGATTTTTTATCTTAATCAGCGGGATGGTGTCCGAAGCCGACTCGGGATCAAGGATCAAAGCGTCGCATTTGATATTGGCGGCGGCGTTCTCTGCGGCCGGACCGATCTCCACCAAGCCGCGATAAATAGCGCGCCCGCCGTTCTTGCTGATGCTCTTCATCACGATATTGGAACTGGTGTTCGGAGCCAGATGGATAACTTTGGCGCCGGTGTCTTGAATCTGGCCGCGGTTGGCGAAAGCGACGCCGAGATGATCGGCGGTCGCGTGTTCGCCCATCAAGACGGAACAAGGATACAGCATAGTGACATTGCTGCCGAAATTTCCGCCCACCCATTCCATGTGCGCGTCTTTCTGCACCAACGCTCTCTTGGTATTTAAATTATAAGCGTCCTTGCTCCAACTCTCGACGCTGCTATAACGGAAACGGGCGCCGGGAGCCACAAAAACTTCCACGCAGCCGGCATGGAGAGAGTCTACGCCATAACGCGGAGCGCTGCAGCCTTCAATATAATGGGCTTGCGCGCCTTCTTCAACGACGATCAAGGTGTGTTCAAATTGCCCCATGCCCTTGGCGTTCATGCGGAAATAAGCTTGAAGAGGCAAATCAACTTTAACTCCTTTAGGAATATACAAAAATGTGCCCCCGCTCCAAACCGCGCCGTGCAAGGCGGCAAATTTATGCAGAGACGGAGGAACGGCGGCCATAAAATATTTTTTGACCAGAGCTTCATGCTTTTTTAAAGCGACATCCAAATCTTCAAAAATAACACCCTGCTTTTTAAATTGCTCTTTGAGGCTATGATAAATGACCGTTGATTCATACTGAGCGCCGACCCCGGCCAAGGCTTCCTGCTCGGCTTGCGGAATGCCCAGCTTATTAAAAGTGGCTTTGATATCTTCGGGCACGTCATCCCAGGTTTGCGATTGCTTGTCGGTCGCCCGCGCGTAATAAGTAATTTTATCCAAATCCAAACGGCTTAAATCCGGACCCCATTTCGGCAAAGGCGTGTCGTGATATATTTTTAAAGACGCCAGACGTTTTTCCAACATCCAAGCCGGTTCTCTTTTCTCATGAGAAATAAAACGCACCAACTCTTCATCCAAACCGACCCGGGTCCCGGACATATAAGCCGATTGGTTATAAGAATCCCACATGGAGTCATGCGCTTCCGCCGGCGCTTCTTTCTCTCCGGCTTCCAACTTATTATTTTCCAATTCCAATATCATAGACATAATAAATCCGAATTAATCTTTATCTTTTCCGGTTAAACCGGCAAAACCCTCTTTTTCCAAACGCAGCGCCAATTCCGGACCGCCGGAAGCGGCCACGCGCCCCTTAGCCATAACAATGACTTTATCCGGTTTAAGATATTTTAAGATTCGCAAATAATGCGTCACGACCAAAATACTTTTTTTCTCGGTTTTAAAACGCGCCATGGCCTGGCCGACGACTTTCAGAGCGTCAACATCCAAACCGGAATCAATTTCATCAAAGATAGCCAAGCGCGGATCGGACAAAGCCAGCTGAAGCATTTCCGCTTTTTTCTTTTCGCCGCCGGAAAATCCTTGATTAAGGTAACGCTGGCTCCAATCTTCTTGGATATGCAGATTGGCGATTTCTTTATCCAATTTTTTCTTGAAAGCAAACACGGTTGGCACGGTTTTCCGGCGCGCCGCCCGCAAAGCCTTATGAGAATCAAACAAAAAAGGAAAAAGATCCAGACCGGCTATTTCCCGCGGCTGCTGCCAAGTCAAAAATAACCCCAAGGCGGCCCGCTCTTCCGGTTTACTCGCGGTAATGTCCCGGCCGTTAAAAATAATTTGGCCAGAATCTACTTGATAGGCCGGGTGGCCCATAAGGACATTGGACAAGGTGCTCTTGCCGGAACCGTTCGGCCCCATGATAACCGTTGTCTCACCGGCTTCAATCTTTAGGCTGACGCCTTTGAGAATTTTTTTGCCGCCGACGGAAACGTGTAAATTTTTTACTTCCAATATATTCATAAAGATTTTTTTAATAGCGATGCGAGCGTCCTTTTCTTCAAGACCGTTTTGATATCGGCAATGATGAAATCCCAGACGCCGCGTACGCGGCAGCCGGAAAAACCGGGGCAGTGCTTCTCACCCGACAAGCAACGGGTGCTGATAGCGCCCTCCAAAGCTTCAATAATAGACAATAATGAAATCTGCCCAGCCGGACGAGCCAATATATACCCGCCTTGGACGCCTTCCCGACTCTTAATCAGCCCGGCCTTAGTCAGCGACTGAGAAATTTGAATCAAATAGGCCGAGGAAATATTCAGCCGCTGAGCCAAACCGGATAGGGACAAAGTTTTTTTGGGCTGGCGGGCCAATTCCAGCATAATCATCAAACCATAATCAACGCGCGTCTTGATTTGGAACATAATAATAAATATTAAACGATTTTTGGTCGCTCGGCGCCGGACGCCTTAACTATAAGTAAACCTATTATAGTTTAAAAGCCCCAAAAAGTAAAGAGGGGCCCGAAAATACAAAAGCCGCCTCGGGAAAAGGCGGCTTTGAGTTATTTTAGAATTGCTAAATATTAAAGCTGGCGCGTCGCTTTGATAAGAACGCTGAATTTAATATCGTCGCCAATCATATTATCGCCCAAGTCCTTAAAGAATTGGCCGGAGCCATACTTTATGCCCCACTTGGTTCGATCGATGCTCAATTGCGACTGCGCCTCCAACTCGTTGCCGCTGGTTTTTACTTTAGCGGTAAAAGTAATCGGCGCGGTCACATTCTTGATAGTCAAATCTCCGGTCAACGCATACTCGCCTTCATTGGCGCCAGGGTTAACCGATGTAATTACCAATCTAGCTTCAGGGTAATTAGCGGCATCAAAAAAATCCGCGTTTTTCAAATGAGTCACTAAGGCTTCAATGCCCTGATCGCTGGCGATGCTGGACATGTCCATGACCACGGTGGCGCCAGCCAAAGCTCCGCCGGACACTTGGACCGAGCCGGATTTCACCCTAACAGTTCCGGTATGAGTGGCGACAACCTTGGAAGCTTCCCAAGATAAAGCGCTAGACGCGGCATCAATTTGATAGGCTCCATCCGTGAACACGGATGAAGTATCATCGGTCTTATTATTGGACACGGGCGCTTGCACGCTGCCCGCGCCAAAATTCGTTCTGCCGGGGACGCTGCAGGCGCTGAGAGACACCAGGCCTAAACCTAAAATTAACGCGAACACTAGTTTTTTCATATTTTTATCTTCAGCCGGCGTATTAGTGATAAGACGGCTGACAATTAATTATAAGGTAAACTCATTATAGCTTAAGCGACCCGTTGACTCAAGTGCGGACACCTGAATATCATGTTATAATAAATCATATGCCAAAATTACTCATTATATACGCCCATCCCGGCCGCGACGGCTGCCACGCTTATTTCTTGGATCAAATTCTGAATAAGCTGAAAGCTGACAATTTTTCGGATTACGAATTATTGGATCTATATGCCTTGAAATACAATCCGGTCCTGGATAATTCGGAATTATACAGCGCCGGCCGCAAAGCGGTCAGTCCGGAAAATATTATTTTCCAAGAAAAAATCAAAGCGGCCGAACGCCTGCTCTTCATCTACCCGACCTGGTGGCAGAATATGCCCGCCATCTTAAAAGGCTTCATGGACAGGGTGTTTGTTAGCGGTTTCGCTTTTGTCTATGAATCCGGTCTGCCGGTCGGATTATTGAAAGGAAAGAAAGCGGCGGCGTTTACAGCCACCGGCGGACCGCGCCTTTACACCAGCCTCTTTAAACGCGACCAATCCCTCCGAGTCCTGACCAAAGACATCCTCAACTTCTCCGGCATCAAGACTAAAGGCTTCTGCGTGGGCTCGGCCAGAAAACTGACAGATGCCACTAAGGCAAATCTGAAAAAAATGGCGGTTAAAGTTTTGGACTATATTCTCAAATAACCGTATTAGCCCGGCAACGAGGACGATTCTCCAAAGAGCGATAAATAACAATGCCGGCCGCGACCATAACATTAAGCGACTTGTTAAAACCGTACATCGGCACTTCCACGGTCTTGTCGGCCAAATCTAAAACGGCAGCGCTCAGCCCCGTGCTTTCATTGCCGAATAGAAAGGCGATTGGATAATCATACATAATATCCCGATAATCAAAGGAGGAAGCGCTTTGCTCCACGGCTATCGTCGCGAGACCGACCGATTTCTTTAATTTTTTAATGACTGCCGCCGCGTCCGGCGCGTATTCCCAGGGAACCAGACGATAAGTCCCGACCGAGGCTTTCATAATTTTCGGATCGGGCGGAGTGGCGCAGCCGCCACAAAGATAGATCTTCTTCGCTCCAACCGCGTCGGCCAAACGGAAAAATCCGCCTATATTGTAAGTGTCCAAAACATCTTCCAAAATTATATAGAGAGGACGCCTTTCATGGGCGTCTTTTATATTATCTGACGCGGCATCATCAAGGCGTCGCAGCGCTCGGGAATTCAGAGTCATAAACTATGTAAATTAATTGAATAAAACTTTGATTATCAATTATACAAAAAATAGCGATATTACTCAATACGGATGACGCGCGTCCCTGAAAATAAAAAAGCCCTCTGTTTAGGGGGGCTTTATGAAACTACGATTTTGAATCATCCCGGGGATGCTTCTGCACTGTTGGGTAATTGTCACCCACTAAGACAATGGAGCGATCAATGCCATTGAGAATAATTGTTCTAGACTTGCAGGCCGCACAAGTATGAAGCTTGCATATCCATTCACCATTTGGGCCATGGTGCCCGGGCGCGTAAGAAATCGGGCTGTCAAAACCCTGATGTTCGCCGCACTCTGTGCAGCCGAATTTTTCAAAGTCTTGTTTAGAGACCGCGATAACAGATCCTTTTTTCATCTTTAAATTTTTAAGGTAATACTTAACTATACAACTATTTTATAGTTATGTCAATAAAAAAGGCCCTAATCAATTTAGAGCCCCGACGTTTTTGCAGGACGTTGCCTGTTAGTAATTTGGCTTATTGTCTCCTCAATATAGGAATAGAGCCATACGGGAGACAAGCTGTCTTAGATGTTTCATACTAATTGTGAATTAACTGATGAGCATATATTATCATATATATAAAAAAATGTCAAGGCCTAAACCTTAACATTTTTATATCACTCAAAATTCTAATAATATTAGATAAATCTAGGAACTGAAACCGGCATCTTCCATGATTTGCTCAGGGCTGGACGGTACCATGAAGGCTTGGCGGTTCTTAGAGAACACATAGAATACGGCGGCGGCGATGGCGAGAAAAAGCAAAAAAACAATAATTAATATCTTCTTCATGTGTTCTATATTAAGCGCTTTTTTTATGATTATTAGCTTGATGCGCCTGATGACTCTTGCGATCTAGTTCTACTTCCGATTTATCATCAGGAAAAGCCCGGGCAACGCGGCCGAATAAATTTACCAGCTTTGTTCTTCTTACCGGAGTAACCGGTTCGCGTTTTTCTTTCGGTTCCACATACTCCGATGATTCCCTATACATCAAAGCCAATTTACGAGCTTCATCTTCATTAACATTAGCAGGCAACCGGCCTTTATTATTAAGATAGTCATCACACTCTTTGCCCAAAGCCAACAAAGCTCCGTCGTCAATCTTATAGTCAAGTTTTTCTTTCAACTCCTCGCTAATATCCCGCGCCAATTCAAGTTCGCTATTCCCGTTCTCTCCATACAAACCAGTATCATTGGGAAAATCATCAAGATTTTTATATGCTCGACCGGCCGAGAACACCTTGGGACTGATGTCATTGCCATAAAGCCGTTGCATTTCATCTTTGGATTCACCGTCATTGTTAAAGTTTTCAAATTTAGGCATATTATTTTTAATTTAAACCAATAAATTTTGACCGATTATTGTCCTTGTATTACAATTTAATCAATCTTTATAATATATGAAAATAAAAAAAATAAGTTCTCAAGATTTCCACTACATCTATAGCCGGGTTCCGCGCTTATGCGTAGAGGTAATTATCAAGACCAAGAATGGGATCCTCCTGACTAAGCGGGCGATTGAGCCGGTTAAAGGACAATGGCATACGCCGGGCGGAACAGTCTATAAGGGAGAGGGGCTAGAGCAAGCCGTAAAGCGGGTGGCTGAAGAGGAATTAGGCGTAAAAGTAAAAGTGGGGATAATGCTGGGGCCGATTGAATACCGAATCAAAAACTATAACGGCTGGCCGATTAGCTTAGCCTATGCGGTGGAAATAATTTCCAAAGGACCGATTAAACTTGACCGGCAAGCCAGTGAATATGCTTTCTTTAAGGTTCTTCCCGGAAATACTGTCCGAGAACAAAAATCTTTTTTTAAAAAAGCTTTCCATCTCCAAAAATAACGGAAAATTAATTCCAGCGTCTGTCGGGACGATTAACATTAGCCAAATAAGCTTTTATTTCGGCAATACGTTTAGGATCAGCCATTATCTTATTAACTTCATCAGTGAATCTCTCAATATAATTAAAATCATTTTCCGTCACTTTATTCATGGGATGATATTTTTCTTGAGGATGATTACCATTTAACTTAGCCTCCACTTCTTGTTCCGCAAACCTTCTGACGTTCGCCATCTCCAATTCCTCGGCTGACTTTTCTGGAGCCATAGCCTTGGATTCTGGGATCAAAGCGCTTTCCATGTTCATAAATTTATAATTAATCTTAATTATTAACTGTTTTTATATTATATCATAATAGTGGTCTAGGAAAAAAGACTTGAATCTACCAATTTTAAACAAATTTCCTGCACTTTGGTCTGATTACCCGGTAGATGGGCAATAAGATACTTCAAAGTATCTACTCGCACAGGCTTCATAGCTGTTGCCATACTCCTGATTTTAGTTAATACCACTATTTTAAAAGATCTTTGATTAACAGATTATATTACAATTTATATTGTAAAATGTCAATATATAAAAAACAATAAAAAAGCCGTTCCTGAGGAAACGGCCTATTTTTTATAAAGTATCTAGGGCAGTTGGATTATGTTTAACAGCTGCAATAGATATAGAGCGGTGGCTAGCAATAAAATAACTGCCGCCAATAACTGCTTGCCATTTCTGGCGGACCTACCGGAATTTCGATACATGGTTAGCAGACAAATAGAACCGATAAAAATGGTTCCGGCGGAAATATAGCCGAAGGAAAAAAACAAAGAAAGTAAAAAAATAACTAAAGAAAAGAACCCCAGTTCATTAGCAAGGCGATAACGCTTGGCGTTCGGCTTCTTTTTCTTTAATTTCAAAATCAAGTAATTTGCTCTCATAAAGACGGATTTTGTTTCTAATTAATTTTGTTATTTTGTTATTAAAGAACCATTTAAAGATATCGGAATAATTGGGATGTGTCAATACATATAATAAAATGATTTGAGATGATACTCAAAATTATTTGGTCTTCTTCCGTATATCAACCATTCGGGACCAATCGTCTTCAACTTGTATATATTGATAATCATTAAGTAGAAGTAGAATGAATTTATTTTTAGTATGATAATTAAAAGCTAAACGATGATTTAAGTAACGACTTTTAAAATGAAGGCTCCCCCAGTGGGGGAAAATAACAAAATCAACAATTGACAGACCCTTATATCCTTTAATCTTCGGGGCTTGCTTAGCGTTATCCAGCCGATAAGAAGGATAAATATCCGGTCCGGCGACTATAGAGCCGGCGCTCGTACCAATATATATTTTACCGGCTTTAACGGCATTGCGAAACACAGAAGCTGATTTCGTGAGTTGAATTTGTTGAAGGAGATAAAAAGTGTTGCCACCACAAAAATAAATGATATCAATTGATTTTACGTCTTTCTTAATAGTAGCGGCTGACTTTCCGGTTATAGTATAATCAATAACCTCAAAACCGGCCTTGACTAGAGATTGTCTGTCGGTCTTTTGCCAAGGCTCACCTAGTTTGAGTTCACTGGCCGTATAAACATAGAGAAGTTTTTTGTTCTTGGCTCCACCAAGTTTCTTGGCTATATCACGTGCGACGAGATGGACCGAAGATGTAAGAAATATTTTCGTCATAAAATTAAAATTATAAAATCACATTATTTATCAATAATTATTATCAGATGATAATATGACCGTCTCTTTAATACTTACGAATAAACATCATGGAGCGGGCAGGGATCGTGCCTACGCATGGCTGTCTTGCGGACAACTGCCTTACCGCTTGGTTGACGCATCAATTTAAGTTTAGCATAATTTTTAAGAATAAAAAAAGCTCTTAAGAAAATAAAAAACGCTCCTTAGTAAGGGGCGTTTTACACAAAACATTAATTAAAATGTCAGCGTCCTTTAAAATTAAATCAACATACGCGTAGTAACAATCATCGTCACCACGGTTTCTTTTTCCTGCCCATGGGTGAGCAGACGAGACATCCAATAAAATAGTATATTCGCTCAAACAAAGGGTTCTGTTTAATATGATATATACCCCTCCATCTTCGCTAATATGCTGATAATATACACCCAAGTTAGTCCTGAAACTAACATGGGGCATATTATATTCTTTGGCTCCCGGGAGAAAAATTCCTTTAATTACATCATCGGTGTTCAACGAATGGCGAAACTTAGAAAAATCTATCGGAATCATCTCGCCACTTTCAAGTACCAACATAACTCCCCCGCCCCATGGTATTAACCTACGTTTTATTACCAAGTAACTAACACAAGAGCAAAGGGCGATAGATAAAATAACTATTAATGCTTCCATGATTACATAATTTTGATTAATATAAGTTTTTAAAGAATCATGTGATAGTATCATACTTAATACTTTTTGTCAATAAAACTCTGCGGATTGCGTATTTTTAGTTCGGGTAATTAAAAGCGGCCTCGAGTTAACTCTCAAAACCGCTTATGACTCTTAACCAAGCTAAATAACAATATCGACATCAGTTCTTCTTTCATCACCTGATATCCCCCTTAAGTTATCTGCTTATTTTCTAAGTTTTCATAATAAATTACCCCCAAACGGATAAAAGCATAAAAGCCTCCAGTAAAGAAGAAAAGTAGGCCAATCAACCCCATAAAAACTTCACCGGCAGTTGGGGCCGGTAAAATCTCCGAAGGCATTATAATACCGCCAAGATCGGCGAAAGCTAATAACATCGTACCGATAACACAAAAAGCGATACTCGCTATAATGTGCTTTGTTTCTGAATTTCTCATTTTCCGATCTCCTATTTTAGGTTTATAAGTTGTTAATGTAATAAAAAATAATACCATAGAGGTATTATTTTCGTCAATCTTACTATGCAGGTTATATATTTACGAAGAACCTCAAACAATTTGCTAAAAAGTATGGACGTTGGGACAGATCAGCTAAAGCCAAAATAAATATTATTTATTAATTGAATGGCTAAATAGGATTTTGACTATTGCTCTAAAAGTAGAAAAATTATTCTAAGATTAGAATTTTTTTAACACTTTTTAAGTAATCGGTTTTTACCTGAAAAAATCACATTTTATCACCTCTCGGTCACAATAGTGTCACAATTTCTGTGACGCGACGATATAGGGAGAGGTTTAAATATAATAAATTTATTATTGTAGGTTATCGCACAACAAACGAGCAATCCCATAAATTCCCCAAACATGCGAGGATATATCACCATATTTCCATGCAATGCTATGTTCAAGTGTTGAGTTATATGTTTCATCAGAATGAGCCCCCTGTCTATCAGCCACGGATTTTATTAGCTCTCTTACTGTTATATTCTCCTTAAAAAACATCTGATTTATCCAATCTATTATTTTAAGATGTTCATTTTTACTTGACAGAGAAAGACTAAATTTAACAACTCGCCCATCAATAAAATCCATCCTTCCTGGTACAAAATTTTCTAAACTATCTAAGATCCATGGCATCGTTTCAATCATTTCAGTTAAGCGTAATTTTGGCAAACTAAACTCTGGCAATATTTTAGGAAGAAGTGGGTTTCTATCACATAATAATTTCCTTAACTCCACGGCTATCGGTAAATAAACTAAATGGTTGCCCAATTCAAATTGCTCCAAATAAAATTTTAATAATTCTATGCTACTTTTAAAATCTTCATCATTTTTTAATAAAGGCATATTATTTTTAATTAACACAACAAAAAATATTTAATCTTTTTTACTAGAACAAGTCACAATTTATCTTATCTTGGTCACAACAGCGTCACAATTTTTAGTGAGGCGGCGATATAGGGAGAGGCGTAAAATTGCAAATTTTAGTTTTCATCAAAAAAATCTAAGTCCATTTCTTTTATCTCGTATATATCTTTTGTTTGAACGCCGACATTATATTTATACATCAGATCAACTAAACTCTGACCATCTATCAAAATTATCTTTTGATTGGCATCACTGGCTTTTCTAATAGCTTTTTCATCAAAGGATGAAGTTGTAACAAAGATACCTTTGTTGGTGTCTCTATTTATAGCACCTATAAAATTTCTTATTTCTAATTCCCGCACTTTATTGCCATTTGAATAACGCTTGGCTTGAATATATATCTTATCTAAGCCCAATTTGTCTTCTTTTATAATCCCGTCTATACCCCCGTCTCCCGACTTCGGCGTCTCGACAAAATCGCCATATCCCATTTTTCCAAAAAGCTTTAACACAATCCTTTCAAAGTCGTAAGGATCACTTTCTTGCAATTTTAGTAACAAATCTGTTTTTACTTGGTTTTCAATAGAGTGAAATCCTTTATCAATTGAATCTTGTGGCGTTTCATCGCTTACCATGTCTTCCGTTTCCTTGTTTGCCTTGTAAGCATTACGATTTGCCAGGAATTCTTCATCCTTAATTAGATCTTTTAATCTTAATTCCCCTCTTTTTAATACCATGCGCCCCTTGTCTGTTATTTGGACAAAAGCTCTTTCTGGCTGATTTAATAATCCAGCTTGTTTTAAATAAGTTTTACCCCAAGCAATACGATTAAATACTAGTGGATCACCACTTTTAGTCTTTTCCTCAAGGACTCCTGGTAAATTTTTATAATATTTATCAAACACGCCACGCTTTAAATCAGCTGTTGAAATTATTTTATTCTCATCCAGAACTGTTAAAATTGGTATAAATGTTTCTTGAAATTTTGGAATCGACATATGTTTTTTTATTTATTAAATCGCTTGCAAATTTCCAACTATTGATAAATTCGATAATAAATAAGTCAGCCCTTATTACTAGCGAAGAAAATCATTCATTGTTTCATCAACCCCTTCGGTTTTTATCTTATATACCCCGGCTATACATTGAAGTGGGGTTAGGGTGTCAACACCTCTCTCGATAAAACCACCAAGCAATAAATATAATCCTTGCTCTCCTTTCGCGCGGACTTGACTTGCAATTTCTTTTTTGAGTATACCGCATGGGTTTATTGTCCCATATATGATAAAAACTATAACAACACAAAGGATAATAAAGGCAAAAATAATATTAAGTAATTTCATATAAAAACGGCTTTTTTCATTTTTTAGCATTATTTTGATTCAAAATTATTAAATCCTACAACTTTTTACAGCACAATAGCGTCACAATTTTGTAGGGCCGGAAATGTAGATAATGTAGTAGAATTAATTTGACCCCTTTTTAATATATTCTTTTAAAATATTAACAAACTCTTTCGTATCCAAAAAATAATTTGGATATGCCTTTTTTAAATCTTTAGAAGTATCCGCTTCCACTAACACAACATCAATATTATTATCTTTATCAAGTGCGTTTCTTTCGGCCTTAGAGTATTCTTCGTTTGCCCTCTCTTCCTCATTTTTTTCGAAAGGGGTAATTGTTAATTTACCAGAAATAAGATCTAAATTCAATAAATAAAAATGGGACTTATGTTGCTTCTCTTTGTCTAATCTTTCCATAAATTGTAAAAATTTTGTCCACGTCTCCATTTTTTCTATAACTTTCAGTTTTAGAGACAAGCTATTTATTTCTTTAAATAAATCTTTTTTATCAACCGGTGTACCGGGCACGAGATGACATTTTTCAAAACTTGCTAATACAGAACTCATCAAAGAGAAAAATCTTTTCCAGTCTTCTTCTCCTTCATTAGACTTAATTGCTTGGCCAGTAAAATAGCCCACGGTTTCTACAGCAGTCGCCCAATAATGTTGCAACTCTGTTCTTATTTGTATCTCTATTAAAAGGCCGCTATATTTATCTGACTTATCACTCTTATACTTATATATTAAATGTATCCCCCTATAACCATCACTTTTCGGAAATGTTATATAATCCTTTTTCTGCTTAAATTCATGTTTGATTCCACAGCTATACCCTTTATTATTTGAATCAATATGATAATATTCTTCACTAAGTTTTTTGACTAAAGATATATTTGACAAAATTGAACGACAACCACCTAAATCCTGCATTTGTGACAATTTCATCGTCGCTTTTTTACCACCATATTCTCGTTTTAATTTTTTAACAACTGATGGAGCTCTCTTGAGACGTTGCACCACCAAAGAGTTTTTATCTAATTTCCTCGATATTTTTTTTAACCTATTTTTAAATATATGCAAGGGAAATGCATGGGCAGAGCGCCAATTATCTAAGATTTCTAGAGCCTTGTATGCATCATTTAAATTAAATTTATCTTCTTCTATCCTATTACAGAGAATATTACCGGCCCAATTTATTTGATTTTTAGAAAATTTGACCTCTGTCCATTTCATAATTTTTGACTAATTACTTAGTTTATATTACAATTTTAGCACAAATAACTGAATATAGTAATAATAAAACCTAAACCTCATTTTGGGGCATGGCTACAAGTCCTAGATAGTAGAAATGGTCTTCTGACCGGTTTTTACTGGGTAGGTGTATATCCGAAATGGTGTAATAATCATATGGGAACATTTTTTGTTCCAGGATGGCTCCAACAAGTTATCCAATTTTAAATCGGCAAAAATAAGCATCGCCCTCGCCGGCCGCCATAATGCGGCCGGCTCGCTTGTCCAGGGTCAGCGTTAAAGCTCCACCGGAGCTTTAACGACGCTCAGCTACTCGTTTCGGCTTCCGCCTCAACTCGCGCCTCGCTTCTGACCTGTTCGATTCCCGAACTTCTCTTTCCAATAACAAAAAACAGACATTTTATGTCTGTTTTTTGTTATTGGAGCGGGTAACGGGAATCGAAACGAAAAGCGGGTTTTTACAGATTTTTGTAAAAGTAGCAAAATTTATTTAATATTAAATATTATTTTGACTTTTTAATTAATCAGTTTTCACCCGAAATTTTCACAATTTACCACCTTTCGGTCACAATAGCGTCACAATTTCATTTTTGACGCGGCAATATAGGGAAAAGTGTCATTAATTAACTAATACCAAAAGTATGGCTAAAAATGACACCGGGGCCAAAAAATCTTCCGCATTCAGAACCGAGACCATTTTAAACATGGCTCAAGCGCTTAACGAAATACGGATAGATTTTGAGCTGCCGGACGAGCATCTAGATCGCGAGGCAAAGATAAAGGTCTTAAAAGATATAAGAAACGATTTAATTAAAATTTACTGGAATTACAAGTTAGTAAAAAGAGATAATCAGTAAAAATTACAAAAAGAGGCTAGTTAGAAGCCTCTTTTTGTTTTATCAAAAAATTTCACAATACATTTATACTTTTTTAAAAAATTTTTCGTATTCTAATAATCCCTTATAAATAACTTCGAATTGAGCCAGACAAACTGACGGCGCTGTAAATCCAGGAGTTAAACGAATCGGTTTATGAGCATGGTTATTTCTTTCCGGATAAAGCAACGTTAAAGCTGACTTTAAACCTTGTTTTAACGTTTGATCCATCATTTGCTCTGTTTTTTCCAGAACAACTATTCCGGACACGGATTTAATCATTTTTCTAAAATTTTTTTTATAATCAAATCCATAATTACAATGCAGTATAGACGCGACATAATCCAAATTTGACCTTTCCTTTATTCTCTTTCTTTTAGGATAACTAAAAACGATTTCTTTCATGCATTCTTCAATCCAGCTACCAAGTTCTAAAACTGCTAAACGCGAATAGTATTTTGGAAGATTGGGGTCAGCTCCTAAAACAGCATTTCGATATAATCTGTCAAGATTCTTAAGCTGATTAATAAGGGGGCGTTTCGGTGTCATAATTGTTTAGAAAAGGCCATTTCTGACAGAGAAAATCTCTCCATTACTTTCTGCTTTTTATACAGACCTTCACTTAAATTTTCAGTACTGAAAGCATCAGCTTTAAGAAGTTTTTTATAATTTCTTACAATAGTTGCCTGTCTTGACTTCAAAACTTCTTTTTCCAAATAATCAATATTTTTTGCGATGCCATAGATAACAGCTTCAAAGGTTGCACTATTTAATTTAACGGCTGGCTTTTTATGATAAATATACTTTAGGGAAAAAGAAACTGTTCTATTAAAAATATCTCGTTTCTTGCTTATTTCACTGTCAGAAGAATGACGGATATCCTTCATGTATTCATTAAGATAACCAGATAAACCGGTTTTATATTTGGACAATCTATCATAAAAAGCAAAAAACTTTAAAATTGTCTCAATACTTTTGAACCTATCGTCTTTATTTTTTTGACCTGTAGTCTTTTTAAGCAATAACTCCCAATCTTTTGTATTATTACATTCCTTCAAAAAATCATTAAATAATCCGCTAAATATTGCATTTCTTATTTCTTGATTCGTTAATTTAAGCCCGCCGGTATTAAGTCTTTTAAAAATAGTAAAGACATATTCTATATGGCTTGTTTTAGAATAATCACAACGTAGTAACGTAACCGGCAAGGCAAAATTTTCTATATCGTTTATAACGTCAGGATAAGTATGTTTTATTTCTCCAACCGTCTTACCGCTCAAGCGTCCGTCCACGTCTTCAAGGGAAGAGAGTTGCCATTCATCGTCATCAAAAAACTGACGAATTGTATCAATTCGTTGCAAACCATCAATAACTTGCATTTTATTAGAATTAGAATCTTGACTAAAACACAGAGATGGAATAGGCAATCTTTTTAATAAGGAATCAACAAACCTTGTTCTATCACGATTACTCCAAACTATATCCCTTTGATAAACTGGTTGAATTTCTAATATTTTTTTCTCATACATTCTAAAAAGATCAGAGCATGATCGAAGCTCATTAAAAGTAAAAACTTCTTTAGGCGGAACTTCAGTTGGGGTTTCTTCAAACTGAAGTTCTTCTTCGGTTTTCTTAATATTTTTTATTTTTTCACTACTTTGTTTTGCCATATTTTTAATATTAATATTTTGGCAACCTATAAACTAAACTTTTAAAATATTTGCCACTAATTTTTGCTAACCGGTGTTCCCATAAACGTATAACGCGCCACCCTAGTTTTCTATAATATTTATTGACATCTTTATCTCTTTTTTTATTCCGTTCGATTTTATTATCCCAGTAATCTATGCGGCTTTTTGGCATAATGCAATGATGCTTGCATCCATGCCAAAAACATCCATCAATAAATACCACAATTTTTAATTGAGGAAAAATAAAATCTGGCGAACCAAATTTTTTAACATGCCTTCTCCATCCTGTTATTTTATTTTCACGCAACAATTTTACAAATTTAATTTCTGTTGTTTTATTTCCTTTGCTTTTAACGGCTGCCATGTTCTTGCTTCGTTGTTTTTTGCTCACTTTGTCCATAGCTATTCCTCCTCCTGTTCTGGCGTCTCTTCGGCCTTTTCTCCGTTTTCTAAAGCAAAATTTTCATACGAACCAATTTTCGTAAAATCAATATCGTAATGCTCGTTATCTATTTTATAGACAACAACCGAATCAAGCCCTATATTGCTCAATTTTTCATAAGTGAGCAATTCTCCTTCCTGCAAGTTCATAACATCTCTCAAGAGCCATTTTCCAAGATCGGCGTTATGTTTGCTCATAAGAGCCTTAGAATTATCCTGGCATATCTTGGCTCGCATAGTGGTCCGATCGGGCAATGTCAGCTCAAAATCTTTGTCCCGCGGAGGGAAAAACCCTTTAAATTTATCATTAACAATCCACGACGGTATCGGTATGTAAATTTCGTTCGGATCGCGAGGCCGGCCGGCAGCATGCCATTGATTAAGTCCTGATTTTTCCGGAACTTTTTTCTCCCCTCCCCTGGTGGAATATAAAGGCAAAAATATATGGGGCTGAGATTTAACCGGAGAAAATATAAGTCCAGCCTCAGAAATTAGCTTTTCAACGGCAGTAAAGGGGTCTGATATTATTTTAACAGGAACCTCCAAAAGAATATTCTCCGTAATAAATCTTTTATAGAGCGTGCTTTTTGATATATAGAAAGAATATTCCGCGGAAGGGTCAGAGAATGAAATTGTTTTCCCTTTTGCTTTAATATTTGTGATTCTATTTATATCAATAAGAGGCGCCGGCGATTCAAAAACAATGATTTTTCCAACCTGTCTTGTAATGCAATGATAGATAAGATCGTTGAGAGCAAAAATTCTTTTAGTAGTTTCAATTCTTTCGTTTCTTAGCGTGGCGATTTTTTTTATTTTGTCTTCTGGATTCAAACCGCTAAACGACAAATGATCGCTGTTGAATTCAGCGACTTTCTGCATAGTTCTGCCATTCCCGTTTATAAAAGTTTTTATGCCAAATCCGACTTTATCTTTTGAGGCATCAGCAGAAACATCTGATCTTGAAAGATTATCCGCGTCAAAAACTTTACAAAATAGATTTTCTGTCACTCTGGATGCTAAATATGGCTCAGGAGCCTCAGAAAACAGACTGGATAAAGACCCGACCGCGTTTAATAATCTTTTGTAGTAATCTAATTTTTCCGCGGACTGTCTTTCAAGAAACATATTATGCTAAATCTAAAACTTTTTTTATTTCTTTAGCGACTCTTTCAACCACCGTAACTGTTACCGAATTGCCGAACTGCTTATATAATTTTGTGTCAGGCAAAACTTCGGGCAACTTATAACTGTCCGGAAAACCTTGTATTCTTGCGCATTCTCTGGGCGTAAGCTTGCGTATCCCTTTGTTGTCTTTAATAAGAGGCACATTATGCCCGCCCATGCCCATATTAGCCGTAAGCGTTGGACATACTCCACTCTTATTTTCTCTAACATAAATTCTTCGCCACTGATAGACCGTGTTCTTTTTATTCATTGTCTTCTGCAATTCAGCATACAACGGATGATTGTTATAGTAATATTTTTCATCAACGGAATTTTCAAGTATATCTGCGATCGACTTCGTCAATTTTACTTCCGCCGGAAACTTAAATGCTTCTGCTGCTTTTTTAGATTTAAACCCGACTATATAAACCCTCTCCCTGTTTTGGGGAACATTGCCATATTTCATGCTGTTCAAAATTTTTACTTGAACATGATACCCTAAATCCTCTAAGGCATCAGAAATTATTTTAAATGTCTTTCCGCCATCGTGAGACTTTAAATTTTTTACGTTTTCGAGCAAAACCGCACGCGGTTTTTTATCTCTGAGAATTCTTACTATTTCAAAAAATAAATCTCCTCTTCCTGTATCAAGAAATCCCCGTCTATACCCCGCAATCGAAAATGGCTGGCAAGGAAAACCGCCTAAAAGAATGTCGAAATCAGGCAAATCACTGCTTTTTATTTTTTGAATATCAGCAACCGTCAAGGGAACGTCTTTAAAGTTAAGATCGTATGTGGCTTTACAGAAATGGTCAAAATCATTGCCAAACATTGTTTTAAAACCAGCCTTCTCAAAACCCATTCTTATTCCGCCAATGCCTGCAAAAAGATCAAGGGTTCTATACTTCCTTTCTTTTGTTTTTGATTTCATAAGTAGATGTTATTCTTATAGTAATATTTTACACTTTTTATTTAAAACTGTCTAAATTTTGCCTGATTCTTGCTATTCGGGTTTCATTCGGGTATACTACTAATATAGCAATAATTAAAACCTATGTCCACACTTACCAAGAAACAAGCAAAAATAAGAGATTTTATAGCAAATTACATCAAAAAGAACGGCTATTCTCCCTCTTTGACGGAAATAAGAGACGAATTGGGCATATCAGCCATTTCTACGGTTCACGAACACATCTCAAGTTTAGTCCGAAAAGGCGCCCTAAAGCGCACGAAAGGAATTATCAGGGGGTTGGAGTTGCCTTACCGCGGGTTATCTGACGGACTTATATCCATTCCTCTCATGGGGACTATAACGGCCGGCAAGCCTATCGAAGCCATAGATGTCCCCGAAGACGTCGTGGAAATCGCCAAAGACAGGCGTTTTCAAAACGGTGAACTTTACGCTTTGCGAGTTAAAGGCAATTCTATGATCGGAGACGGCATATTCGACGGCGACATCGCCATCATAAAAAAACAGGAGTGGGCCGATAACGGCGATACCGCCGTGGCGATCATCGACGATAACGAGGCCACCCTTAAAAAGTTTTATAAAGAGAAAGGGCGAATAAGGCTCCAACCGGCGAATCCAGTTTTTGAACCGATATTCAGAAAAAATGTCGAAATCAGAGGAATCGCGATAAAAATAATCAGAGATTTAAATAAAATATAAAATTAATATGTCCGATCTGAGCCCCGAATTATTAAATGAGGCCAAAATCTATTTTTCCAAGCTTTATAAACGAGAAGTCAGCGAAGACGAGGCGGAAAGCTATTTGAAATCTCTTGTTCATCTGTATGATTCGTTTCAAGAATAATAGTCTGACTTTATTTTTTCTTTAGAAAAAGTTTAAATTTTCTTAATGCCTCTTTTGCTATAATAGAATAAAAAGGCCGTTCACAAATTTACATAAACAATATGCCCTCCAACGTCAAAGAATTGAGGGCCGAACTGAAGAATTTATCTTCTTCTTTTTTTGAAGAAGAAAATGTTTTTCGCAAATCGGTAATCGTCTTTAATTTTGTCGAGACGATTTTAAAAAATAAGGAAGCGAAAAAGTCGTTCGACTCTCTCGTTGCCGAGGCCGCCGAAGAAATAACTTCCGCGGAGACAGGAAACGAAGAAAACATCTTAAAAACAAAGCTCTGCTGCGGCAGCCGCTTTTGGCGTCATTATGCTGACTTGGACGCCGTGCATTCGATCATGAAAAAAATGCGGCGAGACAAAGATCGCCGCGGTTTAAAAAAATTGGACAATATAATTTGCCAGCCTTATTCGGCAAATTTGTTCCACGCGGCTTTTCAGGTGGTCGGCGGTTGTGTTTTAGAAAAAATGGAACAGGAGGAATTTTTAAAATGGGCCGACAAGACCGGGCTCACTTGGTTTGACACCAAGCGAAGCGTGCTATATATAAAAGGCCTAAAAGTTTGCATAGCCAAACAGGATAAAGAGACTAACGCCCATAAGATACTTAAATATATTTTTAAAGACCATAAAGACGACCTGAGAGATAATTTCTTTTATTCAGAAATCGCAGAAGATGTTTTTGAGGATTTGGAATATAAAATTGATAGAAATTCTTGGCAAAAATATTATGATACATGCAAAAAAATAAATGAAAAAATAATCATAGGTACCAAAAACGCTGTGCAAAACTTTTTAATATTCAATTCGGGAAAAAGAGGGTGCTTAAAAATAAACCCCGAATATCTATGATTCATTGGCAAAAAATTAAAAAACTTGGACTAAACGTTTAGCTAAACTTTGTCCAAACCAATTTTTATAAACTAGCCTCATAACGATTTATGAGGCTTTTTTTATTAAGCCCCAAAACCGCTATCGCCGCATAAAGGTCGAGGCGCAAAAACTAATTAATAAGATTAAAAAAGCTTCTATGTTTTACATCAAGGGAACAATAAAAGACGACAAGATAGAAAACTTCACTCGCAAGGACGGGACTCCGGGACAAAAACGGCTGCTTTATGTCGAACCGTTAAACAGCATTTACCCGATAACCGTAAACGTCCCTATCGGCAAGGATTACGGCAAGATCGGCGCCAAAGTTGAGATTGAAGTCAGGGTTTATCCGTTCTGTTTCGTCAATAAGGAAAGACAGAAAGCGTTTCTTTCGGTTTATGTTCCGGAAGAAGACGACAAGAAACAATAAATCATATGGACTTTATAATCGCCACCACCACCGCGACTTCGACCATTTATCGCCTGACCGACGAGGCTTTAAATCTACTTAACTTCAATTATCAGTTTTGGACTTTCGTCGTCTGCGTCGTCCTGGGCTTTGCCGTGATATTTTTAGTCCTTAACATTTTCGACTGATATGCATGCAGCGATTATAAATTTCTTTGAGTCTCTCGGGAACATCGTCATTCCCGTCCTGGCAATCGCCTTGATAGCCAAATTATTCATAAGAATTAGCAGATAATAATTTTATGTGCTCCGCAGCAATACTAGCCTCAAACTCTTGCTACCTGGACAACTGGGTCAATATTACACACTCTCTGTCCGCGTGCTTGGTTATGGGCGCGTTTCTCGGAGCAACGGTCGGCATAATTTTATTATTTCTTAAAAAATAATTTAACTTTACTTCTATGTTCAAGAACATCACGAAGAAAATTAAAGTCGGCTTAATGGCTTTGCTGGGGGTTATCGGTTTCAGTGCCGGTTCCGCCTTCGCGGCTATGGACGCGGATATCGCTTCCACCACGAACGGAATGGCAACAACCGTCAAGGATAACTTGATGGGCGTGCTAATCGCTAACTTGCCGACCATCGTCATTGTCGGCGTGGCCGTTTTGGCCATCGGGTTCATTTGGAGATTGTTCCGCCGCTTCGCTAAATAGCCCTCAGGCCGTCCGAGCTCTTCCTCTCGGGCGGCTTACCGGGATATTAAGCCCCTTAAATAAACCTATATGAAAAAGTTGAGTATAATCTTCGGACTGCTGGCCGTCATTTTATCCGGAACGTTTTCGATAATCAAAACAGCCGAGGCTTCGAGTGGAATTTATCTGGACAGCACCGGATATGTTTTTAAAAAGAATTCCGACGACGGAAACGGAAACTTCACTTTTTCCAATACCATCGGAACGTCTTGCAATAACCGTCTTCTAATGGCTTTTGTTTCCACTTACACCGACGGCGCCGGTTGGGGAGACGTCGCTTATGGAGGATTCGCGATGACGGACAGCGGAATCGGAAGCCAGGCTTATGTCGGACAAGTTCGTCATATGCGTTGGCAAACTTTTATTCTTGTTAATCCACCGGTCGGAACGCAAAACTTTCACGTCAGAAACACGCGCGGCCAATATTCCGATCCGGCGACGATAGTTTTAAAAACGTTTTGCAACGTCGATCAAACGACGCCGCTTGATTTCGTCCGAGGCGGTTTAAGCAATTACAGCGGCAACGGAATCGGCAGCGGCTATTTCAACATCACCAACAACGACAGTTTGGTTTTGTTCAACTACATATTGGCGACTGGCGGAACTGTTTCCGGAACGGCCGGCTATACCCAATCTTCTTTGAACGCTTATGATTACGCCGGGCAGCAAATTTATAATTTCTTCACGGCGATAGTGGATAAAAAGACGGCGACCGATTATTACTACGTCGGCGGAACGGATACGGACTGGGCCCGTTCCCTGGATATTTTTGTTTTAAACGCGGCCACTCCGACTTCTAACATAACCATAGCTTCGCACAGCGTAAACCACGCCAACGGCAACGTTTCCATGGCCGGAACCTGCGACACTATCGGAACCGGACAGAACCAGCTTGATATTTACGCTAATTCTTTGGGCGATCCGAAATTGTTTGTCGTCGACTGTATAAGCGATTCTTTTTCAGCGGTATATCCGGGAATGGATTACGGCACATCGACGATTTACGTTATAGACGCCCTTAATAACGCCACCGTCAACCGCGCAAGCTTTACGGAAACCAGGAACCGGCCGGAATCAAAAATAGAAATAATGTATCCGGAGGCCAGCTTCACCAAGCGAGGCCGAACCCAGGAATTCGTCGGCTACTGCGAACCTTATTACAGCGGCGGCTTGGACAAAGAAGACGCCGTTCCCAATACGCTCACCATCCAGGCCGGCTCGTCGCTTCCGCCCGTGGCTCCCTCCTGCACCTGCACGCCGAGCGAAAACGATTTCACCTGGGGGACTTTTTCCTGCTGGTATACGGCTAGGACGGTCGGGGACGTCAACGTCTGCGTTATAGACACGAAAGACTACAACAACATCGATTGTCTGCAAATGGGCTTCACCGATTACAACGCGACCACCATCGCTTTTTATCCTTATTTCCAATGGTCTTTCGATTCGGGAGCGCAAGCTAAATTTCAGCAATCATCGATGGACATATACGACACGCAAGGCATAAATCAAAGTGCCGTGCCGCTTTATTTCACTTTTTCGGAAGACGTCTATAACGCTTCGTCGACTTATGTTTTCAAGCTGGAAGACTATACCGTCAGCACCACCTCGCCGCAAGTCATCGCTTCGTCGACTGTCGCCGATTTGAATCTCAACGAATTCAGGCAAATCGGCTACGAAAGAGACTTGTCCATTTTGAACAAGCGGACTTTATACGCCTCCATTTCAAGCGCGACCGGAACAACGAGAATTTTCCAGGGTGTAAATTTGTTTATCACTTACCATCCTTTTTATTACCCCACGCCGCCGATAGATTTCGGCAGCATATTTCCGCGAATGAAAAGCGCTCTTTCGGAAAAATTTATCTTCCATCAATTCTTTCAGGCCTACGATATTCTGCTCGCCAATTTCACCAAAATTATTCCCGAGGTCGTGCCGCAATTTCCGATGAAATTCATGACCGGAAACAACCAATTCAATTTGAGCATTCCGGCTCTTGATTTTGAAAGCGCGCCCGTCAAATATTTCGCGCAGCATTTAAGGCCGATGGGCGACGGTCTGCTGTGGCTCGGCTTTATAGTTTACGTGTTTTTTAGAATCTTGGGCGCTTTCAGCCCCAACGATAAAAATTAATCATATGACCGGATACCCTTTCGACTGGGCGATTAACGCCTTCATAAAATTCTGCGGAGAATTCTTCGACTCCATGCTGGCGTTCGTCTTTTCTTTTCTTCCCTCGAACGAAACTTTCGCCGGCTGGATAAACATCGACACCGAGAAACTGGATTACGCCACACAAAGAATAGCCGACACAATCAGTTATTTCAATATCGTTTTCCCGTTCGACACCCTGTTTCTGATAATGTCGTTTATGCTCGTTTTTGAAACGGTGCTTCTGTTTTTCAAGATTACGATTTTCATTATCGGCCTGCTGCGCGGCGGCCACTAAACATATGATAAATATCGTCGTCGGCAAACCCGGCTCCGGCAAAACATATTATCTGGTCAGGAAAGCTTATAGATTTCTGCGGCAAGGCCGCGATGTCTATTCTAATTTTTTCATAGACTTCAAATCGTATGACGAAGAAACAAGAAAAAAACCTTTTAATCGTTGTTTGGATAGGTTTTATAATCTTCCTCTCGTTAGGGATATTCGCGCTAAACTATTTCATAATAAAAATAGAAAAGTCGGAAAACTTTATTTCTGGAACGAGCTCGAGGACTTGCTCGAAATAAGGGGCGGCGAAATTTTGATAGACGAATGCCAGATATATTTCAATTCGCGCTCCTGGAAAAAGCTTCCTTTCCGCCTGCAATACAAACTGCAGCAGCACCGCAAACACATCAGGAAGAATGGGGACGGTTCGTTTATGGCTTTGAACATTTGGGGCGCGGTTCAGAACGTCAAACGCATTGATACCGTGGTTCGCGAACTGGTTAACAACATCTATTCTCTCAAAAAAGTCGGGCCGTTGTTTCGGGCTTGCTTATACGACATCGAAGACATTGATAAAGAAAAGCGCAAGCCGTATAAAATCAACCTATTTTTGTTCAGCAAAAAACTGGCCGCCTGCTACGATACTTTTCAGGAAATAATCGGATTTAAAGAAAATAAATAGTTGACCGGCCGCACCCGATTTTTTTATTTTGGCGGCGAGTTCTGCTAACGAGCCGCCAAATAAAAATGGGCGGCCGGTAAATGAGATTTTAGAAAATAAGATATTACATAATTAACTTGATTATATGCACACTCAAGAACCATATGTTTTACGAACTTAAAAATTTATTCAAAGATCATCGCTATCACGCCTGGTTGAAAGTCAGAATTAAAGCTCTCGAAGAAGCTATCGAAAATAATCTGACCTTGGACCATACGAACGATATCGAGTTGCTAAAAAGAAAGCTGGCTTCATACAAACAGGCGTACGCGGATCTGTCCGAAATTTATGGAATATCGAACGAAGCTGATAATATCCGGAAATAACGTCGAGATATACAAAAATAAAGTCGGAATAAAAATCGGAAAAAGAAAACATAAAAGAATAAAACGAAAGAAAAAAAATAATGAACCGAAAATACCAAACCCCTACGCCGTATACAGGGCGCGCCGCAATATCAAACGAATTATAAATTCAAACCCCGACATGCAGAGATTCTTGACTCTCACTTTCGCGGAAAATCTTACGGATCTCCAAGACTGCAACAAAAAAATAAAAATATTCGTCAAGAAGTTAAAGAGAATAAAAAAAGAGATAAAATATTTGCTCGTGCCCGAATTTCAAAAACGCGGCGCCGTTCATTATCATATTTTGATAAATTTGGATGAAATCGAACAAAAATTGGTTGCCGATTTATGGGGGCACGGATTCGTTAAAATCAAAAAGATTAAAGAAGGAACCAATGTCGGATTTTATGTTTCAAAATATATCGGCAAAGACTTGGAAGACCAAAGATATTTTAACAATAAAAAATATTTTTGTTCCCGAAACTTGAATAAGCCGATTGAGATGACATCGGCTCGCGATGTAAAAATATTTTTGGAATCCAATCGCCTTAAACCGGTCCAAAAAGGCACTTATAAAAGCTATTACGGACTTATTGATTATGAGTTGTGCCGGATAGACAAAAAATAATAATTGATGTTAGAGTAATACCGTGACCGGCGCATCCCGTTTGCGCCCCGATATTGCTCATTAACAATTAATATGTCAATTGATCTGACGACAATTGAATTCCTAACCACCGAGCAATTGGCGGAATTTCTGGGCTTATCGAAGACTTCCGTATATCGTCTTATAAGCGGACGGAAAATCCCGTTTTATAAACTCGGCCACAATATTCGTTTCAAGAAAGCGGATGTTTTGGAATATTTGGACAAAAATTGCATCAGATCGAACTCTTGATCAATATGAAGTATGAGTATCACTAAACGTGGAAACAAATATTGGGTCGATTTCGGTTTCAGAGGACAAAGATTCCGTCTGCCAAGTCCGGAAAATTCGGTAGCCGGAGCCAAAAACTATGAAGCCGTGTTAAGACGTCGTCTCTTGAACGGAGAGGACGTTTTAAATCCCCCGGAAGCGGTTCCCTATTTCAAGGATTTTACGGAAAAATGGTTTTCGACTTATGTTAAGTCGAACAACAAGCCGTCGGAGTATAAAAGCAAAGTAAGCGCTTTTAATGTCCATTTACTGCCCTTCTTCGGCAGACAAAGGCTCGACCAGATTACCGCCTACCGGATAGAGGAGTTTAAAGCGGCAAAGCTAAAAACCGACCTGAGCGCAAAGACCATCAACAACTTCCTTTCCGCCCTCAGGAAAGCCCTCAATACGGCCCAGGAGTGGAATTTACTGGGTGCCGTGCCAAAGATAAGACTTCTAAAGGTGGCGCCGCAAAAATTCGATTATTTAACCACCGAGGAAAGCGATTACCTATTGACGCAAACCGATGGTTTATGGCACGATATGTTCCTTTTGGCCATGAGAACCGGTTTGCGCTTCGGAGAAATAATCGCCTTGAGCTGGGAAGATATAGATTTTAAGAATCAGCTTCTCACGGTCAGACATTCTATCGTTCGCGGAATACTGGGGAGCCCAAAAAGCAACAAGATCAGATACGTGCCCTTGATTGATTCCGTTTGCGAAATGTTAAGAGGCCGACCGCAGAAAGATCATTATATTTTTACTCTCGGCAATAGCCTGCCGATGAAGCAAATTTATTGCGTCAAAAATTTAATGAGAATCTGCAAAAAACTAAAAATGCGAAAAATAGGCTGGCATGTTTTCCGGCATACCTTCGCCTCGCATCTCGCCAATAACGGCGTTTCCATGAAAGTCATCCAAGAACTTCTGGGACACGCCGATATTACAACCACCATGCGTTATGCCCATCTTTCTCCGATAACTTTGCGCGAATCAATACGCACTTTGGAGAACAGACCGGTGCTACAGGTGGACTTACGACACAATTACGACACAATGCAAAAAAACGAGACGGATTTGACTCTTGTTAAATCTCAAAAATTATCCTGATTACAAACAAAAAACAGCCCTTTCGGACTGTCTTCTGTAGTGAGCGGGTAACGGGAATCGAACCCGTCTATCGTGCTTGGCAAGCACGTATAATAACCACTATACTATACCCGCAATATTTTATTTTACCTGGTGCCGCGGGCGGGAATCGAACCCGCACTGTGTCGCCACAACTGGATTTTAAGTCCAGCGCGTCTACCAGTTCCGCCACCGCGGCGCTATTTACGTGGAGATGATGGGAGTTGAACCCATGTCCAGTCGGTTTATCTAAATACATTTACAAAAGTAGACCGATTTTTTTGTTTGATTCCAATCATCGTAAACCGGACAAAAGCGATTGAAACGATCTTTCTATTGTTTCGGTGTCCGGCCGGAAAGAGCGGCTGGATCCTATCTTCATGTTGATGACACCGGAGAGACGGTTATGAAGACTGGCCGTGTCCGATGGCTATGGCTTTATTTATTAGGCCATAACTGGAGCATAGCTCGGAGTTAACCAAGTGAATGCTCTTGCCGTTTTGGCATTTGTGTTTTTTTAGCCAGTTTAACGCGAATAGCTAAGCGCGTTTTGAATATTTAGAGAAAGTCCGGCTGTCGATGCCTTTCATCCCCCGGTAATCATTGAAAAGGCGCTAGCGCCTTTTTGTTAATGACCTCAGATTTCTATCTACTTCCCGCCGCTTGATAGCCTCGCGTTTGTCATACTTCTTCTTACCGCGGGCAACGGCGAATTCCAGCTTCAGAAAACTATGATTAGTATATATTTTGAGGGGGATAAGTGTCAAGCCCTCGGTCTGCTTCTTACCTAATAATTGGTTAATTTCTCCCTTTTTCAAGAGCAATTTCCGTTCCCGGGTCTGATTATACTCCGGCAGCGGCCCGGCCGATTTATAGGGCGAAATCTGGGCTCCTACCAAGTATAATTCGCTCTTGCCGTTCTTGGTGCGGACCGAGATGAAGCTGCCCTTGAGGCTTACCTGGCCGGCGCGAACCGCTTTGACTTCGTGGCCACGCAGAACAAGGCCGGCCTCATATTTATCCAGTATCTCATAATCGAATCTCGCCTTTTTATTTTGCGCCAGGTCGGACATAATTCCATTCTTTTAACTTGGCAATCACTTTTTCGTTGGTCAAAATATTGCTTAAATAAGTGTGGTAGCCCGGCTCTTCTATCATCTTTATTACTTCTTTGTTGCTCGCATACTGTTTTTTCAATTCGTCTATCTTCTCGTGGATTTCTTTTTCCGTCGGCGCGATTTTCTCCACGACCGCCAATTCTCGGATAACCAAAGCGGATTTAATCCGTTTAACGGCGTTAGGCGACATCTCAATCATCAAGGCGGCCCGGTCTTTCTTAATGCTCGCCAAATAATCTTCAAACTTACCGCCTTGGCGGACAACGCTTTGTTCCAATTCGGCCAGCATATTCTTTAATTCGCTTTGGATAATTTCTTCCGGCAAGTCGCCGAACTTGGTATCTTCAATTATTTTGCTCAACAGTTCCGATTCGTTTTTCAGGTCAACCCGGTGCTTCTTTTCATGGAGCAAGCTCTCTTCCAGATTCTTTTTTAATTCCTCCATGTTCTTGAGCTGGAAGAAAGAAGCGAACTCATCGTTGAATTCCGGCAGAACGCGGTCATATACTTCTTTAACATCCACTTCAAAACTGACCATCTTGCCGGCCAAATTTTTCTGATGATGATTATCGGGATAGGGGAGTTCAAATTTTCTCTTGTCGCCTTTTTTGGCGCCGACCAACTGCTTGTCAAAGCCGGGGACGAAGTAATCCTTGCCGAGCAAAAGACCGAGCTCTTTATGCTGGCCGTCTTCCAGCGGCACTTTATCCAAAAACATCTGGATATCCACGACCGCCTTATCTCCCATCTTCACTTCTCTGTCGGCGATAACTTCCTGGGCGCGCATTTCTCTTAAATCGTTGAGCGCACGGTCTAGCTCTTTATCGTCTAGTTTAGCTTCTTCTGGCTTAAGGTCCAGGTCTTTATATTTTCCTAAAGAGATTTCCGGAATTAAAGAAACAATAATTTTATACTCTAGCGGATTGTTCGGTGCCAATTTAGTAACATTGACTTGCGGTTGGCCGACCGCTTGGCGGCCCATGGTATTTTTCTCAATCACCTCATCAATAGTTTTATGAATGGCGATATGGGCGGCTTCTTCCAAAATGGTCATTTCGCCGATTTTTTGCTTCAAAACGTCAACCGGCACCTTGCCGGGACGGAAGCCTTCAATTTTTACTTCCTTGGAAACTTTTTCCGCCCCCTTTTCAATATAGGGCGCGAAATCTTCATTAGATAGTTCCACGGTCAACTCAACTTGCGATTTTTCTAAATCTTTTTTAGTAACTTGCATAAAATCTTATATTTAGTAGAAGCGGGTCAGAAGCCCGCTTTATTATAGTTTAACTATCTCATTGTAGCATTTTTTAGAGAAAAATCAAGGTAAAAAAACACCCCGGCTAAGGGGTGTCTTCTATTTTTACGGTTGATGATAACGATTAAAGCAACAGACCGACGATAAGCAAAGCAACAATATTGAGAACCTTAATCATCGGATTAATGGCCGGCCCGGCCGTATCCTTATAAGGATCGCCGACCGTGTCGCCGGTCACCGCCGCCTTATGGGCGTCGGAGCCTTTGCCGCCGAAATGTCCGGACTCAATATATTTCTTGGCATTGTCCCAAGCGCCGCCGCCGGAAGTCATGGAAACAGCCACAAAGATACCGGTGACGATTGAACCTACCAATAAACCACCTAAAGCTTCTAGGCCATGAGAGCGGAAAGCGAAGCCGACAACAATAGGAGCGACGACCGGGATAAGCGCCGGAATAATCATTTCTTTGATGGCCGCTTTGGTGACGATATCAACGGTCCGTCCATAATCCGGTTTTTCCGTGCCGCTCATGATGCCGGTCTTTTCTTTAAACTGCGCGCGGACATCTTCCACGACCGAACCGGCCGCGCGTCCGACTGCTTTCATCGCCATGGCTCCGAACAGGAACGGCAACAGGCCGCCGATGAATAAGCCAACCAACACATAAGGATTATCAATCATAAACTGAGCGTTGCCGCCGCCGGCTTTAATCTTATAGGTAAAATCGGCGAACAGCACCAAGGCCGCCAAAGCGGCCGAGCCGATGGCATAACCTTTGGTGACCGCTTTAGTGGTATTTCCGACCGCGTCTAAGGGGTCGGTGATATTTCTGACATCGTCTCCCAGTTCCGCCATTTCCGCGATACCGCCGGCGTTATCAGTAATAGGGCCGTAAGCGTCAATCGTCACGATAATGCCCGCCATGGATAACATGGCCATGGCCGCCACCGCGATGCCATATAAACCGGCCAAAGAGTAAGCGCCCAAGATAGCCAGACAAATAACGATAACCGGCAGGGCGGTAGATTTCATGGACACGGCCAAACCGGCGATAACATTGGTGCCGCTGCCGGTGCGGGAAGCTTCGGCGATGCCTTTAACCGGGCCGAAAGCGGTTGAAGTATAATATTCGGTGATGATAACCAACAGGCCGGTCACCAATAGACCGATTAAAGCGGCCAAATAAATCTTGACGCTAAGCTCGGCCGCAATCATATATTTGGTAATCGGATAGAAAGCGATGGCCGCCAAAACTCCGGCCGCGATTAAGCCTTTATACAAAGCGCGCATGATATTATTTTTCTTGCCCAAACGGATAAAGAAAATTCCAAGGATGGAGGCGATAATGGAAGCCGCTCCCAAGACCAGCGGATATAAAATAATATTAGTATCGCCGACAAAAGTCAGACTGCCTAAAACCATGGCGGCAATTGAAGTCACGGCGTAAGTTTCAAACAAATCGGCCGCCATACCGGCGCAGTCGCCGACATTATCGCCGACATTATCGGCAATCACCGCCGGATTGCGAGGATCGTCTTCCGGAATATTGGATTCAACTTTACCGACCAAGTCAGCGCCCACGTCCGCGGCTTTGGTATAGATGCCTCCGCCTAAGCGAGCAAAAATAGAAATTAAGGAACCGCCGAAAGCAAAGCCGATCAGCGCGTGCAAATCATGAGTTAAAAAATAAAAACCGGCCGTACCTAATAAAGCTAAAGCTACGACCAGCATGCCGGTAACGCTGCCACCTTTAACGGCGACGTTAAGCGCTTTGGCTAAACCGCCGCGAGCCGCTTCGGTTGTCCGGACATTGGCGCGCACGCTCACATACATGCCGATATAACCGGTCAAAGCCGATAAAACCGCGCCGCTTAAAAAAGCTAAAGCGGTCAGCCAGCCTAGGGCCGGAACGAAACCGATAATTAAAAACAAGCCTGCCGCCACTAAAGCGACCGAACGGTACTGGCGATTTAAGAAAGCCTTGGCGCCGGCCTGAATAGCGGCCGCGATTTCTTTCATCTTGTCGTTGCCATCGGGCATTCTCAGAATAGAGGCGATAACGATTCCGCCATAGACGAGCGCTATGATGGCGCTACCGATAATAAATAGGTTGGTTAGCATAAACGTATTGGTTTATTTATTTTATTATTCTTTTTTAGTTTTTTTAACGCTCTTCTTCGCTTTGGCTTTAGGCGCGGCCTTTTCTTTTTGCGGGGCGGCCTCTTCGGAGCCAGCTTCAGCGGCCATAGTTTCTTCCGTCCCCTCGTTGAGAGTTTCGCTTGCAACCGCCGCGGCGATAACTTCATTGGCTACTTCCAGTTCTTCGCTATTTTCATCAACGGCTAACACCTTCTTTTCTTCGCCGTCTTCGGTCGCTTCAATAATATCTATCTTCCATCCGGTCAGACGAGCCGCCAAGCGGACATTCTGCCCGGATTTGCCGATAGCTAGAGACAATTTGTCGGAACTGACCTTAACCACCGCTTTATGCTCCGCTTCATCCAAATCTATGGAAACCACCTTGGCCGGAGCTAAGGCATTGGCGATAAATTTAGCATCGTCTTCATCATATTCAATAATATCTATTTTCTCGCCGCCCAATTCGCTGATGATCGTCTGTACGCGAGAACCGCGCTGGCCGACGCAGGAACCGACCGGATCGACATTCTCCGCGTCCGACCAAATCGCCACCTTGGAACGGGAACCGGCTTCTCTGGCCACTGATTTTATCTCCACCAGACCGTTCGCCACTTCGGGAATCTCCAAATAAAAAATCTTGCGCAGAATTTCTTCGCTACGACGGGACAAAACAATTTCCGGACCTTTATGACCCTCCCTCACTTCTTTGATGAAAACCTTGATGCGATCGTTAGGATTATAGTGTTCGCCGTAAATTTGTTCTTCGGCCGGCAAAACACCGATAGCTTTGCCCAAATCGACAAAAACGAATCGGCCTTCGCGTCTTTGGACGATACCGGAGACCACTTCTTTTTCTTTACCTTTGAATTCGCCGAAAATAGTATCGCGCTCCATCTCTCTAAATTTTTGGATAATAACCTGCTTGGCGGTTTGCGCGGCCATGCGGCCGTAGCTTTCCGGCACCGGCAAATCAGTCATAATTTCATCACCTACCTTGGCGTCATGCTTCAATATCATCGCTTCTTTTAATTGAATATCGGTTTTGGGATTAAATTTTTTCTTTTCACCTTCGCCCGGCGTTTCGTCGCCTTTAGCTTCCGCATGAAAATCATTCTTGAATTCGTTGCGGAATTCTTCTTTGCTCAATTCTTTGAGATTCGGGTTATAGAGATTCTGCAGCATTTCCGCTTCTTCTTCTTCCGGTAAATTCTCTACCACTGTTTTCACGTCAAAAATTTCCGAAGCGCCGGTGTTCGGATCGAATTTGACGCGGATATTCTGGTTGCGTTCGCCATAGTCTTTACGATAGGCGGCCGCCAAAGCCAATTCCACCGCCGAAATAACGGCTTGGTAGTCCAGATTTTTTTCTTCGCATAGTTGCTTGATAGCGCTGCTGATGTCGGACATATAATGAGGTTAAATTTAAATTATTAAGAGAAAAAGCTAATTGTGATAAACAACTAGCTTTCTACCGACAATAATACCATAAATCAAAAAATTGTCAAATTAATAAGGGGAGTAAGTTTGATAATCCACCGCTCCGTTAGCGGCCCGGCTCAATTGTCTAATCGTGAATCTGGTGATACCCCAAGCCATTAAAATTATGACCAAGCCGATAACCGCATTTTTGATTAAACCCAAGGCTTTTTTAGTCCGTTCCTCGTTGCCGCCGGCGGTCATATATTGAAATCCGGCCACGATGGTCAAAGCGACGAAAATCACGCCCAAAAACTCCAGAGCGATATTAATAATCCTGGCTACGGTAATGCGGATATCGGTCGGCTCGCTGCTGTTGCCGAAGACTCGTCCGGCATCGGTGAATCCGATTTGGCTGTCTATCAAGCTTTGATCGGCTTGAGCCGGCAAAATGGCGTTAAAGCCGATGAAACCGCAGACGACTAAGAAAACAAAGGACAAAACTTGTTTTCTGGTGATTTTCATAAAGGTATGGTAAATATGATATAATTAATCTAGACTTTAATATTATATAAAAATAACGCTTAAAAGACAAGAAAATGAGTTTAGCAAAAAAAATCGCCCATAACACGATAATCCAGATTGCCGGCAAAATAATCTCCACGATTTTAGGTCTTTTGGCTTTAGCCCTTATCGCCCGCTATCTGGGGCGCGGCGGTTTCGGCGAGTACACGACAGTCCTGACTTTCTTAACCTTCTTCGCGGTTATCGCCGATTTTGGCTTGACTTTGGTAACCGTCCAGATGATTAGCGTCCGCGGCAGCGACGAGAATAAAATACTAAACAACATTTTCGGCTTAAGACTAGTATCTATTGTTACCATCCTCTTATTAGCCCCGTTGATAGTTTCTTTCTTTCCTTACAGCCCGGCCGTCAAATTGGGCATAGTTATCGCTTTGGCTTCTTTTATCTTTCCGGCTCTCAACCAAATCATCATCGGCCTCTTCCAAAAGAAACTAAGCATGGGTCGCGATGTTATCGCCGAAGTGATTAGCCGCGTTGTCTTAGTCGCCGGCATCATCGTTTCTAAACGTCTCGGCGGCGGCCTGAACGGAATCTTATGGGCGACAGTCGCTTCGGCGACCGCCGGCTTCCTAGGACATTATTTATTGGCCGTTAAATTTACCGTCATCAAACCGGCGTTTGATTGGATAATCTGGAAACAAATATTTACCAAATCCTGGCCGTTGGCGATTACCATTGTCTTGAATCTTATTTACTTGCGCGCCGACATCTTGCTTCTGTCTGTATTTAAAGGCGTGGACGAAGTTGGTTTATATGGCGCAACCTATAAGATAATAGATGTCTTAACGACCATTCCCTTTATGTTCGCCGGACTTATCCTGCCGATTCTGACCGCCGCCTGGTCCGACAAGTCTCATGACTATTTTAAGCGCGTCTTGCAGAAATCATTCGATGTCATGGCCATGCTGGCCATTCCTCTGATTGTCGGGGCGCAATTTCTCAGCCGACAGATAATGACCGCCGTAGCCGGACCGGATTTCGCCGCCGCCGGAATAATTTTGCAAATGCTCATCTTCGCGGTGGCGGCAATCTTCTTGGGGACAATGTTTTCTCACGCGGTCATCGCTTTAGACTGCCAAAAAAGAATGATCGGCTACTATATCTTTACCAGCCTGAGCGCCGCCTTCGCCTACCTGATACTCATTCCCAAATACTCCTATTTCGGCGCGGCCGGCGTCACTATCTATAGCGAAACTTTAATCGCAATTTTTTCGGCGGTTTGCGTATTTAAATATAGCCGCTTCCGCCCGAATTTAAAAATAAGTTGGAAATCGCTAGTCAGCGCGGCCGCGATGGGCCTGAGCCTCCATTGGCTATCCGCCTTAAGCCGGACCGGCGTCGGCGGCCTGATTATGGTTTTGATTATCGCCAGCCTGATTTATTTTATCGCTCTCTGCTTGCTGGGCGGCATCAAACGCTCTGATTTGGAAACAATTTTCAAACGCCAGAAAAAAGGCGGCAGCCCGGCTTATAACAATCCTAATTTTTAAACTATGTCTAAAAAGGTCCTAGCGCCGGAACTGACTCCGGAAATTATCGCCGATACCCCCGAATATTTGGTTATCAATAAGCCGGCCGGCTTGGCCGTACACGCCGGCGGCAATTTAAACGAACCGACTCTAGCCGACTGGCTGTTGGCCAACTATAAAAAAATAAAAGATGTCGGCGATGATCCGATTAGACCGGGCTTGGTGCATCGTCTTGATAAAGAAGTCAGCGGTTTAATGGTAATTGCCAAAACTCAAGCCAGTTTTGATAATCTTAAGAATCAATTTAAAGAACGCCTGGTCACCAAAGAATACGTCGCGCTGGTGCACGGCCAAGTCAGCCATGATGTCGGAACGATTAATTTCCCTATCACTCGTTCTAAAGACGGCTATAAGATGGCCGCGCTACCTTCCGGTTCGGAAGAATTATTGCTGCGCCGCCATCCCAAAGGACGCGACCAAGGCAATATTGAAAGCTGGCTAAAATCACGCGCTGCCCTGACGGAGTTTGAGGTTCTCCAAAAATTTGTAAACTACACCTTGCTAAAAGTCAAAATTAAGACCGGACGGACCCACCAAATCCGCGTCCACTTTTTCGCCTTAGGGCATCCTTTAGTCGGTGATACCTTATACCACAGAAAAAAAACCGATATAAAAAACAAAAAATTCAATTTAAACCGCGTCTGGCTGGTAGCCAACCATCTCAGCTTCTCCGACCTGGAAGGAACTGTCCAAAACTTCAAAATCGACCTGCCGCCGGAGCTAAAAGAATCTCTGCCCCGCAATTAAAAACGGGCTTTGACGGACTTCCCTATTTTTACTATAATAGAATAATAAATAATCTAATAATAATCATAAAACATTATGACAAAAGCTATAAGAAAGCTCTTCTCTAAAGAAGTCTTTATGAGGATAGTCCTGCCGATTATTCTTGTAATCGCATTAGTGGTTATCGGCTTGTTTTCTTTCAATAGGCCGACAGCAAAAAATCTCAGCCTGGAGGACGCCAAAACTAAAGCCGAAACCTTCATCAATACCTATTTGATGCAGAGCGGCAGCAAGGCGACCATCAAAGATATTACGACCGAATATGGCTTGTATAAATTAAAGATAGATATCGTCAGCGATGTCGTAGAGTCTTACATCACCAAAGACGGAAAATTATTCTTCCCTCAAGCTTTGGATATTGAAGAAACCGCCAAAAAAGTAGCGGAAGCCGCTAATGGCAACGCCGCCGCCAGCGCCGGTCCGGTCGCGACCGTATCCGTAAAAAGCGACAAGCCGATCGTGGAATTATTCGTCATGAGCTACTGCCCTTACGGCACTCAAATTGAAAAGGGAATCTTGCCGGTTTTATCGGTCTTGGGAAATAAAATTGATTTCCAATTGAAGTTCTGCAGCTACGCGATGCATGGCCAAAAAGAATTGAACGAAAATCTGACTCAATATTGTATCCAGAAGGAACAAGACAGCAAGTTTGACGCCTACCTGACCTGCTTCTTGGAATCCGGCTCGTCCGATGCTTGTTTAGCTTCCACTAAGGTGGATAAAACCAAGCTGGCCGCTTGCGTCTCCAAGACAGATAATACCTATAAGGTCACCAGCAACTTCACCAATAACATCGGCTTCCAGGGAAGCTACCCGGGATTTGATGTTAATAAAGCCGATAACGACAAATACAATGTCGGCGGTTCTCCGACTTTAGTTATCAACGGCCAGGAAATTTCCAGCAATCGCGACTCCTCCTCTTTATTAAAGACGATCTGTAGCGCCTTCAATAATCCGCCGAAGGAGTGCGAAACCGTTCTTTCCAGCGCCTCTCCTGCTACCGGTTTCGGTTCTGGAACAGCAGCTGCCGGCTCGGCCGCCGCTGGTTGCGTACAATAATCCGATAATCCGATTTGCGGACAAAACATAAGACAAAAAGACGGGAGCAACTCCCGTCTTTTTTATTGGCTGCTACTCTCATTATTAGATTAAGCCTTCAATTTCCCCTTTCAGAGAATCTTTATTCCTCAAACCGATAAACTCTCCGATAACTTTCCCGCCTTTGAACAGCTTCATGTTCGGGATGCTCTGGATCTGGTATTCCATGGCCAATGACTGGTTCTCAGGCTGCTCCGTGTCAACTTTGGCAATTTTGACCTTGCCGTCCATTTCCAGGGACAGCTCGTCTAGGATAGGAGCCATCATGCGGCAAGGCATGCACCAAGGGGCCCAAAAATCCACCAATACCGGCACATCGCTATTTAAAACTTCGGTGCCGAAGTTTGCTTTTGTCAGTTCTAAAACTTTAGACATAAATTTATGTGTTAATTAATATTTTAGTAAATTTATTTGTTAATCACTTCTTTGAATATCCGCTCAATTTTATCTTTGCTATACTTCTTGGAATTCAGCAGACAATGATCGAATTCTTCCGCCACCAATTTTTCCATCAAAGAAGAAATGGCCGAACGAGCCGCTTTTAACTGGATCACCAAAGAAAAACAATCCCGTTCTTTATCGGCCATCATCTTCTTGGTGCCGTTCAATTGCCCAATAATGGTATTTAATCTATTTTCCAGGGTTTTCATAATCTTTATAGCTCAATAAGCATATTATACCATACCCCCAGGGGGTGTCAAGAGAGACGGGATAAAACCAACCAAAAGTTATACCTATCGGCCACAAAGCGGTGGACCGATAATCCCGCCTGTCGGCTCAAGCGCCGCAATTCCGACGAGCGGAAAGCGTGATAATAGCGATCGCTGACTTCTCGGCCGGACTGGTCGCGCCAGGGAAAAACAAGATCGCGGGCGGCCAAACAGCGGCGACCCGTTATTTTCAGCCAATGGTTTTTCAAAATCATCCGGCGATACTTGGGCGAACGGCGCAAATTCCAAGAACTGATAATCAGTTGCCCCGTGGGCGCGAGTTTAGCGGCTAAATTTTTTAAAAATACCAAGCGCGATTCAGGCGTGGGAATATGCTGCAGAACCGCCAAACAAAAAATATAATCAAAATCATGTTCTAAAACGCCGGTCAAATCCAGAATATCCGCTTCCCTGAAATCTCGGCCGGGATAATTACCGCGGGCCGCTTCCAGGAGCTCGCGGCTGTTGTCCAAGCCCAAATAAATTATATCTTTATCCTTAAAAGCTTCCAGCAAACGCCCGTTGCCGCAACCGGCGTCTAGAATCTTATCGCCGTCTTTGACCGCTTCGGCCAGGTCTCTCATCGCCGGCCAAAGCTCTTTTTTCCGGCTCACATCAAAGCTAACGGCAATCTTGTTATAGCTATTTTTCACTAAATCCAGCAGCTTGTCGGCCTCTTCTTTATTCATTTGGTTGATTGGCTCGTTTAACTTAAATATTCCTTATACTGATAATCATCGCCGCCCCGTTTTTTGTGTCTCTGCAGCTTAAGGCAACTATCGCATTTCCCGCAGGGTTGAGAATGGCTGTCACCGAAGTAATTAAGGATATACGACTGGCGGCAACCGAGATGATAGACATAGTTTTCCATCTCGTTCAATTTTTCATAAGCCCGCTCCGATTTTAATTTTAAAGCTTTGAAATCCAAATTCAAATCTTCGGGCTCTACGATTTTGATAATCTTAATTTCCGTGCCGCGGAACGGCGGACGATATTCCAACAAATCTTTCTCCGCCAGTTTTTTGACGGTTCGAAGCAGAGAATCTTTTTTCACTTTTAAAACCACGGCTACCTCCTCCGGATTAAACTCCCAGCCGGCGACCAGCTCTTCCCGATATTTTAAGCCCAAGGCGGCCACAATTTCAATTTGGCTCTTGGCACGCGGGCTTAAAGAGGCGGCAATCTCCGCCCAATCTCTTTTCGCTTTTAGAAACGAATTGGAAGTCTTTTCATTCGGGCGAGCCAAATAGCCTTCTTTTTCCAAAATTTTCAAAGCCGTGCCGATAGCCATTTCCGGAACCGGCTCCGACAGGCTCTGCGCGATCTCCGCGTAAGTAACCAGAATTGACGCCTGTTCATCTATTTCCATGCCAGCGCGGCTTATCAAGAAATCATAAATTTCCAAAATCATTTCCGGACTGGGATTGTCTCCCTTAATGAAAAATTCCCGCAGATATCTGTCCTGCTGATGATAGAATAATAAACAGAAGCTCGGCTGGCCGTCGCGTCCGGCGCGTCCCGCCTCCTGATAATAAGCTTCAACCGTACCCGGCAAATCATGATGAATGACAAAACGGATGTCTTTTTTATTGATACCCAGGCCGAAAGCGTTCGTAGCCACCACCACCTGCGCTTCTCCCCGCATAAATTGATCCTGAACCCAATCACGGCTGCCGGCATCCATGCCGGCGTGGTAAACCACCGCCTTGATATTATTATCGGTTAAAGCTCCCACTAATTCATCGGCTTTGGATCTGGTGCCGACATAGATTATGCCCGAACCCAATTCCGAATTGCCCGTTAAAAGATTGATGATGTTCTCTATCTTCTGTCCGTTGCCGGTCGTGGCAACCGCAAATTGCAAATTCGGCCGAGCGAATCCGGTAATGACCGTGTCGGCGTCAGAGATGTTTAGCTGCTTAATGATATCATCGCGCACTTCCGGAGTGGCGGTCGCCGTCAGAGCGACTACGGTTGGGGAACCGACGAATTTAATGGCCTCCTTAAGGCGCATATAGCTAGGCCTGAAGTCGTGGCCCCATTGGCTGATACAATGCGCTTCGTCAATCGCGAATAAAGATACCCTTATTTTTTTTAACTCCGCCAAAAACGCTTGATTATAGAAACGCTCCGGCGCGATATAAATTATCTTATAGGCGTCGCGGCGGATACCGTCTAAGCGAGCCGCCGTTTCATCGGGAGAAATGGAAGAATTGATAAAAGTCGCCGGTATGCCGACACGCTCCAAAGAATCGACCTGATCTTTCATCAGGGCTATCAAAGGCGAAATAACAATTGTTACCCCCTCTAAAACTAAAGCCGGGAGTTGATAAATCAAGGATTTGCCGCCGCCGGTCGGCAAAACTACCAGCGTATCTTGCCCGGCCAAAATATTATCAATCGCTTTTTCCTGCCCAGGCAAAAAAGATTCATATCCGAAATGAATCTTTAAAAGCTCTCTTATCTGTTGCTTCTTATGGCTTATCATTGTCTAATATTAACTAAATTATCTTATTGCTATTGACATTATAATAAAAACATTATATAATATTAACACACTAAAACAATGTAAAATGAAATCAATCGTAGTTCTTTTCGCAAGTGCCTCTATCGGCACAATAGGGTTGGCTATAGCTGCTACCGTACAAAAAATACAGGAATTGCCGCAGGCCATGGATACCATTATTATCATAGCTATGGCAGCAACAGGTATTATGTTCGGACTCGTCGCCTTAATTCTGGCTAGACAGAAAAAAATAAAATTCCAATAACTTCCAATAACCCTGTTAAACTCAGTACCGCTTCTATCATAAAGAGGCGGTTTTTTATTTCCGCCGCTTAAAGATCTCCCAAACATTTTTAAATAAAAACGCGATGGTCATCGGGCCGATGCCGCCAGGAACGGGAGTAATATAACCGGCCTTGTTCTTAATATCTTCATAATCAACATCCCCTAGAACCTTCTCGTCTTTTTTAGTGATTCCGATATCAATAATCACGGCGCCGTCCTTAACCATTTCCCTTTTTATTTTATGGGGCTCGCCGAGCGCGGTCACCAGCACATCGGCTTGCTCGGGATTGTCTTTTAAAAATACAGTCAGGCCTTTTTTCTCCAGCACAGCTTTAATACTCTGTCCGAATACTTCAGAATTATATAAAATACAAGCGGTCTTGCCGGCATAAGAAAATCTAATTTCTTCCAAACAGGCGATAACAGAAGCTAAAACCGGAGAGAGCAGATATTCCGGATGCTGCGGATGAAAACCGTCCACATCCTTGAGAGGATTGATGGCCGCAATCACTTTATCGGCGTTCAATTTTTCCGGAAGCGGCATCTGCACTAAAATCCCATCGATAGAGGAGTCATTATTCAGAAAACCGAGCGCATCCAAAAGCTCTCGTTCGGAAATATCCTCCGGTAACCTATACGTATGCGTATCAACGCCGACTTTCACGCCTTCTTTCTCCTTCAGAGAAACATAGAGCTGGGAATCGGCGCGTTCGCCCACCAAAACAATAGCCAGATTGGGCCGCGGGCCTTTAAGCTTAAAAATGTTTTGAGTAATTTCATCTTTTATTTTTTCGGCAATGGCCGTTCCATCAATTTTTTTAACCATATTTCCGTGTTATTTGGTAGGAATCGGGAACTGTTCGCACAAAGCTTTAACTTGTTCCTTCAAGCTGGCCAGTTTTAAATCATTCTCCCTGTTTTCTATCGCCTCGTTGATAAATTGAACAATTATCTTCATCTCTTCCTCCTCCATCCCTCTGGTGGTCACTGCCGGGGTGCCGACTCTAATGCCGGACGGATTCATCGGCGGATTCTGATCATTAGGAATAGTGGAGCGAGAGACAGAAATGCCGATTTTTTCCAAAGCCACCTCCGCTTCTTTGCCGACAGTATTCTTGCTGGTCAAATCTAAAACCATCAAATGATTGTCGGTGCCGCCGGATACGACTTTGTAGCCTAAGGCGGAAAATTCTTTGGCCATCGCCTGAGCGTTTTTGATAACCTGCTTGGCATACTCGGTAAATTCCGGCTTCAGAGCTTCGCCGAAGGCGACGGCCTTGGCAGCCGTAATATGGTCGTGCGGCCCGCCCTGCATACCCGGAAAAACCGCGCTATTTATCTGCTTGGCATATTTTTCCTTGCACATGATAATGGCGCCGCGCGGACCCCTCAAAGTCTTATGAGTCGTAGTGGAAACAACATCAAATATCGGCACCGGATTCTTTATCTGTTTGGCGGCTACCAAGCCGGCGATATGAGCGATATCCGCGAAAGTATACGCCCCGATTTCATCGGCTATATCTTTAAACTTCTGCCAATCAATTTCTCGGGAATACGCGCTGAAACCGGCGACAATCATTTTCGGTTTTTCGCGCCAAGCGATTTCCCGAACTTCATCCATATCAATCATGCCGGTTTCCGCATTAACGCCATATTGGACAAAGTCATACAGCCGTCCAGAAAAATTAACCTTATGTCCGTGCGACAAATGTCCGCCATGATCCAATTTGAGCCCCAAAACTTTATCGCCCGGGTTTAAAAAAGCCATATAGACAGCCGCGTTAGCCGGAGATCCGGATAAAGGCTGCACATTGACATGCTCGGCATCAAATAATTTTTTAGCCCGGTCTATGGCCAAAGCCTCCACCTCATCAATAACGGCATTGCCGCCATAATAGCGATGACCGACATATCCTTCGCTGTATTTATTGGTTAAAACAGTGGCCATGGCCTCTAAAACGGCCGGGGAAACATAGTTTTCCGAAGCAATCAGCTCTATTTCCTCGTTCTGCCGTTTTTCTTCTTTCTCAATCACGGCCCAAACGGCCGGATCCTGCTGTTTTAAATGGTCGTACTTCATATGATTATTATTATATTTTAATCTTAGGTTAGCCCACCTCTTTTGTCAAAGATAAAAGCGCCCCAAAGAGCGCTTTAAATCAATAAATAAAGCTCTTTGGCGACTAGAGTAAGATTGCGCCCGAGTTAAATCCGGACCAAGTTGTAATATTTTTAGTAATCAACATAACATGACAATAATAGCATGGATTGGGCATAAAAGGCAAAAATATTTACAGCCTCTTAATCATATAGCTATCTTTTTCCTTATAGCCGAATTTCCTATAATATCCCCTCACGCCGACTCCGGAAATAATGGCTATTTTAGCGACTCTTTGCTCAACGGCTATCTTTTCCGCCAGTTGCAACAGCTTTCTGCCCAAACCGCTATGCTGGACCTTTTTATCCCCGCCGATAGACACTAGTTCACCGTAAACATGAAGTTCTCTAACAATGGCCGGAGCAACCGGGCTGTTAGTGTCTATTCTCAAGCGGCCGAAGCCATAAAGCGTCCGTCCGTCGGCGCTATCGGCGCTGATGAAATACTCGCGGCCGCCCGAAGACGGATATTCCAGCACCCCAATTTTATAATCCAAATCTACCGTCTGTTCTTTAGCTTCGCGGCAACGGATACAATCGCATTTCACTCCCCGATCTCTCATGATCTGGCGCAAATTGGTAATCTTATTGCCGGCAATGATAGACTCGCCCGGAATATCCCGGATTAACCGGATAATACGGACGTAAGTCGGAACCGCGGCCTTGCAAGCCACAATTAATTCCTGGAGCTGCTTGTCGGAATAGGGCTTATATTTTCCCTGCTTATACCAACGGTATAATAAGCTGCCGGCCGTAACCACGGTCGGATAAAATTTTATCTGGTCGGGCTGGAAGCGCTCGTCAGAGAATAATTTTTTAAATGATTCCAAATCTTTTTTGGGAGTTGCTCCCGGCAAAGCCGGCATCAGATGATAGGTTACTTTAAACCCATACTCTTTTAATAACCGCGTTGCATCAGCAATTTCTTTGACGCCGTGGCCGCGCTTATTTAATTTTAAAATCTTATCATCTACCGCCTGGACTCCGATTTCCACCCGTGTCGCTCCCAAAATACGCATTTCTTTAACCTCTAACTCATTAATATAATCAGGCCGCGTCTCCAAAGTCAGCCCGATGAAGCGATAACCGGCTTGCTCGTTCTTTTTTTGTTCCTTAATCAGAGCGGCTTTTAAATCTTTTAAGGACAATCCCTTAGAATAAGGAGATTTTAATCCAATATCAAACTTCTTTTCTCCTTCGGGGCGCTTAAAAACCAGTTTTCTTATCTTAGCGAAATCATTAGCCGCCCGAAAACAATTAACGACATACCAATATTTATATTTGGTGGGCAAATAACTCCAAGTTCCGCCGATAACTATCAATTCTATCTTAGTCGGCTCATGGCCGTTGCTTTCCAGCGCTTTGAGGCGCAGCGCAACTTGCTTATAAGGATCATAGCCGCAACGGATGGCGCGCATAACGGCCGGTTCATTGGACAGGTAGCTGGTCGGGACGTCCTGTTCATGCGGACAATAGGCACATTCGCCCGGACACGGATAAGGTTTGGTCAAAACCGCCACCGGCGCGATTCCCGACAGTGTCCGGACGGCTCGCTTCCGTAAAATTCTCTCTAAAGCTTTGATCTTATGAATCTTCGCCTGAGAAAGCAAAAGACGATATTCTTTTAAAATATCAGAATTAGGAATAGCCGCCAAACTGTATTTTTTACAAATCAGTCTTTTTCCGGCTTCTAAATCATCGCGATTTTTAAAGCCGGGGGCATGATTAATGATTAAATCTTTTGTTGCTTCTCCCATATATTTGGGCTATAATCAAAGTATTCTGTCTCAGTCCGAGCATCTTATACTATAACATTTTTTAAAATTTAACAATATTGTTATGATTAAAAGAATTACCCAGCTATTTATCTTATTAGCCTTGTTCTTGACGCCCGCCGCTTCGCTGCACGCGGCCGGCACCAAAACCGGAGAAACCGTCTATGTCCCTGAGGGGGAGATTGTCAGCGGCACCCTTTACGCCGCCGGAGGGACCATTACGGTCGATGGCACTATCAGCGGAGATTTAATTGCCGTGGCTCAATCTATCATCATCAACGGCCGGATAGAAGGCGATGTGATCGGTGCCGGCCAGGACATCACGATTAATGGAGAAGTGGGCGGCAATATCAGGGCGATTGGCAATGACTTAACCGTTAACGGAGTCGTCGCCAGAAATATTACCGCTTTTGGCGCCAATATTATCTTAGGGCCGGAATCAAGGACCGGCTGGGATGTCTATGCGGCCGGCAATAACCTCACAATTAGGGGAATTATTGACGGCGGTTTGAGTGGACGCACCAATCAGGCGCTTGTTACCGGCAAAATCGGTAAAAACATTGATCTCAATTTGAACGGCGGCAATTCGGAAAAATTAAGCATAGCGTCGGGAGCAATTGTTAACGGAGACATTAATTATACCGCAGAAAATAATGCCGATATTTCCGCCGATGCCAGCATCGCCGGCAATGTCCAAAAAACGGCACCGCCGATAAAAACTAAAAACCTGGCCTGGTCCTGGATATGGGGTCGGTTATTCGCCATCTTCGCGGCGATTGCGGTCGGTTTGGTAATGACTACAATCTGTAAAAATCCCCTCAACAAAATCATAAATTTCATAGATGAAAAGAAAGGGCGCATCCTTGGCCCCGGCTTGATTATATTTTTTGTCGTTCCCCCGGCCGCTTTAGTCTTGGTGTTAACGGTTGTCGGCATTCCTTTAGCCTTAATCATGGGAACACTTTGGTTGACGGCTGTCTATATCGCCAAGATACTGACGGCTATCTGGTTAGGAAATTTACTTATTAAAAAAATACTAAAAAAAGAGAACTTGCCCTTGGCTTGGTCTCTGGTGCCGGGAGTAATTATCTGCTGGCTCTTATTTTCAGTTCCTTTTGCCGGCTGGATCTTCGGCTTGACGGCCGCTTGGCTCGGTTTAGGGGGCCTTTGGTTTTATGTTGCCAATAAATCCGGAAATCTTTAAAGCTTATGATATCCGCGGCGTCTATGGCCGCGATTTTGACGACGAATTAGCCCGCCTTTTAGGACTGGCTTATGTAGAGCTGAGAAAAAATGATTCCGACTATCGGGCGAATCAAAAAATGAAAATCGCCGTTTCCGCCGATATGCGCCTATCTTCGCCCCGCCTGAAAGAGAACTTGATTAGAGGTGTGATTGAAGCCGGCGCCGACGTTATTGACTTAGGCATTGTTTCTACTCCGACTATGTATTTCGCGGTCGGCCATTACGGCTATGACGGCGGAATAACCGTTTCCGCTTCCCACAATCCAAAAGAATGGAACGGTTTCAAATTAGTACGCGCTCAAGGAGTCCCCATCAGTGGCGAAACCGGAATAGAGTTCTTGAAAGATAGAGTGTTAAAAAATGATTTCGTTCCGGCGCCCGCGCCGGGGCAGATTATAGAAAACGACCGGGCTATCGGCGATGAAGTTAAGTACGCTCTGTCTTTAGTCGATAAAACAGAAATCAAACCGCTGAAAGTAGCCGTAGATACGGCTAACGGCATGGCCGCCACTTATATTAAGGCTTTATTTGACGAACTTCCTTGCGAACTTATTCCCCTCAACTTTACCCTTGACGGCTCCTTTCCGGCCCACGAAGCCGATCCGATTAAGGATGAAAACCTTGTTCAGATAAAAACAGCTGTCAAGACTCAGGGAGCTGATTTAGGCATCGCCACCGACGGCGACGGCGATAGGATGTTTTTTATTGATAATCGCGGCGAAGTTATTGACCAGTCCATAATCAGAGGCTTATTGGCCAAATTATTCTTGGAAATAAAACCGGGCGCGAAAATCGGCTATGATGTCCGTCCGGGGCGCATTACGGTTGACCTTATCAAAGAAAACGGCGGAATTCCCGTAATGACAAGAGTAGGGCACTCTTTGATAAAAGAACAGATGCTTAAAGAAGATATCTACTTTGCCGGAGAATCTTCCGGACACTTCTATCTGCGCGGCGAGGCCGGTTGTTTTGAATATCCCGGCGTCGCCATCTTAAAAATATTAACTTTAGCTTCGTCTGTGCCCGACGGCTTGGCCGACTATGTTGCTCCCTATAAAAAATACTTTAATTCCGGAGAAATCAACCGTGTGGTAGATGACAAGGAATCGGTTTTCAAGAACATTCTGGCCAAATATAAAGACGCGAATATCATTAAATTGGACGGGTTGACGATAGAGTATCCCGACTTTTGGTTTAATGTCCGCGCGTCCAACACTGAACCGAAAATACGTCTTAATTTGGAAGCTATCGACCAGAAAAAAATGAAAGAAAAAAGGGATGAAATTTTAGGCCTGATTAGATAGCCACCTGACGCCGACTATATAAACCAAAAAAGGCTCCGGATAGCCGGAGTCTTTTTAAATCATAAATTATTTTACTCTCTCCACCTCAATCGTGCATTTGTTCAAAACCGCGGCCAAGGCTCCGACAGCGGCCAAAACCGGAGCGAAAACAGCGCCAACAACGGCGAAGGTTACCGGTATTTCCATTAAGATCCTACCTTTCTCGTTTTTAATAATAATCCGCCTGATATTCCCCTCTTTTATCAATTCCTTAATCTTTTTTAAAGCTTCGTGGCCGTAAACTCTAAACTGCTCCGTCTTCCCGGTTGATGTTTTTTGTTGTTTTTTCTGCGGCATATATTTAAATGTTATTTAATATAACCATTATAACTCTTTTACGGTCAAACTCAAAAATATAGCCGGATACCTATACTCTTGCAAAAAAATAAAAAATATGTTATTGTTATCCAACAATGTTATTTAACAATCAAAAACACTATAAAATGAAGAGGAAATTGTCGATGTTTTGTAATTTTTTCGTTAATATTAGGAATTGGCGCACTAATTGCCAATATCCGGAATTACTGAAAAAAAATGCCGATCTGGTTAATGAAAATTCTGTATTAACCGATAAAGTAGCGGAATTGGAGAAAATGATGGTTACTATCGCTCATGATCTTAAAGGACCTATAAGCGGATCATTAAATTGGCTGGAACTCATAGATTCCAAATATGACGACCTGCCAGAAGAAAAACGAAAAAATTATTTAAAAGCCGGTTTAGGACAATTAAAGCCTGCTCATGGGCTTCTAATTAATTTATTAGAGTGGTCGCGGTTTGGCAGACATGCGCTTAAGCCGGTCAAAATGTCTTTAAGAGAGGTCGGCGATATTAATTTTGATCTTCTCGGCCCCGAGGCTAAGAAAAAAGGATTAGAATTAATTAATCTAGTACCCGATGATCTTATCATAGAGGCGGATCAAAATATTATTCATATGGCGTTGAGAAACATCATATCGAATAGTATAAAATTCACAAAAACCGGTAGCATCACTCTTTCTGCGACAACATCCGGTGGTGTTACCCGCGTGTCCGTCGCTGATACCGGTATCGGTATCTCACCAGAAAATCTCAAGCGGATTTTCAGCACAGAATTCCACTCTACCCCCGGCACTAACAATGAAACCGGCACCGGATTCGGTTTGTTGTTCTGTAAAGAAATGATTGAGAAATCCGGAGGACAACTTTTCATAGAAAGTTCATCATTAGGGACGACGGTAAGTTTTTCCGTATAACAAAAAGGACCAAATAATTTGGTCCTTCTTTTTTATGTTTTTTCTATAAACTGTCATTTCCCGAGCTTCATCTTATACGCTTTCTTAATATATTCCCTAAGCGCGCGTTGGGCGTTAAATTTGGAAGCATTGATACTAATAACCGAAACCATGACTTCCCGCCACTTTTCGGGAGTGTCATAATAAGCCGGTAAAATTTCGTTCTCCAATAAGTCATAGATACTGTCATCATCATCTTCTTTTATCAGCCAGCCGGTTTTATTCTTTTTATAACCCTCTCCCCACCAGCCGTCCAAAGTACTGGCCTGAGGAACGCCATTGTGAGCCGCTTTCATGCCGCTGGTACCGGAAGCCTCATTGGGCGGCAAAGGATTATTCAGCCATAAGTCCGCTCCGGCTGTTAACAAATGGGCTTTATCAAGATTATAATCTTCCAGAAACACCAATTTCAGATTTTGACTGAGTTCTTTAGATAAAGAATTTATTTTTTTCACTAAATTTTTTCCTTCCAAGTCTTGGGGGTGCGCCTTGCCGGCATAAATCAATTGGAACGGCCTGGCTTTGTTAATTTTTAACAGACGGCTCAAATCTTTAAATAAAAATTCCGGCCGCTTATAAACAGCGAAACGGCGAGCGAAAACGATAGTAAAAATATTCTGATCAAATTTAACCTTCTTTTCTTTGTTGATATAATCAAGCAGACGATTTTTGGCTTGTTGATGAGCCGCCCAAACCTCGGTGGCTGAAATCTTAGCCACTTTTTTTAATAACGAATTATCATTCCTCCAACCGGGGATATGCTTATCATAAAGTATTTTGAATTCGGGCGAAGTCCAAAAGAGAGAATCAACTCCGTTAGTTACCGAGATGATGCGGCTATCTTGATAGATTGACCTGGCTTTTTTCTTATGAGCTACCGAAACCGCATTAACAGAAGAAGAAAAATATAATCCGGTCTGAGTCATATTTATTTCGTTGTTCTTCACCAGCTCCGGCAAATGCCCGGGAAAATCCGGCTGATGGCTCAATAAATATGGAAGTGAAAAAATATCTTGCGCTTTCGGTATCGGCGTATGAGTAGTAAAGACGCATTTTTTTCTTACTTCTTTGAGTTTGCTCTTCTCCGTGTCTTGCTTAGAGGTCAAGAACAATTCCACGGCCGCCAAGGCGCCATGACCCTCGTTAAGATGAATTTTCTGGATATCATTATGGCCCAAGGCTTTCAAAATTTTAATGGCGCCGCGGCCGAGAATAATTTCCTGTTTTAAACGATACTCCTCATTCCCGCCATATAAAGATCCGCTCAGCTCACGATTGACCGGAGAATTCTCCGGCAAATCAGTATCCAAGAAATAGACAAAAATCTTAGAACCTTTTTCCCCGGTCATTAAATAGCGCCATACTCCGACCGCTATTTTTTCTTTACCAATATTAACTCCTACCACTTGGGGCAATTTTTCCAAACGAAGAAAGTCGGATTTGTCTTTCAACTCTTTCTGGCCGCCATCCTTATCTAAATCTTGTTTAAAATATCCGGAGCGATTAAAAAGAGTAATCCCGACCATCGGAAATTTTAATTCCGCCGCCGCACGCAAGATATCACCGGCCAGAACGCCTAATCCGCCGGCGTATGTTTTAATCTTATTTTCCAGAGCCATCTCCATACTGATATAAGCAACCAAGGGCTCAACTTGAGAATTATTTTTTATCATAATCAAATTATAGCATACAAAAAAACAACCTCTAAACAAGGGCTGTTTCTTTCCTAGGGTGCCTACTGGGAATCGAACCCAGGCTAACGGGACCACAACCCGCCGTTCTACCATTAAACCATAGGCACCATGCTTGTTTCTTTTTCTATTGAAACGTACGCCCGGGGGGAGTCGAACCCTCGTCTAGAGCTTAGAAGGCTCCCGTTCTATCCGCTGAACTACGGGCGCAAATAAATAAATTATCCCTAAGAATAATTTAGGTTAATATTAATAAAAATATTAATTATTGTCAAATACAAAAAATGAATAATTTAGCTTACTCTGCCGACATCTGCCGCTTGGCTTCATAAATAATAATAGCGGCCGAAACTGAAACATTAAGAGAATCCACGCCCGGAGTCATCGGTATTTTAACCAGTTGATCGGCTGATTTCAACCACTCATCGCTCAAACCATCGGCTTCCGATCCGACAATTATCGCCGCTCTTTTGCCTAAATCTGCGTCGGTATAATATTGGTTTCCGGTGGTAGCCGCTCCGAAGCTCTTAATCATATTTTTTTTCAACCAAACTACGGTGTCGCTAACAGAGGCTTCAACTATTTTTTCCTTGAAGACATAACCCTCGCTGGCTCTGATGACATTGGGATTATATATATCCGTCTGCGCGTCATTGATAATTACCGCGTCCGCTCCAGCTGCGTAGGCTGTCCTAATAATTCCTCCAAGGTTCCCCGGTTTTTCAACTTTTTCCAAAACCGCCACCAACACCGAGTCATTTAACTCTAAATCCTGCAGCTCTATTTTTCTTGGCTCAGCGACCGCCAAAAAACCATCCGGATTTTCTTTATAGCACATTTTCCTAAATACCGGCTCAGACACCTCTATTCTCTTCTCCGCTTCTATTTCATTGAAAAGAGAAGTCTCTTGATCAATAAAATCAAGGCAATAAAATAAAGAAATAATTTCTGTCTGTGCCCTTAGAGCCATTTCAATTTCACGGTGGCCGTCAATTAAAATTAGCCCCCGTTTCTTGCGCTCGCCGGATTTCTTCAAAGACACAACCTCTTTAATTGTTTTATTGGCTGTACTGGTAATCATAAATGCTTAACTATTATCGTCTTCATTATATCAACAAAACCCCCACTTGGAAAAGCGGGGGTTTCTAAATAAAATAAATATTATTTTAATGTTATACCCCTAACCTGGTCGGGCCGGCATGTCTCTTGCCCTTTCTTTCCGGAAATCCGCTTACATCAACATCAGCTATTTTTACTTTTTCTTTAACAGTGGCCATATCTACAGACTCCCCATTATTTAATCTTTTCCTGGCAATTCTAATAATATCTTCGGCGTGTTTTATGTCGTTTTTGTAGAAAACCTTATTAATAAACCCCGTCTTTTTTTCATCTATCTTCGCCTGCATTTCATCAAGTTTCTGGGCGGCTAAATCAAAAAATTCTTTATTTTCTTTAGATTCATTAGATTCTTTATTTTCGGCGACAAAATTCTGCAGCTCAATCTTAGCGGCTTCTAAATTGCCGGCGTCTTCCTTTTTAATCTCGGTGACGATTTCTGGTTTTATGTCCTGAGATGCCAAATTCTGTTCATTAATCTTTTCTGTTTTTGGTTTCTCCGCGACACCGGCGGTCGAATGTTCGAAATTTGTCATAAATAATCAAGTTAGGATTATCTTTTAATAAATATATGATAACACATTATCTGAAATAAATCAAGGCCTTATTTATTATCTTCAGTCTATGATATAATAACCATATAATCATACTATTTCTATGCCTATTCCCCAGCTTAAAAGACCTATCCCCCGCGCTACTTCAACCTGGAAAGAGAACAAACAATACGGCGGCAGAAAAACTTACACCAAGAAAAAGAAGATAAAAAATTTAAAGAGATTAATAAAGCCGATCCTGGTTTTAGGATTCTTCGGTGTAATATCCGCCACTACATACGTGCTCATTGTCTCTCGGAATCTGCCCAATCCCAACCAACTGATGACCAGGGAGATAGCTCAAAGCACTAAAATATACGATCGCACCGGCGAACACGTCCTTTATGAGATAAGCGGCGACGAGAAAAGAACCTTGGTGACTCTGGACGAAATACCTGACTACGTCAAGCAGGCGACCATTGCGATAGAGGACAAAAATTTCTATAAGCATGGCGCTTTCAGCGTATGGTCAATGTTCAGGACGGTTATCACTAATATCATCTTCAGGCGCAGCGCCGGCGGATCAACCCTAACCCAACAATTCATTAAAAACGCCGTTTTAACCAACGAAAAGACTATCACTCGCAAAGTCAAAGAATTAGTTCTGTCTTACAAACTGGAAAAAAAATTCTCTAAAGATGAAATTCTACAGATGTATCTCAATGAAATACCCTACGGTTCCAACGCCTATGGCGTGGAGGCGGCCAGCCAAAAATATTTTGGCAAAGACATCCAAAATGTTTCTTTGGCTGAGGCAGCTGTCCTGGCAGCCATAGTCCAGGTTCCCAGCAGATATTCTCCGTATGGCCCCAACAAGGATTTACTACTGGGCCGGAAAAACTATGTTCTAGATTTAATGGCTGAGCAAAGTTACATCTCCGAAACGGAACGCGACGTCGCCAAAGCCGAAGAGATAAAATTCAAGGGGCCGGAGACGAATATCACCGCCCCGCATTTCGTCATGTATATAAAAGATCTCTTGGCTGATAAATACGGGGAAAAAATGGTAGAACAAGAGGGTCTTAAAATCTATACCACCCTTGATTTATATAAACAACAGGCCGCCGAAGAGGCTATCACCAACCGGACCGAAGATTATCCGGAGAAATACGGAGCCAACAACGCCGCCATGGCAGCAATCGACCCCAAAACAGGACAAATACTGGCGATGGTCGGCAGTCGTGACTACTTTAATGATTCTATCGACGGTCAGGTCAATGTCGCCACCAGGCCGAGACAGCCGGGATCATCTATGAAGCCTATCGTCTATGCCGCTCTATTTGAAAAAGGTTATACGCCAGACACGATCCTCTATGATGTCCTGACAAATTTTTCTACCGACCCATCTCAACCGTATGAACCGCACGACTACAGTGGCAAAGATCTCGGACCGGTCACTATCCGCAAGGCTCTAGCCGGTTCATTGAATATCCCGGCGGTTAAAGCGATTTACCTGGCTGACATAAACAACGTTATTGATCTCGCAGAAAATCTAGGATACACAACCCTCTACCCACGCAGCCGCTTTGGCCTCTCTCTGGTCTTAGGCGGCGGCGAAGTAAAGCTTTTGGAACATATTAACGCTTACAGCGCTTTTGCCCGTGACGGGCAAATCAGCCCCATCGTCAGCATACTCAAAGTCGAAGACAAGAACGGCCGCGTTTTAGAAGAATATAAACCAACCACAAAAAAAGCCTTGAATTCCAATATAGCCAGAATGGTTAACGATATCTTGTCGGACAATGACGCCCGATCATATGTTTTTGGGACTAATAATTATTTAACTCTCGGTGATCGTCCGGTAGCGGCTAAAACCGGAACCACCAATGATTTCCATGACGCTTGGACAATCGGTTATACCCCTTCTCTGGTGGCCGGCGTCTGGGTGGGAAATAGCGATAATAAGGCTATGAAAGGCAAGGCCGACGGTAGCATTCTAGCCGCTCCGATCTGGCACGATTTTATGGCCAAGGTTCTAGGAGATACTCCCGTAGAGACATTCAAAGCGCCCGATAATTATAAAACCGGCAAAGATATTATTGATGGTATCATCCCGACGGAAACAACTTTAGTTGATATCGGTACCGGACTACCGGCCAGCAGTTCAACTCCATTTGAATTAATCGGAGAGAAAACCGGCCCGGCTTACCACAGTATTCTGTATTATATCGACAAAAACGACCCGCTCGGTCCGGCTCCGGAAGACCCGTCTCTTGATCCCCAATTCAGCCTTTGGGAAAAATCTATTAGAGATTGGGCCGATAATAACGCCACTTCAACCTCAATCATCTCAAATAATCAAACCGGCAATAAACCGACAGTTCAGATAATCTCCCCTCTCCCCGACCAACCGATTTCTTCACAGAATTTAAATGTCCAAATAACCGCCGCCGTACCGAAAGGAATGGGTCGGACGGAATACTATATAAACGGGAATTTCTGGCAAACCAGACCGGACGCCGGACCAGTCAATCAGCCGATAGATTTCTTAAATAACGGTTTCCATTCCCTGAAAGTGGTGGTCTGCGATGTATCGGAAAACTGCGGAGAAGCCTCCACTAATTTTAATCTAAATATTAAAGACAGCTTAATCGGTTTAGAGAAAGGTTCAATAAAAATAAATCTGCCGGCATCGGGGATAAACTTAAGCGCTAGTAGCTTCCCTTTGCCGATACGACTAAGCGTTTCAAGACCGGAAAGAACGGCCTCAATAAATCTTTTCATCAAAAACGAAACTAACGGAAACCTAATTACCATCAAAGAAGCCGTGCCGATTTCATCTTCTCCGGAAACATCTTGGGACAACATCCCCCCGGCTGGCAAATATATACTATATGCTCAGCTAAACGATTGGAATGGGGATAAGATAAAAAGCAATGAAGTGGAATTAAATGTAAAATAAAAAAACAGCCTCTTACAGGGAGACTGTTTTTTTGTTTATGGGTTATTGCCTAATCGGCATTATGATATATAAATAACCGCTCTCCTGCGCGGTTTTTAAAACACAGGGCGTATTACTGTTTAATACTTTTATTTTCACTAACTCTCCGTCGATATTATTCAGACCGTCAATAAGATAGCGATAATTGACGGTAATTTCGTTCTCACCATCACTAGTATCCGCTTCTATCTCCACTCGGCTTTCCCCGCTGGCGCCCGAAAAAGCTGAAACGATAATTTTATTTTTAGAGAACTTTAAAGAGACATCATTTATTCCTGTTTTTGAAAACAAAGCCGAGGCTTTGACCGCCCTGATAAGTTCTTGCCTTTCCACTAATATCTCCGTTTGACTCTGAGTAGGGATAATCTGCTTGTAATCGGGATAATGACCATTGATAAGACGGGAAATCAAATCAACCGAATCGACCGTCAAAAGTATTTGATTATCTGCGATATATATCTTAACCTCCGTTCCTGTCTCCAGAGAATTTATATCAAGATTGTTCAATATTCTCAAGAATTCTTGGACGGTTTTCGCCGGAACGATAATTTTAATATCTTCGTCGCAGCCTTTATTGATAACTTCGATCGAGCTCTCCGCTAAACGATAGCTGTCAGTAGCGGCTAGGCTTAATTTATTCTTTAAAAAAGAAAACAGCACCCCTGTCAATTCAACCCTGTTTTCGCTTGTGGATACCGAGAAGATTACGCCGGTTAGCGCTTTCCTGAAATCTTCTATTTGGCAGCTGAAATAATTATCCTTGGCGATAACCGGAATTAAGGGAAAATCCTTGGCCGGTTCTCCTTTTATTTTTGTTTTATAGCTGCCACATTCCAGTTTTAATTCACCATCTTTCTCTTCTAATTTGATTTTCTCATTACCTTTCAATAAATTAACATATTCGGTGATCAATTTAGAGTCGACAGTAAATTCTCCGTCCGATTCGGCTTTACCGCGAAGTTGGTGGACTACCCCTATTTCTAAATTAGTACTGACAAGTTCAATATTCCCCTTTTCCGCCTTAATCAGAATATTATTGAGAATCGGCAAATTAATATTCTTAGTGGTTATGTGTCCAACTGTATTCAACCCCCTTTTCAAATTTTCTTGCAAACAAATTATACGCATATTGTTTAACGGTTATTATATTATTAATTTATATGTATTAAATTAATAATAATAACAAGGGCGTGGATAACTTTATATTTATAGACTTATTTGGATCTTTAGTAGCTTTTTCGTTGATTTATCTGTGGAGAAATTTATGTTTTAATTGTTTATTTTTTCCCGTCATTTGTGGTTAATTATGGATAACCGATTTTTATAAACAAGTTATCATTTTTTTTCTCCAAGGAACTAACAGCTTATTAACATAATATTCCACAGGTGATTCTAGTAAGAAGAATTGAATAGTTGCCTGATTGAATTCAATTCCTGTTTTATCTTCTCATTTCCCAATTCCGCGGTCTCGTGATATATTTTGGCGTATGAATGCATGGCGGTGGTATGATCACGCCCCCCTAACTCGGCTCCGATACTTGGATAGGAGGTTCCTATCTCTTCCCTGATCAGAAAAATAGCTATCTGTCTAGGCCAGACCAACTCCTTCTTCCTACTTTTCCCGATTAGGTCTTTATAGCTGGTATTGTAGAATTTAGCCGTCGTTTCTATTATTTCTTTAGGGGTTAGGGACTTTAATTTTATGTTGGAAATGTAATCATTGAGGACCTCTTTGACACTTTTCAGACTCGGGGTCAGTCCTTTAAATTGGTGGGACGCAATGACTTTGATAAGAGCCCCCTCCAGTTCGCGGATATTATTTTGGACGTGTTCGCCTATGTAAGTCAAGATTTCTCTGTCCAATGGACAACCTTTCTCAATCGCTTTTTTTTCTAAAATGGCGATTTTTGTTTCAATGTCAGGTTTGCCGACATCAGCGACCATTCCAGATTCAAATCTAGAGATTAATCGACTCTCTATGGCGGGGATTGATTTGGGCGGACGGTCGGAGGTTAGAACTATTTGTTTGTTGTTCTGTTGCAACTCGTTGAAAGTGTGAAAAAATTCTTCTTGAGTTCCGTCTTTACCGCCCATGAATTGAATATCGTCGACTAATAATAAATCAACGTTTCTGTATAGATTCTTGAATTCTTTGGCTTTTCCGCTTTTTACCGCCTGTATGTAATTATTGGTGAATTTTTCACTGGTAGCGTATAGGATTTTGTCGGTTTTTTTGGAAACCGCGTTTCCAATCGCCTGTAATAAATGAGTTTTACCTAGGCCGACACCGCCGTAGATGAATAAAGGGTTGTATGACTTGCCTAAGTTTTCTACCACCGCCAGGCAAGCCGCGTGGGCCAGTTCATTCCCGCGGCCGACGATGAAATTATCAAAGACATAACGAGGGTTCAGACCATGTTGGGTCACATTACTCTCAACGGACTGATTATTAGTCTCTTTCGCGGTTTTATTATCACCAGCATGAACAGCGGGCCGGTTGTCAATATTATTATCCGGTTTGTCTATAACCAAGGTTGATGCCGGACCGCGCCTTAGTTCTATTTTATAGATAATTTCTTGGATTTTTTGTTTGGTGACGCTTTCGATGGCGCTTAGGATATTCTTATGATATTTTTCTTCCAGCCATTTCTTGACAAAGGCATTCGGCACGCAGACAATTACGCGGTCATTTTCAAAAGAGGAGATAAAAGTATCTTTAAACCATGTCACAAAATTGGCTCGCGAGAGACTTAGTTCTATTTCTCCTAAAACAGATTGCCAAATTTGTTCGCTGGTCATAGTAATATTTATTATTCTAGGATAAAGATAATCGTGAGGATTTATATCAACTTTATTATATTAGATAAACCGGTTTACCACAAGTTTGCCTGTTGTTTATGATATGTTGATAATGGGTGGATAAGTTAAATAAAATATTTTTACGTCTTCATTGACTTGAATAAATAAAAGTGTTATCTTACTATAAGAATAATAAATTAAATTTGATTTTATGCCGAAAAGGACTTATCAGCCTAATAAGAAGCGGGCCAAGACGAAACATGGGTTTATTGAAAGAATGAGCACTAAAGATGGTCGGGCCGTTTTGAAACGTCGTCGTGATAAAGGACGTAAAAAATTGACAAAATAAGCATTAAAATGTCATTAAAACATTAAATGTTGATTAAGGCTAAAGTTAACAGAATAACCAAGGACAAAGAGTTTGACCGAGCTTTTAAGACCGGTCAATCTTTTTATACGAAAGATTTAGGAATTAAAGCGGTTAATAATGGTCTGTCAGTGCTCAGACTGGGGATATTAATTAGCACTAAAGTTAGCAAAAAAGCTGTTGTGAGAAATAAGCTGAAGCGGCAGATAAGAGAGATAGTCAAAAAAGAATCGCCGCAACTGAAAGACGGAAAAGATCTGGTGGTTATAGTATTTTCTCAAATATTAGATAAAGATTTCCAAGACATTAAAAACATATTAATTTTGTCTTTTAGAAAATTGAAATTATATAGGTAAGCTAATATCGGATATTTTATGTATGAAACGATTATTCATTCCCCGCGGCGTCTGGTCGTCAGATTAATAAGACTTTATCAGAGAACTTTATCTTTTGATCATGGCCCGATGAAGGCGATGTATCCGCACGGCTTTTGCCGTTTTAACCCGACCTGCTCTCAATACGGGGTTGAGGCAATAGGAAAATATGGTATTATAAAAGGCGGACTGATGACCAGCTGGAGGATTATCCGCTGCAATCCTTGGAATAAGGGAGGTAACGACCCGGTCAAATGACGACTAGAAAAAATAATAATTACGATTAATCAATAATAACTATGGCTAATTTTTTCACCACCATTTTCTATCAACCGATTTTAAACCTGTTAATTTATTTGTATAATACCATTTCTTTCCATGATTTCGGCCTGGCCATTGTTTTTCTGACTATTATCCTTAAAATCTTGCTCTGGCCCCTGGGAAGATCGGCTATCAAATCGCAAAAATCTCTCCAAGACCTGCAACCCAAGCTGGATGAACTTAAAAAGAAATATAGCGATAATAAGGCCGAGTTGAGCCGGGCCACCATGGATTTGTATAAGGAGAACAAGGTTAATCCTTTTTCTTCCTGTCTCCCTCTTTTGATCCAATTGCCGTTTTTAATCGCCGTGTATCGCGTTTTCCGTGACGGAGTCAATAATAAATTAGACTATGTTTACGGTTTTATCGCGAAACCGGAAACAATCAATCTGGTTTCTTTCGGTTTTTTGGATTTAGGCAAGCCTAATATTGCCTTAGCAGTGTTGGCCGGGTTGGCCCAATTTTGGCAAGCTAAGATGATGGTTACTAAACAGCCGGCGATAAAAACTCCCGGCTCCAAGGATGAGAGTATGTCCGCCATCATGAATAAACAGATGTTATATTTTATGCCAGCCATTACTATTTTTATCGGCATATCGCTTCCCGGAGGATTGACACTGTATTGGTTTGTTTTGACTGTAGCCACTGCTTTGCAACAATTGATAACTTTCCGCAAGAGCAAACCGGCTGCAACTGAAAGCAAAACAATAGAAGGTTCTGTCGTAAAATAATTTAATCTGTCTGCATATAAAAAAATAAGGCTATTAGCCTTATTTTTTTATGGGGCCGAAGAGTAATTATTTGTTTTTACGTCCCGGATAGAAACCAACAATGCGGGCTTATTCCGCGATTCTTGTCTGGTCGCTGCTAGTCGCGATTGGATCGGAGGCAGACTCGACTATTTCCGATGTGGAACTGGCGGCTACGCCTACCAAGCAAACGCCTTGCCAGGGGACATAGTGAGATGAGAAGCGCCTTTCTTGGACGGGGGTAGTTGTAGCTCCTTCCGGATATATTACCGTGTAGTCGAAGAAAGCGTCCGCTCCGTTGTGGGAACTTTCGGTGCATTTTTTTTGTCCCGGAGCCAGCTCGGTGGTTTCCACGATTTTAGTTGGGGCCGGTTTTACGATATTATATATCGTGGGATAAGTGGTCGTGGCCACGCGCCCGTCTTTCGTTCCCCAAAAATCAAAATATAGATCATTATTTTCAATGCGCGCTTGGATTAAGATATAGTTGCCGGTGTCGTTGATAAAACGAAAATCCGGCAAAGGATCATAGATGGTGGCATCGGTTCCGGCGGGTTCATAATAAGACACCCGATAAGAGTGGTTTTGACGCATCGTGATAGGCAATCCCGAGCTGAGAGCGGTCCTGAAAATCGTCGTCCCTATTTGGCATAAACCGCCCCCGAATTCCGGCACGGTTTTGTTGTCCTTGATAACCAACTCCGGCAGATATCCGGCGCTCGCATCGATTGCCCCTAAAGTCTTGATCAAAGAAAACTCCTCGTTCGGCTTGATTAATATCCCTTGCAGGGCGTTGGCCCCGGTTTGGATATTCTTTCTTCGGTTGGACGGAGAGCCGGTAAAACTGGAATGTCCCGTCCCGATTATTTCTTTTATTTGGAGATTGTTGTCCGGCGATTCATCCTGGGCGGAAATGTTTTTCATGATTAGATTGGTCTCGGTCTGTCCGTTGATGATATTCTGTGTAATCGCTTGGGCGCTGGCATCTAAGTCAACTTCGCGGCCGTCTTTACCGGTTTGCCAACTGGAAACTTTATCGTCCTTGATTTCAAAGCGGGGCAATACTGCCGCTTTATTGATTTCAGGCGACGCCTCCGCCTCTAAATATTTTTTAATTTTCTCTTGATCGAGGTAGATTGAGGTCCCGTCCAAGGTTTTTATCAAACTGATCCAGGTAGCCAGCTTATCCGGTCCTATCTTCCAGTATTTGATAGTGGAGTTATTGGCCTCCGATTCATTAAAGCTTATGGTCAGCCCTCCTTGCCCGACCATTTTTTCCGCTTCCGCGGTTAGATGGCTGAGGTCCGCTTGTTTTATCTCCGGGTACAGGGAAATAGTTCTGATTAGAACTGTCGGGTCGTCCAGATTGGCTAAATTATTTTTGACATCGTTAAAAACCTTATCATAATCTATGCCCTTGCCTATTTTTTCTTGGTTAGCGATTATTTGCCCGCTTCCCTGCGATGATGTCAGCGAGAAATAAGCGTTTTCCGGCGGGATATTCAATTCGCTGAAACTGTCCTCTAGGAATGATTTAACCGCTGTTTCATCTAAAGAATATGACGGCGAAAATTTTTGTTCTCCTATGACAAATTTTGACCAGAGATAGGAGAAAAAACTATTATGGTTCTTGGAATTAAAAATGTCGGTTATGGTCTGGCTGGCATCCAGAATTAGGGTCGGCCTAGCCAAATCAGAATCAAAAGAAACTATATCCAAATCAAGCCTTTTGACTTCTTGGTTGTATTGGAAGGTCAAGCCGGTTTGGTTTATTTTTTGGAAGATCCCTTCCAGGAGGCCCTTGGCCTCGTCTTTAGTTTTTCCGCCGACAGCCAAATTGCCGATAAATTCTTGAGGATAAAATCTTCCGCGATAGTTCTTGTGCCAAATAAAATAATTGACCGCCAAAAATATAATTAGCAGCGATAAAAGTGAGGTAGCAACAATTATCGTGTATTTGCGCGACGCTTTCATATGTGAAATAGATCAGCCAAAGTTTTCAATCTTTTAGCTTGATTTCAATTTTATTTGGCGAGATTTTATTAAGAGTAACCGTTAGAACGCCATTTTCCAGCTCAGCCGCCACTTTTTTTCCATCCACTTCGGTCGGCAGGATAATGGAGCGCGAGAAAGATCCCCAATAACATTCCCGGTAAAGATAATCTTGTTCGTTTATTTCCGTGCCGGCGGAGCGGGTGCCTTTAATGGTTAATAAGTCGTGGTGCAGGGATATTTGTAAATTTTCCGGTTTGACTCCGGCGATAGTTGATTTGATAATTATCTGTTTGCCGGTCTGATAGACGTCTATGGCCAATTGGCCCTCGGTTTCTGGCGCATCGTAATCCAGCCATTGGGGCTCATTATCGGTACTGGTAATTTTCGTTTGAAGATTTTTTTTATTTAGAAACATATATTTTATTTCATCTATAATTTACCAATTTTTTAGCGAATTGTAAATAAGTAAAATAAAATACGCCGTATCAAACGGCGTATTCGGCAGAAGTGGGCCCGACAGGATTCGAACCTGTGACCTCTACGATGTCAACGTAGCGCTCTAACCAACTGAGCTACGAGCCCTTTATTTGTTTAGTTGTGGGCATAGATGGACTTGAACCATCGACCCCCGCTTTATAAGAGCGGTGCTCTAACCAGCTGAGCTATATGCCCTATTATAATAGCCGGGCAGAAAGAATGCAAGCCTGTCCGGCTCCGAAGTTTAGCAGTTATTTTATACCATTATAAGCTTAATTTTTCAAGCTTAGTTCTGAGTTCGGAGACCAGCTGTTCGCTGGCCGCTTTTAAACCCATATTTATCAGAGCTTGCGCCTCCCGGCTGTTCCCTGTGGCTTGGTAATGGCTGATAAAATCAAGCGCATTTATATTTTTTAGAGAATATAGCAGCAGTTTTGTCTGATTGTTGGTCTCTTCGCAGAATATGAGAATAATTTTAGCGCTAGGGATAGTGGCAATCAGTTCATCTATAATATCATTCAAATCGTTTTCGCTCGTGCCCGTTTCTCTGAAGTCGTTCTTGCTCAATCTGGACCAAAGGAGCTCTTCTTTATTTTCCGCCCGCAGATTATTCAGAAGTTTGCCCCATAGCTTTAACGAAGACATATCTCTGGTCCGGTAGAGGCGGTCGACTATTTCTTCCCGCCTAGCCCCTAAAGTAATAAGCTCGGAAGTAGTCAGAAGTACTCGGGGAGTGAGATTAGCGGTTTTAAAATTTTTTGTCTGTTGGATGATGCCGGTCAATAGGCAGGTAGCGATATCTTCAGAAATTAATTCCGGCTTATAGTTTTTCAGGAGATAAAAAACTATTTCCGAAGTCGCGACGGTATTGAGATCAATAAAGTTTATCTGACCGAAATCCTCGTTAGACGCTTGGTGGTCTAGATTGATGATCGTCGTCTTATAGAAGAATTCCACGTTGTTGTCATAAAGGTCTCCTAATAGTTCTAAATCGCTGGCGCCGACGGTGAATACCAAATCATATTTGAATTCCCCGCTTTTCGTGGTGACGTCTTCCGGCTTAAACCATCCGTCCTTGGGGGAGATTATAAAATTTAATTGATCGCGGTCTACCGAATATTTGATTTGGCTGACTTTTGCCTGTCTGATATCCAAAGAGACGATGAAGCGCCGAAGATTAGTCAACTGTCTTTTAATTTCCGAGTAGGCCGGCAGAAACGATAGCGGTTCATTCTCTTGTCTGCTGTTGGAACCGGCGATTTCCACCGTTAACCCCATTTTTTTAAAAAATAAAAAAAGTGCCAGGGCCGACGCTAAGGCATCTCCGTCTTTTGACACTGGGAAAACTATCAGAATGCTCTTGGATTTCTCTATCTGTTTAAAAATTTGTTGTTCTAGATTTAACATTCGGTAGGCTTAAAAAGGCGTAAGACCGCCCTTACTTAACTTTCTAATATATAATCATTTAACCCTAAAGTCAAGGTAAAATTTGTTTGACTTAAGCTCGTTTTTTTGGTAATTTTAAATCATGAAACAAGAATTAGACAAAACATACAATCCCTCCGGGACTGAAGATATTATTTATAAAAAATGGGAGGAGTCAGGTTTTTTTAATCCTGATAATTTAGTTCTGCCGGCAGAGGCTCCTAGTTATACTATCATCCTCCCGCCCCCTAATATTACCGCCAAACTGCATATCGGCCATAGCGCCATGTTAGCCGTGGAGGATTTATTGATCAGATTCCGGCGCTTATCCGGTTTCAGGACTCTATGGCTGCCAGGCACCGATCATGCCGCCATTGCCACTCAGAGCGTGGTGGAGAAGAAGATTTTAAAAGAACAGGGTAAAACCAGGCATGAATTGGGTAAAGACGCTTTTTTAACAGAGGTTTGGAGATTTGTCAATGAAACACAAGCAACTATTTTGCATCAAACCAAGAAGATGGGGTCTTCCTTAGATTGGTCGCGCCTAGCTTTTACTTTAGACGAATCCAGGCAAAAAGCGGTTACTCAGATGTTTGTTAATATGTATAATGAGGGTATTATTTATCGGGGCGAAAGGATAGTTAATTGGTGCCCGCGCTGCCACTCTACCTTAGCGGACGATGAAGTGGAGCATAAAGAACAGGTTGCCAAGCTATATACTTTTAAATACTCTCAAGATTTTCCCATAGCTATTTCCACCACTCGCCCAGAGACTAAATTGGGCGATACGGCCGTAGCCGTTAATCCTAAAGATAAGCGCTATCGCCAATATATTGGTAAACAATATAAAGTAAATTTTTGCGGACAAGATCTGAATATTAAGGTTATTTCCGACTATAACGTAGAATCAGACTTCGGGACAGGCGCGGTCGGAGTGACGCCGGCTCATTCTATGGCTGATTGGCAAATGGCTCAGGCTAATGACTTGCCGATGATTAAAGTGATTGATGAAGACGGTTTGATTAAAGAAGGTTTTGGCGCTTACTCAAAGTTGAAAGCCGGTGAAGCGCGGGCGCTGATTGTTGCTAAACTTAAAGACAGCGGCCTCTTGGAGAAAGAAGAAGATATCAATAATAATCTGTCCGTCTGTTATCGCTGTGAAACGGCGATTGAACCGCTGCCGTCTAAGCAATGGTTTGTCAGCGTTGATAAGAAGCTGGACCGCTTAGGCGGAAAATCTTTGAAAGACAAGGCTTTGGAAGCGGCCAAGGATAAAGAAATAATTTTTATTCCGGAAAGATTTAATAAGGGCTATTCCGATTGGATGAGCAATCTTCATGATTGGTGCATTTCTCGCCAGATTTGGTTCGGTCATCAAATCCCAGTCTGGTATAAAGGTAATGAAATATTGGTCGGCAGCGAGGCGCCATCAGAGGCCGGCTGGACCAAAGATCCGGATACTTTAGATACCTGGTTTTCTTCCGGCATGTGGACGTTTTCGACTTTGGGCTGGCCTGATAATTTTCAAGACGGGATTAAAAGCGGCGATCTGGCCCGCTTCCATCCGACCCAGGTGTTAGAGACCGGTTATGAGATTATTACTCTCTGGGTATCGCGCATGATTATGATGTCGTTGTTCGCTTTGGGCGAAGTGCCTTTTAAGAAAGTTTATTTGCATGGCATTATCCTTGATAAGAACGGCAAGAAGATGTCCAAATCAAAAGGCAACGGCGTCGATCCGATAGAAGTTATAGAAAAATATGGGGCGGACGCGGTCAGATTAGCCTTATTGATGGGGTCTACTCCCGGCAACGACTCTCGATACAGCGATGACAAAATTGAAGCCAAGCGTAATTTTATTAATAAGTTATGGAATATTTCCCGGTTTATCCTGTCGGCAGTTGACGAGAAATTTTATGCCACCGGCTACCAGTCCGCTCCGGCTGCCGCCACGTTATCCGATAAGTGGATTCTAAAGAGCTTAAGCGCTAGCGCGAATGTTGTCACCGCGCATTTGGAAAATTTTAATTTTTCTTTAGCGGCCGAAGAGCTTAATGATTTTACTTGGAATAAATTGGCCGATTGGTATTTGGAAATCTCCAAGATAGAAAAAAATAAAGATGCGATTCTAGTATATATTTTGAAGAATCTGCTTGTGTTATGGCATCCTTTTATTCCTTTTGTGACCGAACAGATATGGTCAAGCTTCAATAGTGATCTGTTATTGGTAGCTAAGTGGCCTAAACTCAGCATGCAGGAGACGCCTGCTGACGAGGCGGATGATAGCTTCCAGAAGATAAAGGATGTGGTTATCGCCATTAGGAACGCCCGCAGCGAAAACAAGGTTGAACCGTCAAAAAAATTATCCGCGATTATTTACGGGCACGATGACATTAAGCTGCTGCAGGAACAGCGGGAGATAATCATTAATCTCAAGACCGGTCTGCAGTCTTTGGACATCAAGGAAGGCGGGGATAAGATAGACCAGGCGATGGCGGCGGTTGTCGGCCACGTTGAGATTTATTTGCTCGGCGGAGTCGATAAGGAAAAAGAAAAAGAGCGTCTCTTGAAAGAAAGGGCTAATTTAGAAAAAATGATCGGCTCGCAAGAAATCAAGCTGGGAAATAAGGAATTTGTCGGCCGAGCTCCCGCCCAGGTTGTGTCCGCCGAAAAAGACAAGCTCGCTTCTTATAAAACAGAATTGGAAAAAATAATACAAATAATCCAGAATTTATGACTTTAAAAAAATATTTATCGGTCATGTCGGTCCTCACGGCGGTTTGCTGGGGTATTTTTTTCTTCGTCGCCGACTTAGTGGACCCGACAGCCACTAACTGGCTGGGGTTCCTATTATTCTATTTGGCTCTTTTCGCCTCTTTGAGCGGAACTATCGCTTTATTGGGTTTTGTCTTTCGTTTTATAATCATCAAGAAGGAATTGGCCTTTAATTCTGTCAAAGTAGCCTTCCGCCGTTCTTTTTTGTTTTCGGCTTTTATAATTTTATTGCTGATGTTACAAGCCGCCGATTTATTTAATTGGCTTAATTTGCTCTTGTTGGTAATAATTTTTTCAATTTTGGAATTATTTTTGGTTAATTATAGACAAAGTCGATAAAAATATATGAAAAATAAACTTAATCAATTAAGAGCCGAGTTTTTGGAACGGCTGGATCGGGCGCAGAATAATGAACACTTGAGAGAGCTGGAGCTTAAATTTTTATCGCGCAAAGGCCGTCTCAGCGAGATTATGGGGGGCCTCAAAGATCTGAGCCTTGATTTGAGGCAAGAGGTCGGAGAATTGGCCAATAGCGTCAAGAAAGAATTGCAGGCCAAGTTTAGCGAAGTCAGCCAATCTATTAACGGTTTGGGAGCTAGCAATATCAAGGTGGACGCAACTTTGCCTGGAGATAAACTGGCGCAAGGGCATTTGAATCCGATTACTTTGGTTCAGAATGAGATAGAGGATATTTTTTCTTCTCTCGGTTTTATGATTCTTGACGGTCCGGAACTGGAGAGCGATTACTATAACTTTACCGCCCTTAACGTTCCGCCGGCCCATCCGGCCAGAGACATGCAGGACACTTTCTATGTTGATTATAAGAATAAAGATAACCAGTATGATTTGCTGATGCGCACCCAGACTTCCCCGGTTCAGGTAAGAGCCATGCAGAAATATGGCGCGCCCCTGAAAGCCATTATTCCCGGACGCTGTTTCCGCAACGAAGCGACCGATGCCCGCCACGAACATACTTTTTATCAGGTTGAGGGAATTCTGGTCGGGAAAAATATAAATTTTGCCAATTTAAAGAGCTTCTTGGAAATAGTCGGCCAGCGCTTGTTCGGGCCGAATACCAAATTAAGAATGCGCCCGAAGTTTTTTCCATTTGTAGAGCCGGGTAATAATGGCGAATATACTTGTTTTTTATGCCAGGGCAAGGGCTGCCGGGTTTGTAAAAATACCGGCTGGCTGGAGATAGTCGGGGCCGGTTTAATCCATCCGGAAGTTTTGCGCGCCGGCGGCATAAACCCGGAAGAATATTCCGGTTTGGCTTTCGGCTTTGGCTTAAACCGTCTGGCGATGTTGAAATATAATATCGGCGATGTCCGCCTGTTTAATAGCGGCGACCTTAAATTCTTAGAGCAATTTTAATCATATGTATATATCGCTTAACTGGTTAAAAGATTACCTTAAGATACCGGCAAAGATAAAGCCGGAGAATATTGCCGAAGAGTTGACCAGACATACGGTTGAAGTCGAGGGCTTGGTAAATTTAACCGACCAATTTAATCATGTCGTCGTCGGCCGCGTTTTAGAAGTCGGCAAGCATCCCAACGCCGATCGTCTGCGGGTAACCGTTGTTGATGTCAAAGACAAGAAGCTGAATATTGTCTGCGGCGCCTCCAATGTGGCCGCCGGGCAATTAGTGCCGGTAGCCAGGGTCGGAGCTTCTCTGCCCAACGGTTTGGAAATTAAGGAATCTTTAATTCGGGGCGAAAAGTCCGAAGGCATGATTTGCGCCGAAGACGAACTGGGGCTGGGCAAGAATCATGAGGGCATTATGGTTTTAAAGGATAAGGCTAAGATCGGCGAATCTTTCGCTAAATATTTGAAAGCGGACGATATTATTTTAGAAATAGACAATAAGTCTCTGTCTAACCGTCCGGACTTATTGAACCACTACGGAATCGCCCGCGAAGTCTCGGCGATTTTTAACTTGCCGCTCAAGCCCTATGATAAAAGTTTTAATCGCAAATATGATTTTTTAGGAATTAAGGAAAATAAGCTGGAGGTAAAAGTAGCCGCGCCTGAAGCCTGTCCGCGCTATTTGGCCGTTAAAGTCGGCCAGATAGAAATCAAGGAATCTCCGGCTTGGTTGAAAGAGAGGTTGGTCGCCATTAACCAGCGGCCGATTAATAATATTGTGGACCTTACCAACTATGTGATGTTTGATTGCGGACAGCCGATGCATGCTTTTGATGCCGCTAAAATTAAAAAAATAGCTGTGCGGTATGCGGACAAAGGAGAAACTATAGAGACTTTGGATGAGAAGGAAAGGACTTTGTCGCCGGAAGATTTAGTGATTACTGATGGCCGGGAAGCGATTGCCTTGGCCGGTATTATGGGCGGACATAATAGCGAAATATCTCCGGAAACCACGGCGTTATTGTTAGAGTCGGCTAATTTTAACGCCGGAATCATTCGCAAAACTTCTCAGCGCCTAGGGCTGCGAACCGAATCGTCTTTGCGTTTTGAGAAGTCTCTTGATCCGTCATTGCCGGAAATAGCGATCTTTCGTTTTTTAACGCTTCTTAAAGAAGTTTGTCCGAAAATGAAAATTGAAAGCGCCTTAATAGATGTTAATCATGCTGATTTGAATCAAATATCCGTCGAGCTTGACTTGGAATGGCTAAGAAATAAAATTGGCCAGGAAATCCCCCGAGAAGATGTTGTTAATATTTTAGAAAAATTAGGCTTTGTTTTGGACGGTAAGTCGGACGGCAAATTAAAAGCGATTGTTCCCTCTTGGCGCGCCACTAAAGATATCGCCACCAAAGAAGATCTGGCCGAAGAGGTTCTCAGATTGTATGGTTATGACAAAATTGTTTCGCAGATGCCGGTTTTAGAAATGGCCCTGCCGGAAGTTAATAAAGAGCGACGCTTGGAAAGGCAAATAAAGAATATCTTATATTTAAAGAATTCTTTGAATGAGGCTTATAATTATTCTTTCGTCGGCGAAGAGCAGTTGAAAAAGATGAATATTGATTTTTTTAATCATCTTAAATTAGCCAACCCTTTGTCGGGAATCCATAATCTCTTGCGGCAATCTCTCGTTCCCGGCTTGGCCAGTAATATCAAGACCAACCAATTTAAGAGCGATGATTTTGGATTTTTTGAAATCGGCCGGGTATTTTTTAAAGCTCCCGGCAGCCTGAAGAGAGATAAGGCGGGAGAAGAGTTTCTTCCTTATCAGGAGAAACGCCTGGGGCTGGTTATTACCGGAGAGGACGATTTGTTTATCCGTTTGAAGGGCGTTGTCGATAATTTATTAAAAAATATCTTGGATCAGACGGTTGAAGCCGAATTTGCGGTCTTGGATAATATTCCCGGCTGGGCTGATAATAATTCCAGCGCTAAAGTATCAGTTTTGGGTCAAGAGCTTGGCGTTATCGCTTTACTTGGTAACGAGGCCGGAGAAAATATGAATTTAAAACGCGGAGTAGCTTTGGCCGAATTGAATTTTAATAAATTGGCGGAAATGGTCTTTGATCGGCCGGCGTTCCGTTTCGCTGAACCGCCTAAATATCCTCCGGTGACGCGCGATTTGGCTTTTGTCGTAGAGAATAAAATACTGTATAATGATTTAAGGAAGGAAATAATGGATTTTAATCCCCTTATCAGGTCGGTGGAATTGTTTGATGTCTATATCGGCAATAAATTGGAAGGAGGAAAAAAGAGCTTGGCTTTTCATTTGTCTTATCAAGCGGATGACCGGACTTTGACCGCCGGTGAGGTGGATAAAATTCAAACTGATTTAGTGGCCGATTTATCTGATAAATTCAAGGCGACTTTAAGAAATTTTTAAATTATTAATATAACCATATGTTTTCTACTTCAGGCGACATTTTGAATTTAGTTCTGGCTATTTGTTTGATTCTGCTGACATTTTTTCTCAGCTGGGCCATTTATTATTTTGTGGCCAGCATCAGAAAAATCCACCACTTGATCAAAAGAGCCGACAGCGGCGTTACCAAAGTTGAGGAGGTTATTGATATGGCTAAAGATAAATTAAAGAATAGCGCTACCTATTTCATGATTCTGGGAGAGATTGCCAAAAAAGCCATGGAGTTTGTCCAGGAGAAAAGAGAGAAAAAGAGCACGTCTAAGAAGAAATAAGAGCAGCCGGTTAAACACTTTTTAGAAATACAAAAGAGCCTCGTTTGTTAGCGAGGCTCTTTTATTAATCAAGTTTGAGCAGTTATTTTTTATAGCCGCAACCGCGATTGCTGCATTTTATTTCTCCATTTTTATCGGTAACCAGCAAGGCTTCGCAATCCGGGCATTTATCTCCGGTCGGTTGCCCCCAATAAGCATTTTTACATTTTGGATAATTATTGCAAGCGTAAAAAGCGCCTCGCCGGCTGAATTTTTTGACAATTTTTCCATCGCCGCAAACCGGACAAGGAATTTCTTTGCCATCGCCGGGCTGATCAATGTTTTTTATGTTTTTACATTTTGGATAGGCGGAACAAGCTAAGAATGGGCCATATTTCCCTACCCTGACTTTCATGGGCGCGCCGCACTTGTCGCAGACTTCGCCGGCATATTTTTTTTCCAGTTCTAAAGTTTTGGCGTCCGGTTCTTTGGCGGCTCCGCCTTGTTCGCCGGGCATCTTTTTAATGTTGCGGCATTCCGGAAAGGCGCCGCAGGCTAAAAATTTGCCGTAACGCCCGGTTTTTATTATCATGGGCGCGCCGCACTTGTCGCAGACTTCCGTTGATTTTTCTTCAGGCATAATATCATTCTTATTAATTTCCGTATATTTTGTTTGTAAATTTTCATGAAAATCATGATAAAAATCACCGATTACCGGCTGCCAGCCCTTTTTGCCATCCGCGATCAGATCCAAATCATTTTCCATATCAGCCGTAAATTTATAATCAACTATTTTAGGAAAATGCTTGATTAATAGGTCGGTGACGACAAAAGCGATGCTGGTCGGTTTTAGCTTCTTGTTATCATCGCGCTCCACATAGTTGCGGACGATGATGGTATTGATGGTCGGCGCATAAGTGGACGGTCGGCCAATGCCATATTTTTCCAATTCTTTAACCAGGCTGGCATCCGAGAATCTGGCTGGCGGATTGGTGGAGTGCTGGTCGCTGCGCAAATCAATCAAGACGACTGATTGTTTCTCCGTTAAAGCGGGCAGACTCTGTTCTTTGGTGTTTTCCGGCCAGATTTTTAGATAGCCCGGGAATATTAAAGTTTGTCCGTTGGCCCTGAATATATAGATTTCTTTGTTATCAACCGCTTTGACGTCAATCGCGGTGGCGGCTAATTTGGCGGCGGTCATTTGGCTAGCTACAGCCCTTTGCCAAATGAGGCGATAGAGCCGTTCTTGGTTTTTGTCTAATTTAGAAGCCAATATTTCCGGAGTATTAGCCGCCTCGGTCGGACGGATGGCTTCGTGAGCCTCTTGAGCGTTTTTGCTTTTATTCTTGAAAATGCGTCCGCCCTTAGTTGTATATTCCGCCCCTAGGTTTTTATTGAGCCATTCTTCCGCGTCTTTTAAGAATTTTGGCGATAAATTTAAGGAATCGGTACGCATGTAGGTTATATAGCCTTCTTCATATAATTTTTGAGCGACGGCCATCGTTTGTTTGGCGCTAAAACCGAGATGACGGTTGGCCGATTGCTGTAGAGTTGAGGTGGTAAAAGGCGCGCCCGGATTCTTGTTAACCTCCTTTTTCTCTATCTTATCAATGTTGTAGTCGGCTGTATGCAGGATTTTTTTTAATTCCTCCGCTTCGCTTTTTTTGATTTTTAACTTATCAAAGGTCTTATTCCTTATTTTATAGAGATCGGCCGTAAATTTTTCTTTTTTATTTCCGCCGCTGAAATCAGCCGACAGGCTCCAGTATTCCTCGGCGACAAACGCTTGGATTTCTTTTTCCCTCTCGACTATCAATCTGGTGGCCACGCTTTGGACCCGCCCGGCCGACAGGCCTTTAGCTACTTTTTTCCAGAGGAAAGGCGAGAGTTCGTAGCCGACAAGGCGATCCAGCACGCGTCGGGCTTGTTGGGCGTCTACCATATTTAAATCCAACTGCCGCGGTTTTTCCAAAGCTTCTAGAATGGCGTTTTTGGTGATTTCATGAAAGGCGATTCTCTTGGTTTTCTTTTCGTCCAGTCCCAGGGCTTGAATCAGATGCCAGGAAATGGCCTCTCCTTCGCGGTCTTCATCAGACGCTAAAATAACCTCCGTTGCCTTTTTGGCGTTAGCCTTGAGACCGGTCACGGTTTTTCTGGCTTTAGTGGGAATAACATATTTAGGGGTAAAGCCGTTTTCTATATCAACTCCCATTTCGCTTTTCGGCAAATCGCGAATATGGCCGAATGAAGATTCGACTTGATAATTTTTGCCCAAGAATTTGCTGATCGTCTTGGCTTTAGTTGGCGATTCCACGATTATTAGAGTCATAAGAGGAAATAATTTAGTTTAAATCATAGCCGGATTCGGTATTTTTAGCAATTCCCGGAAGTTCTAATATACTTAGTGTACTATTTATGACCAGTGTGTCAAGTTTAGTTTTTGAAGCAATCTAATGAATATCAATTTTTTGCGTTTGCGCCGGGACCTCTTTTGGTATTGGGAGGAGAATTATTTATTCTTTATTATTAGTAAAAAATGGCTAGGTATTGATTATTTGAATATGATGTTATCGCGTTTCGCATTATAATCCATATATTTCCAAAATATCGTCAGGACTGCTTATCGTTTTGGCGCCGGATTTAATTAGTCGATTCGGTCCGGCGGAAAATTCTGAACAGATATTTCCGGGAACGGCGAGGACTTCTCTATTAGCGTCCAAGGCATAATGGGCGGTAATTAGCGCCCCGGATCTTATTTTTGATTCAATCACCAGAGTAGCTTGAGACAATCCGGCCACAATCCTATTTCGTTGCGGAAAATTTTGTCTATAGGGAGGAGCGCCGGGAGGAAATTCAGAAATTAAAGCCCCGCCGCTATCAATTATAGCTTGCGCCAGTTGTAGGTGGGCGGGCGGATAGATATTCCTATAATCCAATCCCGACCCCAGAACGGCCCAAGTTACGCCTCCGTTATTTAAAGCGACTTGGTGAGCCAAGGCGTCTATGCCCAGAGCTAGACCGCTGACTATATTGATATTGTGTCGCACCACCGTTGGCAGCAATTCGGAAATGGCCCGTTGCCCGTATGAGCTATGTTTTCTGGAGCCGACAACGGATAGATTGTTTTTTATTGTATTATCAAGCCGGCCTTTATAATATAAAACCGGAGGCGGAGCAAATATTTCCTTGAGTAGGCTGGGATATTCGGGATCATCCCAGGTAATGAAAGATATTTTTTCTCTGTTTAATATCTCCAACATGGTTTTAATAGACGCCGCCGGAGAATCTCTCCAAATAATAAAATCCGCCGCTAAAGATGGCTTTAACCCGGCGCGTTCTAGTTCGGAAGGACTGGCGAAGAAGGCCTGGCGCATATTCGAAAAAAAAATTTTCAACTTTTTTATATTTGCCGGTTCGATTTTTTGAAAGAAGCTGAAAGCTAAATAGTAATGGTGGCTATTGTAATCGTTGTTCATATTTTTAATTAATTGATTTAATTTTAGTAAAAATATTTTATTACCCTTGACTATTATGTGATTATGTAGTAAAATTATTTGTTAATATCAATTGTTCTTTAAAATAATTAAAATATATAAAAATGGAAACAGCTGAAATCATTAGAGTAATTTCTGCGAGACACGAATGGCCAATTAGAAAATTAAACGGGAAAACGACTATTTTCCAGGCTAGGCATGTGTTCAAGTGGATTGATTCTGATTTTAAAAAATTTGGGTTAGATAAATCGAGTCGGCCTACCAAAAAAATGAATGTTATCGCTGGTGAAGTGACTGGTAGAACATTTCTCCAGATTTTTATGGATATTAATCCTGATCTGGGAAAAAGCGTCTTGACCATATCGCAGATTATCGCATTATTCGAAGGTCATCCTAGTTGGCTTCTCCAAGAAGGTTTAAGGATATTTTTTTTAATCAAAAAAAATCTGGGAATCTTTAGAAAAATTTTGGCACTATTTAGTAAAGGAACGTCAGAACATTACTACGTATTCGTAGTGAATGTATATCTGAACGGTCTGTGTGCCCGCGTGTATCTCCTTGATGATGATGTCCGGAGTGGTGAGCATCATTATGTTGTCTACCCGCAATTTATACCTTTGGCCGGATAGTTCCTTAAGATATTTGTCACTTTGTCCCTCGTATCCTTTGAATTTAGTTTTAAATTAAACTAAATCCAATTGATTACGAGGGATTTTTATTTTGTTTCATATCGTTTTTAACGCCCGTTATTATAAATAAAATCCCCCTAAATTTTTTAGGAGGATTTTATATTTATTTGATATTTTGTATATTGATTTGTCCGGATAATTCTTTTAGTTTTTCTTTTTCTTCTCGGCTAAAGTTATCAAGCACGAATTTATCGGGTGGAATGTAAGTTCGGAGCAGATTGTTTTTGATTCCCAAGCGGACGCGCGTAAATTTCTTAGTTTTTAAATGGTCAATGATTGACTGGACGCCGCGATGGCCGGCGCTGCCGGAGTCGGTGGCAATTTTATATTCACCAAAGTTGAGGTCCAGTTCGTCGTGGATGACGGTTAGGATATTCTGCAAGCCAGCGTCTTTCTTTGTAATAAAGCCGAAGTTTCTAGGCAAGAGGCCATAATAATCCAGTATCTTGCGGACGCTGGTTCCCGATTCATTCATAAAAGTCAGGGGTTTGACGAACAAGATATCGCCGTCTTCGTGGACCAGAGCGTTAAATTTTTTATTTTCCGACCATTTAATATCGCCAAGAAGATTATCTAAAACCAGCCAGCCGGCATTATGGCGGGTATTTTTATATTGTTCTCCGGGATTGCCTAAGCCGACGATAATTTTCATAGTATTATTCGTTATTATCGTTTAAATTATTGGACCAATCCCCTTCCGGCCTCTCGTTATAAGTCGTATGCGATTTTTTATTTTTTGTAACATGGAGACTTATGGGGGTGCCGATGAAACCATAGCGTTCCCGAAGGCGATTTTCCATAAATCTTACGTAGGAGAAATGCAAGTCGTCATTCGGCCCGATTCTGACAACAAAATGAGGCGGATTATAATCCTGCTGGCGAAATTCATAGATGCGCGGCGCTTTCAGCCCCTTGCCTTTAGCCGGTTTATGTATTTTAACGACCGCTTTCATGAATTTTTCGCATTGCGATTCGCTTAGCTCCAGCTTTCTTTGAGTGGCGACAGTGATTATTAAATCTAATATCTTGTTTACCTTTTCTCCGGTTTTGGCGGAAATGAATTGGATTGGGGCCCAAGTAGCAAAAGGCAGCTTGTCATAGATAATATCTGCCCATTTCTTGGTATTATGTTCTTCTACCTTATCCCATTTATTGGCGATAAAAATCAGGCTTTTCCCCCGATCTTTAATTTCTTGGACAAGTTTAGCGTCTTGGTGAGTCATCGGTTCGCTGATATCCATGACTAGCAAGGCGATATCAGCCCTTTCCAAGGTTTTGAGAGATTTCTGGACGCCATATTTTTCAAAGCCTTCGGCATTCCGGCTGTGGCGGGCGATTCCGGCCGTATCAATTAAATTAATGGAGTGTTCTCGGTAGATGATTTTGGTGTCTTGAGGTTCGCGCGTTGTGTGGGCAACCGGGCTGACGATTACTCTTTCATAACCTAGGATGGCGTTTAATAGGGATGATTTGCCGACATTTGGTTTTCCGATAATGCAAGCGCTTATTCTTTCCAGTTTTGTTTCGGCGGTTTTTTTATTTTTTCTTCGTTTATCCAGCTTGTCGACGATCATATCCAATAGATCGCCGGTGCCCATGCCGCTGGCCGCGGAAATAACCTGGGGTTCTCCCAACCCCAGCCGATTGAATTGCGCCGCTTCGGAGGCGTTTTTAAAGTTGTCTATTTTATTGGCGACGACAACGGTCTTTTTTTTATATTTATCGCTTTTTTTAAGTCCGACGGCCAAGCTTTTATCTTCCGGCAACAACCCCGCCTTAGCGTCCACTAAAAAAATAATCAAGTCGGCGTGGTCGAGATAGTATCTGGCTTGCTTCTGCGTCTGACTGTCAATGTCGTTCTCCGATATTTTTTGATTGCTTAGGGCGCGCGAATCGATTATCCCGGCCGTGTCCACGAGATCAAAGGCGCTATTTGACCATTCTACGGCGCCCAAGTTGCTGTCTCGGGTCGTGCCGGCGATATCCGAAACCATTGCTTGTCTTTTTTCAATCAAGCAATTAAAAAGAGTTGATTTGCCGACATTAGTCCGGCCGCAAATGACGACTAGCGGCAGAGATTTATTGATCTTTTCCATATCATTCTTATTTATTCGGCTTTGTTAGCGTCGGTTCCGATAATCAGTAGGAAATCCGGGGTTGAAGTGGCCTGGCGGTAGTCATTAATCCATTCCGGGAAATCGGTAGACGTCGCCGCGCCTGTTAATTTTTTTAAAGCCTTAAGAGAAGCTTCTTTAGTGGTTGTCGCTAAGTTATATACAGTAGTTTGAGAATAATCTCTTTGCGGAGAATTGCCTGTTTTTAAGACCATGAATCCGGCTTGTTCTAAGATTACGGCCGTCTTGCCGGCTAATCCGTTTATCCAGGTTCCGTTTAGAATCATGACTTGGGCTCCGTCATTGATGATTGTCTTGGCGGCCGCAGTCGTGGCGGAGTCGGCGGTATCAAAAATATTTCTAAACATATTTCTGACTTCGGCAAAGTTTCCTGAGCTGGGGGTAAGAATATAGGCGCCATTTTCGCCTTTGCCGGATACCAATAATCCATCCGGCGCGTCACTTAAGACCTTATTGATGATTTGCGAACGATCGACGTCTTTGAATATTTCCCATAAACGCAAGACTTCCCAAGCGTTTAGGTTGGTAGAGATATCCTTGCTGAATTCATTGGCTAGCTTGGTGATCATGACTGGATTCAAGAGTGTCTTGCTGGATAGCAATTTGTCTTTTACGGCCTCCAAGACCAATTGCTGCCGCCGGGCGCGGGCGAAATCCGACCCTTCTATTCCTAGCGAGTGCCGGCTGCGGGCATATTTTAAAGCCAGCGACCCGTCCATGGTGTGTAGGCCCTTTTCAATATATAAATGTTCAAAACGGGCGTAGTAGTCGGAATTATCTTCTTGCCCTAAAATCGGATAAGAATAATCATCCAAAGTATTTTCTACATTTATCTGTATGCCGCCCAGTTCGTTTATTATATCGGCGAAACCATTAAAATCAACTCTTATATGATAGTCAATCGGCATTTGTAATAATCCCGTAAAAGCCTGAGCGGTTGCTTCTCCGCCGCTACCGGGGTTGGCTTGTTCGGCATAAGCGTTAATACTATTTACTTTCTGCCAATTACTGACGGGAGATACTAAGTCGCGCGGGATGGAAATTAAGGCGATTTTTTTGGTGGAGGGCTGGAAACTGGCTATCATGATAGTGTCTGTCAGATAAGCGCCGTCATGGCCTTCGCCGCCCATGCCGAGGAGTAAAATATTTATACGATCATCCTCTTCTCCTTTGAGGGCTTTGTCAGAACTCGGTACCAGATGTTTCAGTTTATCGAAGAAGCTGGTTCCGGCTAGCCAGTTGGTGCCGTTTTGGCTGGATATCAGAATCTTTCCTGAGAATATCAAGGCAATAGCGATAATCGCAATCAGATAAGTTACAATCCTCTTTCTTTTTTTATCGGGAATGATAATTTCCTCCGGTTCGCCGGTTAAGCGTCGGGCGCGCTTTTCCTCTTCTTCTAATTGTTTCTTGAAATCAATCATAAAATTGTCGGGCTGCCCGGAATTGAACCGGGATTACACGCACCCGAAGCGTGCGTAATACCGTTATACCACAGCCCGTACTTGAATTATCGCCGGACGGTTCCGGCTTTTGTGGACTTGAGGGGACTCGAACCCCTTACCTCTGCAATGCGAATGCAGCGCTCTACCAGATGAGCTACAAGCCCGATTTATATGGTCGGGCTGCCCGGAATCGGACCGGGGCCACATGCACCCCATGCACGCGTACTACCATTATACTACAGCCCGGGTAAACCAAAAAAAGGTTACGACCCTTTATCTCATATTACCATAAAGAATTACTTTTTCAAGCTGGGGGCGGTTTGATTACGATAGTATTGACAAATAATGGGATTTTGTTAATATGTATTCAGTTTCGGTGGTAGCTCAGTCGGATAGAGCGTAGCACTCGTGCTGCTAAGATCGGAGGTTCGAGCCCTTCTCACCGAGCGTAGAGTGTTCGTTCTTTTAGAAATTAGTGGTTGGGTTGTTGTTTTAAGGGTAGGTTAGGCTGGAGCGTTTTTGAGCTTCAGCCTTTTTTATTACCTAAGATTTTTATAATAATTTGCTTAAAATAGCGGATTAAACTAAAATTATAGTATCTAAATGATTAATATGAATAAACAAAAAATTATTTTTTCCGGCATTCAACCCAGCGGCCAGATGCATATCGGCCATTATATCGGGGCTATTTCTCAATGGGTAGAGATGCAAAAAGAATATGATTGCATTTTTTCGGTCGTTGACTATCATGCCATTACGGTCAAGCAACAGCCGGAAGAGTTGCGCCGGCGCATTATTGAGACGACTAAAGTTTATCTGGCGGCCGGCATTGATCCTAAAAAATCCATTATTTTCCAGCAGTCGGCTATTCCGGCCCATACTGAACTGACCTGGATTTTTAATTGTTATGGAGCTAGGATGGCAGATTTGAATAAGATGACTCAGTTCAAGGATAAGTCGGGCCAGAATCAAGAATCGGTCAGTGTCGGTCTTTTTGATTATCCCGTTCTTATGGCCGCCGACATACTATTATATAATACCGACATCGTTCCGGTCGGTGAAGACCAAAAACAGCATGTAGAATTAGCTCGCGATATCGCTCGCCGTTTTAATAATGAATTCGGCGAAACTTTTAAGATTCCACAATCAGTAGTACGCAAGGAGGGGGCAAGAATTATGTCCCTGCTGGATCCTTCTAAGAAAATGAGCAAGAGCGACGCCAATCAGAATAATTGTATCGCTTTGTTGGACTCCCCCGAGTTAGCCAAGAAGAAAATTATGCGCGCCGTGACCGATTCCGGTTCGGAAATTGAATATAATCCCGCAACCAAGCCGGCTATCGCCAATTTACTGACTATTTATGCGCGACTGGGAACTAGAGAAATAAAAAGATTGGTTAAAGATAATATCGGCCGAGGCTATGGAGATTTCAAAAAGGATTTGGCCGAGGTGGTCGCAAAATTTTTAGACAATTTTCAGGCTAAGTACAATAAGATATCCGATGATGAGGTTATTAAAATTTTGGATGACGGTCGCCAGCGGGCTGAAAAGATTGCAAACGAGAAATTGGAGTCTGTTCGCAAACTGATTGGAGTGAGATAAATAGTAAATAATTAAATTAATTAACCAAAAAACCGCTATCAAAGCGGTTTTTTGTATGTAATCATGTTGAGATTTTGAGTCTAATTAGCATCAATTCAGTTGCTACCGTGAAGGTAGCCACCCCGACATCATATCGGGGGCGACTAACTCTTCTTTCCACGTGGAAAAGAAGAATTTTCTCCCTAGAAAGGAGGTGATCCATCCACAGCTTCCGCTACGGATGCCTTGTTACGACTTCGTCCCTGTCATCAGTCTTGCCTTCGTCCCACTAATGTGAGCCTTCGGGCACTACCAACTCCCTTGACGTGACGGGCGGTGAGTACAAGACCCGAGAACGTATTCACCGTGGCATTCTGATCCACGATTACTAGCGATTCCAGCTTCATGGAGGCGAATTTCAGCCTCCAATCCGAACTGAGAAAAGTTTTAAGGGATTAGCTCCACCTCGCGGTTTGGCGTCCCTCTGTACTTCCCATTGTAGCACGTGTGTTGCCCAAGGCGTAAGAACCATGCTGATTTGACGTCATCCCACCTTCCTCCCATTTAAAACGGGCAGTCTCCCATGACATTTAAAACATAGGATCAGGGTTGCGCTCGTTTCCCGACTTAACGGTACATCTCACGACACGAGCTGACGACAACCATGCAGCATCTGTCTAGCACCCTCGAAGGCGGGTCTGTTTCCAGACCTTGCAGCTAGATGTCAAGCCTTGGTGAGGTTCCTCGTTTACCGTCGAATTAAACCACATGCTCCACCGCTTGTGCGGGTCCCCGTCTATTCCTTTGAGTTTTAGCCTTGCGGCCGTACTCCCCAGGCGGGATACTTAACGTGTTAACTTAAAATAGCAGCTCTGGCAGGGTCGATACTGCCAATGCTTAGTATCCATCGTTTACAGCGTGGACTACTGGGGTATCTAATCCCATTCGCTCCCCACGCTTTCGTCCACTGAGTGTCAGAACTGTCCTAGCAAACTGCCTTCGCATTTGGTGTTCTTGCTGATATTAATGGATTTAACCCCTACACCAGCAATTCCGTTTGCCTCTTCCAGTCTCTAGTTTGTCCATCTCTCCCGCTGACTCGAGGTTGAGCCTCGAGATTTAACAGGAGATGCGATAAACCACCTACGGACGCTTTACGCCCAATAAATCCGGATAACGCTTGGGGCCCTCGTATTACCGCTGCTGCTGGCACGAGGTTAGCAGCCCCTTATTCATCAGGTACCGTCATGTGTTCGTCCCTGATAAAAGTATTTTACACCCCGAAGGGCTTCTTCATACACGCGGCGTCGCTCCTTCAGGCTTTCGCCCATTGAGGAAGATTCTTGACTGCAGCCTCCCGTAGGAGTCTGGGCAGTGTCTCAGTCCCAGTGAGTGGGGCCATGCTCTCGCACCCCATACCCGTCGTAGCCTTGGTGAGCCGTTACCTCACCAACTAGCTGATAGGCCATAGGCTCCTCTCTAAGCGCCGGAACTTTAATTAAAAGACTTATGTCCTTTAATACTATCGAGTATTATTCTCGCTTTCGCAAGGTTATCCTCGTCTTAGAGGTAGATTGCCAATGTGTTACTCTCCCGTTTGCCATGCCTGTATTGCTACAGACATTCAACTTGCATGCCTTAGACACGCCGCCAGCGTTCATCCTGAGCCAGGATCAAACTCTCTAAAATTTGATTGACTCTGTTGAAAACTTGCGTTTTCGTATATGATTCCGTTTTTAAAACGGATAAAATTTTTTGTTTTGAATTGATGCTAATTAGCATCAAAATAAACCATCACCATGATTGTTTATTATAAAATTTTTAAGGTTCACAAATAGACAGAAAAAAACAGAGATATTAAAACATATCTTGTTTTTATTTAAATATTCTATTTTATTTTTAATAACCTTATTTTATACTAATTAAATATGGCTGTCAAGCCCCGTCGTTACGACCTGGTTTTTGTTTGACTTTTAGCATATTTTGCGATATAAATAGAGTATAATTTAGTTAAAAATACCAAATAATAAAACAATGCGCATTAAATTCCATCGGGTTGAAAGAAAAGAGGTCCCCAGTTTTATGGCCAATACTCAGATTAAGGCTCCTGAGGTTTTTGTAATTGATGAAAATAATGAAGCCCTGGGGAAAATGCCTACCGAGGAGGCGATAGCCAAAGCTCAAGACGCCGGTTTTGATTTAGTTGAGGTGAATCCTAAAGCTAGCCCGCCGGTAGTTAAGATTGTTAATCTCGGCCAATTGAAATACGAACGGGAGAAATTGGCTCATAAGCAGAAAATGCAGCAAAAAAAGACTGAAACTAAGAATATCCGTCTGTCTTTCCGTATCAGCGAGCATGATTTGGCAATGAGATTAGCTCAAGCCGAGAAATTTCTGTCTAAAGAGAATAAACTGAAAGTTGAGCTTATTTTAAGAGGGAGAGAGCGCCAATATCCCCAAAAAGCCTCGGAGATTATCAGGGGTTTTGTGGCTAAATTACAAACAAATCCCGAATTATTGGTAGAAATCGAACAACCATTGACAAATCAAGGCGGAAGATTTACTATAATATTGATAAATAAAAAGTAATAACCGTTAAACCAGGTGTCTGCCTGTTTTTTAATCGGTAAATATATGCCAAAAATTAAGACTCACAAAGCTACGGTTAAACGTTTTAAGAGAACCGGTAAGGATAATCTGACTCAGCGCAAGCAGGGCCAGGATCATTTTAATGCCCGCGAATCAGGAAACGCCACTCGGAATAAAAGAAAAGATATTTCCGTCAACAGCTGTTTTGTTAAAACCGTTAAAACACTGACCCCTTATAACTAATCCTTATTAATATTTCTAATTGATCATATGCCTAGAGTAAAACGCGGAATGACCCATGTTAAGAAGAGACGCAAGCTTTTGCAGGCTGTTAAGGGCTATAAATGGGGACGCAAGAATTTAATTAAAGTGGCTAAGACCGCTCGGACTAAAGCGGGCGCCCATGCTTATACTGATCGCCGGAAGAAAAAGAGAGATATGCGCGGTTTGTGGCAAATAAAAATCAATGCCTTCGTTCGCGAATATGATTTGTCCTATTCCAAATTCATTGGATTATTAAAGGCTAATAAGATTGAGGTTGATCGTAAAATTTTAGCCGATTTAGCGGTTAATAATAAAGAAGCCTTAACGGCCTTGATTAATCAAATCAAGAAATAATATGATATTTTGGCTCAAAATCGCTCAAATTGTCGTTTCTATACTTTTGATGATCTCCATCCTCCTACAGAATAGAGGCGCCGGTCTCGGTGGCGTCTTTGGCGGTAGTGGCGGCGTTTATATGACCAAAAGAGGCTTAGAAAAAAAACTTTTCATCGCGACTATTGTTTTAGCCGCCGTTTTTATACTCTTATCTTTAAGTGCTTTTATCTTATAGCAACAAAAGACGTGTTAGAAGAATAAGACTTGTGGATTTATTCAAAAATAAAATTATAGCAAATTGGCGGCGGGCAAGAACATCTTGGTCTTTTTTTGGTATTTTCCAAAAGCGTAAGCTCAGCCAAGAGGATATGGACAAAAAGCTGGTCTATTCTTTATCGCCGCGTAAAATTCCGACCGGCAACCAGATGAAGCATGTCAAGAAATTTTTAAATCCCCGTGAATTTTTAATAGTTAAGATTTGCGCTTTAGTCATTTTGGCAAATGTTATTTATTTGGGGGTTGTCTTTATCAAAAAACATTTGGAATATATACCGGTAGTCGGCGGAGAGTATATAGAAGGAGTGGTCGGTTATCCCAAGAATATTAACCCTCTTTATGCCGTTAATAACGATATTGATGGGGATTTAAGCCGCCTTATCTATTCCAGCTTGTTCAAATATGATCAGAACGGAAATTTAGGCGCTGACTTAGCTGACAATGTTACTGTTAGCGATGACGGTAAAGAATATACTATTCAAATAAAAAGAGACGTTAAATGGCAAGATGGCACCGATTTGACAGTTGATGACGTTCTGTTTACTTTTAACGCAATCAAAGATTCGGCCTATCGCTCGCCGTTACGGCCGGCGCTGGTCAATGTTAACGCTGAGAAAGTAGATGACCAAACAATTAAGTTTGTCTTGTCTGATGCGTACGCCCCTTTTAGGGAAATATTAACCTTTGGCATTCTGCCCAAAAGTTTATGGGAAAATATTAATCCCGCCTCGGCCGTTCTGGCTGATCTTAATCTGCGCCCGGTTGGATCTGGTCCGTATAGATTTAAGTCTCTGACAAAAAATAAGAATGGCGAACTCAAGGAGTATAAGTTGATCGCTAATCAGGATTATTATGGCTCCCAGCCTTATATCAAGGATGTCAGTTTTAAATTTTTTGTAGATTACCCCACCGCCATTAAAGCCCTGAATGATAATCAGGTAGCGGGGTTAAGCTATCTGCCTTTCAATTATCGTCAGGAATTATTAGCTCAAGACTCTTTAAATCTCCATGAGCTAGTCCAGCCGCGCATAGTGTCATTATTCTTTAATTCCGATAAGAACAAGGCTTTGGCAGATAAAGAAACGCGCGTTGCCTTAGCTTCCGCCTTGGATAAAGGCGGCATTGTCAATGAAATTTTTTCCGGAGCCTATCAAATAGCCGACGGACCCATCCTGCCGGAGAATTTTGCTTATAACGAAGCTGTTACCAAATATAACTATGCGCCGGATACGGCGGCAGCCGCTATGAAGAGCAAACCGTTGACCGCAACGTTGACGGTAGTCGATTCTGGACCTAACATGGCGGTGGCCGAAAAGATTAAAGCTTATTGGGAAGCGATCGGAGCGGCTGTTTCCATCAAATCTATTTCTGGAGAACAGGCCGTTAGTATCATTAAAGAACGTGATTTTGAAATTATTCTTTACGGAGAATCTGTCGGCGGTGATCCCGACGTGTATGCCTTCTGGCATTCTAGCCAGATTGGGGCTAAGGGTTTGAATTTAGCCGCTTATAATAATGCGACTGTCGATCAGCTTCTGGTTGACGGCCGAACGGCCACGAGTGCCGCCGATAGAATTGAAAAATATAAAAAGTTTCAAGAAATAATAACCGATGATTTGCCGGTTATTTGGCTTTATTCCCCGACCTATACTTATGTCCAAGAGAATAAGCTTAAAGGCTTCACCGGCGCCGCTATCATTGAACCGGCCGATCGCTTCGACGGCATCAGCCGCTGGTATTTAAAAACTAAGAAGAAAATAAACTGGTAGCAGGATTTTACCTGCCGTTTAAACTTCTGTTGTATATTATAAGGAGCAACCGCTCCGTCTCATCAAACTAAATATGAATTTTAAACAAGTTTCGCCGGCCCAAGCGGCCGGCGCCTCTGGCGTTCGCGCCAAATCAAGCCAGGTGCCGTCTCGGCGCTCCGGCGTTAATAAACCTAAGTCGGCCGGGCGTTTGCCTTTGCATCGGCCGACTTTCTCCGGTTCGGCGCCAAAGGCTATGGAGAGGGCTATGGATAACGAGCCCGGTCTTAAGATATACCCGCTTGGCGGGCAAGAAGAGGTCGGACGAAATTGCACCGTTTTTGAGTATGATCATGATATCATTATCTTAGACATGGGTTTGCAATTTTCCGACGAAGACATGCCCGGCATTGATTATATAGTGCCCAACGTTTCTTCGCTTCGCGGCAAAGAAAAAAATATCCGTGGCGTTGTCTTTAGCCATGGCCACCTTGATCATATCGGAGCCGCCCCGATTCTTTTAGAACAATTGGGTAACCCGCCAATCGTGGGCAGAAAGCTCACCTTGGCGATGATTAAACATCGCCAGGAGGACTATAAGCGCGGTACTACCAAGAATTTAAAGACAATTACCATTAATTCCATCGATCAGAAAATTTCTCTTGGCAAGTTCCAAATCAGTTTTTTTCGAGTGGAACATTCCATCGTTGATGCTGTCGGAGTCATTATCCATACTCCGCACGGGACGGTTATCCATCCCGGCGACTGGATGATCGAGGATGACCCAATAGAAGGCGCGGCTGTCAGCTACGAACACTTATCAAAGTTTCCCTCCCCTCGCATCTTGATGCTGGAGAGCCTGGGCGTGGCTTATTCGGCCGAACGAGTTCCGGTTAAGACAACAATGGCTAATTTGGAGAAGATTATCAACGGGGCTTCCGGTCGTGTTATTATTGGTACCTTCGCCTCCCAATTGGAACGCATTACCCATCTATTGGCTTATGCTGAGAAAATCGGTAAGAAAGTCGCTTTGGATGGCTATAGCATGAAAATGAACGTGAAGATTGCTCAAGAATTGGGTTATATCCCCGCTCATAAATACACGCTGATTCCGGTGGAAGATATCCATAAATATCCGGAAAATCAGATTTTGATTATTTGCACCGGAGCCCAGGGAGAATCTAATGCCGTCTTTTCCAGGATTGTGAATAATAATCATCGCTATATTACCATTAAGAAATCGGATGTAGTTATCTTTTCTTCTTCAGTAATCCCCGGGAATGAACGTTCGGTCCAGAAAGTAAAGGATCAGGTCTATCGCTTAAGCGACAATGTCATCCATAGCAGCATTATGGATGTCCATTCGGGCGGGCACGCTAACGCCGAGGATATCAAGAAAGTTTTACGCCAGATAAAACCCGATTATTTCTTGCCGGTTTATGCCAATCACTATATGCTGGTGGAAGCTAAGAAATTGGCTCTACGCGAAGGTTTTCGCGATGATCAAGTCTACGTCTTAGACAATGGACAGATTATCAGATTCCAAAACGGTAAAAAGCCATTTTTGCCCAAAGAGAAAGTGAACACCGATTATGTTATGGTTGACGGCTTGGGCGTCGGTGATGTGTCCGAGGTTGTGCTTCGCGATCGCCGCATGATGGCCGATGACGGCATGATTGTCGTGATTGCCACCATAGACGCCAAGACCGGAGCGATTATCGGTAACCCCGATTTAATCTCTCGTGGCTTTGTTTATATGAAAGAGAATCGTGATTTAATCGAGAAGACAAGGACTAAAGTCAAGAATATTGTTAAAGATAAGAATCCGATGACGCCGGCCGATGATGATTATATAAAGAATAAGATTAGGAACGAAATCGGCCAGTTCTTATTCGGCGCGACTAAACGTCGTCCCATGGTCTTGCCGGTTATTATTAAAGTTTAATTATTTAGCTTATATTAAGTAAAAAAAGACCAAATTCCAGTTTGGTCTTTTTTGTGGCTAAATTGTGGAAAAAAGTCTTGACATCACCTTTATTATATGATATAGTAATAAGTCGTTTGAAAAGACATATTTAGAAAAGACCGCTTTAAACGGGTCAGGCACGACAAGCATGGGGATTTTCTTGTTAGGATTTTTCCGGCTTTATGCTCGAAAGTGCCTAAAAGAAATTTTCTTGCCTACCCGTTTAAGTCGGTCTTTTTATTTATTCAAATAATCTGTCTTTGCCGACGATTATATTTACTCGGTCTTTCAGGACCCCTATTTCGGCCGGCGTATCTATTTCCACGATTCCGTCCACGATTAATTTTTCGCTTGGATTAACAATTTTAAATTTTTTAGAATTAAAATAAGTCCGATCTTTTTTTTTGGTTTTGATAATTATGTCCAACATCCCGTCATGAGGATTTGATTTTATATCTTCATCCTTGTCTTTCAGCAGATTTATTATTTTTATTTCCCCTTTCTCCATTGTCTCGATGGAGTAATCATCGAATTCCAAGGTTGCCCCTTGGCTCTGGATGGAGACCTCATTTAGGAAATAGTTCTTCCCTGCCAAACCTAGGTCTATCTTTTCTACCCGGCGCGCCAGCAAGATATTGCAGGCCTCTTCCGTATTCTTGATGCCGAAAGAGGTGGCGATAGAATTATCATTTCCAATCGGAATGATGCCCAATAGGGTTTTTTTCTGAAAATCTCCATAAATATCGTCATTTATGATGGCCCCGATAATCTTGTTGACCGTTTGATTGTTTCCGACGGCGACGATGGTTTTGGCGCCGATTCTGATTTCGTTCTGAATAGCCGCCTTGATATTTTTAATGCCGGCCAAACGCAATATTTTTCCGTTCAAACCTAAATCAGTCAGCCGAATTTCCACTCGGTTGATGATACGATTATATTTGCTTTTATTCAGATAGTCGTCGTAAACGTAAACATGCATAATGTTTCTCTTGTTCGACTATTGTTAGGATTGATTATCAGGTTCTTCTTTAGTTTTTTCCGCGCGCTTATGTTCTTCGGACAACATTATGACTTGGCCGTTGATTGAAGCCCCTTTATCAATGGAAATTTCTCCATATTGGATGTCGCCATAGATTTTGGCCGTTTCTCCGATAGCAAGATATCCCTTAGCCCTAACATTGCCGCGGACTTCCCCGTTGATAATAATCCCCTTTGATTCAATATTGGCGACTACCTTGGCCTTATCCCCGATAAATATATCGGAAGCGGTTTTCAGAGATCCTTCCAGGAAGCCTTCAATAATAATATTTCCCTGCCCTTGGAAGTTCCCCTTTACCTTAATTGATCCGCCGATGATAGTTTCGGCATCTTTGAATTTTTCTTGTCTGTTGTCTTTGCTGAACATATTATTTATGTTAAGTAAAAAATAAATAAATTTGGCAATTTCCGCCAGATGGTAAAGATGGATATTGCCCTATTCTTATTGTAATTTAACGATCCATCTTTGTCAAAGCGGATTTGATAATTTTATTGTAAAAACAAGATTATTGTTATAGAATAAAAGCGTCTTAATATCGGTTATAAAAATAGTCCTTGTAGTTCAATGGATAGAACGAGAATCTCCTAAGTTCTAAATCCCGGTTCGACTCCGGGCGAGGACACATATTTGTTTAATATTAGCTAAATATATTCTAATATTTATTATTGACAAATTTATTCAGATAAGATAAATTAAATATTGCTCTATCAAAGATCTTTTACAATTTAATTATAATGATTCGGTTATCGATTATGATTTTATAATTCAATGAAATTTTAATTGGCAACTGGATTAAAATTAACGAAAATTTATTCATCATGAAAGAAAATAATTCTGTTAGTTGCATTGTGAGGAATATTTCTGGCAATGAACAATTAATGATCGAAGCTCTAGACGGCAAAGCGTACATTTCTGACGCCAAAAAAGTATTCAGTTCGTTCATATCAAAAGATTTTACAAATTGGAAACTGAATAAACCTGGCCCGGCTACCGCTAAAATATTATGCGATGTGGACGAAGTGGTCCGCGACGGAAATTCTACACAAATTTTTACTGGTATTAATTCTGACCTTGACAAAATTGTCATGACACAGGCTCAAATCATTCGCTTCTGCGAAAAACATCCTACTTGGCTTCGTCAGGAAGGCTACACCACTTTCTTCCTGACTGAAATGGATGGGGAGTATTTCGTTGTTCGTGTACGCATTGATGATGGTTTGATTGTCCTTGTGACTCACTTGAAAAACATTCGTAATTGGCTTGGTATCTACAAGCTACGCGTTGTTTACCCACGTATGCCTTTAGCCGCATAGGTTTTTGGTCTGCCAGCGAGTAATTATTTATTTGTTGCTCGGATTATTTGGACTCAGTTTTAAGCTGAATTCCTTAATCCGAGTTTTTTATTTTCAGTAATTCATCATGTCTTGACTTTTATATATGATTTAGTATTATATAAATATTATTTATCTATTAAAGTTTTGCTAGAATTGTTCCTTGAGGAACAATTTGGAGCAAAGAATGTTCCTCAAGGAACATTCTAAAGAAAAGTTAAAATAATGTTCCTTGAGGAACAATGTATCGGGCCATTAGCTCAGTTGGCTAGAGCGCTTCCATGGCATGGAAGAGGTCAAGGGTTCAAGTCCCTTATGGTCCACATTTTAGTTAAAACCCCATAGATTTATGGGGTTTTTATTTTTTAGCAGAAGGGAAGAGGGATAAGTCTAGACAATTATGGACTTTTCTAGATAATTTAGCTAATATTAAATAAAATAATTAAATATAAAAATGTGTATAAGTTGTGTTTATAGTATTTTTTTAGCTAAGATTATTTGATATATAGCATGTTTTTAGAATATTAATTGAGAGGTATCTTTTTAGTTGCACAAAAAGGATAAAAACAATATAATGAATATATATTTTTTTATTTTTTTTTATACAAAATTATGTATGATTTGATTATTATCGGGGCCGGTCCGGCCGGCATGACGGCCGGCGTCTATGCCGCTAGACGAGAAATGAAAACTTTGGTTATTGGCATGGAAGTTGGAGGTCAAATGGTCTGGGCGAGTGAAATTGAAAATTATCCGGGATTTTCAAGTATTAGCAGTTTTGACCTGATTGAGAACATGAGGAAACAGACTATTGATTCCGGAGCCGAAATTAAGGTTGACGAGGTCAAAAAAATAGAACGCCTAGATAATGGTCATTTTATGATTTATACCAGTCGCGATTCGTTTGAAGCCCAGGCGGTTGTCATTGCTATGGGACTGTCGCCTCGTCGTCTGGCTGTTCCCGGAGAAGTGGAGCTAAATGGCAAGGGCGTTTCTTATTGTGCTAATTGCGACGGCCCCTTTTTTAAGAATAAGACCGTAGCGGTTATCGGCGGCGGCAATTCAGCTCTGGATGCGGCTGAACTCATGTCTAAGATTGCGTCACAGGTTTATTTGATACATCGAGGTGCCAATTTTAGAGCCTTTGAAACTCTGATAGACGAGGTTAAGGCCCGGCCCAACATAGAAATTTTGTTTAACTCGGAAGTTAAAGAAATTTTCGGCGACAATAAGGTGGAACTCATTAAGGTGGGGAACAATCAAGATAACAGCTTGAGAGAAATTAAAACGGACGGTGTCTTTGTTGAAGTCGGTCGAATCGCCAGCACCGATTTAGTGGCTGATTTGGTGGATCGCAATGAGCAGAATCAAATTATTATCAGCGAAAAAGGAGAAACCAAGACCCCGGGCCTATATGCGGCCGGCGATGTCACGACTTGCGAAACCAAACAGATTACCGTGGCTGTCGGTCAGGCGACTATCGCTACTTTGAGCGCTTATCAGTACCTTCAGCTTAAAGGCAATACTCATTTTGCCAAGAAAAATTATTAATAGTTTGCTATAATAGAAAGGGAAGACGGTCCAAGCTGATATTTGGAAATTCTCAAAATATGTCAGAAAAAAAAATCAATCTAGTCGCCGCCGATATGGGATACGGGCATCAACGAGCGGCTTACCCGCTTTTGGATATGAGCGGCGGTGAAATTATTACCATTAATGATTATCCCGGTATAGCGGATTGGGAAAAGGAATACTGGATTAACAGCCTCAAATCTTATGAGCATATTTCCCGACTGAAGAAAATTCCTCTATTGGGGTCTTTAGTTTTTGAGGCGATGGATGCTTTTCAAAAAATTCGTCCTCTTTATCCTTTCCGAGACCTATCTCGGCCGACTACTCAGCAAAGATATTTTTTTCGTTTTGTAAAAAAAGGTTTGGGCAAAAATTTAATTGAGAAATTGAACAAAGAAGCGCTTCCTTTCGTCACCACTTTTTTTGTCGCCGCTTATATAGCCGAGTATCATGGTTATAAAGGCGATATTTATTGCGTAATTTGCGATACCGACGCCTCGCGCGCTTGGGCGCCATTAGCCCCGAAAGCCAGCCGGACCAAATTTTTGGTTCCGAGCGAAAAGGTCAAGGAGAGATTCTTAATGTACGGCGTCAGAGCGGATAATATCATTGTGACCGGGTTCCCGTTGCCTAAAGAAAATATCGGGGAGAATAGAGAAGTTTTAATTGATGATTTGGGGCGCCGAGTATCGGCGCTAGATCCGGAAGGCAAGTATCGAGATAGTTATAAATCCTTATTGAAAACTTTAGCGCCGGATTCTCTAAAAAGTGCCGCCCGTCCTTTAGCGATTACCTTTGCGGTCGGCGGCGCCGGCGCGCAGAAAGAATGGGGCGCGATGATTATAAAAAAATTAGCGGCCGGGATAAGAGGTAAGCGATTCGCCGTTAATTTAGTGGCCGGCAATCGGCCGGAAGTCAAAGAGTATTTTGAAACAGCGGCCGGAGCGTGCGGTTTGAAGATCGGGGACGGCGTCGATATAATTTTTGCCCCCGATAAGGTTGAATATTTTAAGATATTCAATAAATATTTGCATCGGACCGATATATTGTGGACCAAGCCGTCGGAATTATCTTTCTATGCCGCTTTAGGTCTGCCAATAATAATGTCGGCTCCGGTCGGCAGCCAGGAAGACTGGAATCGTGATTGGCTATTATCAGTGGGGGCGGGAATAGATAGTCTAGACCCTGAGTATGTTGATGAATGGCTGCCCGATTTTTTAGTTTCGGGACGTTTGGCGCGCGCGGCCGTGGACGGGTTCCTGAATGCAGAGCAAATGGGGGCCTATAATATCGAAAAGCTGTTAAATAAGCAATAATATAACTATGAATTGGATCGTTGTGGCCTTATCCGCCTATTTGTTGTTAGCGGTCGCCAATTTATTGGATAAGTTTTTAGTTGATAATGTTTTACGGAATAGCAAAGCTTATGCTTTTGCGGCCTGCCTGCTCGGGGCCGTTATTTTTTTAGTCTCTCCTTGGTTTTTATCTTGGCCCGGATGGATTTTGTTTTCCTTTAATATTCTAAACGGTTTTATTTTCGCGGTTGCCTTATGGATGCTTTATGAGGGGCTCCGCCGCGGCGAAGCGGCCAGAATTTTAGTTTTTATCGGAGGACTGACTCCGGTTTTTTCTCTTATTTTTTCTTTGCTATTCTTTAAGGAACATTTCACCGCCAATCAATGGCGGGGAATGTTTTGCATTTTGGTCGGAGTGGTTATTATAATTTTATTGCCAACCGCACGCAGCTATCTGGCGCGCGTGTTTAAAAAATTAAGACTCAGACAGGACGTCAAAACCGGCGGGTTAGTCTTTGCGGCCTTATCGGCCCTAGCTTATTCTGTTTACTTTCTCAGCACCAAGCAGGCTTATGCTTATCAAGATTTTGCCAGCGCTTTCATCTGGACTCGCTTAGGCGCCGCTCTCTTCGTTTTGTTCTTTTTGATAAAACGTTCCGACCGGCAGGCGATTATATCTTTTTGGCATAAATCCAGCCCGAGAAAAAATAAATTTTTAGTCGTTTCTAACCAGATGCTGGGCGCCGCCGGATTTATCCTGCAAAATTACGCTATCTACCTAGGCTCGGTCGTTTTAATTAATGCTTTGCAGGGAGCGCAGTATGCTTTTTTATTGATTATCAGCACAATTTTAGCTTTAAGCGCTCCGCGTTTGTTAAAGGAAACTTTTGTTTGGAAAATATTTTTACAGAAAGTGGCCGCCGTTGCCGCTATCGCCACCGGCCTTTATTTTATCGCTTTTTAATTATGAACACTTGGGAAAAAGATACTCAGGCATCAGGCAGTTGGTATCGGAAGCATCGGAGAGTGTGGCGGGCGGCTTTAATCTTGTCGGCCGCTTTAATATTTTATTTTTTTAAGATTGCCAATTATTATCCCTGGAAAATAGATCTACAACATCGTCCTGATTTTTTTGGCGTTACTTTTTCAACCAAGTTCTGCGATGACCTGGGATTGGATTGGAAGGAAACCTATGCGGCCATATTGGATGACTTGAACGTTAAATATATACGCATCCCGGTCTATTGGGACGAAATTGAAGCGGAAAAAGGTGTTTATGATTTTTCCAAGTATGATTATCTGATTAATGAGGGCGCTAAGCGCGGCGCCAAGATTATTGTGGCTGTCGGGCGCCGAGTGCCGCGCTGGCCGGAATGCCATAGTCCGTCTTGGCTCAACCGCGAGGATGATACAAGCGCTCGGGCAGATACTTTGGATGAAGTGCGCACTGTCGTGGAAAGATATCATTCTTACGATAATATTGAATATTGGCAAGTGGAAAATGAACCGTTTTTGAGCACATTTGGAGTTTGTCCGGCCTTAGACCCAGACTTTTTAAAGCAAGAATTTGAGTTGGTAAGATCTCTAGATAGCCGTCAGATAATAATCACCGGTTCGGGCGAGCTCGGCTCTTGGCGTCGCCAAGCCAAAATCGGCGATATTTTTGGTAGCACTCTCTATCGGGTTGTATATGACTCCTGGCTCGGATTCGTAAAATATCCTTTGCCGACGGCTTATTACCGCTTGAAAGCCAAAATTGCCGGTTTGTCTCCGGAACGCCTGATGGTCATGGAATTACAGGCTGAACCCTGGGTGCCTAAAGGCAAGATCATATATCAAAGCGAGCAGGAAATTAACCGCAGCATGAGCGTTAATCAGTTTAAGGCCAATCTCCAGTATGCCATCAATCTTAATTTTCAGCGTACTTATATTTGGGGGGTGGAGTGGTGGTATTTTCAAAAAAAATACGGCAACCCCGAATATTGGCGAATTGCCGAAGAGATATTCAACTAGAGGCTTGTTCCTGCGGCCAGGCTCAGCCTTATTTTAATTCTATAATGTTGATAATCTTATCGTTATATTGATCAACCCAGTCTTTGAAGGCGCGGAGCGCCGGGTTAGATTGGGTTTTTGTTTTGGGTCCAGATATCATCGGAGACAAGTCAAACCTTTTTGATCTAATGGCGATGCCGGCGCGCTCGGCGTCTTTAGCGTTGCATCTTTGTTCAAAATGACGTTTGGTTGGGACAACCATTATTTTTTTTTGTAAATAAGCGGCCTCGGCGATTGACTCAAACCCGGCCGTGCTGATATAAGCGCTGCAGTTGGCCAAGCGGTTTATAAATTTATCGCCGTGAAGATTATGGAACAACAGGTTATCGTTTAAGACGGTCGTTTCGGTATGCGGTCTGTTCCAAAATGCTTCAATTTTTATATGGGGATTTTTTTCACTCCAATTTATTATCTGTCTGCTGTATCCGGAATTTAACATGTATACCAGCACAAAATCTTCATCGTTTGGAGTTTGGTCTTTTAAATTCTGGCGTATCAGCGGCGGACAGACATGCAATCTTTTGGTTTTTAAATCATTTGCTTCGGTAAAAGAAAGGGCGATTTTTTTCCCTTGGCGGGGAGCGGTCAGCCAATTATAAAATTTCAATCCTACCCTATCACCCAGCCGTCCCCGGGGAAATCTGAAAGCGGGATGCTGGATAAAGTATTGGTGGCCGACACAGAATAGAGGCACGCGCCCATTATAGAGACGGTAATATATTCCGGCCAAGGGATCGTAGAAGTTAATTATGATATCAGGATTTTTCTCTGAGACAATTTTTCTTATTTCTTTTATTGAAGCGCCGTAGAGACGAAATTCTTTGATGGTCTTGATAACGCTGGCCGGCATATTAATACCCTCTCCTTTTTTATCAACTACAAAATTAGGACTATGGGTCCTAATAAGCTTATCTTTGAATTGGTCTTCAAAAAAGGCTGGGAGTTTATAGTCTGGGCTCGGACCGGCGATAACGGCGGCTATTTTGTGGCCGCGTGATTCTAGCCGGGCCTTCATAGTCAAGGCTTGGGTCAAGTGGCCGCGTCCTTCGCCTTGGACAAAGAATAAATAGGTCATATATTGGAGCGGGTAAGGGGAATCGAACCCCTATCTTCAGCTTGGAAGGCTGACATAAAAACCATTATACGATACCCGCCTGCTAGAGTATCTTATAAAAAAAACCGACCTAAGTCAATCGGCCAGTTTATTTGGTATCTTTAAGAGACAAGGTAAATAATAGCCCGGATAGCATTATTATAGACATGACCAGGAAAAGATAATTTAGAGGCCAGAACATCAGGACTAAAATAGATATGCCCGGTCCGATAATATAGGCCAGGGGGCCGGTGGCTCGAAAAATATTAATATAAGAGATATCTTTAGCGTCAACTGTCTTGAAAAAATAAGTCTCTCTCATAGACTCCACCAGAGAGGCGCCGACTCGAGATAAGAACAGGACAGCCATCCAAATCCAAAAACTGGGCACGCTGATGTAGTAGAATAAAAATAAGGAAATTATCAGGATGATGAAACCGGCGGACATGATTTCTTTTTCTCCGATGTATTTATCGGCGATTATTCCGGCGGGAATTTCAAATATTAGGAAGGGAATAAGCATGACGGAAAATATCGGGCCGAGAAGATTCCAGCCCATTCCCAGATTTCTAAAAAGATATATCGGCACATAGATGACGGCCGTACTGTAGAATAATTGCAGCAGAAAGGCGACGAAGAATATCCCTCTGGTATTTTTTTTGGTCCAGATTTTTTTGAGTGATTTAACTATTCCGTCTTCCTGGTATTTAATCTTATCTTCTAGATTTTTGGCTTGGCCGAGAAAAATCAGGAGGAATGGTATGATTATGAGCCCGGCCATCAGAAATGATAGAGAATATTCGCCTCGACCTATCAGATAAGTGGTCAAGAGCGGCGACAATATCCAGCCGGTATTTATAAAAGTAAAATAAATCGTTCTGGTCCGGCCGGTAGAAGCGTCGGCCGAGAAGCTTTCCACCAGGACATCCATATTTATCCAAATTAAATTAGAGGTAACTGAGAACAGAATGACAGAAATCAGGGCCAGGCTGGCGGTTGAGGACAAGGCAAGACCGAATAGAGAGCTGGCATATATGATTAGGACTACTTTGGTCAGAAAATAGTTGGTCAACTTTTTAATATATTTGGGAAAATTCAGAACGGCAATCACGCTGGCGATGTTAGCGATAATCATGAAGAGACTGACGGTATTAAGCGACAGGAATTGCCTGAGGAAATTTGATTGGATATAGGCCGGTAGGGCGCTGGAGACAGCTAAAAGCAGGCCTAAAAAATATAGGATAGTCAGGCGCTTGCGATTTTTTTTAGAGCTTGTTTGTGGGGCGGGCATGATAAGATAATGATAGGGCAAACGCTAACGCCATGATTATCAGGCTCATGAATTGCGGCCAGCGCAGGCCCAAGATATGGGGAGTGGCGTCTATTTTGATGGTTTCTAAGCTGAATCTTAATATTGAATATAATACCATGTAAAGACTGAGCAGCCAAACATAAAATATCTGGGAAAATTTCTGTCGTTTGGCGGCCCATAAGTTAAGAAACAGGAGAATCAGGAAGATTATCAAACAGCCCAGACTTTCATATAAAAAGGTGGGGTGGAAATAAGAGAATGAAACATAGTCGGCGGGCCGGTTTAAAATATCAATCGGTATGCCCCAAGGCAGATTAGTCGGCCGCCCAAAAAGCTCTTGATTAAAATAGTTGCCCCAGCGGCCGATAGCTTGGCCAATAGCTAAACCTGGCAGGATCAGAGCCGATAGCTTAAAAAAACTTATTTTTCTTCGACGCGCAAACAGCCAAATTATGATAATTCCCGCTATAATCCCGCCATGTATGGCTAGGCCTCCCCGCCAAACCGCTAAGATGTATTGAGGATGCCCTATATAATAAGGAAGTTCCAATAGAACGTCATAAATGCGCGCGCCTAACAGGCCGCCGATAATAAGCCAGAAAGATAAATCAAAAATATCATCGCGGGAAATATTATAATATCTGCCCAGATAAAAACTGACCAACAGAGCCGCTATTATTCCCAGAACCAAGCAAAGGCCGTACCAATGGATATTGATCGGTCCGGCGTCGAGCAATAGGGCTGAGGGCCGGAAGGAGTGGAGAAAATTAATCATGATTAGATTTTAGCAATTTTAGGCCGGGCTCGCAACTGGTTAAATATTAAAAAAACAGGCTCTAGCCTGTTTTATTGGTGCGGACGGAGAGACTCGAACTCTCAAGGGTCGCCCCGCTTGGTCCTAAGCCAAGTGCGTCTACCAGTTTCGCCACGTCCGCGTCCATTTCAATCATTTTTATCTTAAATGATTATTCTTATAAAGTAAAGTTTGTGTTATAATGGAAGCATAAAAATAAATTAAGCTATCAATATGTTAAAAAATAAATTCGTTCATTTTTTTAAAGAACTGACCATTAAAGATGTCCCGACGGTCGGAGGCAAGAACGCCTCTTTGGGCGAAATGTACAGCCGTTTATCTAAAAAAGGCGTCAGAATCCCTAACGGTTTCGCGACTACGGCTTCAGCTTATAATTATTTTTTAAACTCCACCGGTTTGAAAGATAAGATTAAGGAAATTCTCAAAGACCTGAACACTGAGGATGTTAGAGATTTAATGAAACGCGGCGCGGCTATCAGAAAATTGATTATCGCCACGGAGATGCCGAAGGATTTTAAAGAAGCAATCACGGAAGCCTACCGCGCTTTGTCAGCGGAATATAAAACCAAAAATGTTGATGTGGCCGTTCGTTCTAGCGCGACCGCCGAAGACTTGCCCGACGCTTCCTTCGCCGGCCAGCAAGAAACATATTTGAATGTAACCGGCGAGAAAGATTTATTATTGGCGGTCAGAAAATGCATCGCTTCTTTGTTTACCAATCGAGCTATTTCTTATCGCGTCGATAAGAAATTTGATCATTTTTCCATTGCCCTCTCGGTCGGAGTACAGAAAATGGTTCGTTCCGACCTGGCCTCATCCGGAGTGATGTTCACTATTGATACCGAGTCCGGATTTAGAAACGCGGTATTGATAAATTCTATCTTCGGTTTAGGAGAAAATATCGTCCAGGGCCATGTCACTCCCGATGAATTCTATGTGTTTAAACCGACCGGAGCGATTATTTCCAGAAATTTAAGCAGGAAAAACATAAAAATGATTTATGATTTGAAGGGGAAAAATCCGGTTAAGAACGTGCCTATCCCCACGGCCGATCAAAGGAAAGCTTCCTTGTCTGATAAGCAAGTCAAGCAGTTAGCCAAATGGGGCATGTTGATTGAGGAACATTATAAGCGTCCGATGGATATGGAATTCGCGGTTGACGGTCAGACCGGTCAGACTTATATAACCCAGGCTCGTCCGGAAACGGTGCAAAGCTTGAAGTCGGTTAATATCATAGAAAATTATAAATTATCCAAAAAAGGACATGTGATAGCGTCCGGCCAGAGCGTCGGCAACAAAATCGGCGCGGGCATTGTCAATCGGATGATGGATGTAAAAGATATTAATAAATTCAAGCCAGGCCAGGTTCTAGTAACCGACATGACCGACCCTGATTGGGAGCCGATTATGAAAATCGCTTCCGCTATCGTGACCGATAAGGGCGGACGCACCTGTCATGCCGCTATCGTTTCTCGAGAATTGGGCATTCCTTGCGTTGTTGGTACTGGCAATGCTTCCATGAAAATTAAAAGCGGCCGGCCGGTAACGGTGGATTGCGCGGAGGGAGAAGCCGGGTTTGTCTATGACGGCAAATTGCCTTTTAAAGTTAATACTACTGACATTAAAGATTTAAAGCGTCCGAAGACTAAGATTATGATGAATGTCGGTGAGCCGGATATGGCCTTCACCAATTCGTTTATCCCTAACGACGGCGTCGGTTTGGCTCGTTTGGAGTTTATCATTAACAATTATATTAAGATCCATCCCTCGGCCCTGATAGATTATAAGAAACTTAAGGACAAGACATTAAAGAAGAAAATTGATGATTTAACGGTCGGGTATACCGATAAAGCGCAATATTTCGTGGACCGGTTGGCCCAAGGGGTCGCCACTATTTGCGCCGCCTATTATCCGAAAGATGTGATCGTCCGTTTAAGCGATTTTAAAACCAATGAGTATGCCAATCTTATCGGCGGTGCGGCTTACGAACCGCTGGAATCCAACCCGATGATTGGTTTTCGCGGGGCCAGCCGCTATTATTCTCCGCTATTTCTGCCGGCTTTCCGTTTAGAATGCCAAGCAATAAAGAAAGTCAGAGATGAAATGGGTTTAAAAAATTTAAAAGTAATGGTGCCTTTCTGCCGAACAGTGGAAGAAGGTAAGCGCGTTCAGGAAGTTATGGCGGACAATGGCTTGCGTCGCGGTCAAAACGGATTGGAAATATATGTAATGGCGGAAATCCCGGCCAATATTATTTTAGCGGAAAAATTTTGTCATATTTTTGACGGATTTTCTATCGGCTCCAATGATCTGACCCAATTGACCCTAGGCATAGATAGAGATTCCGGAGACAGCCTCCATGTAGCCGGAGTAGCCAACGAAAAGAACGAAGCGGTTAAGCTTTTAATTCGTCAGCTGATTAAAACGGCTAAAAAGTATCGTCGCAAGGTCGGAATTTGCGGCCAGGGACCGAGCGACTTCCCTGATTTTGCCGAATTTTTGGTGGAGGAAGGAATTGATAGTATTTCTTTAAATCCGGATACTGTTATTGCTACCACCATGGCCATAACCAAGCGAGAAAAAGAAATACGCCGCAGTCGGGGTTTCCTGAGTTTATTTTTGTAATTTATATAATATACAGATAGCCTTCAATTAACAAAAAATACTCCGAATTCTCGGAGTATTTTTTGTTATGTTAATTTGAAAATTATTCAATTACTTCAACTACTTGGATTTTAGCGACTTTGACCCCGAATTGCAGAGCATCGGATTTGTCTACCATCCAGATATCCACGCGGTTGGGATGTTTCTTGTTCATCCGATCACGGACCACGAAGATTCTGTCGCCGAATAATTCCGGAATTTGGACCTTAGTTCCAAATTTAAGGAAGTTGGCGGCAATGGTATCCTCCACGCCGCTTTGGCAGACATTATAGCCGTTGGCGGTTATACAAGGAGAATCATCGGTTTGGCCCGCCTCAGAATTATAGGCAGTGATGGTGTGCACGCTAGTTTTAATGACTTTAACGGCGGTAGATGAAGCCGTGGCGGCAGCCGGGGTGGTAGTGGCTATTTCCTCAATCATAGTGATCGGGGTGGTCAATTTAGCCGCCTCCGCACTCATTTGAGCCTCCTTGGTCAAAGAATCGTTAGAAATGATGATATCTGCATCATTAGTTTGAGCATTGGCCTTGTTTACAGCCTCGTCAGCTAACGCCGGAGCAAAGAAAAGAGCGAATTGAAAGACGCAGGCAATTATTACTACGAGAATTACATGCTGCTTTCTACTCAGAGGGACTATTTCATCGCCTAATTTTTGTAGTATTTTCATATTTATTTAATATTAGTCAAATTAAAAAACCCCTACTATATCATATGAATCATATGAAAGCAGGGATTTTCTTGACCAATTACTTTAGCACGGCTATAAAAAAAAGTCAAGATATCACTGGGGATAACTATTGACTTATTTTATTATTTGTGCTATACTAATTTAGTAGTTAAATTAAGCATAACTACTAAAAAGCGAGCTTAAAGCTCTTTAAAAATTTGTCTAACCTCAAAAAACGATAGAAATGAAAAGATTATTGGTATTGGTGATTATGACGCTTGGCGTCATATCAACGAGTATTTATGCTCAATCGGAAATTTATCATGGCGATAAAACAATCCGGGAACAAAAAAAAGCCGTGCGGTTAATTAATAAGCGAATCACTAATTACAGATTGATTATCAGGTCAATCAGCCAGCATCGCGCTGAGTATCGGGATGGCGAAGATAGTGTACTAATCGCCAGTTATTATCAAAAAATAAATTTTTTGGAAGACCAGCTCGACGATGCGTCTGTTGCCATAATTGGAAAAGATACAAAACAGCATACCAAGCTGAAGAGCCGTGACCCCAGAAAATCTGCCGAAGCCTATTTACTTATGAAGTATGCGGATAATTTGGATCAACACGGAAACGGAAATTATGTTAAAGAAAGCGTCGATAGCGTTGGTTTGAAAGGCATCGTTGTTAACAATTGGTATTATGAGGTCATCGCCCAGGTAACTGGTCCGGGAAATTTTTTTAGGGAATTCAATATAAAACCAAATAAAAAAAGCCCCGAATTTTCCATTCCGGTAGTTGGCGAATATACTACTACTTTTATTTTCGGCAATCAGAGAAAAATGATTACCAAACAGGTAATGCCGAATATAATTTACTACGACGGCAATGTCGTTTATGCTTATAAAACGACATTGCCGCGCAATTAAAAAAAACAAAAGGGAGTTGAATTAACAACCCCCTTTTTTGTTTGTTATTTGTTAGTTTTTTAGACTGGATTGGGCATTACCCCACCCCCGAAAGGCAAATATCTTAAGACGAAGTATGTGATTGAATAAGAGACCAAGACGACAAGAAGCCCTATGATAGCTGTTTTTATCGTGCCTTGAGCCTTCTTGATCAATTCCTCATTGCCGACCGCCGTCATCCATCTGAATCCGGCCACAACCATTAGAATCAGAAATATTATCGCCAGCAGCCCCAAAAAAACCTGGATTATTTTGGCCACCAAAACCCCGGCGTCTACTTGTCCGAGATTGGCTTGGGCGGCCACAGTGTCGGTGATTTGAGTTAATCCGTTCGGATCTTCCGTGTTAGTCAGTAACTGGGCGGAAGCGACTTTTAAAAATAAAAGCGGTGCCATGATTAAAACCAAGGAAGTGGCAATAATTTTTTTCATATTATTGTAATAGTATAAATTTTTGGAAAATGAAGTTCCAGATGCTCCAGGCTGAAGCCGCAACAATTAATCCGATGATTGCATTTTTAATCGTTTTTTTGGATTTACTGATTTGTTCCTCGTTCCCGTTGGCGGTCATCCAGCCGTAACCGGCAATAATCATAAGCACCAAGAACGTCAACCCGAGAAACCCGACGAAAGCCCCGATGACGACGCCGACGATTCTTGGAGTTGAAGCGATATTGCTGTCAGTCTGATAACCACCCGCCTTACCAACATTTTCTAAAGTGGTAATTAAAGATGGCTTGGTTTTAGTATTCGAAGATTCGCTGACTGTGGGTGAGATCGGGTTTATTTGGGCCAGTGCCAGCGCCGGCGCAATCAGGAACAGTCCCAGTAACACGGCGATGGCGATTGATTTAATTTTTGTTTTCATATTTTTATTTTAGGAGGGTTTTGACGAGTATTCCACTGAAGGCTGAACTGAGAGCATAGGCCACTAGAACGAAGATTATGCCGATAACAAGATTTCTGATGCTAGTTTGCGCTTTTTTGACCTTTTCTTCATTGCCGGCAGCTTGCATCCAATTGTTACCGGCCAAGAAAGCGAGCAGCAAGAAAATCATGCCGAGAACCGATAAAGCTATTCTGATTATGGTGCTGATGCGAGCCTCCAAGGTTACGGTAGTGTCATATTCTGTCTGGGCGGCCAAGGTATTTATATTATCGTTAAAGTCTTTAACGGCGTTGGTTTTTAATAATGCCGCGTGCGCCGGCGCAAAGGATACAGAAAAAAGGAAGATGAACGAAAGTAATAATTTTAAACCGTATTTTATCATATATGACTGCTACATGAAGAATTTTATCAGGAAATAACTTATTACGTATGCCGATAACGTTATTATAAGGCCTATCAGGGAGCTCATAATCGTGCTCATGGCTTTTTTGACCTTTTCTTCGTTGCCGCCGGCTGTCATCCAAGTAAAAGAGCCGAAAATAATGAGAATTAAGAAAATTACTCCGACCAAACTGAGAAGAATAGTTATGCTGCGGCCGATGACTGTTTCCAGCGGAGTGGCGGTTATTGCGCCCGTCTCATATCCCGAAACAAAAGCGGTTAAATTTAAACCGCTTTGGCTGTTGAATTTATAGGTTCCGCTTGTTTGAGCCATTACGGGGCTTAGACCGCCCAATAGCAAAAACATTACTATAAGAGTCAGAATAATATTCTTGTGAATCGTCTTGTACATTATTGCAAAAGATTATTACCTATGAAAGTCGTCAGGGCGTAGGCCGAAAAGACAATAATTATGCCGATTATCGTATTAATTAGTAAACTTTTGGCTTTTGATATTTGCTGTTCGTTGCCGCTGGCCGTCATCCAGAGAATGCCGGCATAAATCATTAAAATTAAGAAAATAACGCCGACTAGCGATAAGACGACGCTGATAATGACTCCGGCTTTAGTGGCCAGAAAATTGGCATTAGAATCATAAGATTTAACTTGATCTTGAAAGGCTGTTACGGTATTGGCGGTAGCGTCCAAACCGGCCACCGGGTCGCTTATTATTTGAGCTGTAGTCTGGTGAAGAGAAAACGAAAAAGAAATAAGAGCTAAACTAAAAATAAAAAATATTTTTTTTATCATAAAAAAGTTAGTTTATTCACTGTTCCAAACCGAAAACATTTTTCGGCGCAGAACAGTGACTCCCATCAATGATGAGAATCACATATTTTGTAACTAGTTTACGGCAGTGTTAAGAGAGTTGATAATGAAATTGGCGATTGCCCATGAGGATAAGATGATAACTAAGCCGATAACGCCCGCGCCCAACAACTTCTTCGCTTCTCCGGTTTTTTCTTCATTGCCTCCGGCAGTCATCCACTTGAAGCCTCCTAATAAGACGATGCCAACCGCTAAAACTCCCAAGAAACCTAAGGCCATGTTGATGATACGGCCGATAACAGTTCTCGGATCGGTCTGCGATAAAGAATTGTTTAAACCGGTGCTAACTTGGTTTAATCCCGGGTCGAACTGGGCATGAGCCGTTAAGGCAAAAGCCGGTACTACCAAGAAAGCTATAATAGCTAAGGAGATTAAATGTTTGGAAATATTTTTCATAAATTCACCACCTTTCTAGTTTTTTGCATTATTTAAATTTTACATCTTTAATTTTAGCATATTATGTATGACAAGACAAATAAATTCGGGCATGTTAAAATAAGAATAGCTTAGCTTATCTTAGCCTAGTTTATGGGTAAAATTTCTACGAAAAATCGATTTTTCTTGGTTTTATGGGTGTTTTTTTATGTTTTTGTCTTTTCCTTGCTTTTAAAGAACTCTTTCAGCTATTTGGATCCGGATTTGGGTTGGCACTTAAAAGTCGGCGAGGAAATTACTGTAGCCGGAGATGTCCCTAGGGCCAATCACTATAATTATACTTTTACCGGAGATTGGGTGGACCATGAATGGCTAAGCAATGTCTTGGCTTACGACGGTTACGGCCATTGGGGCTATATTTCCTTATCCGCGATATTCGCGTTGCTGATCATCGGAGTTTTGTTGATCTTAAATTTTTGGGCGCGCCGAGCCTGTCCGGGAATATCCCCGTTTTTCATCATGTTTTTTCAACTTTTTGGAGTTGTCGCCTCTTTGCCCCATTTAGGCGTCAGAATGCAAGAAAGCGGATTATTATTTCTAAGTTTAAGTTTGTTTATAATTTATCTGTATAACCGCCGCCGGAATTGGCGCCTATTGGTACTTTTAATACCGATTGTCTATCTTTGGGCCTGTTTGCACGGGAGCTTTCTCATCGGCTTGACTATACTTTTCGCCTGGTCGGGCGTTAAGATTGCGGAGAAGATTGTTTTCCGATACTATAGAAAAGACTGGTTGGATTTTTCCGGAGTTCTGGCTTGGCGGGAGATAATTATTTTTGTCGGAGCGGCGGGGCTCTCCGCGGCCGCCACCCTGTTTACGCCCTATAAACTGGAATTATATTCTTTTTTGAGCGGATATAAAGATACGTTTTATCAACGGCATATTCAGGAGTGGCTGTCGCAATTTAGCTACCCGTTTCAATATGAGCAATTATTATATCTGTCTTTAATCTTGCTGGGAATACTTTTTTATATCTATTACAGCCGCGGTCCGAAAAGGTATTGGCGCCTTGATTTATGGACTCTAGGGTCGGTTCTATTTTTTGTCTTTCTCAGTTTTTCATCCCGACGCCATTTTCCTTTAATGTTTGCGGCCACCTTTGTTTTTCTAATCGGTATTTTCAGCCGTTTGTTAAAAGTCGGCGGCGAATCGTCCGTTACGGTCGAGAAATTACCAAAGAAATGGTTGCGCTGGTATCTATTGATTTGCCTGTTCCTGGCCGCTCTGGCGCAATTTATCGCTACCGATTTCAGCCGCAATCCTTTCGTCACTTCCCGCTACGATTATCCGGTCGGAGCTGTTGATTATTTGAAGGCTCATCCAGAATATGACTCCATGCGTCTATTTAACGATTATGGCTGGGGCGGATATTTGATTTGGACTATGCCGGAGAGGCGGATTTTCATAGATGGACGTCTGCCGCAAGTGGCCTATGGAGAGCATACTTTTTTGGAAGAATATTTTGATTTTTTTCAAAAAAATACCGCTACCGCCCAGAAATTATCCGATTATAATATCGGCTTAGTCTTGCTGCCGCGTACAGACATGAAAATAATAGCCAGGCCGTGGGAACAGGTAATTTTTGGCATTAGCGGCCATAATCTTGCCAGCCATAATTATCTGCGCGATTATTTGGAGTCATCCGGAAATTGGCAGGCCGTCTATTATGACACGACAGCGATAATTTATAAGCGTATCAAATAGTATGTTGGTTGATTTTTGTTTGCCGATAAAAAACGAATCTTTAATTCTAGAAAACAGCTTGAATAGGCTCTTGTCTTATTGCGAAGCCGCCAATTTTGATTTTTCTTGGCGGATTATCGGGGTCGTGAACGGCTCTAACGACGCCTCAACCGATATTTTGCGCGAATTTAAAAGACGTCTTCCCGATAAGATAGATTGGATGGAAATATCCGAGCCGGGCCGCGGCCGGGCCTTAAAAAAATATTGGCTGTTAAGTTCAGCCGATGTGCTAAGCTATATGGATGCCGATTTGGCGGTATCGCTAGATAATCTAGAGGCGTTAGTCGCTCCTTTGATAAATAATGAGGCCGATGTTGTCATCGGCTCCCGTTTGTCGGCCGGGTCGGCCATTAAGCGTTCGTTATTCAGGGAATTTTTTTCCCGGTCCTATAAGCTGTTTTCCCGCCTTATTTTAAAGCATCGGATTGATGATTTGCAGTGCGGCTTCAAGGCTATTCGCCGCGAGGCTTTCCTGCAAGTCTATCCTCACCTTCGAGACGATTATTGGTTTTTTGATACGGAGTTGGTTATTTTGGCATTGATATTAAGTTTAAGAGTTAGACAGATCCCGGTTGATTGGCAGGAGAATAGGTATCAGAAGCGTTCCAGCACGGTCAAAATTTTTCAAGACAGCCTGTTCTTTATTAGAGACTTGGTTATGTTCAGGCACAGGCTTAAATCATTAAAAAATTTTTTGACGGCCAATAAAAAATAACCCCTCAGGCAGGGGTTATTTTAATATTATATTCTTGCGGTATGCCGCTTATGCCGCTAAGGAATATATTTCTTGAGTTCGTTTTCTCTCTCTTTTTCTTTTTTCTTTTGCGGTATCAGTCTTAAACTCTTTAAAATCGGGATTATCCAGACAATCATTGTTAGTCCCCATAGACCCAGCCAAAAGCGGGCCGATAAAAACGGAACCGATTCATAATCAAAGAATAATAGGAGCAGGCCGATGACCGCATTGGCCAGACAGAAAGCATAGAGGCGCTTGAAGAAGCCCCGGTATATTCCGCCCTTATTTTTTATAATGGCGATCAGCAGGGCGGCTAGCGCCAGGGCGATGACGAAGACAATGAATAATTTTTGAGCTGTCGGGATAAAAGGCTCGGGGGCTAGATTAAACCAATAATCCCAGGTTAATAAGTTTTTCATATTTATAATTTAGTTAAGATTAATCCGTAATGGAAGGGGCCGGCTTCAAATTCTTCCGTCAGATTCAAGCCGATTTTAGGTATGGCCGATTTTAGGGAGTCCAGTTTAACGCGTTTATCGGGCGGAGGGCCAAAAGGCGTGTCAATATTTTTCCATTCAATAATCATCAATTTCCCGCCCCGTTTCAACAAGCGGATGGCTTCGCGCAGGATTTCTATTTTCTTTTCGGATTGATGCAGGACATTGACGAGCAAAGCCCTGTCTAAGCTGCTCGTTTCAATTTTAGCGGCTTTAAATATTTCCAGGTTGCTCCAGACAGTAATGACTTGCGGCAGGTTATTTTTTTTGGTTTCTTTCCGTATTTCTTCTAAAGTTGATTTCAAAATGTCGACGGCGTAGACCCTGCCTTGGCGCCCGACCAAGCGAGCCAGAGGAAAGACGAAAAAGCCGAAATTGCCGCAGCCTAATTCCGCCACTTGCTGTCTTTCGTCTATGCCTATTTTACTCAAAATATTATTGATGTCAAATAGGGCGCTTCTTTTTATTTCCGGCATATGGTTTGATTTATTCTACTAATATTTGGCGAGTAATTGATTGTTCGCGGCTGTATTTTTTTTGGGCGCTGATAATTATGCTGTTCAGGCCTTTTTTCAAGTTAACTGTTTGGGAAAACATTCCTTTGTTGTTATTTAATACGACGGCGCCATTGATTCTTACTTCCGCTTCCGGTTCGGTTCGGCCGCTGATAGTTATGGAAGCGTCTGGCGTCAGGATATTTTTATCCGGTTGCGTGATAATCAATTCAGGGGCGGTAACGATATTTTTAAAATAGAAAATCAAGTAGAGGAAGCAAATTAGAATCGCTCCGGCAATGAGCACGTTTTTAATTACTTTGGGCCAAACTATCAGCTTCCGGCTTTTTAAGATTTTTTGTGAAAAGGGATTTTCGTTTTCTTCTCCGAATTGCGAATCGTCTAAAGTCTTCAATAGTTCAGTCGGCTTCAAGCCCAAAAAGATGGCATATTTTTTTAAAAAATTTTTTCCGTATAAACCGGCCGGCAATTTGTCAAAACGCTCATTTTCCATGGCCGTCAAGTATTCAACCCGGATTTTCAATTTGGCGGCTATGTGTTCTATATCCAATTGGCGTTGATGCCTGACTTGTCGGAGCCGTTCTCCAACTGTGTCTTCCAGCGCCAATTTTTTTGGGGTAAAAGGAGACATTAGTTTATGATTATGGCGTTGTCTGGATATTGGCGGTTGGAGTAATGGTCGGAACCGCCACCTTTCCGTTCCAGGTTAATCCTAATGACCCCAAAACAAATTTTATAATCAAATAACTGGTGAAGACTATAATTAAGCCGATGACGGCGGCCACTATTATTTTTTTGGCTTGGCCAACTTTTTCGCTTCCGCCGGCGGAGATTAAGAATATAAAACCGCCGTAGATAAACATAATCAGCGATAAGGAGCCGACCATGCCCAGTATCCATTTGGAGATATTGATGGCTAGAACCATAAAATCGTTCAGTTCGTAATTGCCGCAATAGGTAGCGCTTCCGGCCGCGCAGGGATCTCCGCTGGCATCGGGAACCAGTCCTTGTCCGTAAACCCAGGAGACGTTAAAGATAAACAGGCCTAAGAAAATAAGGATTAAAAGATTTTTTTTGCGCATAATTTTTTTTGTTTAGGCTAGCCTGTTAGTTAATTGTCTGCTGTATTTTGGAAGCGGCGTTATCTATTATATTTTGGACCTTCTCGCCGGTATTTTGAACCATGGCGTCAATCATCTCCTTGAAAGCGTCCTCGGCCGCTTGGGCGTTTTTTCCTTTGTACCAGCTTTTTGCGGTCAGAACCTGATCGGCGAAGACTCCGATTTCATCGTCAGTGCGCTGGGAGGCGACTAAAGAGCGGAGAGCGGTTGGCTTTTTAGTTTTTTCCAAGTAGCTTTTTGCTTGTTCTTCCTTGGTGACGAATTGGATAAAATCCCAGGCTTCATCTTGGTGGGCGCTTTTTTTGGACACCACCTCTACCCAGTAGTTAGCGAAGTTTACATTGGTCGGAGGCACTCCTTCTATTTGCGGCAGCTTGGCGATTGAGAAATTTAGCTTCGGAGCTTGAGTCTTTATGGTAGACAAATCATAGGCGTAACCGAAGTATATGGCCAGCTTGCCGCTGATAAACATATCTAAAGAGTTAGGCAGGCCGCTGTTCCAGGTGTAAGATTCTTTGCCCGCATTGCTGAAGTCGGTGTAAAAACGGAGGGCTTCCAGGCCGGGATTATAGCCGGTATCCTTAGACGCGGCCGGGACTAGATTGAACAAGACTTGGTTGTTATCCATCATAGTCGCTCCATTCTGCATCATCAGAACCGAGAGGATATCGCTGAAGCGGTTTATGTTTGAAGATCCGCCCAAGGCTACTCCCGACTGGACTATTTCTTTTTTGGCGTCCTGTTTAGTCAGTTTTTTTATGTCTTGCAGGAATTCTTTATTCCAGTATTGGGGCACTTGGCTGATGCCGGCATTATTAAACAAGTCTTTATTGTAATACATCGCGATATTGTCTACCGATAAGGGCAAGCCATAAACCTTGCCGTCTTGCCCGATAACGTCATAGCTGACCGCATCCACAAAGTTATCTTTTATTTCTTTGAGGGTCAGACTGTCGGCAGTACGAAGTTCCGTTGTTACCTCTTTTTTTAGGGTTCCGGTCACAACCGGGTAAGCCATAGTAACGGTGGCCGGCATGGGGACTATCTTGGGTTTATAGGCTTCAATCCAGGTGTTATGGATAGAAAAGATATCCGGACCCCTGTCTTCGGCCAGCGCGTTCAGAAGCTCTTTTTCATATTCTTCGTAACGTAGTTTTTTATATTCAATGGTGATATAAGGATGCAGGGTTTTATATTTGGCAATAATGTCTTGAAAAGCATCGCTGTCGTCAAAGACCCGCCAATAGGTCAGGGTAATCGGCTGCATGGCCGCTTTGGTGGCGGAGTCGGTCAGTTTGCAGCCGAAACCGGCGTTGAGGAGGAAGGCCGCCAAGAGAGAAAGAATTGTTATCTTTTTAAGCATATGACTAAATTTATTTATAGTTCTATTATAGCAAAAACCGGCGCATCTTCCAATGTGCCGATGTCAGAATCGAACCGCCTTGTAGTTATCTCAACCTCCGGGCTAATTGGAAGCCATATGGTTTTATGAGCATGAATTTTAGATAAATAAAACCGTTTCTATCAGAAACGGCTTTATAATATATAAAAATGGTTTGTATTTTAACGCCCGGTATTTTTGAGTTCATCCAGCTTGACGCTCAACAGCTTGCTGATGCCATCGGCCTCCATGGTGACGCCGTAAAGTATGCTGGCTTTGCGCATGCAGGCGCGATTATGGGTAATGACGATGAACTGGGTTTTATTGGATAGATCGTCAAGAATGCTGGCTAGGCGTTCGGAATTGGCTTCGTCTAGGGCGGCGTCGACTTCATCCAAGACGACAAAAGGAGAAGGATTGGCGCTGATGATCGCGCAGATGAGAGCGATAGCCGTTAAGGCGCGCTCGCCGCCGGAAAGCATCGTGACGGTTTGGATTTTTTTGCCCGGAGGCGTAGCCTGAATTTCAATCCCGGCCAAACCGACGGCATTATGTTTTCTGAGAAATTTTATCTTCTTTAATTTTTCATCCGCCTGGCTCTTTATTTCCGCTTCCGCCGGAGTCAGACCGCTAATTTCCGGCTTAGCCGCGCCGCCGTTTTTCGCCTCTTCCTTTTCCAGATCCTCGGTCATCAGCTTGAAAATTTTGGCATTGCCGCCATTGAACAAGATTTTGAAGTATTCGTTGAATTTTTCGGAAATTACCTTGAATTCCGCATCAAAACGATTTTTGATATTTACATCCAGCTCATAAATTATTTCCTCTAGGGATTTGATGGCGTTATCTAGGTCATTGACTTGGCCGCTTAAGAAATCATAGCGTTCTTTGGTTTCTTGATACTCCTTTTCCGCTTCCGGGTCGATGCCGCCAATTTGCTCCAATTGGCTTTTATTGGCGGACAAGCGTTTTTGCAATAAATTAATGTCGATATTTTCCGTTTCGGCCTGATAGTCTTTTATTTCTGAAATATTGATTTCCTCGGTCCTTATATTCGCTTCCAAATCCTCCAATCTGGTCTCTTGCCGGGTCGCTTCTATTTTAAGCCCGTTGAGTTCGTCGGAGATGCCGTTCAATTCCAGTTGCAAAGTTTGAATATTTTTTTGATATTCAAACATCTGGTTTTTTTCTTTATCTTTTTCTCGGTTGAGCGCCTCCAGACTATTTTCTAAATTTTGTATTTCTGCGTCCAGTTCTTTGATTTTTTCGTCAATTTCTTTTTTTTCAATTTCAATGCCGCTGGCGTCAAATTTAGTTTGGCTCTTGGATATCTTAAGCTTGATATCTTCAATTTCTTTCTCATTCTGGATTTTCGCGGCGTTGAGAAGCCGTAGACGCTCGTTCAGAGCGGAAGATTTAAGGCGATATTCTTGAATTTTAGACAGGACCACCTGCTTCTTTTCATTAAGTTCCGTCCAACGGTCATTTTTGGCCAAGTTGGAAATTTCTTTATCTATGACGGTAATGCGCTGGTTGATTTCCGTCTTCTCGTTTTCAATTTTGGAGGCGTCAAATTTTATTTGAGCTTTATCAAGCTTGGCCCTGATATCGGCCATTTCTCTGTTAATCTGTTTTTCCTTATCTTCCAGGAGTCGAAGGCGTTCGTTAACCGAGGCGAGGCGCAAGCGTTCTTCGCTGAGGCGGTTATTAGCGGATTGTCTGGCTTCCGTCAGGCTTATTATTTCCGTTTGGATGTCTTTGATCCTTTGAAGCTCGTCTCCGTGCCCGCCGGAAATCAAAGCCTGGATTTTATTTTGAAAATCTTTTTTCGCCGCCATTATCATGGCCTTGATTTTGTCCAAATCTTTTTCTTTGCCGATAACATCCAGCTGTGCCAGGAATTCATCGATGACCAGACTTATTTCTTCATTGCTGTTTCCGGCCGACTTCGCTTTTTTCAATTCCTGATTAATCTGTTCAATTTCGTTATTCAAGCGATTCAGTTTTTCTTGGATGGAGCTTAATTGATTTTCTAGATCCGTCTTTTCATCCTGATTATTGGCCGAGCGCAAATGTTCAATGTCTTGGGAGAGGATCTTTAATTCATTAGCCAATTCTTCATGCTTATTGCTAAGCCAGGAAATATCAAATTGACCCTGGACTTCCAAATTAGCTTCTAAAATCGCTTCCAGTTTGGATATTTGCCGTAGATATTGGTCTTTCTCGCCGTTTAATTGATTGATTTTTCTTTTTATCTCATCGGATTTTTCTATCTCTTTATTAATGAAAGTCAATTCATCATGCAAAGCGTTTTCTTCCCGGCCGGTATCATTTTTTTCATAGGCGGAGATTTCCGAGTTGATATTTTTCAATTCGGCGCTTAGTTCTCCTTGTTTATTATTTAGCCAGGAAACATCAAACTGCCCTTGGGATTCAAGCTGGACTTCAAGTTCGGCCTGGAGTTTGGCCAATTTTTTCAAGTATTGATTTTTTTTAACTTCTAAATCCTTCAGGCGCGGCATGAGTTCGTTTATTTCTCGGAAATTGTCGGTATTCCTGATTTTATTAAGTTCTTCATTGAGTTTATCCAGTTTGTTTTCTCTTTCCAGCTTCAGGCGCTCGCTTGCCAGGAAGCGGCTGTTGAAAGAATCCAGTTTTTTATTGATATCTTGCCAGAGGTAGCCGTAGTAGTTTAATTGATCGCTTTTTAATTCCGTTTCTATTTCGCCGCGGCGTTTTAATTTTTCTACTTGGCGAGTCAGGCTTTTGAGGCGCGGTTTTATTTCCGCCAGTAGCATATCTACCTGTTGTAAATTCTCATAGCTACTTTCCAATTTGTTCAAAGCGGAATCGCGTTTAATTTGAAATTGTTTGACTCCGGTGGCTTCGTCAAAAAAGTCTTTTCTGTCGGCGGCGGAAGCACTGAGGAAATTTTCTACCATGCCTTGCCCGATAACGCTATATGTTTTCTGTCCGAAGTTGGCCTTGGCTAAGAGCATCTGAATATCGGCCAGACGAACGCGATTGTTATTTAACAGATATTCGCTTTCGCCGTTTCTGTATAGACGTCTGGTGATAATAATTTCTCCGCAACTATGGATTAATTGATCCAAATCACTTTCTTTTTCAATCGTCTCGGGCATCTCGGCTTTGTTTGCCAGGGCCTCGGCATTGTTCAAATATAAAGACACCTCAGCTAAGCTGAGTTGGCTTTTTTGGTCCGACCCGGAGAAAATGATATCTTCGCTTTTTTTTCCGCGCAGGGTTTTCAGGCTCTGTTCGCCTAAGGCCCAGCGGATAGAATCGGCGACATTTGATTTTCCCGAGCCGTTAGGTCCGACAATGGCCGTTAAGCCGCGTTTCTGGCCGTCAATCAGGCCGGAGAAGATAAGCTTGTTTTTATGGGCAAAAGATTTAAAACCTTGGACTTCCAGTTTTTCGAGATACATGTATATTTTCTTATATTAATTTTGTATACTATATATAATAGACAATAATAAGGAAAAAGTAAAAAAATTATTTTATGATTATTTCTTTAAGCGGCGCCCCCGGTTCCGGCAAGAGCACCATCGCGCAAATGCTGGCCGCCAAATTAGGCTGGCCTCGTTATTATATAGGCGGATTACGCCGCGAAGCCGCCAGAAAACGGGGTTTAAGCCTGGCCGAGTATAATAAGTTGGGAGAAAGCGATATCAGCACGGACAAAGAAGTAGACGAATATCAGCATGAATTAGGGGAAAAAGAAGACAATTTTGTGATTGAAGGCCGGACTTCCTGGTATTTTATCCCCCATTCCTGGAAAATCTATTTGGATGTTTCCAAAGAGGAGGGGGCTAAGCGTATTTTAGGCAGCCTGCAGCATAAAAATGATCGCAACGAAGATAGTAATATAAAGACTTTAGCAGATGTTTTGGCTAGTACTAGCGAAAGAATTGCTAGTGATACGCGTCGTTATCGTCAATATTATAATATTGATGTCTATGATAAGAATAACTATGATTTTTATCTGGATACCAGTAATCTGACTCCGGATCAAGCTTTTGCGGCCGTGCTTAAGTCGGTTCAAGAAAGGCTTGACAATAAGAAAAATTAATTATAATATTAGACAAGATTTGCCTTATTAATAAGCATTCAACAAACGAGATTCAACCGATCTCGTTTATATAATTATAAACCATATGGTTGAGACTAAATTAGAATTAAAACCCGGGATGACGGTCAGAGTTCATCAAAAGATCAAAGAATTGAATTCCAAAGGAGAGGAAAAAGAGAGAATCCAATATTTTGAAGGCATGATTATTGCGCGCAAGCACAACAAGGAAGCCGGATCGACTATCACTGTCAGAAAGATTTCTGAAGGTGTCGGTGTAGAGAAAATTTTTCCGTTAAATCTCCCGACTATAACCAAGATTGATATCAAAAAAGAGGCCGCCGTTAAACGCGCCAAGCTTTATTATCTCCGTGACGGTTATAAGAAAAAATTAAAAGAGAAGGTCGTTAAATAATTAACGGCTTTTTCCGTTGGGCGAATGGTGAAATTGGTATACACGCAAGCTTGAGGTGCTTGTGGCCGCAAGGCTGTGGAGGTTCAAGTCCTCTTTCGCCCACCAGACGCTTTAATAAAGTGGCGCTTAGCGCCAAGAGGGCGCATAGCTCAGCTGGTTAGAGCACTTCGTTTACACCGAAGGGGTCCAGGGTTCGAATCCTTGTGCGCCCACGAAAATAAAAAGAGACTCACGACGTGGGTCTCTTTTTGTTAACCCAGGGAGAGGGCGGGATTCGAATAGCCCCTTTATTTTTCCTTCAGAATCCTCTAGACTTTTAAATATGAAGAAACTAGTTTCTAAAAATGAAACAGAAACTTTCAACCTCGGTCAAAATCTCGGGGCCGATTGTCGCGGCGGGGAAGTTTTTATTCTCAATGGTGATCTCGGCGCCGGAAAGACTAAATTGATTCAGGGGCTGGCGCAAGGATTGGGTATCAAGGCTAAGGTGAATAGCCCGACTTTTAATATCATGAAAGTTTATAAGATTAAAGGGGTGGCGGCCAGCAAAGGGGTTAATACCTTCTGTCATATTGATGCTTACCGTTTACGTTCCGCCCAAGACTTGGTTTCTTTAGGAATCAAAGAGTTTTTTACCGATCCGCAAACGGTTACCGCGATTGAATGGGGCGACAAGGTTAAAGAAATTTGGCCAGTCGGCGCTAAGATTATCAATATCGTGCCTCTAGACCAAAACAGGAGGAGTATCTCACTAGCTTAAAAGTCAAAAATAATAATTTTAGAAAATAAAGAAGGAGCTGAATAATTTCAACTCCTTTTAAGTAATTTTAATTCAATTTTTACTTCCTTTTCCGGATTTATTTTGCGGCATTTCGGACAATAGCTGATTTCAAAATAATATTTTTTAAAATCGTTATCATCGATTATGGAAATTTCCGGCAGGCAACCTAATGTCTCCATGGCGCTCAGAAGTTTTTGTGCGCTAGCCAGAGGTATTTCCGATATATGGCCGCATTGGCATTTATATCGGCTCACACTCGTTATTAGTATTAACGGAGCCAAGAGTGCTGGTTCAATTGAACAAGCTTTTTGCGATTTTTTCAATTTTGTTTTTTTAAGTTGTAAATATTATCTACTTTGGTAATTTTCTATTAAAGCCTGGATAATCATTTCGGAAAATTTTTCTACTTTTTCATCAAAAAATTTTTTATCAAATTCCTGATTATTGTTGCTAGGGTCGTATTTTTCAATATCATCGCCGTCTATATTCACTAGAACATCGGCCCTAGCCCTGTCTTTGCTGGTATTTTTTGTCAGGTCAAATGTAGCCATTGCCAGTTCTTGTCCGCTCTCTTTATCATATAGCTTGAAAAAACTATCAACACCATGGACGACATCAAGGTGAGTGCCGCCGGTAGCGGTAAAAAATTTCAAGATATATTTGTCTTCAAAGCGGTTTTTAATATAGTTATATAGAGCGCCGCTAAAAAATTTACTGGGTTTTTCCGGATTGCCGAGTTGGGATTGTTCCACCAGTTTAACAGAATTTTTGAAATCTATATATTTACTTTTGTCCGCCAAGTCTAGGGCGTTTTCAAATTCTTTGCGAGCCGCGTCTTTTATTTTAAGCATTTGTTCAAATTTTTTTTCCGGCGTATCGGCTTGAGCAATTTCAGTTTTATGCAAGAAGGCATAGGCTAATTCCCTATATTTTGTTTTATCGACTTCACCAAGAAACTCAGCCTCTAGGCGAGTCCCGGTATTTTCCAGGGAAGAACGCCCTTTTTCTATTTTTTCAGCGGTAAAAGCGTTAAACATATTATTTCTTAGCCGTTAATGTTTTGATGATTAAAATTATCGTTCCTGCGCTTATCATTATATCGGCTATATTAAAAACCGTAAAATGCTTAAGCTCCAGATAATCAATAACATAGCCATAAGCTAAACGATCTTGTATATTACTTATAGCACCAAATACAATAATTGTCAATAATAATATAGCTATTTTTTGTTCATGCAGGCCTAAATTTTGTTTATTTTTATTTAATATTAAATAAAAAATATAATATATTAAGCCGATTATTATTAAAATTATAGTAATATTTAATAAAACTCCGCTTACAGGTAGGGAAAACGAGATATAGGGGTTACCGGTGAAGCGAAAGACAAGCCAATCGCCTAGCAAGCGAAAATAGGCTCCAGGGTTGAGGTTATGGGCCAATATCTTGAGATAACGGTCGGCCATAAAAAATATAGCTACCCCAAAGGTGATAGCTATATTCTGAAGTCTAATTTTAATAATCGTTTTATTCATTCTCTTGAAGCTCGGTCTTACAGCTGACGCACGAATTGGCGGTCGGACGAGCCAATAAACGTTTGGCGGCGATAGGATTGCCGCAGTATTTGCAAGTTCCGTAAGTGCCGTCTTTAATGCGTTTTAGAGTTTTTTCAATATCTTCCAGGCTTTTTTCCAAGACTTTTTCGGTCATAATCTCCGTGGAATAATCAGTTATTTCTTGAGCGTTTTCATCAGGCTTGTCTCCGTATTCCGGGAACTTGGCGGTTCTGTCATCCGCTTCATGCGGGTCTTGGCGCGACAAAAGACTCAAGTCGTACATGACTTGTTTTTTCTTAGCCAAGAGCTGCTGCTCTATTTCTTTCACGGTCTTAGCGTCTATTTCTTTGTCCATATGAGTATAAATTAAAAAAGCCAACTATAGCTATTTTGACTGATTTAATTATAGCTAATATTGCTAACTATGGCAAGGTTTTAAGCTATTTGTCGCTTTATCCCGAGGTTTTGACAAGATAAAATCTTTTTGCTATGATTTTGCTGTGGCTAAGTGAAAATAGCCATTTTTAAGACCCTGGAGTGGTAGCTCAGTTGGTTAGAGCGTCTGCCTGTCACGCAGAAGGTCGCGGGTTCGACCCCCGTCCATTCCGCCGAATTTAAAAACAACCCAATTCTTATTGAGTTGTTTTTTTTGTTGTGCCCCCAGGGGGAATCGAACCCTCATCTTGAGCTCCGGAAGCTCACGTTCTATCCGTTGAACTATGGAGACCATTAAGCCGTTTTTAGAAAACAGCTTGGCCGGTCATTTCTTTCGGTTTTTTAATATTCATTATTTTCAATACGGTCGGAGCAATATCACTCAGTCCAATATTTTTTTTGATTTTTATTCGGATGAGGTTTTTATCTTCGGAAACTATGGTCAGCGGAACCGGATTGGTTGTATGGCTGGTGGCAAATTTGGGCGTCTTGTCTTCCGCATTCCCATGATCGGCAAAGATTAGGCTGGTATAGCCGTTCTCTAGGCCGGTGCTGACAATTTTTCCCATTGCCTTGTCAACCGCCTCCAACCCTTTGATAATAGCTTTTGTGTTTCCGGTATGTCCGACCATGTCGCCGTTTACCAGATTCACTACCGCGAAATCGTATTTTTTCTTTTTTAACTCCCCCGCTAATTTAGCGGCTATTTTAGGCGCGCTCATTTCCGGTTTCAAATCATAAGTCGCGACATGAGGCGAGGGAATGAGTATTCGGCTTTCTCCCGGATAAGCTTTTTCTCGCTGGCCGTTGAAAAAGAAAGTTACGTGGGCGTATTTTTCGGTTTCGCTGATACGCAATTGGCGGTATTTATGTTTTGATATGATTTCACCGAGTAGATTTTTGAGAGGCACATCAGGAAAGGCCACTGTGGCTTTCATCGGCCGGTAGTATTCAGTCATGGCTACGAATTTAACCGGAATTCTTTTTCGTTTAAAGCCGGAAAATTTATTTTCTACTATCGCCTGCGTTAGTTGCCGCGGCCGATCGGTTCGGAAATTAAAGAAGATTACGCTGTCATCTCGATCAAAGCCGCGATATCCGGCTACATGACCCGGTTTGATAAATTCATCCCCGACGCCCTGAGAATGTGAGCTTTTTATATAGGTAGCGGCTTGAGAAAATGTTTGCCCTTTCGCTTCAACCAGACAGTCATAAGCCAATTTGGTACGATTCCAGCGCTTGTCACGGTCCATGGCATAATAACGCCCGCTAACGGTGGCTATTTCTCCGAAACCGACAATACGCAATTTTTTTTCTAAAGCTTTAAGATGCTTGAGACTTTCCGTGGTCGGAGCGTCGCGACCGTCGGTAATGACGTGGATGATGACATCCCTAAATTTTTTCTTGGCGCATAAGTCTATTAAAGCGAGCAGGTGCTTAATATGGCTATGAACGCCCTGGTCTTGCAGCAATCCTATGATATGCAGGGAGGATTTTTTTTGTCGGCAGTGGCCGATAGCCCCAAGAAAAGCCGGATTACTAAAAAATTGTCCGGTTTTAATCGCTTGGTCTATCCGCATCATAGTCTGAAAGATTATCCGCCCGCTGCCGATAGTAAGATGACCGACTTCCGAATTGCCTTGATAGCCGGCCGGCAGGCCGACGGCCGGCCCGCTGCAGGCTAACAGGCCGTGGGGATAGTTCATCCGGTAATAATCGTCATCCGGAGTGTCGGCTTGAGCGATATAGTTTTTATTCTTGTCGGCTCGGTAGCCCCAGCCGTCCCTTATTATTAAAATAACGGGATTTTTAGTTTTCATAATGATAATGTCTATCTATATTGGCGGAGACGAGAGGATTCGAACCCCTGATACCCTTTCGGGTATACCGCATTTCGAGTGCGGCGCATTCAACCAACTCTGCCACGTCTCCTTATGTGAATTACTTAGTTATAATTAGGATCACAAACATCAGAACCATTAAAATCAGCAGGCCGCCGCCCGTATAAAATAAAAGCTTTAAGCTTTCTTTCTTTTGACCGTCTAAGTACATCATAACCGGTTTACCGAGAATAAGCGCGCCGGTAACTAAGGCCGAGAAAACAAAGAGCAATAAGAAAGCGACCGGGGCAACCATCTTATTGTCAACCGAACCAAAAATTCTTTCCCCGTTATTCATAATCAAAGATATCAAATAGATATATGCCGCCGTTCCCAGGGAGTTAGCGGCCGCTAATGTGATGAGTTTTGATTTTTTCATATTTTTTAGTTGTTATTTTGTCTTTTTAGAGACTGGCTTTTTAATTGGTTTTTCGTCCGCGGTCAGCCGTTTGAGTTTAATTATTTCTTCCGGCGTCAAATAAACCCAGGTGCCTTCTTTCAGAATCCCGATACCCAGGCCGGCCAAACCGATTCTTTGCAGATCAATGACTTTAAGTCCGAGCCAGGCGAACATTCTTCTAATCTGGCGTTTCTTGCCCTCGGTTAAGGTTATTATAAAAACGCGATTTTGTAAATATTTAACGCTTTTAATCCTGCCCGTACCGTCGCCCTCGCCGATATCTATCCCTTGCAGGAGCTTGTTCATAACCGCTTGGGGGTTTCTCACTTCTTCACGGACTTTCACCTCATACATCTTTTCGTGCTGGAAGCGGGGGTGGGCCAAGCGCTGAGCCATATCTCCGTCGTTGGTTAATAATACCAAGCCGTGGCTGTCCTTATCCAGCCGTCCGACGGCGAATAAGCGTTCCGGTATATCAACCAGGTCGAAAATATTTTTTTCGTTCTTAAATTTTTTGTTGGTGCAGGTATAGTCCAGCGGTTTGTTGAGCTTGATATAGATTTTCTTTTCGGGCCCGGGCATATTTTTCCCTTTAACGCTGATAATGTCTTTTTCCGGATCGGCCTGATCGCCGATAGTCGCCATTTCTCCATTGATCCGCACATATCCGGCCCTGATAAGTTCGTCGGCTTTGCGCCTGGAGCAGTAACCGCTCGCGGCAATCGCTTTTTGCAGAATCATTTGCATATTATTTTTTGTTCGTCCGATAAATTAAATTTAAAGCCGCTCCCAAAGCGATTATTATCCAAAACATTAAAGCCAGGTCGTTTTTGAAATAGGGGACATCCACTAGACCGTGGATAACTATGGCCGCCATAGCCGCCATCAGCCCAAAGGCCAGGTATTTGTCGGTATTTTTTTCCCGCTTCAACCTTAATCCCAGAGTCAAGGCAACATATATATATTTGCCGATTATCCAAACGAATAATAGCGCGCCGACCAGGCCTAGTTCACTCCAGAAATTTAATAATATGTTGTGCGGATACAAATATATTTCTACCGGCTGCCAATATTTGGCGCGCAATTCCGCGCTGCCATAGGTGAGAGCTCCGAAATTAGGCAGATTATCGCTGTTATAGAAAATCCCATCTTGATGGTAGGGCTTTATGGCTGTTTGGTAATTGCTTAAGCCGGCGCCCCTGATTAAGCGTCCGTCTTTAAGCATAGTTATCGTCTCTTTCCACTGTTGCCGGCGAATGTTGCCGGACAAATCGCTGAGAGTCGCTTTTTTTATGAACAACTCTCGCGCCGGAGCGTAGGAATAAATACCCGCGCCGGCTATAATTACCAGCCCTATAATCATTATTCTTGATTTGCGGCCGGCGAAAAATCCGAAAATTAGGAAACCGCCCGCCAAGCCGATTAAAGCGCCTTCCGATTGGGCGAAATAAATCGCCAAGACTGAAAGAATGATAATTAAGCTGAGAGCGATTTTTTTGAATTTATCATGGAATAAAATTCCGTCCTGCCAGTTCAGGGATGCCAGCCAGCTGCTTATGATAATAATCAAGGGGGCCAGATACAATCCGACGGCATTGGGATAACCGAAGAAAGAAACGACGCGCCGCGAGGCCTCGTTTGCCCAGAAAGGATTGGAGATAAATAAACCGGTGATTCGTTGAAAAACGGCGAACAGGGAAACGGCGGCGGCGGAAACGGCCAAAGCCCCGAAAATTTTCAGCCAGTCTTTTTTCGTTTTGAAAATATTGAAGAGGAGAATGAATAATAGTATCGGTTCAAAAAAATAAGCCTTCCAAATGCCGAGGGCGCCGGTATCCCAGCCGGCTATACCGACAGCGCTCAGAGAAACCGCCAACGTAGTTATTATTTCTATGGAGTAGAGGTATTTTGTTTTCGCCCCTCTGTCTCTCAGGCGTTTTTTTAGATTGGGCAGAAAGTTGTTAAAAAACCAAACGGCGAAAGCTATCAGAATCATTATTTCCAAGAACGTCAGGGGCAGACCAAAAAGCCGGAAACGGATAAGATAGGCGGGCAGAGCCGCTATAATCGTTAAAATCGCCCAATCCAACCGGATTAAGGCCAGCAATAAGAACAAAACGGCGGCGATGGCGATTATGATATTCATATCATTATTATATCATTAGGCGTTTAAACAAACAAAAGATTTTTGACTAAAAAACTGCTCCCTGATGGGAGCAGTTTCAGTCGGGATTTAGTTAGCTCTTTCTACGTATTCGCCGGTGTCGGTATTTATTCTGATCACATCGCCTTCATTGATAAACATCGGGACATTAATTTTAGCTCCGGTTTCCAATTCCACCTGTTTATTGACGTTGCCGGCGGAATTGCCTTTAACTCCCGGAGGAGCGCTGACAACTTTAAAATCCATTTTAATCGGCAAGCTGATAGAGACCGGACGATTTTCAAAGTATAGGACATCGACGTCAACGCCTTCCTTTAGGAACTTGGACGCTTCGCCGATATCTTCTATGGACAAATTGAATTGTTCGTAGTTGCCGTTATCCATAAAATAAGCTTCATCCTTGTCTTTGTACATGAAGTTGGCTTTTTTTGTCTCCGTTTCGGCCTCTTCGGCCTTTTCCGCTCCCTGGTAGGTTCTTTCCAGGATATTGCCGTTGATAAGATTGCGGCATTTTATCTTTAACACCGCTCCGCCGCGTCCCATCTTATGGTGATCGGTCTTGATGATTATAAACGGTTCGTTGTTGACTTTGATGACGCGCCCGGTTTTGATTTCATTGAAATTCAGCATAGGGATAAGCTTAATTATTTATGGGTCGCGGACAAAAGAGCCATAACACGGGAGCGCTTGATGGCGTCAGATAATTTTCTCTGGTGCCAGGCGCAGACGCCGGTTCGGGAACCGGGCAATATTTTCATATAGAAATTGACGAAACGGCGCAAGGTGCGGGTATCTTTGTAATCAACTTCTAAGTTATTAACGCAAAAATAGCATTCTTTGGTTTTCTTGTTTGTCATAGTTTTATAGTTTATTTAGAAGGGAATATTTTCTACGCGAATTTCTTCGTCGTCCATCGGTTCTTCCGGTATTTCTATTACCGGTTCATTGGCGGCGCCGCCAGTTCTCGGAGAACTGAAATTTCCTTCAGCTGATCCGCCTTTAGAATCCAGCATAATCATATTATCGGTGACAATTTCTGTCCGATAGCGCTTGACTCCGTCTTGCCCGGTCCAATCGGTGGTCTGCAAACGGCCCTCGATATAGACCTTAGAGCCTTTGCGTAGATATTTTGAGCATATTTCCGCCAATTTGCGCCAAGCAATGACATTGTGAAATTCTGTTTTCTTTTGCTGCTGGCCGCTTTGGTCGGTCCAGACCAGGTTGGTCGCCACTGAAAAAGAAGCGACGTTTTGTCCGGACGGAGTGCTGCGTAATTCCGGATCTCTGGTTAGATTCCCGATAATCATGGCTTTGTTTAAATTCATATTTTTGGACTAGTCCCGCGATGGAACTAAATTATTAAATTAAATCTTTGGCATTTAAGATGCCTTCTAATTTTTCGTCCAAATCTTTCAGCTCGGCCCTTTTGTCGCTCTTATCGCCAATCTTGGCAGAAGCTAAAGATTTAGAGCTTTTTACCTTTTCTTCTTGCTTCCTGTCGGCGGCTTTTTTAGAATCGATTTTAGCGCGGATTTTTGCTTCCTTGGCGAGAGCTTCTTCTGACTTCGCTTTTTTTACGACAATCTGGTGGCGTAAAACATCAGTTGACAAGCGAAGGGTCGTATCGATTTTAGCCAGATTTTTCCCTTCTAGATCAAATTCAAATAAACTGTAATACCCGAAGGCATTATGCTTGATTTCGTAGGCTAAACGTTTCTTACCCCAGTATTCTCTTAGGGTAATGGCACCGCCGCCGTCAACGATGATTTTTTCTACGTTGGCGCTGACGGTTTTAGCTTCATCGTCAGTAAATCTATTCGGAATAATGAAGAGCATCTCGTAATGGGTCATTCCAGTTGTTTTGGTCTTTGACATATTTATTATAGTCTGCGGGCACTGAAAATTATTTAAATTTTTTCTAAAAAATCTTTTTATGCCCTTATTAAACAAAATCCCAAGTATTCTTTCGTAACTTGGGTTAAGAAGAATACCTTTAATCCCGTCTATTATTAGCGGAATTATCTAGGCTCAAGGCCAAGATATGGGAAAGATATTAGTAAATATTAACTTAGTATTTGTAATTTATCATAAAGTTACAAAAATTACAAGAGTCTCCGTTCGGGCAGATTTATGGATATATCTATACTTATTTTAAAAACTATTATATTGTTATATTATGAAATATTTTTTCGTTTTGGGAACCAACGCCTCTCTTTCAGCCGCTGAATTGGCGGCCGTGATTGATTTTAAGGATCCGCGTCTATTGGCGCCGGATTTTTTGGTTATTGATTCCCCCAGGGAAATTAACGCGGAAAACCTCATTAAGCGCCTGGGGGGCATGGTTAAGATAGGCAGGATCGAGGCAGAAATAAAATCCGGAGACGATAAAAACCTGGAGAAGGAAATTAGGCAGATAGCCTCAGAGCGGCAGGCGGCCGGCACCGGCAGTAAATTTAACTTTGGATTTTCCGATTATGGCCACCGGAATTTTAATAAGAAAGATTTAGGCTTGAAGTTAAAAAAATATTTTAGTGAAGAAAAAATCAGCTCTCGTTTTGTCATCAGCCGGGAGAAGACTTTGTCCAGCGTCGTTGTCGCCCAAAATAAACTTTTAAAAAATGGGGTGGAAATAATTTTGGCCGGGCAGGGAGATAATATTCTTATCGGAGCGACTTTGGCGGTTCAGCCGTTTAAAGATTTATCTTTGCGCGACTTCGGCCGCCCGGCGCGCGATGATATGAGCGGCATGCTGCCGCCAAAACTGGCGCAGATTATGATTAATTTGGCGCAGGTTAATCATTTTGAGGCCGTTTTGGTCGATCCCTTCTGCGGTTCCGGCACGGTTTTAAGTGAAGCGATGCTGATGGGCTATAAATATTTGTTCGGCTCCGACATTTCCGCTAAGGCGGTAGAAGATACCCGCCGCAATATCAATTGGACCAAGGAATTGTATAAAGTTACTGATGTTAAACTGAAATTGTTTGTGAAGAATGCCATGGATTTATCTAAGTTTATCAAAGGTGATTCGGTGGCGGCTATCGTCACCGAACCGTATCTGGGGCCGCAACGCGGTTTAATCGCCTTTAAAAGCGTTATTGCTAATTTGGAAGAACTATATTCGGAGTCATTGAAAGAATTTAATAAGGTTCTTCAGGCCGGCGCCAGGGTGGTAATGATTTGGCCGATGTTTTACGGCCAGCGCCCTATCAGTCCCGATTACTCCGGCTTTAAATTGTTAAATATGATTCCTGAAGCCCTGAGAGATAGCGAGTTTATAAAGAAACATAATCGCGACACTATTATCTATGGCCGTCCCGGTCAAAAGGTTTATCGGGAGGTAGTCGTCTTAGAAAAAATTTAAATAATAAAATAAAAAAGGGTTCTTGGTTAGAACCCTTTTGCGACTCTTTTATTTTCCGGTCATTTTTCTATCAATCTGTTCCAACAGCTCCAGGGCGGTATAGAACTCGATTGTGCCTTCATTTATTAAACTGTTGGCGCTCATTTCCGGAGGCGTAACTTTTAGTTCGCCTTTTTTTGTTAGTTTTAATTCAATACGGCGAAACCGGTTTTCTGGTTTCTCGTATAGAATTATCCCGCCCGTTTCTCGGTCTATGACTACTCGCACCCATTGATTTGATTTTTTGGATTTTAAATCACAGCCAATCATAATTTCCATCAGCCCGCCGTTATGAAGAGTAATGAAAGTTTCATATTGAGAATGAACAATAGTGTTGAGATCATCCTCACCTCTCATGTTTATGAATTCATAACCGGTTTCGGGCTCTGATTTATGAATTATAATTTTTGAATATCCGGCCAATTCGGCATAGTATGCGAAATTTGCCTTGGTTACGGAATCCATGTCAATCGTGGGCGCAGCGATATCCAATTTTGAGATACCTTTTTTATTTAAGTACTCTCGGAATTTGCCCATAATTTCTTCGGCGCGCTCAATGTCGTACCTTTTGACAGTCTCAACTTCTCTATCCTTGAAATATAATTGGATAGTTGAATTATTCGGGCTTTTTTTGGCTACATCTTGCGATACGCAAGATATCATTAAAACCGCAATCATTGGAATGAGGAAAATGTTTTTCATTGTTTATCTGTTTTTTGGTTTATTTTTAAAGTTCTAATTGACTCTTTATATTACAATAATATTCTTATTTAGTCAATATCAATAAAAAATAGGCCTATAATAGCCTATTTTTATTAATATTATTAAAATTTATTAAGATTATTTGTTAATCAAGAAATTGGCGACATCGCCGTCTTGGAAGATATATTCTTTGCCTTCGGTGCGAATTAGCCCCAATTCTTTGGCTTTAGCCTCCCCGCCACAGTCCACAAATTTTTCCCAGTTGATGACTTCTGCTCTAATAAATCCTTTAATAAAGTCGGTGTGGATGACGCCGGCCGCCTGCGGTGCCTTTGTGCCGGTTTTAATGGTCCAAGCTCTGCTTTCATCGGCTCCGGTCGTAAAAAATGTTTCTAGCCCCAGGGTTTTATAAGCGCTTTGGATAAGTTTGTCCAAGCCGCTCTGTTCCAGCCCCAGCTCCTTTATGTATTCCGCCTGTTCTTCCTCGGGAAGATTGGCGATTTCTTCTTCTAATTTTACATTAATTTTGATAATTTGTTCTTTAATATCAGGCAATAAATCTCCGGCATGGTTTTCATCTATGTTAAGAAGATAAATCATCGGCTTAATGGTTAAGAGATTCAAGGTCTTAACGAAAGCCAGATCTTCTTCGTTAAAAGTTAAATCGCGCACCGCCCGCCCGTCAGCTAATTGTTGGTATATCTGCTCTAAAACTTTAGTGTTCGCTATGGCTTCCTTATCACCGCTTTTAACTTCGCGGCGGACTTTATCCAAGCGTTTTTCGACTGTGGCCAAATCGGCTAAGATTAGCTCAACGTTGATGGTTTCTTTATCGGCCGCCGGATTGACCTGTCCATCAACATGAATAACGTTTTCATCTTTAAAATCTCGAACCACTTCGCAGATAGCGTCGCATTCCCTAATATGAGCTAAAAATTGGTTGCCAAGGCCCTCGCCCTTGGAAGCGCCGGCCACCAGGCCGGCAATATCCACAAATTCGATGGTGGTCGGGATGATTTTAGCCGGTTTGGAAATGGCGGCCAGTTTGTCTAAGCGAAAATCGGGGACTTTGACGACTCCGACATTGGGATCAATGGTGCAAAAGGGGTAATTAGCCGCCTCCACTCCTTTTTTGGTTAGAATATTGAATAAAGTGGACTTGCCGACGTTCGGCAGTCCGACTATTCCGATTGATAATGACATAATAGTTATATATGCTCCGAGTATAGCGATAATTTTAGATTTTGCCAAATAGGCTGATTTTTCCAAAAAAAAGAGCCCATCTCGGGCCCCTCTTTATATAAAATAAAGTGATAATAAATAATAGGCGTCGGATGAGCTCTATCCCCAATTTGTAATCCTTTTCGGATTTTTTGTATCGAGGATTTGAAGCATCTTTGCTAACTTAAAGAGCATATTCTTACCAGCTCCTAGCAAACTAAAGGTTATTTTAATTATTTTTGCTAATTTTTAATAAGATTTAGTAAAAATTTCTTTTTTGATTTTTATTAAACTTTATTGATTTTGATTAGCGCTTGCTAATTTGCTCGGTTAATTTTTTCTTAGCCACGTTAGCGTTGACTTTAAGAAATGAAGCTAGTTAAAGAACCTATCTTTATTATAGCACTTTAAAATATAAGGGTCAAATATCTTGGACTTAAATTATTATATTTTAGTTATTTTATTTAATATTAAATAAAATATTATTATTTTTAGCTTATTTTTAAATTTTAAGTCCACGATATTTTAGACTTAAATTGATAGTTTATACACAAAAAACACAAGTTATCCACAGTTTTTAGTATATATAGATAAATAAAAAATAATATCCGTTTAATGGATATTATCATTTGAGGCTTGGGTGGGATTTGAACCCACGAATGGCAGTTTTGCAAACTGCAGCGTTAGACCACTTCGCCACCAAGCCGGCTTGGCAATATTTGAATTTTAGCTTATCTCTTGGAGCTTGTAAACTCTATTTTAGTTGCAGGCTGGCGTCAACCCGCAACTTTTTAAAATTACTGAGCCTTTGTCTTTTCAGTTTATAAAAAGCGGCGGCCGCAATCATGGCGGCATTGTCGGTCGTATATTCATGCTCGGGAATAAGAAAGTTTACCTGCTTTGATTTATTTTCTACCGCTTCGGACATTTGGGCGCGCAGCGCTTGGTTGGCACTGACTCCGCCGGCTAGCATGACTGTTTTTACTTGGAATTTTAAGGCGGCTTTTAGGGTTTTATGGATTAAAATATCTATGATCGCTTGCTGGTATTCGGCGCAATACTCTGGGATTCTTTTTTTCCAGGCTTTGTCTTTTTTCAGCTCATAGAGCAGGGCTGTTTTGAGCCCGGAAAAAGAAAAATCAAAGTTCGGCGAGTTTAACATTGGACGGGGAAGCATGATTTTAGTCGGTTTTGATCCGTGCTCGGCGGCTAACTTAGATATAATCGGTCCGCCAGGATATCCCAAATCCATCATTTTTGCGGCTTTATCATAGGCTTCGCCGGCGGCATCGTCGCGGGTTTCTCCGATTATCTTTATCTTTCCGGCCTTATTCATGAGTAGCAGAGTTGTATGTCCCCCGGAAACCGTCAGAATAAGGGCCGGGAAATTTATCGGAGTTTTGGGATTGATGAAATTTGAGTAAATATGTCCCTCAATATGATTAATCTCTATAATCGGCTTATTCCATGCGAAAGCCAGGGTTCTGGCCGTTTCTATGCCGGCTATTAGGGAAGTGATAAGCCCCGGGCCCTTGGTAACGGCTATGGCTGTTAAGTCTTTGGGATTAATTTTGGCTTTTAACAGCGCTTCATTTACTACCGGCAGCATATTTAAGACATGTTCGCGCGCGGCTATTTCCGGCACAACGCCCCCGTATTTTTTATGGATGTCTATTTGCGATGAGATTATATTGGCTAAAACTAAAAGATGACCGCTCTTCGGATCGGGCGTTATCACGGAAGCCGCGCTTTCGTCGCAGCTGGATTCTATGGCTAAAATTATGGGTAGTTTTTTTGTTTTCATCGTAATAATCCTAATCGTTTTTATAATTTAAATCAAGATTGCGGCTAAGATATATTATAGCATTAAATTAGGGATTTGGCGGGCCAAATCTTGGTCAAAAAAATGGATTGACAAGATTTTAAAAAATATATAAAATAGTCTTGCGATTAAGGGATGTCCTTAATCTTATTTATATTATCGGTCCCTTCGTCTAGTGGTTAGGACACCAGGTTTTCATCCTGATAACAGGGGTTCGATTCCCCTAGGGACTACTAACTAAAAAACATCTAGTATACACTGGATGTTTTTTACTTTTAGCTAATTTGTTGCGGCTTCATCATATCATCTAAGAATTTTCTTGAGGATTCCACGTCATCTTTCAGCGGTTTAGAAATATTCCAAAGTATTTCAAATTGTGTTTTTAGCAGCTGTCTTAATTCTTTACTCTCGACAATAAAGCCAAAGTTTTCTTTTTTAGAAGACATAAAAATCACTTTATTTCCATAAGCCCAATAACCCATAGAGAAATCTACTCCTTCGGGCGCAATCCTTACTTCGCGCTTAACCTCTTTACCGGGGGCTAAAAATGTATCTTTAGTAATATCGCTAGTTTTATCCATCGGCCAAATAACACGAATATAAATATTATTGCGGACTCTTTTTTTATTAAACTCGTGTAAAAATTCTTCGCCAACAACTTTAATTATATCTTTAACCGGCCAACAAAGTTCGGTGTGTAAATTATCATATAACAAAACATTCTTTAACATTGTTTTCATTTCTTCAGCCCCTTCAAAATAATTAAACTTTGGGCTAGAAAAGTCTGTTTTTTGCGACAATTTTAATTTTTCTAAAAGGCCATCAAAGCTATTTCTAGTGTTTTCTAAGGAATTTATTTGATCATTTAAAATATTTTTAATATTTTCCGGATTAACTGCCTGCCAGAGTTTCACATTTTCTTTTTCATTTTGAAGAACTAGTCCGCTCAGAGCTAGATCATTTAATAGGCCATACAAAGTTGAGCGAGGAATACTTAATCGTTTTGCTAAGCTTCCGGCCGGCATAGTACCCCCCTCCAATAAAGCTGAGTAGATATCAGCGTGTTCCTTCTTCAAGCCAAGTTTTTCAAAAATTTTATCCAACATAAATTTAAATATTAATCATTTGTCGCAGTTCGCCGACACTATTAACAATAACACATTTTCGTTGTATTATCAAGTTATTAATAAAATAAGTTCATTAATAAATTAATAACTGTCCTAGAATATGGACATAAAAATGATAAAATCATGGAAAATTTAGAAAAGACTCTTGCATTGATAATGGGCATAAATTTTGTTGTGGCCGTTATCGGGTTTCTGCACTTAGGAATGGCTTCTATTTGGTTAAGGGTAATGCGCTTAAGAAAAGCCCTGGATGTATTAGCCCTGCTATATCTAATAAGCTTCTTCATTATGTGCTTATTAGGTTCAGAACTGGCCCTGAACCCCATTGGTAGCCCAGACTTATGCTTATTAATGATAGTTTTAACTATTTTTATTTTTTTTATATGGCCGAAGATAGCCGAGGAACGGTCTTACTTGTTGCCGAAAACAGAAAAGAAATCTCTAAAGATTGATAGATCAAAGAAGCTAGAAAACTATCGCCTGTTCAGAGCCATTTTTTGTCGGATTAAAACCATCTCCCGCAAGCTTAAGATTATCCTCTCCGATACTCAAAGAAGAAAATGCGCGGAGCTTGCCCTATGGATTACTGTTGTACTTTTAGTAGTATTGGCATTTAGATTGACTTGTATTATTGATAATTTTAATTTTGATGTCTTTAATTCTTGGCCGAGATTGCCGATAATTTATGGCTTTGGTATTTTCCTATTACTTTGGCTTATCGCGCTATTTATAGTATTATTTGTAATTATTGTCGGCACTTTCTTCAATTTTTTATTTCAGGTATGTCTAATGGAAATGAGGTTGATATTCAAGAGTGTTTTTGTGAAGATTCAACATTGATGATTACTGCCCCTGCAAAATGCGGGGGCTTTTATTTTTCTGGTTATTTTTTGTCTAAAATTTCCACCCATCTCTCAATTTCCCCAACAATCTCATTAAAATTTTGAGAAATTTCAGACTTTAAGACTACACTTGAAAAATAGGCCAAAAGCCTATTTTTTGTTAGGTTTTTTTGTGAGGGAATAAATATTATTACACTACCTTGACAGACATAGTAATGTGATGTATAATATAAGTGTAAGATAATAATAGAGCGGGAACAAAATTTCATCCAATAATATCAATATATGAATGAAAACAAAATTACATCTGATATATTGCGCGGACATACAGACACAATGATTTTAAGGCTTCTGTCCGAAGCGGATCGCTATGGGTACGAGATTGTTAAGTTGATTACTGAGCGCTCAGGTGGCAGGTATGAATTAAATGAAGCCACAATGTACTCTAGCGTCCGACGACTTGAGGCGGAAGGGGATATTGAATGGTATTGGGGCGACGAATCACAAGGCGGAAGACGCAAGTATTTCCGGATTACTAAAAAAGGTAAAGCCAGCTATGCTAGTAACAAAGGCAATTGGGGATATGCAAAGCGTGTACTCGATAAGCTATTATAAATGGATTATATATTAATAAAATTAACTAACAATTATATGAATGAAAAACTATTAGGCTATTTAAATGGCATTTTTGCACCATACAACGGAGTAAAAAGCGCCGATGAGCTAAAGACAGATCTATTCTTGGATTTGCAGGAACGCTTTCGTGAACTTAAAGCAGAGGGCAAGGACGATAAAACGGCTTTTCAGATGACCATTGATGGCATCGGTGATATTGAACAAACTGTACTGGAGGTCGCTAATCTCTCCAGTTCGCTGGAACGACAGGTTTTGACAAACTTCAGTGCGAGTAACCTGCCAAAGAGCGATTTTGCGGGCGTTGTTGCACATAATGGAAAGTTCAAAGCAAGCAATCTGCGCGGAGCCGATTTTTCAGGCGCGGATTTGAGCGGAAGCTCGTTCTATAGCAGCGATGTGCGTGAAGCTAATTTCGGCGGAGCAAATCTGACAGACTGCAATTTTTCGGCCCTTGACCTTACGGGTGCGAACTTCAACAAAACCACTCTTGTGCGAACCGAATTCAATCAATCAGATTTGACAGACGTAAAATTCACCGATGTGAAATTTATCGATGTAAAACTGACCATGATTGACCTAAGAAAAATAATTTTTAAAAACTGTAGCTTCAACGGCGTAGACTTCAAATACAGTGATCTAAGAGGACTGCACTTGGACAAGATTGTCTTTACTGGCGTCAAGTTTGATAAGGCGGCACTGAATGAAGTTTCATTCAAAGGTGCTACACTCAGAAATGTGTCTTTTCATCCGGCGTTTTCCTTAACTAATAAAAACTACCTGGCAATGAAAACTATAAACTTCGACGGTGCGATGATGGATAAATTAACCTATGCCGCGCTCAAAGGATTGGGGGTAGACCTCGATTTGTCAAAGCTTACTATTATATAAGAAATAAAAAATATAAAAAAATAATCAGGCCTTTAGATATGAGCCCTATTCGAGTGGCAAAATTTTCGCCCATCGCTCAATTTCCACAATAATCTCGTTAAAATTTTGAGAAATTTTAGACTTTAAAACTACGTAATAAAAAACTAGTTGATATTTTATCTGACGGGTTTTTGCTTTGGCACAATATTACATATAAATAAAAAAGGCTTGTAACATTGCGTCACAAGCCTTGCATAAAAATTTTTCACCAATCATTACCAATCTAACTTAACGGCATTTTTTAAATCATTTTCCGTTATATCCAGATGTTTGTCATCACCAGTAACGTGCTTAGGCACGAACACGGTTGAATGAAACATCCCACTCGGATCAGTAAATGACATTTTGATGTAGAATTGTCCGATTGGAACTTCAATCGGACGCGATACACTGTTAAACCCCAGCGAAACGGGCTCTCCGGAACCAGGTTCAAAGAAAATTTTGTAGTCTTTAGCTACCAGCCTTATTTTTAATTTTTTTACTTCCCCGGTAGACATCTGTTTGATGTCTTTATCGGAGACAATAACTGCCGTATCAGTAGCATTTACTCGTTTCCTTATTTCGGCGTATGGCCAAATAGCTTGGTCTTCGCCGTTCTTTATTCCTATCCCGAGAACCATATCATTATTCGTCGGAACGTTTAAATATACCTCCTTAATATCGTCGTTGTTACCGGTGGAATCTTTAAAAAATTCCAATCCCCGGCCAGTTTCCGAAAATATTTTAAAGGAGATGCCCCCTTTATAAATAAAAGGAAGAGCCGTCCCGCTTTTTTCCGGAGATACTGTGGGCGCAGAGGCTACCGCTTTAGGATTAGCGGCAGTAATCTTGTAATCACTTACTTCGACTGTAACCAATCCTGATCTTGGCACCCCTTTGTAAACACTGAAGGTTTGCCCGGTAGCGGTAATTTTACATTTTAAAGTCACAGCCTGGCTGCGAACTGAAAATGTCGCCATCCCGTTGTTTGGGATATCTCGGCTTTCACTGCCGTTGGAATTTTTTATTGTTACTTGCAAATCTTGGCCGAAGCCATTGGATACGCGCAATTGGCCCAAAGCGGTTCCACCGCAGATAGCCATCATTAAAACAAAAAAGATCTTTTTCATCGTTCTATTTTTTTTGATTTGGTTCTATGTTTGGTTTATATATTAAGTTTGGAAAGTGCTTAGATATTCATAGTATAGTATCAATTAAATTAGTTTTTGTCAATAATAATTGACCATTAAGGTTATTTTGACAATAATTTAATTAATATTAGACAAAAATAATTTATTAAGTTGGGTCGAGCTATTTTAAAATAGCGTTAAATAGATAGCCGGTAAAGACAATTCCCAGTCCGACTATGGAAGCAAAAATTACGATTAATTTGGTCTTCATCACCTTTTTTAAAATCATGAATTCCGGTAATGACAAGGCCGTAACCGCCATCATGAATGACAGGGTCGTACCCATGGCAACGCCTTTCTCGGTCAAAGCGCTGACCAGTGGGATGACTCCGGCCGCATTGGAGTAGAGAGGAATGCCGATAATAACAGCCAAAGGAACCGCGTACCACTTGTCGGCTCCGGCGTATTGAGCCAGAAAATCAGCCGGGACATAACCGTGTATCCAGGCGCCGACGCCAATTCCGATTAATAGATAAGGCCAGATTTTTTTAATGATATCTAGAGTATAGTCTTTGGCATAAATTAATCTATCGCGACGGGACATGGCCGGCAAATTATTTTGAGTTTTAGCGGTGTTTTGATAAACGAACTCGGCCACTAAATTTTTAATATTCATCCGGCCGATGATAATGCCGGAAACGATGGCTATCATCAAACCGCTGGCTATATAAATTAGAGCAATCTTCCAGCCGAAAAGACCCAGCAACAAAACTAGAGCGACTTCGTTAATCATTGGCGAAGAGACCAGAAAAGAAAAGGTGACGCCGAGCGGGATGCCGGCTTGGACAAAACCCAGAAACAAGGGAATGGCCGAACAGGAACAGAAAGGCGTAATTATTCCCAAGAGCGCCGCGATAATATGGCTGGCGTAGCGGCCTCTATTCGCTAAGATGGCGCGTATTTTTTCCGGGGGCAGATATGAACGGAGAAGAGAGACTATAAAGATAATGATCGCCAAAAGCAAAATAATTTTCAGCGTGTCAAAAATAAAAAAGTTTATCGCGCCGGCCGCTATAGTTGATGGCGAGAGTCTAAAAATGGAATATGTCAGCCAGTCAGACAGTAATTGTAAAGGATAAAATAGATTCATTTTTATTGTTTATTAGCAATGGCCGGCGCAAGAACAGCCTTGGAAAGCGTCATTTTTCCAGGGATCGTTATTTTCTCCGATAATTTGCTTAAGCTTGTCTACACTGGGGATTTGTCCGGCTAAAACCGCTTGTCCGTTGATAACCAGCACCGGAGACGACAGCATACCCATATCGATTATTTTTTGGATATCGGAAACGTATTCTACCTCGATGGTTAGGTTTAATTCTTCAGCGGCTTGCTTGGTCAGTTCAAATAATTTTTTGCAGGTCGGACAGCCCGAACCCATAACCTGGATTGATGTAATCATATGTTTTATTTATATATTTAAGCTATATCCATATAATAGTAGACCGGAGCTAATCAAGCAAGCGCTCCGGTTTTTTAATTCTTGTTTTTAATGCTATAATTGCTTAATAAATATGGTTTTTATGAAAAAAAATAAAAAATCCCGCAAAACCGTGGGCTTGGCGCTCGGTTCCGGTTCATTCCGGGGCTTTGCCCATATTGGCGTGCTTAAATCATTGCTTAAACACAACATCCCGATAGATTATTTGACCGGATCCAGTATCGGCGCTTGGGTGGCTGCCTATTATGCCGTTTTTCAGGATACTAAGAAATTGGAAGCCGATCTTTCTGCCCAGCCGGCCGACAATCTGCCGATGCTGTTTGACTTTAGTTTGACCGGCGGATTTATCGGAGGAGGCAAAGTTAGCGACGTTTTAGAAAAGGGGCTGAAACACCATAATTTTTCCGACGCCAAGACGCCCTTGAAGATAGTGGCGACCGATTTGGTCGGAGGCCAACCTTATATATTTGAGAATGGCGATATTGCCCGGGCGGTCCGCGCCAGCATTTCCGTGCCTTTAGTTTTTAAGCCCCTACCTTATAAAGGACACTTATTCGTTGACGGCGGATTAAGTAATCCGATTCCTTGCGACTTGGTCAGGAGCATGGGGGCGGACGTCGTGATTGGGGTCAATTTATATCACAAGAATGAGTTTATCAATAAAAAATTTACGATGCCGACGGTAGTATTAAGGAGCACGCGCATTGTTTTGCATAATTTAGCCAAATCCGATATTAAAAAAGCCGATGTAATCATTGAGCCGGACACTTCCGTGGTCGTGAAACGGCAGGGATTTCAAAAATATTTTACCAAGGAAGTCACTGATAATCTCATAAAAATTGGAGAAAAGGCAACTGACAGAATGATCCCTAAAATAAAAAAGTTGTTGGCCGAGCAAAGTAAATAACGGTTCATGCTTTATGAAATATCGTCTTTATACAACTTCGTATAAGGCCTGGGACGCCATGTTCAAGTCCATGGCTTCCGCCCAAAAATCAATATATATTGAGATGTTTATTTTTTTGGGCGATACCGATTCCACTAATGACTTTTTTGCGTTGTTAAAGAAGAAGGCGGCCATGGGAGTGGAAGTAGTCATTATTGCCGATGCCTACGGCAGTTCCGCGTTAAAGGCGGAGACCGTCGGCGACCTGCAGGCCGCCGGCATAGAGTTTATCTATTTTTCCCATTGGTTCAGGCATACTCATCGCAAGATTGTCATCATTGATAACCGCCTCGCCTTTATCGGCGGCGTTAATATCGAGGAAAAGACCCGCAATTGGCGGGACATGCAGATTAAATTGCAAGGCAGGATTATCAAGCCGATTTTAAAATCTTTCGCTTATGCATATGAAATGGTCGGCGGCAAAAAAGAGTCTATCGTAAAATATAGCCGCTCGCCCTTAACTCAAAGGATAAAGTCGTGGGTGGTCGATAATTTGCCGGCCACTACCGGCCATTATCATTTGAATGAGTATTATAAGAAAAAAATTGTCGGCGCCAAAGAGTCTATTCAAATCGTAACGCCTTATTTGTTGCCGCCGCGGCGGATGTTGGCTTTATTGGATGACGCCTGCCGCCGCGGCGTTAAAGTGGAAATACTTATTCCCAAAGACACCGATGTCAAACCATTGAACAAGGTTAATTATCTTAATGCCTGCCGGATGTCTTCTTTCGGCGTTAAATTTTATGTGTTTCACCTGATGAATCACGCGAAGATAATGCTGATAGACGATAACGAAGGAACAATCGGATCTCAAAATATGGATATTGTATCGTTTAACTGGAATATTGAAGCTGGCATATTTTTCAGACAAAAACAATTGGTCGCTGACTTAAAAAAGATCATTGAACAATGGAAATCGGAGTCCTCCGTCTTTGAAGCTTCCGTCCGCCGCCTCAAGTGGTATGACTATATCTTGATTAATATTTTAAAAATTTTTTACCCCATCTTCTAGATATTATTTGGCTTGTCTGCCCGTCTGGCGGCAGACTTGTTTTTTTTGGTCTTTTCGGCTATAATGAACCTATTAATTTTTTTAATAAGCATACTCACATGGCCGATAATTTTATTAAAGTCAGGGGCGCGCGCACCAATAATTTAAAAAATATAAATTTGGATATTCCCCGCGACCAATTGGTGGTCGTGACTGGATTATCGGGCTCGGGCAAATCTTCTCTGGCATTTGACACCATTTATGCCGAGGGCCAGCGCCGTTATGTAGAATCCCTGTCTTCTTACGCGCGCCAATTCGTCGGTCTGATGGATAAGTCGGATGTTGATTTGATTGAGGGACTGTCGCCGGCCATTTCTATCGATCAGCGCACGGTCGGCCACAATCCCCGCTCTACGGTCGGGACGATTACTGAAATTTATGACTATTTAAGGTTGCTATATGCCCGCGCCGGCCAGCCTTATTGCCCTCATTGCCAGATTAAACTGAAAAAAATGGCCGAAGAAAAAAAGACGGCCAAGATTGTGCGCGGCCGAGAAATAAAAGCGACGCGAGTGGAGCGGTCTTTCTTCTGCCCGACTTGCGATTATCGCCGGCCGGAATTGGAGCCTCGCGATTTTTCTTTTAATTCCGGACATGGCGCCTGCTTGGTTTGCGGTGGCCTCGGCACCAGGTCGGAAGTGGATCCGGAATTGGTTTTTAACAATAATCTCAGCATCCTTGAAGGGGCGATTAAGCCTTTGTCCCACGCGAATTTAAGCGTCAGCGGCTTACTGAGCGAATTAGATGCGCTGGCTCAGAGACATAATTTCAGCCTGCGAGCGGCCATTAAAGATTTGGAGAGCAGACAAAAAGACTTGATTTTAAAAGGCGACGATAAATTCAAGGGCTTGCTAGCCGCTTTGGAGGATAAATATCAGGAAACAAAATCAAGCTTTGTAAAACAAGAAATTGAGAAGGTGATGAGAACGGCCCCGTGTCCGTCTTGCCAGGGTGCGCGTTTAAAATCTGAATCTTTATTGGTTAAAATAAACGGTTTGTCCATTATAGAAGTAACCAACCATAGCATCAAATCTTCGATCATGCTTTTAAATTCTTGGTTGAAATCTCCGGCCACATTGAATGGCGGCGCCAAGATTGCCGAGCCGATAATCCGAGAGATGATAAAAAATTTGGAATTTCTAGCCAATGTCGGTTTGGATTACTTGACCCTGAGTCGCGCGGCGGCGACTTTAAGCGGCGGTGAAGCCCAGCGCATCAGACTGGCCTCGCAAGTCGGTTCCACTCTCAGCGGAGTTTTATATGTTTTAGATGAACCGTCTATCGGCTTGCATCAGCGCGATAACGATAAATTAATTGAGACCCTCAAAGAACTGCGCGACCACGGCAATACCGTTATCGTCGTGGAGCATGACGCCTCAACTATGGTGGCGGCTGATTGGCTGATAGATATCGGGCCTGGCGCCGGTGATTTTGGCGGCAATGTTTTGTTCGCCGGCCGCCCCGCGGATATTAAAAATTGTTCCGCTTCTTTGACCGGAGCCTATCTTTCCGGACGCCAGAAGATAAGAGTGCCGGATAAATTCAGACAAGGCAGTGGCCAGGCGATCAGGATAATGGGCGCCACCGAACATAATTTGAAAGACATTGATATAGAAATTCCTTTGGGCAAGTTAGTGGCCATTACCGGCGTGTCCGGTAGCGGCAAATCTACTTTAATGAATGATATTTTAGCCAGCGCCTTGACCCGTAGATTTTATCGCGCCAAAACCGAGCCGGGCGCGCACCGAGAACTGACCGGCTTGGAATTTATTGATAAAGTCATTGACATAGACCAATCTCCTATCGGCCGGACGCCTCGTTCCAACCCCGCCACCTACACCGGCTTGTTTACGTATATCCGCGATTTATTCGCTAATTTGCCGGAGGCGCGCGTCAAAGGCTTGAGCGCCGGCCATTTTTCTTTCAATGTCCCGGGCGGACGCTGCGAAAATTGTTCCGGAGACGGCGTGATTAAAGTGGAGATGCAGTTTCTCTCCGATGTTTATTTGACTTGCGATGTCTGCGGCGGGCGTAAATTTCAGCCGAAAATTCTAGACATTTTGTACCAGGGGAAGAATATTTATGAAGTTTTGGAAATGACTATTGAAGAAGCGAAGGAATTTTTTAAAGACCATTCGGCTATCAGCCAAAAACTAAAAACTTTGGATGAAGTCGGTCTGGGCTATATCAAATTAGGGCAAAGCGCGACGACTTTTTCCGGCGGGGAAGCCCAACGGATTAAGTTGGCGACGGAATTGTCGCGCCGGGCGACCGGCAAAACCTTATATATTTTGGACGAACCAACGACCGGATTGCATTTTGCCGATATTGACCGTCTCCTTAAGGTCCTGAATATGCTGGTTGACCAAGGCAACACGGTTTTAATTATTGAGCATAACTTGGATGTCATTAAATCCGTGGATTGGGTGATTGATATGGGTCCGGAAGGCGGCGATGCCGGCGGCTATTTAGTCGGAGCCGGCACTCCTCCGACCATCGCCAAGATTGCCAAGAGTCATACGGGGAAGTATTTGAAGAATATCTTGTAATTCAAATTTTTAAAAAAGCCCTGGCTAAGCAGGGCTTTTTAAATTGGTAGCGGTTAAATGCGTCTATTTCAAATCAGCGACAATTTTTAAATCCAGGTTTTTGGTATCCGTATTGAGAACAGCAAAAGTGGCTTGATGGAAGATGCCGGCCAGGTTGCCGGGGTTGGCGATGATAGTTGAACCGTTATGTTCCAGCCAAGGTTTATGAGTGTGTCCGTAGAAGATAAAGTCCGGAGCCGGAGAGGCGGCTTTAAGAATTTTTTTTATTTTTTCCGGTTGGTGCGTGAAACCGATATGTAATTTGCCTATTTCCTGGATTCCGATATCGCCGCTGGTCGTAATATTTGGGTATTTGGCTAAATCGCTGCTTTCGTAAAGCTCGGCATTGCCGTCGATGACAAAAATCTCGCCGGCAAAATTAGCGGCGAGATAATTTAAAGTCTCTGAGTCGGTTAAGTCGCCGCAAGATATTATCTTCTTCACTTGATGGCGGCGGCACCAATCTAGGCATGTCTTCAAATTAGCAATATTGTCATGGATATCGGAAATAACGGCGATAATCATAATAACGTCGTTTATTTTTTTCCTCTTAATTTTATTTCGTAAGCCATCTGTTCCAACTTTCTGAGATGCCCGCGCGCCTGGTCGTACTTGGTGCGCAGGTATCCGGTCATGTCAAAATCTATCAGTTGAGCCATGATATCCTCGGCGCTTTTTTTTATTTTAGCGATTTCGGTAAATTTTCCAGCGGCGGCGCGGTTGGTGGCGTAGCGGACTAACTCGCCGATTAGGTCGCAAATACCGCCGAGATAGCCTTCATAATCAAGCTGCAATGCGGGAGTAGCTTCAATTTTTTTATTCTTGATGACGGTATAGAAGGTTTTGCCCTCCAAATACTCTTCCGCCGCCGCTTTATAAGCGCCCTCTTTGTTAAGACGGTCCTGGCCGAAGCGCCCGGCTAAATTTTTTAAATTTTTTTCGTTTTCTGCCAATTTGGACGCGGCGGTTTTAACATCTTGCCGCTGGAGGGCGAAGATAGTTTTTTTCGCTTCAAATAGAATATTATTGGATGCGCTAATAATCTGGCGCCGCTGCGATTCGTTCGCCTGGTAATCTTTTCTCAACTGTTCCAGAAATTTTTGATTGATCATAATTGTGTCGCTTGAATTTTTAATTGTTTATTAGACGACTCGGAAAATTTCTTCCAAGCTGGTTTCGCCGTTGGCGGCTTTTAAGACGCCGTCTTGCAGCATGGTTATCATGCCATTATCAATCGCTGTCTTTTCGATCTCGGCATCGGTCACGTTTTCCGTCTGAATCAATTTTTGGATAGCCGGACTCATGCCGATAGTTTCATACAGGCCGAGGCGCCCTTTATACCCCAACTGGCCGCATTTCGGGCAGCCGACCGGTTCATAGAAAGTCAGCTTCTTTGGAATGGTGATATCCGGATTTTTGATGGAATTTAAAATATCCTGAGCTTTTGCCAGTTCCTCCGGTTTCATTTCCGCGGCCTTTTTGCAATAAGGGCAAAGGCGACGCACCAGGCGCTGACCGATGGTAAATTCAACGGAGTTAGCGAGAGTCTGCCGGTCGACGCCTAAACCGACGAAACGGGAAATAGCTCCGGCGGCGGAATTAGCATGGATAGTGGATAAGACTAAGTGGCCGGTCATGGCAGCTTCAATCGCCACTTTAGCGGTTTCGCTGTCGCGGATTTCCCCGATCATCATGATATTGGGATTTTGCCGCAGGAGCGAGCGCATAGCCGAAGCAAAAGTATAGCCGCGCTCTTCATCGATTTGAGTTTGCATCACTCCGGCCAGCTGGTATTCGATTGGATCTTCAACCGTGATAATTTTGACATCCGGTTTGTTGAGTTTGTTCAAAATACTGTACAAGGTGGTGGTTTTACCGCTACCGGTCGGACCGGTAGTAATGATGATGCCGCGCGTTTTCTTCATGGCTTCCTGCAGGGAGTCATAAGCGATGGAAGTAATGCCTAATTTAGCCATATCTAGATTAGCCGCCGAAGTGGACAAGAGGCGAATAACGATAGTTTCGCCATAGCCGCCGGAAATTATGGATAAGCGGCAATCAATTTTATTATCCGGCAAGTAGATAGTGAAGCGTCCGTCAAAGGTTGCTCGCTTGATATTAGTCGGTGCTCCAGCCAGGATTTTTATTTCCGAAAGTAACGGCAGATAGCTGGTTTTAGGCAGACTTAAGATATCATGCATGACGCCGTCGATACGGAAACGGACTTTAACGTCTTTTTCGGTCGGTTCAATATGAATATCGCCGGCGTCGCTGATGGCGCCGAGAGCCATGACGAGATTTATTAACTCTCCGGTTGGAATCTCTTTGACTGTTTGGGAGATATCGCTGATGTTTTGGCTCAGCTCTTTGGCTTTTTCAAATTCCTCGGGTTTAATCTTCGCGCCGCGGCCGATAGTTTGCGATATAACAATGTCATATAAGTCGTTTATGTAGTCAAAATTTCCGATGACGCGATAAACTTCTTCGGTAGAGGTTATTCCTTCCAAGACTTTAAGAATTCCATCTTGGAGCATAGTGATCATGCCATCTTCAATCGCTTGCTGAAGAATTTTAAAAGAAGGCGATTGATCAATGGTCAGCTGCTTGATTTTATCGTTCATCGTGAAGACTTCGTATATGCCGGCCCGGCCTTTATAGCCGATAAAATTACATTCGGCGCAACCTGGTCCGGCCGTGTATATTGTCGGCAGAATTGACGGCACCTCCACTCCGGCTTTGGGGGATAACACCGCCAGGATTTTATTAACCTGTTCGGCTTCGTCGTCTGCCAGCTTGTGTTCTGCGCGGCAATGCGGGCAAAGCTTTCTGACTAAGCGCTGGCCGATCATGACGTTGATCGACGGCGCCAAGAAGTATGGCTTGACCCCGATGTCTATTAAGCGGGGGATGGAACTGGCCGCATCGTTGGTATGCATGGTCGTCAGCACCAGATGTCCGGTCAGAGAAGCTTGGACGGCTATTTCAGCCGTTTCCAAGTCGCGGATTTCCCCGACCATCACGATATTGGGGTCTTGGCGCAAAATTGATCGCAAACCGTCGGCAAAAGTATAGCCGTGCTTTTCGTCAACTTGGCTCTGGTTCATGCCCTTGAGTTGGTATTCAATCGGATCCTCAAGGGTGATTATTTTTGTTCCCGGCTTGTTCAGTTTGTTGAGAATAGCGTATAGGGTGGTGGTTTTGCCGCTGCCGGTCGGGCCGACCGTTGCGATTAAGCCGTTAGGTTTGGATATCTCCCGTTCCAGTATCGGCATTATTTCCGGCCTGATTCCCAATTTTTCAAATTCAAGGGTAACGGCGCTGGAATCCAAGAGGCGCATGACGACGCTTTCGCCGTAAGCTGTCGGCAAGAAAGAACAGCGGACATCTATTTTTTTATTGGTCAGATAAATGGTATAGCGCCCGTCTTGAGGCTTGTTTTCTATGTTTATTTTGACGCGAGCCAATATTTTTAAACGCGAGATTATTTTATCCCATTTTTCTTTTTCAATCACCGCGGCTTCTTGCAGAACACCGTCGATTCTGATTCTGATGGCGACGCCGTTTTCTTCCGCTTCAATATGAATATCGCTGCCTCCGACCTTTAAAGCCGTGGCCAGCATCAAGGTGATAATGTCGGAAATATTTACTTCGTTGATTTTTTCATTCAGACTCTTATAATCGCTGATATCCTTTTTGAATTTTTCTAAATTTTCTTCAGATATCTCCACGCCGCTTTCATATTTCTTTGCTTTCGGCAACGATTTATAGGCGTCTAGACCGATAGCCAGGCTGGTAGCGGAAATAAGATATAATCTGGTGGCGGCAAAATATTGGTCGCCCAGTCGGGTCAACTCATCTTTGACTTCCGTCGTCGGGTTAATGCAGGCGAGACGGATATTTTTACCGTCATAGAAAAAACAAATCGCTCCGATTTCCCGAGCTCTTTCTTCTTGGATCAAAGCGAGGGCCTCGGGGCTGATGGGGAAACCGGTTAGGCTGACATAATCCAGGCCGAGCTGCTCGGCCGCCTGTTTAGTTTCTTTTTCCATCTCCTTTTCTTTTATTTCCCCTTGCTTTTTAGCAAAACGACCGGTGACGCTTTCTTCGTCATCGGTCGGATTGATTAGATTTTCAATGGAAGCGAGATCACTCATAGTTTTTATGGAAAAGATTTATTTTTCAGTATTGCCCAGGTTGCGGTTGAAAAGACGCTCTAATTTTGCCAAACCGCCTTTTTCTTTCAAGCATAAGAATAGATTGGTCCAGGAGGCAATTTGGAAGGTGGTCAGGAAAGAGCCGAATATGACTACTAGCGCTATGGCCAAGAACATTATCAATATTATCAACCAATAGAGATTGAAAATCAGTCCCAGAAATAAGAGCGGCAGCAAGAAGAGGGCGAAGAATACTAGCGCGATACCGCTGAGCAGAAAGTTAATCAGGAATAGCATCACCGCCATTTCTAAGCTGACAAGCCAGTGCTTGCGGAATAGGGCCGCGCCTTTTTCCAGGGAAACTATGAACGATGTATTTTCTATAACCCTGTAAGCGATGGCGTATTTGATAAAGAGGGACAAGCTCATGGCTATCGGGATAAAGATGACGAAGATAATTATATAGACGGCAAAGAGAACTAAAGAATTGCTGATTACCATGAAAAGCAAAGGCAGCCCGATAATGAAAAAAGCAAAGTAAATCAAAATTTTGACAAAAATGTTTAAGCCCAGCACCGGCCAGAAGTGTTTATGGCCCTCGCTTAAGCCGGTACGGATGCTTAGGTCGGACGGTTTTTTCTTGGCGGTCAGTATTTTTTTGACATCACCGACCAGAGCGGCCTGGGAAGTGACCGCCAGCCAGATGAAAGAAATAAGCAAAATGGCGGTTACCAACAAGACCGATAAAACATTAAGCATGGTCCAGAAATCATTCTGGAACAGATGGCTTAAGCCCGAAAAGAAGTTTTTTAGCACATCGCCGATGGTCAAAACGCTGCCGAGGCGCAAATATGAGCCTTCAATCGGATTCTGGCCGAGATTTTGGGTGATAATTTGATATTCCCAGGTGCCGCTGCCGGCGACCAGAGAAGCAAACAGACCCAAAAACCAGAGATATTTATGCCGCCAAGCGGTTATCCAGGCTTGTTTTAAAAGCGTTCTGTACGAAAACATAGAGTTAAAATTAATTGAAAAATTTAAAAAAGTCTGATAATATTATAACATAATTTCTTAATTAATACCAAGAATTAACATCTTTATATGCCAAGCGTTATCATTGATAAACAGAAAGTGGACGAACTGTTGACCAGGGGGGTGGAAAACATCTATCCGGGGCGAGAAAATTTAAGAAAGAGGTTGTTAAGCGGCGACCGATTGCGTCTTTATTGCGGTTATGATCCGACCGCGCCGTCTTTGCATATCGGCAATGCGATATCTATCAGCAAACTCGGCCAATTCCAGGCCTTGGGACATGAGGTGATTTTTTTAATCGGAGATTTTACCGGCATTATCGGCGACCCGACCGATAAAAAAGCGACTCGGAAGAAATTGACGCGTGAAGAGGTGCTGGCTAACGCCGCTCATTATAAAGAACAGGCTTCCGCCTATCTTAAATTTGACGGCGATAATCCGGCGAAAATAATGTATAATAGCGAGTGGAATGATAAGCTGGCTTTTCGTGACTTGATAGAATTGTCGTCCAATTTTACCGTTCAACAGATGATTCAGCGCGATATGTTCCAGGAAAGATTAAAGGAAGAAAAGCCTATTTATCTTCATGAGTTTTTATATCCCCTGACCCAGGCGTATGACAGCGTCGCCATGGATGTTGACTTGGAAATCGGCGGTAATGATCAGATGTTTAATATGATGTGCGGCCGGGATTTGCTTAAAACTATTAAAAATAAAGAGAAGTTCGTTTTAACCATGAAGCTACTGGCCGATGAAAACGGTAAGAAAATGGGCAAGACTGAGGGCAACGTGGTTTTCTTAGACGAGACGGCTAACGATATTTATGGAAAAGTCATGTCTTGGCCGGACGGAACAATCGTTCCCGCCTTTGAACTATGCACTCTAGTCCCGACGAAGGAAGTCAAAAAGATGGAAACGGAGTTGCGCGATAACCGGGCAAATCCGCGCGACTTTAAAATGCGCTTGGCCTTTGAAATCACCAGAATAAATCGCGGACAGGCGGAAGCCGAAGCGGCACAGGCGCATTTCGTCAAGACTATCCAGAAAAAAGAACTGCCGGCGGATAAGGATATGGAGCAGTACGGGGCCGTTAAGATTAAAAATAGCCTGGTTGATTTATTGGTAGAGACAAAACTGGTTAAAAGCAAAACCGAGGCGCGCCAGAAAATTGAAGAAGGCGCAATTAAGATAAAAATTGATAAAAATATTAAAGATGACGCGGAAGAAATGCAAGTTATCAAAGATGTAAAATATGAAATAGACTTCAATACCGGGATTAATTCTATTATTATTCAAAAAGGAAAATTTACCTTTATCAGAGTGATGCCTTTATAATTTATGAATCTATTGGAAGATTTAAAATCCAGAATCGCTGATATTCTTAAGTTGGATAAGACGATTTTTTCTTATCCGCCCAGCGCCGAGCTGGGAGATTTGAGCTTGGCTTGTTTTGAGGCGGCCAAAGCGGAAGGGAAAACTCCGGCTGAGTTTGCCGCCGCGGCTGCAACCAGCTTAAAGGATAATCGAGATTTGAAAAAATATTTTTCCGACATAAAAGCCGTCGGCCCTTATCTAAATTTTTTCATTGCCCAGGAATATCTGGCCGCCGCCTTGATTAAGCAGATTAAAAGAGAAAAGGATGTCTATGGATTCAATGACAGCGGAGAGCGGAAGCAAGTGATGATTGAGTATTCTAACGGGAATACTCATAAAGAATACCATGTCGGCCATTTGCGCAATATTTCTTATGGCGATGCCGTCAGCCGCTTGCTGAGCGCTAACGGCTATGAAGCTATTCCCGTATCCTATATAAATGATTTTGGTATCCATGTCGCCAAAGCTCTTTGGAATTGGCGCAATAATAAAAAGTACATCGATAGTCTGGAGGACAAAGGCTATCTATTGGGCAAATGCTACGCCGAGGCCAGCCAGCTATTGGATGATAATCCCGAGGCTAAGTTCGAGGTCGGCAGCATCATGTCCGATATCGAAAGCCGATCCGGCGCCAACTATGAATTATGGCAAGAGACTAGGCAATGGAGCCTGGATTACTTCGCCTCTATATATAAAGAGCTGGGGGTAAAATTTAGAGATGTTTTTTATGAAAGCGAAGTTATTGAAGCCGGTTTGGCAATGGTTAAAGATTTAACGTCCCGCGGCATTTTCCGTTTGAGCGAAGGCGCCTTGATAGCCGATTTGGAAAAATATAATCTCGGTGTTCTGCCGATAATCCGTTCTGACGGCACGGCGCTTTATCCGGTCGCTGATTTGGCGCTCGCTTCCGAAAAGTTTAAGAAATATCCGTTGACTCGTTCCATTTATGTGGTGGATGTGCGCCAAAGCTTATATTTTAAACAATTATTTAAAATTTTGGAGTTAATCGGCTATTCCCAGCCCCTAGTCCATCTGACTTATGATTTTGTGACTCTGCCTGATGGAATGATGGCTTCTAGAACCGGCAATGTTATCACTTATCGGGAGCTGCGCGATAAGCTCTATGTCAAATTGTCCGAAGAAACCGCTCGCCGCCACCCGGATTGGACCGGCGCCCGGATAAACGAAGTCGCCATGGCTTTGACTATCGCAACCATCAAATTTGAAATGTTAAAAGTCAGCGCCGATAAGATAATCACTTTTAATATTGAAGAAGCCTCGCGTTTTGACGGCTATACCGCTTGTTATTTGCAATACGGATATGCTAGATTAAAGAGCATAGTCCGCAAAGAGGGATTCGGTTTCGGATCCGCCGCTTTGAGCTTGCTGAAAGACAAGAAGGAAAAAGGGTTATTGCTTAAAATGGCGCAATATCCGGATCTGATTGTCCAGGCCGGAGTCAAATACAATCCCAGCGAAGTCGCCAAATATTTGTTTGAGCTGGTCCAGCTGTTTAATGATTATTATCATGAGGTTAATATTTTGAAAGCCGAGCCGAAAGTGAGACGAGCGCGTCTGGCTTTGATAAAGGCTTTGGCTCAAGTTCTCTATAACGGTTTTGATATTTTGGGGCTTCGGGCTCTAGAAGAAATGTAAATAAAGCAGCTGAAAAAATATGAAAAAAAAAGAATCGGACAATTCAATGGACAAAATAATTTCTCTCTGCAAGCGGCGCGGATTCGTCTTTCCGTCTTCGGAGATTTATGACGGCTTCGCGGCCGTTTACGATTTCGGTCCCTATGGCGTGGAATTGGCCAATAATATAAAAAAAGAATGGTGGAAGGCCATGACCCAGCTACGCGATGATATCGTCGGTTTAGATTCGGCCATTTTTATGAGTCCAAAAATTTGGGAAGCATCCGGACACGTCAAAGGCTTCTCCGATCCGTTAACAGAGTGCCGGAAGTGCCATGCGCGTTTGCGTCTGGATTCTTTATTGGAAGAAGCGGGAATTTTCGCCGATGAAAAAATGACCGAAGCGGAAATAAATCTTATTTTTGACGCCAATCGGGATAAAATCAAATGCCCGATTTGTGGCGCTAGCGATTTTACTCCCGGCCGCAAATTCAATTTATTGGTCCAATCAAATTTGGGAAATTTTACCGGCGATTGGACCAAAGAGCCGACTTATCTGCGCGGCGAAACTTGCCAGGGCATATATGTAAATTATAAAAATGTGCTTGACTCCGCCAGAGTCAAGATTCCTTTCGGCATCGCGCAAATCGGCAAAGCTTTCCGCAATGAAATTACCGCCCGTCAGTTTATTTTTCGCACTCGCGAATTCGAACAGATGGAAATGCAGTATTTTGTCAGGCCCGGCGACGATATGAAATATTTTGAACAATGGAAAGAAGCTCGTTGGCAGTTTTATTTGGGGCTGGGGCTAAGCACAAAGAATTTACAGTGGCACAAACATGAAAATTTAGTTTTTTACGCCAAAGAAGCTTTTGACATAGAATATAAATTCCCCTTCGGATTCAAAGAACTGGAAGGAATCCACGCTCGCGGCGATTATGATTTAACTCAGCATTCTAAATATTCCGGTCAGGATTTGAATTATTTGGATTCGGCTACCAATGAAAAATTCACTCCGCACGTGGTGGAAACCTCCGCCGGAGTCGGCCGCACTTTTTTGGCGCTTATGTCCGAGGCTTATCAAGAAGAAGAGCTTGAAGGGGAGACGAGAGTTGTCCTGAAACTTCTGCCACAATTGGCGCCGATTAAAATCGCGGTCTTCCCGCTGTTAAAGAACAAACCGGAATTAGTGGCCAAAGCTAGAGAAATATTTGATAAGTTAAAATTAACTTGGCGTTGTGAATTTGATGATAACGGTAATATCGGAAAACGCTATCGCCGCCAAGACGAGATTGGCACCCCCTATTGTTTAACGGTTGACTTTGACACTTTGGATAATTCCGAGGTAACGGTGCGCGATCGCGATACCATGAAACAAGAGAGAATTAAAATAGTTGATTTGGAAAATTTTTTTCGCTCCCGGATTTCTTAAATCGCCGGCGAAGAAGACTCTTGTAAAGAGGAAAAAATAAAAGATCCGTCGCTCTCGGAATCGAGCGGCGGATTTTTTTTAAAAAATGTAAAAAAGTATTGCTACTTATTTCAATAAGTTATATAATTAAGATAAGAAGAAAATTTTTTAAAAAATTAATTTAGATTTAATCTATTTAAGAAGGGGGGTGATATTATGAAAAAGAAAGCTGCCAAAAAGGCTGTTAAAAAAGTCGCCAAGAAAAAGCCGGCGAAAAAAGTCGTCAAAAAGACCGCTAAGAAAAAAGTCGCCAAGAAAGCGGTTAAGAAGACTGTAAAAAAGAAAAAGAGATAATTTTTAAAATTTATTTTAATCAATAAATTTTATTGATTTGAAAATTATACAGAAACCGTCCTGCGGAATCAGGGCGGTTTTTGTATAGAAAAAAGCCACCTATTTTTTAGATGGCTTCTTGGTCTGCTCTTTAATGAGCATTTAGTTTTGAGAAACTAATTTCTTTTTAATAGGTTCAATGGCAATGCACTTGTTTGTTCCCGGCACTGTTATTTGTCCGAAATTTACATAAAGCTTTTCAATGAATTGTGGCTCGGCCTGCCCCAAGTACCGGATATTTTTGTAATTAATTACAATTTCTTTTCGGTCGGTATTGAGATCGGTTTTAATTTGCACCGTTATATCGGCTACCGCCCGACATCCCAGAATCGTTTTGGTGTAGAAATTTCTTAGAATTCTCACCCCTTTTTCCGGGATTAGAGTTCTGTGCCAATGTTTTGGCACGGCGAGGATATTAAGCGGTTCCTCCAGATCAATATCATTAGGCGCGACAAATATATGCGCCTTGTTCATGACCAAACACGTATCTATAATTGGAGGTATCTTTACCAGTACGTTATGATACTGCTCCAAATTTTTAAAGTGAGCTGGAATGAACCTGAATGTTTTTTGATTTAATGCATCGTCTCTAAATTGTTCATCTATTGATTGAGCTATTAAATCGATTGCGTGTTCTCCCTGGATTTGTTCCATAATCCACTTTGCTTGAGTCTGTCTGTCATTGGCGCTGGCATTGATTGCAGTTGTTTCCATGTCTATTTAGTTTATATAGTTTATATATTTAATTGTAAAGAACTTTATATTATATAATATTTATTAGTTTTTGTCAATACTTTAGCTTTATTTTAATTTTTGTTCATGAATTACCTTATATAATATAGGCTCCTCTTATATATACAAGCTCTATTAAGCTCACTAGTATTATATGAAAAATAAGCATAAACAATATTTTTGGAGAATTTTAAAAGTTGGCTTAATTATTATAGCAATTTTTTTGCTTATATTAGCTATCTATTATTCATTGGTATATGCTTCCCGCGGTTTGGAAGTCGTATTTTTGGATGTCGGCCAGGGGGACTCCTCGCTTATTAAAACGCCTGCCGGCCAGGTGGTCTTGATAGACGGCGGGCCTGATAATAGAGTTTTGCGAGAATTAGGCAAAAATTTGCCTTTTCAACATCGTCGACTAGATTTTTTAATCCTTAGCCATTATCATGACGATCACTTTGTTGGCCTGATTGAGACGATAAAGCGCTATCGGGTCGGCACTCTGATTTATTCCGGGAAAGACGTTGATTCTCCATTAATGAGCGAATTGTTGGATACGGCCTTTAAATATAAAGTCGAGCTAAGAATTTTGGATAACCAGGCTAAGCTATCTTTCGGCCCTGATTGCGCGCTGGCTCTTTTAAATCCCGCCGTTCTGGCGGTCAAAGATGATCCTAACAATTCCTTGGTAGCCAAACTGGATTGCCGCGCCCGGACCTTTTTATTTGCCGGCGATAACGGCGTTGCTGTAGAGGGCAAATTGCTGGCTTCAGGCTGGCCTGTCAATGCCGATGTTTTCAAGGCTTCGCATCATGGTTCCAATACTTCTAATAGTTTGCCGTTTTTAGAAAAAATCTCGCCCCGCCTGATAGTCGTATCTGTCGGAGAGAATAATCGTTTCGGCCATCCTGGTATATTTTTCTTGGAGAGGGCGGAGGCGCTTAATATCCCGATCAAGAGGACTGACCAGGATGGGGAGGTAAAATTTTTTGTTAAATAATACTTAATAATAAGTAAAAAAACCAAGGAAATTAAGTTGACCGGGAGGCATTCCTTTGTTATAATAAAATTAAGGTTTTAGAGCCTATTTTTATTGTTTATTTATATGATTATTACTTGGCAAGGACATTCCTGTTTTAAGCTTCAAGACAAATCCGGTCCCGAAGGCGTGACGGTCGTTACCGATCCGTTCAATAAAGAAGTGGGCTTAAAGGTCCCTAATTTTGAAGCCGATATCGTGACGGTTTCCCACCAGCATGCCGATCATAATAATATCGGCGCTTTGCGCGGTAATCCCTTTGTGATAGATTGCGCCGGAGAATATGATTTCAAGGGCGTACTTATTGAAGGCGTTGACTCTTATCATGATGAGAAAGACGGCGCCGAGCGCGGCAATAATATCATTTATCGGATTGAGATAGACGATATTTCCGTGACTCACCTCGGAGATCTGGGTCACACTCTCAGCGATGCACAATTGGAAAAATTGGTTGGAACCGATATTCTGCTTATTCCGGTCGGAGGCACTTATACTTTGGACGCCAAACGGGCGGTGGAGGTCATTTCCCAGATTGAGCCGCGCATTGTCATACCGATGCATTACAAAACTAAAGATATTAAAATTGATCTTGATCCGGTAGATAAATTCATTAAAGAAGTCGGCTTAACGCCGACTTATGAAGAAAAATTAAAAATTTCCAAGAAGGATCTTCCCAGCGAAGACATGGAACTAGTAATATTAAGTTTTTAAAATTTTATGACTAACTCTAAGAGAGAAAGAACCTTTGTTATCCTTAAACCAGACGCTATCCAACGGGGCTTGGTGGGCGAAACTATCAAGAGAATTGAAGCTGCCGGTTTGAAATTAGTGGCTTTGAAATTCGCGATGGCGACCGAAGAGAAGCTTTGGAAGCATTATAATAAAGATGACGCTTGGTTCCAGAAACAGGGACAGCGCGTTTTAGACCAGCGTACCGCCGCCGGTCTGCCGGTTGATAAGGAGGCGATTGAATACGGCAAGGACATCATTAAGGCTTTAGTTAAGTTTATGACCTCATCCCCGGTCATTATGATGGTTTGGGAAGGCAACCAAGCTGTGGGAATCGTTAAGAAGCTGGTGGGCGCCACCGAACCGCTTTCTTCCGACTGTGGAACTATTCGAGGAGATTTCACTTTGGATTCCTATGAATTAGCTAATCTTGATGATCGGGCTATCCGCAACTTGGTGCACTGTTCCGACCCGGTGGCCGATGCCGACCGTGAAATCCCGTTATGGTTTTCCGATGAAGAAATAATGAATTATCGCCTAGTCGCCGAGCAGATCCTATATGATGTTAATTTGGATGGCATTTTAGAATAAGGAGAACGAGTTATAATATATGAATGACAACGAGAAGAAAAAAATATTTATGATGCGCGTGATAATCGGCGGCATTTTTTTCGTTGTCTTAATTCTTTGGGCCTTCAATCTAAAAAATGTCTGGCAATCTGGCCGTCAGGCCAGCCCATCTGCGTCCGAATGGCTGGATTTAAAGCAGGAATTGACGCAGACTTTAGACGAAGTCCAAGTAAAATTAAATCAGATTAAAGCCGATCAGGCCATAGCTGATAAAAAGGCCGGCGATAAGTTAGCCTCCGGCATTCTGGCGGATGCCGCCAGAAAGACGGCTTCTTCGTCCTTGGCCGATATGGCGACTTCTTCTCCCAATGTTATCGCTTCTTCCAGCCCGGTCGTTTCCGGCGGCTGCCCCGAATATATAGATTGCATGCCCACGGTCGGAGCGCCAAAACCGTGCGTTGTCCCGCCGGGATGCGAGGGAATAACTTTAATTGCTTACTAAATTTTCTTTATGCCTAAAACCGAAAAAGAAAAAATAAAAGATACTGGCAATCAACCGGAAAAAAATATCGCTAATTTGCGTAAGAAGACCGATTACGGAATAGTCGAAGAACAGCCGATAGTGGATGAAATGGGCCGCTCCTACTTAGAATATGCGATGAGTGTCATTGTTTCGCGCGCCCTGCCCGATGTCCGCGATGGTTTGAAGCCCGTGCATCGCCGTATTTTATATGCGATGTGGAATATCGGCTTGAAGGCAAACGCTAAATTCCGTAAATCCGCCACAGTCGTCGGTGAAGTTTTGGGCAAGTATCATCCGCACGGCGACAGCGCCGTTTATGAATCAATGGTGCGCATGGCCCAGGATTTTTCTATGCGCTATCCTCTCGTTCGCGGCCAAGGAAATTTTGGTTCAATGGACGGCGATAACGCGGCGGCGATGCGCTATACCGAAGCGAAATTGGCGGCGGTAGCCGAAGAAATGCTTTTTGATATTGATAAAGATACGGTCGACTTCATTCCCAACTATGACGGCAGCCATAAAGAACCGCGCTTACTGCCTTCTAAATTGCCAAACCTATTGTTGAACGGCACTATGGGTATTGCGGTCGGCATGTCTACCAATATCCCGCCGCATAATTTGAGAGAATTGGCGGATGCGATTGACCACTTGATTGAAAATCCGGAAGCGAGCGTTGAAGATTTGATGCAATTTGTCAAAGGACCTGATTTTCCGACCGGCGGCATAATTTATGACAAGAAAGAAATTTTAACGGCTTATGCGACCGGCAAGGGCGGCGTAGTTTTACGCGGCAAAGCGGAAATAGAAGAAGAAAAAAACGGCGGTTTCCGCATTATCGTTTCCGAAATTCCTTATCAGGTCAATAAGGCCGACTTGGTGGAAAAAATCGCCGATTTGGTCCGAGAAAAGAAAATCGAAGGCATTAAAGGTTTGCGCGACGAATCGGACAAAGACGGCGTCCGCATCGTGATTGAATTGAAGAAAGATTCTTATCCCAAGAAGATTCTCAATAGTTTATATAAACATACCTCTCTCCAGACGACTTTCCATCTCAACATGTTGGCGCTTGTTGACGGCATCCAGCCTAAAGTCCTGACTTTAAAAATGATTTTAGAGGAGTATATCAAGCACCGCCAGGAAGTTGTCCGCCGCCGCACCTTGTTTGATTTGAACAAAGCCAAGGATCGCGCCCATATTTTAGAAGGCTTGATGATTGCCTTGAAACATATTGATGAGGTTATTAAAACTATTAAGGCGTCCAAAGATAAAGATATCGCTCGGGTTAATTTGATTAAGAAATTCAAGCTTTCCGAAAAGCAAGCGATTGCCATTCTGGAGATGCGCTTGCAGAGCCTGGCTAATTTGGAGCAATTGAAGATCGAGGAAGAGTTAAAAGAAAAGATGAAGCTGATTAAGGAATTGGAGGCCATCCTCAAGTCTGTTTCCAAGATGAGAACTATCGTCAGGGACGAGTTAAAAGCCTTGGCCGACAAGTTTGGCGATGAACGCCGGACGGCCGTAGTGGCGCATGGCGTTAAAGAATTCAGCATGGAAGATTTGGTCCCGAACGAGGAAACGGTCGTGATGATGACCAGAGACGGTTACATCAAGCGCTTGGAGCCTGACACTTTCAAGGTTCAAGCCCGCGGCGGTAAAGGCGTGATGGGCTTGACCACTAAGGAAGAAGATACGGTTGAATTCATGTTTACTTCTCAAACTCACAACGATATTTTATTCTTTACGACCAAGGGCCGGGTTTTTCAACTCAAGGTCTATGAAATCCCGCAAGCCTCCCGCGTCGCCAAGGGAACGCCGGTAGTCAATTTTTTACAGCTTATCGGCGGAGAGCAAGTTTCTTCTATTTTGCCTCTAGATAAAGCGGTTTTCAGCAAATATCTATTTTTTGCCACCTCTCAGGGATTAGTCAAGAAAGTCGAGCTGGACGCTTTTTCCAATGTCCGCCGTAATGGTTTAATCGCCATTAAAATCAAGGAAGACGACAAATTAATTTGGGTCAGGCCGACTTCAGGCAGCGATCATATCCAATTGATTACCGCTAAGGGTCAGGCAATCCGCTTCAAAGAAACCGATGTGCGGGAAATGGGACGTGGCGCGGCCGGAGTCCACGGCATCAGGCTTCATAAGGATGATACTTTAATCGGCGTTGGTATTGCCAAAACTGATAAGGAGAAAAAACGCAATTATCAAATTTTGACTATTATGGCCAACGGTTTCGGCAAGCGCACGGAGTTCTCCGCCTATAAGGTTCAGGGCAGGGGCGGCAGCGGCATTAAGACCGCTAAAGTCACAGACAAGACCGGCGATATCACCAACGCTTTCCTCGTCAATGCCGATAATATGGTTGATCGCGATTTGATTATCATTTCCGAGAAAGGCCAGGTCATCAGAACGCCGTTCAAATCCGTCAGCGTCTTGGGCCGCGATACGCAAGGCGTCAGAATTATGAGGTTTAAGGAGGATGATGATCGAGTGGCTGGAGTCACTTGGGTATAAAATTATGCATAAATTTTTTAAGGAATTCAAGGAATTTGCCGTCAAAGGTAATGTCGTCGATTTGGCGGTAGCGGTGATTATCGGCGGAGCTTTCGGCAAAATAGTAACCTCCTTGGTCAATGATATTGTTATGCCGCCGATTGGGGTCCTGATGGGCGGCATTAATTTTTCCGATATTAAAATTATCTTGAGAGAGGCGTTGGTGACTAATGGAGAGATAGTCCGTCCCGCTTTATTTTTGAATATTGGAAATTTTTTGCAGAATGTCTTAGATTTTTTGATTATCGCTTTGACTGTTTTTATAGCGATTAAGATGATGAGCCGGATAAAAAGAAAATTAGAGCCGGTACTGATTAAAGAAAAGGCTATAGAAGCTAAAGCCGCCCCTTTAACCAAGGATCAGGAGCTCTTGATGGAAATCAGAGATTTATTGAAGAAATAAGGCAACAAATCATCGCTTATTCAATAAAATTGGCCGAAATGGCCGATTTTTATTTGTTTTTGTCAACTTTAAAAAAGTTATCTCTTGAGCTATAATTTAGGCATATGAATAATTATTTAATCGGATTATTATTGTTAGTCCTTATAGCCGGCGTCGCCGTCGTTATTGTCTTGCTGCTAAGAAAAAAGGATACTGCGGATAGCGGCAAGCTGGACAACCTGGCGGAACGCTTGATTCAGCAATCGGAAAAATTGTCGCAATTATCGCAGCAGAATAGCGAGCTGCGCGGAGAGTTGGATCGGAAGTTGTCGGAAACGCATCGAGCCGGCCAAGTCCAGTTCGGGCAAACGGCCAAGATAGTGCAGGATATAAGCTCCCAGTCAGCCAAACTTATCGCGGATGTCACCGAAAAGCTGACTAAGCTTGATGAGACCAACAAACAAGTTGTCAATTTTTCTTCACAGCTTCAGAACTTGCAGGATATTCTCAAAAATCCGAAGCAGCGCGGCGTGCTCGGTGAATATTTTTTGGAAGAGACTTTGAAGAATGTCTTGCCGCCCGGTTCGTATGCGATGCAATATAAGCTCGGCAAGAGCGAAAAAACCGGAAACGACTTGATTGTTGACGCGGTCGTCTTCGTAAAAGATAAAATCATTCCGGTTGACGCCAAATTTTCTCTGGAAAACTATGAACGCATTTTAAACGCCACCGATCCGGAAACACGGGAGAAAATGGAACAGGAATTCAAGAAAGATTTAAAGAATAGGATTGATGAAACCGCCAAATATGTCTTGCCGGAATTTAAAACCATGGAGTTCGCTTTCATGTTTATCCCTTCGGAAGCCATTTATTATGATTTATTGGTTAATAAAGTCGGAGCAGTCAAAGTTAACACGCGCGACTTGATAGAATACGCTTTCCGCGACAAGAAAGTCATCATAGTTTCTCCGACTTCTTTCTTGGCGTATTTGCAGACGGTTCTGCAGGGACTCAAAGCCATGCAGATAGAAGAGAAAGCCTTGGAGATAAGAGCCAATATAGAAAAATTAGGGAAGCACATGACTAGTTATGACGATTATATCAAGAAGTTGGGACTATCTTTATCGACTACGGTCAATCATTATAATAATGCTTCGTCCGAGTTCAAAAAGATAGATAAAGATGTCATGAAGATTACCGGCGGCAAGAGCAATTTGGAAATTTTAAAGATTGAGCGTCCGAAGAACGAATAATTCCATGTCCGATTATGAAATAAAAAATAATGAGGAATTTAAAGAGGCAATCATAAGAGTGATTGCTTTCTTTGACTTGTTTGACCATCCTCTGACGGTCTTTGAGATCAGGGAGCGGCTTAGCCGCCGTATAAAACTATCGGAGTTATTGGTTTCTTTGGATGAACTGGCAGCCGCCCCCGCCAATATATTGGCCGAAAAAAACGGCTTTTATTTTTTACCCGGACGAAAAGATATTGTCAGCGTCAGGCAGGAGCGCCATAATTATAGCGCCAGGAAGATTAAGATTGCCAGACGTTTCGCGCGTGTTTTTTCGCTCTTGCCGTTCGTGCGGATGATCGCTTTGGCCAACTCCCTCGGTCAATATAATTTACGCGACGGCAGCGATATCGATTTTTTTATCATCAGTTCTCCGCGCCGCGTTTGGATGACGCGCCTGTATTGTACCGGCCTGGCTAAATTATTGAATCGCCGTCCGCGGACCGGCAAGAAACAGGATACTATCTGTCTGAGCTTTTATGCCGCCTCCGATCATCTCAATTTTGATGATTTGCGTCTTTCAGGAGAAGATCCATATTTTGATTATTGGCGCCAATCCCTGGTCGTGTTGTATAATAAGAACAATACTTACGAAAAATTTTTACAGGCTAACGGCTTATTGCCGGCAACGGGCGCCGTCTTCTCTTTCAATGAATCTCGGAGCGGATATTTTTTAAATAGTTTGGAATCCGTCGCCAAAAAATTTCAATTGGCCATTATGCCGCTTGCGCTCAAGGCGGCTATGAACGACTCCGACGGCGTAGTCATTAATGATTCTATTTTAAAATTATACCAGCGCGATCGGCGCCGGGAATATGCGGACCTCTATGAACACAAAGTTAACGAGATTATTAAAAAAAACAATTGAATATTCTTTTTACGTTTTTGTTTTTGTTTTTCCTTGGCAGACCAAGCTGATTTTACGATCGGCCGATACCAATTTTAACGAGATTAGCCTTTATCTCAGCAATTTATTGCTGCTGGCAATTTTGGTGGCATTTTTTATTTATAAAGCCAAGCGGCCTGATAACGGCGGAAAGATCGCTTGGATTTGGTGGGCTTTAGCCGGTTTAGAGATTGCTGTTCTGGCGTCTTTCTTTGTCGCTCCCGACCAAGTCTTGGCCCTCTATCATTACCTTCTTTTTCTGATGGGAGTGGGCATGTTTTATCTCTTGCGCGAGGGCACCAGAGATTTCAGCCATGAAGATAATTGTTTGGATAGAATAAAAATAATATATGTATTTTTGTCCAGCCTTTTCCTGCAGGCTTTGCTCGGTATTTATCAATTCTTGACTCAAAGCGCTCCGGTTTCTAAATATCTTGGCTTAGCCGCGCATAATTCGGAAATAGCCGGTACGGCGGTAATTGAAACGGCCTCTGGGCGCTGGTTGAGAGTTTATGGCGGCATGGACCATCCTAATATTTTCGGCGGCGTTTTGGCCGTATCGTTGATTTTGGCGGCCTATCTTTTAGCCAAGAAAAAAATGATTCGGACAAAACAGGAAATTGGCGAATCTATTTTTTTGTTTGTTTATTATTTTGTGGCTCTTTTCGCTTTATTTTTTACTTTTTCGCGCAGCGCTTGGCTAACTTCGGCTGTCGGCGCATTGATATTGTTTATCAGCTTATTGGTCCAAAAAGATCGTTGGATTTTAGGACGCTATCTGACTTTGATTTTTTTCTCTGTGATTATGTTGACGATTGTCGCCCATCCGTATCAGGCGCTATTGCAGACACGCCTTCAAGGCGAAACGCGGCTGGAACAGAAATCTTTAAATGAACGCCGCGATTACCTTTGGCAGTCCAAAGATTTAATCGGTGGCCATATTTTTACCGGTGTCGGCGTCGGTAATTATCCCTTGTTCTTGGAACGGGCCGATTCTTTCCAGAAATCACCCTGGGATTATCAGCCGGTTCATAATGTCTTTCTGTTGCTTTGGGCGGAGTGCGGAATTTTTGCCCTCTTTTTCTTCGTTGTTTTTTTGGTGATGATGGCGCAAAAAAATCGCCATGCGGTTTTTTCCGGAGCGATTTTGGCGGCGCTGGTAGTGATTATGCTATTGGATCATTGGCTTTTGAGCCTGCCCTTCGGCTTGCTATTTCTATTCTTGATTCTCGGCTTGATTTGAGGACGAGCTTCTATTTTATAGTTGTTCTGCAAGAACATTAAGTCTTTCTCCAAATTTTTTAAAGTTTTATTCATGACGGCGGCATTCGGGCGGCCGTCTTTTTTAATTTGTTGCTTTAATAAGCCGATAACGGTCGCAATCGTTCCGAAATAGTCATCGCTGTGGATATGGAATTTTACGTTCGCTTCGTCCCGCAAAAGATGCAAGGTCGGGGTAAGCTGATATTTTCTTGTCATAATCAGATAATGCTGGCAAATTTGTTTTTGCCGATAATAAGGTGATCCAGAACTTCAATATCCATGATGTGGCCGGCCTCAATCAGCTTATTTGTTATTTCTACATCGGCTTTGGTGGCCTTGATGACTCCGGACGGATGGTTATGGGCGATAATTATGGCGGCGGCGGAATATTCCAAGGCCGGGCGGAAGACTTCGCGCGCGTTAACCAGAGAAGCATCTAAGGTGCCGATGGAAATTACTTCATCATGTATCAGCTGGTAATGAGTATTAAGATAAAGTCCGCGGAATTGCTCTTTGTTTAGATGGCCCATATCCTTCAAATATTCAAACGCTTGCTTGGCGGTTCTGATGCTGATTGATCCGCCCGGTTTCTTCTGGTAAAAACGGCGGCCGAGCTCAAAGCAGGCGACTATCTGGCACGCTTTGGCTAAAGGAATATCCAAATCACGTTCAATTACGCTCGGATCTTTTTGATAAGCGATGCCCTTTTCCCCGTATTCTCTCAGTAAGCGGCTGGACATGGCAAAAACTTCTTCTTTCTTCGTGCCGACATTCAGGACAATCGCCAATAACTCGACTGAACTGAGAGTCCCGGCGCCATCTTTAATCATTTTTTCCCGCGGCTTTTCATCGTCAGGCAAGTCTTTGACCCGCGCTATTTTATATTGTTTGCCGTGATTCAGGACAAAGCTATGGTCGCTTATTTTATAAGGCATAATTTTCCTAAATTAATAATGATTAGCAAATTCCTCTCGCTTTAAATTATATCAAAGATGTGGTAAATTTAAAACACGAGAATGTTCTAATATTTGAAATATCCTAATAAATATATGAATAAATATAAAGTTAATATTTTGTCAAATAAAATGCCCGTGATCAGCGTTCCGATCAAGGGGGCGGCTACGGCTACGGTTTTGGTGATAATAAAAGCCGGGTCCAAATACGAGACCAGGGACAATAACGGCCTTTCTCATTTTTTGGAACACATGTTCTTTAAAGGTACGGAGAAACGCCCCAATACTCTGGTTTTGTCCAGCGATTTGGATTCTTTGGGTGGAGAGTATAACGCTTTTACCGCCAAAGAGTTCACCGGCTATTGGGTCAAGGTAGCAGCTCAAAAATTGCCGGCGGCCATAGATATCGTCAGCGATATGCTGTTGAATTCCAAAATTGAAGCCGAAGAAATAGACAGGGAAAAGGGAGTTATCATTGAAGAGTTGAATATGTATGAGGATAATCCGATGATGCACGTGGAAGATGTTTTTGAATCGCTTCTATATGGCGATACTCCGGCCGGCTGGGAGACTATCGGCACCAAAAAAAATATTTCCAATTTCCAGCGCGGCGATTTCATTAAATATTTGGAAGCCCAATATGGAGCCAAATCAATGTATGTCGTGCTGGTCGGCGGAATTACCGCCACCGCCAAAAAAGAGGCTGCCAGATTATTTTCTAAATTCAAAACCAATAAATGGCGGGATAAGCCGGCAGTGAAAGAATCGCAGGCAGAGCCTCGGGCCAAGTCCGTTTTTAAGAAAACCGATCAAATCAATCTTTCTCTCGGCGTGCGCGCTTATCCGATCGGACATCCGGATGAATTCAAAGTTAAATTATTGTCTATTATCTTGGGAGGCTCTATGAGCTCGCGTTTATTTATAAACTTGCGGGAGCGGAACGGATTGGCCTATTATGTTCGGACTATGAACGAGACTTATTCCGATTCCGGATATTTGACCACTCAAGCGGGCGTGCCGATTACTAAAGTGGAAGCGGCTATTAAGATTATTTTGGCGGAGTACAGGAAATTGATGACTGAGCTGGTGAGCGCGTCGGAATTGAAGCGCGCTAAAGATTTATTGCAAGGCAAGTCATTATTACAGATGGAAGCGACCGATAATCTGGCCACTTGGTACGCGCGCCAGGCGGTATTGCGCCGGAGGATAATTACTCCGGGAGAGTTTTTGAAGAAAATTAACCGAATCAGCGCGAGCGAATTGCGCGCCGCCGCCAAGAAAATTTTTGTTGACCGCGGTTTAAATTTGGCGCTTATCGGCCAGACTAAAGCCGACAAATTTAAGTCCGTTCTTAAATTTTAAGTGTTTGCATATTTGGTAAATATATATAGAAATGAAATCAGAATCGTTATCACAATTGAATAAGGCGCAACAAACGGCCGTGACCCATGATCAGGGGCCGCTGTTAATCGTAGCCGGCGCCGGCACCGGCAAGACTACGGTTTTGATCAACCGTCTGGCGTATTTGATAATAGACAAGAAGATTAAAACCGATGAAATACTCCTGCTTACTTTTACCGAAAAAGCGGCCGGAGAACTGGAGGAGCGCGCCGATAAGATTTTACCTTATGGCTATGTTGATTTATGGATTAACACCTTCCATGGTTTTAGCGAACGGATATTGCGCGAGTTCGGCTTGGATATCGGGCTTAATCCCGGTTTCAAGCTTTTAAGCGCTACCGAGCAGTGGGCATTGGTCAAGAAAAATTTGGATCGCTTCAACTTGGACTATTACCGTCCGCTCGGCAATCCGACTAAATTTATTTCCGAATTACTTAGGCATTTTTCCCGCTTGAAGGATGAAAATATCTCCGCGGCGGAATATTTGGACTATGCTTCCGAGCTGGAAGCGGGTCTGCCGGCTGAAGAAGACGAAGACATCCAAGAAAAGGCCAGAATCAAGGAACTAGCCGATGCTTACCACGCCTATAATCAATTGCTTTTGGAAAATAATTTTTTGGATTTCGGAGACCTGATTGTTCATGCTCTCCGGCTGTTTAGGGAGCGGCCGAATATTTTGAAGTTTTACCGGCATAAGTTCAAATACGTCATGGTGGACGAGTTCCAAGATACGAATTGGGCGCAGTATGAACTGGTTAAAATGTTGGCAGCGCCGAAGAATAATTTTGTGGTTACGGGTGATGACGATCAAGCTATCTACAAATTCCGGGGAGCGTCGTTATCCAATATCATGCAATTTAAAGACGATTATCCGAAAGCCAAAGAGATAGTATTGACGGAAAATTACCGTTCCCGTCAGGAAATATTGGACCGAGCTTATAGATTTATCCAAAATAATAATCCGAATCGTTTAGAAACCAAGTTGAAACTGGATAAGCGGCTGGTCGCCAAAGGCGATGTTAATAAGAAGAAACCGGCTGCGCCGCCGGTGCAGTTTTTAAATTTTGAAGCGGCCAATGACGAACTATCTTTTGTCGCGCATCGCATCCAAGAATTGCACCATCAAACGTCAGGCGCCGGAATCGAGGCGGCCGCCTGGTCTGATTTCGCAATTTTAGTCCGCGCTAACGATACGGCCGAAGCCTATGTCAAAGAATTAAATCGCCAGAATATTCCCAATCAGTTTATGTCTTGGCGCGGCTTGTATTATAAGCCCGTTATTTTGGACATCTTGGCTTTTTTCAGACTCTTGGATAATTATCATGAATCTTCGGCCTTATTTCGCGTGCTGAATATGGAAATATTTAAAGTATCCCATCTGGATTTGGTCAATATCAATAAAATGGCGGCGCGCAAAGTTTGGTCGCTGTATGAAGCTTTGAAAAATATCAATGCCGTTATCGGCGTCAGCGCCGAGAGCGTCAAGAATATCAATAAGCTTCTCGCGCTAATAACGGAATTTTCGCAACTGGCCGCGACCGCCCAGCCGACCAAAATATTTTTGCGTTTTGCTTATGATTCCGGCTTATTGTCAGGCCTTGATCATGATAAGGACTTGGAAACTTTCTCTTTTTTAAATCAGTTCTATCAGAAAATAAAGACCATGGAGGAAGCCGAGCCGGATTTGCGCTTGGGAGATTTTTTGGCGGCCATAAATTTGGAATTGGATGCCGGAGAAACCGGCTCTCTGAAATTGGATTTTGTCGATAGCGATACGGTTAAGATTATGACTGTTCATGGCGCCAAGGGTTTGGAGTTCAAATATGTCTTTATTGTCAACCTGGTGGATAAAAAATTTCCGACTATTTCCCGGAGCGAGAGAATCTCCATACCGGAGGCGCTAGTCAGGGAAAAATTAGCCGAATCTCCGGACGCCCATTTGGAGGAGGAGCGCCGTTTGTTTTATGTGGCGGCGACCCGCGCGAAAGATCGGCTATATTTGACCGGAGCGAAAGATTACGGCGGTGCGCGCGCCAAGAAATCTTCTCGTTTTATCGGGGAAATGGAACTGGCCAGCGAAATCGGTCCGGAGCTATCTTTAAGCGAGAAGAATGAGTTTTTACGCGATTTGCATTATTTGAATTCCCGCGAGCTGATTGCTCAAGAAAAAACAGCTGAAGAAAAGTATCTCCTGCCGGATAAATTTTCTTTTTCGCAGTTGGCCGCTTATTCCACTTGTCCGCTTCAGTATAAATACGCTTTCATTTTGAAGATTCCCGCTTCTACCGATAAGGCTTCGCTTATTTTCGGACGGGTTCTCCATAATACTTTATATAATTTTCTCTTGCCATTCCTTAGCGAACGCCAGATATTGCAAGGAGATTTATTCGCCGGCCTAGAAGCCTCGGCCCGTGACAGCGTTAAGCAGAAAGCCGCTAAAGAGCTGTTGGGCGAAAAAAGGTTGATGGAACTGTACGCGGAATTTTGGCAGGCGGACGGCTATGCTTCCAAAGAAGAGAGGGAAAAATATAAAATTAAGGGCCGCGAGGCTTTGAAAAAATTCTTTATCGCCTACAAATCCGCTCCGGTCCATGAAATATTATTTTTAGAAAAGAAATTTTCTTTTAAGGTCGGCTCCGATGTAATCAAGGGGACGATTGACCGCGTGGACAAGCTCAACGATGGCAGTTTGGAAATTGTCGACTACAAAACCGGCCGTGATAAGGAAAAATTAGAATTTAAAGATAAGCGCCAGTTGATTCTTTATCAGCTTTTCTTGGAAGAATTTTTGGGGGCTAAGGTCAGCGCTTTAAGCTATTATTACCTGGAGAGCGGCGAGAAAAAAACATTTGTGGCCACGGAAAAAGATATCACCAAATTACGCCTGGATATTACGGCGGAAATCACGGCCATTAAAAAGCGCGATTTTACGCCGACGCCTTCACCGATGTGCTCGTTTTGCGATTTCAATTCCATTTGTGAATTTCGGCAGACTTAAATACCCGCCGTTTAAAGATAGTTTTAAATTAAAATATATGCCTAACCCAGTTGATCGTTTAATCAGTCCGATAGAGCGTCAAGGCGATGAAGTCTTGGATTTATCGTTGCGCCCGAAATTTTTAACGGAATATGTCGGCCAAGAAAAAATCAAAGAGAATTTGGAAATTACTATCGCGGCCGCCAAAAAGCGCGGCCAGGCGATTGAGCATATTTTGCTCTACGGCGCTCCCGGCTTGGGCAAGACGACTATGGCGCATGTAATCGCTAACGAAATAGGAGCCAATATCAGGGTGACCTCCGGTCCGGCCATAGAAAAAAGCGGTGACTTGGCGGCTATTCTGACTAACTTGGAACCGGGTGATATTTTATTTATTGATGAAATTCATCGTCTGCCTAAAACCGTGGAAGAGATATTGTATCCGGCCATGGAAGACTATGCTTTGGATATTATCATGGGCAAGGGGCCGAGCGCCAGGACTTTGCGTCTGGATTTGCCCAAGTTTACGATTATCGGAGCCACCACTTTGGCCAGCTTGCTATCCGCGCCCCTGCGCGATCGTTTCGGAGTCACGCATCATCTCAATTTTTATGAGAATGATGATATTGAAAAAATCATCGCCCGCAGCGCCGGCATTTTGGGGGTGGAGATGGACGTTGAGGCGCGGAAAGAAATCGCCAAACGCAGCCGTCGAACGCCGCGTATCGCCAACCGTTTGTTAAAAAGAGTGCGGGATTACTGCGAAGTAAAAGGCGACGGTAAAATTTCTCTGAAAGACAGCCTGGAAGCTTTTAAAATGCTGGAAGTTGACGAGCTCGGGCTTGATTTGGTTGACCGGCGCATTCTGGAAACTATCATCAATAAATTCAAAGGCGGTCCGGTCGGTTTGAATACGCTGGCGGCGGCCAGCGGCGAAGAGATGGATACGATTGAAAATATCTACGAACCATATCTGATGCAATTAGGCTTTTTGGACCGCTCGCCGCGCGGACGGGTGGCCACCTCGCTGGGCTATAAGCATTTAGGGTTGAAAGAATCGGGTGCCGGCAAATAATGTATATTTGGTTGCTTATGGGTAATTATAAAATAACTATAGGTTTGCTGGCTTCCTTGGTGGCTGTTCTGGCTTATATCCCGTATTTCCGCGATATTTTTAGAGGCCGGACCAAGCCTCATATTTTTTCATGGTTTGTCTGGGGCTTGTTAGGCGGGATAACTTTCGCCGCCCAGCTGGTGAAAGGCGCCGGCGCCGGTTCTTGGGCCAACGGCACGACTGCCTTGATTTGTTTTATTATCGCCGCCTTAGCTATTTTCAGGGGAGAAAAAAATATTACTCTGACAGACAAATTATCTTTCAGTGGCGCTATTCTCGCCTTAGCTTTATGGCTGATAACCGATAATCCGGTATCGGCCGTGATTTTGTCCGTCTTAATCGATAGCCTGGCTTATATTCCGACTTTTAGAAAAGCTTATTATAAGCCTTTTGAAGAAACTTTGCCGGCCTTTGTTATAACTACTGTGGGCATACTGCTCAGTCTGGCGGCGCTTGAAGCCTATAACGTGACTACTTGGCTGTATCCGACCGCTCTGGTAGTTTCTAACAGCACCTTTATTATTTTCTTGATCATCAGAAGAAAAATAATCAGGCAGAATACCGCCATTAAATTTTAATTATTTATGTCCTTATCAGTCAAAGATTTCGATTACCATTTACCATCCGAGCTTATCGCCCAGAAGCCGGCCAAACCGCGAGACCGCTCGCGGCTTTTATTGTTAAATAAAAAAAACGGAGCCATCAGCCATCATCATTTTTTTGAAATTATTGATTATTTGCATGCAGGCGATATTTTAGTGCTCAATAATTCTAAAGTTTTTCCGGCGCGTTTGCTCGGACATAAGGCGGCAACGGGCGGGGCAGTAGAAATATTCCTGCATAAAAAAATCAAAGCCGATATTTGGGAATGCTTAGTCGGTGGCCGCGCCAGGGAAGGACTAGCAGTGGTGTTTCCCAAAAGCAAATTGGAGGCGACGCTTATAAAAGATAACCAAGATGCCACCTGGCAGATAAAATTTAATCTGGCCGGCAATAATTTTTGGCGGGCGATTGAAAAAGTCGGCTTAGTGCCTCTACCCCCTTATATTAAACGCGACTGTAAGACGGCCAGCGACAAGAATAACTACCAAACTGTTTTCGCGGATGCCCATAAAGTTGGCTCGGCGGCGGCGCCGACGGCCGGGCTGCATTTTACGAGAAGTTTATTGAAGAAAATCAAGGATAAGGGCGTAAAAATAGTAACGATCACCTTGCATGTCGGCCTGGGTACGTTCGCTCCGGTTAAAACCGATAAAATTTCCGATCATAAAATGCATAGTGAATTTGCGGAAATAAGCGCTAAAACGATTCGGGATATTTTGGAGGCCAAACGATCCGGCGGTCGGATTATCGCCGTCGGAACAACTAGCAGCCGCACTTTAGAGTCGGTTAATTGGAAAAAACCGGGGCCGCAATCGTTTTGGACGGATATCTTTATCTATCCGGGGTATAAGTTTAAAATGGTGGATGCTCTCATTACCAATTTCCATTTGCCCAAATCAACGCTCCTAATGCTGGTTAGCGCTTTGGCAAGCAAAAAACACATTGACTTAGCCTATAAGCAGGCCGCAGCCGACCGCTATCGTTTCTTCAGCTATGGCGATGCGATGTTTATTTATTAAATATTAGACGAAATCGCCTGTTTGATTTATTCGCGATTTTCTGATATAGTGAAATTTGTATCATTTCGTTTATTTTATCTTTTTTGATATGAAAAAGTTTTTTTTATTCGTTTGGGAGATTACCAAAGTCGTCGCCATATCTTTAGCTATTATTCTGCCGGTCAGATACTTCTTAATCCAGCCGTTTTATGTAAAAGGCGCTTCCATGGAGCCTAATTTTCATGACCATGAATATTTGATTATAGATGAAATAAGTTTTCGTTTCAATAATCCGGAGCGCGGCCAAGTAATCGTCTTCCGCTATCCTCGCAATCCGCAGGAATACTTCATTAAACGCGTGATCGGCCTGCCGGGCGAGCAGGTCCAAATCAAGGACGGCCAAGTAATCATATATAATCAAGAACATCCGGAGGGGTTTTCAATCAATGAAAAATATCTGGACGGCGATCTGATTACTTTTGATTCCAGCGAACTGAAGATGGCCGTCGGTCCGGATGAATATTTCGTTTTGGGCGATAACCGGACCGCCTCCAAGGATTCCCGCAGCTTCGGTCCGGTCAATAGAAGCTATATTACTGGCAAGGTTTTGTTCCGTGGCTGGCCCCTCAATGAAATAACGGTATTTAATAAAGATTATTGGCCTAAATATAATAACTAAGATTATGCCTAGACGAAAAAAAGGCGCGCCGGAAACGGCCAAGAAAGTCGAGCGTAAAAGCGAAAAAACTCCCAACCGTCTCTTGGGTATGAAAGATTGGGTAGGGGCCGAGTGCCGCTATTTTGATTTTGTGGCCGCCAAGGCCAATGAGTTCGCCAAAATCTATAGCTTCTTTCCGATTAAAACTCCTATTATCGAAAGCTATGATTTGTATAAAAAATCTACCAGACGAAGCGTAGATCGGGAATTTTATTCGGTGGACGGAGAGAAGAGCGAGAAGATGATTTTACGTCCGGAAATTACCGAAGGCGTGGTTCGAGCTTATTTGGAAAATAACCTCAGCGAAGCGGGATTGCCGGCGAGACTGTTTTCTCTCGGGCCGATTTTTCGCCATGAAAAATTGCAGGCCGGCCATTACCGCGAATCGACGCAGATGAATTTGGAAATTATCGGCGACGACAAGCCGTTAGCCGAAGCTTTGCTGATTACCATTGCGCATAATTTTTTTGCGGAATTGGGCATTAAGGTCCAAGTTCAGATCAACAGCATCGGCAATGCCGATTGCCGCCGGGAATATAGCGGCAAGCTCTTGGCTTTTTATAAGGAACGCGGCCGGCGCTCTAAGCTCTGTAATACCTGTAAAAATAATTTAGGCAAGAATTGCTTGAGCCTCTTGGATTGCACGGAAGACGAATGCGTCAAGCTGAGAGAAGAAGCGCCGCAGATCGCCGATTACTTGTCAACGGATAGCCGAGAGCGCTTTACCAAGACTTTGGAGTTTTTAGATGAACTGAATATTAATTATAATTTTAACCCGCTCTTGGTCCGCGGTTTAAATTATTATAATGATACCGTTTTTGAATTCTGGCCGATTAACGAGGACGGCTCCATTATCGGCAAGATTGCTTTGGGCGGCGGCGGACGCTATGATTCCCTGGTGGAAAATTTAGGCGGTTTGCCGACGCCGGCCATTGGTTTGGCTATCGGCCTGGAACGAACCTTGGCGAGGATAAAAGACAAGCAACTCTTGCTAAAAAATTCCGAAGAGGATATAGTGTTTATTGCTCAATTGGGCGATCAGGCCAAGATTAAATCCTTGCAATTGTTTGAAGATTTGCGCAATGCCGGATTTAATGTCCGCCAGTCGTTCGCATCTGACAGCTTACGGACGCAACTAGAGGAAGCTACGGCGATGCAGGCTAAAACGAGTTTAATATTAGGTAAAAAAGAAATAATGGATGGAACTGTATTGATGCGCGATATGGATTCCGGAGCGCAAGAAACGGTTGTCTTTAAGAAAATAAAGGAACGTTTGTCAAAAAAAGATAAATTAATTGAAAAAAGATTAAATAATAGAAAGGAAGGTGGGTTATATGGCGGACTTTAAAAGGAAGCCCGGTGAAAGTTTTGAAAGCTTCTTGCGTAAATTCAAGAAAGGCTTGAAAAATAGCAAACGCTTGGAAAAAGCGCGCTCAAAACAGCACTTGGAACCGAAAAAAACCAAACAGAAACAAAAGAAACACGCTTTAACCGGGTTGGATTTGCGCAAAAAAAATGAATATTTGCGCAAGACCGGCAAATTGCCGGAAAGCAATATGCGCTCCTAATATCTGAGCAAATGTCGATATACAAAAAAGCCCTTTCAAGAGAGGCTTTTTTGCTAATTGATACCGGGAATGAATCTTTTAATATTTTCCAGAGTGGATTTTTTGCCGAATTGTTTAATGCGGTCGCGGGCGCGCTTAGTTTTTACAAATTTTAACCAATCGCGATTGGGGTAGGGCCGTTTTTTTTCGGTAATTATTTCCACAAAATCGCCGTTTTTAAGCTCTTGATCCAGCTTGCCCAGCTTATCGTTTATAATAACTCCGGCCGTTTTATTGCCGATATTGGTGTGGACGGCATAGGCGAAATCAACCGGCGTCGCTCCTTCCGGCAATTCAAAGACATCGCCCTTGGGTGAAAAGACGAAGATGCGGTCGCGGAAAATATCCAGTTTTATCTTTTTGACAAATTCGCTGGTGTTGGTAATTTCTTTTTGGATATCAATGATTTCTTCCACCCAAGTCGGCGTTTTATAGGCTGTTTGTCCGCGTTGATTTTTATAGTACCAATGAGCCGACAAACCGTAGATGCTTTCTTCATGCATTTCCTGAGTGCGTATCTGAAATTCGGTCGCCTTGCCTTCCGGCCCGAAAATAGTGGTGTGCAGAGAACGATAGCCGTTGGGTTTGGGCACGGCGATATAATCTTTAAATCGATTGGGCTTGGGCTTCCAGATGGTATGGATTATCCCGAGGGTTTTATAGCAATCATCTATTGTCGGCACGATGACCCGCAGGGCGAACACATCATAAATTTCATCGAATTTACGGTCTTTTTCCTGCATTTTCAGATAGATGCTGTATAAATGTTTAAAACGGACTTCTATCGTATACTTAAGGCCGGCTTCTTCCAATTTGGGGGTTAAGATGCTTTTGACGTTATGGAAGAAGCGGTTTCTTTCCACCTTTTTTTCGACTTCGTATTTATATTCCAAATCATGATATTTTTCCGGGAACAAAATTTTAAAACAGATGTCTTCCATCTGCCACTTCAAGCGGCTGATGCCCAATAGGCCGGCGATGGGGGCGTAAATTTCTAAAGTTTCCCGGGCGATTCTTTTTTGCTTATCCGGCGGCAGAGTTTCTATAGTGCGCAAATTATTTAAGCGGTCGCAGAATTTAATAAAGATGACTCTCAGGTCGCTAGCCATCGCCAAAAACATTTTTTTTAAATTTTCACGATAGCGTTCGATACCGCGATATTTTATTTTACCAAGCTTGGTGACGCCCTCCACCAGCGTGGCGATTTCCGGACCGAAAAGAGTCCGGACGTCTTCCAGGGTTTTTTCCGTATCCTCCGGCACATCATGCAGCAAGCCGGCCGTAATGGTCGCCAAGTCAGCTTTTATCTCCGCCAAGATATAGGCAGTGTGGAGCGGGTGCTGGATATATGGTTCGCCGTTCTTCCGGAGTTGATTATTATGGGCTTCGTTAGCAAATTCAAAGGCCAAAGATAAAACGGAAGCATCCTCGCGGGGATGATTTTCTTTAAATTTTTGGATGATTCTTTCAATTGTCATATTGGCTCAGTTTTAGAGCAATAACCCTTTTTTATTTTAGCCGGTTTATGCTATAATTGAAGCATCACAATTATATCATAAGGGATGTCAGTTTAAAAATTTTTATTGTCTTGAACAATGGCTAAGAAAGTTAAATTATTAGGCTTATCTTTGAGTCTTTTGGCTATATTTTTAGCGGCTAATTTCGCATTGGCGGCTGATTTCGGCGTCAATCAGGTCGACTCCGGTTTAGCCGGGTCGCTCAGTACCACCGACCCGAGAATTATTATCGGGAGAATTATTCAATGGTCCCTGGGATTTTTGGGAGTTATCGCCATTTCTCTGACAATGTACGCGGGGTTTTTATGGACGACATCGGGAGGGGATGAAGAAAAAATTTCTCAAGCGAAAAAAATTTTAAAAAATGCGGTTATCGGTCTGATTATTGTTTTATCGTCTTGGGGCATAACCACTTTTATCTTATCGCGGCTGATAGACGCTACCGGCGCTAACGTCGGCGGCGGCAATACCGGAGCCAGCGGCCAATCCTTTTTGAACGCCGGCATCGGCGCTATCGGCGCTTGTACTATTTCGACCACTTATCCTGATAACGGCCAGATCGACGTTCCTCGCAACACCTCCATCATGGTGACATTCAAAGAAGCTTTGCAGTTGGATTCAATCTGTACTAACAGCGCCGGCAATTCTTGCGCCTGCGATACCGGGGACTGTAATAAAATAAACCCGGTAGCTATCCGTCTGTATAAAACTGAGCTCGGAGACGCCTGTTCCGACAGTACTTGTCCGACTCCGAACGCTAACGTGGCGAATGTCTTGGTGAGCGTGACCGGATCTGACAGAACTTTGATTTTGACGCCTTTGGGCGTACTGGGATCAGCCGACGGCAATACGGACTATTCGGTTAAATTGACCAATCAGGTCAAGAAGTTAGATGGCGCTTCTATGTTCGGAACTTGCAATGCCGACTTGGCCCAATGGAGCTTTACGGTCAATACCAATTTAGATTTAATCCCGCCGATTGTCGCGCCGGCCGGCATATTCCCCTTGCCGGATAATTTGGAAGATTTATATCGGGTCGTTACGCCGGCGATTCCGGCTACCGGAGCTGTCATCGTCAATTCTTGTCCTAACACTTATGCCGCGGCTGCAGTCATAAATGTCAGCCCGGCAACAGCCGGAGTAACTCTTGACTATCATGGAGGTTTGGCTAGTTTTAAGGTGTCGGTACCGGCCGATGCGCCCGATAAAGCTCAGCTTTTTGACGCCGCCAATAATCTTTTGGGCATTGCTGATTTTAATAATGCCGGCGAAGCGATTTTCCCGAAGTTTTTAACTTTAACCGCCTTAAGCCACCCGGCCGGCAGTCTCTGGACAATTTATATTACGCCGGAAAGGCTGGCTGACACTTTGTCTGTAAATGCTACCGTGTATACCTTCGCCTCTACGGGAGAAAATAATAACATTGTCGTTCCTGCGGTTTGCAGCGTTAACACTCAAGCCGCCAATATTCAAGCTAAACTGAGCGGGCAAGAAGATATCAATGTCAGCTTAAGCGGCGCAACCGTTAATATCAGCGCTAAGGTGGCCGGTACGGCCGGAAATAATATTGCGCTCACGACGACTAACGCCGATGCTTTATCAATTCGCGCTCTG